>JAESFR010000006.1_pt1 | contig 648399 bp, 613 predicted proteins | sample 9266191 | NCBI WGS metagenome assembly JAESFR01 (sample SAMN14503063, study PRJNA617104) | algae metagenome | isolation source: Pleurocapsa minor HA4230-MV1 and co-occurring heterotrophs from cement on... | place: USA: Nuuanu Pali Lookout, Hawaii | collected 2009-07-20 | reverse complement strand
CGGCCAGTCCCGACACCCCCGCGCCGATGACGATCGTGTCGAACTCTTCACTGCGTCGTCGCATTGCCGCTTCCCGCCCCATCGCGCGTGTCCGGTCACTCGCGTTCGGCTACTGAGGCTACCGCTCCGGGGCGCGAGCGCGGTCGCCGCGCCTCAGGTGCCGCCGTGCGGGCGGCCGAACTCGTCTCGCTCGAGAACGGCGCGGCGCTCGATGAGCTGTCGGAGTGCGTCGGAGAATCCGTCGATCCGCGGCCGGAGTGCATCGTCGCCGTGCCGGCGCAGGATCTCGAGGTCGGCGGCGATCGTCGCGATCGCGCCGTCGAGGCTCGCGCGGAGAGCGCCGGCGGCCACGAGGAGGTCCGCCTCCACGTGCGGGTTCGCGACCCGCCGCAGGCTCTCGATCTCCGACACGAGGGCGCCGGCCACGCGGCCGACGGCGAGCGATGAGTCGGTCGCGGCGACCGTCTCGACGCGCACCCGGTGTTCCCGTTCCGGCCCGTCCTCGGCGGCGAGGGCCGCGCCGAATCGGGCGGAACGGATGCCGTCCTCCTCCGCGGCGGCGGTCGCGTCATGGCGGAGCCGGGTGAGGCGGGGGATCGCGGCCTGCGCGTCGGGGTGGGAGGTGTACCCGGCGACCATCCCGAGCAGCGCCGCGGCGATCGCGGCGAGGACGCCGCACGCCGCCCCGCCTCCCGGCGCGCCATGCGCCTCGGCGAGACGGTCGAGCCACCCCGAGAGGGTGGTCGTCGTGGGATCGATGTCATCGGAGGGCACGGGCTGACGCTAATCCTCCACGCACCTTCCTGGGCATGCTCTGTTCCCCGGCGACCATGTCGGTGTAGCTTTCGCTCATGGTGCGCCTCGCCCGCCGCTTCCCGCTGACCAGCTACTTCCTCCTCGCCCTCGCCATCTCGTGGGTCGTCTTGCTGGTCCATGTCATCCCGCAGCCGAACCTCCCCACCACCTGGGTGACGATCGTCTTCATCACCGCCGGCCCCTTCGTCGCCGCGTTCGTCATGCAGGCGATCCTCAACGGACGAGCGGGAGTCATCCACTTGCTGAAAAGGCTGGTCCGAGTTCGGGTGGGACTGATCTGGTACCTGGTGGTGCTGGTGGGGATCCCCGTCGTCCTCGTGCTCGGGACGCTCCCTCTGCCAGGGGCGATCTCGTCGATGGACCTCTCCATGACCTCGGTTCCCGGTGGCTGGGCGAGCTACGCGCTCAACTTCGTGCTCGTGCTCTTCGTCGGTGGGCCGCTGCTGGAGGAACCGGGGTGGCGGGGATTCGCGCTGCCGCGGATGGAGGCGAGATTCGGGTATTGGGGACCGCTGATCGGAACCCTGGTGCTGGGCATCGTCTGGGCGCTCTGGCACTTCCCGCAGTACATGATGCCCGCGTGGGCGGCGCAGAACGGCGGCCTGAACCTTCCCGCGATGCTCGTCTACGTCGCATCCGTCCTTCCCATCGCCGTCATCCTCACGTGGATCTACAACGGCACCCGGGGAAGCCTCTTCATGACGGTGTTGGCGCACACCTCGATCAATACCTTCTCCATCTACATCGGGCCGATGTTCCCGTCGCAGGCGGGCAGCCTCGTGAACGGCTTCGTCGGATTCGGAGGGGCCGCGGTTCTGATCATCCTCTTCACACGTGGTCGTCTCGGCTTCGACGCGTACCTTCGCAGCATCCCCGACGCCGAGCGTCGCCTGGACGGAAGCGACCAGGCGGTGCCGGTGGCCCAACGGCGAAAGGCCGAGAGCATTCCGACAGAGCGCGACCCGGCCTGACCGCTCCCGGCGCCGTCCTGCTCAGCGCGGCAGCGGCGCGCCGTCGAAGGCGCGCGGGATGTCTCGGGGATCGCCGCGCCGGGGGCTGCGGCCGCTCGCCGCCCACGCCCGCGCGCGGCTGCGGATCTCGGGCGCTGCCAGCGGCTCCGTCGAGAAGTAGTGGCCGGCGTACCGGAGTGCCACGGCCGTCTTCCAGTCTTCCGTCGCCAGCGCCCCGAGGACCCTCGTTTTCGGCGGATCCGGTCGCTCGATCCCTCGCAACATGGCGGTGGGGAACGCGCTGTCGCTTCCGACCACACCGGCGAAGACGAAATCGAGCGTCGGACGGAAGGCTTCCTGGATGCGGGCGGCCAGCCCGGAGTCATCCGTCGCCTCCTGTACGAGATCGCGCATGATCCGCGCTTCGACGGCCGCGACCGACATCCCCTGACCGTAGATGGGATTGAGCGTGAGGACCGCGTCGCCGACGGCGACGAACCCGTCGGGGGGCGAGACCAGATCTTCGAATCGGCGCCGGCGGGAACCTCGGATACGGAAGGGTTTCGGCTCGGTGAGGAAGTCCGCTCGTCGAGCGACGTCTGCCACGACGGGGGAACGCACCGACTCGAGGTGTGCGATCAGCTCCTCGCGGGTCGCGGGAGCCGGATCGTCGGTCTGCGAGAGGGCGACGATCTGATGAAGACCGTTGTCGCAGGGGAGCAGCACGGCGCCGGTGGGACTGTCGGGAAGCGGCGGGATGAGGAAGCCCTGGATGTCGTCGCGGAGCGCTCCCTCGGGGAGGCGCACCACCGCCGTGGCGTAGCTCACACCGTTGACGATCTCCTGTTCGACGGGCGAAGAGAATCCCGCCTCCTCGAGCCAGGCCGAGGCATGCGAGGTGCGCCCTGAAGCGTCGACCACGAGATCGGCCTCCACGTGGGGGCGGCCGATTCCGCGAAGGATGACACCGCTCACCCGTCCACTTCCGGGAACGCTGTGAAGCCCCACGACCTGGCCCTCGACGATCTGGATTCCCGGAATGTCGACGACTTTCCGTCGCAGCGCGTCTTCGAGCACGACACGGCGGATGCCGTAGATCCACGCCTCGCTCGGTCCCCGCGCCGCCCATCCCTGGCTGCTGAGACTTGCGATCCCGCGGGGCGAGTCGTACCAGGCCGCCCCGGCGCGCAAAAACTCTCCGGCCACGCCCGGGACGAGATCTTCGAACGCCTCCTGGCCGATGGCGAGGATCGCGTGCATCTGCTCGTCCTGCGGCACCCCGCGGCGGTGAAGCGGAACCTCGGGGAGCCGGTCGCGCTCGATGACGGTCACCCGGTCGTAGCGGCGGGCGAGCGCGGCCGCCGACAGCAGACCGCCCACACCGGCCCCGACGACGATCGCGTGCGTGAAGCCCATCGCCGTCAGACCCTGCAGATCGCTCGAGGGAAGGACGTGGTCGCCGGCGCGTCGTCAAGCCCGCTGCGTACCATGCCTCACCTCCGGTCGGTGTCGCGCGCCACCGGCTGCGCGACCAGCCATCTGAGGAAACGCTAGCGCGGGTTCCGTCTTCCGGGGTCGACGATGCCGAAGTCCGCCGCGGTGCCCACCGAAGCCGGCGCCTGCGGCACGCTCGTAGCGACGCCCTTTCCCGATGATCGATCAGGAGGAACCGTGCCCGATCCGCGCCGCCAGCTCATCCGCATCGGATCGCTCTCGCTGCATCCCGCCGACGCGCCCGAGCGTTGGCGCGTGGGATCCGACGTCGGCGCCCCCGGGAGCACCGAGGCGACGTGGGGCGAGTGGGTGCGCCTCGCTCAGCGGGTGCTGCAGATCGACGCCCTCTCACGCGAGATCGAGGGACGCGGTGACGCCTGGGACGAGGGATTCGCTGCCGGCCGTTCCGGCGACAGTGCGCCGGCGACCGACGCGGAGACGAACCCCTACCGCTGAGGACGGCGGTCAGGATGCGGCCGGCACGCCACCCTCCACGGCGACGATGCGGTGGTCGTCGTCATGCGTCAGTTCCGTCGCGAGGAACTGGGGATCAGTGGGGAGGAGAAGCGAGAACCGGGAGAAGGCCGCCATCTGAAGCCGGCCATGGTCGATCCGGGCATCCAGGACATGACCTCCCGCGCTGCGGTCCTCGGCGAGGAAGTGCAGGTGGAGCCCCGCCACGGCGATGCCCTGGTAGATCGCGGGCGCCCAGAACCCCACCAGAGTGCCCCGGACATCGGTGAGAACGGTTTCCACCTGCTCACGAGCGACCTCGGCGAGGGGGCGGAGGGGGAAATCCTCTCTCCGAGTCGCCCGCACGCGGACGAACGACAACCGCCCGTCCAGCCGCACCGCGTGGAAGAGGTTCCGGCTCGCTGTACCCGCTGCGACCCCGGCCGTCAGGCCGGCGAGGTCGAGATCGGAGACATCCGTCGCCTCCGCGCCCGGGAACGCGCAGACGTCGACGAACGGGAGGATGTCGTCGCCCGCCATCCGGTGGGGTGGCGCGCCGACCGTGCACGCGTACGCCGCGCCGTCGAGGATCACGACCTCGCCGCCCAGGTGATCGCAGCATCCGATGCCGAAGTCCCCGTGCGCCAGGGCGTCGGCGACCTTCATCCCGGACGCGTAGGCACCGGCCAGGAGGGCATCGAGCACAGCGAACTGGGTGACGGCGCCATCGGCGACGATGCTCGTCACCCGGTCAGCCCCACTCGACCAGGAGCAGACTCTGCTTGGTATCGGCGACTTTCACCGAACCTTCCGCGAACAGGTACGTGATGCCGTAGCCGTCCGCATCGGTGGCCACCGCGGTCTCGGCGGGTTCGGTGACGTAGGTTCCCTCGGCACCCTCCTCGGTGGTCCACCCCTCGCTCTGCAGCCGGGCGAGCGCCTCCGCGGCCGCTGCCTCATCGATGGGCGCCCAACCGAACATCTGCAGCTGATCGCTCGCCGGGCCCTCGAAATTCGCCCAGACGCACTGCACCCCGTCCGGCACCTCGACGCCACCGATGAGGAACGGCTCAGCGCGAGCGGTCCAGCCGATGCCTTCGAACTCGGCGACCGTCGTCTCGGGGATGATCGTCTCGCAGGTGGGCTCGGTCGCGGGCGCGGGCTCATCCACGGGCGTGGTGGACGGCTCGGCGGTCGGCGACGAGGCGACCGGAGACGGCGCCGACGTGGGGTTCGCGTCGCTCTCACGCGGTGCGCACGCGGTGAGCACGAGCAGGGTCAACGCGGCGCCGGCGATGCGACCCATTCGCCGGAAGGCGGGCTTCGTTCGTCGGGAGTGAGGAGTCATCGATCGTTCTCCGGTGCGGGGGAGTGGAGCAGGTCGAGGAAAGCGGGGTGAAGCACGCCGTTGGTCGCGAGTGAGGATCCTGACGTGACAGAGTCGCCGCCCGCGAAGTCGGTGAAGCGTCCGCCGGCTTCGTGGATGATCGGCACGAGGGCCGCGACGTCGTATTCCTGGACCCCGAATTCTGCGACGAACTCCAGACGGCCCTCGGCCAGGAGCATGTACGGCCACGCGTCACCGTAGCCGCGGTCGCGCCAGACGGCGGCGGCGAGGCGATTCAGCGCATCGAGCTCTCCGGCATCCCGCCATTGCGCGATGCTCTGGAAACTGACACTCGCCTCGCGGAGGTCGGCAACGGATGACACGCTCACGCGGCGCGTCGCGCCCTCTGCGGTGCGGGTCCATGCCCCGAGTCCCGTGGCGGCCCACCAGCGGCGACCGATCGAGGGCTGACTGCAGACGCCCACCCGTGGGACACCGTCGACGGTCAGGGCGATGAGGGTCGCCCACATCGGCACCCCGCGAAGGTAGTTGGCGGTGCCGTCGATGGGGTCGATGACCCAGCGTCGGCCGCTCGACCCCGACGCACCGAACTCCTCACCCAGCACACCGTCGTCGGGGCGCTCGGCGTCGAGGACATCGCGGATCGCCCGCTCGGTCGCGAGGTCGGCCTCGGTGACGTGGCTGGCGTCGGCCTTCGTCCGGACTTCGAGGTCGTCGGCGTCGAACCGGCCCATCGATACCGCATCGGCGACGTCGGCCAGGCGGAGGGCCAGGGCGAGGTCGTCGGAGAGATCTCCCGCGAACGGCTCGTCGAAAGCGGCATGTCGTTCGTCGGTCGTCACACCGTCAAGGATAGGTGGCCGGGCGCGTCCGGATTTCACGGTGCCTGCCCCGCGATGGTAACGTTGATCCTCGGTTCGCGTGGGAGTTCGGCGCGGACGTTCCGCGCCTCTAGCTCAATCGGCAGAGCAACTGACTCTTAATCAGTGGGTTCAGGGTTCAAGTCCCTGGGGGCGCACCATCACCGCCACCGGCCCGCCCTGCGAGGCCTTTCCCATCTCGCGGGCACCGGCGTCCTACGCTGAGGGCGAGCGGTTGCACGGGCCGCCGGGAAGCGGAGAGCAGGATGGCAGCCAACGACCTGGCCGGCAAGCGGGCCATCGTCACCGGCGGTGCGAGCGGAATCGGGCTCGCATGCGTGCGGGAGTTCCGCCGTCGCGGCGCGCACGTGATCGTCGCCGATCATCACGTCTACCAGACCGAAGCCGTCGCGGAGGAGCTCGGCGCCGAGCCGTGGATCGTCGATCTGGCCGACACCCCCGCGCTGGAGCAGGTCTCTCTTGATGCCGACATCCTGGTCAACAACGTGGGGATGCAACGGGTGAACCCCATCGTCGACTTCGCCCCCGACGACTTCCGACTCATCCAGCGTCTGATGGTGGAGTCGCCGTTCCTGCTGATCCGCGCCGTCCTCCCCGGGATGTCGCGACGCGGGTGGGGTCGGATCGTCAACATCTCCAGCGTCCACGGCCTCCGCGCGAGCGCCTACAAGTCGGCCTACGTCACCGCCAAGCACGCACTGGAGGGGCTGTCCAAGGTGACCGCGCTCGAGGGCGCCCCGTCGGGCGTGACGAGCAACTGCGTGAACCCCGCCTACGTCCGCACGCCCCTCGTCGAGCGGCAGATCAGTGATCAGGCGCGCGTGCACGGCATCGGCGAAGACGAGGTCGTGGAGAAGATCATGCTCACCGAAACCGCCGTCAAGCGCCTCATCGAACCCGAAGAGGTCGCCTCACTCGTGGGATGGCTGGTGAGCGACAGTGCCGGGATGGTGACGGGAGCGTCGTACACCATGGACGGCGGGTGGACCGCGCGATGACGACCGCCTCCGGCCACGTCTACGAAACGACGGATGCCGCGGTGCCGGGCGGCACGCTGCGGGTCGGTGTCTGGGAGACCTCCGGACCAACCCGAGGTGAGATCCTCGCGGTACACGGGGTGACATCCTCGCACCGCGTCTGGCCGCTCGTCGCCGCGCGCCTCCCGGGCGTCCGCATCGTCGCGGCCGACCTGCGCGGTCGCGGCCGCAGCACGGCAGGGCGACCGGCGGGTCTCGCGCGTCACGCCGATGACCTCGTCGCGGTGATGGATGCCGTTTCCATGCGACGACCTGTCGTCGTCGGGCACTCGATGGGCGCCTTCGTCGCGATGGTGCTCGCCCATCGGCACCCCGAGCGCGTGGCGCGACTGCTGCTGGTCGACGGCGGCCTTCCCCTGCGGGTGCCGGCCGGGCTGACGCCCGAGGAGACCGTGGCGGCGATCCTCGGTCCCACCGCCGCGCGGCTGCGGATGCGGTTCGCCGACCCGGCGGCGTACCTGCGGTTCTGGCAGGAGCACCCCGCCTTTCCGCCGCCGTGGACCCCGGAACTCGAGGAGTACTTCCGCTACGACCTCGTCGAAGACGGCGCCGGGATGTTCCGCCCCGCCACCGGCGAAGCGGTCACCCTCGACGACACCGTCGATCTCACCACCGGCACCGCTCACCCTGCGTCACTGGCGGCGCTCGGGCATCCGACCCGCCTGCTCACCGTGCCGCGCGGGCTCCGGGACGAGGAGCCCGGGCTGTACCCGCCGGAACACCTCCGCGATCTTCTCGCCCGGCACCCTGCGGTGTCGCACCGGCGTGTGCCGGGCTTCAACCACTACTCGATCGTGCTCACCCCCGACGGCGCGGAGGTCGTCGCCGAAGAAGCATCCGCGGCCCTTCGCGCCGCCGCCTGACCGCGGCTCAGCGCGGGATGACACCGAACAGGACGCGATACCTGACCAGGAGCCACATCAGTCCGAGGATGACGACGTAGGCGATGGTGTTCACCAGCAGGTCGCCCCGCGCGAGGAACGGCAGATTCGCCACGACGAGGACGAAGACGAGCTGCATGATGAACACGTACAGCGTCGTTCGCCCCAGAGGGATGAAGAACCAGCCCACGAGCCGGTCGATCGGTTTCCACAGCACCGTGAGAAGGGCGTAGGCAGTCACGAGCAACACGACCGCATTGACGATGCGGCCGATGTCGAGGTAGGTGCGCTCGAACCATGTCGAGTACGCGGCGGAGAAGTCGTCCGCCGGGATCAGGCCGATCCGCACGTCGAGGGGACTGGACAGGTAGGGATTGTTCCAGGAGAACACCGCGAATGCCACGGCGGCCACGATGCAGGCCACGAGGGCGGTCCGGCCCGCCCTCGTGCCGAACCAGGCCGTGATCTCCCGCCGGTGGTAGCCGGCCACCATGCCGGTGAGGAACAGCACCTGCCAGGTGAGGAGGGGGAAGCTGTCCTCGAACTGCGACGGAAGGACCCGCCACCGTACCGCGGACTGGGCGGCGTACACGCCCCACGAGGCGGCCAGGATGATGAACCATCCGCCGCGTGAGAGCACCCACATCACGAGCGGCGCGATGAGCAGCATGACCACGTAGAAGCCGAGGATGTTCACCTGCCACGGTCCTATCCGAAGGAGCAGGATGTCGGCGAAGACCCCCGCGTCGACCGGGTAGGCGAACAGGCGGTCGAAGCCGCTGTAGAGGTCGTACACCCGCCCGGTGGCGCCGGCTCCCGCCGCACCTGTCCCCTCGTCGATGAAGGAGGTGGCGGGGGTGGTGTTGATGAACGGCACCACGCTCAACAACCCCACCACGATCACGACGCACAGCGCCGAGAGGTAGATTTTCCCGGCACGCCGCCCCATCGCCCCGGACGTGGGCACAATACCGTCGCGGGCGACTTTCGGCCGGTAGACCATGGCCAGCACGACGCCGGAGAGCAGGACGAAGAACTCCGCTCCCGAGACGGCCCCTACCGCCTCCTGGGTCGCGTTCTGGAACAGCGACGTCAGCCCCAGGTGATTGACCAGAACGAAGACGATGGCGATACCGCGGAGGAGGTCGATACGCGCGTCGCGATCAGGCGAGCCGGTGTAGCCGAGCCCGCTGCGGGTGCCCCTCATCAGTCCCCAGGCAACCGCGACCGCCGTGGCGGCTCCCAGGGTGGCGACGATCGCCCAGGCGCCGGGTCCTGAGATCACCGCACCGGCCGATGACGAGGGGACCTCCTCGTCCGACGGCGCGTAGACGGGCCCGAAGACGAGATCGCTGTCGTCGGCGTCGCCGATGAAGGCCGCGGCGAGCGCGGGGTCTCCGCTGATGGCCCAGTCGATCGGCGCTCGCCCCGTGATCCCCCGCGTGGATGCTTCGTCACGCCAGATGACCGCGCCGATGCTCGAGTCGGCGGCGACCACGTCGATCACCTGACGCCACCACGCCCGCTTGATGTCCCCCTCGGCCGCTCCGGATGCGCCGGGGGAGTAGAAGGCCCCGGTCTCCAGCATGAGCGGATGCCGGGCATCGGCGAAGCGGTCGGCGAACGCCAGCGCTCCCGCGCCGTTCACGAGCGCCGCCAGATCTCCCGCACCGGGCACCTCGTTGCGCGCCGCGCCTCCGCCGGTGGGATCGTGGTAGCCGACGAGTCCGACCCAGTCGACGTACTCCTCTCCCGGGAAGTAAGGAGCGTAAGGGTCGTCCGCCCCGGTGACGGTGCCGTCGTCATCGGTGTCGAGTCGCCCTGCCTCGGGCGCCGCGTCGAAGGGGTAGCCGGCGCCCGCTTGCGGCGACCAGACCATCGCCGATCCGGGGAGGTAGGCGTCGACCTCGTCGGCGACCGCCTGGAAGGCCCTGACGAATGCGTCCGGGTCCTGCCCCCAAGGCACCCACGGTGCGTTCATCGACGGGGCGAATCGGAGGTACAGCGGCGGTCCTTCCGCGGCGCGAGCCTCCCGAAGCGCGTCGACGAGAGCTGCGGCCTCCGCGCCACCGAACTCCTGCAGCCCGGAATCGGGCTCGACGGTCACGACCGGAAGGGCGCCGAGGGCGGATGCTTGAGCGAGGAACTACTCGAGGTAGGTGCGTTCGAGCGCTGTGACGGGAAAGCGCGTCACATGTTCGAGGAGCGCCGGAGGGCGTCCGAGCCGCTCCGCTTCCGCGGCCGCGCTATCGGAACTCCAGTCGATCGTCGTTCCGAAATAGGACCCGGTCGGCGGCCTCAGGGGGGCGTCGTCGGCCTCGGGCAGCGCGGACGCCGCCGCCGGAACGGCGAGGATGCCGGCGATGCCGACGGCGACCAGGACGGTCGTGAGATCACGCCGCCACCGCCACCGAAGGCCCCCACGCATCATCCGTCCCCTCGATCCGCCTGCCACGATCGGACCACAGGGCGGCAAGCGTCATCCGATGCTACTGATCGGGCCACCGCGTCCAGGCGGAACGCGCGCGGCGCGCGACGCCCCGCGCCGCTTCATCCGCTCCGGGCAGCGATGCGCGAACTGAGTTGATGTGCGTGTGCGAGGAGGGTCTTGCCGAGATCGGCGAGTCGGTCGGGACCGAACCGGAAGGCGACTCCTGTGAGGCTCAGAGCCCATTGCGGGTGCCCGTCGCGAGCGAACACGGCGGCGCCGAGACCCCAGCTTCCCTCGACGATGAGGCCGGGGTTGACGGCGTAGCCGCGCTCCTGCGTCTCCCTCAGCCGGGCGCGTAAACGCGCCGGCGCGTGGGAGGGCCCCCAATCCTCGGCGAGCGCGGGGTGCCGCTCGAAGTAGGCGTCCACATCGTGAGCCGGAAGGAAGGCCAGGATCGCCAGCCCCGCCGACGCGACGCCGAGCGGGAACCGCACCCCCTCCGAGAGCACGAAGGATCGGATCGGGAAGCTCCCTTCTTCGCGGAGCAGGCACACCGTCTCATCGCCGCGCCGGACGGAGAGGAACGCGCTCTCCTCGGTCCGCACCGCCAGCGAGCGCACGATGTCGCGCGCGAGGGCGGTGATGTCGTAACGCGCCGCAGCGACCGTACCCATGAGGTACAACTCGGGGCCGGGCAGCCACCGGCCGCCTCGTTCGTCGAGATCGACCAGGCCCTCCTGGCGAAGAGCGGTGAGCAGGCGATGCACGGTGGGCCGGGTGAGGCCCGACCGGCCCGCGAGGTCACCCGCGGTCGCGCCCGCGTCGCCGGCGGCCGTGACAAGGCGAAGCAGCCGTGCGGCTCGGCCGATCGCTTGAGCGCCCGGGACGATCTGACGCGGCTGGGTGTCCACCATGTGGACGCTACGCCCGGTGTCATCCACATCGCAAGCAGGGTCTCCGGCCGCGAAGCCCGCGGGGGAGAGGATGAGAGGGAAGCACACACGAAGGAGTGCGCGTGATCGACAAGACCTACGACTCCGCCGCCGCGGCGGTCGCCGACATCCCCGACGGCGCGACCCTCGCGGTCGGCGGCTTCGGGCTCTCGGGGAACCCCATCGCCCTCATCGAGGCCCTCCTTGCGCAGGGGACGACCGACCTGAGCATCGTCAGCAATAACTGCGGCGTGGATGACTGGGGGCTGGGCGTCCTCCTGCAGGCGAGGCGGATCAGGAAGATGACGTCGTCCTACGTGGGGGAGAACAAGGAATTCGAGCGACAGTTCCTCACCGGCGAGCTCGAGCTCGAGCTCACGCCGCAGGGCACGCTCGCCGAGAAGCTGCGCGCCGGCGGCTCGGGGATCGCTGCCTTCTTCACGCAGACCGGAGTGGGTACGCAGGTGGCCGAAGGAGGGCTGCCGCGACGTTACCGTCCGGATGGAACGGTCGCCGTCGCCTCCCCGCCGAAGGACGTCCGCGTCTTCGAGGTGGACGGGAACCTCCGTGAATTCGTCCTGGAGGAGGCGATCGTGACCGACTTCGCCCTCGTCCACGCCCTGCGGGGCGACCGCTACGGCAACCTCGTCTTCAACAAGGCGGCGCGCAACTTCAATCCGCTGGCCGCGATGGCCGGACGCACCTGCATCGCGCAGGTGGAGCAGCTCGTCGAACCCGGCGAGATCGACCCCGACCACGTCCACCTTCCGGGGGTCTTCGTGCACCGCATCGTGGAGGTCGGCTCGGGGATCGAGAAGCGGATCGAGAAGCGCACCGTTGCGGCGACGGACACGCAGGAAGGACGCTGAGATGGCCTTGACACGTCTGGAGATGGCCGCCCGTGCCGGCCAGGAGCTGCGCGACGGAGCATACGTCAACCTCGGCATCGGCCTGCCGACGCTCGTTCCGAACCACCTGCCGCCGGGGGTGAAGGTGGTGCTGCAGTCGGAGAACGGCATCCTCGGGGTCGGCCCGTACCCCCCCGAGGCGGAGGTTGACCCCGACCTCATCAACGCCGGGAAGGAGACGGTGACGGTGCTGCCGGGGGCGGCGTTCTTCGACTCGGCGACGAGCTTCGGCATGATCCGCGGAGGAAAGATCGACGCCGCCATCCTCGGCGCCATGCAGGTGTCCCGTCGGGGAGACCTCGCCAACTGGATGATCCCGGGGAAGATGGTCAAGGGCCCGGGCGGGGCGATGGACCTCGTGCACGGCGCGGAGCGGGTGATCGTCCTCATGGAGCACGTCGCCAAGGACGGCTCGCCGAAGATCGTGCTCGAGTGCTCCCTGCCCCTGACCGGACGGTCGGTGGTCGATCGCATCATCACCGACCTGGCCGTCATCGACGTCACGTCCGACGGGCTGGTGCTGGTGGAGCTCGCACCCGGGGTGAGCGTCGACGAGGTGCAGGCCAAGACCGAGCCCGCGCTGCGGGTCGGAGACGAAGTGAGGGAACACGGATGAATCACGAAGACGTCGTCATCGTCGGTGCGGCCAGGACGCCGCAGGGAAGATTGAAGGGTCGCCTCGCCGCGCTCACGGCGGTTCAGCTCGGCAGCGCTGCCATCCGAGGCGCCCTGGAACGCGGAGGCATCCCCGCGGACGCCGTCGATGCCGTTCTGGTGGGGCAGGTCCTCGCCGCCGGAGCCGGGCAGAACCCGGCGCGCCAAGCCGCGGTGGGTGCCGGCATCGGCTGGAACGTCCACGCGGGAAGCATCAACAAGGTGTGCCTGTCGGGACTCACCGCCGTCATCGATGCCGCCCGGATGATCCGGCTCGGCGACGCGACGGTGGTCGTCGCCGCCGGCATGGAGTCGATGACGCGCGCGCCGCACCTGCTGATGAACTCGCGGGACGGCTATTCCTACGGCTCTGTCGAAGTCCTCGACCACATGGCCTACGACGGGCTCACCGACGCCTACGACGTCGAGAGCATGGGGGCCTCCACCGAGCGGCACAACGGCAGCCTCGGCATCACCCGCGAGGCACAGGATGCCGTCGCGGCGCGCTCCCACCAGCGGGCCGCGGCCGCACAGCGGGACGGCCTCTTCGATGCTGAGATCGTCGGGGTGGAGGTGCCGCAGCGGAAGGGGGCACCGGTTGTGGTCACGCAGGACGAAGGCATCCGCCCCGAGACGACCGTCGAAACCCTCGCTGGGCTTCGTCCCGCCTTCGCCGCCGAGGGAACCATCACCGCGGGCAACTCATCGCAGATCTCCGACGGCGCCTCGGCGGTGATCCTGACCTCCCGCTCGCACGCCGACGACAACGGTTGGCCCGTGCTCGCCGTCGTCGGCGCGTCGGGCCAGGTGGCGGGGCCCGACAACTCGCTGCACTCCCAACCCTCCCGGGCGATCCGGGCAGCATGCGAGAAGCAGGGCGTCACGCCTGCGGACCTCGATCTGGTCGAGATCAACGAGGCCTTCGGCGCGGTGGTCGTGCGCTCGCAGGAGGAGCTCGGGCTCGACGATGCCGTCGTGAATCCCCACGGCGGCGGCATTGCCCTCGGACATCCGATCGGAGCCTCGGGCAACCGCCTGGTCGTCCACGCCGTACATGAGCTCGTGCGTCGCGGAAGCGGCACCGCCGCCGTGGGCCTGTGCGGCGGGGGTGGTCAGGGCGACGCGCTCATCCTCACGCGCTGACGCGGGACGTCGGGTGGGAGCCCGGGGTCACCGGCCGCGTCGGGCGCGCTTCTTCATCAACTTCTCCTCGCGTCCGTGCACCGGGGAGTCGTTGTCGATGCGACGTCCACGCGCGGCGCGCCGGGTGTCGACGATGGTGCCGATCGCGAGGGCCACGCTGATACCCCAGCTGACCCACGCCAACGCCATGCGCCACGTGAAGACCTCACCGCTGCGAAGACCTCGCAGCAGGGCGAGGCCTCCGGTGACGGCGGTGATGATGCCGGATCCGAACAGGTAGGAACGCATAGTCCACACCGTACCGGCCCCGGCATGCACAGCTCGGGGCTTGACACAAGCCGGCGTCCGGAGGGCGTGGGTCGGCGAGGTTGACCGATAGCCTGGGGGCGCTCGTCGTCCGCCCCGTGAGGAGTCCGCGTGTCTGAAGCCCCACTCGTCGTCGTGGCGAATCGACTGCCGGTCGATCGCGACCCCGAAGGGGGATGGCGGCGATCGCCGGGCGGTCTCGTCACCGCTCTGGAGCCCGTCATGCGTCGCACCGAGGGCGCCTGGGTGGGGTGGGCGGGCAAGCCCGACCTCGACGTCGAGCCCTTCGAGTTCGAGGGCACTCAGCTGGTTCCGGTGCGTCTCAGTGCCGAAGACGTGGAGCTGTACTACGAGGGTTTCTCCAACGACACGATCTGGCCCCTGTACCACGACGTCATCGCCGAGCCGCGCTACCGACGCGTGTGGTGGGACGCGTACGTGGCGGTCAACCAGCGCTTCGCCGATGCTGCGGCCGCCGCGGCCGGCGAGAACGCCACGGTATGGGTGCAGGACTATCAGCTGCAGCTGGTGCCGCGCCTGCTCCGGCAACTGCGGCCCGACCTCACCATCGGATACTTCCACCACATTCCCTTTCCCGCATACGGCCTGTTCGCACAGCTGCCGTGGCGGCGACAGGTGCTGGAGGGGCTCCTCGGCGCCGACGTCATCGGCTTTCAGCGCGTGCAGGATGCCGGCAACTTCGCCCGCGCCGTCCGACGACAGCTGCGCTTCGACACCAAGGCCAGCGGAATCACGGTTCCGTTGGCGCACGGCGGGGAGCGGGTCGCCCTCGCGAAGGCGTTCCCCATCTCCATCGACTCGGCGTCCTACATCGAGATCGCGAGACGTCCCGAGGTGCAGGCACGGGCACGGGAGATCCGTGAGAGCCTCGGAAATCCTCGGCGGATCCTTCTGGGGGTCGACCGTCTCGACTACACCAAGGGCATCCGCCACCGCCTGAAGGCGTTCGGAGAGCTGCTGGAAGACGGCCGGGTCTCCGTCGAAGACGTCACCCTCGTGCAGGTGGCGAGCCCGAGCCGTGAGCGTGTCGAGGCGTACGTGCAGCTTCGCGATGAGATCGAGCTCACCGTCGGACGCATCAACGGCGACTACGACACGATGGATCACACCGCCATCCGTTATCTCCATCAGTCGTACCCGCGGGAGGAGATGGTGGCGCTGTACCTCGCCGCCGACGTCATGCTCGTCACCGCCCTCCGCGACGGCATGAACCTGGTCGCGAAGGAGTACGTCGCCAGCCGGGTGGACAACCGCGGCGTACTGGTGCTGAGCGAGTTCGCTGGGGCGGCGGACGAGCTCGGCAGTGCGGTGCGCATCAACCCGCATGACATCGACGGCCTGAAGGACGCCATCATCCGGGCGATCGAGATGCCCGCCGCCGAACAGGGGAGACGGATGAGAGCTCTCCGCCGCCGCGTGCTCGAACACGACGTCGAGGACTGGTCGCGCGAATTCCTCGCCGCCCTCGCCGACGCCTCCCGGGCGAGGGTCGCCCGATGACTCCCGAGGCGGCGATCGAGGAACTCGTCACGACCGATCGGCTGCTCGTGGCCCTGGACTTCGACGGCACACTCGCGGCGCTCGCGGACGACCCGATGGCGGCACGGATGACGGATGACTCGCGTGCCGCCGTCGCTGCGCTCCTCGACGTGCCCGAGACGACCGTCGCATTCGTGTCCGGGCGGAGCCTGTCGGACCTCCGCATCATCGGCGAACACGACGACTCCTCGCGCGTGCTCCTCGCGGGTTCGCACGGTGCGGAGTTCTGGATCCCCGGAGAGGGCTTCATCGAACCCGCCGACGACACCGGCGACCGGGAGCTCCGCGACACCCTCCGCAGCCACGCCGAAGGGGCGGTGGCTCCTTTCGACGGCGTCTGGATCGAGCCGAAGACCTTCGGATTCGGCGTGCACACGCGGCTGGCATCACCGGGCGACGCCGACGCGGCCCGCGCGTCGGTCGACGAGCTGGTCTCGCGCGAAGCGCCCCATTGGCGCCGTCGGACCGGGCACAACATCGTCGAGTACGCCTTCCGCCACGAGGGGAAGGACTCCGCCGTGGCGGAGCTGCGTCGACGCATCGGCGCGAGCGCGGTCCTCTTCGCCGGCGACGACGTGACGGATGAGGATGCGCTGCGCAGCCTCGGTCCGGGCGACGTCGGCGTCCGCGTCGGCGACGGCGACACGGCGGCATCCCTCCGGGTGCCTGACATCGCCGCTCTTGCGGCGCTCCTCGCCGTGCTGGCGGAACGGCGGCGCGCGCGACGGGAATAGACTTCGAGCATGGCTCGACCCGACTTCCGCGACCCCTCCGCCGTCGACATCAAACCGCGCTCCCGCGTGGTCACGGACGGCATCGAAGCCACCACCTCGCGGGGGATGCTCCGGGGTGTCGGCATGGGCGACGAGGACTGGGACAAGCCGCAGATCGGCATCGCGTCGAGCTGGAACGAGATCACCCCGTGCAATCTGAGTCTCGACCGTCTCGCTCAGGGCGCGAAGGAGGGCGTCCACGCCGGCGGCGGCTACCCGTTGCAGTTCGGCACGATCTCGGTGTCGGACGGCATCTCGATGGGGCACGAGGGCATGCACTTCTCCCTCGTCTCCCGTGAGGTGATTGCAGACTCCGTCGAGACCGTCATGATGGCCGAACGCCTCGACGGGTCGGTCCTGCTCGCCGGCTGCGACAAGTCCATCCCCGGCATGCTCATGGCCAGCGCGCGCCTGGATCTGTCGAGCGTCTTCCTCTACGCGGGATCCATCGCGCCCGGCTGGGTGAAGCTGTCGGACGGGACGGAGAAGGAGATCACGATCATCGACTCCTTCGAGGGCGTGGGGGCGTGCCTGGCCGGGCGGATGTCGGAGGCGGATCTCAAGCGCATCGAATGCGCGTTCGCGCCGGGCGAGGGCGCGTGCGGCGGCATGTACACCGCAAACACCATGGCGTCGGTGGCCGAGGCGCTCGGTCTCAGCCTCCCCGGTTCGGCCGCTCCGCCCTCGGCGGACCGTCGGCGGGACTACTTCGCGCGCCGGTCGGGCGAAGCCGTCGTCAATCTGCTGCGGCTGGGGATCACGACCCGGGACATCCTCACCAAGGAGGCGTTCGAGAACGCGATCGCGCTGGCGATGGCGCTCGGCGGCTCGACCAACGTGGTTCTGCACCTCCTCGCCATCGCGAACGAGGCCGAGATCGACCTCGACCTCCACGACTTCAACCGCATCGGCGACAAGGTGCCGCACGTGGCCGACATGAAGCCGTTCGGCAAGTACGTGATGAACGATGTCGACCGCCACGGCGGCATCCCGGTCGTCATGAAGGCGATGCTCGACGAGGGTCTCCTCCACGGCGACGCATTGACGGTCACCGGCAAGACCCTCGCGGAGAACCTCCGCGACCTCGATCCCGACCCGGTCGACGGCGACGTGATCCACCGGTTCGACAACCCCATCCATGCCACCGGCGGCATCACCATCCTCCACGGAAGCCTCGCTCCGGAGGGTGCGGTGGTCAAGACCGCGGGCTTCGACGCGGCGGTCTTCGAGGGCCCCGCCCGTGTGTTCGAGCGCGAGCGCGCCGCGATGGACGCCCTCGAGGCCGGCGACATCTCCGCGGGCGATGTCGTGGTGATCCGCTATGAAGGCCCCAAGGGCGGCCCCGGAATGCGCGAGATGCTCGCGATCACCGCCGCCATCAAGGGCGCGGGCCTCGGAAAAGATGTACTACTCTTGACGGACGGTCGATTCTCCGGCGGCACAACCGGCCTGTGCATCGGCCACATAGCACCCGAAGCGGTGGACGCAGGTCCTATCGCCTTCGTGCGCGATGGTGATCTGATACGGGTCGATATCGCGGCTCGCACTCTCGACCTACTCGTCGACGAGGCAGAGCTGAGTTCCCGCCGCTCTGGCTGGGAGCCCCTCCCTCCGCGCTATACCCGTGGCGTCCTGGCCAAGTACTCCAAGCTCGTGCGCTCCGCTGCGGAGGGCGCGGTCACGGGGTAGGCCGCCCTCCCTCATCCGTTCCACTGCCTCGAGGATCCTCACCATGCCTGCCGAATCCGCCACGGCCATCCCCCGGCCACCCGCTCGCACCGCGCCCGCTCCCGCGCCCGTGCTCACGGGCGCGCAGGCCGTCGTCCGCTCCCTCGAACTCCTCGGCGTCACCGACGTCTTCGGGCTTCCCGGGGGCGCGATCCTGCCGGTCTACGACCCGTTGATGGACACCTCGGAGATCCGCCACATCCTGGTTCGCCACGAGCAGGGCGCCGGGCACGCCGCCGAGGGATACGCCTCGGCGTCAGGGCGCGTCGGAGTCGCCATCGCGACCTCCGGGCCGGGTGCGACGAACCTCGTCACCGCGATCGCAGACGCCTACATGGACTCCGTGCCGATCGTGGCGATCACCGGGCAGGTCTTCTCGAACCTCATGGGGACGGATGCCTTCCAGGAGGCCGACATCGTGGGGATCACGATGCCGATCACCAAGCACTCCTTCCTCGTCAAACGCGCCCAGGACATTCCCGGAGCGATCGCCGCCGCCTTCGAGATCGCCTCCACCGGGAGGCCGGGGCCGGTGCTGGTCGACATCACGAAGGACGCCCAGCAGGCCGAGGCGCCGTTCGTGTGGCCGCCCCGGATCGACCTGCCGGGCTATCGCCCCGTGACGAAGGCCCACGGCAAGCAGATCCAGGCTGCGGCCCAGCTCATCGCCCAGGCGAAGAAGCCGGTGATGTACGTCGGCGGGGGAGTGGTGCGCGCCAGGGCTGCAGCGGAGCTGCTCACCCTGGTCGAGGCGACCGGTGCTCCGGTCGTCACCACCCTGATGGCCCGCGGCGCCTTCCCCGACTCCCACCCGCAGCACCTCGGCATGCCCGGGATGCACGGCACCGTTCCCGCCGTGCTCGCCCTGCAGGAGGCCGACCTCCTGATCGCCCTGGGATCGCGGTTCGACGACCGTGTCACCGGGAAGGCGGCCCTCTTCGCCCCCGAAGCCCAGGTGGTCCACGTCGACATCGACCCTGCCGAAATCGGCAAGATCCGGGCCGCGGACGTGCCCATCGTGGGCGACCTCAAAGAGGTGCTCCCCGACCTCGAGGCGGCGTTCCGTGTCGCAAGCGCCGATGCGGCGCCTGACATCGCGCAGTGGTGGTCGTTCCTCGACGGCCTCCGCGACGAGTTTCCGCTCGGGTACGCGCCGACCACTGACGGGCTCCTCGCGCCGCAGCACGTGATCCAGCGGATCGGCGAGCTCACCGGACCGGAGGGCGTGTACGCCGCCGGTGTCGGTCAGCACCAGATGTGGGCGGCGCAGTTCATCAAGTACGAGCGCCCGAACGCTTGGTTGAACTCGGGCGGGGCGGGGACCATGGGGTATGCCGTACCTGCCGCGATGGGTGCGAAGGTCGCCCAGCCCGACCGCGTGGTGTGGGCGATCGACGGAGACGGCTGCTTCCAGATGACCAATCAGGAACTCGCCACCTGCGCGATCAACAAGATCCCCATCAAGGTGGCGGTCATCAACAACTCCTCGCTCGGCATGGTCCGCCAGTGGCAGACGCTCTTCTACGACGGGCGGTACTCGCACACCGACCTCAACACCGGGCACGACACCGTCCGCATCCCCGACTTCGTCAAGCTCGCCGAGGCGTACGGGTGCCTGGCGATCCGGGTGGAGCGCGCCGAGGACGTCGACGCGGCGATCCAGACGGCGCTCGAGACCAACGACCGCCCCGTCGTCATCGACTTCGTCGTCAGTGCCGACGCGATGGTGTGGCCGATGGTGCCGCAGGGGGTCAGCAACAGCTACGTGCAGTACGCCCGCGACCACTCGCCCGCCTTCGAACGGGAGGCGTGATCATGTCGAGCCATGTGCTGAGTCTCCTCGTGGAAGACAAGCCGGGTCTGCTGACCCGCGTGGCGGGACTCTTCGCGCGACGCGGATTCAACATCGAGTCGCTCGCCGTGGGCGTGACGGAGGTGCCGGGGCTGTCGCGCATCACCGTGGTGGTCGATGTCGACGAGCTGCCGCTGGAGCAGGTCACCAAGCAGCTGAACAAGCTGGTGAACGTCATCAAGATCGTCGAGCTCGACGCCGCTGCGTCCGTTCAGCGCGAGCACATGCTCGTGAAGGTGCGCGCCGACAACGGCAGTCGATCGAACGTCCTCGAGGTGGTGAACCTCTTCCGCGCCTCGGTCGTCGACTACGCCCCCGACGCGATCGTGATCGAGATCACCGGCGACAAGGGCAAGATCGAGGCCTTCCTGCGCGCCGTCGAGCCCTTCGGCATCCGCGAGCTCGCGCAGTCGGGTCTGCTCGCGATCGGCCGCGGCGGCAAGAGCATCACCGAGCGCGTTCTACGCGGCTGACCATCCCTGTCGCAAGCCGCTCCCGGTCGTTGAGCGAGCGCAGCGAGACCACACGCAACGACCGGCATCACACCAAGGAGAAACGCATGACAGCTGAGATCTTCTACGACGACGACGCCGACCTCTCGCTCATCCAGGGCAAGAAGGTCGCGATCGTGGGCTACGGCTCGCAGGGACACGCGCACGCGCAGAACCTTCGGGATTCGGGCGTGGAAGTCGTGATCGCGCTGAAGGACGGATCGAAGTCGACCGAGAAGGCCCAGGAGGAGGGCTTCGAGGTCAAGAGCGTCTCGGATGCCGCGGAGTGGGCCGACGTCATCATGATCCTCGCGCCGGATCAGCATCAGCGCGGGATCTTCACCGACCACATCAAGGAGAAGCTGACACCGGGCAAGACCCTCGCGTTCGCGCACGGGTTCAACATCCGCTTCGGCTACATCCAGGCCCCCGAGGGCGTGGACGTCATCCTCGTCGCGCCGAAGGCACCCGGGCACACGGTGCGCCGAGAGTTCGTCGCCGGTCGCGGCATCCCCGACATCATCGCCGTTGAGAACGACGCGTCAGGGCAGGCGTGGGACCTGGCGAAGTCGTACGCGAAGGCGATCGGCGGCACGCGCGCGGGCGTCATCAAGACGACCTTCACCGAGGAGACCGAGACCGACCTCTTCGGCGAGCAGGCCGTGCTCTGCGGCGGTGTCTCCCAGCTCATCCAGTACGGATTCGAGACCCTCACCGAAGCGGGCTACCAGCCCGAGATCGCGTACTTCGAGGTGCTGCACGAACTGAAGCTCATCGTCGACCTGATGTGGGAGGGCGGCATCGCGAAGCAGCGCTGGTCGGTCTCCGACACGGCCGAATACGGCGACTATGTCTCGGGCCCGCGGGTGATCGATCCTCACGTCAAGGAGAACATGCAGGGTGTGCTGGCCGACATCCAGTCGGGCGCATTCGCCAAGCGCTTCATCGACGATCAGGACAACGGGGGTGCCGAGTTCCTCGCGCTCCGCGAGAAGGCCGCCCAGCACCCCATCGAGGAGGTCGGCCGGGGTCTGCGCGCCCTGTTCGCGTGGAAGCAGACCGACAGCGACTACACGGAAGGCAGCGCCGCGCGATAGCCCGGTAGCAGCCGTTCACCTGCGCATTCGATTCCCGGTGCGCGGCGTTCACCCGGCACCGAGACAGTGGCCGCGTGCGGATGCTCGCGGCCGCTGTCGCCTCCTCGCTCCTTCTGTCCAGCTTCGTCGCACCCGCCGGCGCGGCCGCTGACGTGCCCCCTGTCGCGTCGTCGGGCGACGTCGTGATCAGCGAGATCACCAACGGCGGGAGGTCGGGGGGCGCGGATGCGTTCTTCGAGCTGCACAACACATCCGCGAAGCGCCTGTCGCTTCGCGGATGGTCGGTGTACCGCTGCGACGAAGACGGGCTCCGCGCGAAATCGTCGGTTCCCGAGGTGATCCTCGACGACGTCGTCCTCGCTCCCGGCGGCCGATTCACCGCAGCGCAGATGAGTGCGGCGCTGCCGGTGGAGCCGGATGCCGTCTTCTCCCGGACGGTGTCGACCCGCGGCTTCGGACTCGTGCTCATCGCTCCGGATGCATCGGTCTCCGACTCCTTCGCCGCCTACCCGTCCACGGAGTCTCCGGGGTTGAGCGAGTGCGGCCCGGCCGACGTGCCGGCGGCCCTGGCGTGGGCGCTCGGAGAGAGCTGGCAACGGGACACGTCGGGCGAGTGGGTACGGTCCTCCGCCACCCCCGGGGCGCCCTTCGTCGCCCCTGCCCGCGCGCTCCGCCCGCCGCGGGTGCGGATCGTGGAGATCGCGCCGGCGGGTGCCGCCGGGTCGGGCGACGACATCGTCGAACTGCAGAACACCGGAACCGTGCCGGTGCCCCTCGATGGTTGGCGGCTCTATCGCTGCACGGCGCTCGGCGAAGCATCTGCGGAGACGCTCCAGCACACCTTCGCCGACGGAACGGTGCTTGCGCCGGGAGACCGATTGCTGGTCGGCGGACCGGACTTTCCGGGCGACCCTGACGTGCGGACGTCCCCCTCCCTCGCCGATCTGGTGTCGGGTGTGCTCCTCACCACCGGTGACGGGGCCCGGGTGGACGGGGTGAGCGTGTCCGCTCAATACGACACGGCCTGCCAGAGCGGGGCCGGCCGACTGGACGGAATCCTCGACTACCGCACCGGCGAGAGCTGGCAGCTGACCGACGAGGGGGTCTGGGTCGTCGCCGCCCGCACGCCGCTGCAGACCAATGCGGAACAGCAGCGCCGGCCGGCCGTGAACGACTTCTCCTACGCCGGGGCAGACGTCGCGATCAGCGAGGTGGCAACGGATCCGGAGCTGCCCGCCGGCCACGTCCGCCACGCGTACGTGGAGCTCGGCAACTACGGCTCTGCGACCGTCGACCTCTCCGGCTGGAAAGTGATCGGTTGCAGGGCCGACGGCTTTCGTGCACTGACCGACCTCGCGGTGGTCCCCGCGGGCACCACCATCGCGCCCGGCGCCACGTGGACTGCCGCGCTCGCAGGAACAGCCGCCGCGCGCACCGCCGACGTGGTGTTCACGACGCCCTTCCCGACCAGCGGGGGAGGGGTGTGGGTCGAGGATGCCGCGGGTCGGCGAATGGACTCCGTGGGGGTTTTCCACCGGAACGAGATGGACGAGAGCGTCGAACGGCGAAGCCCCTGCACCAAGGGGTTGGGCCTTGCCACCTTCGCCGTCGACCGGCTCCGCGGTGAGACATATCAACGGGCGGGCTTCACCGGCGACGATGCGACCGACTTCGTCGCCGCCGAGGCGACGCCGGACCGGATCGACCGTCGCCTCCCGGTCGACACCGCCGCGCTCCTGTCCATCGCCGGGGTGGCCTCTCCGCAGATGACGAGGGCCGCCGCTCCGTTGAGCGAAGCCCGGTCGGCGCGCGCCCGCCCCTCCCCGGAGGGCGAGCCGGCAGTCGTTCTGAGTGCGGTCGCCGGTTCGGCTCCCGAACCGCTGCGCGCGCAGAGAGGAGTCGAGGAGACCGAGGTGACGGGCGAGGTGCTGACCGCGCGGGACGACGGTTACGACCTGCCGTACCTCCGGATGACCGTCAGAGTTCCCGCGACGGGCGGTGAGATCGTGTGGAGCGGTCGTGTGGTGGGGCGGACGGCCGTCGCCATGTCGGTCTGGGATCCGAGCGCCGACCGATGGCGCGGCGTGGACCAGGGCCAGGGTGGGAGCACCGCACCCGACGGGGACGCCGAGGCCACGGTCGACCTGACCGGGCTCGTGCGACCCGGGGAGGTGGTGAACGGTTCGGCGGAGATCCTCGTGCAGGTCGTCCCGCGCACGGTGACCGCCGATGCGGGCGGGATCGCAGACCCCGCCGACTACGACGTGGCGCTCGCCCACATCACAGACACGCAGTACCTCTCGGAGAGCTACCCCGAGGTCTATGCCGCAGAGGTCGCGTGGATCACCCGCAACGCAGCCGAGCGCAAGATCGGCTTCGCCGTGCACACCGGAGATCTCATCCAGAGCTGGGTGGACCCCGATCAACGGGAGGATCGGGCCCGCCGCGAGTTCGGTGTCGCTTCCGTCATGCAGGCGGCCCTGGATGCGCGGGTGCCCAACAGCGTGCTGCCGGGGAACCACGACAACAAGCGCGGGCTCACCAACGAGCTCTTCAACGAATACTTCGGTCCGGACCGCTATGCCGGGAGAAACTGGTTCGGCGGATCCATCACGCCGAACGACAATCGGGCGAGCTGGTCGTGGTTCGAAGCGGCGGGTGCGCGTTTCGTCGTCGTCTCCCTTCCGTACGCCTACGGCGAGGAGGAGGTGCGGTGGGCGGAGTCGGTCGTCGCTGAGCACACCGACGCCAATGTCGTGATCGCCACCCATGAGCACGTCACCCCCAAGGGTCATGGCGGCCCCGCCGCCCGGTCGAACTCGTCGCGCTGGGTATCGCACGCCGACCTCCTGTGGGACCGGGTCATCGCGCCCCATCGGAACGTCGTCCTGGTTCTGTCCGGTCATTTCCACGGCGTCGGTGCGCTCGTGACCGAGGACGCCGGAGGCATTCCCGGGCACACCGTCGTCGAGGCGGTCGCCGACTACCAGGAGTTCCGGACTCCGACCGGCGAGCGGGCGACCGGGTTCCAACGGCTGCTGCAGCTCGACCTCGCGGGTGGGGCGCTCGCCGTCGACACGTTCTCCGTTCCGCTGTCGGCGGCGGCGAGCCATCCCTACGACTACGTGCAATTCGTGCCCGACAACGGCACCGAAGGGATCCACTCCAATGAGCGCCCCTGGAACGTCCTCGGTCGGGGGCTGCAGAATCGCTATACGGAGGAGGACGACGCCTTCGAGGTTCCCCTCACCCTGCAGTTCGCCAAGGCCGTGGAGACCGATGCGCTGACCCTTCGGCAGCAGTGACCCGCCGTCGCCTTGCCGCACCCCCCATTACGCTGGAGCGGTGAGTTCCCGCGACGAGGACGCCTTCCGCTGGGAGGGCGACGACGATCCCAGCGGCGCCGACGCGGCCCCCTCGCTTCCGCCCGGCTATCGCGCCGTCGGCAAGGGGAGTGACGCCGTGGCCGCGAGCGAGGAGGCGGAGCCCGATCACGCGCGGCAGACGCCTGCGGCACGCTCGACCGATGCCGCCGACGAGACGTCACCGGAAGCGGGCGGGATGGGAAACGTCTCGCTGGTGTCGCTCGGCATCCTCGGCGGCGTCTATCTGCTCTTCTCCCTCGGGTGGCTGATCGGGGGGCTGCGGGTTCACGGGGTGGCCTCGTTCCTCGTGGCGAACGACGGTGTCGCGCCGCCGGTCTGGACCGCCGGGAACGCCGCCGCAGTCGGTCTGGCCGTGGCCGCGCCGGCCCTGTGGTTCGTCGCCGTGTACACGCTCACGCGGCGAAGCGCTGCGTGGCTGCGCTGGATTCTGCTCGCCGCCGGCGTCATCATGCTCGTTCCCTGGCCTTTCATCGTGGTGGGAGCGTTCGGCTCATGACATCGTCTTCCCTCCCCACCTCCCCGCGTCGGCCGGTGTGGGTCACCGCTGCCGTCAGCGGAGCGTTCGGGCTCTTCTACGCCTACGTGGTGTGGAACGCCGTCACCCTGCTCGTCGCGCAGGCGTCCGGTCCACTCGGCCTGAACGGCCTCGGGTGGGCGGTGCTGGGTTTCGCCGTGGTGTTCCCGATCGTCGCCTTCGCGCTGGCGTTCGGAATCGGCTATCGGCGGTCGGTGGGCGCCTTCTCCCTCGTCCTCCTGGTGGGGCTCGCGGTGGTCGCCGTGCTGTGGGTGAACGTCCTCGCATACGCCTATGCCTACGGAGCCGCTCTCCTCGGATGACCGCTCGCGGTGATGCTCGCCATGCCGGGTGCGGCGTCATACGGTCGGGCCGGCGCCGGCGCGAACGGTAGGCTGACAGCGGTCCGCCCCCGCGTGTGCGGCGGGACATCCATCTCTCGCTCGTCGCCGCTCGCGCCCCGCCCCGAAGGTATGCTCACGTGTCGAAGCCCGTCGTCCTCATCGCCGAACAGCTCTCGCCCGCCACCATCGAGGCCCTCGGGCCCGACTTCGACGTCCGGCATGTCGATGGCACCGACCGCGGGGCTCTGCTTGCGGCCCTCGCCGACGCGCGAGCCGTGCTGGTGCGCTCCGCCACGCGCATCGACGCCGAGGCGCTCGTGGCGGCCCCCGAGCTGAAAGTGGTGGCGCGCGCGGGCGTCGGCCTCGACAACGTCGACATCAAGGCCGCGACCGCTCAAGGCGTCATGGTCGTCAACGCACCGACGTCGAATGTCATCTCCGCGGCCGAGCTCACGGTCGGTCACATCTTGAGCCTGGCGCGGCACATCCCCGCCGCTCACGCCTCACTTGCCGACGGGCAGTGGAAGCGGAGCGCTTTCACCGGCGTCGAGCTGTTCGAGAAGACCGTCGGCATCTTCGGTCTCGGGCGCATCGGGGCCCTCGTCGCCGAGCGACTTCGCGCCTTCGGCGTTCGTGTGGTCGGCTACGACCCCTACGTCACGCCGGCCCGCGCGCAGCAGCTGCAGGTCGAGCTGCTGCCCTTCGACGAGGTGCTCCGCCAGAGCGACGCGATCACGGTCCACATGCCGAAGACGCCGGAGACCACGGGGATGATCGGTGCGGAGCAGCTGGCGCTGATGAAGCCCACGGCCTATGTCGTCAACGTCGCCCGCGGCGGCCTCATCGACGAGGAGGCGCTCTACCGCGCGCTGAGCACGGGAGTGATCGCCGGGGCCGGGCTCGATGTGTTCACCACCGAGCCCCCCGCCGCCGACTCCGTGGCGGCCCGCCTCGTGCGGCTTCCGAATGTCGTCGCCACCCCGCATCTCGGGGCCAGCACCGAGGAGGCGCAGGAGAAGGCGGGGGTCTCGGTTGCGCGGTCGGTGAAGCTCGCGCTCGAGGGCGACCTCGTTCCCGATGCGGTGAACGTGGCCGGAGGAGTGATCGACCCGTTCGTCCGCCCGGGTATCGCGCTGGTGGAGCAACTCGGGCAGTTCTTCACCGCACTCGCGCACGGCGCACTGACGAGTCTCGACATCGAGGTGCGAGGGGAGCTTGCGTCCTACGACGTCAGCGTCTACCGCCTGGCGGCGCTGAAGGGCATCTTCACGAATATCGTCAGCGAGAACGTCTCCTACGTGAACGCGCCCCTGTTCGCCGAGCAGCGCGGGATCGAGGTGCGCCTCATCGTCGAGGCCGAGAGTCCGCTCTACCGCAACATCACGATCCTGCGCGGCACGCTCTCCGACGGCACCGTGCTCACCGTCGCCGGGACGCTCGCCGGCACCCGAATGGTGCCGAAGGTGGTGGGGATCAACGGGTACGACATCGAGGTCGCCATCGCGCGTCACCATCTGGTGATGCGCTACGCCGACCGTCCCGGGATCGTCGCCATCTACGGCCGACACCTCGGCGAGGCCGACATCAACATCGCCGCACTCCAGGTGGCGCAGCCCGATGCGAGCGGGCGGGCGCTGTCGGTGCTGACGGTGGACTCCCCGGTACCCGAGGAGATCCTCGACGAGATGCGTCGGGCGACGGGGGCGGACCTCTTCCGTCAGATCGACATCACCGAGGCCTGATCGAGCCGAGGGAGCGGCGGTCCGTCAGGCTCGCGCCGCGCGCTCGACGAGGTCGACCAGCGCGTCCATCGCGGTGCCGCGCGGGGTCGGCCCCGGCACGTTCCCGCCCAGGACGTTGTTGAAGTACAACCCGTCGCTGACGAGCATCACGAGATCGAGCGCGGCGGCGTCGCGGGTATGCGGGCGGAGCACCTCGGCCCACTTCCGCCGGACATCTCGCAGAGCCTCGCCGGCGGCGGTGTTCCCGCCCTGCGCGAGGCGGGCGACGGCCAGAAGGGCACGATCGAGTTCGTCATCGTTCATCACCGAGGTCCGCAGGAAGTATGAGATCGGTCCGTCGGGGGCGGCCGCGGTGGCCTCGACGTCGGCGTCGACCAGCAGATGGAGGCGCTCGATCAGGGCGTTCTCCAGCGATTCCTTCGAGGAGAAGTGGTAGAGCAGGCCCCCTTTGGAGACGCCGGCGCCCCGAGCCGTCGCGTCCATCGTGGCGGCGCGCTCACCGTCGCCGACGAGGATCGCCTCGAACGCGTCGAGCACCTTCTCTCGCGCCAGCGGCGGCCGACTCATGGCCTCGATCGTATCGACAGCGGCTTCTCCATGCTGTTAGTATACCGACCGGACGGTACAGAAATTCGGGTAGAACATGATGACGCTCACGCAGGAACTCTCGCTCGCCGACGCCCAGGGACGGAAAGTCGGATGGCGCGGCTGGGCGGCCCTCGTCGTGCTCATGCTTCCGGTGCTGCTCGTGTCGGTGGACAACACGGTCCTGAGTTTCGCTCTTCCGGCCATCGCCCTCGACCTCGAGCCGTCGAGCACCCAGCAGCTGTGGATCATCGACGCCTATCCGCTCGTCCTTGCGGGTCTCCTGGTCACCATGGGAACGCTCGGCGACCGGTTCGGCCGACGGCGGCTGCTTCTCATCGGTGCCACCGGTTTCGCGGCGGTCTCGGCCCTCGCCGCCTTCGCGCCGAGCGCCGAATGGCTCATCGCCGCCCGCGCGGGCATGGGTGTCTTCGGAGCGATGCTCATGCCCTCCACGCTGTCGCTGCTGCGAAGCATCTTCACCGACCGCAATCAGCGACGCTTCGCCATCGCGGTCTGGGCGTCGATGTTCTCGGCCGGGGCGGCCCTCGGGCCGATCGTCGGAGGCATCCTCCTCGAGCATTTCTCCTGGGGCGCGGTGTTCCTCATGGCCGTTCCGGTCCTGATCCCGCTCCTCATCGCCGCCCCGCTCCTCGTTCCCGAGAGCCGCGATCCGAGCCCCGGCCGCATCGACCCGGCCAGCATCGTGCTCTCCATGGCCACCATGGTGCCGATCGTCTACGGCATCAAGGAGCTCGCCGTCTACGGCGTCGTCGGCCCGGCACCGCTCCTCATCCTCGCCGGGGTGGGATTCGGCGTCCTCTTCGTCCGCCGTCAGCTGCGGGCGCGCAGTCCCATGCTCGATATGCGCCTGTTCGGCGAAGGGACCTTCAGCGGCGCGCTCCTGGTGAACCTGCTCAGCGTCGTCGGCCTCGTCGGTTTCCTGTTCTTCGTCGCCCAGCATCTCCAGCTGATCCTGGGACTCAGCCCCCTGGAGTCCGGGCTGGCCCTCGTCCCCGGCCTCACGGCGATGATCGCCGCGGGTCTGGCGGTGGTGCCGGTGGCCAAACGGGTGGCGCCGAGGATCGTCGTGCCGGCGGCACTGGCGTTCTCGGTGCTCGGTTACCTGCTGATCGCGTTCGGGGGCGAGCAGACCGGGGTGGGGCTCCTCGTCGGCGCGTTCATCGCCCTCGGAATCGGCATCGGCGCGGCCGAGACCGTGTCGAACGAACTCATCCTCGCAAGCGCCCCGCCGGCGAAGGCGGGTGCCGCGAGCGCGGTGTCGGAGACCGCGTACGAAGTCGGTGCGGTCCTCGGCACCACGGTGCTCGGCGGCATCCTCACGGCGCTGTATCGCGCAAACCTCTCGCTGCCGGCGGGCATCGGGTCAGCGGATGCTGCGAGTGCCCGTGAGACACTCGCCGGCGCCGTTCAGGTCGCGGACTCGATCGGCGGGGCACTCGGAGGCGACCTCGCCGCCGAGGCGGCGCGCGCGTTCGACACCGGCGTCACCGTCACTGCTCTCATCGGGGCCGCACTGGTCGTGCTGGCAGGCGTGATCGCGGCCACTACTCTGAGAGGGTCCCGCGCCTCCTGACGGTCCGACGGTCGGTGAGGCTGTATCGATGAGGAGTGCGATGTCGCGCGTGGTGAAGCTGGCCATCATCCCCGGGGACGGCATCGGTCCCGAGGTCGTCGCCGAGGCGGAGAAGGTGCTGGATGCCGTGACGGCCGGGAGCGAGATCCGTTTCGACCGCACGCACTTCTCCCTGGGTGCCGGACGCTTCCTCGACACCGGCGACACGCTCACCGACGACGATCTCGCCGCGATCCGCGCGCATGACGCCATCCTGCTCGGTGCGGTGGGCGGGGTTCCGGGCGATCCCCGGCTGAAGAACGCCAACATCGAACGCGGGCTGCTGTTGAAGCTCCGCTTCGAGCTCGACCACTATGTCAACCTCCGCCCGTCGAAGACCTATCCCGGCTTCCCGACGCCCCTGGCCGAGCCCGGCGACATCGACTTCGTCGTCGTCCGCGAGGGAACCGAGGGGCCCTATGTCGGCAACGGCGGAGCGATCCGGCGCGGCACCCCGCACGAGGTGGCCAACGAGACCTCCGTCAACACCGCCTTCGGCGTCGAGCGAGTCGTGCGTTTTGCCTTCGCGCTGGCCGAGCGTCGGCGCCGGCGCGTGACCCTGGTGCACAAGACGAACGTGCTCGTGCATGCCGGCGGGATGTGGCAGCGGATCGTCGAGGCGGTTGCCGCGGAGCATCCCGGAGTCGCCGTAGACTACCTCCACGTCGACGCGGCCACCATCTTCCTGGTCACGAACCCCGGCCGCTTCGACGTGATCGTCACCGACAACCTCTTCGGCGACATCCTCACCGACCTCGCCGGTGCCGTCACCGGCGGTATCGGTCTCGCCGCGTCGGGGAACATCAACCCCGACGGCACCGCGCCCTCGATGTTCGAGCCCGTACACGGGTCCGCTCCCGACATCGCCGGGCAGGAGAAGGCCGATCCGACCGCGGCCATCCTCTCCGTCGCCTTGCTGCTCGACCACCTCGGGCTCGCCGGCGAAGCCGACCGCGTCACCCGCGCGGTCGAGGCTGACATCGCCGAACGCACCGGCGCTTCTCGGACCACCTCGCGGATCGGCGACGACATCGTCGCCCGCCTCCAGGCGTAACCTGGTCACCTCCGCGCTCACCCTCAGGACACATTCATGACGCTTCTCGACTCCGACCCCGACACCGGGCTCGCCCCCCTGCAGTTCTCCGTCACCAGGAACCTCGCCGCCAAGAGCCCCGCCGAGCGCGAGGCCATCCTCGCCAACCCGGGCTTCGGCACGAGCTTCACCGACCACATGGTCGACATCTGCTGGTCGGTCGGCGGCGGGTGGCACCGGCCGCGCGTGCAGCCCTACGGTCCTATCGCCATGGACCCGGCGGCCGCGGTGCTGCACTACGGCCAGGAGATCTTCGAAGGCATCAAGGCCTACCGCCACGCCGATGGATCGATCCACACGTTCCGGCCCGACCAGAACGGTCGGCGCCTGCAGCGTTCCGCGCGGCGGCTGGCTCTTCCGGAGCTGCCGGTGACCTACTTCATCCAGTCGCTGCGGGAGCTCATCGCCATCGACGGAGCCTGGGTTCCGAACGGGGCTGACCAGAGCCTGTACCTACGGCCTTTCATGTTCGCCAAGGAGGCGTTCCTCGGCGTCCGCCCGGCGCACAAGGTCGCGTACTACGTCATCGCGAGCCCGGCGGGCGCCTACTTCAAGGGCGGTGTGCAGCCGGTGTCGATCTGGCTGAGCGAGGAGTTCTCCCGAGCGGGCAAGGGCGGCACGGGCGCGGCCAAGACCGGCGGCAACTACGCGGCGAGTCTTCTGCCGCAGTCTCAGGCGTACGAGAACGAGTGCGACCAGGTGGTCTTCCTCGACCAGGACCGCAACGTCGAAGAGCTCGGCGGCATGAACATCGTGTTCGTCTACAAGGACGGCCGGATCGTCACACCTCAATCGGAGTCGATCCTCGAAGGGATCACACGCGACTCGATCCTTCAGCTCGCGATCGATCGTGGACATCATGTCGAGGGTCGCGCCGTGTCGATCGAGGAGTGGCGCGAAGGCGTCGCCTCGGGAGACATCGTCGAGGTCTTCGCCTGCGGAACCGCGGCCGTCGTCACCCCGATCGGCGTGCTCAAGGGTCGCGACTTCTTCGACGAGCAGCCGGTCGGCGAGCTCGCACTGTCCCTGCGTGAGGAGCTCACCGACATCCAGTACGGTCGACGCGAAGACACGCACGGCTGGCTCCTGCGCCTCGACGAATGATCGCGGCTCGCTCGGAGGCGGTGAGTAGGCTGAAGCGGTGAGGGTCGCCCGCTTCAGCCACCAGGACACCATCAGCTACGGCATCGTCGATGAAGGAGAGCTGGTCGTCCTCGCGGGCGACCCGATGTTCGCCGGCTTCGACACGACCGGGGAACGCATCCCGCTCCGCGAGGTGGCGCTCCTCGCCCCGGTCATCCCGCGCTCGAAGATCGTCTGCGTGGGACGCAACTACCGGGATCACGCTGCCGAGATGGGCAATGACGTCCCGCGGGAGCCGTTGCTGTTCTTCAAGCCGAACACCGCAGTCGTCGGTCCCGGCGACGCGATCGTGCTGCCGCCGCAGTCGGAGCGGGTCGACTTCGAAGGGGAGCTCGCCGCGGTCATCGGCCGCGTGACGCGCAACGTGACCCCGGCCGACGCGCTGTCCCACGTCTTCGGCTACACGATCGGAAACGACGTGACCGCGCGTGACCTCCAGCGAAGCGACGGGCAATGGACCCGCGCGAAGGGGTTCGATACCTTCTGCCCCCTCGGCCCTGCCATCGAGACCGAGTTCGATCCGACCGGCAGCGCGCGGCTGACGACTCGGCTGAACGGTCGGACGGCGCAGGAGGCGCCGCTGTCGGACATGATCTTCTCGGTCGCGGATGTCATCGCGTACGCCTCGGCGGCCTTCACCCTCCTTCCGGGTGACGTCGTGCTCACCGGCACGCCCGCGGGCGTGGGCCCGATGGCCCCGGGCGACACCGTCGAGGTCGAGATCGAAGGACTGGGAACGCTCCGGAACGTCACCCGGGCCGCCGTGTCGTGATGCCTCCGGCCCCGGATGTCACGGCCGTCCAGCGCCGGACGGTCGCCGTGCTCTCCGCCGGTCAGGTTCTCGGCGGGATCGCGTTCGGGGCGACGATCTCCCTCGGGGCGATCCTCGCAGCGGAGGTGTCGGGGGACGAATCCCTCTCGGGTCTGGCCGCAGCCGCGGTGACTCTCGGAACGGCGGCCACGGCGGTACCGCTGGCCGCGGTCGCCCGGCGCCTGGGCCGGCGGGTCTCGCTCGCGAGTGGGATGGCGATCGCGCTCGTCGGGGTCGCCGGGGTGGTCATCGCCGTGTCCGCGGCATCCTTCCCCCTCCTCCTCGTCGCGTACCTCTTCGTCGGCGCCGGCCAGGCCGCCAACCTGCAGTCCCGATTCGCCGCCGCCGACCTGGCCACCGACGCCACCCGCGGACGCGATCTCTCGATCGTCGTGTGGGCGACGACGATCGGGGCGGTGCTGGGGCCGAACCTCACCGGACCCGGCGAGGCCGTCGGCGGGGCACTCGGCATGCCGCCGCTCACCGGGCCCTATGTCTTCACGATCGTCGGCCAGGCTGCCGCGATCGCGCTCTACCTGATCGCCCTCCGCCCCGACCCACTGCTGACGGCGCAGCGCCTGGTGCGCGAGCGCGCCGCTGCCGGCGGGGCATCGACGACGCTCGCCCGTGAAGATCGCCCGGTGGTGGCGCGGTACGCCATCTTCGCCATCGCCGCCGCACACGGCGTGATGGTCTCGGTGATGGCCATGACGCCCGTGCACCTGCTCCACCAGGGTGCCACCCTCACCGTGATCGGTGTCACGATCAGCCTCCATATCGCCGGCATGTACGCGGCGGCGCCCGTGTTCGGCCTTCTCGCCGACCGGCTCGGGCGCATCCCGGTGATCCTCATCGGGCAGGCGGTGCTCGCCGCTGCGCTCATCACGGCCTCGTTCGGCCAGGACTCCACCGTCGCCGTGACCGTGGCGCTGATCCTCCTCGGCCTGGGGTGGAGCGCCTCGACCGTCGCCGGCTCGGCGCTTCTCACCGAGGCGTCGTCCGAGGCGCGGCGCACGCGCCGGCAGGGGACGAGCGACTTCTTGATGAGCCTGGTGGGAGCGGCGGGGGCGGTTGCCGCAGGGGTCGTCCTGGGTCAGATCGGGTACGGCGGTCTGGCCCTCGCCGTCGCGGTCGGTGTCGTGGCCACGACGGCGCTGGCGCCGGTCGCTGCGCGCGCGCCGCGCGAGGGCGTCAGCGCGTGAGGGCGTCGGCGGCGCGTTCGACGTCTTCCTCGTCGTTGAAGACGTGGAACGCCACTCGGGCGCGTCCCGCCCGTCCGGAAGCGACGATCCCCGCTGCCGTCAGAGTGGCGAGGTCGTCGCCATCGGGATCGGACCAGGTGACGATCGGGGTCGCCCGGAGCGGACGGTCGAGCCCCAGCCTGGTGCGGAAGGCGTCAGCCAGCCCCGTTGTCCGCGCATGCAGCGCCTCGGCCGGAAGCGCTCCGAAGAGGGCGAGGGCCGGCTCCGCCCCGGCGAACGCCTGCCATGCGGGCGAGACGTCGAACCGGGAGGCGTCCTCGGCGAGTGCGACGTCGGCGCCGTAGCAGGACGTCCAAGGATCGGCCCCCGCATACCAGCCGGCGAAGGAGGGGTGGAGCATGGCCTGCAGCCGCTCCGACAGCGCGGCGAAGGCCACCCCGCGGGGAGTGCACAGCCACTTGTAGGCGTGGCACAGCGCCGCGTCGAAGCGGCCGGCGTCGACCCGGAGCCACCCCGCGGCCTGCGTCGCGTCGCAGAGGGTGAGAGCACCGTGGCGCTCGGCGGCGGCGGTGATGGCGTCGGCGTCGGCGACCGCACCGGTGGCCGACTGCACGAGGGAGAACGACACCAGCCACGTCCGGTCGGTGATCTCGTCCGCGAGAGCGTCCAACGGAACGGTTCGCACCGACACGCCCGGCGTGTGGACGAACGGCAGGATGACCGAGGAGAAGTCCTGATCGGCGCACAGCACCTCTGCACCTCGAGGCACCGCGGCGGCGAGAAGCCCGACGAAGACCGAGACCTGTGAGCCGATGGCGATGCGGCCGGCGTCCACGCCCACCAGAGCGGCGAAGTGACGTCGGCACTCCTCGACCGTGCGCGTCCACGCCGCCATGTCGATCCGGCCGGAGGCCCACTCCTCGACGGCGGCGATCAAGGCGGCCCGGCCCTGCCGCGGAGGAAGCCCGGTCGTGCACGCGGAGAGGTATCCGCGCCGCCCCGCGAAGTCCTCCCGTATGGCGGCGAAATCTGCGGGCACGGCGAGGGAGGCCGTAGGGACCGTCGAGGAGTTCATGCACTGATCGTCGCCATTCTCGAATGATTCGTCTACGGCTGGTTTCTGATCTCAGACATGCACTCCGGTTATGGTTGTCGTCATGGATTCCGAGACCGCCCTCGAGCCGCTTCTCGACGCCCACACGCTTCGGCTGATGAAGGCGATCGCCGACGCGGGTTCCCTCACCGGCGCCGCCGCCGCCCTGGGGTACAGCCAGCCCGCGGTCAGCCAGCATGTCCGTCGCGTCGAGCAGCGCCTTGGCGTCCCCGTCGTGGAACGCGCCGGCCGACGTGTGCGCCTCACCGAGGCCGGGCGGATCCTCGCCCGGCATGCGCCGGCGGTCACCACGGCGCTGGAAGCGGCGGTGGGGGAGCTCTCCGAGCTGCGAGGACTGCGCGCGGGGCGGGTGCGGCTGGCTGCCTTTCCGTCGGCATCGTCGGCCGTCGTCCCCTCACTGCTGAGGTTCCTTCGCACACACCATCCCGGCATGACGGTCACCTTCGTGGAGGCGGAGCCGCCGGAGGCGATCGCCGCCGTCCGCGCGGACCGCGCAGACGTCGCCGTCACCTTCAGCTATCCGGGTGACCGCCGCGATCCCCACCGGCTGAGCGCTGCGGGTCTCCACGTCACCACGATCGGCGAGGACGACCTGCTTCTCGTCCTTCCTCGCGACCACCCGGCCGCGGTCAGCTCCGAGGTGGATCTTCCCGCGCTCCGGGACGAGGAATGGATCGCCGGATGCCCGGATTGCCGCGGGCACCTTCTCGAGCTCTGCGAGAGGGCGGGATTCACGCCGCGCATTGCATTCGAGACCGACAACTACCTCGCCGTCGAGGCCCTCGTCGCCCAGGGTCTGGGTGTTGCGACACTTCCGCGATGGGCGGTGGAGTCCTTCTCCGCGCTCCCCGGCATCGTGGTGCGACCACTTCCGAGGGAGGAGCCCCGCAGCATCCATGTCGTGACGGCCCGCGATGCCGAGCGGGTACCCGCGGTCCGCGCCACCGTCGCGGCGCTCCGGAGCCTCATCCGCACTCCGGAGGACCGGGACCCGCCCGCCTAGACTGAGGGGCGATGCCTGCTTCGCCCGACCCCCGCACCACGACCGCCACCGGCGCCGACGTCCGCGTCCGGTTCTGCCCGAGCCCGACCGGGCTTCCCCATGTGGGGCTCGTGCGCACCGCGCTGTTCAACTGGGCCTATGCCCGTCATCACGGGGGAAAGCTGATCTTCCGGATCGAAGACACCGACGCCGCCCGCGACAGCGAGGAGAGCTACCTCCAACTCCTCGACGCGCTGCGGTGGCTGCGGATCGACTGGGACGAGGGGGTCGAGGTCGGCGGACCGCATGCCCCCTACCGGCAGTCGCAGCGCCACGACATCTACCGCGGGGTCCTCGATGCGCTCATCGCTTCGGGCGCGGTGTACGAGAGCTACTCCACGGCCGCGGAGATCGACGCCCGGAACGAGGCGAACGGTCGAGCCAAACAGCTCGGATACGACAACTTCGACCGCGACCTCACCGAGGAGCAGAAGGCGGCCTTCCGCGCCGAGGGGCGTGAGCCTGCCTGGCGGCTCAGGGTTCCCGATGAAGACCTCACGTACGTCGACCTCATCCGCGGCGAGGTGACCTTTCCCGCGGGGTCGTTCCCCGACTTCGTGATCGTGCGAGCGGGTGGCATCCCTCTCTACACCTTCGTCAATCCGGTCGACGACGCCCTCATGGGGATCACGCACGTGCTCCGCGGCGAAGACCTCATGCCCTCGACGGCTCGCCAGCTCGCCCTCTACCGGGCGCTGATCGACGCGGGAGTGACGGACTTCGTGCCGCGCTTCGGGCACATGCCGCTCGTGCTCGGAGACGGTACGAAGAAGCTGTCCAAGCGGGATCCGCGTGCGGATCTGTTCCTGCAGAGGGAGAGGGGCTTCATCCACGAGGGGCTCCTGAACTATCTGGCTCTCCTCGGCTGGTCGATCGCCCCCGATCGCGACGTCTTCGGTCTCGACGAGCTCGTCGCCGCGTTCGACATCGCCGACGTCAACCCGAACCCAGCGCGTTTCGACCAGAAGAAGGCCGAGTCGATCAACGGCGATCACATCCGCCTCCTCTCGCCGGACGACTTCGCCGGTCGGATCGTCCCGTACCTGCAGGCTGCGGGGGTCGTGACCGAACCGACCACCCCTGAGGAGGAGCGGCTCATCGGTGCCGCAGCGCCCCTCGTTCAGGAGCGCGTGCAACTTCTGGGGGACGTCCCCGGCATGCTGGGGTTCCTCTTCCGCGCCGAGGTCGACTACGACGAGGATGCGCTGGCCGGCCTTCCGGCCGATGCCGGCGAGGTTCTCGTCGCCTCGGTGGGCGCCCTGGAGCTCGTGCCCGAGACGGAGTTCACCGCCGCTGCCGTCCAGGAGGCTCTGGCGCGTGCCCTTGTGCAGGATCTCGGCCTGAAGCCGCGCGTCGCCTATGGGCCGCCTCGTGTAGCCCTCACGGGCCGGCGGGTATCGCCGCCGCTGTTCGAGTCGATGGAGCTGCTGGGCAAGGCCGAGACGGTGCGCCGACTCGGCGCGCTGGTGGAGCGGCTCGGTCGATGAGGCGGGTCCGCGGAGTGCGGGCGCCGGTTTGGCGGGCCGTCGCAGGTCGACTAGACTTGATCTTCGGCACGGCCCCGGCTGAGCCCGGTGGGGTATGGTGTAATTGGCAACACGGCTGATTCTGGTTCAGTTGTTCTTGGTTCGAGTCCAGGTACCCCAGCCACTTTCTGCGATGACCGAGTCTCTACGATGAAGGTCTCCGTCACCTGGTTTCGCGCGGCGGGCTGGTGGATCCGCGACTATGCGTATGCCGTCATCTGGCAGCTGCGGGCGCTGGTCAATCGCGTCGACCCGGCATCATTCCTGTCGGGCGACCGCGTACCGATCGTCGTGCTCCCCGGTGTGTACGAGACCTGGAAGTTCCTGCAGCCTCTCATCACCGCCGTCCACGGGCGCGGTCATCCCGTGCACGTGCTCCCGGTGCTGCAGAACAACCGACGACCGGTGGCCGAAGCCGCGGCTCACGTGCGCGACTACCTCGAGGCCCACGATCTCGACGGGTGCGTCCTCCTCGCGCACAGCAAGGGAGGCCTCGTCGGCAAGCAGGCGATGGCCGACCCCGACGCCGGATCGCGGATCGCGGCGATGCTGGCGGTCGCCACCCCCTTCGCGGGGTCGCGATACGGCGCGTTTATGGTGGGGGCGACACTCCGGATCTTCTCGCCCCGAAGCGCCACCATCCTCGCACTCTCCAGGGAGACCGCGGTGAACGCGCGGATCGTCTCGGTCTGGGCGGCGTTCGACCCGCACATCCCCGAGGGGAGCCGGCTCCCCGGCGCCAGGAAGAACGTGGTGCTCGACACCGGGGGACACTTCCGGGTCCTCGCGGACCCTCGGGTGATCGCCGAACTGGCGGTTCTGGCGGAGTAGCATCTCGACGCGCTACTGCCGCAGTTCCTCGGCGGTCTCGAGCGCCAGGTCGCGGTACGTGGGCATGTCGTCGCTCTGGTCGAGCAGGATGATGCTGATGGCGGCAGCCCAGGCACGCGCCCGCAGCCAGGTCGCCGCGGCGTAGCGATCACCGGTCGCGGCGATGAAGTCTCGCCGGCCGCGGTCATCGAAGGCGAGCCAGGCGACTGCGAGGTCGTATGCCGGGTCTCCCGGGGCGACGTCGATGAAATCGATGATGGCGGCGAGCGTTCCGGCGTACGACACGAGGTTCCCGGGGTGGAGGTCGCCGTGGATGATCACGCCGGGCCCGATCCACGGGGGTGCGGCAAGACCCTCCGACCACCGCCGCGCGAGGATCGCGACGGTTGCGGGCGGTACGTGGGGCAGGGCGCGAAGCCCGCTCAGACGAGCCTCGAGACTCGCTGCGCGCTCGGTCAGCGGGCCTCCCCGATACGGGTTCCGGGGGAGCGCGGCCGGTGCCGGCCGATGGATCACCGCCAGCGCGCCAGCCAGGTCGCGTGCCCACCCGCGCCGCTCGGCGCGTGGCACGTCGATGCCGGGGGTGCCGTCGTGCCAGGGCACGACAGACCATGGCCACGGGAAGGTCGCATCGGGCTGCCCGGCGAGAATCGGCTCCGGGACCGCGGCGCGCAGATTCTGCAGCCGGTGAGCGAGCGCGGGAAGGACGAGCTGCTCATGCCGGATGCCCGAAGCGACCGCAGACCGCCGCGGCATCCGCACCGCCCACCGATCTCCGAGACGCCACATCTCGCAGTCCCAGCCCGTCGCCGAACGACGGAGCGGCGACTCCACCAGGTCAGGACGATGTCGCAACTGCCGTCGCAGGAGACCTCGTACGAGCTCCTCGGTGATCGACAGTTCCGCAGCCGGCCGTTCCGCCACTGCCCGGGCCGCTCAGACGTCGACGGAGTCGCCCGGATCCAGCTCGAGGAACTCGCCCCCGCCCTGCTCCGTCGCCCACCGCAGACGACCCCGGTGCATGTCGCGTCCGATCACCGACAGCGTCATGTCGTGCGTGCCGAACGCCTGACGAGGTTTGACCGCGAGGACGAAGTCCATGGCGTCGCCGATCTTCAGCCACGGACCGCCGACCGGAGCGGCGAGGAGCTTGACGTCGACCCCGGGCGCCGCGTAGGAGTCGCCGGGGTAGTAGAGGGAGCCGTTGACCAGCACGCCGACGTTGTCGATGACGGGGATCGAATCGTGGATGACGGCATGTGTGCCCCCGAAGAAGCGGAGCGTGAACGGGTCCAATGCCACGGTGTCGCCGGGCGACACCACGATCACGTCGTAGCCGGCGGCCGCGGCGGCGACCCCCGCCGGGGCGTAGATGGGCACATCGGGGGTGTTCTTCCGGATGCGGTCGAGGTGATCGGGCGTCCAGTGGTCGGGGTGCTCGTGCGTGAGCACGATGCCGACCACCTCTCCGAGGTCGAGGAGGGGATCGGTGAGGGCGCCGGGATCGATCACGAGCGTCTTGCCCGAGTCCTGCAGGGTGAGCGCCGCGTGTTCGTGCTTGGTGACTCGCATCCCTTGAGTCAAGCGTGCAGCGGATGACTCGGCAAGCGCTCCGCAGGGCCGTGACCCGATTTGTCGGCGATACGGCGGCCATGGCATAATCGAACGGTTGCCTGACGGCCCCATCGTATAGCGGCCTAGTACGCCGCCCTCTCACGGCGGTAACGCGGGTTCGAATCCCGCTGGGGTCACGCACACCAGAAAACCTCCGGTCATCCGGAGGTTTTCTGCATTTCCGCGGGGCTCGTTCCCGGCACCTCTGCGTTCGCAGCTCTCACGCACCCCCCTTTCCCTGTTCTGGGCGCACTTCCCCTCTTCCAGGCGCCCGAGGTGCGCTCTTCGTGGCGCCACAGCGCAGAAGCTGCGCCCGGAGCGCGTGGCGCATGCCCGATTCTGTGGGCGCATGTTGTTTTACTTTGGAATGTGTTGTAATCTGTGGCAATCCCCACCGAGGAGGACCATGTACGCGACGGAGCGACACGAGCTCATCGAGCAGCGACTGCTCGTCGACGGACGCGTGTCCGTGGTGGCGCTCGCCCGCGAATTCGGCGTCACCACCGAGACGGTGCGTCGTGACCTCGACGTGCTGGAGCAGGCCGGCGTGTTGCGCCGGGTGCACGGAGGTGCCGTCACGGCGACCCGCGGCGGCACCGTCGAAGTCGCCGTCGGGGAACGCGGACACGTGCGAGAGCCCGAGAAGGAGCGCATCGCCGCCCGCGCGGCAGACGCCCTCGCCGGGGTGGGCGGATCGCTCTTCATCGACGCCGGCACCACCACCGCCGCCTTCGCGCGGCTGTTCACCGAGCACTTCCCCGCTGCCGGGCCTCGCATCGAGGTCGTCACGCACGCGGTGCCGATCGCCGCCGCGCTCGGCTCGCGCGCCGACATCCCTCTCACCCTGATCGGTGGGCGCGTTCGCGGCCTCACCGCTGCTGCCGTGGGTTCGGGCACCGTCACGGCCATCTCCGAACTCCGCCCGGACATCGCCGTGATCGGTACCAACGGCATTTCCGCCGCCTTCGGCCTCAGCACCCCCGACCCCGAAGAGGCCGCGGTCAAGCGTGCGATCGTCTCCGCGGCGCGGCGGGTCATCGTCCTGGCCGACGCCAGCAAGGCCGAAGAGGACTATCTGGTGCGCTTCGCAGCCCTCGGCGAGATCGACGTCGTCGTCACCGATGCGCCGCTGCCCGAGCCACTTCGGAGCGCTCTCGACGAGGCCGAAGTGGAGGTGTGGCACGCATGATCGTCACCGTCACCGCTCACCCCTCGCTCGATCGCACCGTGATGCTTGCCGACTCCCTCCGCTCCGGCGACGTGCAGCAGGCCCTCGCTGCGCGGGAGGACGCCGGCGGCAAGGGTGTCAACGTCTCGCGGGCGATCGCGGCGGCGGGGCATCCGACGCTGGCGGTCCTGCCGCTCGCACCGACCGATCCGTACCACGCTGCACTACGGCAGACGGATGTCCGGGTGAGGGCCGTTCCCGTGGGAGGCGCCGCACGATCCAACATCGCCCTGACCGATCCGACCGGAACGACGACCAAGGTGAACCTCCCGGGCGCCCGGCTGACCTCGGGCGAGCGGAACGCCCTGATCGACGCCGTCGTCGCCGCCGGCTCGGACGCCGACTGGCTGGTGCTGGCCGGGTCGCTTCCGCCCGGGCTCGACGAGGACTTCTACGTCGATGTCATCCGTGCCGTCCGGCGCGGGCCGCATCCGCCACGGATCGCCGTCGACACCTCCGGTGCGGCGCTCCGCGCCGTCGTTGCGGACGGCCGCCCCGATCTCATCAAGCCGAACGAGAGCGAGCTGGCCGACCTCGCCGGTGTGATGCTCCCCGCGAGCGCTGCGACGGCAGCCGACCTCATCGCCGCCGTCGTCGAGATTGGTGCCCGGCTCGTTCCCGATCAGGTCGGGTCGGCGCTGGTGACCCTCGGTTCCGAGGGAGCTGTCCTCCTCAGTGCGGAGGGCGCCTGGCACGCGTCAGCCCCGCCGGTCGCGCCGGTGAGCACGGTGGGAGCAGGCGACAGCGCCCTCGCCGGATATCTCCTCGCCGATGTCGCCGGCGCCGTCGCACCAGAGCGCCTGCGACGGGCCATCGCCTACGGCGCTGCCGCCGTCACTCTGCCGGGTACCCAGATCCCCGCGCCCGCCGACCTTCCGCCCGCCGTGGCGGCCCCGACCCCGCTCATCGCCGAGCGGCCGAACCCCGCGGGCATCGTCCCGTGAGCAGACCAGAGGAGGTCTCCATGTCACAGACCATCACCCCCGGGCTCGTCAGCCTGGATGTGGGGCTGGGCCCCGACAAAGCGGCGGTGATCCGCACCCTCGCCGCGCGCGTGGTCGAGCAGGGCCGCGCCACCGACGCGGCGGCCCTGTTCGCCGACGCGTGGGCGCGCGAGGAGAAGGACGAGACCGGGCTTCCCGGTGGCATCGCCATCCCGCACGCGAAGAGCGGCGCCGTCACCCAGCCCTCGCTCGCCTTCGCGCGACTGGATCCGGGAGTGGAGTTCGGGGCCGACGACGGCCCCGCCGACCTCGTCTTCCTGATCGCCGCCCCCGCCGATGCCGCCGAGGATCACCTCGCGGTCCTGTCCAAACTCGCGCGAAGCCTGATGAACGACGACTTCACCGCCGGCCTCCGGTCCGCCGGGTCGACGGAGGAGGCGGTCGCGATCGTCCGCGACGCGATCGGCGAGAGCACCGCCGGCGACAACGCCTCAGAGAGCGGGACTATCGCCGGTGCGGTCGCGGCGCCGGCGTCGGCGGCGACCGTCTCGTCCGCCGAAGGATCATCCTTGCGCCCCCGCATCGTGGCGGTCACCGCCTGCGCGACCGGCATCGCCCACACCTTCATGGCCGCCGACGCGCTGACTGCAGCGGGCACGAAGGCCGACGTCGATCTCGTCGTCGAACCTCAGGGTTCGAGCGGCTATCAGGCTCTTCCGCCCGCCGTCATCGAGAACGCCGACGCGGTGATCTTCGCGGTCGACGTCGACGTTCGCGAGCCGCAGCGGTTCGCGGGCAAACCGGTGATCCGTACGAGCGTGAAGCGAGGGATCGAGCAGCCCGAGAAGCTGATCGCCGAGGCGGTGGCCGCGGCATCGGATCCGAAGGCCGACCGCGTGCCGGGATCCGCCGACGCCGCTGCGGCGACGTCGACCGCGCCGAACGAATCGGTGGGCGCCCGGATCAAGCGATGGCTCCTCACGGGCGTCAGCTACATGATCCCCTTCGTCGCCGGCGGCGGCCTCCTCATCGCCCTCGGGTTCCTCCTCGGCGGCTACCAGGTGACCGACGACGCCGCGTCGGTCATCATCGACAACTCGCTGTGGGACCTCCCCGCCGGCGGCCTGGGCCAATATCTGGGGTCGGTGGCGTTCATGATCGGCGCCACGTCGATGGGCTTCCTGGTGCCGGTCCTCGCCGGGTTCATCGCGTTCGCCATCGCCGATCGTCCGGGGATCGCTCCCGGCTTCGTCGCGGGCGCCGTCGCGGTGCTGATGAGCGCCGGATTCATCGGCGGCCTCATCGGTGGTCTTCTCGCCGGATTCATCGCCCTGTGGCTCGGCCGGCTCCCGGCGCCGCGGTGGCTCCGCGGCCTCATGCCGGTCGTGATCATCCCGCTCGTCGGATCCATCGTCGCCTCGGGCCTCATGATCCTCTTCCTCGGCCGCCCCATCGCCCAGCTGATGACCTGGCTCACGGACTGGCTGAACGGACTCACCGGGGCGTCGGCGATCCTTCTCGGCGTGGTGCTCGGACTGATGATGTGCTTCGACCTCGGGGGGCCGGTGAACAAGGTCGCCTACACCTTCGCCACCACCGGGCTCGCCGCCGCGACGGCGACCGACCCCTTCTCGCCGCCCTACCTCATCATGGCCGCGGTGATGGCCGCGGGAATGGTGCCTCCCCTCGCCATGGCGCTGGCCTCCACCGTCCTCGCCCGGAACCTCTTCACGCCGGTCGAGCGCGAGAACGGCAAGGCCGCCTGGCTCCTCGGCGCCGCATTCATCTCCGAGGGCGCGATTCCGTTCGCGGCCGCCGATCTCTTCCGCGTGATCCCCGCCTCCTTGATCGGCGGGGCGGTCACGGGTGGCCTGAGCATGGCGATCGGCGTGTCGTCGTTGGCACCGCACGGGGGGATCTTCGTCTTCTTCGCGATCCAGCCGATCTGGGGCTTCATCGTCTCGATCGTCGCCGGGGTCGTCGTCTCGGCGCTCGCCGTGATCGCGCTCAAGAAGTGGGTGCACCGCCGCGAAGCGCCCGCGGTGGCCACGGTCGGGGCGCCCGTCGCGGTGGCAGCCTGATCGTCGCCCTGTGCCGAGGACGGAACACCCCGCTGTCCCTCCGGGCAGCGGGGTCTTCCGTCGTCATACCGGTTCGTTCGCCGGCGGGCGGCCCGACCCTCGGCGGTCGCCGCGGCGCCGGCTCACGCGACGCCGGTGTCGGTGTCGGCCTCGGCCGATCCGCGCGCCCGGCGCCCGCGCCGTGTTCGCCGGATCCGGACGATCCCCCACACCAGGAGCGCCGCGATCCCGAGGACGGCCAGCCAGGGGAGGAGGAACCCCACGGCGATCACCATGCCGTTGAGCGTCGCGATGAGCCCGTTCCACCCCGCCGCGACCCCGTCGGCGAAGCCTGCCGGGTCGGCGGTTACGCGCTCCACGCGCGGAGAGAGCGACACCGACACCGAGGCCAGCTCCACCTGGTCCTCGAGCGACGCCAGTTGCTGCTGGTAGGACTCCAGGGTCGCTTGGCGTTCGGCGAGCGCGCTCTCCGCGGCGATGAGGTCGCCGAGGTCGCCCGCCTGGGCGAGGAGCTCCTCCAGGCGATCGACCGAGGCCTGGGTCGCATCGACGCGAGCCTGGAGGTCGATGGTCTGGTCGGTGACATCGACGCGGTCGACCGACGACCTGGTGACCTCACCCACCTCGCGGAGCCCGTCGACGAACGACGTCACCTCGTCGGCGGGAACTCGGACGCTCACCCACGCCGTGTCGCCCGAGAAGGGGACGGGCGCCGAGATGTCGGATCCACCGGCGCCCGGCTCGATCGGTATGGGCGCGCCGAGCGAACCGACCGACTGGGACTGGACGTATCCGCCGATGGCGATCGCGGCGTCGGCGACCGCGTCTGCCGCGACGGGCACGTCGTCGACGATGAGGTCTGCGGATGCGGTGGTGATGATGTCGCGACCGGCGAAGGCGTCGACGGCTGCCGGACCCGATGCGGCGGAGTCGGATGCCGCGCCACCCCCGGCCTCGGAGGTGACCGCCTCGTCCGTCAGGGGCGCCGAGTCGCCTCCTGCCGGGGCGACGGCCGACTCCTCCACGGCGACCGGCGCGACGATCCCCGCGACGCTCGGCGCGATCACCGCCGCCACCGCGACGACCGCCGCGGCTGCGCCGGCGGTCACCCAGCCCGTCCGCCGGCGCCGTCGTCGGATGCCCCGCTCGGCGGCGATATCGGCGAACAGCCGGTCCTCCATCATGTCGATGCGCTCGTCAGCGAGCCTTGGCAAGGGTCTGCGTTCCACGGCGTTCATGTGCTCTCCTTCACGGCGGACCGCACACGTGTGCGGATGCGGGAGAGACGATTTCGGACCACGCCGTGGGCGACGCCCAGCTCGTCGGCGGCCGCCTGATAGCCGTACCCCTCCGCGGCGCACAGCCGGAAGATCTCCCGATCGAGGTCGCCGAGGCCGGCGACCTCCGCGAGGATGCGGTCGACGAGTTCGGCGTCGACGACCTGCTGCTCGACGTCGATGGTCGACGGCAGCGTCTCATCGAGCGCGCCATGCACCTCGTGCGTGCGATGGCGGCGCTGGCGTCGCATCCGGTTCGCCGCCTGCAGTCGGCACACGGTCACCAGCCACGGCAGCAGCGAGTCGCCGACCAGTTGAAGCGACGGGAGCTTCCGCCATGCCACCAGGAAGGTCTCCTGCGTGACGTCCTCCGCGTCCTGGGTGTCGTGGAGCAGCCCGTGCGCCAGCCAGTAGACCGGCCGGACGTAGGCGCGATACAGCGCTCGGAAGGCGTGTTCGCTCCCGGAGGCCGCTCGCGCGACCAGCGCGGCATCCGTCTGCTCGATCACCGGTCTCCATCCCGCCGCCCTGCGGCATCCGAATTGTCTCTCACCACAGAAGTGTCGGGCGAGCGCGACGCGTCTCATGCGTCCTTCACGCTGGCAACCCCGCTCGGGCACGGAGGCGGCGCCGGTATCCTTGCAGCCCATGGGCTATGAGATTCCCGCGTGGTTCGCGATCACCGCGCTCGTCGTGCTGTCGCTGATCCTGCTCGCAGATCTGCTCATCATCCTCAAGCGCCCCCACATCCCCTCGATCCGCGAGGCGACCCTGTGGGTGGTGTTCTACGTCGCGCTCGCCCTCGTATTCGCGGTGGTGCTGTGGGCGGTGACGGGTTCGGGCGACGCCATGGGGGAGTTCGTCGCCGGCTGGCTGACCGAATACAGCCTCTCCGTCGACAACCTCTTCGTCTTCGTGCTCATCATGAGCCAGTTCTCCGTGCCCCGCCGTTACCAGCAGGAGGTGCTGATGGTGGGGATCATCATCGCGCTGATCCTGCGGGCGATCTTCATCCTGCTGGGCGCCGTGCTCATCGAGAACCTCAGCTGGATCTTCTACGTCTTCGGGCTGTTCCTCGTCTACACCGCCTGGCGACAGGCCTTCCCCGGCAAGCACGACGACGACGCCCATGCCGAGGCGGGCATCGTGCGCTTCCTCCGCCGATTCATCGACATCAGCGACGGCTACGACGGATCCAAGCTGCGGACGGTGGTCGACGGGCGGAAGATCTTCACGCCGATGATCCTCGTGTTCGTCGCCATTGGCTTCACCGATCTCGTCTTCGCCATCGACTCCATTCCCGCGATCTTCGGGATCACCCAGAGCCCGTTCATCGTCTTCACCGCGAACCTCTTCGCCCTGATGGGACTTCGGCAGCTCTACTTCCTCCTCGGCGGACTCCTCGATCGCCTCAAGTACCTCCACTACGGCATCGCCTTCATCCTCGCCTTCATCGGCGTGAAGCTGTTCCTGCATGCGTTGCACGAGAACGAGCTGCCCTTCATCAACGGCGGCGAGCACGTCGAGTGGGCGCCGGAGATCTCCACCTGGGTGTCGCTGGCCGTCATCGTGCTGTCGATGGCCGTGGCGACGCTGGCGAGTCTCGCCGCGGCGCGGCGGGAGGGCGCGCGCGCGGCGACGGGCGCCGGCGCCGCGCCGTCGCCGGCCGCCGACATCCCCGACGGCTCAGGACGCAGCGCGGCGGAGGAGGCCGCAGCCACCGTCGCCGAGGAGAAGGGGACCCCCGCCACGGTGGAGCGCCCAGCCCCGGGTGAGGATCGCCGCTAGCACTGCCGGTCGCATCGCCCCGACGTGCTCGGTGGTACTCTGAGCCGATGCGGATCGCTCGCCTTCTTCTTAGCGGCCGCGGCGAGACCTCGTAACCAGGCCTCTCTCGTCGCGGAGTTCAGCGCGGGCTTGATCCCCTTCCCGAGGAGAACGCAATGAGCACCTTCGATTCCGGCGTCGCCGTCCCCGACCGCCCCCGCACCCTCGCCGAGAAGGTGTGGGACGACCACGTCGTGGTGCGGGGTGAGAACGGCCAGCCCGACCTCATCTACATCGACCTGCACCTCGTGCACGAGGTCACGAGCCCCCAGGCCTTCGACGGACTGCGCGCCGAAGGGCGACCGGTCCGCCGGCTCGACCTCACCATCGCCACCGAGGACCACAACACCCCGACACTCGACATCGACAAGCCGATCGCCGACCTCACCAGTCGTACGCAGATCGAGACGCTTCGTCGCAACGCGGCGGAGTTCGGGGTGCGGTTGCACTCCCTGGGCGACCGCGAGCAGGGCATCGTCCACGTCGTCGGCCCGCAACTGGGTCTCACCATGCCGGGGATCACCGTGGTCTGCGGTGACTCGCACACCTCCACCCACGGCGCCTTCGGCGCGATGGCGTTCGGCATCGGCACCAGCGAGGTCGAGCACGTCCTCGCGACTCAGACTCTGCCGCTGAAGCCCTTCAAGACGATGGCCATCACGGTCGAAGGCGAGTTGAAGCCGGGAGTGACGGCCAAGGACATCATCCTCGCGGTCATCGCCAAGATCGGCACCAACGGTGGCCAGGGCTACGTCCTGGAGTACCGCGGGTCGGCCATCCGCTCGCTCTCCATGGAGGGCCGGATGACGATCTGCAACATGTCGATCGAGGCGGGTGCGCGGGCCGGCATGGTCGCACCGGATGAGACGACGTTCGCCTACCTGGAGGGCCGGCCGCACGCGCCGCAGGGCGCCGACTGGGACGAGGCGGTGACCTACTGGCGCACCCTTCCTAGCGACGAGGGCGCCGTCTACGACGCCGAGGTGTACCTCGACGCCGGCGAGCTCGAGCCGTTCGTCACCTGGGGGACGAATCCCGGCCAGGGGGTGTCGCTCTCGCAGGCGGTGCCCGCGCCCGACGACTTCGCCGACCCCGACCAGCGTGCGGCGGCGCAGCGAGCGCTGGAATACATGGACCTCGTCCCGGGCACCCCGATGAAGGATGTCCGGGTGGACGCGGTGTTCATGGGGTCCTGCACGAACAGCCGCATCGAGGACCTCCGCGCCTTCGCCTCGATCGTGAAGGGCCGCCGGAAGGCCGACGGCGTCCGCGTCATGGTCGTCCCCGGGTCGGCTCGGGTGCGGCTCGAGGCCGAGGCCGAGGGCCTGGACAAGGTCTTCGAGGAGTTCGGCGCCGAGTGGCGGTTCGCCGGGTGCTCGATGTGCCTGGGGATGAACCCCGACCAGCTCGCTCCCGGGGAGCGGTGCGCCTCGACATCCAACCGCAACTTCGAAGGGCGTCAGGGGAAGGGGGGACGCACCCACCTCGTCTCACCCCTCGTCGCGGCGGCGACCGCCGTCCGCGGAACCCTGTCGAGCCCGAGCGACCTCGACCCTCCGGCAGCCTCGGAGAGCGAACAGGCCGAGTCGGGAACCCCGGGCACCGAAGCGTTGACGGGAGCGGGAGCCTGACATGGAGAAGTTCACGACCCACACCGGGATCGCCATGCCGCTGCAGCGCTCGGCCGTCGACACCGACCAGATCATCCCGGCGGTCTACCTCAAGCGGGTGACGAAGACCGGGTTCGAAGACGCGCTGTTCGCCAACTGGCGGCAGGACCCCGACTTCGTCCTCAATCAGCCGGCCTTCATCGGAGCGTCCATCCTGGTGGCAGGGCCGGACTTCGGCACCGGATCAAGCCGCGAGCACGCCGTCTGGGCTCTGCGGGACTTCGGCTTCCGCGTCATCCTGAGCCCCAAGTTCGCCGACATCTTCCGCGGGAACGCCGGCAAGCAGGGGCTCCTCACGGCGGCGATCTCCGACGACGACCTGCGTGCGCTGTGGGCGGCCATCGACGCTCAGCCCGGCGTGACGATGACGGTCGATCTCACCGAGCGACAGGCGAGTCTCGGTGACCTCCACGTTCCTTTCGAGATCGACGATTACACTAGGTGGCGGCTTCTCGAGGGGCTCGATGACATCGGGCTCACGCTGCGCAACGCAGAACGGATCGCGCAGTTCGAGGCCCGCCGAGAGGCGTGGCGCCCGCGGACGCTTCCCGTCCGATAAGCCGGGACATCGGCACACGACGCCGATGCACCCACCCGCCGTCCCTCGATGACAACAAGTGAGGCCCACCGGATGAACACCCTTCTGAGCGATGCTGGATCCTCGACAGGGGAGCACGAGGTGCCGGTGACCGAAGCCGCCGCAGAGATCCTCAGCATCCGCGGTGGGAGGCCGCTGACCGGCCGGGTCGACGTCAAGGGGGCGAAGAACCTCGCGACCAAGGCGATGGTCGCGGCTCTGCTGGGCGAGAGCGTCAGCGTGCTGCGGGATGTCCCCGACATCAGCGACGTCAAGGTGGTCCGGTCCCTCCTGGAAGTCCACGGGGTCCGGGTCGACGACGGCGAAGAGCCGGGGTCGCTCCTCCTCGACCCCCGCGACGCGGTCTCGGCCCACATGGAGGAGATCGACGCCCACGCCGGGGCGTCGCGGATTCCGATCCTCTTCTGCGGTCCGCTGCTGCATCTCCTGGGGCAGGCGTTCATCCCCGACCTCGGCGGCTGCCGGATCGGCGATCGCCCGATCAACTTCCACCTGGACGCTCTTCGCAACTTCGGCGCGATCGTCGAGAAGCTTCCGAGTGGCATCCGGCTGTCCGCCCCCGACGGGCTGCACGGCGCCAACATCGAGCTGCCGTACCCGAGTGTCGGCGCGACCGAGCAGGTGCTCCTGACCGCTGTCCGAGCCCGCGGGATCACCGAGCTGCGCAACGCCGCGATCGAGCCCGAGATCATGGACCTCATCGCGGTGCTGCAGAAGATGGGCGCCATCATCTCCTACGAGCCGAACCGCGTCATCCTCATCGAGGGCGTGCCGACTCTCAGCGGCTACGACCACCGCTGCATCTTCGACCGGAACGAAGCGGCCTCCTGGGCGTGCGCCGCGCTCGCGACGGACGGCGACATCTTCGTGGCGGGCGCGCGCCAGCAGGAGATGCTGACCTTCCTCAACGTCTTCCGCAAGGCCGGCGGCTCGTTCGACATCCAGGAGGACGGGATCCGGTTCCGTCGCGGCGACACGCTCTCCCCGGTCATGGTCGAGACCGACGTGCACCCCGGGTTCATGACCGACTGGCAGCAGCCGCTCATCGTCGCTCTGACCCAGGCCGAGGGCCGTTCGGTCGTTCACGAGACGGTCTACGAGAACCGCCTGGGCTTCACTGCGGCGCTGGTGAAGATGGGCGCCGACATCGAGGTCCATCCCCACGGGCTCGACATGCCCGGCCGTCGCGTCCCCCGGCGGGCGCTCGAGCAGGCCGCCGTCATCAACGGCCCGACGCCCCTGCATGGCGCTGACGTCGTCGTTCCGGATCTCCGCGGCGGGTACAGCTACGTCATCGCCGCCCTCGCCGCCGAGGGCGAGTCGACCGTGCGCAACGTCGGCATCATCCGCCGCGGGTACGAGAAGCTGTTCGCCAAGCTCGACGCCCTCGGCGCCGACTTCCGCGTCATCGGGTGACGCGGGTGGCCACCACCCGACCGCGCGCCTCGGCTGAGAAGCGCCGCCCGAGCGTCTTCTGGCCCCTGGCGGCTCTCATCGTCCCCGCCGTCGGCCTCCTCGCCCGCGTCGAGATCGAAGGCGAGGAGCGCCTGCCCCGCGACGGCGCCTACGTGCTCGCTCCCAATCACTGCAGCGAGATCGATCCGCTCATCGTGGCCGTCGCGGTCTGGCGCATGGGCCGTGCGCCGCGATTCATGGCCAAGGAGAGTCTCTTCCGGGTCCCCGTCCTCGGGGCGGTGCTCCGGGCGACCGGGATGGTGCCCGTCGCGCGCTCGTCGTCCGCGGCCGGCGCCCGCCAGACCATCGAGAGCTCTCGGGAGCTCGTCGCCCATGGGCGCGGAGTCATCGTCTACCCCGAGGGGTCGCTCACCCGCGACCCCGACTTGTGGCCCATGCGGGGGAAGACCGGCGGCGTGCGCCTGGCGCTGGCGGGAGACATCCCGCTCATCCCGCTTGCGCACTGGGGTGCGCAGGAGATCCTGCCCCGCTACGGGCGACTGCGGCTCTGGCCGCCACGCCGGCGCGTGCGGGTCGTGGTCGGCGAGCAGCTCGACCTCTCCGCCTACCGGGCCACGCAGACGCAGCCGGCGACCCTCGTCGCCGCGACGGACCTTCTGATGAACCGCATCGCAGAGCTTCTGTCGGGGCTTCGCGGTGAGCCGGCGCCGCCGGAGCGGTGGAACCCGGCCCTGCACGGGCAGAACGAGACGGGTCGCCTTGACACGTAGGCACGAGGCGGACCGTCCGCGGGTCGCCGTCATCGGCGCAGGAAGCTGGGGCACCACCTTCGGCAAGATCCTCGCCGACGGCGGGGCCGCGGTGACGATGTGGGCACGCCGGCCCGAGCTCGCGCAGGAGATCAACGAGGCCAAACGCAACAGCCACTACCTTCCCGGGATCAACCTCCCACGGCAGATGACGGCGACCCCTCACCTGTCGGAGGCGCTCGCCTCCGCCGACCAGATCTACCTGTCGGTGCCGAGTCAGGCGCTGCGGGAGAACCTCAAGGCCGTTCGCGCGCTCGTCGCCGATACCGACGCGCCCATCGTGTCGCTGATGAAGGGGGTGGAGCGGCGCACGGGGCTTCGGATGAGCCAGGTCATCGCCCAGGAGCTCTCCTGCGACCCGGCCCGGATCGCCGTGGCGTCGGGACCGAACCTCGCCCTCGAGATCGCGCGGGAACAGCCGACGGCGGCCGTCATCTCGTCGACCAGTCAAGAGACCGCCGACGCCGTGGCGCGGCGGGCGCGCAACGCCTACTTCCGATCCTTCGTCAACACCGATGTGATCGGCACCGAGTTCGGCGGGGTGCTGAAGAACCTCATCGCCGTCGCGATCGGGATCGTCGACGGCGTCGGGTACGGCGAGAACACGAAGGCCTCGATCATCACGCGAGGCCTGGTGGAGATGACCGACTTCGCCGTGGCGCAGGGCGCCCATCCCGAGACGCTGCAGGGCCTGGCCGGCCTCGGCGATCTGATCGCGACCTGCCAGTCGCCTCTCAGCCGCAATAACACCGCCGGCCGGCTTCTCGGGCAGGGCTACAGCTTCCAGGACGTGGTCAAGCAGATGGAGCAGACCGCCGAAGGACTCGCCTCGGTCGCGCCGATCCTGACGCTCGCCCGCGACGCCGGGGTGGACATGCCGATCGTGGAGCAGGTCAAGCGTGTGCTCGACGGCACGATGGATCCCCGAGAGATCGCTCCGCACCTGACGACCGACGACGACGAACCCCAGGGGGAAAGGACCCGCAATGGACAGACCCGTGGTGGTGGTGCTCTTTGGCGGTCGCTCCAGCGAGCACTCGATCAGCTCCGCCACAGCGGGGGGAGTGCTGCGGGCGATCGACCGTGACCGGTACCGGGTGATCCCGGTGGGCATCACCCGGACGGGCGCCTTCGTCCTCGAAAGCGACGACGCCGACCGCTTCACCCTGGCAAACGGGCGCTTGCCCGAGGTCGATGACAACGGCACACGGATCGTGTGGCCCGAGGGCGGCGGCGATCGACGCCTCCGCGTCCGGCGTCAGGACGGCACGACCGACGACCTGGGAACGGTCGACGTGGTGCTGCCCATCCTCCACGGCCGCCACGGCGAGGACGGCACCGTGCAGGGGTTCTTCGACACCCTCGGTCTGCCGTACGCCGGCGGCGGCGTCCTGGACTCCGCCCTCTGTATGGACAAGCACTTCATGAAGATCGTCCTGCAGGCTGCCGGTATCCCCGTGGCGCCGTGGTCGACGGTCACCCCGGCCCGCTGGCGCAGCGACGAGGTGGCGGTGCGGGCGGAGGCCGCGCGGCTCGGCTACCCGGTGTTCGTCAAGCCCGCGCGGGCGGGCTCCAGCGTCGGAGTGTCGAAGGTCCTCGACGATGCAGGTCTGGCGGATGCCATCGATGCCGGCTTCGCCGAAGACGACAAGGTGCTCATCGAGGCCGCGATCGTCGGCCGCGAGATCGAGGTGGCGATCCTCGAGGGGCGCGGCGGCGCCCCCGCGCGCGCGTCGCTGCCGGGGGAGATCGTGCTGACGACCCGGGAGTTCTACGACTTCGAGGGCAAGTACCTCGGCGGCGACGGGGCGGATGTCGTGTGTCCGGCCGAGCTCGCCGAGACCGAGGTCCGCGCGGTGCAGGAGCTCGGGATCCGGTCCTTCGACGCCGTCGGAGGCCGGGGCCTCGCCCGCGTCGATTTCTTCCTCGCCGCCGACGGGCTCTACGTCAACGAACTGAACACGATGCCGGGGTTCACGCCGATCTCGATGTTCCCGAAGTGCTGGATCGCCTCGGGGATGACCTACGCCGAGCTCATCGCAGAGCTCGTCGACACCGCGCTCGAGCGCGAATGACGGCACTCACCGCGCCGGAGCGCGAATGAGCGCTCACGGGATCAACGTCTCGGTGGTCGTGCACTCCGCCGACTGCGGCAGCGTCTGCACAAGCGGCGCGAGGGCGTCGAGCACCTCGTTCGGCGAGACGACCGCGTTGTCGGCGTACACCTCCACCGCGGGGCTCCGGCCGTAGGTGGTGATGCGGTAGCGGGGAGGGTCGCTCTCGTCGACGATCCAATCCACCCCGCCGATCGTGATGCAGCGGGCCTCGGTGGGTCCCGGCGACTCCACCCCGCAGGTGAGGAGAACCGCGGCGGGGTTCCCCCACGCTCCGGTCGCCTGTGCATCCGTCCATCGACGCGGTTGTCCGTCGAGCTCGTCGGGAAGGCGCACCGTCACCTCGGCGCAGAGGGGATCGTCGGCGTCGTCGGCCGCCGGGAGCGACACGGTGCCCGCGCACGACGTCATGGTCACGGCCGCACCGAGAAGAAGGGCGGCGGCGAGCGGGCGTCGCATCTGGCGCATACTTCGAGGCTACCTTCGGCACGGCGGTGCCGTGCTCGCTACCGTGAGGGGATGGATGCCCCGGACCCTACCGTCGGCGAGCTCTCCGAGCAGGAGGTGCTCGACGCGATCATCGCGCAACTCGGTGCGTCCGGCGCGATCGTCGGGCCGGGCGATGACGCCGCCGTGCTGGCGGCGCCCGACGGTCGGGTGGTCGCCACCGTCGACACCCTGATCCACGGGCCGGATTTCCGCCTGGCCTGGTCGTCGGCGTACGACCTCGGTTGGAAAGCCGCTGCGGTGAACCTCGCGGATGTCGCGGCGATGGGGGCCCGGCCGACGAGTCTTCTCGTGGCTCTCGCGATGCCGGAGCGAACGCGGCTGTCGTTCGTCAGCGGTCTCGCCGAGGGACTCCGGGCCGCGTGCGAGGAGCTCGCCCCGGGGTGCACCGTGGAGGGAGGGGACCTCGCCGTGTCCGACACCCTCACGGTCGCTGTGACCGCGCTGGGGGTGCTCGAGGGCCGGGCGCCGGTCACGCGCTCCGGAGCGCGCGCGGGCGATGTCGTCGCGCTGTGCGGAGACGCCGGGGTGGCCGGGCGAGGACTGCGGATCCTCTTCGAGGAGTTCACCGTCGAGGGGGAACCGGTTGTCGTCGAGGGTCTTTCTGAAACGGATCGGGCCCTGGTCTCCGCGCAACTGCGCCCGCGCCCCCCGGTCTCCGCAGGAGCCGTCGCCGCGACGCACGGGGCGACGGCGATGATGGATGTCTCCGACGGCCTCGCCCTGGACGCGCGGCGGCTGGCGCGCGCCTCAGGCGTCACCCTCGACATCGCCGCCGTCGCGCTCGGTCCCGATGTGGCCTCGGCGCTGAGCGGCGGTGAGGACCATGCCTTGCTCGCCACGTTCCCCGCCGATACCGGCCCGGCTCCGGGGTTCCGCGTGATCGGGCATGTGCTGCCGGCGGCCGCGGATCCGCTGCTGGTCGATGGCGTCCCGTACGACGATCGCGGGGGCTGGGACCCCTACCGCGACTGGGACGCCCGATCGGGGTGAGCGCCGCGTCGCGAGCCTGCCGACATCACGCCGGCGTCTCCGCGCGCGCCCACCACAGGACGGTGTCGCCGTACCGGCGGTGACGATCCGGCGAGAGCCCGCCCGGCCACGCGGGCTCGGGCGATCGCCCCGACCGCTCGACGACGATCATCGCATCCGGGGCGAGAGCGGGAGGGAGGAGCTCGAGGGACGACGCCAGGTCCTCGTCGGCGAGATCGTACGGCGGGTCGAGGAGAACGAGGTCGTACGCCCTGGGGGGCGCGGCGCGAAGGAACGTGTCGACCCCGCTCCGGTGCACGGTGATGCGGGTGGCGCCGATCCCACTTCCGAGTGCGGTGCGCACGCGGGCGGCGTTCCGGCGCGCGACAGCCGCAGCCCGCGCGGCTTTCTCGACGAGGTCGACCGAAGCCGCGCCGCGGCTCGCCGCCTCCAGTCCGAGTGCCCCGGAACCGGCGAACAGATCGAGGACGGCCGCGCCGTGGATGAGGTCGGCGGCCTCCATCGCGCCGAACAGGGACTCCCGTACTCGATCGCTCGTGGGCCGCGTCCCGGCGTCGGGAACGTCGAGCAGGAGGGAGCCGGCCCGACCGGAGATGATGCGGGTCACCCTCACACGATATCGATCGCGACACGGTGCGCGCTCGGCGCGTGACCCCGGGCGCGAACCGACCATAGGATGACGCTTGCCGGGCTCTGCGCCACGGCATCCGTCCTCGCCGCCTGTCTTCACCTCGGGAGCCGTCATGTCTCAGCGTCACCGCCACCTGTCCGCGCTCGCCACCGCCGTCCTCGCCACTCTGCTCGTCGCCGGCTGCGCTCCCGAGCCGAGTGCGTCGCCGACCTCGACGCCGTCGGCGAGCACGCAACCGTCCGAATCGCCGTCCGAATCGCCCACCGAATCGCCCAGCGAATCACCGACCTTCACGGCCACCATCCCGACGGATTGCAACGACCTCGGCACCGAGGCGTCGCGTCAGGAGACGGTGGGGGATATGACGCTGCAGGGCGACGGCCAGGGCTTCGTCCGCCCCGCGCCCGAGCGGGCCACCCTTGCCCTCGGCTGCGACTGGATCGTCGGCGACGCGACCGGCCTCCTCGTCCTGATCAGCACGGCCAGCCCCGATGCCGTCGCGGCGGCGGTGGACACCCTTCCCGGTGAGGGGTACACCTGCCAGGTGTCGGATGACTTCGGGGCGCAGTTCTGCGAACTCCCCGGCGCCGGCGAGGGAACCGAGGAGTTGATCGTCGCGCGCGACGACGTGTGGATCTACTTCGGATCCGCCAACCGGAACGCGCGCGCGTTCCTCTCCGACGTCGCCCAGCAGATCTTCGGCTGACGCCGCGCCGGGCCGGCGTCGGGACCCGTGCCTACACTCGGATGTATGCCGTCCGTCTCGCTGGAGTCGCGTCTGGACTCCGCCGTGGGAGGCAAGACCGCCAAAGCGCTCGAACGCGCCTTCGGGATGCGCACCGTGGAGGACCTGCTCTCGCACTACCCGCGGCGGTACGCCCGTCGTGGCGAGCTCACCGAGATCTCGTCGCTTCCTCTCGGCGAGCCGGTCACGATCGTCGCCGAGGTGACGGGCATCGCCGAGCGGCCGATGAAGAACCGGCGCGGCACGCTCGTCGAAGCAAGGATCAGCGACGGCAAGGGGTCGCTCACCCTCACCTTCTTCAACCAGAAGTGGCGGCTGGGCGACCTGCTGCCGGGACGGAGAGGCATCTTCGCCGGCAAGGTCAGCGAGTACCGCGGGCAGTACCAGCTGGCGCACCCGTCCTATGAGCTCTTCGAAGACGAGGAGACGGCTCGGATGACCGCCGAAGCGACAGCGAACCTTCCGATCCCCATCTACCCGGCGACATCCGCCCTCTCGAGCTTCATGATCGCCAAGATCATCGGAGCGGTCCTCGATCTCCTCGGTCCTGTCGACGACCCGGTGCCCGAGCCTCTTCGCCGGCGACGGGGTCTGCTCGATGCGCGAACGGCGATCGAGCGCATGCACCGCCCCGATTTTCTCGACGAGGTCGAGCCGGCTCGGGAGACGCTGCGCATGCAGGAGGCCTTCGTGCTGCAGGCGGCGCTTTTCCAGCAGCGCCAGTTCGTCCGAGCGATGTCGGCCACCCCCCGCCCCGCCGGAGATCTCCTCGCCCGCTTCGACGAGACGTTGCCCTTCACACTCACCGAGGATCAGCGGACCACGGGCGACCAGATCGCGCGCGACCTGGTCGGCGACTGGCCGATGAACCGACTCGTGCAGGGCGAGGTCGGCTCGGGCAAGACCTTGGTCGCGCTTCGCGCGATGCTGCAGGTGGCCGAGTCGGGGGGTCAGTCCGCGCTGATCGCGCCCACCGAGGTCCTCGCCGCCCAGCATCTGCGATCGATCGCCCGGATGCTCGGACCCACCCTTGCTCCCGAGGTGATGCCGACCCTGCTCACGGGACAGCTGACGGCGGCGGAGCGTCGGAAAGCGGCGCTGCGCGCCGCGTCGGGGCAGGCCCGTATCGTCGTCGGGACGCACGCGCTCCTGAGTGCGTCGACCACTTTCGCCGATCTCGGGCTCGTCGTCGTAGACGAGCAGCATCGATTCGGGGTGGAGCAGCGCGAGGCGCTCCGGGCGAAGGGCACCTCGCCCCATGTCCTCGTGCTCACCGCCACCCCGATCCCGCGCACGGTCGCGATGACCGTCTTCGGCGATCTGGATGTCTCGACCATCCGGACCCTTCCCGAGGGACGAGCCGGGACCTCGACGTTCGTCGCGCCTCTCGCCGAGAAGCCGGCCTGGTTCGCCCGTGTGTGGGAGCGGGTCGCCGAGGAGGTCGCGCAGGGCCGGCAGGCTTTCGTCGTCACAGCGGCGATCGATGCCGACGCGGGAGTGGGTGACGACCAGGCGGTTCCCGTCGACGGCGACGACGTCGATGCGGCGCGCCCGGCTCCCGCGCCGGCGCCCCTCCCGGCCTCCGGCCGCACCCACTGGGGTGTGGTGCAGGTCGCGGACTTCCTCGCGACGCACGCGGCCTTCGACGGCATCCGCGTTGCGACCGTGCACGGGAAGATGCCGTCGGACCTGAAGGATGACGTCATGCAGGCCTTCGGCCGCGGCGACGTCGACGTCCTCATCGCCACCACGGTGGTCGAGGTCGGAGTCGACGTCGCGAACGCGTCGACCATGGTCATCCTCGAGGCCGATCGCTTCGGAGTCTCCCAGCTGCATCAACTCCGTGGGCGCGTGGGACGCGGATCGGTGCCCGGGCTGTGCCTGCTCGTCACCGAAGCAGAGCGTGGATCTCTCGCCCGACAGCGCGTGGACGCGGTCGCCGCCACCCTCGACGGCTTCGAACTGGCGGAGGTCGACCTCGACCTGCGGGGCGAAGGCGATGTCCTCGGTGACCTCCAGTCCGGCGCGCGGTCGTCGCTGCGGCTCCTGCGGGTCGCGCGAGACGCCGACCTCATCGCCGAAGCGCGGGCTGCGGCGGAGGCGGTCATCGGCGAGGATCCGGCACTGGTCCGGCATCCGGCTCTGTCGGCCGCGATCGAGCGGCGGATCGGGACCGTCGAACGTGCCGCCATGGCGCGCACCTGACACCGCCCGCACCACCGCAGCAGGACGGCGGCTCGGAAGGGCGTCGGTAGGGTGGTCGCATGAACAGCAGGATCGCCGTGGTGCCCGGATCGTTCGACCCGCCGACCCTGGGGCACCTCGACGTCATCCGTCGCGCGGCGCGCCTGTACGACCAGTTGCACATCCTCGTCGTGCACAATCCCGATAAAGAGGCGATGCTCCCCATCGCGCAGCGGCTGACGCTTCTCGAGCAGTCGGTGGCCGAGAGCGACATCGACAGTGAGGTCGTCATCGCATCGTGGAGCATGGGACTGCTGGTGGATTACGCCGCCGACGTCGGTGCCGGCGTGCTGGTGAAGGGGATCCGGTCGCAGGTGGATGTCGCGTATGAGACGCCGATGGCGATCGTCAACCGGCATCTCGCGCACGTCGAGACGGTCTTCCTTCTTCCGGACCCGGCGCACGCGCTGGTGTCGAGCTCCCTCGTCCGCCAGGTGGCGGCACTCGGTGGTGACGTCTCGCCGTTCGTGCCACCGGCGGTCGCGCGTTTCCTCGGGACGCAGGACGTTTCCCTCTGACCCCGCGCCACGTCAGCGATGACGCCGCCCGCCCACCGGACGGGTAACATGGACGCCCGTGATCAAGCGGCTGAACGGACCCTTCGTCTTCCCCGTCCGCGACATCGTCCGTCGTCCGGGCGAGATGCGCGAGTTCGAGGTCGAGATCCAGGTTCCGGAGAAGTGGGGAGAGGGCTTGGTGTCCGTTCCCGAGGGCGAGCCGGTGCAGCTCGAGGTCCGTCTGGAGTCGGTGCACGAGGGGATCCTCGTGTCGGGCGAGGCAGACGCGACGTACACAGGCGTCTGCGGCCGGTGCCTGCGCGACATCGCCCACCCCACTGAAGTCGAGTTCCAGGAGCTTTTCGCGTATCCTGGATCGGAAGCAACTGACTTCGAGGTTCAAGACGACCACGTGGATCTTGAAACTCTGGTCAGGGATGCGATCGTCCTGTCGCTTCCGTTTCAGCCGGTCTGTCAGCCGGATTGCCCCGGCCTCGATCCGGCCACGGGCGAACGACTGGCAGAGGGAACCGAATCGCACGCCGCGCCGATCGATCCGCGATGGGCAGCACTTCAGGACTACACCACGGACACCGAAGCCGTGCCGCACTCCACCGGAGCGCGGGACGACGACGCGCAGGCAGCGCCCCGCGCTGAGAACACAGAGAAGAGCTAGCAATGGCAGGTAACCCCCCGAAGCGGAAGGTCTCCCGCTCGAACACCCGGTCTCGTCGCGCCCAGTGGAAGGCCGAGGCCCCCACGCTGGTCAAGACCATCGAGAACGGCAAGGTCGTCTACAGCCGTCCGCACCAGGCGAAGGTCGTCACCGACTCGCAGGGCACCGAACTGTTCCTCGAGTACAAGGGCCGCAAGGTCGCCGACGTCTGACCGGCGGCTCGCTCGCTCGGTGACGCACCGTATCTCCGCGACATCGGCGCGACCGCCGCTGGACGCGCTCTCCCAGAAGCTCGGGGTCGACATCGACCCCGAGCTTCTGCTGCTGGCCCTGACTCACCGGTCGTGGGCCTACGAGCACGGCAGCGCGCCCCATAACGAGCGGCTCGAGTTCCTGGGCGATGCGATCCTCGGCCAAGCGGTGACGGTGAGGCTCTACACGAGACATCCGGACCTCGAAGAGGGCCAGCTCGCCAAACGCCGCGCCAGCGTCGTGTCGACCGTCGCCCTGGCCGAGGTCGCGCGGCGGATCGGTCTCGGAGAGCATCTCCTTCTCGGCCGCGGCGAAGAACTCACGGGGGGTCGCGAGAAGGATTCGATTCTCGCCGACGCGACCGAGGCGGTGATCGGGGCGGCCTACCTCTCCGCGGGGCCGGACGCCGCGACGGCGCTCGTACTCCGACTGGTCGAGCCGCTGATGGATGACCCCGATCGCTACGGTGCGGCGGTCGATCCGAAGACCAGCCTGCAGGAACTCGCCGCTCGGCGCGGCTCCGGGCCGCCGGTCTACGCGATCACCGCGACAGGACCCGATCACGACCGCGTCTTCACCGCGACCGTGACGGTGGGGGAGACCACGGCAACGGGAGCCGGGTCGAGCAAGAAGCATGCTGAGATGGCGGCGGCCCTGCGCGCGTGGCAGGCGTTGTCTGCGCCACCCCGTGACACCTCGCCCCGGGGCGGTACCTCTTCTCAGGGCGATACCTCCTCTCCGGGCGATACCTCTTCTTCGGGCGATACCTCTTCTTCGGGCGATACCGTCACGACCGATGCCTGAGCTGCCGGAAGTCGAGGTCGTCAGACGCGGTCTCGAACCGGCTGTCACCGGGGCCCTCATCGAGGCGGTCGAGGTGCGTGATGCCCGAGCGCTCACCCGCCACACCGGCGATGCCGATGCCTTCGAAGCGACCCTGCAGGGACGGACCCTGGAAGGGGCGGTTCGGCGTGGCAAGTTCCTGTGGTTCCCGCTGAGGGAGTCCGACGACGCGCTCATCGGTCATCTGGGTATGAGCGGCCAGCTGCTCCTGCGCACCCCGGGAGCGCCGCCCGAGCGCCACGAACGGGTCCGGCTTCATCTTCGCCATCCGCGCCACGGTGCCGTCGCCGTCGTCTTCGCCGACCAACGGACCTTCGGTTCGCTGGCGCTGGATCGGCTTGTTCCGACCCCCGACGCCGCTCCGGGTGGAACCGGATCGCCGCGAACGGCGATTCCCCGGCAAGTAGTGCACATCGCGCGGGACCCGCTGGACCCGGCTTTCGATGAGCGAGGGTTCCGTGGCGCGCTGGCGAAGAAGCGGTCGGCGATCAAGAGGGTGCTGCTCGACCAGACCGTCGTCAGTGGCATCGGAAACATCTACGCCGACGAAGCACTCTGGGCAGCGCGTCTGCATCCGGAGACCTCTGCCGCCTCGCTCCCCACGCGTCGGGTGAACCGGCTGCTGCACGAGGTGCGGCAGGTCCTCGAGAAGGCGCTGGCCGAAGGCGGAACGAGTTTCGACGCGCAGTACGTCAATGTCAATGGTCAGGCGGGCTACTTCGCACATGCCCTGAACGCGTACGGCCGCACCGGGAAACCCTGTCCCCGATGCGGCCGCCCGATCGTCCGCGTGTCGTTCACCAACCGCTCGAGCCACTACTGCCCGCGCTGTCAGCCCGTGCCGTCGAGCTCCTTCTTCCAGGCCCCGGCATAGCTGACAGCGACGAAGCCGATGGCCTCGTTGATGTCGAGCATGTGACGATTCTCCTCGGCGTTGAACGTCGAGACCCGAGGCGACTCGGGCGCCAGGGCGCGCCAGCGAAGGAGGTTCTCGCACTTCACCACGGTTCCCAGGCCCCGCCCCCGATGCTCCCGGACGACCAGCGTGCCGTACTGCTGCGTGGCGGCGGAGCGGTCCTCACCGATGACCAGTTCGTTGTAGGCCACGATCAGCCCGGTCGGAAGGTGTTCCACCGCGGCGACCGACACCATGAGGCGTTGTGCGACGAGCCGCGCATCCCGCCGGCGCACCCGGTCGGCGTCCCAGGTCTGCTCCTCCACGACCAGTCCACCGGCGGGCGTATCGGTCGACATCCTCGAGAGCACGTGGGCGAAGCTGTCGAGGTACTTCTCCGGCGTCGGAGAGTTCCACGTGACCACGCGGTAGTCCTCGCCCATCCGATCCCGCGAGACCGCGAGCATCTGCTCCACGGGCTCGAAGGAGCCCCTCAGGTCGAAGGCGCTGTTGCGCTCGACCTGCTCGAGGGAGAAGCCCGCCGCGAGGAAGAACTGCGTCTGCCGGTCCATCGCGGGCACCTGCCCGAATCCGGTCGGCGAGGGGAGGAAGGGCTCCTCCCCGTCGGGCCGATGAAGCGTCCAGGTCTGCAGCACGCTTCGGCCGAGCCGTCGCGCCTCGTCCTCGACGGCGGCGACGAGGGCCTCTTCGACGCCTTCACCCCAGTGGGCCGGGTCGACCATGAGATCGAATTCAGCAGTGGTCGCGCCCTCCTCGCGCGAGAGGAGGATCGATACGGCGCCGATCGTCTCGGCGTCGATCCGGGCGACGAATCCCCGGTGCATCCAGTCCTCCTCGGCCTGCCAGAAACCGAGAACCTCGGCCGGCTCCTGGTCGAGGTAATCGTGACCGGCGTCGTGCCGACACACCGCGTTGGCGAGTTCGACCATTCGCAGGAAGGGCTCGGCGTCGGCGCCATCGAGGCTCTGCGGCGCGCGGAGGGGCTCGATGGTGATGCGCTCTGTCGTCGTCTTCGTCATGTCAGGACCTTCTTCCAGGCACCGGAGTACGCGATGGGCGTGAATCCGATCGCTTCGTTGATGTCGAGCATCGGGCGGTTCTCTTCGGCGTTGTAGGTGATGACGCGCGGAGACTGGGGGGCGATCTTCCGCCAGGAGACGAGGCCCGCGCATTTCACGAGCATCCCGAGGCGATGGCCCCGATGCGCACGCAGCACGAGAGTGTCCTCCTGGTGCGACGCCTCGCTCCGATCCCGCCCGATCACCAGTTCGTTGAAGGCGCACAGCTCGCCCGTGGCGACGTGCTGCGCCGCCGTCACCTGCAGGAGGCGCTCGCTGTCGGTGTACAGCGCGTCGTGGCGGGCGATCCGTGCGGCGTCCCACGCCTGCTCGTCGAACTGCAGATCGGCGGCGGGGGCATCGGTCGACATGCGCGACTTCATCCACGCGTACCCCTCCACCCATTCCGCTGGTGTGGGGGCGAACCACTGCACGACCCGATACCCCGCGGCGGCACGACGCGCATCGGCGAGGAGCTCGTCGATATGGTCGAACGGCGCACGCAGGTCGAGGGCGCTGGCGCGTTCGACCTGCTCGAGGGTGTAGCCGTGCGCGCGATAGAACCGCGCGGCGTGGTCCTCAGGGATGTCACCGAAGCCGGTCGGTGCCGCAAGGCGCGGTCCCGGCGCTTCCGGGTGCTCCGCCCACGACTGCAGCACGGTGCGTCCGTGCGCCCGGGCGGTGTCTTCGATGAGGCGATAGGCGGAGGACCCGATGCCGCGGCCCCAGACCTCGCGGAGGAGCTCGATCTGCCAGAACGCCAGCGTGGAGCCCTCCTCCTGGGGCAGGTCCACGCCGCACCGGCCGACGATTCGGCCGCGGTCGACGACGACCCAGATGAGGCGCTTTTCGTACTCGTCCGGCTGATAGTGGGGCAAGAGCTCCGCGGGCGCGATGCGCTCGTCGTCGTGGCCCGAGATCTCCCGGTAGACGCGGTTGCGTACGTGCACCATTTCGACGAAGTCACCGGCGTCGGGGTCATCGATGCGGGTAGGGATGGTCAGGGGCCGGATCTCGACACCTGCGGGGGCGAGGAGGGACATGGTGATCCTTTCAGGTGGCCCGGAGCCGCCGCAGGGCGGCTCCGGGCAGGGGTGGTGCGAGGTGTCGACGTGCGTCATTCACACGCGGACGGTCTCGAGGGCGAGGTGGCGCCACGCGCCGTGTTCACGACGCGCGTGATTCTCGACGGCGGAGAGTTGCGCACGGTGCAGAGTCCGGTCGTGGCGGGCGGCGCGGCGACGGGCGTTGCGCAGCAGGAGCCAGAGTCCGAGGCGGACTTCGAGCCGGTCGAGTCGGGACGGGCTCGGGACTTCGGCGAGAAGCCGATGTCGTTCGTGCTCGTCGAGGCGGACGGGTGCGAGGGAGGTGGACATGGTCGTCCCTTTCGGAGGAGGTGGCAGGAGCAGAAGGCGTGGATGCCGGGAGCGGCCGGGCACGAGAGCACAGCGGCCGGGAGGCGGAGAGCCTGCGGGAAGCCGGAGGGGAAGCAATCGCCGGTGTCGCGGAGAGGCGTATCACGCCGGCGTCAGACGCCGGTTCGGCGATGGGCGTGCCGCGTGTCCGCGATGCGGAGTGGGCAGACCTGTCCCCTGGGCCGGGTCAGCCGGCGGCGGGAGTGTACGCGCCGAGGAATCCGGTCGCCGACGAGCGGAGCGACGGGAAGCAGCGCGCGGTGTGGCGCGGTTCGATCATGTGCATCATGGCGACCTCCTTTCAACTTCGGACGCGAGCAGTGACACTAGCGCGGTCTTCGTCGCCGCGTCAAGCGAATTTCCAGAATCGCCGGATCTCCGGGCGTGTCGCGTTCCGCCGACCAGTGATCGTCCCGCCCGCCTCCCCGGCTGGCGGCGGGTGGTCCGGTAGCCTGGGCCACGCTCGGGGCGCGGCTGGAGCACGGATGACTCGGAGGCGGACATGCACCTCAAGAGCGTGACGCTCAAAGGGTTCAAGTCGTTCGCGCATCCGACGACCTTCGCCTTCGAACCGGGCGTCACCTGCATCGTCGGGCCGAACGGGTCGGGGAAGTCGAACGTCGTCGATGCACTGGCATGGGTGATGGGGGAGCAGGGGGCGAAGACCCTCCGCGGCGGGAAGATGGAAGACGTCATCTTCGCCGGGACCGCCACACGCGGACCGCTCGGACGCGCGGAAGTGCGCCTCACGATCGACAACAGCGACGGTGCGCTGCCGATCGAGTACTCCGAGGTCTCGATCAGCCGCACGCTGTTCCGCAACGGCGCCAGCGAGTACGCCATCAACGGTGAGACGTGTCGGCTCTTGGACGTGCAGGAACTGCTCAGTGACTCCGGTCTCGGACGCGAGATGCACGTCATCGTCGGCCAGGGACGTCTCGACACCGTTCTGCAGGCGTCGCCGGAGGATCGGCGCGGCTTCATCGAGGAAGCCGCCGGCATCCTCAAGCACCGGCGGCGCAAGGAGAAGACCCTGCGCAAGCTGGAGGCGATGGAGGCGAACCTCACCCGCCTCAGCGATCTCGCCGGAGAACTGCGTCGGCAGTTGAAGCCCCTGGGGCGTCAGGCCGAGGTGGCCCGGGAAGCGGCGACGATCGCCGCCGTCGTCCGCGATGCCAAGGCCCGCCTCCTCGCTGACGAGCTCACCCGCCTTCGCGCCGAGCTCGCGGGCTTCGCTCGCACCGAGCAGGAGCGGCAGGCGGAGCGGGTCGTGGTGCAGGACCAGGCGCAGAACGTCCGGAGTCGCATCGAGCGGCTCGAGGGCGACCAGCGTTCCGAGGCGGTGGACCAGGCCCGGCGCGTCGTCCACGGATTGGAGCGGGTGCAGGAGCGGCTGAGATCGTTGTACGCTCTCGCCGGTCAGCGGATGGCACTGCTGGCCGACTCGGCGGAGGACGATGACGGGCGGGCCAGGGTCACCGTCTCGCCCGGCATGATCGAGTCGGAGCGGGCCGGGATCGACGTGATCGCCATGGACCTCGCCGAGGCCCAGGACGCCGCCGTCGGCGCCGCCCGTGCCGTCGGCCAGGCGCGCGCAGACCTCGATGCCCTCGATGCCGACATCGCCGCGCAGAGCGCTCTCGTCTCGGAGCACGACATGCGGATCACGGCGCTCCGTGGCGCGGCCGAAGCCGCCTCTTCGGCCCTCGCCGCCGTGCAGAGCGCGGTGGAACGACAGGAGCGCGCGTGGGCAGGCGCCGTTGCCCGCCGAGACGACGCGGAGGCGGCGCTGGCGTCGACGCAGCCTCTCTCCGACCAACCCGAAGCCGATCATGGCGCACTCTACGAGCGCGCGCAGCGCGAGACCGCCGAGGCGGAGGACCGGCTCGCGGTGCTCCGCGAGCGCGTACACGCTGCGGAGCGGGAGCTCGAAGCCCTTCGCGGGCGAGCGGCGGCCCTCGATCGCGCGCTCGACGTGCGTACCGCGGCGGCTGACATCGTCGGCCGCGGGGGCGCTGCCATCCAGGGACTGGTCAGCGACGCGGTGAAGGTCGAGAGCGGCTTCGAGGCGGCGATCGCCGCGGCACTCGGTCCGCTTGCCGAAGCGGTGCTCACCGAAAGCCTCGCCGACGCCTTCGCGCTTGCGGAACAGGTCCGCATCGACGACGCCGGGGCCGTCGACATCGTCGTGGCCGGTTCTCCCGACGCCCCGGACGCCGCCGTCCCGCTGCCCGGTGCTGTCGCCGCCCGGTCCGTCATCTCCGCGCCCCCGGGTATCCGCGCGCTTCTGGCAGACGTCCTCATCGCCGACGACCTCGCCGAGGCGGCACGACTGCTCGCAGATCCCGTCCTCGCCGACGCCACGATCGTCACCCGTGCCGGCGAGGTGTGCCGGGTGACCCGCCTTCGTGCCGGGTCGGGTTCGTCGCGTTCCCGGTTGGAGCTCGTCGCCGAACGCGATGACGCCGTGACACGACGAACAGAACTCGAGGTCGTGGTCGACGCGCTTCGGCAGGCGCTCGCAGACTCCGCCGCTGAGGTGGAGGATCATCGACGTCGGACCCGGACAGCGCTCGAGGCGATGCGCGCGCATGACGCCGACCGAGCCGCGCGCGCGGAGGAGGTCAACCGCGTCACGGTCCGCTTCGAGGCTGCCGCGGCGGAATGCGATCGTCTCGCGGCCGGCCTGGCTCAGGCGCGTTCAGCGGTCGACGACGCTGCAGATGCCGCGCGTTTCGCCGAGGAGCAGCTCACCGTCGCCCTCGAGGCTCCGCGTCCGATCCTCGATGCGTCGGCACGTGACGGACTGCTCGCCGCCCTCGACGCAGCGCGGGAGGACGAGATGCGTGCGCGCCTGGACGTCGAGACCCTGCGCGAACGCATCCGGGCCCAGGAAGCCCGCGTCACGCAGCTGCAGCGACAGCGCGAGCGGGAGCAGGAGGCGGCGGCGGAGGCGGCACGGCGGGCGGTGGTGCGCCGAGCCCAGCGGGATGCCGCCGCAGAGGTGTCGGGGCGGATCCCAGCGGTCCTCGACGCGCTCGGCCGCTCGCTCTCGCAGGCGCGGGCGGAGCTGGCGGGGGCCGAGGCCGCGCGCGCCGCCCTGAGCGCCGAACTCGGTGACCTCCGCCGGGAGGACGCTCGGCTGCGGGAGCGTCTGAGTGCCATCACCGAAGACGTCCACGGCCTCGAGCTGCGCATTCACGAGCGGAGGCTGCACGTCGGATCCCTTCGCGACCGCGCTGCGTCCGAGCTCGGTCTGGAGGAGAGTATTCTGCTTTCGGAATACGGCCCCGACCAGCCGGTTCCCGACGCCGCCGACCCCGACGGTCCCGCCCTGCCCTTCGACCGCGCCGCCCAGCAGCGCCGCCTCGCCGACGCCGAGCGGAAGCTCGGGCAGTTGGGTCGGGTGAACCCGCTCGCGCTGGAGGAGTTCTCGGCTCTGGAGCAGCGTCACGCCTTCCTCACCGACCAGCTCAGCGACCTCAGCCGAACCCGTAAAGACCTCTTGACGATCATCGATGACCTCGACGAGCGCATGCGGGCGATTTTCCTTGCGGCCTTCGACGACACCCGCCGCGCATTCGACGAGGTCTTCCCCGTGCTCTTCCCCGGTGGGACGGGAAGCATCGAGCTCACCACGCCGGACGACCCGTTGACCACCGGAATCGAGGTCAGCGTGCGACCGGTGGGGAAGAAGATCGAGCGCCTGTCACTCCTCTCGGGCGGCGAGCGCTCCCTTGCCGCCGTGGCTCTGCTGGTCGCGATCTTCAAGGCGCGTCCGAGCCCCTTCTACATCCTCGACGAGGTGGAGGCCGCGCTCGACGACGCCAACCTCGGGAGGCTCCTCGGCGTGTTCGAGCAGCTTCGTGAGAGCAGCCAGCTGATCGTCATCACCCATCAGAAGCGCACGATGGAGATCGCGGACGCCCTCTACGGGGTCTCCATGCGCCAGGACGGTGTCTCGGCGGTGGTCGGGCAGCGTCTGGTCTCGCACCGGGAGCGGCAGGAGGGCGAGCGCGCCGCGAGCTGACCGCGGGGCCGCCCGTAGGCTGGAGTCATGGCGGAGAGCTCCTGGTCTTTGGGCCGCGCACTGCGCGGACTGTTCGTGAAGCCCACCATCGACGAGGGGACCTGGGAAGACCTCGAGACCGCGCTGATCACGGCAGACTTCGGTCCCGACATCACCGAGCGCATCGTGGATGAACTGCGGGAGAAGGTCGAGCGCTATCGCACGACCGATCCCCGGGATCTGCAGCGGATGCTCACCGAGACGCTCGAGGAGCACTTCGCGAAGTTCGACACCACCCTGCGGCTGACGGAGCGCCCGGCGGTCGTCCTCGTCGTGGGGGTCAACGGTGTCGGCAAGACCACCACCATCGGCAAATTCGCCAAGTTCCTGCAGCGTTACGGGCGCTCGGTCGTCGTCGGTGCCGCCGACACGTTCCGCGCCGCCGCAGTGGACCAGCTGGCGACTTGGGCGGAACGGGGCGGAGCCGCCATCGTCCGGCCCCAGCAGGAGGGCCAGGATCCGGCATCCGTCGCCTTCCAGACGATCGACTACGCCAAGCGGACCGGCACCGAGATCGTGCTCGTCGACACCGCGGGGCGCCTTCACACCAAGGGCGGCCTGATGGACGAGCTCGGAAAGATCCGGCGGGTCATCGAGAAGCAGGCACCGATCAGCGAGGTGCTGCTCGTCCTCGATGCGACGACGGGGCAGAACGGAGTCATGCAGGCCGAGGCGTTCCTGCAGCATGCCGGCGTCACCGGTCTGGTCCTCACCAAGCTCGATGGATCCGCCAAGGGCGGATTCGTGCTCGCGGTGCAGGAGCGCACCGGCATCCCGGTCAAACTCCTCGGCCAGGGTGAGGGTATCGGCGATCTCACCGGCTTCACCCCGCACGTCTTCGCCGCGGCGCTCGTGGGCTGAGGGACCGATCGCGCGACGCGCGGGCGGGGTCTATCGCACCGGGCATCCGGCTGGTTTCATGGGCGTATGGCGATCGAGCACGACTTCTTCGGACTCCTCGAGTCGGGGCCGGACGGGTCGATCTTCTGGTCGGAGAACGTCGAGCTCGGCGACCAGTCGGTGACGGTCGACCTCACAGCCCCCGACCAGGACGATGTCTCCCAGGCGGCACTCGACATCGCTGCGGGCCTCGTGTCGTCTCTCGAGGCGATCGATCGCGCCGCCCGTAACGCCATGGTGTCCGAGCTCGATGACCGCACGAGCGAGGTGACCGAGTACATCCTGCAGCAGCAGGAGGCGCTCGGGGAGGACCTCGAGAATCTGCTCGTCGACATCTCGGGAGAGATCCGCATCGACGTCATCCGCTCGCTGCAGCTGATGAGCATGACGATCCTCGCCGATGAGCACGGCGGCACCGACCCGTTCGCCGTGCTCGAGTACGCCCTCGACCCCGACGCCACCGAAGACGTCCTGCTGGTGAACCTCGATTCCGCCGGGGACGTGCTGTCGGTCACGAGCGCGGACTGACCGCTCCGCCCCGGCGCCCCGTGCAGACCTTCCTGCCGTACCCTTCCTTCGTCGCGTCGGCGCGCGTGCTCGATGCGCCGCGACTCGGGAAACAGCGGGTGGAGACCTTTCAGCTCCTTCGGGCCCTGACCGTCCCCGACTACGGATGGCGCCACCACCCCGCGGCGAAGATGTGGCGCGGGTACCTTCCGGCCCTCGTGGCATACGGCCTGACCGTCACCGACGCCTGGATCGCCCGGGGAAGGGCCGACACCGTCCGGCCGAAGCTCCTCGCCTTCGCCCCCGAGGTCGACGGCACGCCGCAAGAAGCGCTGGAGGTGCCCCCGTGGCTCGGGGACGACGCCTTCCATCTGTCGCACCGCTCCAATCTGGTGCGGAAGGACCCGGAGTACTACCGGGCCTTCTTCGGTGACATCCCCGACGACCTCCCCTACGTCTGGCCGGCGGGGTGAGTCACACCGCTTGAGCGAAGGGCACGGCGTCGCCGGCGTCGCCGACGATGTCGCGAGCGAGGTGGGTGAGGCGGTCCGGGATGTCGCGACCCTTCGACATCATCGATTGCGCCCAGAGCCGCCCCGCCCGGTACGAAGAACGCACGAGCGGTCCGGCGAGGACGCCGAGGAAGCCGATGCGCTCCGCCTCCTCCTTGTACGCCACGAACTCGTCGGGCTTGACCCACCGGTCGACGGGGAGGTGGCGCGGGGAGGGCCGGAGGTACTGGGTGATGGTGATGATGTCGGTGCCGGCGTCGTGGAGATCCTGGAGAGCCTGGACGACCTCGTGCTCCTCCTCGCCCATTCCGAGGATGAGGTTCGACTTGGTGATCAGTCCCGCCTCGCGCGCCCGCGTGAGCACATCGAGCGAGCGGTCGTAGCGGAACGCCGGGCGGATCCGCTTGAAGATGCGGGGCACCGTCTCGACGTTGTGCGCGAAGACCTCCGGGCGGGAATCGAACACCTCCTGCAGCAGGGCCGGAATCCCGTTGAAATCCGTTGCCAGGATCTCCACCCCCGTCCCGGGGTTCAGCTCATGGATCCGCCGCACGGTCTCGGCATGCAGCCACGCTCCGCCGTCGGGGAGGTCATCGCGCGCGACGCCGGTCACCGTGGCGTAGCGCAGCTGCATCTGCTGGACGCTCTCCGCCACGCGCCGCGGTTCATCGGTGTCGTAGTCGGCGGGCTTCCCGGTGTCGATCTGACAGAAATCGCACCGTCTCGTGCACTGCGAGCCGCCGATGAGGAAGGTCGCTTCGCGGTCCTCCCAGCACTCGTAGATGTTCGGGCACCCCGCCTCCTGGCAGACGGTGTGAAGGCCCTCGTCCTTCACGAGCGACTGCAGTGCGGAGTACTCGGGCCCCAGTTTCGCCCGCGTCTTGATCCACTCCGGCTTCCGCTCGATGGGGGTCTGGGCGTTTCGGACTTCCAGCCGCAGCAGCTTGCGGCCCTCGGGCACGGCCGCGCTCACGCCGCCACCGCCGACGAGGCCCGGGTGAGCGTATCGGCGACGGAGGGGAGGATGTCGTGGGGCGACAGCTCCCGCCCGAGCACTTCACTGACCGTCGTCACGCCCGCGTCGGCGATGCCGCAGGGCACGATCCGACGGAACGGGGCGAGGGAGTTGTCGCAGTTGACCGCGAACCCGTGCATCGTGACGCCCCGCTCGACACGGACGCCGATCGCGGCGACCTTGTCCACCGAAAGGGGGCGTTGCACCCACACGCCACTGCGCCCGGGAACCTGGATCCCGGCGACGCCGTGCGCACGCAGGGCCTCGATGAGCAGAACCTCCAGCCGTCGGACGTGCGCGACGACGTCCACCGGCTCGCCCAGTCGGACGATCGGGTAACCCACGAGCTGGCCGGGCCCGTGCCAGGTGATCTTCCCGCCGCGATCGACGTCGATGACCGGCGTGCCGTCGCGCGGCCGCTCGTGCGCCTCCGTGCGCTTGCCCGCGGTGTACACCCCCTCGTGCTCGAGCAGGAGGAGCGTGTCCTCGCGCTCACCCCTGACCACCTCGCCGTGGATCCGGCGCTGCAGCGCCCATCCCTCCGCGTAGGGAATGAAGGAAGGGTCGAGCCCGACCGTCAGCACCTCGAGCATGAACGCTTCTCCTCTAGTTCTTGGAGTGCGTCCAACAATACGCCCGGGAAGGCGTCGCCGAGCTCGCCTAGGGTGGGAGCATGACGGAGCCGCGGACCGGTCGACCCAAGCTCTCATCGAAGGACACGATCGCCGAAGCCGCGTGCGAGCTGTTCCTTGAGCGCGGCTACGACGCGACATCCATCGTCGACATCTCCCTCCGCGCCGGCGTGTCGCGCTCGAGCTTCTTCAACTACTTCTCCTCGAAGTCCGACATCCTGTGGTCGGGGTTCGACATGCGAGTGGCGGCGCTCGAGCAGCGACTGGCGGCCATCCGGTCCGTCCCCGCGGAGCTTCTCGCCGCGCTCCGCGGCTTCGCGGCCGACTTCGCCCCCGACGCGCTCGCCCTCGCGCTGGCCAACGCCCCGGCGATGGGGCTGGAAGCGGAGCTCGAGCGCGAGTCCGCGGTGCGGATGTCGCGGATCGGCCGGGCGATCGCCCGGTCGTGGCGGCTCGAGCATGGTGCGCTCGAGGCGGAAACCCTCGGTGCGGCGTTCGGCGGGGCGGTCCTCGCGGCTGTCCACGAGTGGGCCCGCTCGCATCCCGGACAGACGCCGCTCGCCGACATCCTCGACGACGCGCTCGACGTCGTCGCCTCACTCCTGCGTGAACCCGGCCCGGTTCGGCAGTTGCGCCTCGTCGTCGAAACAGCTGATCTCGACGAGGCGCTTGCGGTCTATCGCGATGCGCTCGGGATGCCCCAGGCGGCGGCGTACGAGGCGGAGGGCGGAGCCCGGGTGGCGATCCTCGAAGCGGGCCGCGCCACCCTCGAGCTGGCCAACGCCGAGCAGGTGCGCTTCATCGACCGCGTGGAGACCGAGGGCGGGCGAAGCGACCCGCTGCGGGTGGCTCTGGAGGTCCGTGACGCGGAAGCGGCCACGACGGTGCTGAGCGCGGCGGGAGCGCGCGTCGAGGCGTCGATGCGGGAGACGCCGTGGCGCTCGCGCAACGCGCGGTTGCGGGGTCCGGACGGGGTGCAGCTCACGGTCTTCGAGGAGCTCGACCGCTCCTGAGAGACCCGTGGACGCGGCGGGGGAAGGCCCGCGGCGTAGAATTGCGGCACCATGGCTACCTTCGGCACGCTCTCCGACCGGCTCACCGAGACCTTCCGCAATCTCCGCACGAAGGGCAAGCTCACGCCTGCCGACGTCGACGGGACCGTGCGGGAGATCCGCCGCGCGCTGCTGGACGCCGACGTGGCGCTCCCGGTCGTGAAGGAGTTCACCGCCACGGTGCGGGAGCGTGCGCTCGGAGACGAGGTCAGCCGGGCGTTGAACCCGGCCCAGCAGGTGGTGCAGATCGTCAACGAGGAACTGGTCGGCATCCTGGGTGGCCAGCAGCGACGCCTGCAGTTCGCCAAGAACCCCCCGACCGTGATCATGCTCGCGGGTCTGCAGGGGTCGGGCAAGACCACCTTCGCCGGGAAGCTCGCCCGGATGCTCGAGAAGGACGGACATACGCCGCTTCTCGTCGCCGCCGATCTGCAGCGACCGAACGCCGTGAACCAACTGCAGGTGGTCGGCCGTCAAGCGGGGGCCGCGGTCTATGCCCCGGAGCCCGGCAACGGCGTCGGCGACCCGGTGAGGGTCGCGATGGACGGCGTCGAGGTCGCGCGACGCCAGCAGCACGACGTCGTCATCATCGACACGGCGGGGCGCCTCGGCGTGGACGCCGAGCTGATGCGTCAGGCTGCCGACATCCGTCGGGCGACGGACCCCGACGAGGTGCTCTTCGTCATCGACGCGATGATCGGCCAGGACGCCGTGACCACGGCGAAGGCCTTCCAGGAGGGCGTCGATTTCACCGGGGTGGTGCTGTCCAAGCTCGACGGCGACGCCCGCGGCGGCGCCGCGCTCTCGGTCGCCTCGGTCACCGGCCGGCCGATCATCTTCGCTTCCACAGGGGAGGGGCTCGACGACGTCGAAGCGTTCCACCCCGACCGGATGGCCTCGCGCATCCTCGACCTCGGAGACATCCTCACCCTCATCGAGCAGGCGCAGCAGGCCTTCGACGAGGAGGAGGCCCGCAAGGTCGCCGAGAAGATCGCGACCGAGCAGTTCACCCTCGAGGACTTCCTCCAGCAGATGCAGCAGCTGAAGAAGATGGGCTCGATGAAGAAGATGCTCGGGATGCTCCCGGGCATGGGTGCGATGAAACAGCAGCTCGACGATTTCGACGAGCGCGAGATCGATCGCACCGAGGCGATCATCCGCTCGATGACGCCCGGTGAACGGCGGAACCCGAAGATCCTCAACGGCTCCCGGCGGCTGCGCATCGCGCGCGGTTCGGGGATGACGGTGACGGACGTCAACCAGCTGGTGCAGCGCTTCGACCAAGCGGCGAAGATGATGAAGACCGTCGCCCGCGGCGGCGTCCCGAACATCCCCGGCGTCGGACCGGTGCCCGGCGCCGGCCGCCCCGGCGCGTCGGCCAAGCGCGGCAAGCAGCAGAAGCAGAAGGGGTCGCGGTCGGGGAACCCGGCCAAGCGCGCCGCGGAGAACGCCGGCATCGCCGCGTCCGCTCCCGCGACGCCCGCCGGCACCGGATTCGGTCTCGGGGGCGGTGGGGGAGCGGGAGCCCCGAGCGCCGACGACCTCGCCGAACTGCAGAAGCTCCTCGGGCGCGGCTGAGCCGCGGCATCCGTCCGTTCCCGACGCACGGCCGCGTCGCCCTTCTCCTCTCCGATCCGGGACGCTCGGTGCGCGTCACTCCGTGCTGCGGAGCGCCGCGAGGTGGTCGCGCAGGGTCGGACCCGCCCGGAACTCGCGGATGAGATGGTGGACGACGGCGCGGAGGTCTCCGTCGGCGGCGTCGGCGACGAGGAGCTGACGGGCGTAGCTGGCACCGTCGTCGAGGATCCGGCGGAGCCCGGCGAACTCCCGCGCGCACTTCAATTCCACCGCGACGTCCGCCACCCGGTCGATCGTGTCCCGAAGGTGCTCCCGCACGGGGATCTCCGTCCCCTCGCGGTCGACGATCACCCGCGCATCCAATCCGTATCGTGCGGCGCGCCACTTGTTCTCGCGCACGAACCACGGCTGGATGACGGGCAGCTCCCCGCCCGCGTCCAGGATGCGGGAGAAGTGCTCAACCATCACCTGCACGAAAGCGGCGATCGCCGCGAGCTCGGGAAGCGTCGACATCCCGTCGCACGCGCGCACCTCGATCGTTCCCCAGCGTGGGGCGGGGCGGATGTCCCAGCGCACCTCGGTCGCATCGTCGATGACGCCCGTCGCCGCCATGTCGTCGAGGTATCTTTCGAACTGCGCCCAGTTCTGCAGCGGCCAGGGAAGGCCCGCGGTCGGGAGCTGCTGGAACACCAGCGCGCGGTTGGAGGCGTAGCCGGTGCGTTCCCCCGCCCAGAAGGGCGACGAAGCCGACAGGGCCTGGAGGTGGGGGAGGTAGACCGCGAGTGCATTGATGATGGGGAAGACCTTGTCGACGTCTTCCACACCGACATGCACGTGGATGCCCCAGATCATCATGTTGCGGCCCCACCACTGGGTTCGCTCGATGAGGGCGTGATACCGGGTCTTGTCCGTGACCTCCTGGTCGTACCACTGGGCGAACGGATGACTCCCGGCGCACAGCAGCTCGATCCCGCGCGTCTCGGTGACCGCTCGCACCGCCGCGATCGCGTCGGCGATATCGTCGACGGCGGCGGCGACGGTGTCGCCGACCCCGCTCGTGAGCTCGATGGTGTTGGTCAGCAGCTCCTGGGTGACGGTGTAGCGCTCGAGGGCGGTGTCCTCACCGAGCGCCGCGATCACCTCGGGGGCTCGTGGCACGAGGTCTCCGCTCTCGCCGTCGGCGAGCATCAGCTCCCACTCGATGCCAACGGTCGAACGCGCCGAGCGCGCGAAGGCCTCCGTCATGGGCCCAGTGTGACATGGTGCCCCACCCCTCCCCGCGGTTCGCGACACTCCGTGACGTCTGGCAGAATAGAGGGTCGGACGCCGGGCTCGACCCTCTATCCAGGCCGCCGTCCTCCGCAGAGCTTCCGCCGGGTGTTGCACCCCACCTCCCGGTCGACCAGTTCATCCCTTCCACACATTCAGGAGAATCGTGGCTGTCAAGATCCGTCTGAAGCGCCTGGGCAAGATCCGAGCGCCGTACTACCGCATCGTCGTGGCCGACTCGCGCACCAAGCGCGACGGTCGCGTGATCGAGGAGATCGGGAAGTACCACCCGACCGAGGAGCCCTCGTTCATCGAGGTCGACTCCGAGCGCGCGCAGTACTGGCTGGGTGTCGGCGCGCAGCCGACCGAGCAGGTCCGCGCGATCCTCAAGATCACCGGCGACTGGGGCACCTTCAAGGGCGACAAGGGCGCGACCTCGACGCTGAAGACGCGCGAGGAGAAGCCCGCCTTCCAGGCGGACGCCTCGAAGTCCTCGGTGGTCAAGCCCAAGGTCGAGAAGAAGGCCGAGGAGCCCGCCGCCGCCGATGACGCCGCCGACTCGGCTTCCGCCGAGCCCGCTGCCGAGTAAGGCCCGGAGAACCGTTGCTGCCCGCCGCGCTCGAACACATCGTCAAGGGAATCGTCGATCACCCTGACGCCGTCCGCATCCAGTCGTCGACGTCGCCCCGAGGCGACATCCTCGAGGTGCACGTGCACCCCGACGACCGCGGACGGGTGATCGGGCGCGGCGGACGCACCGCCAAAGCGCTCCGCACCCTCGTCACCGCGCTCGCCGACGGTCGCCGCGTGCGTGTAGACGTCGCGGACGATTGACGTGAGCGACGCCGCTTCGTCCTCGTCCGCTTCCCGTGGTCGCGCCGTCGGTTCCGACCGCACCCAGCTCCGAGTGGGCCGGCTCGTCAAGGCGCACGGTCTCAAGGGCGCGTTGAAGCTCGAGCTGTACACCGACGACCCCGACGGCCGGTTCATCCCCGGCGCCACCTTCACCCTGCAGGTGCCGGAGTCCTCGCCCTGGCACGGCAAGCCATTGACCGTTCGAGAATTCCGCTGGATGAACTCCCACCCGGTCGCCTTCTTCGACGGGGTCGATGACCGCACGGCCGCCGAAAGTCTGGTCCGGGCCATCCTGTGGATCGACGAAGACACCGCCGCCGAACCGGCTGAGGATGACGCCTGGTACGACCACCAGCTCGTCGGACTCGACGTCGTCAGAGAAGGAGCGGTCGTGGGCCGCGTGGCCCGGGTCGATCACTTCCCCGCCCAGGATCTGCTGATCGTCCAGCTGTCGGGTGAGGCCGACCGCGAGGTCCTCGTGCCCTTCGTCGCCGCGCTCGTGCCCGAGGTCGACATCGCCGCGGGCCGGGTCACCGTCACTCCGCCGCCCGGGCTGTTCGAAGACCTGCCCGGCGACGAGGGGTCGACTCCCTCCGACGAGTCGGCGGAGAGTCCCGCAGACGAGCGCTGAGCATGCGCGTCGACATCGTCACCATCTTCCCGTCGTTCTTCGACGTGCTCGATGTGTCCCTGATCGGAAAGGCGCGTGATCGCGGTCTTCTCGACATCCGTGTCCACGACCTGCGCGCGTTCACCCACGACCGGCATCGCACCGTCGACGACACTCCGTACGGCGGCGGGGCCGGCATGGTGATGAAGCCCGAGCCGTGGGGCGAGGCGCTCGACACGGTGCTCGGCCCCGACGCCGTGCTCGTCGTTCCCTCGCCCGCCGGCGAGCTCTTCTCACAGGCCCTGGCTCGAGACCTCGCCGCCGAAGCGCACCTCGTCTTCGCATGCGGCCGCTACGAGGGAATCGATCACCGGGTCATCGATCACTACGCCGCTCGCGGCCGCGTGCGACTGGTGAGCCTGGGCGACTACGTCCTCAATGGCGGCGAAGTCGCCGCGATGGCGATGGTCGAGGCGGTGTCGCGCCTGGTCCCGGGCGTCATCGGCAACCCGGCGAGCCTCGTGGAGGAGTCGCATGAGGACGGCCTGCTGGAGTACCCGAGCTACACCAAGCCCGCGCAGTGGCGGGGGCTCGAGGTGCCGCCCGTTCTTCTCAGCGGGAATCACGCTGCGATCGCGGCCTGGCGGCGGGAGCAGAGCGTCGCGCGCACCCGGCTGCAGCGCCCGGACCTCCTTTCCTGATCAGCCCCGCTCACGAACCTCCCCGTCAAGGGGCCGGGGGCGTTTCATCGGCCTCGATACGCTGGGTCCTCCATGATCACGCCGCGCGATCGCGCGCGGCCAGGAAAGGACGCGGATGACGCTGCAGGCATGGCCGGGGTCGTCGTACCCCCTCGGCGCCACCTTCGACGGGAACGGCACCAATTTCGCCGTCTTCAGTGAGGCGGCAGAACGCGTCGAGCTGTGCCTCTTCGATGACGACGGCACGGAGACCAGGGTGGAGCTGCGGGACGTCGACGCATTCGTCTGGCACGCCTACCTCCCCACCATCGGACCCGGACAGCGGTACGGCTACCGGGTGCACGGTCCCTACGACCCCGCGAACGGTCTGCGCTTCAATCCGAACAAGCTCCTCCTGGACCCCTACGCCAAGGCGGTGGACGGGCAGATCGCATGGAGCCAGTCGGTGTTCCCCTACACCTTCGGCGACCCGGATTCGCGCAACGACGACGACTCGGCTGCCGACATGATGAAGGGGGTCGTGGTGAACCCCTTCTTCGACTGGTCGGGCGACCGCCAGCCGAAGACCCCGTACGCCGAGACGTTCATCTACGAAGCGCACGTCAAGGGACTGACGAAGCTCAACGAGTTGATCCCGGAGGAGTTCCGCGGCACCTACAGCGGTATCGCACACCCGGCGGTGATCGACCACCTCATCAAGCTCGGCGTGACCGCCATCGAACTCATGCCCGTGCACCAGTTCGTCAACGACTCCACGCTCGAGGAGAAGGGTCTGGCGAATTACTGGGGCTACAACACCATCGCCTTCTTCGCGCCTCAGAACACGTACGCATCCAGCGGGCAGCGTGGCCAACAGGTGCAGGAGTTCAAGGGCATGGTGCGGGCGCTGCACGACGCCGGCATCGAGGTCATCCTCGACGTGGTGTACAACCACACCGCGGAGGGGAACCACATGGGACCCATGTTGTCGATGCGCGGCATCGACAACGAGGCGTACTACCGGCTCGAGCAGGACGACAAGCGGTACTACACCGACTACACCGGCACCGGGAACAGTCTGAACGTCGGCAATCCCCACGCCCTGCAGCTGATCATGGACTCGCTGCGGTACTGGGTCCTCGAGATGCATGTCGACGGATTCCGCTTCGACCTCGCCTCCACGCTCGCCCGCGAGTTCTACGACGTCGATCGCCTCGCGACCTTCTTCGAGCTCGTGCAGCAGGATCCGGTGGTCTCGCAGGTGAAGCTGATCGCCGAGCCGTGGGACGTCGGCCCCGGCGGATACCAGGTGGGCAACTTCCCGCCCCAGTGGACGGAGTGGAACGGGAAGTACCGCGACACGGTTCGCGACTTCTGGCGCGGAGAGCCGCAGGCGCTCGGCGAGTTCGCTTCACGGCTGACCGGGTCCGCCGATCTCTACGAGCACTCCGGCCGCCGGCCCGTCGCCTCGATCAACTTCGTCACCGCCCACGACGGGTTCACTCTGCGCGACCTCGTCTCGTACAACGACAAGCACAACGAGGCCAACGGCGAAGACAACAACGACGGCGAATCGCACAACCGGTCCTACAACCACGGCGTGGAGGGACCGACGGATGACCCGGAGGTGCTCACGCTCCGGGCGCGCCAGCAGCGCAACTTCATCGCCACCCTCCTGCTCAGCCAGGGTGTGCCGATGCTCCTCCACGGGGACGAGCTCGGCAGGACGCAGCAGGGCAACAACAACGGCTACGCGCAGGACAACGAGATCACCTGGATGCACTGGGATGCCGTCGACCAGCCGTTGCTGGAGTTCACCGCCGCCGTGGCGCGGCTGCGCCGCGACCATCCGACATTCCGCCGGAGCCGATTCTTCAACGGGCGCCCGGTGCGCCGCGAGGAGGACGAGCGGATTCCCGACATCGTCTGGCTCCGGCCCGACGGGTCGGAGATGCAGCCGGAGGACTGGGACTCGGGCTTCGGACGCTCGATCGGCGTCTTCTTGAACGGCAACGGCATCCGTGAGCGGGACCGCCGCGGGGAGCCCATCGACGACAAGCACTTCATCGTGCTGTTCAACGCCGGCGACGACGACGTGGACTTCCACCTTCCGGCGGTGGAGTTCAGCCCGAAGTGGGACACGGTGGTCGACACCGCCGGACGACGCGCCGACTCGCCCCCGGTGAGTCCGGGCGAGAGCGTGCCGCTCGCTCCGAAGTCGCTCATGGTGCTCTGCCAGCACGAGGTTCCCGAGCCCGAGGTCGACCACTCCGTGGCGGCGTCGCTCGTGGCCCTCGCCGACTCCGAGACCCCTCCCTCGCTCCCGAAGGCGGAGGCGGGCCGGTGACCGGTGACGTCGGCCGCCGTCATCCTCTCTCGACCTACCGCCTGCAGATCCGCGAGTCGTTCGACCTCTTCGCTGCGGCCGAGATCGTCGACTACCTCGAGCACCTCGGGGTCTCGTGGGCGTACCTGTCGCCGCTGCTGACCGCGACCACGGGGTCGGACCACGGCTACGACGTCGTCGACCCTGGTGCTGTGGATCCCGCGCGCGGCGGCGCCGCCGGCCTCGAACGGTTCGCCGAGGCCGCGCGAGCTGCCGGTCTCGGTATCCTCGTGGACATCGTCCCGAACCACATGGGGATCTCGGCGCCGGACCAGAATCGATGGTGGTGGGACGTGCTCCTGCGTGGGCGCGCCTCGGAGCACGCTGAGGCCTTCGACATCGACTGGAAGGCCGGCGACGGGCGCGTGCTGGTTCCCGTCCTCGGGAGTCCGCTCGACGACGTGATCGCGGCGGGGGAGATCACCGTCACCCCGGAGGGGGAAGACGCGGAGTTGTACCCCTTCGGCTCATTGCGGTATTACGACCACGCGCTCCCGCTCGCCGAGGGAACGGCGCCGGCGACCTCCACCAGCGACCCGGCGGACCTCCGCCGCGTCGTCGAGGCGCAGCACTACCGATTGGCCTTCTGGCAAGACGAGGCCGGGGAACTGAACTACCGCCGCTTCTTCGCTGTCACGACGCTCGCCGGGGTGCGGGTGGAGATACCCGAGGTGTTCCAGGCCACCCATCGGGAGATCCTCCGCTGGCTGCGGAAGGGCCTCGCCGATGGACTCCGCGTGGACCACCCCGACGGGCTGCTCGACCCCGGAGACTACCTCGAGAAGCTCGCCGCGGCCGCCCGACAGGCGAGGGGCGCGGACACGCACGTCCTCGTGGAGAAGATCCTCGAGCACGGCGAAGACCTCCCGGCATGGTGGCGGACGGCCGGCACGACCGGGTACGACGCCATGGGAGAGCTCGACCGGGTGCTCATCGATCCGGACGGCGAGATGGCGCTCGACGCGCTCGACGCCCGGCTGCGGAGGGAGAGCGGACTGGAGCCCCAGAGCTGGGACGATCTGATCCACGACACCAAGCGCATGATCGCCGATACCATCCAGGTGTCCGAGATCCGGCGGTTGGTCCGGTGCCTTCCGAAGCCCATCGCGCGGGCAGAGGACGCCTTCGCCGAGCTGCTGGCCTGTTTCCCGGTCTACCGGTCCTACCTGCCGGCCGGGGCCGAGCATCTCGCGCACGCCGCCCATGAGGCCGCCCGGCGTCGGCCCGACCTCGGCCCGGCCATCGGCGCGCTCGCCGAGATCCTCCGCGATCCCACGCGGGAGGTGTCCCAGCGTTTCCAGCAGACCACCGGCCCGGTCATGGCCAAGGGCGTGGAGGACACCGCGTTCTACCGCCACACGCGGCTCGGCTCGCTCACCGAAGTCGGCGGCGATCCTTCGGTCTTCTCGATCAGCGTGCCCGAATTCCACCTCGCGCAGGAGCGTCGCTTGGCCTCCTGGCCGCACGCGATGACCGCGCTGTCGACCCACGACACCAAGCGCGGGGAGGACGTCCGCGCCCGGTTGAACGTGCTGTCGGAGATGCCCGAGCGCTGGGGCGAGATGCTCGACGCGCTTCGCGGCGTCGCCGGCACCGGCCACGGGCCGTTCGACGCCCTGCTGTGGCAGGCGATCCTCGGTGCCTGGCCGGCGTCGGCGGAGCGCCTTCACGCCTACGCGGAGAAGGCCGCGCGGGAGGCGGCGGAGATGACCGGGTGGTGGGCGCCGCTGGAAGCGTTCGAAACGCGCATGCACGCTCTCGTGGACGCCGCTTTCGATCGTGCGGGTCCGCTGCTGGATGAGTTCGTCGACGAGATCGCCGTCCTCGGCTGGTCGAACTCACTGTCGGCGAAGCTCCTCCAACTCACCGCTCCCGGATCGCCGGACGTCTACCAGGGATCCGAACTGTGGGAGATGTCGCTGGTCGACCCCGACAATCGCCGGAGCGTCGACTTCGCCGAACGGGCCACGATGTTGCAGGAGGTCGACGCCGCCTTCGACCGAGGAGAGCTTCCCCCTGTCGACGCATCGGCCCGGGCGAAGCTCCTCCTCACCTCACGAGCACTGCGGCTGCGCCGCGACCGCCCCGACCTCTTCTCGATCTACCGGCCGGTGACGGCCGTCGGCCCCGCCGTCGGCCACGTCGTGGCCTTCGACCGGGGTGGCGCGACGACCTTCGCGACCCGGCTCCCGCTGGGCCTCCGCCGCGGCGGTGGATGGGGCGACACCGTTGCGCTCACCCCCCATGCACCGGTGATCGACGTCCTGACCGGACGTCGTCATGACGGTGGCATCCTTCCCCTCGCCGACCTGCTCAGCACCTACCCGGTCGCGCTCCTCGTCGCCGCCGACCGCCTCGAGGAAGGACGAACCCGATGATCGAAGTGTGGGCACCCCGGGCGACGCGGGTGCGGATCCGCCGCGCCGGCGAGGACGTCGAGCTCGCGCCGGTCGAAGCAGGGTGGTGGCGTTCGGAGGTCGATCTCGCCGACGGCGAGGAGTACGGCTTCCTGCTCGACGAAGCCGAGGCGCTTCGCCCCGACCCGCGGTCGCGGCGCCAGCCGCGAGGCGTGCATGAGGCATCCGCCTGGTTCACGCCTGCCACCTACGAATGGCAGGATGCCGCGTGGACCGGTCGTCAGCTGGCCGGCGGGGTGATCTACGAGCTCCACGTGGGCACGTTCACGCCTCGGGGGACTCTCGACGCCGCCGCCGAGCGACTCGACCACCTCATCGAGCTGGGCGTCACGCACGTCGAGCTTCTGCCGGTGAACGGCTTCAACGGTGTCTGGAACTGGGGCTACGACGGGGTGCTGTGGTACACGGTGCACGAGGCGTACGGCGGGCCTGCCGCCTACCAGCGCTTCGTGGACGCCTGCCACGCGCGCGGGATTGCGGTGATCCAGGACGTGGTGTACAACCACCTCGGTCCGAGTGGCAACTACCTGCCGGAGTTCGGCCCGTACCTTCGCGACGGCGAGCGCAACACCTGGGGGTCGTCGGTGAACCTCGATGAGGAGGCCGTCCGCGCGTACATCGTCGACAACGCGCTCATGTGGCTCCGCGATTACCACGTCGACGGTCTCCGCTTGGACGCTGTCCACGCGCTCCTCGACCGGACCGACCGCCACATCCTCCAAGAACTGGCCGAGGCCGCCGATCGCCTGAGTGCGCACGTCGGCAGGCCGCTCACCCTCATCGCCGAGTCGGACATGAACGACGCGAAGCTGATCTCCGCCCGTGAAGCGGGCGGCTACGGTCTCACCGCGCAGTGGAGTGACGACTACCATCACGCGCTCCACGTCGCGCTGACCGGCGAGACCGTCGGCTACTACGCCGATTTCGCGCCCCTGTCGGCGCTGGTGAAGGCCGCCACCCGCGGCTTCTTCCACGACGGCACGTGGTCCTCGTTCCGCGAGCGCGAGCACGGACATCCGATCGATCCGCGCATTCCCACCTGGCGGTTGATCACCTACAGCCAGGACCACGATCAGATCGGCAACCGCGCGGCGGGCGACCGGCTGTCGCAGTCGCTCGACGAGGGCGGCCTCCGGATCGCGGCGGTCCTGACGCTCCTGGCTCCCTATACGCCGATGCTCTTCATGGGTGAGGAATGGGCGGCGAGCACGCCGTGGCAGTTCTTCACGTCGCATCCCGAGCCCGAACTCGCCACGGCCACGGCCGAGGGGCGGCTCGCGGAGTTCGAGGCGATGGGATGGGATGAATCAGTCGTTCCCAATCCGCAGGACCCCGAGACCTTCGAGCGCTCGAGGCTGGACTGGTCCGAACCGACCGGCGACGGACGGCATGCGCGCACCCTCGAGCTCTACCGCGCCCTCGCCCGGCTCCGCCGAGAGATCCCCGATCTCACTGACCCCGACTTCGCCGCGCTGTCGGCCGAGGCCGATGAGGACGCGCGCACTTTCGTGCTGCGTCGCGGGACGGTCGACATCCTGGTGAACTTCGGGACCGAGGAGGCGCTGCTTCCCGTCGACAGGGGTGACCGGGTGATCCTCGCCACGGATGACGCGGCGACGCTCCGCGACGGCGGGGCGGTTCTCCCCGGCCGGAGCGCGCTCGTCCTCCAGCGCGGCTGAGCGGCGCTCAGTCCACTCCGAGGAAGGCCCGATCAGTCAGCACGATCGGGCCTTCCTCGGTGATGGCGACGGTGTGCTCGGAGTGCGCTCCCCGCGACCCGTCGGCACTTCGCAGGGTCCACCCGTCAGGATCGGTGATGAGTTCGTCGGTCGTGGCGAGGAACCACGGTTCCAGCGCCAGAACGAGACCCGCCCGAAGGGGATACCCGCGACCGGCTCGGCCGTTGTTCGGCACGTGCGGATCGCCGTGCATGGTCCGGCCCACACCGTGCCCGCCGAAGTCGGTGTTGATGCGGTATCCGTCGCCGTGAGCCACCTCGGCGACCGCGGCGGAGATGTCCCCGATGCGGTTTCCGGTCCGTGCCGCCCCGATGGCGGCGGCGAGGGCGCGTTCGGTGGTGTCGATGAGGGCGAGGTCCTCGTCGCGGGGGGAGCCGACGACGAAGGACACCGCCGAGTCGGCCACCCAGCCGTCCACCGCGGCGGCGAAGTCCAGCGAGACGAGGTCGCCGTCCTGCAGCGCGTAGTCGAAGGGGAGGCCGTGGAGGACCGCGTCGTTGACCGAGGTGCACAGCACCTTCCCGAACGGCGAGGCGCCGAAGGAAGGGTGGTAGTCGATGTAGCACGACACCGCGCCAGCGCGCCGGATCATCTCGTGCGCGCGGCGATCCAGGTCGAGGAGGTTGGTGCCGACCTCGGTCTCCGCTCGAAGCGTGGTCAGGACCTCCGCAACGAAGCGGCCCGCAGGTCGCATCGCCTCGATTTCGGCGGGGGTGCGCAACTCGATCATCCGATTCCTTCCGTTCCGACCATTCTTCCGGAGTGCGGGCTGGGAGATGGCCCGTAGCACCCCTGGAACCCGGGCGCAGCAGGATCGCACGGCGATACCATCCCGCTATGTGGGTCCGTCGCCTGTTCCACCGCTGGCTGTTCCCGGCTGCGCTCGTCCTGCCGCTGTGGCTGTTGATCGGATGGGGTGTCTCCGGCGCCGGTGGCTGGGCATTCTTCTGGGTCCTCCTTCTCGCGATGCCGTCGGTGTTCGTCGGGCAGCTCGTGCTCGCCCTCCTCGTCCGTGCCCGCGGGACGGTGCGCGCCGAGAGGGCGGTGTCGTGGCCGGATGTCGCGGGCTTCGCCCTCTGGCACGGCCTCGTCGTGTCGCTGGCGTTCTTCGCGGCCCCGTGGTGGGGTGTCGCGGTGGTGCTCGCCGTTCTCGTGGGCATCGCCCTGTTCTGGCTGGAGCTGTGGCAGTTGTGGCGGGAGGCGGGGCCCCTCCGCATCGCTGTGGCGGATGCCCGCGCGTCCGGTCTCCTCGCCGGGGACGGCTCCGGCCGTACGGGGACTTCCGAAGATGTGATCATCATCGAGGAGGGCAGCCCCCGCCGCGGTCACTGAGGACACGGCGTCGAGCCGGGCGGGGCGTCGGCTTTTGGCCGGCACGTCGATCCGTGGCAGAATTGCTGTTTGTGCCCGAACGGCTCTGCCTCAGGGGAGCACGCCGCACGTTCTGTGCGAGCGGCGCGGGCGCGTCATCCGTCATCTGACGCGGTCGACCTGTGGCGGCCGCAGGAAGTGATCACCCATGCAGATCCTCGATTCTCTCGACGCCGCATCCCTGCGGTCCGACATCCCCGACTTCGGTCCCGGCGACACCGTCAAGGTGCACGTCAACATCACCGAGGGCAACCGCTCGCGCATCCAGGTCTTCCAGGGCGTCGTCATCGGGCGGTCGGGCGACGGCATCCGCGAGACCTTCACGGTCCGCAAGATCAGCTTCCAGGTCGGCGTCGAGCGCACCTTCCCGGTCCACAGCCCCGTGATCGACCACATCGAGGTCGTCACCCGCGGTGACGTGCGCCGTGCGAAGCTCTACTACCTCCGTGCCCTGCGCGGTAAGAAGGCCAAGATCAAGGAGAAGCGCGAGAGCTGATCCGCTGTTCTCCTCGAACGCCCCGGGTTCTCCCCGGGGCGTTCGTCGTCCCGGAAAACGTCGAGCCGCGCCGACCGTCGGCGGCGCCGGGATATGCGACCCTTGTAGGACGCCACCCCGACCGGCGGGAGGCACGCGAAGGATCCGATGACCACCGAGCAGCACGCCAGCGCGGACCCCGTCCCTTCCCGCCGATCCGGCAGCGACGGACGCAAGGGCGGGTGGACGACGTTCCTTCGGGACGTCCTCATCATCGTGCTGATCGCGCTCGTGGTCTCCTTCCTCGTGAAGACGTTCGTGGTGCGGTCGTTCTATATCCCGTCGGGGTCGATGGAGAACACCCTCAACGTGAACGACCGCATTCTCGTCGACGAGCTGACACCGAGGTTCGGTGACTACGCCCGGGGCGACATCATCGTCTTCCGCGACCCGGGCGGGTGGTTGCCGCCGTCGGAGAACCCCAGTCGTGGGCCGATCGTCGAAGGATTCGAGTGGCTCCTCTCCCTGGTCGGGCTCGCGGCCCCCGACAGCGACGATCATCTCGTCAAACGCATCATCGGGCTCCCCGGCGACCACGTCGTGTGCTGCAACACGCTGGGGCAGATCACGGTGAACGACGTGCCCATCGACGAGTCGGCGTACCTGAAGCTCCCCGGAGGGGAGACGCGGGCCTCGTCGGAGCCCTTCGACGTGACGGTGCCCGAGGACCGCTACTGGGTGCTCGGTGACAACCGGAACAGTTCCCGCGACTCTCGCTTCAATCGCGATCAGCCGGGCGAAGGATTCGTTCCTCGGGAGAACATCGTCGGCCGCGCGTTCCTGGTGACGTGGCCTCTCTCCCGCTTCGGGCTCCTCGACTTCCACCACGACGTCTTCGCCGGCGTCCCCGAGGGAGCCGACCCGACTGCCCCGGCAGCTCCGGCGGAGCCCGCCGAGGTCACACCCGCACCGTGACCCCCCTTCGCCCATGACTGTCGCCGAGCCTCGCCTGACGCTGGAGCGCCGACTCCTGCGCGAGCACACCCTCGTCATCGCGTGCGACGAGGTGGGCCGGGGGGCGCTCGCGGGACCGGTCGCGGTCGGTGCGGTCGCCGTCGATGCGGCCAGATCGCGGAAGCGGGTACCTCAGGGGCTCCGCGATTCCAAGCTCGTTCCGGAAGCACGGCGCCCCGAGGTTGCAGCGCGGGCGGCATCGTGGGTCGCGGCGAGCGCGGTGGGGTGGGCGAGCTCGGCGGAGATCGACGAGATCGGGATCATGCGCGCGCTCGGGCTGGCGACCCTCCGCGCCCTCGCGGATCTCGAGGCCCACGGTGTCGTGGCGCAGGAGGCGATCGTGCTGCTCGATGGGAACTACGACTACATCACCCCGGCCGGAGCGCGAGACCTGCGCGTCCGCCCGGTCATCAAGGCCGACCGCGACTGCGCCAGTGCGGCTGCGGCGTCGGTGATCGCGAAGGTCGCGCGCGACGCGGTCATGACGGGGCTCCACGACGATCTTCCCGCCTACCAGTGGGCGAGCAACAAGGGATATGCAAGCCCCGAGCATCGCGAGGCGATCCGTCGTCACGGGTTGAGCGCGCATCACCGGGCGTCGTGGTCGATCGCCGAGGCACCGACCCTCTTCTGACATCCGCGCCGTCGACCGGTGGCCGAATCAATCCCGGGTCGAGTCGATCTAGAGTGGATGCACCATGGACGACGAGGTATTCGAAGACTACGACCGCGAGCTCGAGCTGGCGCTGTACCGCGAGTACCGCGACGTGGTCTCGCAGTTCGCCTACGTGATCGAGACGGAGCGGCGCTTCTACCTCGCCAACGAGGTGAACGTCGTGCGCCGCGACACAGAGCACGACTTCTACTTCGAGATCACCATGAACGATGTCTGGGTGTGGGACATCTACCGCGCCGACCGGTTCGTCAAGGCCGTGCGCGTCCTCACTTTCAAGGACGTCAACGTCGAAGAGCTCTCTCGTCGGGACTTCCAGCTCCCCGAAGAGCTGTCGCTCGACAGCTGACGCGCTGAGCCGTCCTCTCCTGCACAGGCGGCCGTTCCGGCCGACTGTGCACCGACGTGCCGACCCAGCCGCCCCCCGCTGCTGGTGTCGTCCACCATCGGTGGCATGGCAGACAAGGATGACCTGGGCCGAGCAGGTGAGGACCGGGCCGCCGCCCACCTCCGCGACAAGGGCTGGACGCTCCTCGCGCGGAACTGGCGGTGCGCCGCGGGTGAGATCGACCTCGTGGCGGCCGACGGGCGCGACCTCGTCATCGTCGAGGTGAAGACCCGGAGCGGCGAGGGCTTCGGCCACCCGTTCGAGGCGGTGGACGCGCGGAAGCGAGGACGCCTCTGGCGCTTGGCGATGGCGTGGATCACTGCGCATCCCGAGCAGGCGCAGGGCCGCCGACTGCGCCTCGATGCGATCGCCGTGCTGGGCGCGGACCCTACGACCGCTGCACTCGAGCATCTTCGGGACCTCCGGTGACGGTGGTTCGGACCCGCGCGGTGGCGCTCACCGGTCTGGACGGAGCAGTGGTCGAGGTCGAGGCCGATCTGTCGCAGCAGACGCCGGAGTTCCGCATCATCGGTCTTCCCGACAAAGCCCTCGGGGAAGCCGTGCAGCGGGTGCACAACGCCTGCGCGAACAACGGACTCGCGCTTCCGCGGCGGAAGCTGACGGTGAACCTGTCGCCGGCGAGTCTGCCGAAGAACGGCTCGGGCTTCGATGTGGCGATCGCGGTCGCCGCGATCGCGACCGACCTGCCCATGCGGGTCGGGTCGCTGAGCGACACCCTGCACATCGGTGAACTCGGTCTCGACGGGCGTCTCCGTCCGGTTCCGGGTGTGCTCCCCGCCGTCCTGGCGGCAGCACGCAAAGGCATCCGCCGGGCGGTGGTGCCCCACGCCAATCGTGCCGAGGCCGAGCTGGTCGCAGGGGTGGAGGTGCTCGGCGCGGTGAACCTCGCCCAGGTCGTGGCGTTCCACGGCGGCGAGGTCGAGGTGCCCGACCAGCAGCCGGTGGCGATCGAGGAGGCGGTGACCGGGCAGGATGAGCCACCCGATCTTTCCGAGGTGATCGGTCAGCGCGAGGCGGTCTCGGCCATGATCGTCGCCGCCGCCGGAGGACACCACGTGCTCATGAGCGGTCCTCCCGGGGCCGGGAAGACCATGCTGGCGCGCCGGCTCCCCGGCATCCTTCCGCCTCTCGACGACGAAGCAGCGCTCCTGGCGGCCTCCATCCGCTCGCTGGGGGGAGAGCCGGTATCGCGTCTCCAGCGAACGCCGCCGTTCGAGGCGCCCCACCACAGCGCCAGTGTCGCCGCCCTCGTGGGGGGCGGATCCCGTGTGATCCGGCCGGGGGCGATCGCGCGGGCAGCCGAGGGCATCCTCTTCCTCGACGAGGCGGGCGAGTTCCCCGCGCATGCGCTCGACGCCCTTCGGCAGCCGCTCGAGATCGGCCGGATCACCATCCACCGAGCCGGGGCGACCGCGGAGTTCCCCGCGCGGTTCCAGCTCGTGGCCGCCACCAATCCCTGCCCCTGCGGACAGTACGGGGTTCCCGGTGGGGCGTGCGTGTGCCCGCCGGCGGGCATCCGGCGCTACCTCGGCCGGCTGTCCGGTCCACTCCTGGACCGGATCGACATCGAGTTGTCGATGCGGCGCGTTTCGGTCGCCCCGAGCCGAGAAGACGCCGGCGGGACGACGACCGCCGCCGCCCGCGACGAGGTGATGCAGGCGCGGGCGCGTGCTGCCCGGCGGCTTCGGGAGACGCCCTGGCGCATGAACGCCGAGGTCTCGGGACAGTGGCTGCGGCAGGGGCCCCTCGCCCCGCCACCCATCATCCGCCGCCCCCTCGACACCGCCCTCCATCGCGGCGCCCTGACGCTGCGCGGCTACGACCGGGTGCTCCGCGTCGCCTGGTCGCTGGCGGATCTGGGGAGCCGCGGCCAGCTCAGCATCGACGACATCGGACGCGCGCTCTTCCTGAAGAAGGGAATCGCCGCGTGAGCGCGCCTCTCCCGACCGCCGGCGACGTTCGCGGCTTCCTCGGAGCCATCCGGCCCGGCCACGACGACGATGCGACTGCGGTGGAGGCGTGGGCGCGCGTCGCCTGGAACATCCTCACCGAGCCGGGGGACGGTGTCGCCGGTCGTCTCATCGACGCGTACGGCGTCGCCCCGGCCCTCGCCCTGGCGCTCGGGGCGGATGTTCCCGCGCCGGGCATCGCGGCGGACGTGGTGCGAGGAAGGGAACGGTGGCTTCCGCGGTGGAAACCGGAGGCGGTCGAGGATGCCTGCCGAGCCGCCGCCCGCGCCGGGATCGATCTCCTCCTACCGGGCGACGAAGATTGGCCGACCGGGCTCGACGATCTCGGTCCCCATGCTCCGATCTGCCTCTGGGTGCGCGGTGACCGCGGGCGACTGGCTCACCCGAGTGGATCCGTGGCCCTTGTCGGCGCCCGCGCCTCGACGTCCTACGGTGAGCACGTCGCGGGCGAGATCTCCGCGGAACTGGCCGGCGACGGCATCGCCGTCATCTCCGGCGCGGCCTACGGTATCGACGGGTCCGCGCACCGGGCGGCGCTCAGCGCGGGCGGCACCACGCTCGCTTTCCTCGCCGGCGGCGCCGATCGCGCCTACCCGTCGGGGCACACGCGCCTGATCGATCGGATCGCCGACGCCGGTGCGGTGATCAGCGAGGTCGCGCCGGGCTCTGCGCCGACGAAGTGGCGGTTCCTGCACAAGAATCGTCGGCATGCGGGTTTGGCGGGAAGGTCAACACACAGCGAACCCCTACAGGCCGGGAAGGCCTGTAGGGGTTAGCCTGTTACTGCAGGTGTTCGGTTGTTATTTAGTTAGGAACCAGGCGAGCAAGAGGATCACAACGGGCTGCTGGCACAGCTCCGTTACTCGTGCGATGACCTGGCTGGCGTGGGACTCGCGTGCCTTACACATGAGACCTCCCGTATGTAGTTGTTGTTCGGTTGTTATTCGGTTGTGCACTGACCGGACGGCCAGCACTACAACGGTAGGACGGATTTCCCTCGGAGCGACACGCGACACGCCCTCGATGGGTTACGGGCGGATGAAGTTCACTGAGGATTCCCTGAGCGCTCTGAGCCAGCCCCGTTGCCCTCAATGCGGTACAGCGTTACGCGATACCCCAGGCGGCTTCTGGTGCGGGGCATGTGATCTGTTCTTCTTGCCGACACAGCTTTAACTCCCCGTGTACAGGTGCTCTCCGATGTCGCAGCGGCATGGCCCTGCTATCGAGTGGTGCGCCACTGGGAGCCGTCCCAGCTCCGTACGCGCACTAGTTGCCATGCACTGCCGTTCCAGTACCGGACGCGGCAGTTGCGCCAGGCGGAGCCGTCCCACGCGCGTCCACCGGCGAGGGTCTGGAAGGTGGTGACCGCTGAGCCGGGGCCGTAGCCGTCGCTGTTGCGGGCGTAGACCTTGGTGTAATACCGGGTGCCGGGGACCAGGCCCGTCAGCGACCGTGAGAAGGTGCCGCCGCCTCCGGCGAAGTCCACGTAACCCGCCGCGTCGGGGTTGGGGTTGGTGTGCACGCGCACCAGGTACTGGTCGATGTCGGCGTGACCGCGGTACGCGCCGCTCCAGGCCACCGTGGCGGTCGTGGGGAGGATGTTGGACACCGAGGGCGTACCGGGCGCTCCAGGGGCGCGAGGGATGCGACCAGGCGCAGTGATGGAGCCATAGTGAAACTCGTCAATGGAGCCGTACACCAGGCGCATGGCAAGGCCCACGTCATAGAGGTTGCCGTTGCCGTCGTGGGTGAAGGTGCGCTCGGCGTAGTCGTGCCAGCGCTGACCGTTCTGAGGCACGCCGGACGGCAGGAACGGGTTGCCATTGTGCTCGAAGAGGTAGCCGTTGGCATGCCCCTCCTGTCGTCCGTAGCCGCCGAAGTTGGAGGCGGTGCTACCGCTCGGGCCGTTGGCAGCACGAAGCCACACGCCCAGCGTTGAGGTGTTCGCGCTGGAGTTGGACGCAACCCAGTCCGCCTCCAGCCAGAACTGCGTGCTGGGGGAGGCCTTGACGATGCCGCCAATGCGAACGGTACCCATGGGTCAGCTCCTTAGATGGGTTCGAACCACAGGTCACCGACCTGTGGGGATGTGGGCGCCGTGGCGCTCACCTTGCTGCGGGCGCGGGTGGTCTGAACGTCAGCCACCATGTCGCGCGTGTTGTTGATTTCGGTTGCGCCATCGCGCACCTTGCCCGTCTGGGGCACGATGCTCAGCCCTGCGGCTGCGGCGCGGTCTCCTGCGGCCATCAGTAATCTCTCCATTCGTGATCGGTGGTGTTGGGGATGTCCGCCCAGTTGGGGGCGGGGTCGAAGCCCAGCCAGGAGTCAGGCGGAGCGTCGAGGAGGTTGGACGTTTCGGCGTCCATGTAGCCGGTCTCCAGGTCCCACGTGACGGCGGACAGGGTGCCCTGCTGGTCGATGGTGGAGGGCAGCGAGATGCGCGCCTCCATGCCAGGGGTCGCACTCCAGTCGGCCAGCGCAGTAACGTCCTGCACGCGGCCCGCGCCCACACGGCGGGCGAGGATAGCGGCGGCAGCGCCGGGTCCGGGGTAGGGGCGGTCGAACTCCCAGACCAGCACCTTGCCCGGCACGCCCGCGGAGTCGGTGGCCTCACGCTGGACGCCGGTGTTGTCGATCCAGCGGTACTTCACGACCACGCCGGTGCAGAAGCTGTCGGCGTTGGCGCGGTCGATGGTGTCGGTGCCCTCGTAGGTGTTGAAGGCGCTCATGGTGAGCAGGCCGGAGACGCTGTACGCGGCGGGGTCCACCAGGCGCCACACACGGTTCTCGTCGCAGAAGAGCTTGAGTCCTGCACTCGTGGTGATCGGGGCCAGGAACTCCCACGCCGACACGCCAGGGGTCCACTCGAACATTTCCGGAGTGCGGTCCACCACCGGGATGCGCTGTGACGTGGAGGCGTTGGCGGCGTTGTCCCAGACGTAGGCGTACAGGCTGTCGGCGGACTTGGCGCCGTCGAAGTACGGGATGACCTCGTTGCCCTGGTAGAACATTGCACCGTCCACGCGGTGGGCCTGGTTGCTGGCGGTCGCGTCCTGGCGGACATGGAGGCTCACCTGTGCGACTCCGGGCGGGATGCCGATGGTGTGCGAGACGCGCGTCCAGGTGTCCCCAGGGATGCTGGTCATGGTGCTGGTGTTGTCCCGGATGGTGTTGCCGTCCGCATCCTTGAAGCGGATCATGACGCCGCACGGGCGGGCGGTGGTCTCGGGGTTCTGGTACGTGGTGAAGGTGTACACGCGGCCCGGGTCCACCCGGATGTTCGTGCCGTAGTTGAGGAACGCGGCGCCCGGGTTGACGCTGCGGTACACCAGGTAGCGCGTGCCCTGAGCTGCGGCCACGTTGGTGGAGGTGACCACGGACTGACCGTTACCGCCCTGAACCCAACCGGATGCGTCCACCTCGAAGGAGGGGTTGACCAGGAGGTTGGTGACGTTCCAGGCGGCGGTCACGTTCGCGTCAGCGGTGCCTGCGGCGAGGGAGGCGCCGATCTTCCCCAGCACGTAGTTGCAGACCGCGCGGAGGCTGGCCTCATGCGTGCGTGCGCCGTTGTCTGTAGTGAGGGGCGCGTAATCGATGAGCTGCGCCTCGTCGGACGCCAGCTCCAGGCTGACCGTGCGGTTGGCGTGATTGACCGTGCGCGAGCGGAGACCGAGGTTGAACACGCGGGAGGCGCCGGTGTAGTCGTCACCTCCGGTGAGAAGGCCGCGGAGGGTGTCGCGTGGGTCGAGGGTTTCGATGTCGTCGGGGTCGGTGAGTGCCGCCTCGACGGTTGCCATGGCGTACGGCACGCGGCCTGCGTTGAGCGACACCGAGCCGGTCACGCTCTTGATGGTGAGGGCACCGATGGAGAGCGTCCCGAACGGGCGCATGAGCTGGGTGGGCGGCAGGGCGGGCGCCTCGATGGCCTTGATGGCGCCGGTGACACCGGAGAAGATCGACACCACACCGGCGCCCTGCTGGCGCAGACGCATCGTGGCGCTGGCGGTGGAGGTGAGCGAGACGGTGCCGGTGGCGTTCGTGCGCTTGACCACCGCGAGGGTGGGTACAGCGGCAGAGGTCACGGTGCCTGCGGCAGGCGTGCGCTTGGTGACAGACCCAGCGACCGTGGAGGAGGCGGTAACGGTGCCGCCCACGAAGAGACCCGGGATGACTGTGACATCGGCGGTGACCGTGGAGGTGACCGTGACGGTGCCCTGTCCGGCTCCTGCTCGCACGGCGCTACCGGTGACGGCAGACACGGCAGCGACCGCACCCGTCACGCTGGTGAAGCGCGTACCGGCGCCGGTGACGGTGGAGGCGACCGGCACGGTACCGGCACCGGATGTCTGGAGGGTGACCGCTCCGCCCGCCGTCGAGGCTGCCGCAACGGTGCCCGTGGCGTCGTACTGAACCGGTCCCGATGCCCCCGGCAGAACCATGTGGTACGACCGCCAGGAGTCGTTGTCCTCTAGAGGAGCTGATCCAGGCTGGAGGCTGGTCACGCCGGTGATGATTCGGTCAGCCGTCGATACCACCGCGTGGCTGTCCGTCGTCCCCGACTGATGCAGAGAGAGGTTCGACCACCCACTGGGCGCAGATGTCATGCGACCATCACCCGCGGAGCCACCCACCATCGCGAGGCTGACGTATTCGACGCTGGCGGTCAGCCCGGTGATGTTGGCGAACGTGGCGCTGGTCGCCGTGGAGGGGCCGACCGTTCCCGTGAGGGCCTGGATGGTCGCCAGGTCCAACGCGGCGTCCAGCCCCCGGATGACCCAGACGCGCCACGCGACGCGCTCATTCGCGTCGATGCTGAACGTCGTGCCCGCCCCTGTTGCCTTGCGGGCGTAGATGTAGTTGACGCCTGAGGTGCTGATCACATCGCGGCGCACCAGGTCCCAGCCTGCGGTGACACTCGTCGGCGTGGCGTTGTCCACCGCGTTGAAGAAGACGATGATCCAGTCATCGGCTTGGTGGGTCGGAATGGTGACCGCGAACGTCGCCGCGCTGGTGTTCTGCCCACCGGTGGTACCGACAATCTCGATGGTCATGGTTCACCTCCTCTCAGGTGTTGAGAGGGGTGGGTCAGTCGAGGGTGATCGAAAGGGCGCCCACAGCGAACTGGATGGTGTCTCCGGTGACCACTGCGCGGGATGCCGTCAGGGGCGTCCAGTCGGTCTTCTGCGTACCGGCAGAGCTGGCGCTGAAGATCGCAAAGTGGGTGATGGTGCCCGAGCCGGTAGCGGCAGCACTGGTGAGTGTGGCGTTGTTCGCCTTGACGCTCGGGTCTGCGGCAGTTGCCGACGCCCAGCCCGTGGCACCGATGGCGGTGCGGGCGAGGATGGCGGCTTCCGACGTGCCGTTCGTGGAGTACGCCACGTGATCGGTGGAGGCCGATGTCGGGAATTCGGAATTGAGGATGGCGACCTGACGCGCCTGTGTGAGTCCAGCCATGATGATTCTCCTTGTGGGTTAGGTGTTGATTTCCTGGTACGGAAGGGTGATGGTCCAGAGGTCCCGGGTCTGGTCGTCGAGGTCGAGGGCGAGCGGCCCGTTGACCACGAACGTCATGCCGATGTCAGGACGGTCGGTGTCGGTGAGGGCGTAGGCGGATTCGTTGCTCAGGAGGTTGAGCGCGGTCCAGGCCTGCGCCTCGTCGGAGTAGAAGAGATTGAGCGACCCTGAACGGAGGCGGGGCGCGATGAGCGATACGGCTATGCCTCCACCGATGAGGTCACGCACGATGTTCCGGCTGTCCCGGGTGGTGCTGTAGCCCAGGATCATGACCGGCGAGGTGGACCCTGCGCCGTTGTTGGCGGTGATGAAGCTGCTCATGGGTCACCTCACAGGGGCTGACGGAAGGTCGACTGAGACCCGCCACGGCCCAGGATCGGGTTGACGTACAGGGCCACCTGCTTGGCGCTCGGGGAGTAGTTGTCCCAGGCGCTGGTGTCGCGTACGGCGCGGATGGTGGCGGACAGGATCGGGGAGCCGAAGGCGTCCTTCATGGCCTGCCCCTGGGCCTGTCCAGCGGCGGCACCGTTCGACTGGGCGACGCTGATGAAGCGGCCCTTGTCGGCGGATGAGGCGCCGATGTACGCCTTGGCGTACTCGTTCGCGGCAACCGCGCCCTGCTCGGAGAAGACCCGCTCCGCCTCAGCCTTAATTTCTGGCGGAAGGCCCACGATGTTGCGCTTCAGCTCATCGGCTGCGGCGAGGGTAGCCTCACCGTCTGCGAGGTAGGCGCCCCAGTCGAAGGAGGTGGCGCCCTCCTCGGTCTCGCTGAAGTAGTTGGCGGCGTCCACCTGGGCGTTGCGCCAGGCCTCGCCCAGCTCCTCCACCTTCTTCTTGCCCAGGAAGTCACCGGAGTTGAGCGCCTGAGAGGCCAGCTCCTGCTGCTTGACCACACCCTCCATTTCGGTCTTGACCGCCTCCAGCGCGTTCTTGCGCTCGTAGATCGGCCCAGACTCGAAGGCGTTGGTGGTCTTCAGCTCCTCGCTGATGGACTCCAGCTCTTCACCGATGGCCTTGAGTACGTCCTTGGCACCGGCAACGTCACCGCCCGAGAGGATGTCGACCAGTCGGGACATCGGAATCTGCGTCTCGCGGGCGCTGACCTTGACCGCATCGAGGACCGTGCCCAGGTCGGTGTAGTCGTTGATGACGTTCTCAAGCGGCGTGCGCGCCTTGCGCTCGGAGGTCAGGAGCTGGAACAGCTCCTCAACCCGCTCGGTCAGCGGCAGCGTGCCGCCGTTCTCGTACATCGTGGAGGCCAGCTCAGAGGCACGCTCACGCGCCTCAGCCAGCTTCTCCTCAGCGATGACGGCGTTGTTGAGGACCGTACCCACGACGGCAGCGAGGGCGATACCTGCGGCAGCACCGGCAGGACCGAAGCCGGAGAGGGCGTTCGCCAGGGTCTCCTGAACGAAGTCCGCTACGTCATCGAATCCACCGGAGAAAGATGCAGCGGCCTCACGACCGGACTGACCGGCCTCGTTCTTGAACTCCTCAGCACCCTCGGATGCCTTCTTGAAGCTCTTCTTGGCGCCATCGCCCATGTCGTCGGCGGCGTCACGAACCTCGCGGAACTTCTTCTCAAGCTGGGTGACATCCTTGCCGGTCTTGTCGGCCTCGTCGCCCACACCCCGGAAGGCCTTCTCACCGGCAGAGTCGATCTTCTTGACCTCAGCCTCAGCATCGCCAAGCGCGCCCTCCAGGTCCTGGATGGACTGCTCCATGTCCTTGGCGCCACGAAGCCACCGGGTGGCGTTGAGGAAGGCGTCAACGATGAATCCACGTGCCATGTCAGCTCCTAGTTGTCGAAGGCCTCAGCGGTCGTGCGGATGAGCGTCTGCACGAACATGGAGGCAATGCGTGGGGACAGGTCCTTCGCGGTCGGGTAGACCACGTACCCGTCAGGGCGGCGGTAGCTCAGGTGCCGCATCACACGGCGCTCCACCGTGTGTGACCCACCGCCGGGGGAGCGGCGGGAGTACCGGGTGTACAGCTCCTTATTGGCACCGAACTCGGCACCGGCAGCCACCACGGACGCGGGGACCCGTCCGTAGCGGCCCTTGGTCGCAGACTTCATCTGGACCTTGGAGTTGGTGACGGAGGAGACGGCGGTGCCCACCAGCGCGCGGCGCTGAATTTTGCTCTTGGCGCGCTTGGCAAGACCGGCCTGCCACTCCACGTCCACCAACTTCTTGGTGTGCTTGCGGGTCTGGGCGTTGATTTCTGCGGGCAGGATTTTGAACGCGAGGAGGGCAGCTTGTAGCTCTCTCGCGTCAAAGACATCGACGCCCAGACCCGCCATCGGATTACTCGACGCCTACCGTGGGCTGACCGTCCACGCCCATCTGGACGGTGAAGGTCGGGATGGTGTCCACGTCTCCACCGATTGCCGGGGCAGCGATGATGAGCGTGGCGGTGACCGTCTGGGTGGTGCCGGACGCAGGCTTCTTCGGCTTGAACTTGGCAACCACCTTCTTGCCCGCGTTGGCGAGCAGGTAGTTCTGAAGCGAGCCGGTGGTTGCCAGGTCCTGAGCACCCGTGACGGTGCATGACCATTCCGGGGAGGCGGCGTGGGCGTAGGTGCTGGTCGGGGTCATGCCCTTCCAGCGGATGATGTTGGTGGTGGGCTCAAAGCGCACTGTAGAAACGGCAGCCTCGTAGGAGTCGGTGCCGATCTGGATGATGCAGTCGTTGAGCAGGATGGGTGTTACGGCGATTGCAGCCATGGGAATTTCCTTAGGGTGTGACGGTCACCGTGACGGGCACGGTGAATGCGCCGGGGATGACGGGTGACCGCTCGGCGCGGGTGACGCGGAGGTTGTCCACCTCGCGCAGGGCGAAGAGAAGATCAAGGAGCGCGTCCTCGATGGGGGCCATGGAGAGCTGCTGAGGGACCTGGACGATGAGGTCGAACTCAACGTCCAGAGAGCCGGACAGCGGCGCCTCAGGGGTGAAGACGGCACTGGTCAGGAACTGCGTGACCGTGACCTTCTGCACGGTGTCCGGGAGGTCACCGTCCTTGTAGACCCAGCTCGTCGGCAGGAGCGCCTTGACCTGGTTCTTGACGTAGGTGCGTGGAGTCTCAGCCGACATGGGGCACCCGCTTCGGCGGTGTGTAGGTGGCCTTGACCAGCCATGACATCGGGAAGAAGGTCATGGGTGCGGAGGGGTCGCCCCACTCACCTTCCGACCGGGCGACCATGCCGCCCATCGCGAGGTCACGGGCGTCCATCGCCTGGGCCATGCGGTAGTTCGCAGGTGCCACCTGAGGGGTCGGACCGGACGTGACATCCAGACCCCCCAGGTGGGCACGCCCACGAAGCTTCGCAGTCTCCAGGAGGTCCTCTAGCGCGTAGTCCTCGTACTGCTCGGCGTCAGGCCAGGCAGCACGGAGGGAGGCGACCGAGTGCCAGCCGTCCTCTGCGTAGAAGTCCTCAGGAGCAGGCATCAGACGTCTGCCTCACCCACGATGACCAGCGACTGCGGACGGTCAGCCATGAACTGCGTGTAGCCCACGACCAGGCGGTCAACACCACCGTTGGCGATGTCGAGAGCGTTCTCCACGATGGGGGACTCACCACCACGCTCGTTGACGTGAGCGGCAGCGGCGGAGCCCACCAGCACGGCGGGCGTGTCGTCAATGCCGATGTTGCCCTTGACGATGTTGTTGACCGTGGCGCCGGAGGCGTTCTGGCCAATGCTGAAGGTGAAGGAGATGAACTCGGGCAGCTTGTCCTTGGGCGTGTACTTGTACTGGTCCCAGGCCTTCTGGTTGAGGATCGCGAAGGTAGGCGTGTCGCCGTTGTCCTCGATGTACTCGGCACCCTGGATGAGCTGACCGAAGACACCGGGGTAGTCGGTCGGGTAGGTGTCGGGATCAACCAGCGTGGTGGCGGAGGCCACAATCTGCTGGAGGGTCCACACGTCGGTGACGCGTGCGTAGCTCTCGTTCACACCACGGAGGAAGGCCTCGATGACCTCGGAGCCTCCGGGAAGGTCGAAGAACTCGCGCGCCAGATCAGCGGCATAAGCCCACTTCTGGAAGGTCGAGGAGCGGACGGAGGTGCTGGCGGTACCGCTGGGTACAGCGGTCTTGTTACCGGCCCAGGGCTGAACCAGAGCGGTGCCCTGGTCGAGGACGAAGCCCTTCTCCTCAAGGGCGCGGATGACGCCGTTGCGGATGAGCGGCATGTACTTGCGCTGGTAGGCGCGTCCCTGCCAGAGCTGTCCGGCCCATGCGGGCTGGAGAACACCTGCGGCGGGCAGTGCACCCGTGCCGGTGATCTTGATGTCGCTGAGAGCCATGAGGGCGCTCTCGTTACCCTTGCGTGCTGCGTCGATCAGCTCGAATACCTCGTTGACTCCCGGCTGGGCAGGAGCGGCGGAGGAGGCGAGCATCGATGTCGCAGGTACTACCTGGTCAGACATATCTGCTGTTTCCTTTTTTGGGTTGTCCTCAGCCGGGTGGTCCGAGGAGTTGGTGTCCGGCTCCGCGTCTTCCTCAGGCGCGGAGTCGGAGAGCTGGGTGTCGGTGAGCGCCTTGAGCGCGGCGAGGGCAGCGGTGCGCTCCTCGTCGGTCAGGGCGTCGGCGTGCGCCTGGATGGTGTTGAGGAGCGCGGTGCGGAAGGTGACTTCCTCGGTCTCCTCGTCGGGCGCGAGCGAGAAGAGGCCAGCGGACGCGAAGGCCCCCTCCTTGACCACGGCTGCGCCGGTGAGGCGGGCGAAGATGGCACGTGTGGCGTCGGCGGCGTCACGCACCATGTCCGCGATTTCGGCGCTGAGCTTGCGCACCGGGTTGGCGAGGTAGGCGTCACCCTCGTCCGTGTCGGCAATGGCGAACTCCGCCACGACACCGGCGTCCGTAACCTCAAGAGCAACCGCGCGCCCGATGGGGTTGAAGCGGTCATGCTCGGTGTTGAGCGTCACGACGCTCGGGTCACGCGGCAGCTTGAGGCTGTCCGCGCTGAACATGATCGGCTCGTTGCCGGAGGCGTTGGGGCGGCTCAACTCACCGAAGGGGAGCAGGAGACCCTTGATGATGCGGGAGTCACCGATACGAGAGAACAGGCCCGCCTCCACTGATTGGGACGTCTCAATCAGTTCGGCAGAGCTGTCCGCGTTGATTTCGTCAGTCATGAGGGGTCCTTAGATACGGGTTCCGTTGACCACGACGCCAGCTACGGCGGCGGTGGCGTCCGTGGCGGCAGCGGCGCCGGTGATCGCCAGGGAGATTCCGGACGCAAAGCGCTTGCCGATCTGACCGAAGCTCACGGTCTGGGTCGATCCAGCGGGCACCGAGAGGGTGAGGACCGGCACGTCAGAGGCGAGGGTTGGGGCGGTGGCCTTGTTGTAGAACTTCACGAAGGCGGCGGTGGCGGTGGGGTTCGAGACGCTGACCTCGAAAAGGTTGGCGGCAGCGGCCACCTGGTTGCTGAGGTTGGTGGACGCGGCGCTCACCACGTTGAAGGTGGTACCGGCAGGCGTGGCGCCGGTGACGCTCCAGGTGCCGGACTGCGTGACCGCGTGAGTGGGCGTCACGGGCGTCGGCTCCAGCTCAGCGGCACTGCCGTTGAGGGTGACCACCACGTTGCCCGCCGTCAGCGCGGTGGCGCGTAGGCGGAGGTAGCGGTAGGCGGAGACGTTGAAACGGTGGGCGTAGGTGTTGCCAACGCCGACGTTCAGCGCGAGCGCACCGGTGCTGGACTCGGCGGTGTTGGAGTTGGTGCGCGCAGCCTGCACGCTGAACCAGGTGCCGTTGGTCCCGTCGGTGGAATCGATCGATGCCTCAAAGGCGAGGTTGGCGCCGGTGGCGTTGACGGTGCCGCCCTTGACGTGGACGAAGGCGGAGTTGGCGCGCTCGGTGTTCAGCACGGCGTTCTGGCCCACGGCGGTGATGGTGGTTCTCATGGTCAGTCCTCGGTTACGGGTCCCGTGGGGGACGGGGTTGCGCTCAGGCGGTCGGTGAGGTCGGCGCGCACACGCTGTCCGCGCGGCACCACGTCGTCCTGACTCAGGCGCATGGTGATCGGGTCCAGCCACAGCGGGACCGTCTCGTCGATGAAGCGCGAGCGGTTGCCCTCGGTGGTGGTGTAGGTGAGGGACGCCTCCGAGAGGGAGCCGTCCAGCAGGCTGGTGGGGATGCCGGTGAAGTTCGCCACGTCCGTGCGCACGGCGTTGCGCGCCTCGATGTAGAGCGCCGGGTTGACCTCACCGAAGACCTCCAGCACGATGCCCTGCGGCAGGTAGGCCAGCGCCCCCTCCGGGTTGCGGCGCTGGTCGGTCCAGGTCTTCAGAAGCGCCTTAATCTCGTCCGGCGCCAGTTCACTGCTCTCGTTGAGCGGGCGGTTGTTGCGCAGCGCCGTCAGCGGGATCGGGTTGCGGAGCTTGCGCACGATGTCCTCCTCGATCAGGAGGGAGGAGAGGATCGTGCGGCGGGCGGTGTTGAGGATGCCGCCCAGCGGGTGCTCGAAGAGGATGACGGAGCGAGGGTCCGTGACCGGGTGCCAGGAGCCGTCAGCGGCGCGGTAGGTCACGCGCTCGTTCTCGTACTTCCACTGGTCATCGGGAATCCAGGAGGCGTCCACGATCTGACCGGCAGCGCCACGCTTCACGGCCCAGAGGGCGTACCCGAAGAAGAACAGCGAGCGCAGGGTTGCAACCTGACGGTTGTACGGAGAGACGCCGGTGTCACTCCGGTACAGGAAGGTGGGCTGCTCCTCCAGCTTGCCGGTGGCGTCGAGAGCGACCAGCGGGATGGGACCCAGGGAGGCAACCAGGAGCGAGTAAGCCTTGGCCATTGCAGGTACCTGGAGCGCCTGCTCAATCGAGAGGGGACCCGCGCCCGCCGCCTCAACCAGACCCTCACCGATGATGACGGACCCGAGCTGAGCGGTGGCCCAGGGCGAGAGCACGCCGGTAATGGCAACGCCGGACCCCGGCGCTGGCGAAGAGGGGGCCAGCACCGAAGTCCGGCGCTTGAAGGGGTTCGCCATCGCTTTAGCGAACGCCTGGATAGATGCATGTCATGTTACATCTATTATAAGTGCAATTACACTATTCAATATTTTGAGCTATGTGCACTAATCGTCGAATTCGTCAAGCGACATAGGCGGCAGAGTTGTTTGCGCAGGGCGTGCATCATATGCCCGAAGCGCATTTGACACCGCCTCGAATGGTGTTATATCCCACTCGCCTTCTTGCCGGGTGCGCCCCCAACTCCACATCTTGGAGTTGTCGGTACCGCGCTTTGTCACATAGCCTGCGGTGTTGTTCAAACTGGGCTGGTTGTAGTGTCGGAAGCGCGCCTCATCTATGTCCTTCTTGAGGCGTGCCGCGCCGTTGGCAACGTCCTTCCAAACGAGTCCGCGAACGTTCGCGCGCTCCGCACGTTTCTTGAACTGTTCCGCCTCGTCCTTTGTATTAGAGAACTCATCGAAGTAGAGCGGCTTGGTGGGGTGCTTGCGCTGAATACGCTGAAGCTCTGCGATGAGCCACGCGGTGCCCTTCCGATGCTCACTGATGACACCGTGCGAATGGCCTGCCTCGTCACGCCACGCGGCAGCGATAGCGGCGCTTCGTCCATCCGGGTCAACCGAGAATGCGATGGCGAATTGCTCGGGAAACTCGGGGTCACCCTCGGCCTGGCACAGCGCCCACCGCACCGGGTTGACGAACTTCCCACCACCAAGCTGCTCGAAGATACCCAGGAACTCCCGAGCGAACAGGGCAGGCCCCAGGGTCTGGAACTGCTCCGCCAGGTCGGCGTCACTCGTGAGGTTGCCCACACCGGGGTGCATGGCGAGGGCGAGCGGGCGCACGTAGGCCCAGTCCTCCAGCTCCTCCTCGGTGTGCTCCTCCGCCACGTCGTAGCGCAGGCGTGCGGGGAGGTCCTGCTCCAGCCAGTCCCACAGGAGGTTGCCCTCGCGGTACTTGCCCGCCGTACCGGCAACCACGAGCTGCGCGCCCTTGCGGGTTGAGGTGGTCGGCATGGCAGCGGCAAGGGTGTCCTTCACCTTCTGCGGCTCCGGCTCACCCGCCTCATCGAGGATCACCAGGTCGAACGCCTCACCTCGGAAGTCGGAGATGGAGGAGGCCCAGACCACCATGCCGCCTGAGTCCTTGAACTCGACGCCCTCGAAGCCTGCCTGATGGATCACCTTGTACGGCCAGTCGCGCTTGTCCACACCCTCCTGCAGGAACTCCAGGTGGGGCGCCACGTCACGCTTGAAGCGGCTGCGGCCCGCCTTGCCGGTGGTCATGGTGAAGATCGCCACCCGGTAGCCCGGGCGCAGAGCGGCACGGCCCAGGGCCACGCACAGGAGTGAGGTGGTCTTGCCGGATCGACGGGGCATGAGGATCGCGTTGCGTTTCTTGCCAGCCGCGAGAAGGTCGCAGACCTTCAGCATTTGCGGCGTCAGCTCGGCGTCGGTCAACTTCTGGTCACCGTGGAGGCGCAGAAGCTCAGCCCCCCAGAGGAACTCGGCAGCATCCTGGGGAGTCGTGACTTGATCAGTGAGAACGCGGGGGAGTGGCCCGTAGTCCCGGAGGGATGCCCAGTCTTCGGGGACAAAATGCGAGCTGCGATAGACGGGGGCTGTCACGGCTGTGTCAAAAAGTTCAGTCGTCATCGCTCAACTCCGACGACGCGAACGCTGTGCCTTCGGGTGAACCGAAGTGCACGATGGTGTGGCCTGGTGTGTAGTGGACAGCACCACTACCCAGCGAGGTAGGTCGGTTCATAGGATCGGCACCCCGTTGCGGTAGATGCTGATACCCGAGAGGTCACCTGACTCCAGTAGTTCAGCGAGGAGAGCAAGGCGCTTCAGTCGATAGACCTCAGCCTGTGCTGACGCACGCTCAGCCTCAGCCTCACTGGCCTTAGCTACTGCAATGTCCAGGCGCTCCTGCGCCTGCGATAGCTCGGTGCTCACAGTTTGAACACCCGCCGATCCTCGGCAGCCTTGCGCTTGACGCTCAGCTCCTGGCCTGCGCTGCGGTTGCAGCGTGGGTGCTCGGGCCAGGTGTTCTCGGGTGTGAGTGGTCCACCCTCAGCCATCGCCACGATGTGGCCCAGGTCCCACTTCTGCCCAGCGAGGATGGCACCCCGGCAGCGTCGGCAGGGCACGGCACCGGCAGCGTTGATCTGTGCCTGCCAGCGCGGACGCTCTCGCTTGATGAACGCCAGGTACTCAGGCGTACGGTGACCGGCGCTCACGACTGAGCCGCCCTACGTGCAGCGTGGTACGCGCGAGAGTGGACGCGCACCGCTTCACGGCAGGGGAAGCACGGGCACTGGTGGTTGTTGGCGGTGCTTAGTGAGCCGTGATCAAGGTGGGGATTCAGCTCGGGGTGACGTGCAGCTCGGCGCCGACGGGCCTCGATGCTGTACACGCTCCATGCGGCACGGCACTCACCGCACCGACACCCGTTGCGGTATCGCGCGGGAGAGCCTTGATGGTTCTGATCTGTGCGCATTGCCCCGCACAGTGGGCAGGCTAGGGAGGAGGTAATGGTCATACTGACATTATCCCATATTTGCGTAATTCCTATTTTGTGACGGGTGTGACCCCCCTTTCGGTTGAACGTCTATAGATGCATGCATAGAGGTTTAACAAACCTACCCGTCACACCCGTCACAACTACATAGCAAACTTGACATTTACAAACGAACTATGGCAGCCATTGTAGGAATATCACAATCGTGAATAGCCGATACAATGGGATTACGGAGCCGCCCATGGTAAACAGCCCGGAAGTCCGCTCCGTCCCTTCTTCACCCGGACCAAGACCGCACCCACAATCCGGGGCTGACACTCCCTGTATTTTGCGGTCCGGGTAGCAGGGTCAGCCCCCCTCTTTCAAGGAACAACAATGAACAACATTGAAGAGCTTGAGCGCCAGCTAGAAAGCGCTCAGGCAATCTACGAACAGCGCTCACGCGAATCCGCCACTGCCATCGCGTCCACAAGGGAGGCACAGGAGGTTGTCAATAACCTGCTCCTCCGGATCAGCCTGCTGAAGGCTCTTGAAGCGGATGACCTCCGCCAGGCCCTGCGTGAGGCGGGGCTACTGTGAGCGCCGAGACATCCGAGCGCGGGGGAGCCGCGCCTGAGTACGGGCCTCTGGGCCTCAACCACACCCTCCGCATTTCCGGCGTTGGGTACTTCTACAACCCGAGCACAGACCTCTGGGACAAGGGCTCTTGCCCTCCTGATTACGATTACGGCGCCTTCCACAACCTGCCCCTCGCGATGAACGCGGACAGCATTCACGCCGCGATGCTCCAGGGCCACCGCGTCCTGCCATGGACGGAGGTGGCACGATGAGCGCGCTTGATCTGCTGTCATCGCGGTACCTGGATGACTCGGTTGTTGCGGAGCTGTTCGCGTGCGGCGAGATTCGCGATGGTATCGACACCGCCCCTCGCGTGAGCGGACGCATGCCTCTCAAGGAGAGCTGGTGCTACTCCGAAGGAAAGTGGCGCTACTGGGATGACATCGTGTGGCGTCCTGCCGATGAGGTGGAGCTGGTGGAGGCGGTGCGCCTGGAGCTGCGTGCCTTCTTCACTGAGCTGACCAACCGTGCCGACGTGAAGCCGGAGGACGTGAAGCGATGCGCTGTACTGCTCCAGAAGCAGAAGGCGGCAAACGTCGTCTACTTCCTCCGCGGCCTGCTCACGGTCGAAGGGTCACGATTCGACGCCAACCCCTACGTCCTCAACACACTCAGCGGGCTGGTTGATCTGCGTACCGGTATGGTGCGTGAGCCGCAGGCCCTCGACTACCTCACCAAGGTGACTGGTGCGGAGTACAAGCCGGGCGCGAAGCACCCGGACTGGGACAAGGCCCTCCAGGCTCTCCCGGAGGACGTGCGTGACTGGATGCAGGTGCGCTACGGACAGGGCATCACCGGGTTTGCCGTGGACGATGACGTTATCCCGATCAAGACCGGTGACGGCTCAAACGGCAAGAGCGCCACGGACACCGGCATCATCAAGGCCCTCGGCTCGTACGGCGTGTTCGTGCCGGACAAGGTGCTTTTGGCCTCACCGAATGAGCACCCGGCAGACCTCATGACCCTGCGCGGCGCACGCCTCGCACTCCTGGAGGAGACACCGGAAGGCAAGCACCTGCCCACCAAGCGCCTCAAGGACCTGGCGGGTACAGCCGTGATGACTGCTCGCGCCATGCGCCAGGACTGGGTGAGTTGGGACACCACCCACACCCTCATGGTCAACACCAACTTTGTGCCCCAGGTAGCTGAGACGGACGGCGGCACGTGGCGGCGTCTGGCGCTGGTGAAATACCCGTACAAGTTCGTTCACCCGGATGACCCGCTGATGGCGCCGAATGAGCGTCACGGTGACCCAGGCCTACGTGAGCGCCTGCGTGACAACCCTGATGGGCAGTGGGAGGCCATCCTCGCCTGGCTCATCAAGGGCGCGGTCAAGTGGTTCGAGAATGGACGCCAGCAACTCCCCACCCCTATCACCGTCCGTGCCGACACGGCCCGCTGGCGTGAGGAGACGGATGTTGTGATGGCGTACGCGATGGAGCGCCTGGAGTTCGATCCCAGCGCGAAGGTGCTGACCCAGGACCTTTATGAGGACTTCACGGAGTGGCTGACCGCCGCGGGTAAGTCGAAGCTGGCGGAGAACACCCTGGCGGCGCGCCTGGAGGCGCACGAGCTGTTCAAGAAGAACAACGTCAGCAAGCTGGTCAAGCAGCGTGACCACAGCGGCCTGGTCCGTCGTCCGGCGCCCCTGGCCATCCTCGATCCGGTACCGGCTCAGGCGCGGCTCTGGGTAGGCGTGCGGTTCAAGGCCCGCGAAACCTCAGGGGAGTGGGCATGAACAGCGAGGAGCTGTGGGAGGCCCATCAGCGCCTCCAGGCGGCGCACCTGATCTACCAGGAGGCCATCCGTGCCCTCCTCGCGCAGAGCGAGAAGGCCTATCAAGAAGCGCTCGAATGGAGCGCGAACAACCGAAAGGAAATAGAGGAATGAACACGAGTATTGGCGCGCGCTGGTTCGCGCTCGACCACGAGAAGTCCATAGAAGTGCTGACGGCACTCTACGCGGCACACCCCGAGCTTGACGCCCTGACGGTGGCCCGGGAGGGTCTACCACCCCAAGCGAAAGCGACCCTGCTCCTTCTCCTGCAGGAGGACGACGATGATTGACCGCGTGCGCACAGGCGGCTTCTGGGCTGGCTTCTCGCAGGGCTTCCGTGAGGGTGCACCCGCCTTCTGGGGAGCGTTCGCTACCGCTGGCCTTGCCGCACTGGTGGTGCTGGTGGTTCTCCTGTGACAGCCCTACCGGATGAAGTAACGGTGGGACGGAACCGAATGGGTGCCCATCGGGTCCGTCTACGTCAATAAGGGCGGGGCGTGACTGATACCCGGTCAAGGCCCCGCCCGTTGAAGACCCGGATGTCCAGACCGGCAAGGAGCTGTCGCTTACTCTCAAGCGGCAGCTCCTTCCACGTCTTCTCCCACCAGTCCGCGCCCGCCTCGTCGGTCATTTCCGAGCGGAGTTGAGCGGCCACGTCCTCGGCAATACGAGAGGACCGGAGGACCGCAAGCTCCGACTCCACACGCGCAATCTCCGCACCGAGCCGGGCGACCTCCTTTCTAATACTGGCGAGGTCCGCGTGCTCCCAGGTGGCCATGTCCTGCTGGACGCCACGCTTGCGCACCAGCTCCGCCAGCTCACCGGCGAGAGCGAGGATGTCCCCGCCCTGAGTCTCCTGGGATGCCACCAGGCTGAACGCCTCCCACTGGAGGTGTTCGTCCAGGAGGGTGGCCTTGATCGTCGGGTGTGACAGGAAGTCCTTGCATCGGTAGTTGCCGGACTGGTGTACCAGCCGTGCGCCGCACACACCGCACTGCGCGATCCCCGACGCGAGGTACCGGATGGTGTTGCCCGGGGTGGTCTTGCGCGAGGGGTCAGCCAGAAGGGTCTGAACATCCGTCCAGGTCTTCTCGTCCACCAGGCGAGCAACCCGAGGGTCAGCCGGGAACCATTCGCCGTTTCGGGTGACGTAGCCCGCGTAGGAGCGGTTGGTCAGAGTCTCCCGCACACGCCGGGGGCGCCAGCCCATGCTCTGCGCGATGGAGAAGACCGCCTCCCCAGCCAGCACCCGCTGGTATAGCTCAGCCACCACCGGCGCCTCCTCGGGGTGGGCCTCGATGTTGCCGCGAAGGTAGCCGTAGCGTCTGCGCCCCGGCACCGGCAGTCCTCCCGTGGCGCGTGCCTCGTTGGCGCGGACCTGCCGCTCACCCTTCCGGCGAGTCTCGAAGCTGGCCAGGGAGGTCAGAAGCTCCGCACGGAACTTCCCCTCAGCGGTGGTGAGGTCCAGGTCACCCTCAACGGTCGCGACCAGAAGCCCCGAGTCCACCAGCTTCAGGAGGTCCGCCTGACCGCGGAGGAGCCGGTCCATGTTCACGGCGATCACCACGTCCGCGTCTGAGCGGAGGAGCCGGTCCCAGGAGGAACCCTTGCCGCGGGTCTTGGTGGCGGATGTGTTGTTGTCGGTCAGCTCCTCGACTACGGTCCAACCACGGGATGCCGCCAGTGCGCGGCACCGCGCGAGCTGGCGGTCGATGCCCTCGGCCTTGTCGATGGATTGACGGGTGTACACGATTGCCCTCATACCAACGATTCTGCCAACGCAATCGACTGATCGCCGCGCTGGCGGAGGCCACGGTCGTCGTCGAGGCGGGATGGCGGAGCGGGTCGCTGAACACCGCTGGGCACGCGGCCGCGCTGGGGCGGCCATTGGGGGCCGTCCCCGGTCCGGTGACGAGTGCAGCCTCAGCCGGCTGCCATCGTCTGCTGCGCGAATACGACGCCCGGTGCATCACCGGCGCCGCCGACGTCCGCGAACTCCTCGGACGCCCCGACACCGGGCTCCTGCCGGGCTTCGAGGGCGGCAGAACCGGCCGATCGACGCGGGTGATCGATGCATTGAGCGCGCGGACGGAGCAGGATGCCACGGCGATCGCTCGGCGCTCAGGACTGGCGCCGGACGAGGTCGAAGCCGAACTCGGCGTCCTCGCGCTGTCGGGGGAGGTCGAGCGTGGGCGGCTGGGCTGGCGACGCACCGTCGCCGGATGACAGTCGCGTCGACTCTGCCGCGCGCCGGATCCCGGTGCGGCCGTCCGGCGTAGCATCCTGAAGTCATGCGCCTTTCATCGGCGACGGCCCGATACCTCGATCACCTCGACCGCGTGCGGCGGCTGTCGCCGGCGACGTTGCGCGGCTACGGCGCCGACCTTCGCGATCTCATCGCGACGCTCGAGGATCCCGAGGTGACCGACGTCGACCGGGAGTCGCTCCGCGAGTGGGTGTGGCAGGCGCAGCAGCGAGGCGACGCGCGTGCGACCCTCGCGCGCAGGGTCGCGTCGGTCCGGGGCTTCTTCGCGTGGGCGGCCGAGGACGGCGTCGTGGCTGCGGATCCGAGCGCCCGCCTCGTCGCACCCAAGCGTGGTCGGACCCTCCCACGGATCGCCACGGCACCGGCCCTCGCCGGACTCCTCGACGATCTGCGCACCGCGGCCGCCGGGAGCGGCGATCCGCTCGCCCTCCGAGACCACGCCATTCTCGAGGTGCTGTACGGGGCGGCCATCCGCGTGTCGGAGCTCTGCGGGCTCGACCGCGCAGACCTCGACCGTGAGCGCCGAACCGCCCGTGTGACCGGCAAGGGCGACAAGGAGCGCGTAGTGCCGTTCGGCGCTCCCGCCGCCGATGCGATCGACGCCTGGCTGGTGCGCGGGCGGCCCGCTCTGGCCGGGGTGGGCGGCGAAGCCGTGGCAAGAGACGCCGCCGACGCTCTCTTCCTCGGTGCCCGCGGTGGACGGATCGGACCCCGGGCGGTCTACGACGTCGTTTCCCGCACCGTCGCCCCCGTCGTCGGCGCTGCAGTGGGGCCGCATGCGCTCCGCCACAGCGCCGCCACCCACCTCATCGACGGGGGAGCGGACCTTCGTACGGTTCAGGAGATCCTGGGCCATGCGAGCCTCGGAACCACGCAGATCTACACGCACGTTTCGCGGGAGCGGCTCACCGCGGCCTACCGTCTCGCGCACCCCCGCGCTTGACCCGCGCGCTCAGCAGCACGGCAGGAGGACGGCCCGGGGAACGCCGCCGAGGAGGAGCAGCGGATTGATGTAATCCCCGTGAAGGCGCACACCGAAGTGCAGCTCACCCGTCGCGGCGTGACCACCCGTGCCGAGGCGGCCGACCTCGTCCCCGCGCGCCACGATGCTTCCGGGCGTCAGGACGGTCTCCACCGGCTCGAAAGTGGTCACGAGTCCCGCACCGTGATCGATGGTGAGGACGGGTCGGCCGGCCACCTGTCCGACGAAAGCGACCGCACCGCCGGCGGGAGCGCGTACCCGGGCTTCGCCGGTGTCGCCCGACCCGGCAGCCAGATCGATGCCGCGATGCCCCGGGCCGTATTCATGGGCCGGAGCGGCGAAGGGACGGACCACGCGGAAGGGATGCAGCGGCCACACCCAGTCCTCCGCGACGACGATCTCCGCACGCTCCTCGGGATCGGCGGCCTGACCTCCGGCCGGGAGGATGCCGGTCGGAACGAGAAGCAGACCGGCGAGGACGCCGACAGCGACGGCTCGCCGAAGTGGATTCGGTCGGACGGGGGCGGAGAGGGCCATGCCATGATCGTGCGCCTCTCCGCCACGACCGCGACCGAGCGGGCGGGAATCGGTGGACAACTGCAGCCCGGATGCCTTCGGGGGAGGAGGCGACGCAGCGGCGGCGCTGGTAGACTGACCGGGCATCCCGACTTCGGGGTGACTACGCGTGCCCACAGCGTGCTCGACGGTTCCCACCGTTCGGGCGGGCGGCATCCTTCTCCCACGGTCTCGATCCCGACTTCGGTCGTGCTCGAGCGGAGCAGTGCCGGGCACCAGGCAGTCCGGTCGATCCGACCGGCATGAAGAACCGAAACCGGCGCGGACGCGCCAGAGAAGGAGAACGGCCATGGCCGTCGTCACCATCCGTCAGCTGCTCGACAGCGGCGTGCACTTCGGACACCAGACCCGTCGGTGGAATCCGAAGGTCAAGCGCTTCATCCTCACCGAGCGCAGCGGCATCCACATCATCGACCTCCAGCAGTCGCTGTCGTACATCGACAAGGCGTACGAGTTCGTCAAGGAGACCGTCGCCCACGGCGGCACCGTGCTCTTCGTCGGTACCAAGAAGCAGGCTCAGGAAGTCATCGCCGAGCAGGCGACCCGCGTGGGCCAGCCCTACGTGAACCAGCGGTGGCTGGGCGGTCTCCTCACGAACTTCCAGACCGTCTCCAAGCGCCTGGCCCGTATGAAGGAGCTGGAGGAGCTGGACTACGACAACCCTGCGGACAGCGGCTTCACCAAGAAGGAGCTGCTGCTGAAGAAGCGCGAGCTCGACAAGCTCCACAAGTCGCTCGGCGGTATCCGCAACATGCAGCGCACGCCCTCGGCGATCTGGGTCGTCGACGCCAAGCGCGAGCACCTCGCCGTGGACGAGGCGAAGAAGCTCGGGATCCCGGTGATCGGCATCCTCGACACCAACGCCGATCCGGACGAGTTCCAGTACCCCATCCCTGGCAACGACGACGCCATCCGTTCGGTGTCGCTGCTGACGCGCATCATCGCAGACGCCGCCGCCGACGGACTCATCCAGCGTCACCAGCCGGCCGACGCCGAAGACGCCGAGCCGCTGGCGGAGTGGGAGCGCGAGCTCCTCGAGCAGGGCGGCGCCGCGGAAAGCAGTGCCGCTGACAGCAGCGGGTCCCCTTCCACGGTGACCGGTGACGCCGAGGTCTCCATCGCCTCGACCGAGACCGTTGCTGACGAGGCGGGCGCCGCGGCGCACGACGAAGCGATCGCCGCCGAGTCCGGCGAGGAGACCGCTGAGGTCGCCGCCGCCGAGTCGACCGAGAACTAACGCGACACATTTTTCGCCGGGGGGCGCGCGTCGCCCCTCGGCACACCCCCGCACGCAACAGCATCCGCGACACCGCGACAACAAGGAGCCGCCACCCATGGCAAACTTCACGATCGCCGACATCAAGGCTCTTCGCGAGCAGCTCGGCACCGGAATGGTCGACACCAAGAAGGCACTCGAAGAGGCCGACGGCGACGTCGAGAAGGCCGTCGAGATCCTCCGCATGAAGGGCGCGAAGGGCAACGCCAAGCGCGCCGACCGCTCGACCAGCGAGGGCCTCATCACGGCTCGCGAGACCGACGGCAAGGTCACGCTCATCGAGCTGGCATGCGAGACCGACTTCGTCGCCAAGAACGAGCGCTTCATCGCCCTGGCCGACAAGGTCGCCGACGCCGCCGCGGCGATCTCCGCCGACTCGGTGGAGGAGGCACTGGCCGCGCCCGCCGGCAACCAGACCGTCGGCGAGCTGATCTCCGACGAGGCGGCCATCATCGGCGAGAAGGTCGAGCTCCGCCGCGTGCGCACGCTGTCGGGCGACAAGTTCGAGATCTACCTCCACCGCACGAACAAGGACCTGCCGCCGCAGGTCGGCGTGGTCCTGGCCTACACCGGTGACGACGCGGAGACGGCACGGAGCCTCGCCCAGCACATCTCGTTCGCCAACCCGTCCTACCTCTCCCGCGACGAGGTTCCCGAGGCCGAGGTGGAGAAGGAGCGCCAGATCGTGACGGAGATCTCCCGGAACGAGGGCAAGCCCGAGGCAGCTCTTCCGAAGATCGTCGAGGGTCGAGTGAACGCGTTCTTCAAGCAGGTCTCGCTCCTCGACCAGGATTACGCGCGCGACAACAAGCTGTCGGTGGCGAAGGTCGCAAGCGACGCCGGTCTCACCCTCACGGGCTTCGCCCGCTTCAAGGTCGGCGCCTGAGAGCCGAGAGGGGCCCGCATCGTTCGGTGCGGGCCTTTTCTCATGCCTTCGATAGTCTGCGGTGGACGAGAGGATGACACGTGATCGATGAGACGACGGACCGCCGACGGGTACTGCTGAAGCTTTCCGGCGAAGCGTTCGGTGGAGGTCAGTTGGGGGTCAATCCCGACATCGTCAGCCAGATCGCGCAGGAGATCGCTGCGGCGGTGGACCGCGTCGAGATCGCGGTGGTCGTCGGCGGCGGCAACTTCTTCCGCGGCGCCGAACTCAGCCAGCGCGGAATGGACCGCGGGCGCGCGGATTACATGGGCATGCTCGGCACCGTCATGAACGCCCTCGCCCTCCAGGACTTCCTCGAGCAGGCGGGAGCCGCGACGCGTGTGCAGTCCGCCATTTCGATGACCCAGGTCGCCGAGCCCTACATCCCCCGTCGCGCCGAGCGCCACATGGAGAAGGGTCGCGTCGTGATCTTCGGCGCCGGCGCCGGGCTGCCCTACTTCTCCACCGATACCGTCGCCGCGCAGAGGGCGCTCGAGATCGGGGCGGACGAGGTGCTCCTCGCCAAGAATGGGGTCGACGGCGTCTACACCGCCGATCCGCGCAAGGACTCCTCTGCCACCCGGATCGACCGGATCACGTACATCGACGCCCTGCAGCGCGGCCTCAAGGTGGTCGACTCGACCGCTTTCAGCCTCTGCATGGACAACGGCATGGGTATGCGGGTCTTCGGCATGGAGCCGGCGGGGAACGTCACCCGCGCCCTCCTCGGCGAATCGATTGGGACGCTCGTCACCGTCTGAGCCGCGCGAGGCCACCCGGGCTCGCCCAGCCCTGCGCACTACACTTGCTGAGAGTTTCCGAGAATGGAGTCCCTGTGATCGCCGACGTTCTGGCAGATGCCGCTTCCCGCATGGATCGGGCCGTCGAGGCTGCGAAGGAGGACTTCGCCACGGTGCGTACCGGCCGCGCGAACCCGCAACTCTTTCAGAAGATCCTCGTGGACTATTACGGTTCCCCCACTCCGCTCGCGCAGCTTGCGTCGCTGAACAATCCCGAGGCACGCACGATCGTCGTGACGCCCTACGACAAATCAGCGCTGAAGGCGATCGAGCAGGCCATCCGAGACACCCCCAACCTCGGCGCGAACCCGACGAACGATGGGAACATCGTGCGGGTCACGCTGCCCGAGCTCACGCAGGAGCGCCGCAAGGAGTTCGTCAAGATCGTTCGCGCCAAGGGCGAGGACGCCAAGGTGCACGTGCGGGGCATCCGCCGCAAGGCCAAAGACGACCTCGACGCACTGAAGAGCGACGTCGGCGAAGACGAGATCTCCCGGGGTGAGAAGGAGCTCGACGCGCTCACGCGCACGCACGTCGACGCGATCGACGAGGCGCTGAAGCGCAAAGAGGCTGAGCTGCTCGAAGTCTGAGGCGGCCATGACAGATTCCACCGGGGGGGAGCCGAGCACGGCGTCCTCCGGCGACCCCGTCAGCCGACGCGAAGCGGCCGCGCGCCGGGGGAGCGGAGCGGCGGATGCCGCGGGCTTCCAGACTCACGTCCGCGCCGCCCGCTCGGAGCTCGAGACGCAGCTCGCACACGCGCGGGCGGAGTTCGAAGAGGCCAACGCCCGGATCACGCAGCGCACCGGACGCAACCTCATCCTGGCGATCCTGATCGGCCTTGCGATCGGGGTCGTGGTCATCGCCTCCCTGATCTTCTTCAAAGAACTGTTCGTGCTCTTCGCCCTCGCCGCCAGCACGTTGGGAACGTTCGAGTTCAGTCGCGCGCTGCGGGCGTCGGGACGACGGGTGGACATCGGGCCGCAACTGGTCGCCGGCGTGTCCCTCGTCCTCGCGGCGTACTTCCTCGGTGCGTGGCTGCACTGGATCGCCCTGTTCGTGGTGGTCGTCGTGGTCGTGGTGTGGCGCCTGGTCGGCCAGATGTTCGCCGCCGACGGCCGCCCCTACGGCCTCGTGCTCGGCGATGTCCTCATCGCGGCGTTCATCCAGCTGTACGTGCCCTTCTTCGCCAGCCTGTGCGTCGTCCTTCTCGCTCAGGACGGCGGTCAGTGGTGGGTCCTCGCCTACATCATCGTGGCGGTCGTGTCCGACACCGGCGCCTACGTGTCTGGTCTGACCCTCGGTCGGGGTGGCAGGCATCCGATGGCGCCCCGGATCAGTCCGAAGAAGACCTGGGAGGGTTTCGCCGGCGCTGCGGTCGCCGCCGTCATCGCCGGCCTCCTCCTCGCCCCCCTGATGCTCGGTCTGCCGGTGTGGACCGGCGCGATCATCGGCGCGGTGGTGCTCTGCACCGCGACCGTCGGTGATCTCGGCGAATCGATGATCAAGCGCGACCTCGGCATCAAGGACATGAGCTCCTGGCTCCCCGGGCACGGCGGGGTGCTCGATCGGCTGGATTCGATCCTCCTGTCGACGACCGCCGCCCTGGCCCTCTACTATCTCCTCTCGCCTCTGGGGGTCGGATGACGCAGACCCGATCGGATCCGACGGTCGCAGCCACCCGCTCTCCCGCATCCTTCCCGACGACGCGCGGCCGCGAGAAGGGGTACGACCGCGCTGCCGTGGATGCGTTCGTCCGTCGTGCACGGGAGTCGTTCGAGGGTCGCTCCGACGAGACGGTGACATCGTGGGACGTCCGTCACGCCGCCTTCGCCCTCGTGCGGGGCGGTTACGTCGTCGACGCGGTCGACGCTGCCCTCGGGCGTATCGAGGATGCCTTCGCCGCCCGGGAACGGGAAGCGGCACTGGCGCGTGTCGGCGCTGAGCGGTGGGTGGGACAGACCCGCCAGACCGCCCAGGAGGTGCTCGACCGCCTGTGCCGGCCGGAGGGGCATCGCTTCGATCGGGTGAGCGTGCTGAGATACGGCTACCGGGTCGACGAGGTGGACCTCGTCGCCGACCGCATCGCGCGCTACCTCGAGAGCGGGCAGACCATCACCGTCGAGCAGGTGCGCGCCGTGGCCTTCCGCATGCAGCGCGGCGGGTACCGCGAGCGCCAGGTGGACGCGGTCCTCGACGCCGTCGTGGAGGTCATGCTGGCGGTCTCGTGAGGACCCGCCCGACCGGTCACTCGCCCTGGTCGGCGGGTCGGGCCGTTCGGTAGAATCGCTGCACTGTGACTTCCGCTGACAGCGCCCCCTCCGACGGCGACGCGCCTCCCGACGGCTCCGGTGCATCCGGGGGCCCGGACGGCGTCGGCGCAGCCGGGATGCCGCACGCCACGGCCCAGGTCACCCGGCGTTCTCGGCGCGAGTTGTCGCTGCGTCGTCATGCGGTCGCGCGCCGAGCCGCCCCGGCGCCGAGGCCCCCCGCGCGGTGGTCGCGCAAACGCGGCACTCTGGCGACCTTCGCCGGCTTCGCGGCGGTGGCCTTCGCCGCCGCCTGGGTGGGACCGACCGGCGCTGCGCTGACGCGCGCGAGCGCCGAGGAAGTGCCGCCGATCTCCCTCTACGCCAGCACCCTGGGCGACGTGCAGGCCGTGATGACGGCGGATGACGGCGAGCCGAGCGGACCCTCGCTCGACCGCAGCGGCTACACCGTCTACGTCACCCCCACTCCGACTCCGACGCCCACTCCGACCGAGGAGGAGGAGGAGGCGTCATCGGTCTCCTCCGACTCCGGGGGAGGCTGGCGACCGCCCTTCGTGACTCCCGACCCCGGCAGCGCCCAGGCGATCGCCTACGACATGGTCCTCGCCCGCGGCTGGGGCGATGACCAGTTCAGTTGCCTGGTGGCGCTGTGGAACAAGGAGTCCGGCTGGCGCGTCAACGCCTACAACGCCTCGAGCGGCGCATACGGCATCCCGCAGTCGCTTCCCGGCAACAAGATGGCTTCGGCCGGGGCGGACTGGGAGACGAACCCCGCGACGCAGATCTCCTGGGGGCTCGGCTACATCGCGGGGCGGTACGGCACTCCCTGCGGCGCCTGGGATCACTCGACGCGCGTCGGGTGGTACTGAACCGATGCCGCGGTCGCACCGCCGCCGACCTGACCCGCCCCGTGACGACGCCTTCGATCGGCTCGTCGCCGGCTGGAAACGCACCGAGACGCGGCGCGGCGTGGAGTGGACGGTGCAGCCCGTGAGTGCCGCTCAGGCGGTCAAGTCCTACTCCTGCCCCGGGTGCGGGCAGGAGATCGCGCCAGAGACCGCGCACGTCGTGGTCTGGCGCGCCGACAGCATCCTCGGCGATGCCGCGGCGCTCGCCGACCGGCGTCATTGGCACACGCACTGTTGGAGAATCGGATGATGGAGATCCGTGGACCCCTGCTCCTTCCGGCGCGGCGCGAGGACGTCGACTTGCAGACGGTCGACGGCCTGACCCTCGTCGGCGAACTCGCACTTCCCGAGGAGCGCCCTCCGGTGGCGACGTTGGTCACCCTTCATCCGCTCCCCACGGCGGGTGGGTTCATGGACTCGCACATCATCCGCAAGGCTGCGGCGCGGCTTCCCGCCCTCGCCGACCTCGCGGTGCTGCGCTTCAACACGCGGGGCACGAGCTCCCAGCGCGGAACGAGCGAGGGCGCCTTCGACGGCGGACGGAACGAGGCGTTCGACGTGGCGGCCGCGATGGATTTCGTGCGGGCGCGGGGTCTTCCTCGCCCGTGGATCGTCGGGTGGTCCTTCGGCACCGAGCTGGCACTGAAGTACGGGCGGGATCATCCGGTGGAGGGGATCGTTCTCCTCTCCCCGCCGCTGCACCGCGCCACCGAGGAGGACCTCGCGGGATGGCGCGAGGACCCTCGACCCGTCATCGCGGTGATCCCCGAGTTCGACGACTACCTCAGGCCCGAGGCGGCGCAGGAGCGCTTCTCGGCCATCCCCCACGCCGTGCTGATCCCCGTCGACGGCGGCAAGCACCTGTGGGTGGGGGAGAACCAGACCCGCCGCGTCCTGACCGAGATCGTCGCCGCGGTCCATCCCGACGCTCTGCCGCTCCCCACCGAGTGGCACGGCGAGGTCGCGGACGACGCGACGGACTGAGGGCTAGCGTTCGTTCTGACGGGGGATCACGACCTGGCGGTAGATGATCAGGATGCTCGCTGCGACCGGAATGGCCACGAGCGCCCCCAGGAGCCCGAGCAGTGAGCCGCCCGCCAGCGCCGCGATGACGACGACGGCACCGGGGATCGACACGGCGCGATTCATGATGCGCGGGGAGATGATGTACGCCTCGATCTGCATGTACACCAGGTAGTAGATGGCGGCGACGAGGGCCGTCGTCGGTGACCCGAGGCCGGGGACGAGGCAGGTGAGCACGATGATCGTCGATCCGGTGAGTGTGCCCACGAGGGGGATCAGGGAGAAGAAGAACGCGATCACCGCCAGCACCGCGGGGAAGGGTGCCTGGATGATGGAGAGGAAGATGAAGCTGAGAACGCCGTTGGTGACGCCCAGGCTCAGCTGCCCGATGACGTAGAAGCCGACGGACGCCGTGATCTGCTCCGCGAGGTCGATGAACCGCGCCCGCTTCGAGGCGGGGACCAGCTGGTACACCGCCTTCTTCAGGTTCGGGGTGGACGCGGTGAAGTAGATCGTCAGGATGAGGACGATGAATGCGCCGCCGAATCCGACGATGACGGCGCCCACCGCCCCGAGGACGCCTTCGCCGATCGTGCTGCCGATCGAACCGACATCGAGAGAGGTGTACCAGTCCTGGACGTATCCCCAGATGAGGTCGACGTCGAGGGCCGGGAGGTTGTCCCGTAGCCATTCCTGAATCGCCGTCACCGGGTCCCAGGTGCCCTCCTCGACGAGATCCTGGATCGTCTGAACGAGCTGGGCGATCTGGCCCACGATGATCGGAACCACCATCAGGATGATGCCGGCGAAGATGCCGAGGACGCCCAGGATGGTGATGAGGACCGCGGCCCAGCGGGGGAGTTGCCGCCGCTCGAGCCAGGAGATGACCGGATCGAGGCCCAAGGACAGGAACAGCGCGGTGCCGACGTAAAGGAGGATCGTCGAGAGCGTTTGGATGCTCGCGATCAGCAGCAGTCCGAGGCCCACACCGAGGGTGGCGACGAACGCGACCCGGAACGGGTTGTGGATCTTCATCGGCGACGTGCTCTCTCTCGGTGGACCGGGCCCTGTCAGGATACTGACCTGCGCCCGCATACCCCGGCGGCTCGCTCTCCCGGGCGACATCCAGGTGCTCTTCGGTAGGCTGGAATGTCGATTCCGACGCCCTCGCCGCTTTCACCCCGCCGGCGCGTGGGCGAAGAGAGGTGATTCATCCGTGCGTTTCGTGTGGGCCGTCGCGGCGTTCGTCCTTGCCGCGCTGATGATCGGAGCGGGCATCGCCCAGCGCACCGTGTTCCAGGGGCCCGACACCGAGACCGCCGCCGTCCCCGTGGAGGAGGGCGCCCCCTACGTGCTCATCGAGGGTGACGTGTTGAACAGCCGTCCCGGCGCTCAGACGCTCCGCGCTCAGGGGGAGGGCGAGATCTTCGCGTCCTACGGCCGCACCACCGACCTCGAGGCGTGGCTGTCCGACACCGCGTACACCCGCGTCTCGGTGGGTCGTGAGGGCGCGCTCGTCGCCGAGGACGTCTCGCCGAGTCTCGTGGCGCCCGAGACGGAGGGTGCCGACGATCCGGCGACCTCGACTCCCGACGATTCGGCCGCCCCGGCGGAGGACGCGACCGCCGACGAGGCCGCCACCGGCGGATCGTCGGAAGCCGACACCCGCGATCCCGTCGGGTCGGATCTCTGGCTCGACGAGTTCCAGCAGGAGGACGTGCTCATCGCGCCACTGCAGCTTCCCGAGGAGATGAGCGTTCTCATCGCCTCCGACGGTGCGGAGCCCGCTCCGGCGCAGATCTCGGTGTCCTGGCCGATCGCGAACTCCACGCCCTGGGCCGGTCCGCTCATCGTGGCCGGCGGCGTGATGATGGCGGTGGGCGTCTTCCTCTACATCCTCGCCATCCGGCATCTCCGCCGTTCCCGGGGACCGCGTCGCAAGGGATTGCCCGTGCCGGTGACCGAGCCGATCGACCTGGCGGTGGAGGGGCGGCGGAAGGGCGTCATCAGTTCCAGCGGCGGCCGTCGGGCCGTCACGAGCGGCCGTCGCCGCTTGGTCGTCCTTCCCGCCGTCGCGGTATCGGCGCTGCTGTTCGCCGGATGCTCCTCCGAGGCGTGGCCGCAGTTCGCCGCGAGTCCCACCCCGTCTCCCTCGGCGTCGGTAATCGTGCCCGAGGGGCAGCAGGCTCCGGCGGTCACCGAGGCCCAGGCGGACCGGATCTGGACCCGCATCGCCGAGACCGTCGCGTCAGCAGACGAGGCCCGGGACGAGACGCTCGCGGCGACGCGTCTCGAAGGCGCGATGCTCGCGGCGCGTTCGACGAACTACGCGCTGCGAGGTGCGATCGCAGAGCACCCGGCCCCCACCGCCCTCCCGACCGAACCCCTGACACTGGTGCTGCCGCAGGCGATCGACACGTGGCCGCGCTCGATCGTCGCCGTCGTCGACGACACCGAGACGAAGACCTCGAGCATCATGCTCATGACGCAGCAGGATCAGTGGGCGCCCTACAAGCTGACCTATATGGCGAGCCTCGAAGCCGCCACCGAGCTTCCAGTGGTCGCCCCGGCCTACATCGGTGCCGTCCAGCCCGCGCCCGACTCGCCATTCCTCGTCATGCCTCCGGCTCAGGTCGCCGAAGCCTATGCCGACATCCTCAACAACGGCGAGAACAGCGCGTTCTTCGACATGTTCGACGCCGAGACCGATCAGTTCCGCGTCAGCGTCGCGGGCGACCGCCAGAAGCGGCTCGACGAGTTCAACCAGACCGGGTCCTCGACGGGTGAGCTGACCTTCCAGGCCGCCGCCGGGACCTACGAGCCCCGTGCGCTGGCCACTCTCGAGAGCGGCGCCATCGTCGCGGTCAACGTGGACGAGATCGACACGGTCAAGCCGACGAACCCCGACGCCGTCATCAAGTTGGAGAACAACCCGACCGTGCGTACGCTCGCCGGGGCGGAGCAGTCGTCCACCGGGTTCTCCACCACCTACACCGACCAGCTGTTCTTCTACGTACCCGGTCAGGGGTCGACGGAGAAAATCCGGCTGCTCGGTTACGCTTCCGACATCCTCAACGCGAAGGTGATTCCGTGACCGACGTCTCTCCCGCAGCCCTCCGCGGCGCGGTCGACCTCTCTGCGCTCCGCCACCGTCCCGCCGCGCCCGCTCCTGCGACCGACGGCACGGCGCCGGCGGACCCGTCCGCGGCGCCGGCCGGCCGCGTGCCTTCGCTGGTGATGGATGTCTCCGACGCCGACTTCGGTCAGGTGCTGGAGCTGTCCCGCAGTGTTCCCATCGTCGTCGACCTCTGGGCGGAGTGGTGCGGACCCTGCAAGCAGCTGAGCCCCATCCTCGAGCGCGTGGTGCGGGAGCTGGACGGCCGGGTGCTGCTCGCAAAGGTCGATGTCGACGCCAATCCCCAGCTCGCTCAGGCGTTCCGCGCGCAGTCCATCCCGATGGTGGTCGGCATCATCGCCGGCCAGCCGGTACCGCTGTTCACGGGCGCGGTGCCCGAGCAGCAGGTGCGGGAGGTCTTCTCGCAGTTCCTGCAACTGGCCGCGCAGAACGGCGTGACCGGGTCCGTTGCCGCCGACGGTGACGCCGCTTCGCCCATCGAAGCCGAACTGCCGCCGCTGCACGCCGAAGCGGCCGACGCCATCGAGGCCGGGGATTACGCCCGCGCGGTGGCCGCCTATGAGAAAGCGCTCGCGGAGAACCCGCGCGACGCCGACGCCCGGGCCGCACTGGGCCAGGTGCGCCTCCTTCAGCGCGTGCAGGGCGTAGATCTGCAGAGCGCGCGCGCCGCCGCAGCCGCCGCGCCGAAGGATCCGCAGGCGCACTTCGTCGTCGCCGATCTCGACGTCGCCGGGGGGCATGTCGACGATGCCTTCGCGCGCCTGCTCGACCTCTTCGCCGCGCTTCCGGCCGACGAGCGCGGACCGGTCCGGGAGCGGCTCCTCGAGCTGTTCGGAGTAGTCGGCGACGCCGACGCACGCGTCATCCGCGCCCGCGCACGCCTCGCCTCGCTTCTGTTCTGAGCCGGCCTGATCGCCCCCCGTTCGCGGATCCGCCCTCAGCCGCGTGTCGGCGACGGGATGTGCGCCGGCGTCGCGTGACGCAGCCACAGCACGGCAAGGGGCGGCACCACCATGGTGGCTCGGCCCGAGTCGTCGGTGTGCACCACGCCGAGGTTCCCCACGCCCGAACCGCCGAACTCCGCGGCATCGGAGTTCAGGATCTCTTCCCAGACCCCCGCCGCCGGGAGGTCGAGGGCGAAGTCGTGCACCGGGACGCCCGAGAAGTTGGCCACCACCGTCACGGTGTTCCCGTGGCCGTCGCGGCGGGCGAAGGAGATGACGTTCGGGTTCCACGAGGGCGCCCCGAGGCGTGAGAACGCTCCGCCGTCGGAGTCGCGCTCCCACAGTGCCGGGTGCTCGCGATACTGCCGGTTCAGGAGCGCCACGAACTGCTGCAGCTGCACATGGCTCGGCTGCTCGAGCAGCCACCAGTCGAGTCCCCGCGATTCGGACCACTCCGAGAGCTGTCCGAACTCCTGTCCCATGAACAGCAGCTGCTTGCCGGGGTGCCCCCACATGTACGCCAGGAAGGCGCGCATGTTGGCGAGCTTCTGCCAGTGGTCGCCGGGCATCCGCTGGAACAGGCTCCCCTTGCCGTGGACGACCTCGTCGTGACTGATCGGGAGGATGTAGTTCTCGCTGAAGGCGTAGACGAAGGAGAACGACATCTCACCTTCGTGGTGGGAGCGGTACATCGGGTCGCGCTTGATGTACTGGAGCGAATCGTTCATCCACCCCATGTTCCACTTGAACCCGAAGCCGAGTCCGGCGTGACTGGTCGGGGCGGTCACCCCCGGGAAGCTCGTGGACTCCTCGGCGATCAGGGACACCCCCGGGTAGCGCCGGTACGCCGTGGCGTTGACCTCCTGCAGGAACGCGATCGCGTCGAGGTTCTCCCGACCGCCGTGGACATTGGGCAGCCACTCGCCTTCGTTGCGGGAATAGTCGAGGTACAGCATCGAGGCGACGGCGTCGACGCGGAGCCCGTCGACATGGAACTCCTCCAGCCAGTAGAGCGCGTTAGCCACGAGGAAGTTCCGCACCTCACGGCGGCCGTAGTCGAAGATGTAGGTGCCCCAGTCCTTGTGCTCGCCTCGGCGCGGATCCGCGTGCTCGTAGAGCGGCTCCCCGTCGAAGCGGGCGAGCGCCCAGTCATCCTTCGGGAAGTGCCCGGGGACCCAGTCCATGATCACGCCGATTCCGGCCTGATGGAGTCGGTCGATGAGGTAACGGAGATCGTCGGGCGTGCCGAAGCGTCCCGTGGGCGCGTAGTAGCCGGTCACCTGGTATCCCCAGGAGCCCCCGAACGGATGCTCGGCCAGCGGCATGAACTCCACGTGGGTGAACCCCTGCGCGCTGACGTACTCGATCAGAGGCTCCGCGGCCTCGCGATACGACAGACCGGGACGCCACGAACCGAAATGGAGCTCGTAGATCGACATGGGACTCGCGACCGCGCGGCCGGCCGCCCGCGCCGTCATCCAGGTGTCGTCAGCCCACTCGAACGAGGAGTCGTCCACGACCGACGCCGTCCCGGGCGCGACCTCGGCGCGCCGGGCCATGGGGTCGGCCTTCATGACCCAGGCGCCATGGCGGCTGAGCAGCTCGAACTTGTATCGCTCGCCGGCCGCAAGTCCGGGGATGAACAGCTCCCACACGCCGCTCCCGCCCATCGACCGCATCGCGTGTCCGCTGCCGTCCCAGCCGTTGAAGTCGCCGACGACGCGCACCGCCCGGGCATTCGGGGCCCAGACGGCGAAAGAGACGCCCGCCACGCCTTCGTGCTCGCGCAGGTGCGCACCGAGGGCGTCCCAGAGCTGCTCGTGACGACCTTCGCCGACCAGATGCAGGTCCAGCTCGCCGACGGTGGGAGTGTGGCGGTAGGGGTCGTCGGCGGTGTACTCCGACCCGTCTTCGTACGTGGAGGTCACGACGTACGGTGAGGGGTCGCCGCTGCGGGTTCCCTCCCAGATGCCGGCGTGCACGTGCTCGAGGGGAACGCGGGTGCCGTCGTCGAAGACGGCGGTCACGCTGTGCGCGAGTGGTCGGCGCGTGCGGACCGTCCACTGGGCGCCGCCCTGGTCGTCGACGCCGGCATGAAGTCCGAGGACCGAGTGCGGGTCGTGGTGGGAGCCGTGCGCGATCGCTTCGAGGAGGCCGGCGTCGAACGAGGGGAACGGGGCGGAGTTGGTCATGCGCGGGCCTCCGAGTTGTGCGGCGTGACGTGCAGGATGTGGACCGGCTGGTCGAAGGCGTCCAGACGGACGAAATTGTGGTCGGACCAGGTCCAGCGGGCGCCGGTGACGAGGTCTTCGACCTCGAACGGTTCTCCCGGTTCGACGCCCCACACGCGGGTGTCGAGGTGCACCATGGTCTGCCGGACCGAGTGCGGGTCGACGTTCACGACGACGAGGATCGTGTCGGCGATCCCTGTCGGCGAGAGCGCGGCGTCCAGATGCTTGGCGTAGACGAGGATCGCGTCATCGTCGCTCCAGTGGACCGTGAGGTTCCGCAGCTGTCGGAGGGCGGGGTGGTCGCGGCGGATCTCGTTGAGTCTGCGGAGCCAGGGGGCGAGGGACTCGCCGCGCGCCTCCGCCCCATCCCAGTCCCGGAACTTGAACTCGTACTTCTCGTTGTCGATGTTCTCCTCGGCCCCCGGTCGGGCGACGTTCTCGAACAACTCGTAGCCCGCATAGACGCCCCAGGTCGGCGACGCGGTGGCCGCGAGCGCCGCGCGGATCGAGTAGGCCGGGCGCCCGCCGTACTGCAGGTACTCGGTGAGGATGTCGTGGGTGTTCACGAAGAGGTTCGGGCGCATGAAGTCCGACGTCTCGTGCGAGATGGAGGTGAAGAACTCCTCGAGCTCGGCCTTGGTGTTGCGCCAGGTGAAGTAGGTATAGCTCTGCTGGAACCCCGCCATCGCGAGGCCGCGCATCATGGCGGGACGCGTGAACGCCTCGGAGAGGAAGATGACGTCCGGATCGGCGGCGTTGACCGTGGCGATGAGCCACTCCCAGAACTGCACGGGCTTGGTGTGGGGGTTGTCCACCCGGAAGATCTTCACGCCGAGCTTCACCCAGTGCTGCACCACACGGAGGATCTCGGCGTAGATGCCGGCCGGATCGTTGTCGAAGTTGGGCGGGTAGATGTCCTGGTACTTCTTCGGCGGGTTCTCGGCGTACGCGATCGAGCCGTCCGGGAGCGTGGTGAACCACTCGGGGTGGGATCGGACCCACGGATGATCCGGGGAGGCGTTGAGGGCCAGATCGAGTGCCACCTCCAGGCCCTGCCCTTTGGCGGCCTCGACGAAATCGACGAAGTCCGCCTCGGTCCCGAGCTCGGGATGGATCGCGTCGTGACCGCCTTCGAACGAGCCGATCGCGTAGGGCGAGCCGGGGTCGCCGGGCTCGGCCGTCAGCGTGTTGTTCCGGCCCTTCCGGTTGGTCGTCCCGATGGGGTGGATCGGCGGAAGGTACACGACGTCGAATCCCATTCCGGCTACTCCGGGCAGCCGGTCCACGGCGGTGCGGAAGGTTCCGCTCGTGACCGATCCGTCCTCGTTCCGACGCGCTCCCTCGGAGCGGGGGAAGAACTCGTACCAGGCGCCGACGCCCGCCCGCTCCCGCTCGACAAGGAGCTCGGCATCGTCGATGGCGCTGGCGATGGCCGAGGTGGGCCGATCGGCGAACAGCGCCGCGATGCGGGCGTCGCGCACGATCTCGAGTGCCTCGGCGTCGGAGACCTCCGCCCCTCGCAGGCGCTCAGCCGCGCCCGTCAGAAGCTTCCGGTCCGCCGCCGTCCGCCCTTTCTCGGCGATGGCCGTGTCGAAGAGCCGGGCCCCCGATTCGCGCATGACTTCGGGGTCCAGCCCCGCTGCCAGCTTGATGTCCGCTGCGTGTTGCCAGGTGGCGAAGTCGTCGCTGAACGCTTCGAACCGGAAGCGCCAGACGCCGGTCTCGAGGAGCGCGACGCTCGTCGACCAGCGGTCGAAGCCGTCGTTGAGGGGCGTCAGCCGGTGAAGGGATTCGTCGCCCGAGGGAGCGAAGAGGCGGACCTGAACGCCGATGACATCGTGACCTTCCCGGAACGCGGTGACGGTGAACGGTACGGCGTCACCGACGTAGGCCGAGGGTCGGTATCGGCCGCCCGGGACGCTGGGGAAGGGGAGGGTCAGGGGGATCCGCGGCGTCACCGTGGCCGCGGGCGCGGTCGTCGGACGGACAGTGCGCACGGGGATGGAGGATGCCGAGCGCCAGGGACGGGTTCGGGGGGAGCGAGTCGTCGTGGCCACGAACCGAACCTATCGCGGACGCCGATCGCGTCGCAGGGGTTGCGCCCGGCGCGGGGATCACTCCACTCGGAACAGGCGCATGCTCGTCTCGGGCACCTCGATGACCTCGCCGGGGCGGTGGATCCCGTGGTGCCCCGTGGGATTCTCCTCGGCGCTCGACCACAGCGACACGAATCCCTCCGCATCCTCGAGGGTCGGGAGGGTGACCCTGGTCGGACGCTCGACACCGTGGATGATCAGCAGGATCCGGTTGAACGCCTCCCGCTCCGGGGTGGACGCTGCGACGTACTGCAGCGTCCGATGTCGGGGATCGGTCCACCGCTCGGGCGACATCGTCTCGCCGTTCTCGTCGTACCACTCCATCACCGACGCCGAAGGGATCACTTCACCCAGCCGTGCGAACCGGACGGGGCGGAAGGCCGGGTTCTCGCGGCGGAGCCGGGTGAGGGTGCGCACGTGGGCGAGGAGGTCCTCCTGCCAGGGCGCATGCTCCCAATCCAGCCAGGTGAGCGCGGAGTCATGGCAGTAGGCGTTGTTGTTGCCGCGCTGCGTGCGCCCGAACTCATCTCCGGCAGTGAGCATCGGCACCCCCGCCGACAGCAGGAGTGTCCCGAGAAGGTTCCGCATCGCTTTCCGGCGTACGGCCAGGATGCCCGGATCGTCGGTGCGTCCTTCGGCGCCGTGGTTGAACGAGCGGTTGGTGTCGGCGCCATCGCGGTTCTGCTCGCCGTTGCCGAGGTTGTGCTTGACGTCGTACGACACCAGATCCCGCAGGGTGAAGCCGTCATGGGCGGTGACGAAGTTGACGCTCGCCAGCGGCCCCCGCTCTTCGCTGTAGGTGTTCGACGACCCGGCCAGGCGGGTGGCGAACCCGCCGATCCCCACCGGCGGGTTGGAGGCCCGGCGAGCGTAGTCGATGTCGCTCAGCCAGAAGTTCCGCACCCGATCCCGATAGCGATCGTTCCACTCGTGCCAACCCGGGCCGAAGTTCCCCGTCTGCCAGCCGCCCATCCCGACATCCCACGGCTCGACGATCTTCTTCACATCCGCCAGCGCGGGGTCGTCGACGATGGCGGCGAGGAGGGGATGATCGGGAGTGAAGGTGTGCCCCGCGTCTCGGCCGAGCGTCACCGCCAAGTCGAAGCGGAAGCCGTCGATCTGCACTTCCCGCGCCCAGTACCGCAGTGAATCCAGGACGAGTCGGGCCGCGGCGTCGGTCGCGGTGTCGACGCTGTTGCCGCACCCCGTCACGTCGATGTAGGAGCCGTCCTCCTGCTGCCGGTAATAAGCCCGGTTGTCGATCCCGCGAAGACTCGTGCGGGGTCCGCCGATCCCCTCCTCGGCGGTGTGGTTGTAGACGACGTCGAGCAGCACTTCGATCCCGGCCTCGTGAAGGAGCCGCACCATCCCCTTCACCTCGCGGAGCACCGCTTCGGGACCCTGACGGCGTGCGTCGGCGGTGGCATAGGCGGCGTGCGGACTGAAGAAGTTGAGGGTGTTGTAGCCCCAATAGTTCGTCAAACCGTGCTGGAGCAGCCGCGGTTCCGAGGCGAAGGCGTGGATGGGCAGGAGCTCGACGCTCGTGACGCCCAGGTCGAGGAGGTACTGGATCATCGCCGGATGCGCGAGCCCCGCGTATGTGCCGTGGAGGGCGGTCGGGATGTCGGGATGCCGCTTGGTCATCCCCTTGACGTGCCCTTCGTAGATCACCGTGCGATCGAGCGGCACTCGGGGCTTGGTCACTCCGCCCCAGTCGAAGGCGCCGTCCACGACGACCGATCGCCAGTGATCGAGACCGTGTCCGACGAGGCCTCTGGCATACGGGTCGAGGAGGAGAGTCCGGTTGTTGAACAGATTCCCGGCGCCCGGCGGTCCGTCGACCCGCAGCGCGTAACGCGCGCCCGGATGAAGGAGGGGCGTGGTCACGGTCCACACGCCCGCGCCCTGGGGGACGAGCGACGCAGTGGCGACGATCCAGTCCAGGTCGTCGCGGTCGAACAGCACGAGCTCGATCGCATCGGCGTGGGCGGACCAGACGCGAAGAGTGCCGCCGTCGGGTCCGAGGGTCACACCGAGATCGTCCAGATCGGTCATGAGCAACGTCGCTGTCGGCGCGGCCGGGGCGAGGGAGTCCGAACTGACCATGCGAACTACAGTAGTTAGCGCACGAGCCACCCCGGTGCCGGCTGGACGGTGACGACCGAACCGGGACGGTGGGACGGCGGAGCAGGGCGCAACAGGTGACCACGGAACGGGGCCGGCGGTGATGGTGTACATGGACCATGCGGCCACCACACCGCTGCGGCCGGAAGCGCGGGATGCGTGGCTGGCCGCTCATGACGTTCTGGGTAACGCCTCGTCGGTCCACTCCGCGGGGCAGGCGGCGCGTCGGCTCCTCGAGGAGGCGCGGGAGCGCCTTGCGCGGGCGCTCGACTGCGATCCGATCGAAGTGGTCTTCACCTCCGGGGGAACCGAAGCCATCAATCTGGCGGTGAAAGGCCTGTGGGCGGCCCGCCGTGCGCAGACCGAGGCGATCGTCCTTCCGGACGGCGAGCATCACGCGACCCTCGCCAGCGTCGAGTGGCTGGCGAACGAGGAGGAGGCGGTCATCCGTGACGTGCCCCTCGACGGCACGGGCCGGATCGAAGTGCTCCGCTTCCGCGAGGCCCTCCCTCGAGCGGCGCTGGCCACCGCCATGGCGGCCAACAACGAGGTCGGCACGGTCAACGACGTGGCCGTCCTCGCCGAGGCGGCCGGGGAAGAGGGAGTGCCGCTCCACGTCGATGCGGTCGCCGCGTTCGGCCGACTCCCGGTCCGGTTCTCCCGCTGGCGCGGTGATGTGGTCGGAGAGGGGGGTCTGGCAGCCCTCAGCGTCACCGGGCACAAGGTGGGCGGCCCGGTCGGGACAGGGGCGCTCGTCGTCTCCCGTCACGCGCGTCTGCGGCCCCTCCTCCACGGCGGTGGCGGGCAGCGCGGACTCCGCCCCGGAACGGCGGATGTCGCCGGTGCGTCCGCTTTCGCCGCTGCGGCCGAGCGCGCCGAAGAAGAGCGTGTCGCAGAGGGCGCGCGACTGCGGCTGCTGGCCGAAGGTCTGGCTCGCGGAGTCCTCCAGGCGGTGCCGGGGGCCGAACTCCTCGGTGCGGCGCCCCTCACCGATCCAGACGCCCGCCTCCCGGGAAATGTGCACGTGCTCTTCCCCGGCGCAGCGGGGGAGACGCTGCTGTTCCTCCTCGACATGGCGGGGATCGCCGTTTCCACCGGGTCGGCATGCCAGGCCGGCGTGGCCGAGCCCTCGCATGTCGTCCGCGCGCTCGGGCGGTCGGAGGCCGACGCGCGGCAGGTGATCCGGTTCTCGCTCGGACGCACCACGACCGAAGAGGATGTCCTGGCGGTGCTGCGGGTCCTTCCCGAGGCGGTGGAGCGGGCCCGGGCGGCGTCCGGGACGCGTTCAGCGACCGCTTCGTAGGATGGAGCACATGCGTGTTCTGGCGGCGATGAGCGGTGGCGTGGATTCGGCGGTGGCCGCGGCGCGCGCGGTGGACGCAGGACACGACGTCGTGGGCGTGCATCTGGCGCTCTCCCGGGCCGGCGGGACGCTGCGCACGGGCAGCCGGGGATGCTGCACCATCGAAGACGCGCTGGACGCACGCCGCGCGGCGGACCTTCTGGGGATCCCCTTCTATGTCTGGGACTTCTCCGAGCGCTTCCGCGACGACGTGATCGAGGATTTCATCTCCGAGTATCGCGCTGGTCGGACGCCGAATCCGTGCATGCGGTGCAACGAGAAGATCAAGTTCGCCGCGCTTCTGGAGCGGGCGGTCGAGCTCGGCTTCGACGCGGTCTGCACGGGTCACTACGCCTCTCTGGTCGAGGGCCCGCGGGGGCGCGAGCTGCACCGGGCCTCCGACCAGGCGAAGGATCAGTCCTATGTGCTCGGAGTGCTCACCGCCGAGCAGCTCGCCCATTCCTACTTCCCCCTCGGAACGACGCCTTCCAAGGTGGTCGTCCGCGCGGAGGCCGAGGCCCGTGGCCTCACCGTGGCGCAGAAGCCCGACAGTCACGACATCTGCTTCATCCCCGACGGCGACACCCGCGGGTGGCTCGCAGAGAAGGTGGGCGTGGAGCCCGGGCGCATCCTCGACCGAGCGGGTGCCGTCGTCGGAACGCACGAGGGCGCGCACGGCTTCACGGTCGGACAGCGGCGGGGCCTGTCCCTCGGCGTTCCCGCTCCGGACGGCAAGCCGCGGTTCGTCCTCGAGGTGCGTCCGGTGTCCAACACCGTGGTCGTCGGTCCGAAAGAGGCTCTGGCCACCGCCGAGATCGCCGGTGAGCGTCACAGCTGGGCGGGGCCGGCACCGACGCAGAGCGATTTCGGCTGTCAGGTGCAGATCAGGGCGCACGCCGACCCGGTGCCCGCGCGCGCGGTGCTCGCCGACGGGGTCGTGACGGTACGCCCGCAGGTGCCGTTCGACGGTGTCGCCCCGGGGCAGACCGCGGTGCTGTATGACGGCACCCGCGTCCTGGGGCAGTTCACCGTGGACCGCACCGTGTCGGCAGTGCCGGCAGGGGTGTGAGCATCGGCGCCGGCATGGCTGTCGGTGGCCCTCCCTAAACTGGCCGGGTGATCGACCCCGCGCCTTCGGCAGACCTCTCCTCCGACGACTCGCGCGGCGAGGCGCGCGCTGAAGCCCGACGGCTCACCGACAGGATCATCTCTGCGCGGGACGCCTATTACGGTCGCGACGCCGAGATCGTCGACGACGTCACCTATGACGGCTGGATGCGGCGGCTCGAAGAGCTCGAGCGGCTGTATCCCGAGTTGCAGACGCAGGACTCTCCGACGCTGCAGGTCGGTGCGGCGACATCCACCCTCTTCGCGCCGGTCGAGCATGCGGAGCGGATGCTGAGTCTCGACAACGTCTTCACCGCCGACGAGCTCCGCGAGTGGTGCCGCAAGGCCGAGGACGCCGCAGGCCGCCGCGTCCGCTGGCTCACGGAGCTGAAGATCGACGGTCTGGCGATCAGCCTGCGCTACGAGCACGGCGTCCTCACCTCGGCGGCGACCCGCGGCGACGGTCGCGTCGGCGAGGATGTCACGGTCAACGCCCTGCGCGTGGCCGGGGTTCCCCAGCGGCTGGCGGGCACCGGACATCCGCGGCTGGTGGAGGTGCGCGGCGAGGTCTTCATCCCGGTCGCCGCATTCGACGAGTTGAACGCGTTGCAGGCCAGGCTGCGCGAGCGCGTGTTCGATGACGCCCGAGCGCGCGGGGTCGACGAGGACCGCGCGCGCCGCTCGGCCGACCGGCGCTTCCCCGCCTTCGCCAACCCCCGCAACGCCGCGAGCGGCGGCCTTCGTCAGCAGCTCGAGAAGAAGGAGGGCCTCGAGCTCGAGGCGGGCGAGGCGCGCGTGGCCTCTCTCCGTCTCTTCGTCCATGGCATCGGTGCCTGGGAGAACCCGCCCGTGGGCTCCCAGAGCGAGGTCTACGAGCTCCTCTCCGAGTGGGGGCTTCCGGCCAGCCCGTTCTTCCGAACGACCGACTCGATCGACGGAGTGCTGGAGTTCGTCGCGTATTACGGCGACCATCGCCACGATGTCGAGCACGAGATCGACGGCATCGTCGTGAAGGTCGACGAACTGGCTTTGCACGACGAGCTCGGCGCGACCAGCCGGGCACCGCGGTGGGCCATCGCGTACAAGTACCCGCCCGAGCAGGTCAACACCACCCTCCTCGACATCGTCGTCTCGGTCGGTCGTACCGGGCGCGCGACGCCGTTCGCGGTCATGGCACCCGCCCGCGTCGCGGGCAGCGTCGTACGGCAGGCGACCCTCCACAACCAGGACATCGTCCGGGTCAAGGGCGTGCTCATCGGTGACACGGTCGTCCTCCGCAAGGCCGGCGACGTGATCCCCGAGGTCCTCGGTCCCGTGGTGGAGTTGCGCGATGGCACCGAACGGGAGTTCGTGATGCCCGAGAACTGTCCCGAGTGCGGCTCGCGACTGGCGCCGGCGAAGGAGGGCGACGTCGATCTGCGCTGCCCGAACACCCGGTCCTGTCCGGCACAGGTCCGCGGCCGTGTGGAACACATCGGCTCGCGTGGGGCGCTCGACATCGAGGCCCTCGGAGAGGTGACCGCGGCGGCTCTCACGCAGCCGACCGTGCCCGACCTGCCTCCGCTGGACACGGAGGCGGGCCTGTTCGATCTGACCATCGAGCAACTGGTGCCCATCGAGGTGATCGTCCGCGATGCCGAGACCGGTGAGATGAAGATCGACGAGAAGACCGGCGAGCCGTTGCGTCGGGCGCCGTTTCGCCGCAACCCCTCCCCGTCGGAGCGCAAGGCCGGCAGGACCGGCCCGCAGCCGTCCGCGCAGGCGGTCACCCTCATCGACGAACTCGAGAAGGCCAAGACGAAGGACCTCTGGCGGTTCCTCGTCGCGCTGAGCATCCGCCACGTCGGACCCGTCGCCGCCCGTGCACTGGCGCAGTGGTTCGGCTCCCTCGCCGCCATCCGCGCCGCCTCACGCGAGGAACTCGCCGCCGTCGAGGGCGTCGGCGGCATCATCGCCGATGCATTGATCGACTGGTTCGACGTCGACTGGCATCGCGAGATCGTCGAACGCTGGGAGGCCGCGGGGGCGCAGCTCGCCATTCCCGGGCATCCCGGCCCGGGCGCCGCGCATGCCGCCGGCGGAGTGCTGGAGGGCCTCACGGTGGTGGCGACGGGGGCGCTGGAAGGGTACTCGCGTGAGGGAGCGCAGGAGGCGATCCTCCGCGCGGGCGGAAAGGCCGCGTCGTCGGTGTCGAAGAAGACCGACTTCGTCGCTGCCGGGCCCGGCGCCGGGTCGAAACTGGCCAAGGCCGAGCAGCTCGGCGTCCGCATCATCGACGCGGCGCAGTTCCACCTCCTGGTCACCGAGGGGCCGGCCGCTCTCTTGGGCCCAGCCGGCGAGAGTCAGTCGGCAGAGGCCGAATCGGCAGAGCGTGAGTCGGCAGGGGGTGAATCGGCAGAGCGTGAGTCGGCAGGGGGTGAATCGGCAGAGGGTCGAGCGGCGGAGGAACCGAGCAGCTGATCGCGGACCTGCCGGCGCAGCACCTTCCCGATCAGCGAGCGCGGCAGTTCTTCCACGACGACGATCCTCCGAGGCACCTTGTACGGCGTGAGGATGCCGCGTGCGAAGGCGCGGATCTCCTCCCCGTCGACCGCCGCGTCACCGTCGGGCACCACGGCGGCGACGACTTCCTCGCCGGAGTGCGCACTCGGCAGACCGACGACGGCGACATCGGCGACGCGCGGGTGCTGGCGAAGCACATTCTCCACCTCTGTGGGAGCGACGTTGAATCCTCCGGTGATGATGAGCTCCTTGATGCGGTCGACGATGCGGACGAAGCCGGCGTCATCGATGGTGACGATGTCGCCGGTGCGGAACCAGCCGTCCACGAAGACACGCTCGGTCTCCTCGGGTTTGCCGTGGTAGCCGTCGAAGACTTGGGGTCCTCGCACGAGGAGCTCGCCACGCTCACCGGGCGCAACGTCGCGCCGCGGCTCGTCGGGGTCGACGACCCGGCACTCTGTGCCGGGTAGGGGAAGGCCCACCGTCCCCGGCACGCGATGCGCCGCCACCGGATTGGCCATCAGCACGGGAGAGCACTCGCTCAGGCCATAGCCTTCGACCAGATACCCGCCCGTGGCGTCCTCGAAGGGAACGACGAGGTCGTGAGGCAAGGCCATCGCCCCGGAGATCGCGATCCGCGTGCCAGACAGCGATACGCCCTTCTCGCGCGCGGCAGTGAGCAGTCGCTCGGCGATGGGCGGAACCAGGGGAAGGAAGGTCGCCGGGCGCTTGTTCGTCACGGCGAGGACGAGGTCGGGGTCGAAGCGGGGGAAGAGGACGAGACGCGCGCTCATCGACATCGCGAACGTGAGGCAGAGCGTCAGACCGTAGGCGTGGAACATCGGCAGGACGGCGTAGACGACGCATCCCTCGCCCCTGCTGATCTCGGGAACCCAGGCGCGGGCCTGCGCCGCGTTCGCGAGCAGGTTGCGGTGCGTCAGCCGTGCTCCCTTCGGGGTCCCGGTCGTTCCGCTGGTGTACTGGATGATCGCCAGGTCGTCGGTGGCAGGCCCCTGGTGTCCGGAGGCCAGTCGAGGGGCGCGGCGGAGGTCCTCCCAGCGAATGGTGCGGCTCACCGGCGCGTGCAGAGCGGCACGTGCCGCGCGTGCCCGGGGGATCGGAAGGCGGAGAGCGGCTCGGGTCCGCCGGGGCATGGCGCGCGTGATGTCGACGGAGATGAGGGTGTCCACCGCCAGGTCGTCGGGGAAGCCTTGCACGGTGGCGACGACCTTGCTCCAGACCACGGCGACTCGGGCACCGTGGTCTTCGAACTGCTTCCGCAGTTCTCGCGCCGTGTAGAGCGGGTTGTGCTCCACGACGACGGCGCCCAGGCGCAGCACGGCGTAGAACGCGACGATGTGCTGAGGGCAGTTCGGCAGCACGATCGCCACCGGGTCGCCCGGGCGGACCCCTCGAGCCCGCAGACCCTCCGCGACGCGCTCGATCTCGTCATGCAGTCGCGTGTATGTCGTCTCGCGGCCGAAGAACTCCAGAGCCGGCGCCTGGGGGGTCTGCCGTGCCGCGGTGGTGATCAATTCCACCAGCGACCCGCTCACGGCCGGGAGGTCGGCCGGAACCCCCTCTGCGTAGCTGTCGATCCACGGCCGGGGAGGGTCGTACGTCGTCACGCCGCCACTTTACGTCTCGGAGCGGCCGCGCTTCGAGACGACCCCGCGCGGGGCGGCGGGGGGCGAGCGCCTAAACTGATCGGGTGTCTGAAATCACGCCCGATCTCGTGCGCCATCTGGGCGCGCTCGCCCGCATCCAGTTGAGCGAGGACGAGGTGGACCGCCTCACCGGACAGCTCGACGTGATCGTCGACAACATCGCCAAGGTGTCGCGTGTCGCCACAGCGGATGTGGCGGCGACGAGTCATCCGATCCCGCTGCAGAACGTCTTCCGCGCCGACGAGCCGGCGGACGTGCTGAGTCTCGAGCAGGTGCTGCAGAACGCGCCCGAGGCGGCGGAGGGGCGCTTCCGCGTCACGGCGATCCTGGGAGAGGAAGAGTGAGCGTGGGGGAGGAGCTGACCCGCGCGACGGCGGCGGAACTCGCCGACCGCCTCGCAACCGGCGAGGTCTCGAGCGTCGAGGTCACCGAGGCGCACCTCGAGCGCATCCGGGCCGTCGACGGCGACGTCCATGCGTTCCTGCACATCAATGCGCGCGCCGTCGCCGCCGCGGCTGAGATCGATCGTCGCCGTGCCGCCGGTGATGCGCTCGGGCCGCTGGCGGGCGTGCCGCTGGCGATCAAGGACGTCCTCGTCACCACCGACATGCCCTCCACGAGTGGCTCGAGAATCCTCGAGGGGTATCTCTCCCCCTACGACGCCACGGTGGTCGCGCGCTCCCGTGCGGCCGGCCTCGTCCCGCTCGGAAAGACGAACATGGACGAGTTCGCGATGGGCTCCTCCACGGAGCACTCCGCGTACGGTCCGACCCGGAACCCCTGGGATCTCGAGCGGATCCCCGGTGGGTCGGGCGGCGGGTCGGCCGCGGCCGTCGCCGCCTTCGAGGCCCCGCTCGCCCTCGGCTCCGACACCGGTGGATCGATCCGACAACCGGCTCACGTCACCGGGACGGTCGGCATGAAACCCACCTATGGCGGGGTCAGCCGGTACGGCGCGATCGCCCTCGCCTCGAGCCTCGACCAGGTGGGTCCGGTCACCCGTACCGTCCTCGATGCGGGGCTCCTGCACGACGTGATCGGCGGGCACGACCCTCACGACGCGACCTCCCTGGACGAGAGCTGGCCGTCGTTCGCGGATGCGGCGCGCGAGGGTGCGAGTGGAGAGGTCTTGAAGGGGCTGCGCGTCGGAGTCATCCGCGAACTTCCCGACAGTGGCTTCCAGCCCGGCGTGAGCGAGGCCTTCCGTTCCTCCCTCGACGCCCTCGCCGCCCACGGCGCCGAGATCGTCGAGATCAGCGCCCCTCACTTCGAATACGGGGTCGCGGCGTACTACCTCATCCTCCCCGCCGAAGCGTCGAGCAACCTCGCGAAGTTCGACTCCGTGCGCTTCGGGATGCGGGTGATCCCGCACGCCGGTGCGACAGTCGAGGAGGTGATGGCGGCCACCCGCGAGGCGGGCTTCGGCGACGAGGTCAAGCGCCGCATCATCCTGGGCACCTATGCCCTGTCGGCGGGGTACTACGACGCCTACTATGGCAGCGCTCAGAAGGTGCGCACCCTCATCCAGCAGGACTTCGCCGGCGCCTTCGCAGAAGTCGACGTCATCGCAACGCCCTCCGCGCCGACAACCGCCTTCCGGCTGGGGGAGAAAGTGGACGATCCGCTGCAGATGTACCTGAACGATGTGACGACGATCCCGGCGAACCTCGCCGGGGTACCGGGAATCTCGATCCCCGCCGGACTGGCCGCCGAGGACGGACTGCCGGTGGGCGTGCAGTTCCTCGCTCCTGCTCGCGAGGATGCGCGACTGTACCGGGTGGGGGCCGCACTCGAAGCGGTCCTCGTCGACAGCTGGGGCGGTCCACTTCTGGATCGTCTGCCGGTTCTGGGAGGGGTGGCCTGATGGGCCGTGACGCTCTGATGGACTTCGACCGGGCACTGGAGCTGTTCGAGCCCGTCCTCGGCTTCGAGGTGCACGTCGAGCTCAACACGCGCACCAAGATGTTCTCGACGGCGCCGAACCCGGCGAACAGCGCCTTCCACGACGCGGCGCCGAACACCCTGGTGGCGCCGGTCGATATGGGGCTGCCCGGGGCGCTTCCCGTCGTCAATGAAGAGGCGGTGCGGTCCTCGATCAGTCTCGGGCTCGCGCTCGGGTGCACCATCGCTCCGTCGAGCCGCTTCGCGCGGAAGAACTACTTCTACCCCGACCTCGGGAAGAACTACCAGATCTCCCAGTACGACGAGCCGATCGCCTTCGAGGGCTCGGTCGAGGTGGAACTCTCCGACGGCACCCTGGTGACGGTCGCGATCGAGCGGGCGCACATGGAGGAGGATGCGGGCAAGCTGACCCACGTCGGCGGTGCCACCGGTCGCATCCAGGGTGCGGAGTACTCGCTCGTGGACTACAACCGCGCTGGCGTGCCGCTGGTCGAGATCGTGACGAAGCCGATCTTCGGCGCCGAGCACGCCGCCCCCGACCTCGCCAAGGCCTATGTGCAGACGATCCGAGACATCGTCGTGGGGCTCGGGATCTCCGACGCGCGGATGGAGCGCGGGAACCTCCGCTGCGACGCGAACGTGTCGCTCCGCCCACGGGGGCAGGAGGCGCTCGGCATCCGGACGGAGACCAAGAACGTGAACTCCCTCCGGTCGGTCGAGCGGGCGGTGCGCTACGAGATCCAGCGGCAGGCCGCAATCCTGGCCGAGGGCGGAACCATCACCCAGGAGACCCGTCACTGGCACGAGGACACCGGGACGACCTCCCCCGGACGTCCGAAGTCGGATGCCGACGACTACCGCTACTTCCCAGAGCCGGACCTCCTCCCCGTCGCGCCGCCGCAGTCACTGATCGACGAGCTTCGTTCGGCGTTGCCCGAGCAGCCCGTCGCCCGCCGCCGCCGCCTGAAGGCGGACTGGGGTTTCGGCGACATCGAGTTCCAGGGAGTCGTCAACGCCGGCCTCCTCGGTGACGTCGAGGCGACGGTCGCCGCCGGTGCCACACCGGCCGCCGCCCGCAAGTGGTGGATGAGCGAGATCAGCCGCATCGCCAACGCGGAGGGCCGCGAGCCGGGCGATCTCGTCTCGCCGGCCCAGGTCGCGGAGTTGCAGAAGCTCGTCGACGACGGAACGCTCACCGACAAGCTCGCCCGCCAGGTGTTGGAGGGCGTGATCGCGGGGGAGGGGTCTCCGACCCAGGTCGTCGAGACCCGGGGCCTCGCCGTGGTGTCCGACGACGGTGCCCTCGTCGCCGCCATCGACGAGGCGCTGGCCGCTCAGCCCGACGTGCTCGCGAAGATCCGCGACGGCAAGGTCCAGGCGGCGGGTGCCGTCATCGGCGCAGTGATGAAGGCGATGCGCGGGCAGGCCGACGCGGCCAGGGTGCGCGAGCTCATCCTGGAGCGCGCCGGGCAGTGACCGGATGTCGCGAGGCGGACGGACACCGGAGGCATGGGTCGCGGTGACGGTACCGGTCGGCTGATCTCGCCACCGGGCGCCGACGACACCGGAGCCGGCATCCTGCACGTCGACATGGACGCGTTCTACGCCTCGGTGGAGGTCCTGGACGATCCGGCGCTCCGCGGGAAACCCGTCATCATCGGCGCTCCGGAAAGCCGGTCCGTCGTCTCCAGCGCCTCGTACGAGGCGAGGCGGTTCGGCGTCCGGTCGGCGATGCCTGTGGGGCAGGCGCTGCGACTGTGCCCCATCGCCATCGTCGTCCCCCCTCGTTTCCCCCGGTACGTCGAGATCTCGCGCCGGGTGATGGACCTCTTCCGTGAGATCACTCCGCTTGTGGAGCCGCTCTCCATCGATGAGGCCTTTCTGGACGTGCGGGGCGTGCGGCGACTGTGGGGGAGTCCGGGAATCGTGGCGCAGCTCCTGCGCACCCGCGTCCAGGCGGAGCTCGGGCTGTCCTGCTCGGTGGGCGCCGCCGCCACCAAGCACGTCGCGAAGATGGCGTCCACCATCAGCAAGCCCGACGGACTCCTCATCGTCCCCGAGGCGGCGACCTGGGACTTCCTCGGGGCGAGGAACGTCCGCGAGCTCTGGGGTGTCGGGCCGAAGGCGGCCGAGGCCCTCGCAGCACGTGGCATCCGCACCGTCGCCGACGTTCGCGACACCCCCGATCACGTCCTCGACCGCGTCCTCGGGGCCGCGATGGGCCTGCGCGTGCGAGAACTCTCGCGAGGAATCGATGTCCGCGAGGTCGAGACCGTCCGCACCGAGAAGAGCATCGGGCACGAGGAGACCTTCCACGAGGACATCGTCGACGACGCGGCGCTGCACGCCGAGCTTCGTCGGCTCGCCGACCGCGTCGGAGCGAGGCTTCGAAGCGGAGGGTGGGAGGCCGCGACCGTCTCCATCAAGGTGCGGTTCTCCGACTTCACGAGGCTGACTCGGGCGCAGACCCTCGCCGAGCCGACCGCGGTCGGTCATCGGATCGGCAGCGCCGCGATCGACCTTTTCACGCGGCTGGAGCGGCACCTGCCCGTCCGACTCGTCGGGGTGCGGGCCGAAAAGCTGCGGTCCACCGATGCGACAGCAACGGCGCTGTGGGACGACGACGAGGACTGGAAGCGCGTGGAGGGCGTTCTCGACGGCGCGGCCGCGAAGTTCGGCCGCGGCAGCATCACCCGGGCGGTTCTCCTCGGGCCGGCTCGCGGCGGGTCGGCCCTGCCGTCGCACCCGCGCCCGGCCGAAGACGGCCGCGCTGACGGGTGACTCCCTCCACCCCTGCCGATCACGCCGCGGCGTCGGGGGTGGGCATCCCTCGACGCTGCGGGTACCGTGGGGGGATGCCCAACATCGCGCTCGAGCTCGGCCAGCAGTCCGCCTCCTTCGGAGTGAAGACCGTCTACGGAGATCAGCAAGACGTCGGCGGCGTCCGCCTCGTCCCCGTTGCTCTCACCTGGACCGCGTTCGGCGGTGGATCCGACGAGGCCGGCAACGGCGGGGGAGGCGGCGGCGGCTACGCCGTTCCGGTCGGAGCTTACATCCGCCGCGGCGACGACCTGCGCTTCGAGCCGAACGTCGTCTCGCTGCTGGCCGTCGGCATCCCGTTCGTCTGGGTGGCCGGCCGTGCCCTCAGCCGTGTCATCCGCGCCCTCAAGAAGTAGCGTCGATCCGGTTCACCGGGCCCTCGACAGTGCTGCGGATCTCATCCGCGGCGCGGTTCGCGAGGTCTCGGCAGCGAACCCGGTCGTCCTCATCGACGGGCGGAGCGGCGCGGGGAAGACGACCCTGGCGCGAGAGCTGATCGCCCGGTGGCCGCTTTCGGGGCGGGTGCAGTACGTTCCGCTGGACGCGCTGTACCCGGGCTGGGACGGCCTGGCCTCGGGCGTGGAGACTGCCCGCGAGGCCATCCTCGTACCGCATGCGCGGGGCATGATCGGCGTCTGGGAGCGCTGGGACTGGAACCGCCAGGCGCATGCGGAGGCGCATGCGGTCGACCCGTCACTGCCGCTCATCGTCGAGGGGGCCGGCCTCCTCACGGCGTCGACGGCGCCTCTCGGCGACATCCGGATCTGGCTGGAGTCACCCGCCGTCGCGCGGCGCGAGCGCGCGCTCGCTCGCGACGGCGAGACGTATCGCCCCCACTGGGAACGGTGGGCGCGGCAAGAGGATCGGCACCTGACCGAGAATCGCCCGGCGGAACGGGCGACTCACGTGTTCGCGATCCCCTGATCAGCCGCGGTCGATGGCCTGAATGAGGCCCTCGAGGCGGTAGCCGAGCCACTCGTACACCCCGAAGCGGGGATCGGCATCGTCGCCGTCGTCCTCATCCGTGATCTCCAAGCGCGTGGCCAGCACCAGACGGATGGCGGCGAGGGTGCGGAGCCAGGCCCGGACGGTCGCGGGAGCCAGCGCCAGCTCGACCTCCTCCCACCCGGCCGTGCCGGAGTCTCGGAGGGAGTCGAGTGTCGCGGCGGGCGCCAGCGACTCCCTGACCTCCTCGGCGTCATGCAGCCGGCGCTCGAGAAGATCGCGTTCGGTGATCGCGCGGAACTCCTGCGCTGCTTCCGGGTCGTCGGGGTAGGCGTCGGGGACCAGCCGACCGACGGCCGGGTCGTCGCTGTCGACGGTGTCGCCGCGGACCAGGTCGATGAACTGATCGACGAGCCCCGAGAGGTGGGTCGCCTCGGCGCGCGTGATCTGCACGACGAGCGTCGCCTCGGTCACTGTGTCGGCGCCTTGCGCACGGTCGCCCACAACCCGTAGTCGTGCATGGCCTGGGTGTGCAACTCCATCTGCTCCCGGGGTCCCTCCGCGACGACGGCGTGTCCGTCGTGGTGGACAGCGAGCATGAGGCGGGTGGCCGTGTCAGCGGGGTAACCGAAGTACTCGCGGAAGACGTGGGTGACGTAGCTCATCAGGTTCACGGGATCATTCCACACCACCGTCTGCCAGGGACCCGCGGTGTGAGCTTCGGTACGGCGCGCCACGCGCTCGTCGACATCGGTGAGGGCGCCCATCACGCCCAGCCCAGTTCGTGCAGCCGGGCGTCGTCGATCCCATAGAAATGCGCGATCTCGTGGACGAGGGTGGTGCGGACCTCCGCGCGCAACTCGCCCTCATCGGCACAGGCGGCGAGATGCGGCTGGCGGTAGACGACGATGCGGTCGGGGAGTTCGCCCATCCCGTAACGGTCGCGCTCGGTGAGGGCCCATCCCTCGTACAGTCCGAACAGATCCCCGCTGCCCTCTTCGGGTCGATCTTCGACGACGAACACGACGTTGTCGAGTTCGCCCACCATCTCGTCGGGCAGGCGGTCGAGCTCATCGATCACGAGGCGCTCGAACTCGTCGGCATCCATCTCGAGCACCTCTTCAGGATAGGTGCCGGGGGCGCAAACGGTCGCGGGCTCACGCGTTTTGGGGTGGCTGACGGGACTTGAACCCGCGGCCCCCTGGACCACAACCAGGTGCTCTACCGACTGAGCTACAGCCACCGCGGCCCCGCTACGGCGGGACAACCCAACGATTCTCTCACACGCCGGGGGAGAACGCCGACACCACCGAGGCTGCGACGGCGCGCGCCCCGTCGCTGGTCGGCCCGGGCCCGGGCACGAAGACCGCCTGCCGGTAGTAGGCCAGCTCGGTGATGGATTCCCGGATGTCGGCGAGTGCCCGGTGACCACCGTTCTTTGCCGGAGAGTGGATGTAGGCACGCGGGTACCACCGGCGGGCGAGTTCTTTGATGCTCGACACATCGACGTTGCGGTAGTGCAGCCAGCGGTCGATCCGAGGCATGTACTTGGCGAGGAACATCCGGTCGGTACCGATCGTGTTCCCGGCGAGCGGAGCCTTGCCCTCCTGCGGTGCGAATCGTTGGATGTACTCCAGCGCCTGGAACTCCGCGTCCGCCGCGCTGACGCCGTGCGGGATCTCTTCGAGCAGCCCCGAGGTCTCGTGCATCGTTCGCACGAAATCGCTCATGTTCTCGAGCGCCGACGCGTCCGGCTTGATGACGACGTGAAAGCCGGGATCGAGAGGACGCAGCTCGAAGTCGGTGACCACCACGGCGATCTCCACCAGTTCGTCGACGGCGAGGTCGAGCCCCGTCATCTCGCAGTCGATCCAGACGAGCCGGTCATTCTCAGAAGCCCCCACCATGCGACCATCCTAGTGACGGCACTCGACCGTGCCTCCGGAGGCGAGGGGCGTGCCACGCCGGCGACGATCCGCCCCTGAGGTGAGTCCCTCCGGGAGGATTCGAACCCCCGACCTGGCGGGTAGAAACCGCTCGCTCTGTCCCCTGAGCTACGGAGGGAAGGACCCCTCCAGCGTACCGGCGCCATCGCCGGCGCTGAAACCGGGCCGCGCTGATCCGCACGCCCGTCACGACCCTGGCGGCGGAGCCGAAGGCGGCGTACGGTCGAATGATCGGAAGGAGTTCGACGATGAGCACAGCCGACACGCGCACCGCCTTGTGGGTGGCCTATGGAACGCAGGGGGTGGTCGGGAGCATCCGGAAGGCGGCCGACGGCTACACCGTCACGATGGCGGGAGCGGATGCGCCGACGGGCACCTACCCGACGATGCAGATCGCCAAGAACGCGCTCCACGCCCGGATGCGGCCGGGAAGCGCCTGGCCGACGTTCCAGGAGCACTGAGGCGGCCCCGCTGCACGCGGCGCGGTCGACTGCTCGGGCGGCGGCGTCAGACGGACGCGCTCGGTGACAGGGCGCGGTCCCTCTTCCGAGGGGCGCGTGCGGTGTCGAGGAGCGGTAACGCGATGTGGACGAGCGGTCCGATCGTGAACGCGAAGACGAGCGTGCCGATCCCGACCGTACCGCCGAGCATCCACCCGGCGCACAGGACGGTGATCTCCACCGACGCTCGGCACAGCCAGATGGGCCAGCCGAGTCTGGCGTGGAGTCCCGTCATCAGCCCGTCGCGCGGACCCGGTCCGAACCGCGCGCCGATGTACAGCCCCGAGGCGATCGCCACGAGGAGGATCCCAGCGATCAGAACGGCGATCTGAACCAGCGGACCCCCCGAAACGGGCGGCACGATCCACAGCACGAACTGCATGCTCGTCCCGACGAGGAGGATGTTGGCGACGGTCCCGATTCCCGGGCGCTGCCGGAGCGGGATCCAGGCCAGCAGGACGAAGAATCCCACGATGTTCGTGACCCACCCGATGCCGAGCCCGGTCTGCACGGACAGGCCCTGCGCGAACACCGTCCAGGGATCCACTCCCAGCCCCGCCTCGACGGTCAGGGCGCACCCGGCGCCGTAGACGAACAGGCCGAGGAGCAATTGGATGATCCGACGGGGCATGGTTCCATGAGACCACACCATTGGACTGGACCCCGCAGTCCAATCCGCCTACGGTGGCCTCATGGACTCCCGCATCTCCGCTCGCGCGCTCGCGCAAGCCCTTGGCGGCTGGCGTACCCGTGAACCCACGTACGAAGCCCTCGCGGACGGCATCCGGCTGCTCTGCCTCGACAACCGCCTCGCGCCACGGACCACTCTGCCCGCGGAGCGCGAGTTGGCCGTGGCTCTCGGGGTCAGTCGCAGTACGGTGGCTGCGGCCTACCGCAGCCTTCGGGACAGCGCGCACATCGCGAGTCTTCGAGGCTCGGGAAGTGTCACGCTCCCGCTCGCGCGCCGTGACCCCGGTCTCGCGCCGCCATTGCACCGCGACGATGTCGATCTCCAGCAGGCCAGCCCGGCGGCATGGCCGGGCCTTGCCGGAGTGATCGCGGAGGCGGCCGGATCGGCGGCGGCTCTGGTGTCCCGCTCGGGGTACGACATCGTCGGACGCTCCGACCTGCGCGCATCCATCGCCGCGCGCTATGACGAGCTCGGTCTTCCCACGTCCCCGTCGGAAGTGCTGGTCACGACCGGAGCGCAGAGTGCCATCCACTTGCTCGCCCGCGCCCTCATCGGTCGCGGTGACCGCGTCATGATGGAGACGCCGACCTACCCTCATGCCGCCGATGCCCTCCGCCACGCGGGCGCTCGACTGACAGCGGTACCCGTGACCGTCGATGCCGGCTGGGATGTCGATCGGGCGATGCAGGCGTATCGGCGAACGCTGCCCACTGCGGCCTACCTGATGCCCGACTTCCACAACCCGACGGGGCGGTCGATGACGATAGACGAGCGGGCGATCCTCGCCGCCGGCGCGGAGCGCGCCGGAACGACGCTGGTCATCGACGAGACCACGGCCGAACTCGACATCGACCGCGGGGCGGTGGCCCGCGGATTCGACGGCATCGATCCGGCACTCGTCGTCCGCGTGGGATCGCTCGGCAAAACGGTGTGGGGCGGACTGCGGATCGGCTGGATCCGGGCCTCCGGCGAGCTCATCCGCCGCCTGGCGTCACTTCGTTCTACGCAGGACCTCGGTACTCCTGAGCTGGAGCAGGCCGTGGCGACGGAGGTGTTGCGGCGATTCTCCGACGTGGTCGACCAGCGCCGCCACCTCCTCCGAGAGGGGCGCGACACCCTCGTCACCGCACTGGAGGATCGCCTCCCGCAGTGGCGCGTGCCCCGGCCGCCCGGAGGTGTGTCGTTGTGGATCGAACTGGACGCCCCGCTCAGTGCGGCGCTCGTCATGGACGCCCGTACCCGCGGCGTGCTCCTCTCTTCGGGCCCACGCTTCTCCGTCGACGGCGGACACGACCGGTACCTCCGGGTGCCGTTCACCGCACCGGTCGAGCAACTCCTCCGTGCCGCGGACATCCTGGCGCAGTCGTGGGCGGCGGTCCGCCACGCCGCGCCGCCGACCCTCGCCCCCCCACAGGACGCGCTCGTCTGAGGGTCCTCTTCCGATTCCGTGTCGACGTTGCACGGTCTCACCGCGCGTAGAACAGGCACGTCAGCGCATCGTCCATCGACCAGAAGTCGCCGAGGTCGCGGAACGCCTGTGAGATCGAGGAGTAGCGGAGGGCCCGGAACCGGGCTCCCGCCGGGTCCTGCCACTGCCTGATGTGCCCGATGATGCGACCACTGCGGTCGAGGGCGCGCCACAGGCGTGGTCCCGCCGCGATGAGCCGGAGACCCGAGGTGGTGACCGGAGAGGGGCGATGAGGAGCACCGGCTGCCGAAGAAAGGGATGTCATGTCTACCTCCACGATCGAAGCTATCTCCGACTTCCGACATCGACCGGATCCATCCGCCACCCCCGTCCTCTCCTGCACAGGCGGCGTTTTCTCGAGGCCATCCACCGATCGCCGTCCCGTGTGCCGGAGACCCGGCCGCTCTGGCGACGATGGGTCCACGCCGGTGCCCGTCGGGCACCCGGGCACCGGCGCCGACCCTTCCTTCTGAGAGCGGAGACACCATGTCCGACACCATCACCCTCACCGGCAACATCGCCACGATCCCTGAGCACAAGAAGATCGCGGGGGACATCCCCCTGACCTCCTTCCGTCTGGCAAGCTCCCAGCGCAGACTCGACCGAGCCACCGGGGAGTGGGTGGACGGCGAGACGAACTGGTACACGATCTCGCTCTTCCGGGCGCTCGCCGAGCACGGCGTGCTCTCGCTTCGCAAGGGCGATCGCGTGATCGTCACCGGAAGGCTGAAGATCAAGGAGTGGGACAACGGCACCCGCAAAGGTCTCTCGATCGAGGTGGAGGCCGATGCGATCGGGCACGACCTGAAGTTCGGCACCTCCACCTTCCAGCGAGCGAACGCGGGCCGCCCGCCCGCCGAGCCGGAGGCGTCGGCTTGGGCGGTGCCCGGTGGTGGGAACGACGACGGAACCTCTGATTGGGCGACCGCCGCTCCCGCGGCCAGCGGCGCGGGCACCGGTCTCGCAGCCCCGGAGCCGGCGACGGCGGACGTGCCGACGGGCGTCGGCGACGAGGAACGCGCGCTCGTCACGACCGGGGAGCGCCCGTTCTGACCGCGACGGTCGCAGCGGGGCACGAAGCCGACACCCGTAGACTCGGCGCGTGCTTCCGAGGAGATCGGCTCGCCCCGTGCCCCCCCGATCGCGGCTGACCGCGAAAGCGGTCCTCACCGTGGCGTTCGTCGCCTTGGCTGCGACCGGCTGCGCCCCGGATGCCCCGCCGTCACCCACCCCCACACCGCCGCCGAGCGCGGAGGCCTCGGCGCCCGCGCCGACGCCGAGCGGGCCCGCACTCGACCCGGCGGGGTCGGCCGAAGACAACCTTCCCTACTTCGATGGAGTGATCGCCGGGGTCTGGCAGGGCGGGGCCGGGGTAGCCGGGCGCGCGTACGTGGACGCCCTCGTGGCCGCGGGTTTCGACAAGGCGGCCATGCAGGTCACCGCCGACACGTCCACGGTGGGCAATCCGGCCGAGAGCCTGCAGGTTTCGGTGCGCTGGGGGGAGGAGTGTCTCATCGGTCAGGTCGGCCAGGCGACCGGCGAGCCGGTCGCGACGGTCGTCACCGGTCTCCCCGACGGAGGCTGCCTCCTCGGGGACACCCGGCCCATCGACTGGTGACTCCCGCGCTCCGAAGGACGGCGTCGTTGCGGTCTCCGACGGGCCGAGGCGACAGATTTTGCGTCCCGAGCGCGCGCCTGCGGAGCCGGAGCGGGCGCCCGGAGGGCGCGAGCCCTCCGGCTGAGGTGGACGCCGGTGCGGGTCACGCGGCCCTTGCTCGGGCGAGGCGGCCGATACGGAGTCCGGGGGTGCCGGCCGCTAGGCTGGGACGCTGACGTCGGGACGTGAAGGGAAGCAGCGAGGGTATGGCTGAGTACATCTACCAGATGGTGCGCGCCCGCAAGGCGGTCGGCGAGAAGGTGATCCTGGATGACGTCACGATGGCGTTCCTCCCGGGTGCGAAGATCGGCATGGTCGGTCCCAACGGCGCCGGGAAGTCGACGATCCTGAAGATCATGGCCGGTCTCGACCAGCCCTCCAACGGCGAGGCCAAGCTCTCGCCCGGATTCACCGTGGGCATCCTCATGCAGGAGCCGGAGCTCGATGAGAGCAAGTCGGTGCTGGAGAACATCCAGGACGGCATCGCGATCAAGGCCAAGGTCGACCGCTTCAACGAGATCTCCGCGCTGATGTCGGACCCCGATGCGGATTTCGACGCGCTGCTCGCCGAGATGGGGCAGCTGCAGGAGGAGATCGACGCCGCCGACGCGTGGGACCTCGATTCCCAGCTGGAGCAGGCGATGGATGCCCTGCGCACACCGCCGGGCGACGCCGAGGTGTCGCACCTGTCCGGTGGGGAGAAGCGCCGCGTCGCGCTGACGAAGCTGCTGCTGCAGAAGCCCGACCTCCTGCTCCTCGATGAGCCGACCAACCACCTCGACGCCGAGAGCGTGCTCTGGCTCGAGCAGCATCTGCAGAAGTATCCCGGCGCGGTGATCGCGATCACGCACGACCGGTACTTCCTCGACAACGTCGCCGAGTGGATCGCCGAGGTCGACCGCGGGCGGCTCATCGGCTACGAGGGCAACTATTCGACGTACTTGGAGAAGAAGCGCGAGCGCCTTGAGGTCCAGGGGAAGAAGGACGCGAAGCTGGCCAAGCGCCTCTCGGACGAACTCGAATGGGTGCGCTCGAACGCCAAAGGCCGTCAGGCGAAGTCGAAGGCTCGCCTCGCGCGCTACGAGGAGATGGCTGCCGAAGCGGAGCGGACGCGGAAGCTGGACTTCGAGGAGATCCAGATCCCGCCCGGGCCCCGGCTCGGGAGCATCGTCATCGAGGCGAAGAATCTGCAGAAGGGCTTCGACGGGCGCTCGCTCATCGAGGGCCTGAGCTTCAGCCTCCCCCCGAACGGCATCGTCGGCGTCATCGGCCCGAACGGAGTGGGGAAGACCACGCTGTTCAAGACGATCGTGGGACTCGAGCCACTCGACGGCGGCGACCTGAAGATCGGCGAGACGGTGAAGATCAGCTATGTCGATCAATCCCGCGCGAACATCGACCCGCAGAAGACGCTGTGGGAGGTCGTCTCCGACGGACTCGACATCATCACCGTGGGAAAGACCGAGATCCCCTCACGGGCCTACGTGTCGAAGTTCGGCTTCAAAGGACCCGACCAGCAGAAGAAGGCCGGCGTCCTCTCGGGCGGAGAGCGGAACAGGTTGAATCTGGCGCTCACCCTCAAGGAGGGCGGAAATCTGCTGCTCCTCGACGAGCCGACCAACGACCTCGACGTCGAGACCCTGCAGTCGCTCGAGAACGCGCTGCTGGAATTCCCGGGGTGCGCCGTGGTCATCACGCACGACCGGTGGTTCCTCGACCGCATCGCCACGCACATCCTGGCGTATGAGGGCACCGAGGACGACCCCGACAACTGGTACTGGTTCGAGGGGAACTTCGACGCCTACGAGCAGAACAAGATCGAACGGCTCGGGCCCGAGGCGGCGACACCGCATCGCTCGACGTACCGCAAACTCACCCGTGACTGACCGGTCCGACGTCGTCTCGGCGGCGACGCCCGTCGGGCGACGCCTGCATGTGCCGATCCCGCTTCGCTGGGGCGATCTCGACGCCTTCAACCACGTCAACAACACCTCGATGCTGAAGCTCCTCGAGGAGGCGCGCGTCCGGGCCTTCTGGCTGCCCGACGCAGGGGAGACGGCACCCGCCACGGCCGTGCTGTCCTCCAGCATCACGTCGGGAGTCCTGACCCTGATCGCCCGCCAGGAGATCGAGTACCTCGCACCCGTTCCCTATCAGCGGCATCCGCTCGACGTGCAGCTGTGGTTCGGCAAGCTCGGCGGCTCGAGCATCGACGTCTGCTACGAGGTCTGCAGCCCCCTCGAGACCGCCGGCCCCGACGGTGCGCAGACCGTCTACGCCCGTGCGACGACCGTCGTGGTGAAAGCCGACGCGCTCACCGGCCGACCACTTCGGTTGAGCGAGGCCGAGCGCGCCGCATGGCAGCCCTACCTCGGCCCGTCCATCGAGTACACCCACCGCCGATGAGAACAGCCGCGGTGAGGCCCGCGGCCCGAGTCATCCGCCGCCCTCCTGCGAGGGGACGCGAACCATCACCTCCTGCGCGACGCTCGCGACGAGCACTCCCTCGCGCGTGAAGATCCGGCCCTGCGCCAGCCCCCGGCCGCCGCGCGCGCTGGGCGACTCCTGCACGTAGACCAGCCACTCGTCCACGCGCGCCGGCCGGTGCCACCACATCGCATGATCCAGACTCGCCACTTTCAATCCGGGCGTCGCCCAGGCCACGCCATGAGCACGGAGGATCGACTCCTGAATCGTCAGGTCGCTCAGGTACGCCAGAGCCGCCCGATGCATACCGGGATCGTCAGGCAGCTGTCGCCGAGTGCGGAGCCATACCGCCTGCCGCGGCACTCGGTCGCCCTCCACGGTGAGGTACACCGGCGACGGGACGTGGCGGACGTCGACCGGCCGGTCGGTGAAGAGCCGTTTCGACATCGGATGGAGTCCCGTCATCTGCTCCTCGATGTCGGGGAGCTCCTCGGGCGCCGGGAGGTCAGCGGGCATGTCGGCCTGGTGCTCCACACCCGGGTCCTCGTCCTGGAAGGACGCGATGGCCGAGAAGATCGGAACGCCCGCTTGGAAGGCCTGAGTCCGTCGTGTCGAGAACGACCTCCCGTCGTGGATCCGATCGACCGCGAACGTGATGCCCTGGGCGGCATCGCCCGGACGCAGGAAGTACCCGTGCATCGAGTGCACGATGCGCCCGGGTGCGATGGTCCGCTCGGCGGCGACGAGCGACTGGGCGAGCACCTGGCCGCCGTAGACGCGGCCGAGGGGCATCCGCTGCGAGACGCCGGTGAAGATGTCCTCGGTGGTGCGGGCAGCCGAGTCGGCGAGATCGAGAACGGCGAGCATCGACGCGACCGGATCGGCGTCGGCGGGGATCGGATCCGGCGCGGGCGTCCGGCTCGGGGCGTCTGTCACGCGGGCCTCCTGTCCGGGATCGGCACCCGTGGTCTTGGTAGTTTAGGTCGGATGTCTTCGCGTCTGATTCTCGCCGATGCCCACGCTGCCGCGGACGCGCTCACGTTCGCCGGACGAGCCGCACGCCTCGGTGATGGTGAGGTGCGACTGCGGGCGGCGGGCGGCACCTTGACGATGTGGTCGGCCGTGCTCGCTCCGCGCGGCCTCTTCGACGCCACTCCGACCATCCTCGGGATGCGGGCGGTGCGGGCCGACCCCGAGCTGGAGTGCGACTTCGTCGTCGCAGCGACGGGGCTGTCGGCCTCGCCCGACGATCCCGCGGCGCTCGCCCTTCCCGACTCGGCACTCGCGCCCGCATGGGCCGGGATCTCTCCGCCGCGGGACGGGTGGACACCGGCGGGGGAAGTCGATGCCTCCGCGCTGGCGGCACGCGCGCAATGGGGGATCTCGGCCGTCGCCGATCGCCTGCCGCAGGATCCGGGCGAGGATGTCGTCCGGATCATCCGGTCGGAGGTGTGGGGAGCTCCCGCTCCGGAGCTCGGCGGCGTGCCGCTCGGCGCCGCTTTCGCCGCGTTCGGTCTCGGATTCATCGGGGGCGAGGAGACCGCGCAGATCTACACCGCGCCCTCCTGGTCGCGCCTGACGCTCGGCCGAGGGCACGTGCTCATCCGTCGCCCTCCCCGTGAGGGGCTGACGCCCGTCCGGACGACCGGCGACGGCACCCGCTGACCCGGTGAGTCCCGGTCGCGGGGTCTCAGGCCGCCGCTGCTGCCGCCCGACCGGCGGCCCGGCCGGAGAAGAGACATCCGCCGAGGAACGTGCCTTCCAAGGCGCGATAGCCGTGAACGCCGCCCCCGCCGAAGCCGCTCGCCTCACCGGCGGCGAAGAGACCCGGAAGCGCCGTTCCGTCGGCGGTAAGGGCTCGGCCGTCGAGATCGGTCTGCAGGCCGCCGAGCGTCTTACGGGTGACGATGCCGAGGCGCACGGCGATGAGGGGACCGGCCTTCGGGTCCTGAAGCCGGTGCGGGGCCGCGGTACGGATGAGACGGTCGCCCCGGAACGCGCGCGCCGATCGCAGCATCGCGATCTGGGCGTCCTTCGTGAAGGCGTTCACGACCTCGCGATCACGGGCTTCGACCTCCCGACGCACCTGCTCGGGATCCAGCAGATCGCCTCCAGGAAGCTCCTGCATGCCGGCGATGAGGTCGGCCAGGCTCGACCGCACTACGAAATCGACCCCTCGGTCGAGGAACGCCTGTACGGGGCCGGCCGCGCCCCTTCCCAGACGAGAGCGCAGGAGGAGGGGGAGGTCCTTGCCGGTCAGGTCGGGATTCTGCTCGCTGCCGGACAGAGTGAACTCCTTCTCCACGATCCGCGAGGAGAGCACGAACCACGAGTGATCGGAACCCGTGCGCCGTAGGTGCGCCAGGGTGCCGAGCGTGTCGAAGCCGGGGTAGAGGGGGACCGGAAGACGCGTGCCGCGCGCATCCAGCCAGAGCGACGAGGGACCGGGCAGGATGCGGATGCCGTGCTGCGGCCAAACCGGATCGTGGTTGTGAAGTCCTTCGACGTAGTGCCACATGCGGTCTGAGTTGATCAGGCGCGCGCCGGCCGCCTGCGTCGCGCCGATCATCGAGCCGTCGACGTAGGAGGGGACGCCCGCGAGAAGCTCCGCCGGCGGTTCGCCCAGCCGCTCCGGCCAGTACCGGCGGACGAGGTCGTGGTTTCCCCCGATCCCTCCCGAGGAGACGATCGTGGCAGCCGCCTCGACCTCGAAGGCCCCCACCACCTCGCGAGAGCTCGGTCGGCCCCGGGCGGCCCCCGAGGGGGCGAGGATGTCTCCTGCTGCGCCGACCACCGCACCGGCGGTCATCCGCAGCTGCGTCACCCGATGCCGGGGGAGGATCGTGAGGCGACCCGCCGCCTCGGCCGCCTCGGCATCAGCGACGAACGGCCCGACCACTCCGGGACCGGTGCCCCACGTGACGTGGAAGCGAGGGACGGAGTTCCCCGGTCCCGTGGCTCCGTAGCCGCCCCGCTCGGCCCAGCCCACGACCGGGAAGAAGGAGATCCCGCGGCTGCGCAGCCACCCCCGCTTCTCCCCGGCTGCGAAGTCGAGGTAGGCCTCGGCCCACCGGCGCGGCCAGGCGTCTTCCGGCCGATCGAATCCGGCGGTACCGAGCCAGTCCTGCCGGGCGAGCTCGAGCGAGTCGCGGACGCCCATGCGTCGCTGCTCGGGCGAGTCGACCAGGAAGAGGCCGCCGAACGACCACCATGCCTGACCGCCCAGGTTCGTCCGCGGCTCCTGGTCGAGGAGCACCACTTCCTTCCCCGCGGCGATCGCCTCGCTGGCGGCGACGAGGCCGGCGAGGCCCCACCCGATGACGAGGACGTCGGTCTGGATCATCGAGGGTGAGCTCATCGCGACTCCTTCGTCGGCTCGAACGTGTTGACCATCGCGAAAGCGGCGCGCTGGAGGTAGTCCCACAACGTCGCTTCCTGCAGGGGCGGGAGCGCGAGCTCGTCAACGGCCGTGCGCATATGGCGGAGCCAGCGGTCGCGGGCGTCCGGATTGACGTGGAAGGGCGTGTGGCGCATCCGGAGCCGGGGGTGGCCGCGCTCCTGACTGTAGGTCGTCGGCCCACCCCAGTACTGCACGAGGAAAAGGGTGAGGCGTTCCTTGGCGGGGGCCAGATCCTCCTCGGGATACATCGGGCGCAGCACCTCGTCGAGCGCCACCTCTCGGTAGAACACGTCGACGAGCCGGCGGAAGGTCGGCAGGCCTCCCACCTCGTCGTAGAACGACAGGGGCGTGTCGTGCCCGGTCATGCTGTGTCCGTTCGATCGACGTCTGACGGTGCCGACGCGCTCTCCGTGGGAGGGACGTCCGCGGGAGCCGGCTTCTCGGCTGCATCCCGCACCCGCTTCGGTCGCAGCTTCGGACGCCAGACGGGCCGCTCGGGCGGGACCGGCACGGGAGTGGGCTTGGTCTTTGGGGGATTCGCCCCGCGGACACGGTGAGCGCCGTCATGGCCTTCGAGACGCACCGAGGCGATCGTGGGGGCGGCGATTCCCAATGCATCGAGCACGCGCTTCAACCGGACGCGAAGCTCCTTTGCGACGTCGTCCTTCGCATGCGCACGCGTCCGCATCACCACGCGCAGCACGAGCGTCTCTCCGGTCGCGGCTTCCAGCCCCCACACCTCGGGCCGCTCGACGATGCGGGACCGCCACTTCGGGTCTTTGGCGAGTCCGTTCGCGGCGTCCTGCAGGGCGTGCTCCGCCTCGTCGAGGTCTGAGTCGGCGGGGACCCCCACGTCGACGATGACGCGTGACCAGCCCTGGGAGAGGTTGCCGATGCGTGTGATCTCGCCGTTCCGGACGTACCACAGCGTGCCGTTGACGTCACGGACGTGGGTGATCCGAACGCTGACGTACTCGACGATCCCGGTCGCGAGGCCGAGGTCGACGACGTCGCCGATGCCGATCTGGTCTTCGGCGACGATGAAGATGCCGTTGAGGACGTCACGGACGATGTTCTGCGCGCCGAAACCCAGACCCGCCCCGACGGCGGCGGTGAGGAGGGTGAGGGAGCCGAGCACATTCGGATTGATCACCGAGATGATGAGCAGCAGCGCGACGACGACGATGGTGACGTTGAGGATGTTCTGCAGGATCGACCCCAGCGTGCGCGTCCGCTGGACGACGCGGACCTGCGCGATCGGTGAGCGCTCGAGCGCCTGCGTGTCGTCGACCCGAGCACGGTTCTTCGCCCCGGAAACGATCCGATCCACCACGCGGCGGATCACCAGCCGCAGGATGGCGCCGATGACCAGGGCGGCAACGATGATGATGCCGACCTGAAGCGCGGCGAGCCCGATGCCGCGGAGGACGGCGAGCACATCCTCCCAGAAGGCGGGCTCTGTCACGGGAACCTCGGGGCAAGAAGACGGATCATCGGTTCTCGATCCTAACGAGGCGGCCCCCGAGTATTCGCTGGGGGCCGCCTCCTCGGCCAGGGGGCACCTACTGGGCGTCGCGCTCCTGCACCGACAGGGCCCGCTCGACGCCCGCGAGGTTCTCCTGGACCAGGCGGCGGAGCGCGGGCGGTGCGTCGGCGTGCGACGCCAGCCACGCGCGTGTGGCGTCGCGCAGCGCGACATCGGCCAGCGGCGCCGGGTAGAGACCGGCGATGAGGTACTCGGCGATCTTGTAGGTGCGCGACTCCCAGATCGGAAGAAGCATGGCGAAGTACGGCTCGACGTACGCGCCGAGGAGCTCCCGTCCGCCGGGGTGGACGAAGCCGAGCGCCGCCGATCGGACGAGGGTGTTCGGCAGGTCGTCGCGGTCGACCAGCGAGGCCCACGCCGCGCGCTTGGCCTCGGGGAAAGGAAGGGCGGCACGGGCCTGCGCGGCGAACTCCCCGCCCTTGGCGGTGTTGTCGGCGGCGAGGGCCGTTTCGATGTCGCCGACCGACGCCACCCCGCCGGCGGCGAGGGCGACGAGCAGCTGCCAGGAGAGGTCGGTGTCGATGGCGAGCCCCTCCAGCACCTCGTCACCGGTGCGGAGGTCCTTCACGAGGCTCCAGTGGTCGGAAGTGCACGAGGCCGACGCGAACGCGGTGACGAACTGCAGCTGGTTGTCGCTTCCGGGTGCGGCCCTCCGGGCGAGATCCCAGAGCCCGTCGGCGACTCGGCGACGCGTGTCATCCCGCTTCTCGGGAGAGACGTAGGAATTCGCGGCGAGCTGCAGCTGCGCGAGGGTGGTCCGCACCGTCGTCGACTCGGTCTCCCGGGCGATGTTGCGCAGCACCAGATCGACGTAGTCCGACGCGGACGCCTCGGCGTCGCGGGTCTGGTCCCAGGCAGCCCCCCAGACCAGCGAGCGTGCGAGGGGATCGGCGATCTTGTCGAGGTGCTCGATCGCGGTCCCGAGCGAGCGCTCGTCGAGGCGGATCTTGGCGTAGGCGAGGTCCTCGTCGTTGAGCAGCACCAGATCGGGACGGGGGCGCCCAGCGAGCTCGGGCACCTCGGTGCGGTCGCCGTCGACATCCAGCTCGATATGGTGCGTGCGCACGAGCGCATCACCCTGGAGCTCGTAGAAGCCCACACCCAGCCGGTGCGGCCGGATCGTGGGGTAGTCGGCGGGAGCGGTCTGGATGATCGCGAACCGCCGGATCGAACCGTCCGCCGCGTCGTCGATGACCGGGGAGAGGGTGTTGACCCCGGCGGTCTCCAGCCACTTGCGCGACCAGGTCGACAACTCGCGACCACTTGTCTCCTCGAGCTCGGTGAGGAGATCCGACAGCTCCGTGTTGGACCATTCGTGCTTGGCGAAGTAGGCCGCCACCCCCGCGAAGAACGCGTCGATCCCGACCCACGCGGCGAGCTGCTTGAGCACCGAGCCGCCCTTGGCGTAGGTGATCCCGTCGAAGTTGACCTGCACGTCTTCGAGGTCGTTGATCTCGGCGACGACCGGGTGGGTGGAGGGGAGCTGGTCCTGCCGGTACGCCCAGGTCTTCTCCATCGCGTTGAAGGTGGTCCACGCCTCGGTCCACTCCGTCGCTTCCGCGGTCGCGATGGTCGACGCCCACTCGGCGAACGACTCGTTCAGCCAGAGGTCGTTCCACCACTTCATCGTGACGAGGTCGCCGAACCACATGTGCGCGAGCTCGTGCAGGATCGTAACGACCCGGCGCTCCTTGACGGCGTCGGTGACTTTGCTGCGGAAGACGTAGGTCTCGGTGAAGGTCACCGCTCCGGCGTTCTCCATCGCGCCTGCGTTGAACTCGGGGACGAACAGCTGGTCGTACTTGGCGAAGGGGTAGGGGTAGGCGAACTTCTCCTCGAAATACGCGAATCCCTGCCGCGTCTTGTCGAAGATGTAGTCTGCGTCGAGATGCGCCCAGAGGCTCTTCCGCGCGTAGACGCCGAGCGGGATCACACGCCCCGAGGAACTGGTGAGCTCCGAGAAGGTCTTCTCGTAGGGGCCGGCGATGAGGGCGGTGATGTACGACGAGATCCGCGGTGTCGCCTCGAACGTCCACGTCGCCGTGCCGTCGCCATGACGCTTCGGTTCGGGGGTCGGCGAGTTCGACACGACCTCCCAGGGCTCCGGCGCCGTCACGGTGAACTGGAAGGTCGCCTTCAGATCCGGCTGCTCGAAGACCGCGAACACACGGCGGGAATCGGGAACCTCGAACTGCGAGTACAGGTAGACCTCGCCGTCGACCGGGTCGACGAAGCGGTGCAGACCCTCACCGGTGTTGGTGTACAGGCAGTCGGCGTCGACGACGAGCTCGTTCTCCTCGGCGAGATCGGTGAGCGTGATCCGTGCGTCGGCGAACGCCTCGGTCGGATCGATCGAGCGGCCGTTGAGGGTGACCTCGCGGACATCCCCGGCGATGAGGTCGATGAACGTGGACGCACCCGGAGTCGCGCGGAATCGCACGACCGTTCGAGAGCCGAACACCTCTGCGCCTCGGGTGAGATCGAGCGACACCTCGTAGGAGCGGGTGTCGACGACGGCACGGCGCTCCTGCGCCTCGAGGCGGGTGAGGTTCTCTCCTGGCACGACGGTTCTCCCGGGGTTCTGGGGGTAGACGAGGCGGCCCGGCCCTGTGGCACCGGCACCGCTGACAACTGCACCAGCCTACGCCCGGCGCCGCGCCCTCCGTGCGGTGCCAGGATGGAAACGTGACCGATCTCGCCCCCCAGGACGCCGCCTCCGACACCCCCACGGTGCTGTTCGCCTCTCCGGCCGCCGCCGGGGGGCCGCCGCACGTCCAGACCCCCGTCGCCTACGACGCCGTCCTCCTCGCAGGCTTCGGCGGGCCCGAGGGGCAGGATGACGTCATCCCCTTCCTGCGCAACGTCACGCGCGGTCGCGGCATCCCCGACGAGCGGCTCGAGGAGGTTGCGCACCACTACCGGCACTTCGGCGGAGTGAGTCCCATCAACGCGCAGAACCGGGCCCTGAAGGCGGCCCTGGAAGCAGAGCTCGAACGGCGCGGCATCGACCTCCCGGTGTATTGGGGCAATCGCAACTGGGCGCCGTACCTCGATGAAGCGGTCCGCGACGCCGCTGCGGCGGGCCACACCACGCTGCTCGGGCTCGCCACCAGCGCCTACAGCTCCTTCTCCAGCTGCCGGCAGTACCGCGAGGACTTCGCTCGCGCCCTCGACGACACCGGCCTGGGTGACCGCGTCACCATCGACAAGGTGCGCCAGTTCTTCGACCACCCTGGTTTCGTCGCTCCGTTCGTCGCCGGCGTCCGCGCCGCCGTGCGCGAGCTGCTCGATGAGGGCATCGCGCCCGAGCGCATCCGGGTGCTGTTCTCCACCCACAGCATCCCTTCCGCCGACGCCGAGCGCTCCGGCCCCCGCGATCGCGACTTCGGCCCGGGTGGCGCCTATGAGGCCCAGCACCTTGCTGTCGCAGAGGTGGTCATGGCCGACATCGTCGCCGAGATCCCCGCGGCCGACGGCGTCCCCTGGCAGGTGGTGTACCAGTCGCGTTCGGGTCCGCCCAGCCAGCCCTGGCTGGAGCCGGATGTCGTGGACGTCATCGAGTCGCTCCCCGGCGTCGGTGCCGAGGCGGTGGTGATCGTTCCTCTCGGCTTCGTCAGCGATCACATGGAGGTCATGTGGGACCTCGACACCGAGGCGCTCGAAGCCGCCGCCGAGGCCGGGCTCCGCGCCGTCCGCACACCGACCCCGGGCATCGACCCCGCGTACGTCTCCGGGCTCGTCGACCTCATCGAGGAACGCCTCCGCGGCACCCCTGCGACAGACCGCCCGCACCGCACTCCGCTGGGCCCGTGGTTCGACGTGTGTCGCCCGGGGTGCTGCGAGAACGTGCGCGCGGGGTTCAAACGAGCGGCGTCCGGCGTCGCACCGTGATCGCGGCCGACCCGACTCCCATGGGCCGCGTCGGGTCATCCGCACGTCCATAGGATGAGGACCATGCGCATCCACATCGGCACCGACCACGCCGGCCTCGAGTTCTCCACGCAGCTGCAGCAGCACCTCGCCGTCCAGGGTCACCAGGTCATCGATCACGGACCCCTCGAGTACGACGCGCTGGATGACTACCCGGCGTTCTGCATCCGGGCCGCCGAAGCCGTCGAGCGTGACCAGGCGGCGGGTCTGGAGGCGCTCGGCGTGGTCTTCGGGGGCTCCGGCAACGGCGAGCAGATCGCGGCCAACAAAGTCCGCGGCATCCGGGCCGCCCTGGTCTGGAGCATCGCCACTGCGGAACTGGCCCGCCAGCACAATGACGCCAACGTCATCGCCATCGGCGCCCGTCAGCACACCTTCGACGAGGCGGTGTCCTTCATCGACCGCTTCATCGAGACGCCGTTCTCGCAGGAGGAGCGGCACGCACGCCGGATCGCGCAGATCGCCGCCTTCGAACAGGACGGTACTATCGCGCCCGACCCGCGTGCGAGTGACGGCCCGCGCGCGGACGTCCTCGACGCCGACGACAGCTCCTTCGACCCCGAAGCGGGCTGACGGCGGTGCCCGAGGGCCATTCGGTCCACCGCATCGCGCGGCAGTTCGAACGGAACCTCGCCGGCGAGGTGGTGTCGGCCGCGAGCCCGCAGGGCCGCTTCGCCGATGGTGCTGCCGTGCTCGAAGGCCGCGTGCTCGAACTCGCCCGTGCAGTCGGGAAGCAGATGTTCGTGCGGTTCGAGTCGGACGTGTGGCTGCGGGTGCATCTCGGTCTCTACGGGGCCTGGGATTTCGCAGGCGAGATCGACGTCGACGCGACCATCGCCGCCGCGAACGGGCGGATGGGACAGACGAATCAGCGCGGCACGCCCACGCCGGCGATCCTCGACTCCGACGGGGAGAACTCGCTGACCTCGATCGGCGCCCCCCGGTCGGCCCGGGGGCGGGTGCGGATGTCGGAGCAGACGACGGGACTCGCCGGGGTGCCGGAGGAGTGGCCGCCACCCGTCGTGGGTCAGGTGCGGCTGCGCCTCCTCACCGATTCGGTGTGTGCGGACCTTCGGGGACCGACCGCATGCGTTCTGCAGACTCCCGATCAGGTCGACGAAACGATCGCGAAGCTCGGACCCGATCCGCTGGTCGACGATCCCATCGCCGGGGAGGAGCGCTTCGTCGCCCGTGTGCGCCGGACCGTCACCCCCATCGGGCTGTTGCTGATGGATCAGAGCGTGGTCAGCGGCATCGGCAACGTGTACCGCGCCGAGCTGCTCTTCCGCGCGCGGCTCGACCCGCACACCCCCGGGCGGGATGTTCCCGAGGAGGTCCTGCGCGCACTCTGGCAGGACTGGACGCGACTGCTCTCGATCGGGGTGGAGACCGGCCAGATGATGACGATGGACGACCTCACCGACGAGCAGTATGCGCGGGCGATGGCCAACCGCGATGACCGTCACTGGGTCTACCGGCGGGCGGGGCTGCCGTGCCGGATCTGCGGCACCGCGATTCTCCTCGAGGAGGCCGCCGCGCGGAAGCTCTACTGGTGCCCGTTCTGCCAACGGTGAGCGGCGGCTGGACACCGGTGACGAGGCATCGCCGGTCCCGGTCGTAGGCTGAGAGGCATGAGGCAGAATCCGAGCTTCGCGATGACGGATGTCGCAGAGCTTCGCCGTCTCATCGAGCAGAATCCCTGGGCGACGCTCGTCAGTTCGACCTCCGACGGCCTCGTCGCCTCGCATTACGCGGTCCTGCTCGACGAGGACCGGGACGACCTCACGATCGTCGGACACGTCGGCAAGCCCGACGACCTCATCCATGGCCTCGGCGAGCGGGAGCTCCTCGTCGTGGTGCAGGGACCGCACGGGTACATCTCGCCCGGATGGTACGGCGATGTCCCCGCCGTTCCGACCTGGAACTTCACCACGGTCCATCTCTCCGGCGTGCCGGAGCTGATGAGCACAGCGGAGAACCTCGCTGTCCTCGATCGGCTCGTGGCTCGTTTCGAAGCCGAGATGCCCTCGCCGCGCCTCATGTGGGAAAGACCGAACGACGCCGACTTCATCACCCGTCTGGGGCGGGGGACAGTCGGGTTCCGTCTCGTGCCGACCCGCGTGGTCGCCAAGCGCAAGCTGAGTCAGAACCGTCCCGTCGAGGTCGTGGACGCGGTCATCGCAGGTCTCGAGGGTGACGGTCCGCACCGCAATCCGCCGCTCGCGGCCGAGATGCGCCGTGAGCGCGACGCCCGGGTGAAGGGGTGAACGTCGGAGAAGACGTCGCGGTCATCCGCGACGCGCGGATCGCCGGGCCCGGACGGGCTTATCTGCCGGTCGCCGACGGCGATGCCCTCTTCGACGTCTTCCTCGACGACGGGATCATCTCCGACATCGCCCCGGCCGGTGCTCTCCCCAGGCGCGGCGCGGTGTGGGATGCCGCGGGACGCCACGTGCTCCCCGGCCTCTGGGACCACCACGTGCATGTGACGCAGTGGGCGCTGGCTGCCGAGCGCGTGTCGGTACTGGACGCACGGTCGTCGCGTGACGCGGCGATCGGCGCAGTCGGGTCACCGGTCTTCGCCGATGGGCGGCGCGTGGCGGTGGGCTTCCGCGACGCGCTGTGGACCGACGAGCCGTCGCTCGCCCTCCTCGATGAGGTCACCGGCGACATCCCCACCTACCTCATCAACGCCGACGTGCACAGCGTGTGGTTGAACTCCGCCGCTCAGCGGCGGGAGGGCGTCCGCACCGACGCCACCGGACTCCTCCGCGAGGCACCGGCGTTCGAGGTGTCCCGGCGCCTCAACACGGTGCCTGCCGAATACGCCGACGCGCTCGTGGCGGCGATGGCGCGTCGCGCAGCGGCACGGGGGGTCGTGGGCATCGTCGATCTCGACATGGCGTGGAACGACGAGGCGTGGGCGCGGCGGCTCGCCGGAGGTTTCGACACGCTTCGGGTGACGTTCGGGATCTATCCCGACGATCTGGAGCGGGCAGTCGCGGAGGGCCTCCGCACGGGCGACCCGGTGCGCGGCGCGACATCCGATCTCGTGCGAGTGGGTCCTCTCAAGGTGATCACCGACGGATCTCTCGGCACGCGGACTGCGGCCTGCTCCCATCCGTACGCGGGTACCACGGGGGACCGCGGCATGATGACCGTGTCGCCGAAGGAGCTCATGACCCTCATGACGACGGCCACGGCGGCGGGGCTCGAATGCGCGATCCACGCCATCGGCGACGTCGCGAATTCGCACGCCCTCGACGCCTTCGCCGCCACGGGAGCGGTGGGGACGGTCGAGCACGCGCAGCTCGTCGCGGCCGCCGACATCCCGCGGTTCGCCCGACTCGGGGTGGGTGCGAGCGTGCAGCCCGAGCACGCGGTCGACGATCGTGACCTCACCGATGAGATCTGGGCCGCCCAGACGGCCGTTCCCTATCCCCTCCGCGCGCTCTCAGACGCGGGGGCGAACCTCCTCTTCGGTTCGGATGCGCCGGTGTCGCCGCTCGACCCGTGGGCAGCGATCGCGGCCGCCGTCCACCGCACGCGCGACGGTCGTCCGGCCTGGCGGCCCGAGCAGGCGCTCGACGTGGCGACGGCCCTCGCCGCGTCCACCCGCGGCGGGTCGGCTGCACCCGCAACGGTGGAGCCGGGTGCGGTCGCCGACCTCATCCTGTGCGACGCCGATCCGCTCACCGCCACCGAGAGCGAGTTGCGGGGGATGGGTGTGAGCGCGACGCTCCTTGCGGGGCGGCTCACCCACGTCGGATGATGGCTCGAGCCTGAAAGATCGTCGCACCCGGGGGCTGTCCCCCCTGTCGATCCGGGCGGCGGCAGGATGGGGCGTGCGACGCCCGCACGGAAGGCTGACGGCATGACCTCGTATCTCGCCCGCTGGCGCCGTGTGCCCGGCACCTCGCTGTACCTCCTCACGGGCTTCGTGCTCGCTCTCGTCGCCCTCGTCGTCGTGGTGGCGCTGTTCGCCGCCGGCGCTGCCCTTCTCGTGCTCGTTGCGGGTGTTCCGATCGTCGTGGGGAGCCTCCTCGCCGCCCGCGCCTTCGGAGCTGCCGACCGCGCGGCGCTCCGCCTCAGCGCGCTGCCTCCGATCCTGGCGCCGGCGGCGCCGCCGTCCGACGGAGCCGGAGTCTGGCGACGGATGTGGGCGGTGCTGCGCGACCCGCACGGGTGGACCGCGCTCCTCCACGCCGTGATCGTCTGGCCGGTCCTCGCCACGGTGACCTTCTCGATCATGATCACCTGGTGGGCGGGGGCGCTGGGTGGCCCCACCTACTGGTTCTGGAGCCGCTTCCTCCCCGACGACGACGACTGGGGCGCCGTGGTGGCCGACGCGGTTCCCTGGCTCTTCGGCGGCTGGGCGGGCTCGGCGGTGGAGAACGTGCTCTACCTGGTGGGTGGCCTCGTGTTGGCGGCCACGATGCCCCTCGTCATCCCCGCACTCGCCCGGGCCCACCACGCGGCGGCTGCCGCGCTCGTCGGCCGCTGGGCGTCCGACGACGCGGTCGAAGAGGCCCGAGCCGAGGCGTCCGCCCGCGCGTCAGCGGTCGCCGCCGAGGACCAGTCGCTCCGCCGGCTCGAGCGCGACATCCACGATGGACCGCAGCAGCGCCTGGTGCGTCTGCAATTCGACCTCGCCGCGCTCGAGCGGCGCGCCGCGTCGGGCGACGCCGACGCTGTGGCCACGCTCGCCCGCGACGCGCAGGGCCATGCCAAGGCCGCCCTCGACGAGCTCCGCGCCCTCGCGAGCGGCGTCGCGCCGCCTCTCCTGCAGGACCGAGGACTCGCTGCCGCGCTGGAGGCTCTCGCCGCCTCGGCGACGGTGCCCACGCGGGTGGACGCCGACGAGGCACTGGATGTCTCCGTCGCGCCTGAAGTCGCGCGAACCGCGTATTTCGTCGCAGCCGAACTGCTGACGAACACCGCGAAGCACGCCGGCGCGTCGGCGGCGACGCTCTCGGCCCGGGTCGTGGACGGCCGCGCCGGCGGCCGAGCGCTCGAGGTGCGGGTCGCCGATGACGGTCGAGGGGGCGCCCAGCCGGTTCCCGGCCACGGTCTCGCCGGCCTCGGCGAACGCGTCGCGGGTCTTCGCGGCACGCTCACGGTCGACAGTCCTTCCGGAGGCCCCACAGACATCCGCGTCCTCCTCCCGCTGACTCTCGCCCGACGCCCGGACGACGACATCGCCCTTTCCGCCCGATGACCGACCGGCTGCGTCTGGTCCTCGTGGAGGACTCGCTTCTCCTCCGCGAGGGCCTCGCGCGCCTGTTCGATGAGGCCGGGTACGACACGGTCGGCGCGTTCGCCGACGCCACCGACCTCGCCGACCGGGTCGCCCGCGCGGACGCGGACGTCGCCGTCCTCGACGTGCGCCTCCCGCCCACCTTCCGCGACGAAGGGATCCGTGCGGCACTGGCACTGCGCGCCGCGCGTCCGAAGGTCGGCATCCTCGTGCTCAGTCAATACGTGGAGGCCGTATACGCGCGCGAGCTCCTCGCTGCGGGGGAGGGCGGAGTGGGTTACCTGCTGAAGGATCGGGTGAGTTCGCTCGAGGACTTCACCGACGCGGTCCGCCGGGTGCACGCCGGCGGGACGGTCCTCGATCCCCTCGTGGTGAGGAGTCTCCTCTCCGCGCAGGCCGATCCGCTTCGGGCGCTGACGCCTCGCGAGCGGGAGGTGCTGGCCCTCATGGCCGAGGGGCGGAGCAACAGCGGCATCGCCGCATCGCTGTTCATCGGCGTCGGTGCCGTGGAGAAGAACATCAGCGCCATCTTCGGCAAGCTGGGCCTCGAGGATTCCGGCTCCGAGCACCGCCGGGTGCTCGCGGTGCTCGCCTTCCTGCAGCATCCCTGAGACGACGCCCACAGCACGAAGCCCCGGGCTTCGCCCGGGGCTTCGATCGGTGTCACGAGACGGTGATCACTCGGCAAGGTGCGCGAAGAGGAACCAGCGGTCCTTCTCGAGCGTCTGCATGATCGCCAGGGCCACGTCCTGGCTGGTGAGGTCGACTTCGTCGAGGCCCTCGATGGCGGCCTTCACGTCGACGATCACCGCGTCCATGTCGGCGATCATGTCGCGGACGATCTCCTGCCACTGAGTGAAGCCTGCCGGCACGGCGGTGGGCGCAACCTTCGCGGCGATCGTCGTGGTGCGGGCATCGATCGGCAAGCCGAGGGCGACGATCCGCTCGGCGGCGTCGTCGGCGGCCTGGCGCGCATGATCGACGACCTGGTCGAGGAGCTCGTGGATGGCGATGAAGTTCGAGCCGCGGACGTTCCAGTGCGCCTGCTTGCCGTTGACGGCCAAAGCCTGCAGACCGAGGACCACGGGGGCGAGGAACTGTGCCGCGCCGGCAGCGACCGTCGGGTCGGCAGCGGTGGCGGGGGTGGTCTGGATGTCTGTCATGGTGACGTCTCCCTCCGAGGCGCCGTCCGGGCGCCTGTCGGGATCAACGCTACTGGGCGAGGGGTATTCCGCAAGCAAGTGAAGGCTCCGCTTACCGGCGCCTGGCAGGTCGCTGAGCGGCGCCGGACGCGTAACGGGTTAGCGTCTATGCGTGCCCTCCGCCGACCCCGCCCTCGAGCCGAAGGACCTCCGGCCATCGCATCGGCGGTCGTCGCGGCGGGCGGACGAGCGCCGGTCCCCCGAGCACGCGGAGCCATCGCGGTTCCTTCCCCACGTGCAGGGGCTTCGTGCGATCGCGGTGCTCTCGGTGGTGCTCTATCACTTCTGGCCGGGACGGTTCCCCGGCGGATACATCGGCGTCGATGTGTTCTTCGTCATCTCCGGCTTCCTCATCACGTCGCATCTGATGCGCGAGCTCACCGCCACCGGAACAGTGCGACTGGGTCAGTTCTGGGCACGGCGCGCGCGGCGGCTCCTGCCGGCATCCCTCCTCGTGCTGCTCTTCTGCGCACTGGTGGCCATGACCCCGTACCTGACGCCGACATCAGCGCTGCCGGGTGAGATCCGAGAGATCCTCGCGTCGACCTTCTACGTCGAGAACTGGTATCTCGCGTTCAGCTCGGCGGACTACCTCGGTGGTGGCGATCCGACCACGGTCCAGCACTACTGGTCGCTATCGCTGGAGGAGCAGTTCTACCTCATCTGGCCGCTTCTCATGCTCGCGGCGGCATACGTGGCGGTGAAGCGGATGCAAGGGACCGTACGACGCGCTGTCGTCCTCACGCTCGGGGTCGTGTCCGCGGCGTCCTTCGTCTTCTGCGTCGTGTTCACGCTCACCGACCCCGCCCCGGCGTATTTCGTCACCTTCGGCCGCATGTGGCAGTTCGGCGTGGGGGCCCTGATCGCCCTCGTGCCACTCCTGCGGGTGGGGCACCGGGTCGGCAGTTTCGTGCTCGGATGGCTCGGCATCGCCGCTCTGGTCTGGGCGACCTTCGCCTACGACGGTCAGACCCCGTTTCCCGGATACGCCGCCCTGGTGCCCACTTTGGGTGCCGCGGCGATCATCGCGGCGTCGAACCACGAGCGCTGGTGGTATCCGACCCGGGTGCTCTCGATCCGCCCGGCGCAGTTCGTCGGCGACATCTCGTACTCGCTCTACCTCTGGCACTGGCCGCTCATCGTCATCGCCCCTTCGGTCCCGTTCTGGGGTCTCACCATTTACCACCGGGTCGCGCTCCTGGGGATCTGCTTCGCGCTCGCGTGGCTGACGAAACGGTTCGTCGAGGACCCGTTCCGCGGCTGGCGGGTGCTCACGTCCCGTCCGCCGCGGGTGACGCTGTGGGCGGCGCTCGGCGCGATGCTCCTCGTCGCCGGGACCGCCGGCGCGGCCTGGGCGGTGAACGCGCCCACCTACACCGCCGGCGTCCGGGCCATCGCCGAGCTTCGGGCCGATCCCCCCGCGTGCTTCGGCGCCGCTTCGGTCCTCGACCCGGTCTGCGCCGAAGCGCCGCCGGCCGACACGATCCTCCCCGCTCCGGGGTTCGCCGGTGTCGACCGACCGAGCGACGACCAGTGCTTCGTCCAGCTCAACGACTCCCGACCCGTCTCGTGCGAGTTCGGGTCGGACGATCCCGCGGCACCGCAGGTCGCCCTCATCGGCGACAGCCACGCCTACCAGCTGCTCCCGACGTTTCAGCGGCTCGCCGACCGCAACGGCTGGCACCTCACCACCTTCTTCAAGGGCGCCTGCCCCTGGAACACCACGCCGCTGTCGACGCCGGGGGCCTTCGGCGCCGCCTGCACCGAGTGGCGCGACGGCGTCCGCGCGTCGCTCGCGGAGCGCGAGCTCGACGTCGTCTTCACTGCGGCGATCGCGACGACGCCCTACGCTGCGACCGGATTCGACTCCGCCCGCGACGCCGCCGTCGCGGGGTACCGCGATGCGTGGTCGGAGGTGCTCGACCGGGGGACCGAGGTCATCACCGTCGTGGACACCCCGGTGTGGGAGACCGACCCCAACAAGTGCCTTCGCACCCGAGACGCCGCGGAATGCGACGGTCTGCGCTCCGACCTCCTGGTGGCCGACGATCCGCTTCGCGAGGCGGCCGACGGCGTGCCAGGGGTGACCCTGCTGGATTTCACGGACGTCTTCTGCGGTGCCGAGACCTGCTCGCCGGTGGTCGGGGGAGCGAACGTGTACCGCGACCAGGACCATCTGACCGTCACGTTCGCCGACACACTCGGCCCCTGGTACGAGACAGCGATTCAGCAGGCCCTGGCACGCCGCGCCCCCGCGGGCTGAGAGCCGGGCCGTAGGCTCGGGTGCCATGAGCATCGACCCGGCAGCCTCCGTCCTCTCCCTCGGCGACCGGCGTCCCGACCTCCACGCCGATGCCTTCGTCGCGGCCGGTGCGCGCATCGTCGGCGAGGTGCGTCTGGGGGAGGGATCGAGCGTCTGGTACAACGCGGTCCTGCGCGGGGACAGCGCCGGCATCACCGTCGGTGCCGGAAGCAACCTGCAGGACAACGTCTCGGTGCACGTCGACGCGGGGCATCCGGTGGTTCTCGGACGAGACGTCTCCGTCGGCCACAACGCCGTCGTGCACGGATGCACGATCGGCGACGGGGCGCTCATCGGCATGGGAAGCGTGGTGCTCTCCGGTGCCGAGATCGGGGCCGGATGTCTCGTGGCCGCCGGTGCCGTGGTGCTGCCGGGGACCGTCGTACCGCACGGTTCGCTCGTGGCGGGCGTACCCGCCAAGGTGAGGAGACCGCTGACCGACGAGGAGCGCGCCGGAATCGTGGAGAACGCCGAGATCTACCTGCGACACCGCGCATCCCACGAGCGAGCGGTTCCGCTCGAGTGAGCGGCGTGTGGAGGGGATGACGGGAATCGAACCCGCACCATCAGTTTGGAAGACTGAGGCTCTACCATTGAGCTACATCCCCGCGGCGGACTGCTCCGCGGCATCCGCCAGTGTAGCCCACCTGCTCGCCGCTTCTTCTCGCTCGGCCGGCGCGTGGTGCCGCGTCGCGGCGACGGCGGGGCGCGTCGGCTAGACTGCTACGGGCCCGATCGGCGCACGCGCGCGTGCGCACCCGCCCGGGGCGTAGCTCAGCTTGGTAGAGCGCCCGCTTTGGGAGCGGGAGGCCGCAGGTTCAAATCCTGTCGCCCCGACCACCGGCCCCCCAGACAAGACCTACGCCGACGCGCATGCGTGCGGTGGCAGACGAGGAGAGACATAAGGCATGGTCACCACCACCGTCGAGAAGCTGAGCCCGACCCGGGTGAAGCTGCGCATCTCGGTCAGCCCCGAGGAATTGAAGCCCAGCATCGCCCACGCGTACCAGCACATCGCTCAGGATGTGCAGATCCCCGGTTTCCGCAAGGGCAAGGTGCCGGCGCCGATCATCGATCAGCGGATCGGCCGCACGGCGGTGCTCGAGCATGCCGTGAGCGAGGGTCTCGACGGCTTCTACCGCGAGGCCGTCACCGCGAGCGAGCTCCGCGTCCTCGGACGCCCCAGCGCAGACGTGGTCGAGTGGCCGGACGCGAAGGACTTCAGCGGCGACCTGCTCGTCGACGTCGAGGTCGACGTTCGTCCCGATTTCGAGCTCCCGGATTTCGAGGGCACGACTGTCGAAGTCGACGCGCTCGAGGTGGATGAGGCGGCGGTGAACGCCGAACTCGACAAGCTGCGCGCCCGCTTCGGCACGCTGGTGACCGTCGACCGGCCCGCTGCGACGGGCGATTTCGTCGAGCTGGACCTCGTGGCCACCATCGACGGAACCGAGGTCGATCGCGCCGAGGGCGTTTCGTACGAGGTCGGTTCCGGCGAGCTGCTCGAGGGCATCGACGAAGCGGTGGACTCCCTCACGGCCGGCGAGGAGACGACGTTCCGCTCCACCCTCATCGGCGGTGACCACGCCGACGAGGAGGCCGAGGTCTCGGTGACGGTCAAGGCGGTCAAGGAGCGCGAGCTGCCCGAGGCCGATGATGACTTCGCACAGATCGCGAGCGAGTTCGACACTCTCGACGAGCTCCGCGACAGCCTTCGGGAGCGCGTCGGTCAGCAGTCCGTCTTCACCCAGGGGTCGGCCGCTCGCGACAAGCTCATCGAGACGCTCCTGACCCAGGTCGAGATTCCGGTGCCCGCGCAGCTCATCGAAGACGAAGTCCACAACCACCTCGAGGGCGAGGGACGTCTCGAGGACGATCAGCACCGCGCCGAAGTGGCCGAGGCGAGCGAGAAGCAGTTCCGCACCCAGATGCTGCTGGACGCCGTGGTGGAGAAGTACCAGGTGCAGGTGTCGCAGGACGAGCTGACCCAGTACCTCGTCCAGTCGTCGGCCCAGTACGGCATGTCGCCCCAGGACTTCGTCAACGCCCTGCAGCAGAACAACCAGCTGCCCGCGATGGTCGGTGAAGTCGCCCGCAACAAGGCTCTTGCCGTCGCGCTCGGGAAGGTGACGGTCGTCGACACCAACGGCGCCCCCGTCGATCTCACCGGTTTCGTCGCCGTCGAGGATGAGGAGGTCGCGGAGGAAGAGGTCGTCGAGGAGGCCCAGGAGATCGCCGACGCCGCCGCGGACGCCGACGAGGTCATCGCGGCCGAGGAGGAGGCCGTCGAAGACGAGCTGCCGCCGGCGAAGCCGGCGCGCAAGAGCCGCGCGAAGAAGGCTGACGCCGAGTAGAAACCGGCGACCCGCACGATCGAGAAGGGGGACGGATGCCGCGGCATCCGTCCCCCTTCTTTCCTTCCCGACGCGCCTGGATCTGCCGACGGCGAACACGGGCGGGGCGCCCTGGCCGCGCCGGTAGATTCGAGTCACGTCCACCGAAACAGGAGTACACATGGCCGAACCACTTGTCGCGACGAGCGTCTTCGACAGGCTGCTGAGGGACCGCATCATCTGGCTGGGGTCGGAGGTGCGCGACGAGAACGCCAACGAGATCTGTGCGAAGATCCTCCTTCTGGCCGCCGAGGACTCGCAGAAGGACATCTACCTCTACATCAACTCCCCGGGCGGCTCGATCACCGCCGGGATGGCGATCTACGACACGATGCAGTTCGTGCCGAACGACATCGTCACCGTCGGGATCGGCATGGCCGCCTCGATGGGCCAGCTGCTCCTGACCGCCGGCACGAAGGGCAAGCGCTACATCACCCCCAACGCCCGCGTGCTGCTGCACCAGCCGCACGGCGGATTCGGCGGCACCGCGAGCGATATCCAGACCCAGGCCCAGCTGATCCTCGACATGAAGCGCCGCCTCGCCGAGATCACGGCCAAGCAGACGGGCAAGTCCGTCGAGCAGATCAACGCCGACGGCGACCGCGACCGCTGGTTCGGCGCCGAGGAAGCCCTCGAGTACGGCTTCGTCGACCACATCCGTGAGTCAGCCAGCGACGTCGTCGGTGGCGGCGGCACGGCCAACTGACTTCGGGCGAAAGAGAGAGACGACGAATGCTTACCCCCACTCCGGGACCCTCCGTGAGCGCTCCGCAGGGCCTTCAGATGCCGGGCAGCCGCTACGTGCTGCCGCAGTTCGAAGAGCGCACGGCCTATGGCTACAAGCGTCAGGACCCGTACAACAAGCTGTTCGAAGATCGCGTGATCTTCCTCGGCGTCCAGGTCGACGACGCGTCGGCGGATGACGTGATGGCCCAGCTCCTCGTGCTCGAGAGCCAGGATCCCGATCGCGACATCATCATGTACATCAACTCGCCCGGCGGCTCGTTCACGGCCATGACCGCGATCTACGACACCATGCAGTACGTGTCGCCGCAGATCCAGACCGTCGTGCTCGGCCAGGCTGCGTCGGCCGCGGCCGTGCTGCTCGCGGCGGGTGCACCCGGCAAGCGTCTGGCGCTGCCGAACGCACGGATCCTCATCCACCAGCCGGCGATGGGGGAAGCCGGCCACGGCCAGGCCTCCGACATCGAGATCCAGGCTGCGGAGATCATGCGGATGCGCATCTGGCTCGAGCAGACGCTGTCGAAGCACTCGAACAAGTCGATCGAAGAGGTCAACAAGGACATCGATCGCGACAAGATCCTCTCCGCCGAGGAGGCCGTGTCCTACGGTCTCGTCGATCAGGTGCTGACGACCCGCAAGCGCGTGGGCTCGGCCGCCGCGCTGACCCGCTGACACCCTTCGACGACGCCCCGCCGCACCGCGACGGGGCGTCGTCGCATCCCTGCCCGACTCAATCCCGGCGCTTGTCGCCGGCAGCGGTTAGGCTCGATCCCAGACAGTCGGGGCGCAACCCCGGGCGACGAAGAGGAGCCGCAATGGCACGCATCGGTGAAAGCGCCGACCTGTTCAAGTGCTCTTTCTGCGGAAAGAGCCAGAAGCAGGTGCAACAGCTCATCGCCGGCCCTGGGGTGTACATCTGCGACGAATGCGTCGAGTTGTGCAACGAGATCATCGAAGAGCGCATGGCCGAGTCGTCCACCGGCGTCGTGTCGGAGTTCGACCTTCCGAAGCCCCGCGAGATCTTCGCGTTCCTGGAGGAGTACGTCGTCGGCCAGGATGACGCCAAGCGCGCGCTGTCGGTCGCGGTGTACAACCACTACAAGCGGGTGCGCGCGCAAGGCACCATCCAGCCGGCCGAGCAGCGGGCCGACGAGGTCGAGATCGCCAAGAGCAACATCCTGCTCCTCGGTCCGACCGGCTGCGGGAAGACCTACCTGGCGCAGACGCTCGCCAAGCGGCTCAACGTGCCGTTCGCCGTCGCCGACGCCACCGCCCTCACGGAGGCCGGATACGTGGGGGAAGACGTCGAGAACATCCTGCTGAAGCTGTTGCAGGCCGCCGACTTCGACACCAAGCGGGCCGAGACCGGCATCATCTACATCGACGAGGTCGACAAGATCGCCCGCAAGGCCGAGAACCCCTCCATCACCCGGGATGTCTCGGGCGAGGGCGTGCAGCAGGCTCTGCTGAAGATCCTCGAGGGCACTGTCGCGTCGGTGCCGCCGCAGGGCGGCCGCAAGCACCCGCATCAGGAGTTCATCCAGATCGACACCACGAACGTGCTGTTCATCGTCGCCGGCGCATTCGCAGGTCTCGAAGACATCATCTCCGCGCGCGTCGGCAAACACGGCATCGGATTCGGAGCGCCGCTTCACAGCAAGGGCGATGACCTCAACCTCTTCAGCGAGGTCCGTCCCGAGGACCTGCACAAGTTCGGCCTGATCCCCGAGTTCATCGGCCGTCTCCCCGTCGTGGCGTCGGTGAACCCGCTCGATCAGGCCGCTCTGATGGAGATCCTCACCGAGCCTCGCAACGCCCTGGTCAAGCAGTACCAGCGCATGTTCGAGCTCGACGGGGTCACGCTGGAGTTCGATGCCGAGGCGCTGGAAGCGATCGCGGACCTCGCCGTCGAACGCAAGACCGGCGCGCGCGGACTTCGGGCGATCCTCGAAGACGTGCTCGGACCCATCATGTTCGAGATCCCCTCGAGCGAGGACGTGGACAAGGTGATCGTGACCCGCGCAGCGGTCGAGGATCGCGCCGCACCGACCTTCGTGCTTCGCGAGAAGCGCAAGAGCGCGTAACCGAACCCCCTCAGCGCCCGCGGCAGCCGCGACGGCGACTTCGGCTCAGGCCGCGAGGCCGCGCCGTCTGAGCAGCGGCTCGATGTCCGCGTCACGGCCGCGGAAGTCGCGGTATGCCTCGAGCGGGTCCTTGGAACCGCCCACGCCCAACAGCCGCTCTCGGAACCGATCGCCGTTCGCCCGGGTGAGACCGCCATTCTCTCGGAACCACTCCACGGTGTCGGCGTCGAGCACCTCGCTCCAGATGTATGAGTAGTAGCCGGCGCTGTAGCCACCGGCGAAGACGTGAGCGAAGTAGGTGGAGGAGTAACGAGTGGGCACCACCGGATTGTCGAGGCCGATATCGGCCAGGGCCGCCGCCTCGAACGCCGCGACGTCGATGTCTGCTGCCGCCTCCTCGGCGCTCAGTCGATGCCACGCCTGGTCGAGCCACGATGCCGCCAAGTATTCACTGGTCGCGAAGCCCTGGTTGAAGGTCTCCGACGCATTGATGCGCTCCACGACATCCGAGGGCAGCGGCTCGCCGGTGTCGATGTGGCGGGCGTAGGACGACAGGATCTCGGGCCAGTAGATCCACATCTCGTTGACCTGGCTCGGGAACTCCACGAAGTCCCGGAAGACATTCGTGCCACCGAAGGAGGGAAAGGTCACCGTTGCGAACAGGCCGTGGAGCGCATGCCCGAATTCGTGGAAGAGGGTCGTGACCTCGTCGAGGGTGAGCAGCGTCGGTTGCCCCGGCGCGGGCTGGGGAACGTTGAGGTTGTTCACCACGATGGGAGACGTGCCCTGCAGGGCCGACTGCACGACGATGGAGTTCATCCACGCGCCGCCCCGCTTGGTGTCGCGCGTGTAGAGGTCGAGGATGAACAGACCGAGCGGCGACCCGTCCGGGTTGTGCACCTCGAACACCCGCGCGTCGGGGTGGTACGCGGGTAGGTCGGGACGCTCGGTGAAGCTCAGGCCGTAGAGGTCGCCTGCGGCGCGGAAGACGCCGTCCTGCAGAACCCGTTCGGCCTCGAACCACGGACGCAGCGCCGCGCGGTCGAGGTCGTACTGCGCTTCACGCACCCTTTCGGTGTAGAACGCCCAGTCATGCGCGGCCAGTTCGAACGGGTCCGCCGACGCATCGATCAGTTGCTGCAGCGCCGCCTGCTCGCGGCGGGCGTTGTGCGCGGCGGGCGCGGCCAGCCGGTGCAGCAGGTCGCGAACGGGTTCGGGCGATCCCGCGGTTTCGTCGGCGGTCACGTAGGCGGCGTGGGACTCGTAGCCGAGGATGGCGGCGCGTTCGGCGCGAAGCCTCACGATCTCACGCAGCACCTCGCGGTTATCGAAGGCGTTTCCGCGAGAGCCCCGTGCTCGAGACGCATCGAGGATGCGGCGCCGGCTGTTGCGATCGGTGAGGGTCGATAGGTACGGATGCCCCGTGAACAGGGTCAGCGTGACGACGTAGGCGCCCTCGAGGCCCCGGTCAGCCGCCGCGCGGGCCGCGGCAGACAGCTCGCCCTCGGTCAGCCCATCGAGCGCGGCGGCATCGTCGAAGACGACGGCGAGTTCGTTGGTGTCGGCGAGAAGATTCTTCTCGAAGGTCGTCGTCAAGGTGGACAGTCGCTGGTTCAGCGCGGTCAGGCGCTCTTTGTCGTCGTCGTCGAGGGCGGCGCCGGCGTGGGTCATCTCGCGGAATCGGCGTTCGACGAGGTAGCGCTCCTCAGGGGTGAGTGAGAGGGACTCGCGGCGCTCGAAGACGGCGCGCACCCGCGCGTACAGCGCACCGTCGAGTTGGATCGCATCCTGATGCGCGGCCATCAGCGGAGCAAGTTCCGCTTCGATCTTCTGGATCTCGTCCGTCGCATGGGCCGAGGCGACCGTGTAGAAGGTGCGGGCGACGTCTCCGAGCAGCCGGCCGCTCAGCTCCAGGGCGACCAGCGTGTTGTCGAACTCCGGCTCGTCGTCGTTGTCCACGATCGTCGCGACCTCTGCGCGATGGGCCTGGAACGCCGTCTCGAACGCCGGGAGGTAGTGACCGGGTGCGATGAGACGGTAATCCGGCAATCCGTAGGGGAGCGACGAGGGAATGAGGAGCGGGTTCGCGTCGGTCATCGACTCAGACTACGGGGAAGCCGGGCCGCCATACAAAGAGATGCTTGCAAAGATACTGTTGCAAAGCTATCTTTGCACCATGGCAACCGATCAGCACGAGCCTTCCGATCCCGCCGAGCGGGTCGAGGCTCGCCACGCGGCGGATCGCGTTCTCGACGGCCAGGCCCTGCGCGCCCTCGCGCACCCCCTTCGCGTCAAGATCTTCGACATCCTCAGCCAATACGGGCCGCAGACCGCCAGTTCCCTGGCCGAGCGACTGGGGGAGTCGACCGGATCCACCAGCTACCACCTCCGCGCCCTGGCGAAGCAGGACCTCATCCGCGAGCGGCCGGATCAGGGGGTCGGACGCGAGCGGTGGTGGGAGCGGCCTGCGGGCGGCATCACGATGAGCGCACCCGGAGTCGCCAAGACGCCGGCTGCTCGCGCCGTGACGCAGCTGGTGACGAGTGAGTTCTTCCGGCTGCGCCAGCAGCAGCTCCTCGACTTCCACGACCACGCGATCGAGGCTGAGGACGAGGAGTGGAAGGATGCGAGCCTCATCTCCACAGCCTCCACCCGCCTCACCCCGGCGCAGAGCCGCGATCTCACACGCCGCGTGATGGCGCTCATCGACGAGGCCGTCGACCGCTACCGCGACCAGGAGGGTGACGGTGTCCGACCCGTCACCATCCGCGCCGACATCTTCCCGCTTCCCGACATCGGAGGTTCCTCGTGAGTGCGCTGACCACCTTCCCCCCGTCATCCCCGGCACTGCCGGTGTCGACCACCACCGCGGGAGAGCGGCTCCTTCTGCGCCTCAGCGCCGGCGTCGAGGCGGCGATCGCACGGCGCGTGGCGCGGCGCAGGAGCACTGTCGGGCGCTTCGTCGCCGAGATCTTGGACCGATGCGACGAAAGCCGTCGCCTCGCGGTGGCGGCCGGCGTCATGGGTCTCCTCCCGCGATGACGCACACCGTCGCTGCCGCGGCGCGAACCGATCAGCGACACCGTCCCCTCGGTCGCGATTTCGAGCGACTGTGGACCGCTGCCGCTTTCAGCAATCTCGCCGACGGGCTCGGCCGCACCGCCGTTCCGCTCATAGCGACGACCCTCACCACCGATCCGCTGCTCATCGCCGCGCTCGGGGCGCTCGCCTTCCTTCCCTGGCTGGTGTTCGGGCTTCCGGCAGGCATCATCGTCGACCGGTTCGACCGCAGATTCATCATGGCGATGGCGAACCTCTTGCGCGGTGCGGCAGCCGTGACCCTGGCGGTCCTCACGGTCAGCGGCAGTCTGACGATCTGGGCGCTGCTCGCCGCGGTGCTCGTGTTCGGTTTCGGAGAGACGCTGTTCGACAACGCCACCAATGCCATCGTGCCCGCCGTCGTCGCACCCACCTCCCTGGACCGGGCGAACGGCCGCCTGCAGGCAGCGCAGATCACGATCGACAGCTTCCTGGCGCAGCCGCTCGCGGGCGTCCTGTTCGCGGTGTCTCTCGCACTGCCCCTCTGGCTCGGTGCCCTCGGCTATCTCGTCCCGATCGCCCTCGCTCTGCTGCTACCCCTCACCGCTGCCCGCGCCCGGGTGCGATCCGTCGCGTCACCCTCCGCGCCCGAAGGACCGGCGGCGTCGGTGTCGACGCGCCAGGCCCTGAGGTACCTCTGGCGTCACCGCTACCTCCGGTCGCTCGTGGTGTTCACCGCCATCGTGGGTTGCGCGTTCTCCTTCGCGCAGGCGCCGACCATCCTGTACTTCCTCGAGACGCACCAGGTGGCGCCGGCGGCCATCGGTTTCGTGACCGCGGGAATCGGCGTCGGCGCGCTCGGAGGGTCCCTCCTCGCGCCCTCGTTCGTCGCCCGGTTCGGGCGTGGTGGCGTGATGCTCGGCGCGAACACCGCCGCGGGAGTCTGCCTCGCCCTGGTCGGAGTCGCGCCCAACGTCGTCGTGGCGGTGATCTGCTACAGCGGAATGGCCTTCGCGGTGTCGACCTGGAACGTTCCGTGGGGCGCACTGCGACAGCTCATCGTGCCCGGCGACATCTTCGGCCGTGTGCTCGGCGTCATCCGGAGCCTCACCTGGGGGCTCTTCCCGGTTGCGACGCTGCTCGGCGGGTTGGTCGCCCGCATCGACCTGCGTCTTCCCTACCTCATCGCCGCGGGGGTGACCCTCATCGCCTCGGCCGTCTCGGTCCGCCTTCTTCTCGCGGCCACGCGCCAGACGGGACCCCTGCCCGGCTGACCGGATTCAACCGAAGCCATCCTCCTCGTCGTTGCGGACGATCGCCCGCCCGTCACGATCGATCTCGACGATGACTCCCGTGTCGAGCTCCGCCACCGGCCTGCCCTCGAGCCAGGTCAGGGTCCACCGAGGTCGCGGCTGGCCGTACAGATCCTGCGGGATCGTCGCGTCCACGTCGCGGATGGCGCCAGCGAGCTCCGCCGGAACGCTCCGGGGCGGCTCGTCACCGGAGCTCCATCGGGTCCCGAGCTGCATCTCAGTCCTCCTCGGCGAAGTGGATGCCGGTGACCGCGGTCTCGGTGCCTTCGGCATAGCGGATGTCTGCGATGCGACCGACCGCCTTGAGGTCGCCCTCGGCCAGACGCAGGAGCTCCTGCGTCTCAGCAGGAGCGGCGAAAGTCGCCTCCGCCACCGGCGTCTTCTGCGAGACCTTCGCCTCGGTCTTGGCGCGGCGGATCCCGATGAGAGCCGTCGACGCCGCGGCGAGGACGCGCGGGTCGCCTGCATCTCCGCGCGGTTCGGGCCAGGACGAGCGGTGCACCGATCCCTCGTTGAACCAGGACCAGGCCTCTTCACTGGCGAACGACAGCACCGGCGCGAACAGGCGCAGCAGCGTCTCCAACGCCAGACGCAGCGCCAGCGCCGCGGAGGCGCCGCCGACATCCGTCCGGTCGTAAGCCCGCTCCTTCACCAGCTCCAGGTAGTCGTCGCAGAACGTCCAGAAGAACGACTCGGTCACCTCCAGCGCCCGTGCGTGGTCGTACGCCTCCCACGCAGCCGTCGCATCTCGCACGACCTCGTCGAGGGTTGCCAGCATGCTGGCGTCGAGGGCATGCGTGATCGAGGCCCCCTCGGGCACGGGGAAGGACAGCACGAACTTCGCCGCGTTGAGGATCTTGATCGCCAGTCGCCGACCGATCTTGATCTGGGTGGGATTCTGGGGATCGAACGCCGCGTCGGTGCCGAGCCGGCTCGATGCGGCCCAGTACCTCACGGCGTCCGAGCCGTGCTGCTCGAGGATGTCGGCCGGGGTCACCACGTTCCCCTTGGACTTCGACATCTTCTTCCGGTCGGGGTCGACGATGAAGCCCGAGATCGCCGCCTCCCGCCAGGGCGCTCGGCCGTCTTCGAGGGCGCTGCGCAGGAGCGTGGAGAACAGCCACGTGCGGATGATGTCCTGGCCCTGCGGGCGCAGATCGAAGGGGGAGACGAGGCTCCACAGCTGCGGATCGCGCTCCCACCCGCCGGCCAGCTGAGGCGTCAGCGACGACGTCGCCCAGGTGTCGAAGATGTCCTGCTCGCCGTCGAAGCCGCCGGGAACACCCCGTTGCTCCGGAGTGTATCCGGGCGGCACGTCGATGGTGGGGTCCACGGGAAGCTGGGCGGGGTCAGGAACGAGAACGCGGTCGTGATCGCGGTCGCCGTTGTCGTCCAGGCCGTACCACACGGGAATGGGCACCCCGAAGAACCTCTGTCGCGACACCAGCCAGTCGCCGGTGAGGCCGTTCGTCCAGTTCTCATAACGCACGCGCATGAAATCGGGATGCCACCCGATCTCCCGGCCCAGTGAGATCAGCTTGTCCTGAAGCGTCTCGTCGCGCGCGCCGTTGCGGATGTACCACTGACGCGTGGAGACGATCTCGAGGGGTCTGTCGCCCTTCTCGTAGAACTTGACCGGATGCGTGAAGGGCTTCGGCTCGCCGACGAGATCACCCGAGTCGCGGAGCAGTTCCACGATCCGCTTCTTCGCACTGAACACGGTCTTGCCGGAAAGCTCGGCGTAGGCCGCTCGGCCGGTGGGCGAGACGATCGCCTCGGGCGCCTCGGCGATCACCCGACCGTCCTGGCCGAGGATCGTACGGTTCGGAAGCTCCAGCTCGCGCCACCAGATGATGTCGGTGACGTCTCCGAAGGTGCAGATCATCGCGATGCCCGACCCCTTGTCGGGCTGAGCGAGCGGATGGGCGAGCACCGGCACCTCGACGTCGAACAGCGGCGTGCGGACTCTTGTGCCGAAGACACCCTGGTACCGCTCGTCGTCGGGGTGGGCGACAAGGGCGACGCAGGCCGGCAGCAACTCGGGCCGAGTCGTTTCGATGTGGATGTCGCCGGTGCCGTCCACCCGGTGGAAAGCCACCCGGTGGTAGGCCGCCGGCTGCTCGCGGTCCTCGAGTTCGGCCTGCGCGATCGCCGAGCGGAAGTCGATGTCCCAGAGCGTCGGGGCGAGCGCCTGATAGGCCTCCCCGCGCTCGAGATTGCGGAGGAATGCCAGCTGACTCGTCCGCATCGTCTCATCCGAGATGGTGCGGTAGGTCTGCTGCCAATCCACGCTCAGGCCGAGGCCCCGCCACAACGCCTCGAAGTGCTTCTCGTCCTCCACCGTGAGCTTCTCGCAGAGCTCGATGAAGTTCCGTCGACTGATCGGCACCTGGTCGGCGGCCCGGGAGGACTTGTTGTCTCCGCCCTCGTAGGGGGGCGCGAAGTCGGCGTCGTACGGAAGGGTGGGGTCGCACCGCACGCCGTAGTAGTTCTGCACGCGCCGCTCGGTGGGAAGGCCGTTGTCGTCCCACCCCATGGGATAGAACACGACCTTTCCGCGCATCCGCTCGAAGCGGACCTTCACGTCGGTGTGGGTGTAGCTGAAGACGTGACCGATGTGGAGGCTCCCCGATGCCGTGGGGGGAGGAGTGTCGACGCTGTAGATGCCCTCTCTCCCGGCCTCGACCGCTCGCTCCCGATCGAAGCGATACGTGTCGGCCGCCGTCCACGCGGCATCCCACTTCTGCTCCAGGCCCTCGAGGGCGGGCTTGTCGGGAATCGTGGCCATGGGAGTCTCCTCGGCGCTATGTGCGGCACTGTGTGAGCGTGCCTGTATGTGGGGTCGCCCGATTCTACCGGCCTGCCGCGGCGAGGTCGGGGGCCGCCACCTCCTCGAGAGCGTCGCGACGGTCGATGACCGCACCCGCTCTGACGGCGGCGACCAGCGTCACCGCCGACATCACCGCCAGGATCACACCGGGGTGCCACCACGCGAATCCGGTCGCCTGCCCGAGGGACAGGGTGACGTAGGGGACGAAGCCGCTGATCGTCGCCGCCAACGCGTAAGCGAAAGACAGCGCCGAGTACCGGAATCGGTCGGGGAAGAGGTCGTTCATGAGGCCGCCCAGTGCCGCCCACGACATGGTCGGGAGGATCCCGCCGATGATCATGGTCGCCACCAGGATCGGGAAGGTCGCGAACTGGAGCAGGAAGTACATCGGGAAGGTGATGAGGAGGGTGCCGAGAGCTCCCGCCGCGACCACGCGCGCCGATCCGATCCGCGCTGCCCAGACGCCGAAGAGAGGGATCGTGACGAGCTGCAGGAGGCCGCCGACGGTGGTGGCCACGAGCAGATTCTGATAGCTGAACCCGAGCTCGGCGGTGCCGTAGTTGATGGTGTAGGTGTTCATCAGGGAGTACGACCCGATTCCGAGGAGCGCTGCGCCGATCGCGACCACCAGCGCTCCCGGGCGCTGCCGGATCATCGAGACGACGGGTGTGCGATCCCGCCGGCCTTCGGCGACGAGGCGCTCGAAGATGGGGGTCTCCGAGATCGACCACCGCAGGTACAGCGACACCAGGAGCAGGGGGAGGGCGAGGAGGAAGGGGATGCGCCAGCCCCACGCCGCCATCTCTTCGGGAGGAAGCACGACGGTCAGGACGATGAAGACCGCGGCGGACAGGATCGATCCGACCGGTGACCCGAGCTGCGGGATCGCCGCGTAGAAGGCGCGCTTGACCGGTCCGGCGTGCTCGGTGGCGATGAGGATCGACCCTCCCCACTCGCCGCCGAGCGAGAGTCCCTGGGCGATGCGAAGGGTGACGAGAAGGACTGCTCCGAGCCATCCGGCCTGGGCATATGTCGGCAGGAGACCGATCAAGCCCGTGGCCACGCCCATGATTCCCACTGTCCACAGCAGCGTCGTTCGCCGGCCGAGCCGATCACCCAGGTAGCCGAAGACCACTGCGCCGATCGGCCGGACGACGAACGCGACGGCGATGGTCAGGAATGACAGCGCCGTCCCACCGACCGCGCCGAGCGGCTCGAAGAACAGCGGTCCGACGAAGAACGCCGAGAAGTATGCGAAGAGGTAGAAGTCGAAAGACTCCAAGGAGGTGCCGACCATAGAGGCCCACGCCACGCGGCGGGTGGGGGAGCGATCTGCAGAGACGGATGACGCGGAAGAGGCAACAGACACGGGGGTTGATTCTGGCACGAGTCCAGAAACCGCGACGACCGCGCCGGCATTCCCCAGCCGACAGCGCGCCCCAATCCTGCCGGCGGGCTGCCTCGGGACGATACACTCGATGCACACGCACCGATCCGGCCATCACCGGGGAGCACTCGGAAGAACACCCCTCGGGGGTTATTAGAACCGAGCGGGTCAGGCCCGTCACAGCCGCTGTGAGAGGGGCGGGGAGACCCGCAAGCAGGGTGGTACCGCGGCTCGCGACGAGTCGTCCCGGCGTCCGGCACGACCGACGACTGCGAGACGACATGACCTACCCCAAACCCTCCGCCTCCGGCGCCTCCTTCGGCCCGGCCGCCGTCGCACCCAGCCCGCGCTTCCCCGAGATCGAGGAGGAAGTGCTGCGCTTCTGGAGCGAGGACGACACGTTCCGTGCGTCGATCGCGCATCGGAACGGCGCCGAGGAATGGGTGTTCTACGACGGCCCGCCGTTCGCCAACGGTCTCCCGCACTACGGGCATCTGCTCACCGGATACGCCAAGGATCTGTTCCCGCGTTTCCAGACCATGCGGGGCAAGAAGGTCGACCGCGTCTTCGGCTGGGACACCCACGGGCTCCCCGCCGAGCTCGAGGCGATGAAGCAGCTCGGCATCACCGAGAAGGCCGACATCGAGGCGATGGGTATCGACGTCTTCAACGCGCGCGCCCGGGAATCCGTGCTGGAGTACACGCGCGAGTGGGAGGACTACGTCACCCGCCAAGCCCGGTGGGTGGACTTCGAGCGCGGCTATAAGACCCTGGACGCGACCTACATGGAGTCGGTGCTGTGGGCCTTCAAGACCCTCTACGACGCCGGCCTCGCCTATGAGGGGTACCGCGTGCTCCCCTACTGCTGGCGTGATGAGACTCCGCTGTCGAGCCACGAACTTCGCATGGACGACGACGTCTATCAGATGCGCCAGGACCCCTCGGTGACGGTGACGTTCCCCCTCGTGGGGGCGAAGGCCGAGGCCCTCGGTCTCACGGGGGTGCGCGCGCTGGCGTGGACGACGACGCCGTGGACCCTTCCGACGAACCTCGCCCTCGCCGTCGGCCCCGACATCCGCTACGTCGTCCTTCCTGCGGGCCCGCGGGGAGCGGCAGACGTGCACACGACCCCCGACGGCACACCGGACGACGCGCTCGAATCCAGCGCTCACCGCTACCTCCTCGCGGAGGAGCTGTTGGGCGGCTACGCCAAAGACCTCGGATACGAGTCCGTCGACCACGCTCGCGAGGCGATCGACGCGACGATCACCGGTGCCGAACTCGAGGGCGTTTCGTACGACCGATTGTTCGACTACTACGCCGACGCCGGGGAGTGGGGAACGCAGCACGCGTGGCGCATCCTGGCCGACGACTACGTGACCACCAGCGACGGTACGGGCATCGTGCACCAGGCCCCTGCCTACGGCGAGGACGACCAGCGGGTGGCGGATGCCGCAGGCATCCCCACCATCCTGTCGCTCGATGACGGAGGCAGATTCCTGCCCCAGGTCACCGACGTCGCCGGGCAGCTGTGGATGGAGGCGAACCGTCCCCTCATCCGGCTGCTGCGTGACGCCGGGCGGCTCCTTCGCGATGCCAGCTACGAGCACTCCTACCCGCACTGCTGGCGATGCCGCAATCCGCTCATCTACAAGGCCGTCTCGAGCTGGTTCGTCCGCGTGACCGACATCAAGGACCGGTTGCTGGCCGGTAACGAGCAGATCACGTGGGTTCCCGAGAACGTCAAGCACGGCCAGTTCGGCAAGTGGCTCGAGGGTGCCCGGGACTGGTCGATCAGCCGCAACCGCTTCTGGGGATCGCCGATCCCGGTGTGGAAGAGCGACGATCCCGAGTACCCGCGAGTCGACGCGTACGGCTCCCTGGAGGAGATCGAGCGCGACTTCGGGCGGCTGCCGCGCAATCCCGACGGGGAGGTGGATCTCCACCGTCCCTTCATCGACGAATTGACGCGGCCGAATCCCGACGATCCGACGGGACGCAGCACGATGCGCCGGATCGAAGACGTCCTCGACGTCTGGTTCGACTCCGGGTCGATGCCCTTCGCGCAGGTGCATTATCCGTTCGAGAACCAGGAGTGGTTCGACGCTCACGCCCCGGCGGACTTCATCGTGGAGTACATCGGGCAGACCCGTGGCTGGTTCTACGTCATGCACGTGCTGTCCACCGCGCTGTTCGATCGCCCGGCCTTCAAGGCGGTGTCCGCCCATGGCATCGTCCTCGGCAACGACGGACAGAAGATGTCGAAGTCCCTTCGGAACTATCCCGACGTGCGTGAGGTGTTCGACCGCGACGGATCCGACGCGATGCGCTGGTTCCTCATGGCGAGTCCGGTGCTTCGCGGAGGGAATCTCGTCGTCACCGAGGAGGGGATCCGCGCGGGTGTGCGAGAGTTCCTTCTGCCGCTGTGGAATGCGTGGTACTTCTTCGCCACCTACGCCAATGCGTCGAACGGCTACGAAGCGTCGTGGCGCACCGATTCGCGGGATGTGCTCGACCGGTACATCCTCGCCCGCACCGGCGACCTCGTCCACGGGGTGACCGCCGACCTCGAGGGTCTGGACTCCACGTCGGCCGCCGCGAAGCTGCGCGACTTCGCCGAGGTCTTGACGAACTGGTACATCCGACGATCCCGTGACCGGTTCTGGGTCGGCGTATCGTCCGACCCTGCCAGCCGGGAACCCTTCGACACCCTCTACACCGTGCTCGAGACCCTCACCCGGGTCGCGGCGCCCCTCGTTCCGCTCGTCGCCGAACGGGTATGGCAGGGGCTCACCGGCGGGCGGAGCGTGCATCTGCAGGACTGGCCCGACGGCGATGCGTTCGGGTCGGCCGACGACATCCGGGACGCGATGGACGCGGTGCGGGAGGTCTCGTCCGTCGCCAACGCGTTGCGTAAGAAGCACGGCCTCCGGGTGCGCCTTCCCCTCTCCACGCTCACGGTGGTGACGGCCGGTGCGTCCCAGCTCGGGCAGTTCGAGGGCATCCTGCGCGATGAGCTGAATGTCAAAGCCGTCCGCACGCTGGAGCTCAGCGACGAGGTGGCGGCCGACTACGGCATCAGCAGCCGGCTGACGATCAACGCCCGGGCGGCCGGGCCCCGCCTCGGCAAGCAGGTCCAGCACGTGATCGCCGGCGCGCGGTCGGGCGTCTGGGAGGAGCGTGACGGAACGGTGGTCGTCGACGGTATCGCGCTCGAGCCGGGGGAGTACGACCTCGCGCTGGAGGCGGGAGGCGTCGCGGAAGGTACCGCCATCGCACTCCTCGCCGGTGGGGGATTCGTCCTTCTCGACACCGCGACGACGCCCGAACTCGAAGCCGAAGGTCTCGCCCGCGACGTGATCCGCGCCGTGCAGGACACCCGGAAGGCCGCCGGCTTCGACGTGAGTGATCGCATCCGACTGGACCTCACTTTCGACGAGGCCGACGACCGCGTCGCCGTCGAATCCGCGTTCGAGGTCGCCGGGGTTGCGACCGAGACCCTCGCACTCCAGCACAGCTTCTACGGGCCTCGGGGAAGCCGCCCGGCCGAACCCGTGCCTGAGCGCACGGCGCGCTTCGCCGCCGGCGCCTTCGCCAACGTGGGGGCCTTCGAGGTCGCCGTAACTCGGATGGGAGAGGCATGAGCCATCGGGAACGCGCTGACCGCGTCTACGACGAGCTTCTCACTCGCCAGGGCGAGCGCTGGGTGCAGCCGCGCGTCGAGCGGACGCGGCGGGTGCTGGAGCTTCTGGGCGATCCGCAGCGCACCTATCGTGTCGTCCACGTCACCGGCACGAACGGCAAGACCTCGACCAGCCGAATCATCGAGAGCCTCGTCCGCGCCCACGGTCTTCGCACGGGGCTGTTCACCAGCCCGCACCTCGCCCGCTTCACCGAGCGCATCATGATCGACGGCGAGCCCGCGTCCGATGCGGCGGTTGCCGATGCCTGGGAGGAGATCGCCCCCCTGGTGGCCCTGGTGGATCAGGAGCTCGAGACGGCCGGCGATGCACCCCTCACCTTCTTCGAGCTTCTCACCGTGCTCGGTTTCGTGGTCTTCGCCGATGCGCCGATCGACGTGCTGGTGTTGGAAGTGGGGATGGGGGGGTCGTGGGATGCGACGAACACCGCCGACGGTGACGTCGCCGTCTTCGCCCCGATCGACCTCGATCACGCCGACCGCCTCGGCGAGACGATCGGCGAGATCGCCTCGGTGAAAGCGGGCATCATCAAGGACGGCGCCGCCGCGGTGTCAGCTGCACAGGACGCCGCAGCAGCCGGCGTGCTGCGCGAGGCCGCGACCCGGCGAAACGCGACAGTCGCCTTCGAGGGTGAGGAATTCGCGCTCGAAGAGGCACGACTCGCCGTGGGCGGGCAGCTCCTGACGGTGCGCGGTCTCGCCGCCACCTACGGCGATCTCTACCTTCCCCTCTACGGCGTTCATCAGGCCCAGAACGCCGCGCTCGCGATCGCGGCGGTCGAGTCGCTTCTCGGAGCGGGGACCCGGCCGATCGACGCGGATGTGCTCGCGGACGGGCTGGGTGCCGTCACTTCGCCCGGGCGGGTGCAGGTCGTCGGGGCCGACCCCACGGTGGTCGTCGATGCGGCCCATAATCCCCACGGCGCCCGCGCTCTCGCCCGTGCCCTGCAGGAATCCTTCGATTTCGACGAGTGGGGAGTGGTCCTCGGCGTCTTCGACGATAAGGACGCGGTGGGCATCCTCGGTGCGCTCCAGAGCGTCGACGGTCCGGTCTTCGCCACCGCGCCGGACTCCGATCGGGCGCGCGACCCCGATGCCCTGGCCGACCTCGTCGAGGCGGCGGGTCGACGCGTCACGGTGCATCGGGACGTGCAGGACGCCGCAGACGCCGCCCGCGAGTGGGCGGCGTCCGGCGAGCGCCGGGCGGTCGTCATCGCCGGGTCGGTCGTCCTCGCCGGCGAGGCATTGACCTTGGCCGCGGACGAAGGATGGCGAGCGGGGTGGCGGGCGTGAGCGGCTCGGCGGGTGCTCCCTCTCCCCGATCCCGTCGGCAACGCGGGGCGGCGGAGTCGCTCGGGGCGGTGGTGCTCGGCTTCGAGTCGTTGATCGCGTTTCTCGGTGGACTGGTGATCTACGGCCTCCGGGCGCTGCCGGAGTCGATCCCACCGTGGTGGGGCATCGTCGCGGGAACTGGTGTGGCTGCTCTGATGATCGTCACGGCGGGGCTCCTCCGCCATCCCTGGGCGATCGCGGTCGGGTGGCTTCTGCAGGTCGTCGTCGCACTCGGCGCGATCTTCGTGCCGGCGCTGCTTCTGGTCGCGCTCATTTTCGGTGGCATGTGGGCGTATGCGACGATCAAAGGGGCCTCGCTGGATGCGCGCAACGCCCGGCGGGCCGCCGACAACGGGAACGGAACGGAGACGCAGTGATGGCGACCGAAGAGACCCTGGTGCTGGTCAAACCCGATGGAGTGGCGCGGGGGCTCACCGGAGCGATCCTCGCCCGCATCGAAGCCAAGGGGTATGCCCTGGTCGATATCCGGCTCGTCGAGCCCGACCGCGAGCGGCTCGAGCGCCACTATGCCGAGCATGAGGGCAAGCCCTTCTACGAGCCCCTTCTGGAGTTCATGATGTCCGGACCGTCGGTGGCGATCCGCCTCGCCGGCAACCGCGTCATCGAAGGATTCCGCTCGCTGGCCGGAGCAACCGATCCGACGAGCGCTGCGCCGGGAACGATCCGAGGCGACTACGGCCGCGACTGGGGCCTGAAGGTGCAGCAGAACCTCGTGCACGGCTCCGACAGCCCGGAGTCTGCAGCGCGGGAACTCGCGATCTGGTTCTGACGGCTCGGCCCACCGGGCCGCTCAGAACAGTGCCCCGAGAACGTCCAGGCGCACCTGGGCGAGCACGGCGATCGTGGCGTAGCTGAGCACGGCCAGGAGAGGCACCCAGCCCATGAGTCGATCCGCACCGCGCCTCACCCCTCGCGACGCAGGGAGGATGCCGGTGCGCAGCACGTGGAGGGTCACGGCGTAGAACGAGGGGATCGCGACCAGCCACGTCACCATGCACCACGGGCACAGGGTCCCGAGAACGAAGATGCTCTGGGAGATCAGCCACACCACGAAGACGAACGCGGCTGTCATCCCCACCTCGAAGATCAGCCAGAACCATCGGGCGTACCGCGCGCCGGCGAGGATCCCGGCGCCCACGACGATCGGGGCGATCCATCCGGCGACGCCCAGCAGCGGGTTGGGGAATCCCAGGAGACTTCCCTGCCACGACTCGAGGTTCTTCCCGCACTGAACCAGCGGGCTGAAGTCGCACGAAGGCGTCGACCCGGGGTTCTGCAGCAGATGGAACCGCTCGAGGGTCAGCGAGAACGCCGCCCACCACCCGACGATGCCGGCGATGATCAGCCAGACGGCGAGCACGCGCGGCTGTGAACGGGACGGAGCAGAGGGCACGGCTCGATTCTGGCACCGCGGCGCTGGGCATCCTCTCGGTGTCGACCCCGACTCACCGGCGCATCGGGTCGTGCGAGGACTTTCGCGCGCGGAAGTGCGATAATGGCCGTGATGTGCGGCGGCCGCGCCGCGTAGCGCATCACGAAGACTTCGGGCGATGACCGCCCGCGCAGCCCGAGCCACGGGCCGGCTGCAGACCGAGTGAGTTCGCGGCACCGCGGGTGCGGCGCCGCCAGAGATTTCGCCGGGCGACGCGCGGTGTCGCCCGCAGGGAGAGCCAGTGATGGCCGATGGAACCGATGCACACACCGATGACGTCTCCGAATCCGGCGAGGAGCTGACCCGTTCCGCTGAGCCGCTGACCGAGGCGGCAGAGGACGAGACCGCCGCTGTCATCGAGGCGGTGACCGTCTACGAAGAGGGCGCACCCGCTCCCGACACCGGTCACGGCGGGGTGGGGCCAGGGGATCCCGAACCGGAGTCCGAGCCCGAGACGTCGTCCCTGCCGGAGCCGGTATCCGAGCCGGAGCCGGTATCCGAGCCCGAGCCGGTATCCGAGCCCGAGCCGGTATCCGAGCCCGAGCCGGCATCCGAGCCCGAGCCGCCAACCGAGCCCGCGCCCGAGTGTCAGCCCGAACCGGGGTCTGAGCCGGAGGCCGACCCCGATCCCGACACCTCCGAAGAGCCGGATGCGGCGGAGTCATCCGCACCGCCTACGGCGGTCAGCCTCGGGCTCCTTCCCGAGGTCTTCGTGTCGACCGTGTCGACGACACTGCACTTCTACGCCCCCGAGATCACACCGCTTCCCGCTCGACCGGAGCGGACGGAGCGGACGGAGCGCACCGCGCAGCCCGAGGCCGAACGGCCCGTCGGATCGGCGTCCAAGCGCCGGCGTCGCCGCGGTGGCACAGAGTCCCGCGATGACTCGGGCGAGGTGGACGAGCAGCCGCGACACCGCGCTGTCGAACTCGTCACCGAGCCGCAGCGGATCAAGGGATCAACCCGCCTCGAGGCAAAGAAGCAGCGCCGTCGCGACGGCCGTGAGGCCGGCCGCCGCCGGGCCGTGGTCACCGAAGCGGAGTTCCTGGCGCGCCGGGAGGCCGTCGACCGCGAGATGATCGTCCGGTCGAAGGCCGGACGCATCCAGATCGCCGTACTCGAGGACAACGTCCTCGTCGAGCATTACGTTGCCCGCCACCAGGATGCATCGCTGATCGGGAACGTGTACCTGGGGCGCGTGCAGAACGTCCTTCCCAGCATGGAGGCCGCGTTCGTCGACATCGGCCGCGGCCGCAACGCCGTGCTCTACTCGGGCGAGGTGGACTGGGACGCGGTGGAGACCGGGAACCAGCCCCGCCGCATCGAGCTCGCGCTGAAGTCGGGCGATCGGGTGCTGGTGCAGGTGACGAAGGACCCGGTCGGGCACAAGGGCGCCCGACTGACGAGCCAGATCTCACTCCCCGGCCGGTATCTGGTCTACGTGCCGGGGGGTGCCATGAACGGCATCTCGCGGAAGCTGCCCGACACCGAGCGCGCGCGACTGAAGCGGATCCTGAAAGAGGTGCTGCCGGAGTCATCCGGTGTCATCGTCCGTACCGCCGCGGAAGGCGCCACCGAGGAACAGCTGACCCACGATGTGCAGCGTCTGACGAGCCAGTGGGAGCACATCAGCCGTCAGGTGGAGTCGATCCCGGCGCCGGCACTGCTTCACGCGGAGCCCGACCTGCTGGTGAAGATCGTCCGGGATGTCTTCAACGAGGACTTCTCGAAGATGCTCATCCAGGGTGACGACGCCTTCGACACCATCACGTCCTACCTGCAGGGGGTGGCCCCCGATCTGCTCGAGCGCGTCGCGCGGTACGAGGGCGACGGCGATCCGTTCGACGACTTCCGCATCACCGAGCAGATCGAGAAGGCGCTGGATCGCAAGGTGTGGCTGCCCTCGGGCGGCTCGCTCGTGATCGACCGCACCGAGGCGATGACCGTCATCGACGTCAACACGGGCAAGTTCGTCGGGTCAGGCGGAAACCTCGAAGAGACTGTCACGAAGAACAACCTCGAGGCGGCCGAAGAGATCGTCCGGCAGCTGCGCCTCCGCGACATCGGCGGGATCATCGTGGTCGACTTCATCGACATGGTGCTGGAGTCCAACCGTGATCTGGTGCTGCGCCGGCTCGTGGAGTGCCTCAGCCGCGACCGGACGAAGCACCAGGTGGCCGAGGTGACGTCGCTCGGTCTCGTGCAGATGACACGCAAGAAGTTGGGCCTCGGGCTGTTGGAGACCTTCAGCGAGCCGTGTGAGGTCTGTGCGGGCCGCGGGGTGATCGTTCACCACGACCCCGTGGCGAAGCACCGCCCGTCAGGCGGTGGCAACCCCCGTCGTCCGCGGAGCAGCGCGGGCGGAAACGGCGGTTCGCAGGGCACGCATGTGATTACCGAAGGGGTGAAGTCAGCGCTCGCTCAGATCGCGGCCTCGACGATCCACCCACACGCCGACGACGAGCGTCCGGAGATTCCGGCGGCGGTCGTCGAAGCTGTCGCCGAAGCCGTGGCAGAGGAGGAGCGTGCGCCGGAGCGCGCCTCCGAGCGTCCCAAGAAGCGCAAGAAGCGGTCGGATGCGGCGAAGGCGGCCAAGAGCGAGGCGGAACTGCTCCTCGACTCCGTCCTCGACGCCCTTCCCGAGCCGAAGGCTCCGGGACAGGGGCGGGCACGCCGCCGGGTCACCACGGCGGCGCTCACCGGCACCCCCGTGAGCCACACCCCGGTGGAGCCATCCCGCTAGCGCTGGCGGCCGTCGGGGCGTCGGCGTTCGCGGGCGGTCACCCGCAGGCCCGACGCGAGGAGGGCACGAACGAGCGTGTGTCCGTCCACCGGCACGGCACCGGCGGCCACGAGTCGCGCGTGGGCATCCTCCGGCACGTCATAGTGATCGACGTCGAAGCCGCGGCGGGGGATTCCCTGCGCGGCGGCGAAGGCGTGGAGTTCGGCGAGATCGGAATCGCTGATGAGATGCGACCACAGGCGCCCGTGCGCCGGCCACCTCGGGTCGTCGATCAGGATCGCCATCGCACGATCCTACGGCGGCAGGTCGCATCGGAAGAGTGCGACATCGCCTCGCTTTGCGGGGTGGTCCCCGCATCCGGTAAAGTATCCCTTTGGTGCATCATGTGTCGCCGCGAAGGCTGACACGATCAGACCCCTGGTGCGGGTCATCCGGCATCAAGATTCCCGTCTCTCCAGAGAACCGGAGCCGTGCGCTCCCGAATGAAACAGGTGTGAAGTGGTTTACGCAGTTGTGCGCGCCGGCGGCCGGCAGGAGAAGGTCGAGGTCGGCACGGTCGTCGTGCTCGACCGTCTCGCCGCTCGGATCGGCGACGAGGTCACGCTCCCCGCGGTCCTGCTCGTCGACGGCGACGCCGTCACGACCGACGCTGACACGCTCGCGAAGGTGACGGTCACCGCGGAGGTCCTCGGCGAGGAGCGCGGCCCGAAGATCGTGATCCAGAAGTTCAAGAACAAGACCGGATACAAGAAGCGCCAGGGGCACCGTCAGGACCTCACGCGCGTCAAGGTCACGGGCATCAAGTAAGACCAGGAAGCAGGCGACACCATGGCACACAAGAAGGGCGCAAGCTCCACCCGCAACGGGCGTGACTCCAACGCACAGCGACTGGGTGTGAAGCGTTTCGGCGGTCAGGTCGTGAACGCGGGCGAGATCCTCGTCCGTCAGCGCGGCACCCACTTCCACCCCGGCGCCAACGTCGGTCGCGGCGGAGACGACACGCTGTTCGCGCTGTCGGCCGGTGCCGTGCAGTTCGGCACCAAGGGCGGCCGCAAGGTCGTCAACATCGTCGCCGCCTCCTGAGGCGCGTCGAGCAGATCTCCGGAAGGGGGCGGGCGGAAGCTCGCCCCCTTTCCTCACACATCGCGACCGGCGCCCGCCGGCGCCGACCCGAGGGAGCAGCATGGTCACGTTCGTCGACCGGGTGACGCTTCACCTGCGGGCAGGCAAGGGCGGCAACGGCTGCGTGTCGGTCCGCAGAGAGAAGTTCAAGCCCCTCGCCGGCCCGGATGGCGGCAACGGGGGGAACGGGGGCGACATCGTCCTCGTCGCCGACCCGCAGGAGACGACGCTGCTGTCGTACCACCATTCCCCGCACCGCACCGCCGGCAACGGGGGTTTCGGCATGGGCGACAACCGCTCGGGCGCCCTCGGCGAGTCGATGGAGCTGCCCGTTCCCGTCGGCACCGTCGTGAAGGATCCTTCGGGTGACACGCTCGTCGATCTCATCGAGCCCGGCATGCGCTTCGTCGTCGCCCCTGGCGGTCGCGGAGGGCTCGGCAACGCCGCGCTGGCATCGCCCAAGCGCAAGGCTCCCGGTTTCGCGCTGCTCGGCACCCCCGGGTGGGAGGGCGATGTCGTCCTCGAGCTGAAGACGGTCGCCGATGTGGCACTCGTCGGGTTCCCGTCGGCCGGGAAGTCGAGCCTCATCGCCGCGATCTCAGCTGCTCGGCCGAAGATCGCCGACTATCCCTTCACCACGCTTCACCCGAACCTCGGAGTCGTGCAGGCCGGCGACATCCGCTACACCGTGGCCGATGTGCCGGGCCTCATCGAAGGGGCGAGCGAAGGGCGCGGACTCGGCCTCGAATTCCTCCGCCACGTCGAGCGGTGCACCGCGCTGGTGCACGTCTTGGACTGCGCGACCCTCGATCCCGGGAGGGATCCCCTCAGCGATCTGGACGTCATCCTCGCCGAACTCGCCGCCTACCCGGTACCGGACGATCAGATTCCCCTCCTGGACCGCCCTCAGATCGTCGCGCTGAACAAGGTCGATGTGCCCGAGGCGAAGGACCTCGCCGATCTCGTGCGACCCGACCTCGAGGCGCGGGGATTCCGGGTCTTCGAGATCTCGACGGTGAGCCGCGAGGGCCTTCGCCCCCTCACCTACGCCCTCGGCGACCTCATCGCCGAGCACCGCGCTGTCGAGGCGGCGAAGCCGCCCGTCGAGCGCATCGTCATCCGTCCCCGCGGCTCGGAGGCGGACTTCACCGTCCGCGTCGAGGGGGGCACGTACGGCCCGGTGTACCGCATCCTCGGTGAGAAGCCGGTGCGCTGGGTGCAGCAGACCGACTTCCAGAACGACGAGGCGGTGGGGTTCCTCGCCGACCGCCTGGAGCGCCTCGGCATCGAAGACGAGCTCTACCGCGTCGGTGCCACCGCGGGTGCCACCGTCGTCATCGGTGAGGGAGACGGGATCGTCTTCGACTGGCAGCCCTCGCTGTCTTCGGCGGCCGAGCTCATGACCGCCCCTCGGGGCACCGATCCCCGGTTCGACCAGAGCACCCGACGCACGACCTCCGAGCGCCGCGAGCGCTACCACGAACGGATGGACGCCAAGGCCCAGGCGCGCGCCGACCTGGAGGCGGAGCGCCTCACCGGACGAGCCGAGATCAGCGGGAGGACCGAGGACGAGGGGTCGCAATGACCCTGCGCGACCGCCGCGACATCCCCGCTGCTCGCCGCGTGGTGGTGAAGGTGGGGTCGTCCTCGATCAGCGGTGACAACGCCGGGCGGATCCCCTCTCTGGTCGATGCCCTTGCTCGTGCCCATGGCCGAGGCACCGAAGTGGTGCTCGTCTCCTCCGGAGCGATCGCCACGGGTATGCCCTTCCTCGACCTCGACGAACGCCCGAGCGACCTGGCGACCCAGCAGGCGGCCGCCGCGGTGGGGCAGAACGTCCTCGTGTATCGGTACCAGGAGGCGCTGCGTCCGTTCCGGATCGTCGCCGCGCAGGTGCTCCTGACCGCGGGCGACCTCGAGAACCCCACGCACCGCTCGAACGCCCGGCGGGCGATGGAGCGGTTGCTGGGTCTGCGCATCCTCCCGATCGTCAACGAGAACGACACGGTCGCGACGCACGAGATCCGCTTCGGCGACAACGATCGGCTGGCCGCGCTCGTGGCGCACCTGGTCGGCGCCGACGCCCTCATCCTGCTCAGCGACATCGCCTGTCTCTACACCCGGCCCCCCGACCAGCCCGGCGCGCGTCCGATCCTCGAGGTCGCACCCGATGACGACCTTTCGCGGTACGAGTTCGGGTCGGTCGTGGTCAACAGCGTCGGCACCGGGGGAGCGGCCACCAAGGCCTCGGCGGCGCGGCTCGCCGCCGCCTCGGGAATCGCCACTCTCGTCACGAGCGCCGACCTCGTCGAACCCGCCCTCGCGGGTGACAGCGTCGGCACCTTCTTCATCCCGCATCCGATCACCGCTCCGCTTCCGACCGGCGCCATCCCGACCACCGCCTGACGCCGCTCGGTAGGCTGTCGGCCATGAGCATGACGCAGGAGAAGCCCACCGTCGCGCGTGCCGGCACCGCCGAGGAACGGATGCGACGGGCCAAGGATGCCGCCCGTTCGGTCGGGCTCCTCAGCGATGAGCGCAAGCGCCAGGCCCTGCTCGCCATCGCCGACGCGATCGCCGATGCCGCCGAGGAGATCATCGCTGCCAACGCCCGCGACCTCGAGAGAGCGCGCGAGGACGGGGTCTCAGCGGCGCTCCAGGACCGACTGACTCTCGACGCCGCCAGGGTGGATGCGCTGGCCGACGCGGTGCGTGAGATCAGCGGACTGGATGACCCGGTGGGGCGGATCCTCGACCGGCGCACGCTCGCGAACGGTGTGGAACTGACGAAGATCTCGGTACCGTTCGGCGTCGTCGGCGCGATCTACGAGGCACGCCCGAACGTCACCGTCGACATCACCGCCCTCGCACTCCGGTCGGGGAACGCTGTCGTGCTCCGCGGTGGAAGCGCTGCCCTGTCGAGCAACATCGCGCTGGTCGCCGTGATGCGCCGCGCGCTGGAGGCGGTCGGTGTCGACCCGGAGGCGATTCAGAGCGTCGATGACTTCGGCCGCGAGGGAGCGCGAGCGCTGATGACCGCGCGGGGCCTCATAGACGTGCTCGTGCCGCGGGGGAGCGCAAACCTCATCCGGACGGTCGTGACCGAGTCATCCGTGCCGGTGATCGAAACCGGCGCCGGTGTCGTCCACATCCTCCTCGACGAGTCCGCACCGGTGGACTGGGCGCGCGACATCGTCGTGAACGCCAAAGTGCAGCGGCCGAGCGTCTGCAATGCCGTCGAGACGGTGCTGGTGCATCGTCAGGCGGCCGACCGGCTCATTCCGCCCGTGGTGTCGGCGCTCACCGAGCGGGGCGTCACCGTGCACGCGGATGAGGAGACCCGGCGGTGGGCTCCTTCGGCCGTGCCTGCCACCGACGAGGACTGGGCGGCCGAGTACCTCAGCCTCGACGTGGCGATGAAGGTGGTCGACGACCTCGACGACGCTCTCGCGCACATCCGGCGCTACTCCACTCAGCACACCGAGTCGATCATCACCACGGATGACGTCAGTGCCGAGCGGTTCCTCGCCGAGGTCGATTCGGCTGTCGTCATGGTGAACGCCTCGACACGCTTCACCGACGGCGGAGAGTTCGGGTTCGGTGCCGAGGTCGGCATCTCCACGCAGAAGCTTCACGCACGGGGCCCGATGGGCCTTGCAGAACTCACGAGCGCGAAGTGGATCGCGCGAGGCGCCGGGCAGGTGCGGGCCTGACGCCCTAGACTGGGGATAACGCGCCTAGAGGAACACGAACGGAGCCCGAATGACCCTTGCGACGATTGTCACCCTCGCCGCCGAAGAGGCCGAGTCCCACGGGAACGTCGCCCTGGAGACCATGTGGTACGGCATCGTCGCGCTCGCTGTGTTCGCGGCTCTCGCGCTGGTGACCGCCTCGTACCGCAACGTCGCCAACCGCCACGCACACAAGGCCGACGCCTACGCGCAGGCGCACGCGAACGACATCGTGAAGGCGGGGCACGGCCACTAGGCCGCGCGCATGTCGTCGGCGCGCCCCCCGAGGATCGGGGTGATGGGTGGAACATTCGATCCCATCCACCACGGCCACCTCGTCGCCGCCAGCGAAGTGGCGCAGTCCTTCGCGCTCGACGAGGTCGTCTTCGTTCCCACCGGCGAACCCTGGCAGAAGACCCGCGTCAGCCCGAGCGAACACCGTTATCTGATGACGGTGATCGCGACAGCCTCCAACCCGCAGTTCACCGTCAGCCGGGTCGACATCGACCGGTCGGGCCCCACTTACACGATCGACACCCTCCGAGATCTCAAGCGCCAGCGGCCCGATGCCGAGCTGTTCTTCATCACCGGTGCCGACGCCATAGCGCAAATTCTCAGTTGGAGGGACCATCATGAACTGTGGGATCTCGCCCACTTCGTCGCAGTCTCCCGACCCGGTCATGTCCTCGACACCGCGGGCCTTCCGACCGACGACGTGAGCCAGCTGCAGATCCCGGCACTCGCCATCTCGTCCACGGATTGCCGAGACCGCGTCCGCCGAGGCCACCCGGTGTGGTACCTCGTGCCCGACGGCGTCGTGCAATACATTGCCAAGCATCACCTCTACCGGAGCAAGGAATGACGGAGCATCCAGCGAACCCGCCGCTGACCCGCAGGCAGCTGCGCGAGATCCGCAACACCGGCGCAACTCCGGTCGTCACTGCGGAAGCCGCCGACGCCGCCCGCGCCGAATCGGCGTCGAACGAGAGCCCGACCAACGACATCACCCCGCCCGGCGCCGCCGCCTCGGGGAACCAGGGGATGTCGCCGCACGCGGAAGGAACCCCCGAGGCGGACTCGGCGGCGGTTCCCGTCGCCGCGGTACGGCTGCCGCGGCCGGTTGAGCCTGATCCGATCGCCGACGCCCCCGCGGCCGACTCGGCGGTCGACCTCGGTGTCGCCCCGCTGACCCGCAGACAGGCACGCCAGCAGGAGCGCATCCGCACTGCCGCCGTCCCCGTCATCACCCCTGACCTCCTCGGTGGGGCGGGAGGGTCGAGCCCTGCCCTACCGGTCAGTGCTCTCGGCTACGAGGCGGCCGGCAGTCCGATCGCCGTCGAGGAGCGGAGCGCGGCCGACGCCGCCACCGAGGCATCCGGCGAGGCGTCGGGGTTCGCGCGCGACGGCGACGAGGACCAGGATCGCGAACGCGCCACGGTGAGCCCGAAGCTCGGTCAGGGGCTGCTCGAGGCCGAGGCGGTCCAGGTCGACCTGCCTCCGTCGTTCGACCAGCTCCTCAGTCGCGGCCCGGCGTCCACCTCCAGCACGCCGCACGCGCTGATCGTGTCGCAGACGCCGGCACCACAGATCATGGCGCCGGTCAACGCGACGGGTGAGGTCATCATCACGGGCATGCTCAACCTCCCCGACGGCCTCGGCTCCACCGGACACGCGCCCGGAACGGCCGACGGCAAGGACGTCGACGCTGTGCTGGTCGACGGAGAGCTCCCCGCGCACTCCTCCCCGACGCCCATCGCCGCCAGCGCTGCGATCAGTACCGTGAAGCTTCCCGGCGAGATCATTCAGCCGCCGGCTCCCGAGCGGGGGAGTCGGCTGATGCTGGCGCTCGCTATCACGGCAGGCGCCCTGGCTCTCGCTCTCGTGGGAGTCCTCATCCTCGCCTTCGTGAGCGGAGTGTTCGCATGACGGCCACCGACGCCTCTCGCGAGATGTTGCAGATCGCCGCACGCGCGGCTGATGCGAAGGGCGGCGAAGACCTGGTCGCTCTGGATGTCTCGGAGCCCCTGCCTCTCGTCGACATCTTCCTGCTCGTGACAGGGCGAAGCGAGCGCAATGTCGCCGCGATCGCCGACGAAGTGGAGGAGAAGCTGCTCGAGGCGGGCCACAAGCGGCTTCGGAGGGAAGGACGCCAAGAGGCCCGGTGGGTTCTGCTGGACTTCGGCGATCTCGTCGTGCACGTCTTCCATGAGCAGGAGCGGATGTTCTACGGGCTCGAGCGCCTGTGGAAGGACTGCCCGGTCGTCCCAATCGATCTGCCCGCGCACGCCGAGTAGGTCTACTGGAGACAGAACTCGTTGCCTTCGGGGTCGCGCATCTGCCAGTAGCGCTCGCGCCACGGACCCCACGACTGCTCCACCAGTCGAACCACCTCGGCGCCGAGGCCACGAGGCGGTCCTTCTCCGCGTCAAGAGCGACCGGCGAGATATGGGTCTCACCCTCGGCGCGGTCGGCGGTGACATCGATGTGGAGCCGATTGCGACCTGACTTCGGTGCGTCGGCATGATGGAAGAACAGGCGGGGTCCGACACCCGTCGGGTCTTCGGCGAGTCCCCGGCGGGCGAGGTCGTCTTCGGTCAGACCGCTCTGGAGCAGGTGCGCTCGAAGCGCCTCGTCGAACTCTTGATGGGGGTAGCCGAAGACGTCGGACCAGAACCGGGCGAGCGCGGGAGGGTCGTCGGCGTAGATGACGATGTTGCCGAGTGTGGGCATGAGATCCCCTTTCCGCGCCACACGGTACGCCCCGCATACGACACGGTCCCTGGTTCGAGGCACGCGTTGCCGTGTAGTAATCTTGTGGGGTTGCCTCGTGAGGCAGCGTCTGGGCCTGTGGCGCAGCTGGTAGCGCACCTGCATGGCATGCAGGGGGTCAGGGGTTCGAGTCCCCTCAGGTCCACCGTGTGATGTCTCTCGACATGTCTCCTATGTCGCAGGACATCTGTCGTCCGCGGAACTGTGCTCGGACCGATCGGCGAAGTCACTGCGCCGACGATGCCTGAGGCGTCGTCCGGACTGACACCTCGGCTCGGCATGAGAGTCGCAACCCGCCTGCGTAGGCGCCTCGGGTCATCGTCAGCCCGAGGCGCCTGCAAGCGGCGGTGCCATGCCGCTCGGGGTAGGAGTCCACCTGGGGGCCGCGGTGGCTGCTGCAGCCGGCCGCCGGCCCGTCAGCCGGTGCGGGCTGCGTCGTGAGCGGATTCGGTCGCCGTCGACTGCAGCTGCAGGACAGCGATCGCTTCGCGGAGCGACGCCACGGGAGTCTCGATCTCGTCGAAGTGGTGCACGAAGCCGTTCGCGTCTCGCGCGGTCACGGTCACGAACGCGTAGCCGTGGCGCGGTACACGCGCCGGCGCTTTCGTCCGTTGCTTCCGATCGCCCATGTTCTGCCCCCTCCCGACCCTCTCGACGGTACCGCCCTGCACGTCGATCTCCCGGGAGGACGCGCTCCCGCGCCCGCCCTCCGTGGCGGTGCGAGGATGAGGATGATTCCGCCCCGCCCACGCCGCATGACGAGGAGGCTCGCGATGAGGAAGCGCCGATCACCCCTTCTCTGCGTCCCCGCAATCGCGCTCGTCGCGCTGGCCGCGCTGACGGGGTGCGTCGCCGCCTCACCATCGCCCGCGCCGACCAGCGACGCCCGTACGGTCACCCCGGTCCCCTCCTCGTCTCCACAGACAGCAGACCCCACCCCGAGTGGAGGCTTACTGGAGGGTCGCTGGCGCGTCGCCGACGGAACGGCGGTTGCTGCAACCGGTCTTGCGGCGCCCTGGTCGGTCGCGCCCCTCAGCGACGGGGGCGTGTTGGTGTCGGAGCGCGACTCAGGAGTCATCCGCCTCGTCTCCGCCGAGGGCGCCGTGTTGGACCTCACGACGATCCCGGGGGTGGTGTCGGGTGGGGAGTCGGGCCTTCACGGGCTCGCCGTTCTCGAAGACACCGACGATACGTGGCTCTACGCGTACCACGGCGCTGCCGACGACAATCGTGTCGTCCGTGCCCCGCTCACTGCGACGTCGGGAGGATGGCGAGTCGGCGAACCGCAGCCGATTTTCACCGGGATACCGCGTGCCCAGACGCACAACGGCGGCCGGATCGCATTCGGACCCGACGGATTCCTCTATGTCTCCACCGGCGACGCACAGGATCGTTCTGCCGCTCAGGACCCGGAAGCCCTGGGCGGCAAGATCCTCCGACTCACTCCCGAGGGCGAGCCGGCGCCCGAAAACCCTTTCGCGAACGCGGTGTTCTCTTTGGGGCACCGGAATGTCCAGGGGATCGCGTGGACGGCGGACGGAACCATGTGGGCGAGCGAGTTCGGCCAGAACACGTGGGACGAGCTGAACCGCATCGAGGCGGGAGGCAACTACGGCTGGCCCGATGTCGAGGGGCGCGCCGGCGACGAACGCTTCGTCGATCCCGTGGCGGTATGGACGACGGATGTGGCGAGCCCGAGCGGGGTCGCCGCGGTGGGAGACACCGTCTTCATGACCGGTCTCCGTGGAGCGCGGCTCTGGGCCATCGATGTCGCGGACGGGGCTTCGGCGGGTGAACCCGTCGTCGTCCTCGAGGGATTCGGCCGACTGCGCGACGCCGTCCCTTCGGGCGAGGGATCGCTCTGGGTGCTGACGAACAACACCGATGGGCGCGGCACACCCGCCGCCGACGATGATCGGCTGCTGCGCGTTCCCCTCGGGCGGGCAACCTGACCGGCCCGGGCTCGGCGTCGCCCGCCGACGTAGGCTGGAACCGTGACGGTTTTCGGCAGACAGACAGTCGCGCGTCTCGCCGGCGTCATCGCCGCCCTGGCGGCCCTCTCCCTGGGCGCGCCCGTGGCTGCCGCCTCGGCTTCTCGCAGCGATGCGACTCCGGGCGCCGACACGAGCGCCTCCGGCGCAACCGTCGTGGTCGCGCCCGCTGCGCACGACGCTCTCCGAGCCCTCGCCGCGGAGCGCGTCGCCGCGATGAGCCTGCGCGAAAGGGCGGCGAGCGTCGTCATGGGTCACGTCGCCGGCACCGACCCCGCAGTGCTCCGCGCGTACATGGCCGCCTCGGAGATCGGAGGATTCATCCTCATGGGAGCGAACGTCCCCGCCGACGAGGACGTCTTGCGCGACATCACCGCCGGTCTCACCCTCGACCCCGAGCTCCCACCGCTCATCGCGATCGACCAAGAGGGTGGCGACGTCTCCCGACTTCCCTGGGACGACCTTCCCTCCGCACGCGCCCTCAAGACCGCACCCCCCGCGGCCGCTACCGAGGCGTTCGCCGCACGCGGCGCCTTGCTGCAACGCGCGGGCATCAGCGTGAACTTCGGCATCGTCGCCGACGTGGCGGCAGGCCCGGGGGAGTTCATCTACAGCCGGGCGTTGGGGACAGATGTCACCGGTGCGGCCGATCGCACCGCGGCGGCCGTGGTTGGAGAAGCCGGTTGGGCGCTCAGCACGATCAAGCATTTCCCCGGCCATGGGGCAGCACCCGGCGATTCCCACGAGACCATCCCCTCAACCAGCATGGCGAAGGGCACCTGGCTGACGTTCGACGCGCGACCCTTCGCTGCGGGTATCGACGCCGGCGCCGACATGCTGATGTTCGGCCACCTCGCGTACACCGCGGTCGACCCGCTCCCCGCATCGCTCTCGGCGGAATGGCACCGCGTCGCCCGTGAGGAGTTGGGGTTCGATGGCGTGGCGATCACCGACGATCTCGGCATGCTCCAGGCTTCCGGTGATCCCGCGTTCGCCGACCCGGTCGCCAACGCGGTGACGGCCCTCGTCGCGGGCAACGACATGGTCCTCAGTGTGATGTTCTCGAACCCCACCTCCGCGACCATCACGGTCGACGGCATCGTGGCGGCAGTGGAAAGCGGTCAGCTGGCGGCCGAGCGACTCGACGAGGCCGCGACGCGCGTCACCGAGGCTCGACTGCGGGTCGCGGCCGAGGGCCGCGGGATGGCGCCCTGCTCGTCGTGCCCACCTGCCGGCTGATCCTCGCCGCGGATCACGCCGAGGAGGCGTGAGCGCAGCACCTGAGCCCGCTCGCTGAATCCGCGTTGACGGCGGATGTAGTCCGCCTTGCCCTCCACGGTCTCGATGCGGACGGGCGTCACGTCCCACTCGGTGAGGTCGTACGGCGACGCCGCCATGTCGAGCCGGCGGATGTCTCGAGCCAGGCAGAACGCGTCGAGGAGCAGATCTCCCGGCACCAGGGGGCCGGCCTTCATCGCCCACTTGTAGACGTCCATCCCGGCGTGCAGGCACCCAGGCTGCTCGAACACCACCTGATTCGAGCGCTCGAGCGTCGTCCGGTTGCGCGGTACCGCTTCGGGAGTGAAGAACCGGAAGGCATCGACGTGGGTGCACCGAAGCTCGTGCGATTCGACCACGTCATCGGTCGCCCGCTCACCGAGGCGGAGAGGAAGCGGATGTCGCCGCTCGCGCTGCCGGTACACCATCGCCCATTCGTGGAGGCCGAAGCAGCCGAACATCGCCGGGCGGGTGAGAGTCGCGGCGAGGAGACGTTCGACGCTTGCGAGGAGATCAGCTTTCGCGGCGCGGAAGGCCGCGTCGTCTATCCGGAGGGACCGCGCATGAGCGCCCGGCGCGTACCACCGCCAAGCTGCGCGAGCATCCCCCGCCGCATCGGCGAGATCGACGCCGGCGCCGGGGTGCCAGCGCGCGAGCAGCGAGGGTTTGTAGGAGTAGTAGGTGAAAAGGAAGTCTTCGACCGGATGAGTCTCGCTCCGCCGGGCGCGCATGCGGTGGCCGGCGGTGAGCGACTCGGCCCGGGCGCGGTGAGCGTCGGCCATCGCGGTCCACTCGTCGCGGGGAAGGAGGGGACGAGTCATCCGCTCATTCCTCGACCGGGGCGATGAGCTCGGCGGAGTTGTTCCGGACGTTGCCCACCGCCTTCCCGACGACATGATCGTCGAGGGTCTCCGCAACGGCAGGAGCGGCATCGATCGCGGCGTCCAGGACGTCTCGCACGTTGTCCGTCGTCGGATCCAGCCACGCGTCGGCATGGTCGGGGTCCATGAAAAGCGGCATCCGGTCGTGGATCGAGCCCAGGCGTCCGATCGAGTCGCGGGTCAGGATGGTGAAGCTGAGGAGCCATCGGTCGGGATCGTCGTCGGTCTTCTCAGGGTTCTTCCACCACTCGTAGAGCCCGGCGAAGAAGAGCGGCGATCCATCGGCCGGGTGGATGTAGTGCGGAATCTTCGCGCCATCCTGCTGCTTCCACTCGTAGTACCCCGTCGCCGGAATCACCGCCCGCCGCTTGGCGAGGGCGCCTCGGAACATCGGCTTGTCCTCCAGCTCCTCAGAGCGGGCGTTGAAGGCGCGCGCACCGATCTTGAGATCTTTCGCCCACGCGGGGACGAGGCCCCACCGAGCCGGCTCCAATCGGCGGGTCGGGGGCTCGGTCTTCGACGAGTCCAGCACGATGGCGACCGGCGAGGTGGGAGCGATGTTGTAGGACGGCTCGGGCAGGTTCTCGCTCTCCACGTCGACGCGGAGGACGCCGACCAGCTCGGATCCGACGTTGGCCACAACGAATCTCCCGCACATGCGAACAGCCTACGGTCGGGCTCCGACGTCGACGAGAGCCGACGAATCGCTCAGGAGACCACGACTCCGACGGCATGCAGCCGATCGAGGAGTTCAGCGCCGTCGCGACCCGTCACCCAGGGGACACCGGCCGCGGTGTGGTCGTCGACGGCGGTCCGGCCGCCGGCGAGCACCGCCTCTGCGGGGGAGAGCCGCCGGATCGCGATGGCGGAGACCTTCTCGGGATTCTCGCTGGTGAAGGTGGTGTAGATCTCGTCGTCGTGCTGACCGTCGTCGCCGATCAGCAGCCACTTCACGTCGGGAAATTCCTTTGCCAGGCGGCGGAGGTTCGCGAGCTTGTGGTCCTTGCCGCTGCGGAACCAGCGGTCGTGCGTCGGACCCCAGTCGGTCAGCAGGATCGCGCCGGGCGGGTAGACGTGTCGACGCAGGAACCGCATCAGCGTCGGCGCGATGTTCCACGCACCCGTGGAGAGATAGATGTAGAGCGCGCCCGGGTTGTCGCGCACGAGGCGTTCTGCCAGAACGGCCATCCCGGGCACCGGTTGCCGGGCATGCTCGTCGACGACGAACGAGTTCCACGCCGCGAGGAGAGGCCGGGGGAGGGCGGTGACCATCACGGTGTCGTCGACGTCCGAGACGACGCCGAAACGCACCTCGGGGGCGACGATGAAGAGGCGGGTCTCGACCGGCTCGCCCCCCTCGACGGACATCGTCACGATCTGCCAGCCCGGCGCGAGGTGTGCAGGGAGGACGGTGTCGATCACGCCGCCTCTGTCGGCGACGACCTCGTGGTCGACTCCTGCGATCGAGATCTTCACCTGCGCGTATCCGACCGGCACCGAGGCGAAGCTCCGCCAGCCCCGTACCCCGGCGTACTCGCCGGATTCCTCTCCGCGGACCGGCGGGACGATCAGCACACGCCCGAGAACCCGAACCCAGTCGACGCCTCCGTATCCGGGGAAGGGAGCGACCGTGGGGCGTTGCCCGCGGCGTCGCGCACGTCGCTCGCGCCAGCTGTGGAAGCGATATTCGAGGCGGGCGAGCCACAGCACCTTCGGCCGGGGCGGTGTAGCGGTCGCAGACATCACCTCAGTCTTTCACGGCATCCCCCGTGGGCGTCGACTCCACCGTCGGCTCCTCTTCGAAGTGACGGCGCTCGATCCGTTCGATGACCTTCTTGGCGACGAACACGAGGAGAAGGAACGCCACGATGACCCCGACGAACAGATATCCGGCGAAATGGAGTCGATCGGCGAGCTCGCGGTAGGTGCCGGCGGCCGCGGACGCGACGCTCACATAGAGCGCCGCCCAGAGGATGCACGCCGGTGCCGTCCACGCCAGGAACCTTCGATAGGCGAAGCCGCTCATGCCCACCGTCAACGGCACCAGGGAGTGCAGGACGGGCAGGAAGCGCGAGAGGAAGATCGCCGGCCCGCCCCGCCGCTGCAGGTAGCGTTCCGATCGGGCCCACTTCTCCTCGCCGATCCACCGGCCGAGCCGTGAGCGGCGGATCCACGGCCCGAGGAGGCGCCCGAGCCAGAAGCCGATGGTCTCGCCGAGAAGGGCCCCCACGACCACCACCGCACCGAGGATCACACCCTCGAGCGGAGAGGAGACGGCGGTGGCCGCGACGATGACGATCGTGTCGCCGGGGACCACGAGCCCCACGAGCACGCTGGTCTCGAGCATGACGGCGAGGCCGGCGAGGACGGTGCGAACCACCGGGTCGACGCTCTGCACGGCGTCCAGGATCCAGGTGAGGATCTCGTTCACGGCACGAGCCTACGGCTCCGCCCGGTCCTCTAGCCTGGGAACATGTCGGGGCTCGTCGTGGCTGTCGAGCTGGACGGGTGGATCGAGCCCCGAGCAGCCTTCGAACTCTGGGCGAACGCGCATCCCCACTGCTTCTGGCTCGATGGAGCGGGCGACGACGCCGCGGGCTGGAGCTGGGTCGGCGTCGGGACCCCGGCTGAACCGGAGCACGTCCTCGCGACCGCGCTGCCCGCCACGCGCGAGGATCCTGACGAAGCCTGGCCGGCAGGGCGCTTTCGCGGCGGCTGGATCGGGTGGTTCGGGTATGAGGTCGGCGCGGCCCGCGCGGGCGCGCCGGTGGTGTCGGATGTCGCCGGGCCGCCCGGTGCCCGGTGGATCCGTGCAGAGCGGTGGCTGGCCTTCGACCACGGCGCCCGCCGGGCCTTCGCCGTGGCCCCCGCCGACGGCATCGACGAGATCGAGCGCGCGGTTGACGCAGCGCGAGCCGCGCGTCATCCGTCCCGCTCCGATGCTCGCGACGAGTCACCGCGCCACGCCGTCGCGCGCCATTCCGCCGACGACTACGCCGCCCTCGTCGCCCGCTGCCGCGCGCACATCCGCGAGGGCGATGCCTATCAGCTGTGCCTCACCACCCGGTTCTCGGTCCCCGGGCCGGTCGATGCCCTCGCCGTCTACCTCCGCCTTCGCGCGGAATCGCCGGCTCCCTTCGCCGCCTTCATCCGCTCCGGCGATGTCGCCCTGCTCAGTGCCAGCCCCGAGCGGTTCCTCGAGGTATCGGGCCCGGTGGTGCGGACGAGCCCCATCAAAGGCACGAGGCGGCGCTCGCCCGAGCCCCCCGAGGACGCCGCTCTCGCGCGGGAGCTCGTCTCCGACGAGAAGGAGCGGGCCGAGAACCTCATGATCGTCGACCTCATGCGCAACGACCTTTCGCGCGTCTGCGAGCCCGGTTCGATTGGCGTGGATGAACTGTTCACCGTCCGCTCCTACCGCCAGGTCCATCAGCTGGTCAGCACGGTGTCGGGAACACTTCGACCGGCGACCCGCGTCGGCGATCTGCTGGCCGCGACCTTTCCGGCCGGCAGCATGACCGGCGCCCCGAAACTGTCGGCGATGACGATTCTCCATGACCTGGAAGGGGCTCCGCGCGGCGTCTTCTCCGGATGCCTCGGGTGGATCGGTGCCGACGGAGCGCTCGACCTGGCCATGGTGATCCGCTCGGTGGTCGTCCACCCGGGCGGCGCGTACGTGGGCGCAGGGGGCGGCATCACCTGGCGCTCGATCCCCGAACGCGAGGTCGCGGAGGTGGCGCTGAAGGCGCGCGGGCCCCTCAGGGCGCTCGGAGCGGAGCTCCCCGCGGGCTGGTGACGGTGTGCGCTCCGCCCCAGCCGCGGCTCGGCTACCCTGGGAATCTCGCGCTCCGCGCGCTCGATGTCCCGGTTCGAGCATCGTCCCGTCTGAGCACCACGATTGGTTTCTCTCCGTGAGTCACACCCCTCCTCCCGACACCGCCGTGCCCGCCGACAGCGCCGGCTACGACCCCTACGCCATCCAGCACAAGTGGCAGCAGCGGTGGGAGGCCGCCGACCCCTTCCGGGCGGGCGGCGACGACGACACCCGTCCCCGCAAGTACGTCCTCGGAATGTTCCCGTACCCGTCGGGCGACCTGCACATGGGGCACGCCGAAAGCTACGCCTACGTCGACATCGTCGCGCGCTTCTGGCGCCACCGCGGCTACAACGTGCTCAACCCGATCGGGTGGGACTCCTTCGGCCTGCCGGCCGAGAACGCCGCCATCCAGCGCGGCGCCGACCCGCGCGAGTGGACCTACGCCAACATCGACCAGCACAAGCGCAGCTTCCGGGAGTACGGCTCGTCGTACGACTGGAGCCGCATTCTCCACACCAGCGACCCGGAGTACTACCACTGGAACCAGTGGCTGTTCCAGAAGCTCTATGAACGAGACCTCGCCTACCGCAAGGAGAGTCCGGTCAACTGGTGTCCCAACGACCAGACGGTGCTCGCGAACGAGCAGGTGGTCGACGGCCACTGCGAACGCTGTGGCGCCGAGGTGGTGAAGAAGAAGCTCACCCAGTGGTACTTCAAGATCACCGCCTACGCCGACCGGCTGCTCGACGACCTGAACCAGCTCGAGGGGTTCTGGCCGCAGAAGGTCATCCGCATGCAGCGGAACTGGATCGGACGCTCGGTGGGCGCCGACATCGACTTCGAGATCGAGGGGCGGGCCGAGAAGATCACCGTCTTCTCTACGCGGCCCGACACCCTTCACGGGGCGACCTTCATGGTCGTCGCGCCCGACAGCGACCTCGCCGCCGAACTCGCCGCCGGTGCCTCGGCCGAGGTGCGCATGCGCTTCCAGGACTACCTCGATTCGGTGCAGCGCGAGAGCGAGATCGAGCGGCAGAACACCGATCGCCCCAAGACGGGGGTGTTCCTGGAGCGTTACGCGGTCAACCCCATCAATGGCGAGCGGCTGCCGATCTGGGCGGCCGACTACGTCCTCGCCGACTACGGGCACGGCGCTGTGATGGCCGTCCCCGCTCACGACCAGCGCGACCTCGACTTCGCTCGCGCGTTCGATCTGCCGATCAAGGTCGTCGTCGACACCACCGCGCCGGTGACCGGGGCGATCCCCGTCGTCGAGCTCGACGAGAACGGCGACCCGATCATGCCGGATGACCCGGGGCCGAGTCTCGACGACGTCGACCCGGCTGTGACCGGCATCGCCCTCACCGGCGAGGGACGGATGATCCACTCCGGCAGTCTCGACGGCTTGTCCAAGCGCACCGCCATCACGCGCATCATCGAGGAGCTCCAGGCCGCCGGCACCGGACGCGCGGCCAAGTCCTACCGTCTTCGTGACTGGCTGATCTCGCGTCAGCGCTTCTGGGGCACGCCGATCCCGATGATCCACACCGACGACGGGCGCATCGTGCCCGTTCCCGCCGAGGAGCTGCCGCTGCGACTGCCCGACGCGCAGGGGCTCGACCTCGCTCCTCGCGGGACATCGCCACTGGGTGGGGCGACGGAGTGGATGCAGGCGACCGATCCCGAGACGGGCCAACCGGCGCGCCGCGACCCCGACACGATGGACACCTTCGTCGACAGCTCGTGGTACTTCCTGCGCTTCCTCTCGCCCGGCGACCCGACCCAGGCGTTCTCCTCCCGGGAGGCCGATCGCTGGGCGCCGGTCGACGCGTACATCGGCGGGGTGGAGCACGCGATACTCCACTTGTTGTACGCGCGCTTCATCACCAAGGTCCTCTTCGACATGGGACTCGTCGACTTCACCGAGCCCTTCACCAGCCTCGTCAACCAGGGCATGGTGCTGCTGCACGGCTCGAAGATGTCGAAGAGCAAGGGCAACCTCGTCGAATTCGCCGCCAGCATGGTGGACCCCGGAGCCGATGCCGTTCGCGTGGCGATCGCCTTCGCCGGCCCCGTCGAAGACGACATCAACTGGGAGGATGTCTCGACCACCGGAGCGCAGAAGTTCCTGGCACGCGCCTGGCGAGTGGCGAAGGATGTCACGAGCGACCCGGACGTCGTCTGGGCCGAAGGGGATGCCGCGCTCCGCCGGGTGACCCACCGGTTGCTGGCTGACGCTCCGGGGCTCGTCGAGCAGACGAAGTTCAACGTCGTGGTGGCGCGCTTGATGGAGCTGGTCAATGCGACCCGGAAGGTGATCGATACGGGGGCCGGCCCCGCCGACCCCGCTGTTCGCGAGGCCGCCGAGGCGACCGCCATGATCCTCGACCTCTTCGCCCCGCACACGGCGGAGGAGATGTGGGAGACCCTCGGCTACGAGCCCTTCATCGGCCTCGTTCCCTGGCGCCACGCAGACCCGACGCTTCTCGTCGAGGATTCGGTGACTGCGGTCGTGCAGATCGACGGCAAGGTGCGCGGCACGCTGCAGGTCTCGGCGCGCATCGGACACGAGGAACTCGAGGCCCTGGCACGTGCCGATGCCAAGGTGCAGCGCGCCCTCGCCGGCCGGGAGATCTCCCGGGCGATCGTACGCCCACCGAAGGTGGTCAGCTTCAGCACGCACTGAGCACCTCCTCTCCTGCACAGGGGACCTTCCGCGGCCGCCGTCCACGGATGTGCCGAGATGAGCCGATCCCGACGGCCCGCGCTCCTAGCGTGACGATGTGGCGGCTGAGGGTGAGGAGCGTCCCGCGGTCGTCCGGCGTCTCGGCGTCGGGGCCGCGATCGTCGTCGTCCTCGCCGCTGTCGCGGTGACGGTCGGAATCGGGATGCTCCGCGGTGCGGTGGCGCCAGTGGAAGTCGTTCCCACCCTCGCTGAATCCTCCACCGCTCCGGTCGACGCCCACCCCGCTGATCGGCATCAGAGCGAGCTGACGGTGCACGTCGCCGGGGCGGTCGCCGTACCCGGTGTCTACGTCCTCGCGGCCGACGCGCGCGTTCTGGACGCGGTGGCCGCTGCCGGGGGATTCGCCGCGACCGCCGACCCGGGATCGGTGAATCTCGCCCGCCCTCTGGCCGACGGCGAGCAGCTCGTCGTCACCGAGGTGGGGGAAGCCCCACCAGTCCCCTCATCCAGCACCGGGTCGGCGGCGGGCCAGGGGAGTCCCGTCAATCTGAACACGGCCGACGAGGCGACGCTGGACACGCTGCCGCGAATCGGCCCCGCGCTCGCCGCCCGCATCATCGAGTGGCGTGAGAAGAACGGCCCTTTCAACAGCGCCGAGGACCTGCTCGCCGTTCCCGGGATCGGCGACAAGATGCTCGAAGGCATCAGAGACCTGGTGGTCTGGTGACGACGAGGGTTACCGGTCGTCGCTTCGTCGACGGCAGGGTGTCGAGCGGATCTCGCCGCGGGCGGACACTTCGCATGCCCCTGGTGGCGGGGTCGTCGTGGGCGGGCGCTGCAGTGGCCACGATGCATCCCGGGAGCGCACCGGTGCTCGCGATCACGCTCTGGGTCGCCACGGCCGTACTTCTGGTCGCCGTATCGCGTCGTCGGATGCCGCGCGCCGCCACGGACCACCGGCCGAGCCGGCTGCACGGGGCAGCTCTCCTGGTGGCGCTCGCCACCGCCGCCGCCGCGACCACGCACGTCGCTCTTGCTGCGCCGGCAGCGGCCGAGGCGGCCGATGCCGTCATCGACGGCGGACACGTGATCAGTGTGGAAGCGATCGTCACCGGCAAGGTCGAGCGCCGTAGCTCGGGGGATGTGGCCTTCGACGCTCTGGCCCTGCGCTGGGGCGTCGGTGACGGGAGCGACCGAGGATCGACGGGCGAAGTGGCGCGAGAAGGATTCGCCGGCGCGCTGACCATCGCCGTGGTGATGACAGCCGCGGAGGTGAACACCCGGCGCCTCGATGTCGGGGCGCGTGTGGTCCTGCGAGGAACCGCCGCTCGGCCGTTTCCTGGCGACCGCGCGGCGTTCATCCTCTCCGCTTCCGGCGAGCCCATCGTGGCGGCCGCTCCCACGGGCGCGCTCGCCGTCACCGCCGATCTGCGCGCGGGACTCGTCGACGCGGTGGCGAGTCTTCCCGATCCGGGAAGAGCTCTCATTCCCGGACTCGCCGTCGGTGACACCGCCCTGGTGTCGCCGACGCTCGACACGGCGATGAAGTCGTCGTCGCTGTCGCACCTCACCGCGGTGTCGGGCGCCAACTGCGCCTTGGTCGTCGGCATCGTCCACGTCCTCGCCGCCGTCCTGGGGCTTCGGCGTCCCGCGCGCACCGTTCTTTCCCTCCTCGCGCTCGGCGGATTCGTGATGCTGGTCACTCCGGAGCCCTCCGTGGTGCGCGCCGGAGTCATGGCGGCCGTGGCGATGATCGCGCTGCTCCTCGGCCGAACGGGGATCGGCCTCGCGGTGCTCAGCCTCGCCGTCGCCGTCCTCCTCGTCGTCGACCCCTGGCTGTCCACCTCGATGGGATTCGCGCTCTCCGTCGTTGCGACAGCGTCGCTGCTGGTGCTCGCGCCTCCACTCGCCCGCGGCCTCCGCCGCGTCATGCCCGCCTCCCTCGCACTCATCATCGCGGTGCCTCTTGCCGCGCAATTGGCGTGCGGACCGCTCCTGGTGCTGCTGGAACCCACCGTGCCGCTGTTCGGCGTCGTCGCCAACATCCTCGCCGCACCCGCCGCGCCCGCTGCGACGATCGTGGGTCTTCTCGCGTGCGTGGCCGGTGTGGCGCCCGTCCTGCAAGCCGGCCTCGTCGCCCTCGCCTGGGTTCCCGCCGCATGGATCGCCGCCATAGCCGGAGCGATGTCCGCCCTCCCCGGCGCTCAGCTGCCCTGGTGGGAGGGACCGGGCGGACTCGGCGCGCTCGCCGTGGTCGGCGGAGCGGTCGCCACGCTGGTGGTGATCCCCGCGCGTCGCGATCGGCGTGGGCGCCTCCTCCGGTGGGCAGCGGGCGCCGTGATGGCGGTGGTGATCGGCGTCACCCTCGGCGACTCCGTGGTGCGGACGGTCGCCGGCCCACTCACGCTTCCGGCGGAGTGGAGCTTGCTCGCTTGCGATGTCGGGCAGGGCGATGCCGTCCTCCTCCGCTCCGCCGGTCAGATCGCACTGGTGGACACCGGGCCCGACCCCGTCCCCCTCCAGCGATGCCTCGACCGGGCGGGGGTCGACCGCGTGCACCTCCTCGTCCTCACTCACTTCGACCTCGACCACGCCGGCGGAATCGCCGCTGTCGAGGGGCGGGTCGACCAGGTGGTGCACGGCCCTGAGGAAGGCGACGCGGCCATGCAGGTGCTCGAGCGCCTCCGTCGCAGCGGCGCGCACGCGACCGAGGTCGCCGCGGGCGCGACGGGTCGGCTGGGCGAAAGTCGTTGGGAGGTGCTCTGGCCGCGGATGTCTTCGCGGGGATTTCCTCCCGGGAACGACGCGAGCGTGGTCCTGGATGTCTCGGGTGGTGGTCTTCCGACGACGTTGCTTCTCGGCGATCTGTCGGAAGCGCCCCAGCGGGCACTGCTCGGAGACGGTGCGCTGAGATCGCACTACGACGTGGTGAAGGTCGCCCACCACGGCAGCGCCGATCAGCATCTCGGCCTCTACTCGCACATCGACGCCTCCGTCGCTGTCGTGACCGTCGGGGCTGACAACACCCACGGTCACCCCCGCCGTGAGATCCTCGATCCGCTCGCCGCCGCCGGCACCGTCGTCGCACGCACCGACACCGACGGAGTCGTGGCCGTCACGGTCACCGGAGAAGGGTTGCGGCTCTGGCGGGCAGGCAGCGGCGTCGGCGACTCTCGCTAGGCTGGATCCATGGCACCCCGGTCGTCGTCACGTTCCACGACCAGACCACGGAGCGCCATCCCGCAACTGTCCTGGCGCGATCCGCAGCCGGCCCCGATCGTGCTCGTCTCCGGACCCGAGGAGATCTGCGCCGAGCGCGCGACGGCGGCGTTGCGGGAGTATCTGCGGGCGGAGGATCCGAGCCTGGAGGTGTCCGACCTCCGGGCCGACGACTACGCCGCCGGGTCTCTTCTCGCCCTCACCTCGCCGTCCTTGTTCGGAGAACCCCGGCTGGTGCGGGTGTCGGGTGTGGAGAGGTGCTCCGACGTGTTCCTCGCGGAGGCGCTCGCCTACCTCGCCCACCCCCAGGAGGGCGCGACCGTGGTGCTCCGGCACACCGGGGCGAGCGTCCGGGGGAAGAAGCTCCTGGACGCCATCCGCGCGGGTGAGGGTGGGGGAGTGGAGATCGCCTGCCCCGCCGTCAAGCGGGAGGCCGATCGATACGACTTCGCCGCGGGGGAATTCAGCCGTGCACGAAAGCGCATCGCTCCCGGGGCGCTCCGCGCTCTCGTCTCGGCCTTCACCGATGATCTCACCGAGCTCGCCGCTGCCTGCCAGCAGTTGATCGCGGATGTCGCAGAGGACATCACCGAAGCCGTGGTGACCCGCTACTACGGGGGACGCGTCGAGACATCCGCCTTCACGGTCGCCGACACGGCGATCGCCGGACGTTACGGTGACGCTCTCCTCGCCCTGCGGCACGCCCTCGCCTCCGGCGCCGACCCCGTGCCGCTGGTGGCAGCGATCGCGTCGAAGCTGCGGACGATGGCGCGGGTCGCCGGCCACCGGGAGCCCGCGTCGGCGCTGGCCGCGCGACTGGGGCTCAAGGACTGGCAGGTCGACCGAGCCCGCCGGGACCTGTCGGGGTGGACCGAGGAGACGCTCGGCATGGCGATCCAGGCCGCCGCCCGGGCCGACGTCGAGGTGAAGGGCGCCTCACGCGATCCGGTCTTCGCGCTCGAGCGGCTCGTCACGGTGATCGCCACGCGGGAGCCCTTCGCGGCGCGGATGACGTGAACCCGACAACGACGAACGGCCCGCCCCTCATGGGACGGGCCGTTCGATAACGACGCTCAGAGCGAAGCCACCTGCTTGGCGATCGCGGACTTGCGATTCGCCGCCTGGTTCTGATGGATCACGCCCTTGCTCACGGCCTTGTCGAGCTTCTTGGTCGCCTTGGCGAGCGCCTTCTCGGCGGCGGCCCTGTCGCCGGAGGCGACGGCCTCGCGAGCGCGGCGCACCTCGGTCTTCAGCTCGCTCTTGACGGCCTTGTTGCGCTCGCGCGCCTTCTCGTTGGTCTTGTTGCGCTTGATCTGCGACTTGATGTTCGCCACGTGTCGACGTTCTTTCGTTCGGAGTGTTGGTGGAATGCCGGGTGGCAGGAGAGGGATGCCCCACGGCGGTCGTGAGGGCGAACCCACACGCAAGCCAAACCAGGAGTCTACCAGGTCGGCGCCCTCATGCCCGTTCCACGTCACCCTCCAGGGTGGCGAGGGCGAGGTTGAGCACCGCGTTGAACACCCGGGGTCGCATCGCACTGATCAGGTGACTGGTGCGCGGGATCACGATGAGCTCGGCGTGAGGGGCGACACGTAAGAACAGCCGCTCGTTCAGACGCAGCTGATCGTACTGACCGTTGACGAACCACAGCGGCACCTCGATGCGGCCGAGGGCCGTCAGCAGATCGAGCACCGAGAGGCTTCGCAGCGCGACGTCCTGCGCGTCGAAGGCATACCCGCCGGCACCGAAATCCCATCGGGTCTCCGACGGGAGAGTGCGATCCAGCACGTAGTTGGTCAGCCACATCCCACGGTCGGGAAGCGAATCGAAGCTCCTCGCCATCAGTCGATAGGCGGTGAGGCCCACGCCGCGCGGGATGGCAGTGCATGACCCGGCGATGAAACCCGCGACGGGCGGCCGATCTTCGCGGCCGACGTACTCGATCGAGATCAGGCCGCCCATGGAGTGCGCCACCAGAAGGACCGGCCCGCGCTCCGCCGCGGTGCGCACAGCGTCATCGATGGTCTCGAAGGCGCCGTCGAGCGTGAAGACCTCGCCGCGACGCGTGCCGTGCCCCGGCAGGTCGACGGCCGTGACCGGCGTTCCGCGTTCCTCGAGATGACGCACCTGTGCCCGCCACATGGTGGCGGAGGTACGGATGCCGTGGACGAGCACCACCTGAACGGCCATGCCTTCACAATAGGGAGCAGGACGAGGAGAGCGGTCGGCCGCGTCGGCGACCGACCGCTCGACCTCGTCAGCGCGCCGTCACCACTTCACCGGAAGCGACCGCACGGTCACCTCGCGGCTCGTAGACGGCTGGTAGACCTCCTGCCCCTCCGCTCCGGCAGTAGGGATGAAGGTCGCGGTGTACCGGTGCACGCCACGGGCGAGGTCCGATGGCAACCGCAGGGTGGCGACGCCGCGGACGACCTCCGTCGTGGCGATCACGGTGTCTCCCTCGCGGAACTCCACGCTGCCCTCGCGAACGGCCCGGCCGTCGGAAGTCACCGTCGCCACGAGGGTGGTGCGCAGAAGCGCTCCGAGATGCACCGGCGGGAGGGCGAGGAGCCCGGTGCGCGTCTCGGCCCGCTCGTCATCGCCCGCCTCCAGACCGACCACGACCGGGTCGTGGTCGGAGGACCGGTACGGGTCGGGCGCGAAGAACAGAGTGCCGTGCTGGTTGTAACGGCTGTACTCCAGTGCCACCGATTCTCCGGAGTTGATGTTCCAGATGTCTCCGCCCGTTGCGCGGGCGAGGGCGTCTTCGCTCAGGAGGATGTGATCGAGCGATCCCGAGAGCCCCTGGAAGGAGTACGAGGATCCTTCGATGTCGAGCGCCTCCTCGGCATCCTGATATCCGGCGTCGTAGAGCACCTGGAGGGGGTCCTCCTGCCCGTAGGCGTTGAAGTCCCCGACGAGAGCCACGCTCGTGACGTCTCCTCGGATCTCGCTGACCCAGTCGCGCAGCGCCGTCGCCTGGCGCACCCGTGACTCGTTGGACGCCCCCTGTCCGTCACCGCTGTCGACATCACCGGGCCACGGGCCGGGGGAGCCTTTGGACTTGAAGTGGTTCACCACGAAGAGCAGCCGCTCGCCGCCGGCGGCGGGCCGGAAGACCTGTGCGATCGGCTCGCGGGCGTTGCCGAAGGCCTGGTCGTCTCCGGACTGGGTGCCGAGCGCTCGCGACGGGCCGACAGGGGTCGCCGCGGCCGGCTGATAGATGATCGCGTTCGTGATGACATCCTGCGACGCGGGGTCGGGGAGTTCCGTCGACGAAGGCACGTACGCCCACTTCGCGCTTCCCGCCGCGGCGTTCAGGGCCGCGACCAGGGATGCGGTGGCCTCGTCGGGCGCCTCGCCCAGCCGTGCCGAGTTCTCGATCTCCATGAGACCCACCACCTCGGCGTCGAGCTGATTGATCGCACTGACGAGCTTGTCGCGCTGGCGCTGGAGGTCGCCGTCGTCCCAGGCGCCGCGCTGGTCGCAGCCTTCGCGCACGGTCAGGCCATCACCGGTGCGATCGGCGAACGCCACGCAGCTCGCGTCCTCGGTGCCGAGCGTGGTGAAGAAGTTCAGCACGTTGAAGGAGGCGATCGACAGGTCGCCGCCCACCTCCGCCGGTGCGGCTTCGCGACCGCCGGAGAACACGACCCCGTCGTCACCGGATCCGTCGCCGGTCAGTGGCGTCACCGGGTTGAGCTTCCAGGCGTTGTTCCGCCAGTCGACGATGACCGGCGCGGTGAGCGTCGCCTGCCCTCCGACCACGACCGGCTCGGTGAGTGAGACGTAGGCGGGGGTGAGACCCGAGGAGGCGCCGGAGAGGAAGTTGATGCTCGCGCCGTCGTCTAGAGTCACCCGACGCGCGGTGTTCTCCGCAGCGACTGCCGCGGCCTCGGCGGTTCCGGGTCGCGCGACGTCCGTCGGCTGGAGGAGCGGTCCGTCCCCACGGGCCAGACCCACCTCGCCGTACTGGTTCGTCGCGAAGGTGTTGGTGACGGTGAAGGACTCGTCGAAGCTCACGAGCATGGACTCCAGCCGTTCCCGCTCTTCGTCGGTGGCGGGCCACTCGATGGCGAGGGGAGCGGGCGCCGGCGCGTCGGGAAGGCGTTCCACACCGCCGGGCGCGACGGTGACCTCGGTCAGGCCGTTGAACTCGCTGACCTCACCGGTGACCGCGACGGTGTCACCGAGCGCCACCTCGCCGACGCTCTGCGGCGCGTAGACGAAGACCGCATCCGAGGCCGTGCGCGCGGAGGGGTCGACCGAGCCGCCGGTTCCGGGCGTCTGCAGGACGTAGCCGGCGAACCCTCCGGTCGCGTAATGCGCCGTCACCACCCCCGTCGTCGTGACGAGCTGGCCGGCGACCGGCGAAGCCGTGCCGGTCCCCTGGATCTCAGCGATCGAAAGCGCGACCGGGTCGGGCTCCGGCTCGGGATCGGTCGTTCCGCCGCCGCCGAGGGGCGTCGGGACTCCGGCCCGGAAGTCGACCCCGTTGTCCGCCGTATTCGTGGCGGCGGCGTCCCGGCTCACCGACGTCGCGTTGGTCGTCGCGGGGGCGGCGGCCGTACCCGCGAAGGCGTTCGCGGTGCCCCACCCCACGAAATCGATGACATCGGGTCGACTCGGCACCTCAGCGGCACCGGTGACCGCGGTCTCGGACGACACGAGAGCGACCTTTCCGGCCGTGCCGCTCATCGCGATGGCGCCCTCGATGTCGGCATCGAATCCGGGCAGCGTGGTGTTGGCACCCGTGGCCTGCCCCACCAGGAGCGAGCCGTCCGCCGGCAGCGTGACATCACCGAGGGCGGTGACCTGCCACGAGGTGCCGCCGGCCGAGGCGTACTGCACGCTCCACCCTGTGAGGTCGACCGCACCGTCCGAGACGTTCCTGACCTCGATGAAGTCGCGGTTGAAGGCGGCCCCGCTGTTGCCGCCACCGCCGTACACCTCCGCGATCACGACGGGGGCATCCGGAGACACCGCTGCCTTGGCCGCCACGGGTGCGGCGACTGCGGAGAGGGTGAGACCGGTGACCAGTGCTGAGACGAGAGCGAATTTGCGCGTCTGCGCGCGTGCGGTGTGTGGCAACTCCTGCGTTCCTTCGTGTCCGGCGCCCGAGGGCGCTCATCATCTCCCCAGTTCCGTATCCCCGCACCCACCCTGCCGACAAGCTCCGACATCGGCAAGCGTCGCGTGAGAACAGCATGTGAACGGTTCGCGACGTCGATGCGTCGGAGAGGAGGGCACGCACGGTCGGTCCGGAGGCACGGCCCCTAGAATCGACGGGACATGTCCCCCCGCGCCCTGAAGCCCCTCGAGCCGAGTGCGACCCCGCCCGAGCTCATCCGAAACTTCTGCATCATCGCCCACATCGACCACGGCAAGTCGACGCTGGCGGACCGGATGCTGCAGATCACCGGCGTCGTCGCCGACCGAGACATGCGCGCCCAGTACCTCGACCGCATGGACATCGAGCGCGAACGCGGCATCACCATCAAGAGCCAGGCGGTGCGGATGCCCTGGTCCCTCCCGCAGTCCGAGGCACCCGATCAGACCTATGCGCTCAACATGATCGACACCCCCGGGCACGTCGATTTCACCTACGAGGTCTCCCGCTCCCTGGCAGCCTGCGAAGGGGCGGTCCTGCTCGTCGATGCGGCGCAGGGGATCGAGGCCCAGACGCTCGCCAACCTCTACCTGGCGCTCGAGAACGACCTTCACATCATCCCGGTGCTCAACAAGATCGACCTCCCTGCGGCCGATCCGGAGAAATTCGCCGCCGAGCTCGCGAGCCTCATCGGCGGCTCGCCGGAGGACGTCCTGCGGGTGAGCGGGAAGACCGGGCAGGGAGTCGAGGAGCTTCTCGACCGGATCGTCGCCGACATCCCCGCCCCCCGGGGGCGTGCCGATGCGCCGGCCCGGGCGATGATCTTCGACTCCGTCTACGACCCCTACCGGGGCGTCGTCACCTACGTGAGGATGGTCGACGGTCGTCTGGAGCCGCGGGAACGCATCCAGATGATGTCGACCCGGGCGACGCACGAACTCCTCGAGATCGGCGTCTCCAATCCCGAGCCCACGCCCAGCCGCGGGCTGTCGGTGGGCGAGGTGGGCTACCTCATCACCGGGGTGAAGGATGTCCGCCAGTCCAAGGTCGGCGACACCATCACCAACGCCCGGAAGCCCGCCACCGAAGCCCTCGCCGGGTACACCGACCCGAAGCCGATGGTCTTCTCGGGGATCTATCCCATCGAAGGAAGCGACTACGCCGAGCTTCGTGAGGCGCTCGACAAACTGAAGCTCTCCGACGCCGCGCTTCAGTACGAGCCCGAGACATCCGTCGCCCTCGGATTCGGATTCCGCTGCGGATTCCTGGGTCTGCTGCACCTCGAGATCGTCACGGAGCGGCTCTCGCGCGAGTTCGGCCTCGACCTCATCACCACGGCCCCGTCGGTGACCTACGAGGTGCTCACCGACACCGGCGACTCGGTGACGGTGACGAATCCGAGCGAGTATCCCGACGGCCGGGTGGCCGCGGTCTCGGAGCCCGTGGTCAAGGTGGGGATCCTCACCCCGAAGGACTACGTCGGCACCGTGATGGAGCTCTGCCAGTCCCGGCGCGGCAGCCTCCTCGGCATGGACTACCTCAGCGAAGACCGGGTAGAGCTGCGCTACAACATCCCCCTCGGCGAGATCGTCTTCGACTTCTTCGACCACTTGAAGAGTCGCACCCAGGGGTATGCCAGCCTCGACTACGAGCCGGCCGGCTCCCAGGAGGCCGACCTGGTGAAGGTGGACATCCTTCTGCAGGGGGAGAAGGTGGATGCCTTCAGCTCCATCGTCCATCGCGACAAGGCCTACGGCTACGGCACGATGATGACGGAGCGGCTGCGCAAGCTGATTCCCCGACAGCAGTTCGAGGTTCCGATCCAGGCCGCCATCGGTGCCCGGATCATCGCCCGCGAGAACATCCGCGCGATTCGCAAGGACGTGCTGGCGAAGTGCTACGGCGGTGACATCACCCGCAAGCGCAAGCTCCTCGAGAAGCAGAAGGAGGGCAAGAAGCGCATGAAGATGGTGGGCCGGGTCGAGGTGCCTCAGGAAGCCTTCATCGCCGCCCTCTCAGGGGATGTCGAGGGCAAGCAGAAGTAGGCTGGTTGCCATGCGTCGCGGGACCTTCAGGGATGAGACGGTCGACTACGCCGCCGTCGGGGCCACCCAGGCGCCGGACCTCATGCACTACCCGCCGGAGCGGAGCCTCCCCGCCGAGGAGTCCTGGCGGATCGGCAGCGGGGAAGACCGCTTCCACACCGCGGGAGAGGCGCTGCTGTCGTGGAGCGCGCAGCGGGGGGCGGGCCTTCGGATCGACGACGTGCGTCCGGCGGCGGGGCCGATGTACGCCGGGGTCAGCTTCGACGAGAGCGGTGCGCCGATCGCGCCGAGCCGGCTGGAGGTCGAGCAGCGCTACGACGCCGACGGGACGCCCTATGTCACCGCCGGCGCCACGGTACACGTGCACGGCCGCGTCGGAGGGCTCCGCGGAGATGGCGAGCTGCGCGTGATCTTCGCTGTGGAGGAGCGTCGCCGGATCGGCTTCGCCCTGGGAACCGTGCAGGGCTCGGTCGTCAGCGGCGAGGAGTCGTTCATGCTCGACTGGCGCGACAACGACGAGGTCTGGTTCACCGTCCGCGCCTTCGACGCTCCCGTGGCGTTCGTGTACCGGATCTTCCCGGCTCTGGTGCGACGGCGTCGGCGGGAGTTGTTCCGGCGCTACCTCCGGGCCATCTCCCCGCTGTACGCCACCCCCGCCTGACGTGGGCGCCGCACTCCCCGTCGGTGACCCGGTGCCCGCCGACGGGTCGCTTCCCGCTGAAACGGTGATCACCCCCGACGTCCCCTTCGGCGTCTACATCCACGTGCCGTTCTGCCGCGTCCGCTGCGGCTACTGCGATTTCAACACCTACACCGCCACCGAGCTTCGCGGTGTCCGGCAGGACGCCTACGCCGATGGCGTCGAACAGGAGATCGCGCTCGCCCGTCGAGTCCTCGCTGACGCCGGCCCTCTCCGCCCCGCGCAGACGGTGTTCTTCGGCGGGGGCACGCCTACGCTGCTGCCCACCGGAGATCTGACACGGATGCTCGACGCCGTCCGGACGGTGTTCGGTGCCCCCGGTGATCTCGAGGTGACGGTTGAGGCGAACCCCGACACCGTCGACACCGCGGTGGCCGCACGTCTCGCCGCCGGCGGTGTCACGCGCCTGTCGGTCGGGATGCAGTCGGCGGTTCCGCACGTGTTGCAGAAGCTCGATCGCTCGCACCGGCCGGAGGCGGTCGCCCTCGCGGTCGCCGCCGCCCGCGATGCCGGTCTCGGTGTCAGCGTCGACCTCATCTACGGCACGCCGGGGGAGTCGGTCGACGATTGGCGTCGAAGCCTCGATGCCGCCCTCGCGCTCGAACCCGACCACGTGTCGGCCTACGCCCTGATCGTCGAGGACGGCACCGCGCTCGCGCGGCGCATCCGGCGCGGCGAGCTTCCGGCTCCTGATGACGACGTCCAGGCCGACATGTACGAGGCCGCCGACGACGCCCTCGGGGCCGCAGGGTTCAGCTGGTACGAGGTGTCGAACTGGGCACGGACGCCTGCCGACCGATGCCGTCACAACTCCCTCTACTGGAGCGGTGCCGACTGGTGGGGCTTCGGCCCGGGGGCTCACAGCCATATCGCCGGAACCCGCTTCTGGAACGTCCGTCATCCGGCCGCCTACGCCGAGCGGCTCGCGGCCGGTCGATCGCCCGCGGCGGGACAGGAGCGCCTGGATCCCGCTGCGCGGACGCTGGAAGCGGTGCTGCTCGGCGTCCGCACGCGCCAGGGATTGGAGGTCGCCCGGCTGTCCGACCAGGGACTGCGCCGCCTCCCCGAGCTCGTCGCCGACGGGCTGGTGCTTCCGGATACGTCGGGCGCCGCATCGCCCGACCGCGTCGCGCTCACCCGGCGCGGCAGGCTGCTGGCGGATCGGGTGGTCAGAACGCTCACCGCCTGACGAGCTACGGCGGGCCGGCTCGGCGTCTCGCGACCGACCCGGGGTTGCGCGCCCGCCGGAGCGGCACGCGTTCCGGTAGAATTGGCACTCGGATCGCGGGAGTGCCAGTCGCTGCGTTCCTTGCGCTTGAAGGGGGTGTCATGGTCAGCGAACGAGGACTGCAGGTGTTGCGCGCGATCGTCCAGGACTACGTCGACACCCGGGAGCCGGTCGGCAGCAAGGCCATCGTCGAGCGGCACGCCTTCGGCGTCTCAGCGGCCACGATCCGCAACGACATGGCGCTCCTCGAAGACGAGGAGTTGATCGTCGCGCCTCACACCTCGTCGGGGCGCGTGCCCACCGACAAGGGCTATCGCGTCTTCGTCGACCATCTCGCGCAGCTGCGGCCGCTCAGTCCGGCGCAGCGGACCGCGATCGCCTCGTTCCTCGAAGGTCCGGGCGACCTCGACGAAGTGCTCACCCGCACCGTGCGTGCTCTCACCGTCCTCACCGGCCATGTCGCGATCGTGCAGTACCCGTCCTTCGCGCGGGCGACGGTCTCGCACGTCGAACTGGTGCCCCTCGAGGGCATGCGGGTCCTGGTGATCGTCGTCACCGACACCGGGCGCGTCTCCCAACGTCTCGCCCTCGTCGGCGCGCACCTCGACGAACATCGCATGCAGCGGATCCGCCGGCGCGTTTCGGACGTCGTCGTCGGCGTGCCGGTCCGCGAGGGCGTGCAGAAGGTCGCGGCAGCCATCGAACCCGCCGCGGATGACCCGGACGCGCCGGTGCTCGCGGCGATTCTCGGCGTCATCGGCGAAGAGCTCGAGGAGTTCCGCCAGGATCGACTGGTGCTGGCGGGAAGTGCGACCCTCGCACGCAGCGAAGCCGACTTCCGCGGCAGCATCTATCCGCTCCTCGAAGCCATCGAGGAGCAGGTGACCCTGCTGCGGCTCATGACCGAGATGGTCGCCGACGAGCAGGGGCTCGCCGCGAGCATCGGCCGCGAGAACGAGCCGTTCGGCCTCAGCGAGGCATCCATCGTCGCCGGCGACTACGACGCGACCGGGTCGCGGGCCCGGGTCGGCGTCCTGGGCCCCACACGCATGGACTATCCGACCAACCTCGCCGCCGTGAGAGCGGTGGCGAAGTACCTCACACGTCTTCTCGACGACGACGACTCCGGCCGCTGACGCGGCGATTTCCCCCCGACATCCCGGCCCCGAAGGGGCAGGAAGGCGAAAGTGGCTGACCACTACGAAGTTCTTGGCGTGGCGCGCGACGCCAGTGCGGACGACATCAAGCGCGCCTACCGGCGGCTGGCCCGAGAACTGCACCCCGACGTCAACCCGGGCGAAGATGCGGCCGAGCGATTCAAGCTCGTCACTCACGCTTACGACGTCCTCAGCGACCCCGATCAGCGCGCGCGGTACGACATGGGCGGCGACGGAGCGTTCGGCGGTGCCGGCGGCTTCGGGGGTTTCAGTGACATCTTCGAGACCTTCTTAGGGGGCGGAGCCGGTGGCGGCACGCGCGGCGTACGCCCGCGGTCCCGCCGAGAGCGCGGCCAGGACGCGCTGGTACGCATCACCCTCGACCTGAAGGACGTCGTGTTCGGGGTGCACCGCGACATCGACGTCGACACCGCCGTGGTGTGCGAGACCTGCAACGGCTCGTGCACGCAGCCGGGCACCTCTCCGGTGACCTGCGACATCTGCCACGGCACGGGGCACGTGCAGCGCCAGGTGCGCAGTCTCCTGGGGAACGTCGTCACCAACCAGCCCTGCTCGGTATGCCAGGGATACGGCACGACGATCCCCTATCCGTGTGCGACATGCCAGGGCCAGGGCCGGGTGCGCTCTCGTCGGACGGTGTCGATCGACATCCCTGCCGGTGTGGAGAGCGGGCTGCGACTGCAGCTGCCGGGCTCCGGCGAGGTCGGCCCCGCCGGCGGTCCCAACGGCGATCTGTACATCGAGGTGAGCGTCGCACCCGATCCGGTGTTCTCCCGCGACGGGGACGACATCCTTGCGACCCTCGAGGTCGCGATGCCGGATGCCGTCCTCGGTGCACACACCACGATCGATTCCCTCGACGGTCCGGTCGACCTCGAACTCCGCCCGGGGGTGCAGTCGGGCGATGTCCTCACCATCAAGGGTCGCGGCATCACGCCGCTGCGCGGTTCGCAGCGCGGTGATCTCCGGGTCGGTGTGCACGTCGTGACCCCGACGCGGCTCGACCACAAGGAGCGGGCCCTGATCGAAGAGCTCGCACGGCGCACGAAGCCTGCGCCGCCGCACCTGGCGGAGTTCCATCAGGGGCTGTTCGCCAAGCTCCGCGACCGCTTCCGGAACAGCTGAACATGACGCTGCACTTCCTCTCCGACGACGCCGCCGACGCGTCGCCCGGCGAGGTGGTGACCTTGACCGGCGCCGAGGCCAAGCACGCCGCGAGCGTCCGCCGGGTACGGGTCGGCGAGACGGTCACCCTGGGCGACGGACGGGGGGCATGGCTCGTCGGGGAGTGCCGGACGGTGGCGTCTTCCGCTGTCGAGGTCGAGGTGCTCTCCCGCACCGATCACCCGGCTCCCGCGCCCGAGATCGTGCTCGTTCAGGCGCTCGCGAAGGGCGATCGCGACGAGCTTGCGGTGCAGGCGGCGACGGAACTCGGCGCCGACCGGATCATCCCGTGGCAGGCTGCCCGAAGCGTCTCCCGGTGGGATGCGGCCAAGGCGGCGAAGGGGCGGGAGCGTTGGCAGACGATCGCCCGGGAGGCGGCGAAGCAGGCGCACCGGGCGTGGGTGCCGGCGGTGACGGATGCCCGGAGCACGACGGATGTCGCCGCTTTAGCCGCAGCGCACGATGTCGTGGTCCTCGAGCCGACCGCGGCCGACCGACTCACCGACCTCGCGCCGCGGTTGCACACGACCGACCGAAACCTCGTCCTCGTCGTGGGCCCCGAGGGCGGAATCGCCGCGGAGGAGCGGACGGCATTCCAGGCCGCCGGAGCGACCGAGCGGCGGCTCGGGTCATCCGTCCTGCGCACCTCGACGGCCGGTCCCGCCGCCATCGCCGTCGTCAGCGCAATCCTCGGTCGCTGGTGAGGGGCCGTCGGTAGACTTCCGGTATGAGCGAATCGTCGGTGTTCACGCGCATCCTCTCGGGCGAGATCCCCGGCGAGATCCTGGCCGAGACCGAGAACGCCTTCGCGATTCGGGACATCGCGCCGCAGGCTCCCGTACACCTCCTCGTCATCCCGAAGACCGAGCGTTACCGCAACGTCGTCGAGCTCGCCGCCGACGACCCCGCGCTCCTCGCCGAACTCGTGGGACTCGCCAACAGCCTCGCGATGGAACACGCCGGCCCTGACTTCCGTCTGGTGTTCAACACCGGCCCCGGCGCCGGGCAGACGGTGTTCCACGTTCACGCCCACGTCCTGGCCGGAGGACTGTCCGAGGGCGACACCGCCCGGAACACGGTCGGGGACACGGCCGAGAAGGAGATTCGTGCCTGATACTCCACCCGCAGTCGAGCGGGTCCATGCCGACGGCGTGGCGATGGTCCAGCTCCTCGGCCCGCAAGACCGCCTCCTGCGCGTGGTCGAGCGGGAGCACCCCGACGTCGACGTGCACGTGCGGGGGAACGAGATCACGCTGACCGGTGAAGCCGGCGCGGTGGCCGCAGCACGGAGCCTCGTCGACGAACTGCTGGAGATGGCCCGGTCGGGGCAGAACCTCGGACCCGCGGATGTCTCGTCCGCTGATCGCATCCTGCGCAGGGACGGTGGGATGCGTCCCTCCGAAGTGCTTGGCGAGCCTCTGCTGTCCACGCGCGGCCGCGTCATCCGTCCGAAGACTCTCGGGCAGAAGTCGTATGTCGACGCGATCGAGGACCACACCATCGTCTTCGGCATCGGCCCCGCCGGAACAGGGAAGACCTACCTGGCCATGGCGAAGGCCGTGCAGGCGCTGCAGCGGAAAGAAGTGAGCCGCATCATCCTCACGCGTCCGGCGGTGGAGGCGGGGGAGCGGCTGGGATTCCTGCCGGGAACTCTCACCGACAAGATCGACCCCTACCTCAGGCCGCTCTACGACGCGCTCAACGAGATGATGGATCCCGAGCTCGTTCCGAAGCTCATGGCCAGCGGAACCATCGAGGTCGCACCGCTGGCGTACATGCGAGGGCGAACGCTGAACGACTCGTTCGTCGTGCTCGATGAGGCGCAGAACACCACCCCCGAGCAGATGAAGATGTTCCTCACCCGTCTCGGCTTCGGCACCAAGATGGTCGTCACCGGCGACATCACCCAGATCGACCTCCCGCAGGGGGCTTCCGGGCTGCGGCTGGTGACCCGGGTTCTCGATCACATCGACGACATCCACTTCGCCTACCTCACCAGCGACGACGTGGTGCGCCACACCCTCGTCGGCCGGATCGTCGACGCCTACAGCGAATACGACGAACGCCGACTGGCCACCCGCCGCGAACGTGACGAGGCGACGGAATTCGCCAACCGCGCCGAGCGCCGCGGTGCCGTCGCCCGTGCCCCGGGTCCGCGCGACCGGCTCCCCAAGCGGGGTCGCTCGTGACGATCGAGATCACCAACGAGTCGGGGATGCCCATCGATGAGACGGTGCTGCTGAGGATGATGGAGCACCACCTCGCCGAGCTCAACGTCAGCTCGGAGGCGGACGTCGCGATCCTCCTCGTCGACGAGGGGGCGATGGAGTCGCTTCATCTGCAGTGGATGGACGAACCCGGCCCGACCGACGTGCTGAGTTTCCCCATGGACGAGCTCCGACCGGGCACAGAGGAGGCGCCGACACCTCCGGGGCTTCTCGGCGACATCGTGTTGTGCCCGCAGGTCGCGGAGACCCAGGCGGTCACCGCGAAGCACTCCACGATGGATGAGCTCGTGATGCTCACCACCCACGGGCTGCTTCATCTGCTCGGATTCGATCACGCCGAGCCCGAGGAGGAGCGGGAGATGTTCGGTCTTCAGCGCGACCTCATCGTCGGCTTCCAGCTCACCGAGCGCCGCCGCGCCCGGCCATGACCCCGCTTCTCCTTCTCCTTCTCGCCCTCGTCCTCGTCGTCTTCGGGGCGCTGATGGCCGCTGTCGACGCCGCCCTCGGCGTCACCTCCCGGGGTGACCTCGACGACCTCGCGGAACAGGCGCCGCGCAACGACCGCTCGCTCCGCCGCATCGCCGCGGACCCCGACGCGCACGCCACCGCGGTGGTCTTCATCCGCGTCCTCGCCGAGACCGGAGCGGCGGTGCTGGTCACGGTGTCGTTCGTCATCCTGTTCGACAGCATCCCGTGGGCGATCGTGGCCGCCATCGTGCTGATGACGGGGATCTCGTTCGTCCTCGTCGGCGCCAGCCCGAGGGGGGTGGGGCGACGGCACGCGCGGGGTTTGCTGCGCGGCGCGGCGCCGATCATCCGAGGCGTGCGGCTCGTCCTCGGTCCGCTGGCGCACGGCCTGGTGGTACTCGGCAACCGCGTCACCCCCGGCGCGCCCCGAGGCGCCTCCTTCGCCTCCGAGGAGCAGCTCCTCAGCATCGTCGACGAGGCCGCGTCGCACGATCTCATCGAGGAGGACGACCGCGACCTCATCCACTCCGTCTTCGATTTCACCGACACCTTCGTCCGCGCCGTGATGGTGCCGAGAACAGACATGGTCACCGTCGCGGCAGGGACGACCACGCGCGACGCCATGCAGGTCTTCCTCGACAAGGGGGTCTCCCGGGTTCCCATCGTCGATGAAGACGCCGACGACGTCGTGGGGGTGCTCTACCTCAAAGACCTCGTGCAGTTCGGTTTCCGGGACGAATCCGGCTGGCGCGACGCGCCGGTGACGCGCATCGCTCGGAAGGCGGTGTTCGTGCCGGAGTCGATGAAGGCCGAGACGCTCCTTCAGCAGATGAAACGCGACGCCGTGCACGTCTGCCTCGTCGTGGACGAGTACGGCGGCGTGTCGGGGCTGGTGACCCTGGAGGACATCATCGAAGAGCTCGTCGGCGAGATCTCCGACGAGTACGACCCCCGCGCCGACGAGGTGGTGGAGGTCGACCCCGGACGCTTCCGAGTGAGCGCGCGACTCGGTCTCGACGCCGTCGGCGACCTGTTCGGGATCGATCTGGAAGACGAGGACGTCGACTCGATCGGAGGACTTCTCGGCAAGGCGCTCGGCCAGGTGCCGCAACCCGGCGCCACCGCGGAGGCCGAGGGGCTCGTCATCACCGGGGGCAGCTCCCGCGGCCGCGGTCGGGGACTGGCGACAGTCTTCGTGGAGCGCGTGGACGATGCCGCGCGGGCCGAGGCGATCGAGGTACGCGAACGAGAGGCGGGAGCACGATGACCGAGACCGAGGACGACCCGCAGCACCCCTTCCGTTCGGGGTTCGTCACCTTCGTCGGGCGCCCCAACGTGGGCAAATCCACTCTGATGAACGCGCTGGTGGGGGAGAAGGTCGCGATCACCAGCGACAAGCCGCAGACCACGCGGCGGGCGATCCGCGGCATCGTCAATCGCCCCCACGGCCAGCTCGTCGTCGTCGACACCCCCGGTATCCACCGCCCGCGCACCCTCCTCGGGCAGCGGCTGAACGATCTGGTCGAGGACGTGCTCGGGGACGTCGACGTGATCGGGTTCTGCGTGCCCGCCATCGAGGACGTCGGACCGGGCGATCGCCGGATCGCGGCGTCGCTCGACGGCTACCCGAGGGCGAAGAAGATCGCGATCGTCACGAAGATCGACGCGGCGACACGCGAGCAGGTGACCGACCGCCTCGTCGAGGTCGACGCGCTCCGCGAGGACTGGGCTGCGGTCATCCCGCTCTCCGCGCTGACGCGTATTCAGCTCGACGTTCTCAGTGACGAGATCCTCGCCCTCCTCCCCGAGGGACCGGCGCTCTATCCCGACGACGTGGTGACGGACGAGTCGACCGACGACCGCGTCGCGGAGATCATCCGGGAGAGCGCTCTGGAGGGGGTCCGAGACGAGCTGCCGCACTCCATCGCCGTCGTCGTCCAGGACATCTCGGCTCGCGAGGACTCCGACCTCACCGACGTCTACGCCGACATCGTCGTCGAGCGCGACAGCCAGAAGGCCATCATCCTGGGGCACCGCGGAACGCGCCTGCGGGATGTCGGTGCGCGGGCGCGCGCCCAGATCGAACCACTCCTCGGCACCCGGGTCTACCTGTCGCTGCACGTGCGGGTCGCCAAGGAGTGGCAGCGCGACCCGAAGCAGCTCGGGCGTCTCGGGTTCTGAGCCGTCCGCTGGCACCCCTCGCCACCGGCGCGCGTTCTGCTGCGGCATCCCTGCTAGCATGGCCGCATGCGCGCCGGCACGCTTCTTCTCCTTAGCCGCCGCGGCGAGGCCTCGATCTAGGGCCACCCTCGTCGCGGAGCTCGGCGTCGGCCCGTCCCGAAGCGGATGACAGACGAGGAAGAAGAAGCGACATGAAGAACACGCAGCGGCCGTCGGCCATGCCGATCCACAAGTACCGGCCTTATCACGAGCAGATCCGGGTGGATCTGCCCGATCGCACCTGGCCCGATGCCCGGATCACGACAGCGCCGCGCTGGTGCGCCGTCGACCTGCGAGACGGCAACCAGGCGCTCATCGATCCGATGAGTCCCGAGCGCAAGCGCATCATGTTCGACCTCCTGGTGCAGATGGGCTACAAGGAGATCGAGGTCGGGTTCCCCTCCGCGAGCCAGACAGATTTCGACTTCGTCCGTCAGCTGATCGAAGACGGCCTCATCCCCGACGACGTCACCATCCAGGTGCTCACGCAGGCCCGCGAGCATTTGATCGAGCGGACGTATGAGGCCATCGCCGGCGCGAAGCAGGCGATCGTCCACCTCTACAACTCCACCAGCGTGCTGCAGCGCGACGTGGTGTTCCGCACCGACCGGCAGGGCATCATCGACATCGCGGTCGAAGGCGCCCGCCTGTGCCGGTCGTTCGAGTCGCGGGTGCCTGAGACGACGGTGTACTACGAATACTCGCCGGAGAGCTACACCGGCACCGAACTGGAGTTCGCCGTCGAGGTGTGCAACCGGGTCCTCGAGATCTTCGAGCCGACGCCCGAGCGGAAGGTCATCATCAACCTCCCCGCCACGGTCGAGATGGCGACCCCCAACGTCTATGCCGACTCGATCGAGTGGATGAACCGGCATCTGGCGTACCGCGAGAACGTCATCCTGTCGCTGCACCCCCACAACGACCGCGGAACCGCGATCGCTGCCGCCGAGCTCGGCTACATGGCCGGTGCCGACCGCATCGAAGGGTGCCTCTTCGGCAACGGCGAACGCACCGGCAACGTCGACCTCATCGCCCTGGGGGTCAATCTCCTCACGCAGGGGATCGACCCGCAGATCGATCTCAGCGACATCGATCAGATCAAGCGCACGGTCGAGTACTGCAATCAGCTTCCCGTCCACGAACGAAGCCCCTGGGCGGGCGACCTGGTGTTCACCGCCTTCAGCGGCTCTCATCAGGACGCCATCAAGAAGGGCTTCGAGGCCATGGCGGCCCGCGCCGCCGCCGAGGGTGTCTCGGTCGATGATCTCGAGTGGGCCGTGCCGTACCTCCCTGTCGACCCGAAGGACCTCGGGCGCTCGTACGAAGCAGTCATCCGCGTCAACTCGCAGTCGGGCAAGGGCGGCGTCGCCTATCTGCTCAAGAGCGACCACGCGCTCGACCTGCCGCGGAAGCTGCAGATCGAATTCTCCGGAGTGGTGCAGGCCAAGACCGACGCCGAGGGCGGCGAGATCACGAGTGAAGAGATCTGGCAGATCTTCACCGATGAGTACCTGCCCACGACCGATCCCGACGAGCGGTGGGGCCGGTTCGAGCTGCTGGGCACGCGCACCGAGAGCGATCTGTCGGGAGACGTCGTGCTCGACGTCTCTCTGAGGGACGGCGATGAGAGCGTGAATGCCTCGGGCCACGGCAACGGTCCGGTCGCGGCGTTCCTCGAGATCGTCCGACGACAGGGCTTCGATGTGACGCTCTACGACTATGTCGAGCACGCCCTGAGCGCCGGCGGAGACGCCCAGGCGGCCGCCTACGTGGAGCTTCAGGTCGACGGCCAGCGGCTCTGGGGCGTGGGGATCGACGGCGACATCTCCACGGCATCGCTGAAAGCGATCGTCTCGGGCGTGAATCGGGCGATCCGGACGCGAGAGCGCTCCGGCGTGCTCGCCGCCGTGTGAGACCAGGGGTGCCAGACGACGGCGTTCAGCCGCTGACCCCTCACGACTTGATGGTGGGAATGCCCGTCGTCTCGACGGCGACCTTCCGACGGTAGATGGCGCGCTGCTCGGGCAAGGAGATGTCGAAGATCACCGCGAGGAGGCGGATGACGGCGGTGACGGCGACCCCGATGATCGCCGCGACGACCAGTGGCGCGCCGAGCGCGTTCGCCGTCGCGAGGACGAGGCAGCCGACGCCCGCCGCCACGGCGTAGAGCGAGCCCACGTGCATGATGGCCACCGGCACGCCCATCAGCATGTCCCGGAGGATGCCGCCGCCGACCGCCGCGCACACCCCGACGAAGACCGCCGGAATCACCGGGAGTCCGAGCGCAAGTGCCTTGCTCGTACCGAAGGCTCCGAACAGTCCGATCACGAGAGCGTCGAGGCCCACGATCACGGCATTCAGACGCTGGAAGATGCCCGCGAGGAGCATCCCGATCAGCGCAGCGACCGTGGCCGTGAGCAGGTACCAGTTGCTCTGCAGCGTGACCGGGGTGGTGTTCAGGAGCAGGTCGCGGATGAGGCCGCCGCCCATTCCCAGCACGACCCCGATGATGGCGACGCCGAGGAAGTCCAAGCGCCGCTCGCCGCGGAAGCCCGACGCGAAGAGCGCCCCTTGGATACCGCCGAGGGCCACAGCCGTCAGGTCTGCCCACAGCGGAATCACGAACAGCGGCTCGTCCACTCGACCATTGTGGCGTGGGGAACGCGATAATCGAGTGTGCCCACCTATCGCGACGAGGTCGTGGTGCTGCGCACCCACAAGCTGGGTGAGGCGGACCGCATCGTGACCGCGCTCGGACGCCGCAGCGGCAAGATCCGCGCGGTGGCGAAGGGGGTACGGCGCACGTCGTCGCGGCTCGGCGCCCGACTCGAGCCCTTCATGGTCGCCGACGTGCAGTTCTCCCGGGGCCGTTCGCTCGACATCGTGCAGCAGGCCGAATCTCTCGGCTCCTACGGTGCCGACATCGCCCAGCACTACGACCGCTACACCGCTGCCCACGCGATGGTGGAAGCCGCCGATCGACTCAACGACGCCGAAGCGGCCGCCCCGCACTACCTTCTCCTGGTCGGCGGCTTGCGTGCGCTCGCCCGCGGGGACCACGCAGCGCGCAGCATCCTCGACTCCTACCTGTTGCGCGCCATGGCCCTCGCCGGCTGGGCTCCGGGACTCGTCGAATGCGCCCGGTGCTCGGCGCCTGCGCCGCACGACCAGTTCGTCGCGCAGTTGGGGGGAATGGTGTGCGCCGCCTGCGCGCCCACGGGCGCGGCGCGCATCGACCCCCCGACCGTGGGACTGCTCACCGCGTTGATGGCGGGGGAGTGGGATGTCGTCGACGCGGCCTCGCCGCAGTCTTCCGGCGCGGCCTCGGGATTGATCGCCGCCTACGCGCAGTGGCATCTGGAGCGTGGCATCCGTTCCCTTCAGCACGTGGAGTCCGCCCGGTGAGCCCGAAGCCCTACACGCACCGCGATGCGGTGCCGTACCGCGCACTCGACTGGACCGGTGTCCATCCGCCGCGCTTCTCCGGCGCCGTCCCCCGGCACGTGGCGATCGTCATGGACGGGAACGGCCGGTGGGCCAATCGACGCGGTCTCACGCGGGTGGAAGGACACAAGGCCGGCGAAGAGGTCCTCCTCGACGTCGTCGCGGGGGCGATTCAAGCGGGCGTGACGCACCTGAGCGTCTATGCCTTCTCCACGGAGAACTGGGCGCGTTCGCCCGACGAGGTGCGCTTTCTCATGGGCTACAACCGCGATGTGCTTCATCGTCGCCGGGACCAGCTGAACGAATGGGGCGTGCGGATCCGGTGGGCGGGTCGGAAGCCGCGGCTGTGGACCTCCGTCATCAAGGAGCTGCAGTTCGCCGAGCGGCTGACGGCCGACAACGACGTGCTCACTCTCACGATGTGCATCAATTACGGCGGCCGGGTCGAGCTCGTCGACGCCATGCGATCGATCGCCGCCGATGTCGCGGCCGGCCGGCTGCGACCAGCCGCCATCACGGAGAAGGTGATCCGGCGCCACCTCTATCAGCCCGACATGCCCGACGTGGATCTGTTCATCCGTTCGAGCGGAGAGCAGCGCACCTCCAACTTCCTGCTCTGGGAATCGGCGTACGCGGAGTTCGTCTTCCTCGACACGCTCTGGCCGGACTTCTCGCGCGAGAACCTGTGGCACGCCATCGAGATGTACCTCGATCGAGACCGCCGCTTCGGAGGCGCCGTCGACCAGCCGACCTCCGATTCGACAGGATCGCCGAGCTGAGGAATAGCCGGACCGCATCGGCCCGTTGAGGACGATATGACTGAACCCCTCCGGCTCGACGTGTGGAGCGACATCGCCTGCCCCTGGTGCTACATCGGCAAACGGAACCTGGAAGCAGGACTCGCCCAGACGGCCTCGGATCCCGACGCGCCACAGGTCGAGATCGTGTACCACTCGTTCGAGCTCGCGCCCGACACACCGTCGGACTACGAGGGCAGCGAGGTGGACTACCTCGCCGACCGCAAGGGCGTGAGCCGCGAGCAGGCCCAGCAGATGATCGACCGGGTCACCGATGTGGCGGCGGGTTCTGGACTGACGTACCGGTACGACATCCTCAGCCATGCCAACACCGGCAAGGCGCACCAGCTCCTGCACCATGCGAAGGAGGAGGGTCGGCAACTCGAGCTCGTCGAGCGCTTGATGTCGGCCTACTTCACCGAGGGCCGTCACGTCGGGCGTGACGACGAGCTCGTCGCCCTGGCCGTCGATGCAGGTCTGGATGCGGATGCCGCGCGCGACGCGCTCCTCAGCGGACGTCACGTCAGCGACGTGCGACGCGACCAGGCACAGGCTCAGGCGTACGGCATCACGGGGGTGCCGTTCTACGTCATCGACGGCACCTACGGGGTCTCCGGCGCGCAGCCGCCCGAGGCCTTCGCGCAGATCCTCCGTCAGGTGTGGGCAGAGCGCCGACCTGCCGAGCCGGACACGGTGGCTGAACCGGAGGTCGCCGCCGCCAAGTGACGCGGCGCTCGCGCCGTCAGCGAGGAAGGTTCTCCTCGATGACGGCGACGATCGCGGGGTCGTCCGGCTTGACCGTCGGCCGGAACCGGTGCACGTCGCCTGCCGGCGTGAGGACGAACTTCTCGAAGTTCCACATGATCGGGCCCCGTTTGCCCTCGAGATCTTTCGCGCGCTTGAGCGCCTTGTAGAGCGGTGCTGCGCCGGGGCCGTTGACCTTCACCTTCTCCAGCACCGGGAAGGTGACGCCCCACGTGGTCGAGCAGTACTCGAGGATCTCCTCCATCGAGCCGGGCTCCTGCCCCATGAACTGGTTGCACGGAAAGCCGAGGACGGTGAAGCCGCGGTCGGCATATGCGCGCTGGAGCTCCTCCAGCTGCTCGTACTGCGGAGCGAGGCCGCACCGCGACGCGACGTTGACGACGAGCACCACCTGATCGGCGTAGTCGCTGAGCGTCGCCGTCCCGCCGTCGGCGGTGACGAAGGGAATGGAGCGGAGGTCTGTCGCGGTCGCCTCGGTCATATCCCCAGGCTAGAACGCCTCCAGCGACCCCGGCGCCGAGGATGGGAGAATACTCAGGTGTCAGTTGCCGTCGCCCCCGCCCCGACTCTAAGGATCGGACCCATCGAACTGGACGCGCCGGTCGTCCTCGCTCCGATGGCGGGGATCACCAACACGGCGTTCCGGCGGCTCTGCCGCGAGTACGGCGCGGGTCTGTACGTCAGCGAGATGATCACCTCGCGTGCCCTCGTCGAGCGGAACGCCACCACCCTGCGCCTCATCACGCACCACGAGTCCGAAATCCCCCGCTCCATCCAGCTCTACGGGGTCGATCCGGCCACGGTCGAGGGGGCGGTGCGGTTGCTCGTGGACGAAGACCGCGCCGATCACATCGATCTCAACTTCGGGTGCCCCGTTCCCAAGGTCACCCGCAAGGGCGGGGGAGCTGCGCTTGCGTGGAAGCTCGACCTCTTCCGCGAGATCGTCACCCGCGCGGCTCGGGCCGGTGGAGACATCCCGGTCACCGTGAAGATGCGGAAGGGGATCGACGCCGATCACCTCACCTATCTCGACGCGGGGCGGATCGCCGAGGATGTGGGCATCGCGGCGGTTTCGCTGCACGCCCGCACGGCCGCGCAGTTCTACTCCGGAAGCGCCGACTGGGAGGCGATCGCGCGGCTGAAGGACGCCGTGACCTCCATCCCCGTGCTCGGCAACGGCGACATCTGGTCAGCGGGGGATGCCGAGCGGATGATGCGGGAAACCGGATGCGACGGGGTCGTGGTGGGTCGAGGGTGTCTCGGCCGTCCCTGGCTCTTCGGCGATCTCGCCCGCGCTCTGGGTGCTTCCGGGGATACGCCGAGGACTCTCGGCGATCGCGAACCCTCGGTGGACGCCACTCTCGGGTTCGTCGCAGAGGCGTTCCGGCGGCACGCGGAGTTGCTGGTGGAGTTCTTCGAGGACGAGGGGCGCGGATGCCGTGACATCCGCAAGCATGTCGCCTGGTACTTCAAGGGCTACCCCGTCGGCGGCGATACGCGGGCGAGGCTGGCGACCGTGTCGACGCTCGCCGAGATCGACGAACTCCTCGCGACGCTCGACCTCGATGCGCCGTACCCCGGCGCTGCCGCCGAGGGCCAGCGGGGGCGCGCAGGCACTCCCAAGCGACCTGCTCTTCCCGAGGGATGGCTCGACAGCCGTGCCATTGGAGCCGATGCCTCCCACGCCCTCGCCGACGCGGAACTCGACCACAGTGGCGGTTGACACCGGCGCCCTGCTCGGCGGGAGCGAGGGCGCCGGGCCAGGCGTGGGTGTCGCACCCGGCCGACCCGACGGGTATGACGACGTCGATGCCGAGCGGTTCCACCCCGAGACCCACCGATCGCAGCGCGACGACTTCGCACGAGACCGGGCACGGGTGCTGCACTCGGCCGCCCTTCGACGTCTTGCGGCCAAGACGCAGGTGCTGAGCCCCGCGAGCCCCGCCGACTTCGCCCGGAACCGACTCACCCACTCGCTCGAAGTGGCCCAGGTGGGGCGCGAGCTCGCGACGGCGCTCCGGCTCTCCCCGGACGTCGTCGACACCGCGTGCCTGAGCCACGATCTCGGCCACCCTCCGTTCGGCCACAACGGCGAACGCGCTCTCAACGATTGGGCCGCAGACATCGGCGGGTTCGAGGGCAACGCCCAGACCCTGCGCATCCTGTCGCGGCTGGAGCCGAAGGCTTTCGACGCCGACGGCCGGAGCGTCGGCCTGAACCTCACGCGAGCCAGTCTCGACGCCACCTGCAAATACCCTTGGACGGCGGCGCATCCCCTGCCCGATCCGGGTGGGCGCCTGAAGTTCGGCGTCTACCCGGACGATGAGCCGGTCTTCCGCTGGATGCGTGCGGGCGCGCCGGGAAGGGTGCGCTGCATCGAAGCGGAGGTCATGGACCTCTCCGACGACATCGCCTACTCGGTCCATGACTTCGAGGACGCTGTCGTCAACGGTTACCTCGACCCCGCGCGCCTCGCCGACTCCCACGATCACGACGCGCTCCTCACCGCCATCCAGGCCTGGGTCGGGTTCGACTTCGCGCGGGACGAGCTCGCCGACGCCCTCTACCGACTCATGCGGCTCCCCGAGTGGATGACCCGGTTCGCGGGCACTCGCGAGGATCTCGCCCGCCTGAAGAACCTGACGTCGGACCTCATCGGCCGGTTCGCGCGGGCGGCGACCACGGCGACGCGCGATGCCTACGCGTCGTCCGCCCTCACGCGCTACCGCGCGCACGTCGTCGTCCCGCGGGTCATCCAGGCGGAGATGGCCGTGCTGAAGGGCATCATCGGGGCGACGGTGGTCTCGATCGAGGGCCGCAAGGCCTTGTACAAGGAGCAGCGGCGCGCCCTGAAGCGCCTCGCCACGGCGCTCTGGGACGACCCGGCGCGGCTGGATCCGATGCATCGTGAGGACTTCGCCGCCGCCGATGACTCCGCCGGACGGCGGCGGGTGATCGTCGACCAGGTCGCGAGCCTCACCGACCAGCTCGCGATCTCGTGGCACCAGCGTCTCGTCGGAGACATCGACGCCGCCGCACTCGGGGTGTGGGCTCCCGGTGCGCGCAAGCCGACCGGCACACCGGAGGACCACTGATGGCGGGGCTCATCCGGCAGGCCGATGTCGACGAGGTGAAGGCGCGCACCAACATCGGCGACATCATCGGCGAGCGGGTGGCACTCAAGCCCGCGGGAGTGGGGTCGCTGAAGGGGCTCTGCCCCTTCCACGACGAACGCAGCCCGAGCTTCCACGTGCGCCCGCAGGTCGGCTTCTACCACTGCTTCGGCTGCGGCGAATCCGGGGACGTCTATACGTTCCTCCGCAAGATGGACCACGTCTCGTTCGCGGAGGCGGTGGAGCGACTCGCCGGCCGCATCGGATTCACCCTGCATTACGAAGACGGTGGCGCCGCCCCGGAGACGACCGGTCGCAGCCGCCTGTACGCCGCCAACGCCGCCGCCGCGGAGTTCTTCCGCGCACAGCTGCTCACGCCGGAGGCGGGGGCGGCTCGCGCGTTCCTCGGCGAGCGCGGCTTCGACGCCGGTGCGGCGGCGCACTTCGGGGTGGGATACGCGCCGCGCGGCTGGTCGGGGCTGATGGATCATCTCGCGGGGCAGAAGTACACCCGTGAGGAGCTGACGACGGCGGGGTTGGTCTCGCAGGGTCAGCGCGGCACGTACGACCGCTTCCGGGGTCGACTGATCTGGCCGATCCGAGACGTGACCGGGCAGGTGATCGGTTTCGGAGCGCGGAAGCTTTACGAGGATGACGGGGGACCGAAGTACCTCAACACGCCCGAGACGCCGATCTACCGCAAGGCGCAGGTGCTGTACGGCCTCGACCTCGCCAAACGAGACATCTCGCGCGATCATCGCGTCGTCGTGGTCGAGGGATACACCGACGTCATGGCGTGCCATCTCGCCGGAGTGACCACCGCGGTCGCGACCTGCGGGACGGCGTTCGGCTCGGATCACATCACTGTCCTCAGGCGGGTCATGGGAGACGACAGCACGTCGGGCGAGGTGGTCTTCACGTTCGATCCCGACGCTGCCGGTCAGAAGGCCGCGCTCCGCGCGTTCGGTGACGAGAAGCGCTTCGCCGCCCAGACGTACGTCGCCGTCGCTCCGGAAGGACTCGACCCCTGCGACCTGCGGATGGCGAAGGGGGATGCCGCCGTGCGGGCGCTCCTCGAGCACAAGGCCCCGATGTTCGAGTTCGTGATCGACCAGCGGCTCTCGGGCTTCGATCTCGCCAGCGTCGAGGGGCGCGCCGGGGCGCTCCGTGCCGCGGCGCCGATCGTCGCAGACATCCGCGACCCGTCCCTGCGTCCCGGGTACACTCGCGTGCTCGCTCGCCGGCTCGGGCTGGAACTCGGCGAGGTGGCGGCGGCCGTCGAGCGTGCGGCCCGGACGGCGAAGAGCGCCGACGGCCAGGCGGAGAGAACCCGAGCAGCCGGGCGCTCCGACGACCCGCCTGCGGGTGATTCCTCGGTGCGACCGACCGTTGCGACGCTGCCCCGCACCCCGGATGCGGCACTCGAGCGCGACGCCCTGACCGGATTCCTCCAGTTCGGGCACCGGATCGATGCCTCCCTCCGCGTCCGGGCGCTCGCTCAGCCGTTCCGAGTCCCCGGTCTTGACTCCATCCGTCAGACACTCGCCGCCGCCACCGACGTCGAGCGGGTCGGGTGGGCGGCCGAGGCGGTGTCGGAGGTGCGCGAACCCTTCCGGTCCCTCGCGGCCGAACTGCTCACCCGCTCGTTTCCCGCGCTCACCGACGACGCGGCCGTCGCCTCCACCGCCGACCTCGCGCGCCGCCTGGTGCTCCGCGGAATCGACGACGACAAGCGCGAACTCGTCCGGGCCATTCAACGCGTCGCACCCGAGTCGGACGAGGGGCGGACGGTGAGACTGCGCCTTCGCGAACTCGACCAGGAGCGCCAGGCGCTGGCGTCCGAGACCTGACGTCGCCGTCGCGCGCAGTGTCGCCGGTCGCCATTCGCGGCGGCCAGCGGGCATGATGGGGCTATGCCCTCGGCTTCAGACGACGACGTCGCCATCCGCAGCAGCGACCTGTCGTTGGCGTGGCATCCTGCTCCCGGTGCGCCCCGTGTGGTCGAGGGGATCTCCTTCCGGCTGCCCCGCGCGACAGCCCTCGCTGTGATGGGCCCGACCGGCGCCGGCAAGTCCAGCCTCCTCGGCGTCCTCGCCGGGCACGCGCCCAGCGACCTCGGCGTCGTGGGCGGTGACGCCCTGGTGGAGGGGATCTCGGTGCGTCGTCCGGGGCGCAAGCTCCGCGTTCTGACCTACGTTGCCGGGTACCTGCCGCAGTCGGCCGGTGCGAAGCTCCCCGCACGACTCACCGTGTCGGAGACGATCGCCGAACCCGTGACCAGTCGCGACCGGCGAGTCAATCAGCGTGCCCTCGCGGTGCGTGTCGCCGCACTCCTCGATGAAATGATGCTCCCGCTCGGCGCGGCGGCGAAGTATCCGTACGAGCTGAGCGCGGGCATGCGTCAGCGCGTCGCGTTCGCACGCGCACTCATGCTGCAGCCGCGGGTGCTCCTGGCGGACGAACCGTTCGCGAACATGGACATCGAGGTACGTCACGCGGCCCGCCAGGCGATCCAACGGCGGCGTGACGACTACGGCATGTCGACCGTCATCATCACCAACGAGCGCGAGGTGGTCCGCGACCTGGATGCCGCGGTGCTGGTGTTGCGAGGAGGTCATGCCGTGGCATCCGGCCGTCGGATCGACGAGTTGCTCTGGACGCCCGGCAGCGACGACGACCGCCGGCTGGTCGCATCATGAAACCCGAGGGAATCGGCGTGCGGATGTCACGAGCACCGCGCGGCGTTTGCTAGCATGGTCGGGTTGCCCGCGCTCCGGTGCGGGACCTTCCTCCATAGCTCAATTGGCAGAGCAATCGGCTGTTAACCGATAGGTTCTTGGTTCGAGTCCAAGTGGGGGAGCGCAAACGGCTCGGGGCTCCACCTCCGGGCCGTTTCTTCTTTGGACGCACCCTGTTCTTGTGAGCACCCGTCCGGCACGTCTTCGGCGGCCGCGTGGGCGAGGATCGTCCCTTCACCCGGCGAAGCGGATGGGGTCAGTGCCGGCGAGAGCGCGAAGGTGGTGGGTGATGCCCGCGCGGAGGGAGTCGTGCTCAACCGAGAGGACGTAGCGCGGGTCCTTCCACCGAGCGACGTCGTAGAGCCAGACGGGCCGCCATTTCAGCTCCGGCGGTTCCCAGTCGTAGCGCGGCCACACGTGAGCGTGCACGAAGGCATCGGCATTGCCGAGAATGTCGATGTTCACCCGTAGAAAAGCCGGATCGACGTCTCGGCAGGCATACTCGACCGCGGTCGCGAGCAGGTCGACATCCGCCAAGAACTGGACGCGGCCCTTCCGAGGCATCTCGGCCAGTGCCCTGGCCGCCGGATCCTTGCCGAGCAGCACGCAGTAGCCGGGAAGGAACTGTACGTCGCCGATGACGGCGTATCCTCCTCTCAGCTCCTGAAGGAGGGTCGGGTTCTGTCCCCGCGCAGCAGATCCGATCCGGTCGTTCCGCCAGTCCATGAGCCCTCGCTTTCCGAGCGGAGATCGTGCCGCAAGGCGAGCTGGCGGGCGACCCTGCAGTGCGCCAGTGGTGTTCAGCCGATCGGGCCGCTGCCGCGCTGATCGGTGGGCTGGTTGAAGTGGGGGTTCGTGGTGTCGGAAGGAGTGCCGGGCCGGCTCCGCCGCGTCTCATACGTCTCCGGTGCGGGTCGGAAGAAGCGTGCGATCCTCTGCCACAGCGACACTCTCGAAGCCATCCGAACCTCCCGCAGATCGTTGGGAAAGCCTAGCGCTCCCGACGGATGACTCGACATGGAGCAGTCTCAGTCGGAAGCCCTTTTGCGAGCGGCGGTCACCTGCAGATGCGCTCGGACGGTCGCGACCGCCTCGTCGATGACTCCACGGAGCAACCCGTTCTCGGCTTCGGCAGGGCTGTTGTTCGCGGCGGCCCCCAGGGCATCCGAGAGCGCCTGCTTGGCGATCGACCGTGGGAGGGACGCGGGGAGAGAGAAGGCGAGAATGTCGAAGTCACGCTCGTCGTAGCGGGGGACGGTCGCCCGGACGCGACCGATCTCCGGCGCCTCACTCGTCAGGTGAAGATGCGCTCGAAGTTCGGGGTCGAACGATGTCGCGCCGACGTACACGACGCTTCCCTCGCCCCGGTCGAGCCAGACGTAGAGCCAAGAGCCCGAGGGCTGCACCTGGCCGTGCCGCGCGGAGATCACTCGCACGACGTCGGGATTCACGGCCATGACGTGATCGTCGCCGCCCATCACGCGTGGCCTGCGCCGCGTCCCGGGTGGGCGTGGGAGCCCACGGAGACCATCGGAAGAGCGAGGCCGAGCAGACCGATGAGCGGCCATACCGATCCCGCCACAACCGCGAGCACCACTCCCGCAAAGGCCATCATCACGGCGATTGACCACATCGTGGCCCGCACCCACCGGGGAACTGTCGGCTGCGAAGACACGCGATCATGGTACGCGCGCTCCTTCCGGCTGGATCGGTCGCCGAGACCTTCTCACAGTTCGGGCTGAGGGCCGCGACCCGTCGCGGAACGCTGTCCACGGCGCCCCGGACTACGTGCGCCGATGGGCGGTGACGGCGGAGGACGGACCTACCCCCGATCAGGCGTCGATGTCGTCGACGCCCGGCATCCACGAAGCGCCCGGCCGGCCCCAGCCACGCTTGCGGGCGATCTTCTGCACCGTCTTCCAGTCCCCGTCATCGAGGCGATCGACGTAGAGGACTCCGTCGAGGTGGTCGAATTCGTGCTGGAGGATGCGAGCGCGCCATCCGTCCACCTCGAGCTCGACGACTCGGCCGTCGAGGTCTTGCCCGGTCAGCCGGACCCGGTCCGAGCGTCGCAGGGGGAATCGTTCGCCTGGAAAGGACAGGCAGCCCTCGGACTCCTCGTCCGGGTCGGGCTCACCGGGGACGGTCGGCGCCATCCACAACTCCGGGTTGAGCACGACTCCGCGCCATGGCCGGCCCTCATCGTCTTCGTAGTTGTAGGTGAAGATCCGAAGCGGCACGCCGACCTGCGGCGCGGCGAGACCGACGCCGGGTGCGGCATCCATCGTTTCGAACATGTCGGCCACCAGCGCCCGCACCTCGTCGGTGATCTCGGCGACCTCGCCGGCGGGGGCGTGCAGCACCGGATCTCCCATGATGCGAATCGCTCGAACGGCCATGTCTCGAGCCTATCGACGGGGCTCGACGGGTATGGTCGAGGGGTGTTGCGAGGGGACGTGCAGTTGGAGGATGTCGGCGACGTGCTCGTCGGCGTCTTCCAGAACCCGGGATTGCTGATCGGGATCCCGCTGGCCCTTCTCGGCGCCATCTTCATGTCGTTCGGAGCGCAGTATCAGCACCGGGGCGTGTCGAAGGTCGAGCAGCTGAGCGGCGCCGCGGGTACCACCGGTCTCAACGGCGCCCAGCTCTATCGACTGGTCTCGCGACCCTCGTGGGTACTCGGCACGGTCATGCTGGGTTTGGCGATCATCTGCCAGCTCGGCGCCCTCTCGTTCGCTCCCCTCATCGTCGTCCAGCCCCTCGGCGCGATCGCCCTCGTCATCACCACGCTCCTGAACGCGCGAATCAGCGGACACAAGCCGACTCGGCGCTCCATCATGGCCATCGCGGCCTGCGTCGGCGGCATCTTCATCTTCGTCACGATCGCCGCCCTCTTCGCCACCGAGACGCCGATCTCCGACGGACAACTTCTGACCATCCTCGTGATCCTCGGAGTCGTCACGGTCGCCTTCGCCGTCCTGTGGATCTGGCTCCGAAAGCGCATGGGCGCGCTGTTCTACATCATGGCGGCGGGGGTCATCTACGGCTTCGTCGCGACGCTCGCCAAAGTGATCATCAAGCGCATACAGGACGGCAACTTCGAGTGGCTGACGCTCCTCTGCCTCGGAGCCCTGCTGGTGGGCACAGTGGTGGGCGCGTACTTCGTTCAGACGGCGTATTCCTCTGGTCCCCCCGACCTCGTCATCGCCGGGTTGACGGTGGTCGACCCAATCGTGGCCATCCTGATCGGTCTGATCGTCCTGGGAGAAGCATCGGCCGCGCCCCTGTGGGCGAACATCGGCTTCGCAATCGCCGGCCTCATCGCCGTCTGGGGCGTGATCCAACTCGCGCGGTTTCACCCGCAGATCGTGAGCGACAGCAAGGAGATTCCGATCCCGCGCGGCTCCTCCGGGGGCGACGTTCCGAATCCCAGCACCGGCTCGATTCGCGTCACCGAGGCGGTATCGAAGGTGTGGCCCGAGCCTCCGCTGCGCGACCGCGACGACCGGCGCCCGCCGTCGCCGTGACGAGCGGGCCCGGTTCGCGAGAGTAGGGCGGGTGGGACTTGAACCCACGATCGTCGGGTTATGAGCCCGCTGCCTTGACCAGCTTGGCCACCGCCCCTCACCTTCGAGCCTAGCGTCCGCCGCGTGACGCCTCAGCGGCGCGCGCCGGTGGACATCACGGCACCGATGTAGGAGTACTTGACGAACACCTCCTCGGCGAAGCCAGCCTCCTCGAGCACTCCCTGGACCGCGCTCAGCATGTAGCTCGAGTCCCAGCCCAGGTACAGCTGGTGTGCGTCGTCGAGCGCATCCCACTGGCCGTTCCACGAGCGCGCCGGGTACACCGGCCCGCCGCGTCGAGTGCTGAACCGCACGACGGCGTCGCGGGCGTCCGCCCACAGCCGGAAGAAGACCCGGTGGAAGAGGTACCGGACGTCCTTGACCTCCCAGTGCTCACCCCGGTACTCCACGTAGTCCCATTCGCGCTCCCAGCCGCGCGGCCAGCCGCGGCGTCGTACCGCGTCGAGGACGGGCGTCAGTCCGTCGTCGTCGATGCCCGAGACATCCGGCCGCGGCCACACCTCGAGGAAGCGCGCCGTCAGCGCCGCCGACCGCGCGGAGATCTCCGTGGTGTTCCAGCGTCCGAGCTCCGACAGGGCCGCGGTGGAGGCGATGGCGGATCCGGCGTAGGCGCGGCGCTTTTCCGGGAAAGAGGCGTCGAACACCTGCGCTCCTCGCTCGCCCTCGATGAGCGCGAGGTTTCCGAGCGTTCGTGCCAGAGCGCGATGGCTGTTCTGCTCGTCGTCGGTGTACTGGTCCCAGGTGCGCACGCCGTCGCCGCTCCAGCTTTCGCCGGGTACAAGCGGAACGATGTGATCGACATCCCAGTCCTCGTCGACGCTCGCGTCGGCGAGGCGGCTGAGGACGTAGAACGGATGCGGCAGCTCGGAGTACTTCAGCGCCACCGCGACCCGCTCATCGGATGGGGTGATGCGCGCGAGCGCGCGCTCGAGCCCTTCTTCACCGCGCCGCTGCGCACGGCAGAGTCGCGCCACGATCCGGTCGGTGCCGATGCCGACGACGGTGCGGCGGAGCAGCAGCGATTCGAGGAGCTGCAGGAGGGTGAGGAGCTCCTCGCGAGGGATGTCGCCATCCTGGTGGCGCCGGTACGCGTGCATCACCAGGGGATAGGCGACGGACCCGAAGACGTTGAGGCCTCGAAGCCGGAGGCGGACCGCGTGATCCGGTTCGAGGGACGGATCCTGCAGGATCCGGTGGATGTCGGCGAAGGCCCGCCACTCCGCGGCGAAGGACTCCAGCGTGTCGGACTCCAGGAGGGGGAACTCTTGCCGGAAGACGTCATACACGCCGCGCCCGGCGACATCCTGCACTTCGCGCCCCGTCCGCATGATGAGGTACTGCTGCCAGAATGCCGCGATGCTCTCGCCGGTGGCCTGCTCGATGGGGAGCCAGTACTCCTGCTCGATACGCAGCTGCTCCGCGTGCGACAGTCCCATGAGGACGTAGTTGTGGATGAGTTCGTGATCGCGGAGCGGCTCGCCGGTGGAATTGAGGCTCTCGAAGATCTGCTGGGCGTTCGCCCCCGCGCCGAGCGTGATCGCGACGTGTTCGAGCTTCTTCAGCCCCCGCCAGACCCGGCGGGCTTCGTCGGCGGAGATCTGACTGCGGAAGAAGGCGTAGTTGTCGGCGAACCGCGAGTCGCGGACGATTTCAGAGGAGTCTCGGTCGAGCACCACCGCCTCGAACACCTCGGCCCACGCCCGGTGCGGCCGGAGTTTCGTGGTGCGACCACCGTCGTGCACGAGGACCGAGCGGAGCTCCGCAGCCAGCTCCGGATCCTCGTCTCGAACGGTGTGGTGCAACGCCGCGACGAGCAGCATGAGCGTGGTGATGCGCTGCTGGCCGTCGATCAGCACCAGCTCATCCGCCGACACCGCGGACAGAACCGAGCCCAGGAAGTGCATGTGGCGGTCGTCGAGGTCGGCGACGGTGCGGATGTCGCTGAGCAGCTGGTCGCAGTTGCCGATGTCCCACCGGTACTGCCGTTGGTACACCGGCACCGCGATCGTCCGCTCCGCAGCGGCCAGCCACCGGAGGGTGTTGACGGCGGTGGCATCGACGTTGGTGGCGGTGACCATCGGCGCGGTTCTCTCCTCGGATGTCGCGGGCAGACCGGGTCGAGTCTAGTGAACCTCCTCGACCCCAACCGGGGTCGCGGAGGTGCCGCGGGTAGGCTTGCCTCAGTTGGCCTGTTGAAACGTGCTGGCCACCTACGAAAGGGCATAACGCTATGGGTTACATCAAGTCAGCCGCTCTGGAAGAGACCGGCTACGTGGTGCTCGACAGCTACGGCAAGGAGATCGACCCCAAGGAGTGGCTCGACCTCGAGTACGTCGACTGGAAGTCCTCGGGCGACACGCGCTTCGCTCCGCTCGCATCGGCGAAGGGCGAGATCGAGTGCAACGGGTTCTGGAATCACAAGCCGCCGCGCACCGACAAAGACGGCGTCTGGATCGACTCGCAGACCGCGATCGCACCGACCCTCACCGAGCGCGCGAAGGAGCCGGGCGCGAACGTCGGACGCTGCCGGATCATCGAGCTGCAGCCGAACTCGTACGCGGACTGCCTTTACAACCTCCACCAGGACGACAACAACCGCCTGAACCCCGACGGGACCGGCTGGATCGTCCGAGGGTTCTTCAACCTCACCGACGACCAGGACAGCTTCTTCGTCCTGCGCGAGAACCGCACCGACCCCGCCGGTGAGGTGCGCATCGCTCTGCCCGCCGGCGCCCAGCTGATCATCGACACCCAGCGCCTCTGGCACGCCGCGACGCACCTCGGCAGCGAGCCCCGCTACTGCCTGATCACGTCCTGGGAGTCGGGCCCGGAACTCGACGCCTACATCGAGAAGTATCACGGCGTTCCCCACGCCGACATCGTCGACGTGCCGCAGGACGTGCTCGAAGCCGGCCAGGTCGAGCAGGCCCGCCGCGACGCCGCGCGCGCCGCGTACTACGCCGCGAAGGGACAGCAGGAGAAGCTCGCCATGAGCGAGGCCTGACATCTCACGCCGAGGGTCCCGGCAGCTGCTGCGCCGGGCCCTCGGCGTGTCGCTAATCACACGGTTGTGATTCTCACCTTCGGCGGGCCATAATTGCCGCAACACAACCGAACACGCCGCATCACCGTTTCGCAGGTCGTAGGGGAAGACGTACCTGAAGGAACGGAGACATCATGGCGACACCCACAGCGCGGGGAGTGATCTACATCCACTCCGCGCCGCGCGCGTTGTGCCCCCACCTCGAGTGGGCGGTCGGGCGTGCCCTCGGGCGCCCCCTGACCTTCGAATGGAGCGACCAGCCCGTCCTGGCCGGCAGCCGCCGCGCGGAGTTCTATTGGGAAGGTCCGGCGGGCACCGGCGCGGCGCTCGCGACGGCGATCCGCGGCTGGGAGCATCTGCGGTTCGAGGTCTCGGAAGACCCCACGCCGCGCAGCGACGGCGGCCGCTGGTTGCACACTCCGGGACTCGGAATCCACTACGCCCAGACGGATGCCGCGGGCAACATCGTCATCGGTGAGGACCGCATCCGCTACGCCATGGAGATCGCCGCCGGCGACGCGTTCGAGTTGCAGCGGGAGTTGAACGTGGCCCTCGGCGCCGCCTGGGACGAGGAGCTGGAGCCCTTCCGTCACGCCAGCGACGACGCATCCGTCGTCTGGCTCCACAAGGTGGGCTGAGGCAGCGCTCACCTGAGAGGAAAGAAACCGCGCGCGAGGCGCCATTACCGGTGTATCGGTGGGCACTCCTGGGGATCGGGACCGCGAATCGCGCGACGGAGTACGAGTGAAGGCCCTCGGCGTGCTGCCGGGGGCCTTCACTCTGTCGATCAGGACGAGGTGTGGATCAGACGCTCGCGAAGGCGGCGACGGCGTTGTGTCCGCCGAAGCCGAAGGAGTTGCTGATCGCCAACTGGTCTCCGGCCGGCAACGGCGTGGGAGAGCCGGAGATGCGGAACGGGACCGCGGGGTCTTGGGTCGTGATGTTGATCGTGGGCGGTGCGATCCGGTCGCGGATCGCCAGTACCGTGAAGATCGCCTCGAGTGCGCCGGTGCCGCCGAGGAGGTGACCCGTGGACGCCTTGGTCGCAGACACCGGCACCTCTTCGATCCGCGACCCGAAGACGGCCTTGAGCGCCTGGTACTCGTTGGGGTCTCCGACCGGCGTGGAGGTGGCGTGGGCGTTGACGTGCGTGACGTCGTCGGGCGAGGCATCCGCCATCTCCAGCGCCATCCGCACGGCGCGCGCCGCGCCGACGCCCTCCGGGTCGTTGGCGGTGATGTGGTACGAGTCGGCCGTGACGCCGCCGCCGACGACGGCCGCGTAGATCTTCGCGCCACGAGCCCGAGCGTGCTCCTCGGTCTCGAGGATGAGCACGCCTGCACCCTCGCCCATGACGAACCCGTCGCGGTCCACCGAGCAGGGGCGGGACGCCGTCGCCGGGTCGTCGTTGCGACGCGAGAGCGCCTGCATCGAGGCGAACGAGGCAACCGTGATCGGGTGGATGGCCGACTCGGTGCCCCCGGCGATCACCACGTCGGCAAGCCCGGCCCGGAGGTGCTCCACCGCGTTGACGATGGACTCCGTGCTCGAGGCGCACGCGCTTGCGACCGTCCGAGCATAGGCGCGAGCACCGAAGTGGAGCGAGAGGTTCCCGGCTGCCGCATTCGGCATGAGCATCGGCACGGTCATCGGCATGACGCGCCGAGGCCCCTTCTCCCGCAGCGTGTCCCAGGCGTCGAGGAGCGTCCAGACACCGCCGATCCCGGTGGCGAAGTCGACGCCCAGGCGTTCGGGGTCGACCTCGGGTCGCCCGGCGTCCTCCCACGCCTCCTGGGCCGCCACCATCGCGAACTGCGACGCCGGGTCGAGGCGCTTCGCGACCGGGCGCTCGAGCACGGTGTCAGGGCGTACCTTCGCCTGCGCGGCGAAGGTCACCGGCAGCTGGTACTGCTCGACCCAGTCGTACTCGAGGGTGCGGGCGCCCGACGCGCCGCCCAGAAGCGCCTCCCAGCTCTCCGGCGCGGTTCCGCCGACGGGGGAGGAGGCGCCGATGCCGGTGACGACGATGCGTGACGTGCTCATAGCGGGTGATGGTTCCTCGGTGAGTCTTGTGCCGGTGGGGGCGCGAGCCCCCACCGGATGGCGCTACGCCTGGTTCGACGTGATGTAGGTGACGGCGTCGCCGACGGTCTTGAGGTTCTTGACCTCGTCGTCGGGGATCGTCACGCCGAACTTCTCCTCGGCGTTGACGACGATCGTCATCATCGAGATCGAGTCGATGTCGAGGTCATCGGTGAACGACTTCTCCAGCGCGACCTCGTCGGCCGAGATGCCGGTCTCGTCGGTGATGAGCTCAGCGAGTCCAGCGAGGACCTCGTCGTTGGTGAATGCCATGGTTTCTCCTGTTTCTCGGGGGAGCCCGGTCGGGCCTCGTTCAGTTTAGGGTCGGGGATCCCGCGCTCACGGGAGCACGATGACCTGAGCGCCGAACACCAGCCCGGCACCGAATCCGATCTGCAGTGCCAAGCCCCCGCTGAGTTCGGGATGCTCCTGGAGCAGGCGGTGCGTTGCGAGGGGGATCGACGCGGCAGAGGTGTTGCCGGTGGTCTCGATGTCGCGCCCGATGACGACGGTGTCGGGCAGCTTCAACTGCTTGGCGAACTCGTCGATGATGCGCATGTTCGCCTGGTGAGGCACGAAAGCGGCGAGATCGGATGGCTCGACGCCGGCCGCCTCCATGGCCTGGCGCGCCACCTTCACCATCTCCCAGACCGCCCAGCGGAACACCGTCGGGCCTTCCTGCCGCAGTGTCGGCCAGGGCGCCTGCCCGTCGCGGAACTCCACCAGAGTGTGGTTCATGCCCACCGCGTCGGCCTTCGAACCGTCGGACCCCCACACGGTGGGGCCGATGCCGGGGGTGTCGCTCGGGCCCACGACGACGGCGCCTGCGCCGTCACCGAGGAGGAAGGAGATGCTGCGGTCGGTCGGATCCACGACGTCGCTGAGCTTCTCGCTTCCCACAACGACGGCGTAATGCGCGGCTCCGGCCCGGATCAGGGCGTCCGCCTGCGCGACGCCGTAGGCGAAGCCGGCGCAGGCGGCGTTGACGTCGTAGGCGGCCGCGGGGTTCGCCCCGACGCGGTCAGCGACGATGGCCGAGACCGATGGGGTCTGCTTGGGATTGCTGACGGTGGCGCAGATCACGAGGTCGATCGTCGCGGGGTCGACGCCGGAACGATCGATCGCTTCCTTCGTCGCCGCGGTGGCGAGGTCGATCGCATCGGTGCCGGGCACGGCACGCATGCGAGTGACGATGCCGGTTCGCTGCCGGATCCACTCGTCGCTGGAGTCGATGGGCCCCACGAGGTCGTCGTTAGGTACCGCGACCTCGCCACGGGCCGCACCGTAGGCGTAGATCCGGGTGTACGCCGTGCCGGACGGCTGCCGAAGAACCGCGCTCACGCGCTCGCCCCTTCCAGAAGGTCGACGGCGGCGGCGAGATCATCGGGCGTCTTCACGGCGACGGTCGGAACGCCGCGGAGGGCCCGCTTGGCGAGCCCCGTCAGGGTTCCCGCCGGAGTGAGTTCGATGATCCCCGTCACGCCCGCCTCCGCGAAGCCTGCCATGCAGAGATCCCAGCGCACCGGCGAGGCCACCTGCGCGACAAGCAGGTCGATGAACCCGCGCCCCGATGAGACGGTGCTCCCGTCGCGGTTGGTCCAGATGGTCCGGATGGGCTCCGATCCCACCGTCCCTGCTGCCGCCTCACGCAGCGCATCGACAGCGGGAGCCATGTAATCGGTGTGGAACGCCCCCGCCACCTGCAGCGGGATGACGCGTGTGCCCGTCGGCGGCTCAGCGGCCAGCTGGTCGAGGGCCTCACGCGACCCCGCGGCGACGATCTGCCCGGCGCCGTTGTGGTTGGCGGCGGTGAGCCCGAGGCTGCCGAGCCGTTCGAGGACGGATGTCTCGTCGCCTCCGATCACCGCGCTCATCCCGGTTTCTGCCCGGGCGGCGGCGTCCGCCATCGCTCGTCCCCGCACCCCAACCAGTCGGAGGGTCTCGGCGTCGGGCAGGATCGTCGCAGCCGCGGCGGCGGTGAACTCGCCCACCGAGTGACCGGCGACGCCGTCTACCGCCTTGGGTCGGCCGAGCTCGCCCCACGCGAGAAGACCGGCAGCGACGATGAGGGGCTGGGCGACCTGGGTGTCACGGATGCGGTCGGCGTCCCACTCGGTGCCGGCCGCAACGAGGTCGACGCCTGCGGCGTCCGAGTAGACCTCGATGGTCTCGCGAGCACCGGGTACGTCGAGCCACGGCGTCAGGAAGCCCGGGGTTTGAGAACCCTGCCCGGGGAAGACGGCGATGATCACGAGTCCATCCTTTCAACGATCACGCCGCGACTTCTGGAGATCACGGCACAGAAAACAGCAGTTGGTTTGTGCGCGTCGCACAGCCGGCCGCACGGTCAGCCGGGACGCCGCGGCCCTGGGGAACGTCGGCGCGTGGCATCCGTGCCGATGGATCCGAGGATGAGGGCCGTCTGGAGAATCAGTGCTTCGCGGGGTCCGGTGGCGTCCCAGCCGATGACCTCGGAGACCCGCTTCAGGCGGTAGCGCACCGTGTTCGGGTGGACGAACAGTTCCCGTGCCGTCGCTTCGAGGGAGCGTCCGTTGTCGAGGTAGCTCCAGAGCGTTGTGACCAGATCGGAGCTGTGGCTCTGCAGCGGACGGTAGATCCGGTCGACCAGCGTCTGCTTCGCCAGGGGATCGCCTGCGAGCGCCCGTTCGGGAAGCAGATCGTCTGCCTCGACCGGCCGGGGAGCGTGACGCCACGCGCGCGCGACGGCGAAACCCGCCAGCGCGGCTCGAGCGCTCTGGCTGGCATCGACCAGCGCGGGCACGGCGGGTCCGAGAACGAGGTAACCCGAGCCGAAGCCGGGCTCGAGCCTGCGGGCGATCTCAGCGAAAGGAAGGTCGGTGGGGGTGTCATCGCCGCGGGCGGGGGCGTCCGCCCGCCCGATCACCAGCACCAGGCGCGATCCCTGGACGCCGATCAGGACGTCCACACCGAGCTTGCGGGCGGTCCGCCGCAGTTGGTCGACGTCGAACTGCGGGGGAGTGGTGCCCACGAGCACCGCAACCTCCCCGTGTCCGTGCCATCCGAGGGCGGCGATACGACTCGGGAGCTCCTCGTCCGCCTCGCCGGTGAGGATCGAGTCGACCACCAGTGCTTCCAGCCGCGCATCCCACAGCCCTCGCGCCTCTGCGGCGCGGGCGTAGACGTCCGCTGCCGCGAAAGCGACCTCGCGGGAGTACAGCAGGATCGCTTCCCGGATGTTCGCGTCCTTCCCCGCGACGCGCTCCTCGGTGACCTCGACCGTGACTCGGATCAGCTGCAACGTCTGCTGCAGCGAGACGCTTCGCAAGAGCTCTCTCGGCGCAGCGGCAAAGATGTCGGCGGCGATCCACGGTGTCGATTCCGGGTCGTCGTACCACTGGATGAAGGAGCTGATGCCGGCCTGAGCGACCAAACCCACCGCCGATCGTCGCGCCGGCGGCATCTCGGCGTACCACGGCAGTGAGTCCTCCAGCCGCTTGATGGTGGCCGTCGCCAGGTCGCCCGAGATCCGGCGGAGCCAGGCGAGGGTCTCGGTCTTGTCCATCGTCGGAGGACTCACGAGCCCCGGGTCAGCTCTCGCCGCCCGCGTTGCCGCTCGTGCCGGCGTTGACGTCGTGCAGCCGGTACTTCTCGATCGCCTTCAGCGACAACCCGGGGTCCACCGCGCCTTCGGCTGCGAGTGCCTGCAGCGTCTTGACCACGATGGACGGCCCATCGATCTTGAACCAGCGGCGCGCGGCGGGGCGAGTGTCGGAGAAGCCGAATCCGTCGGCGCCGAGGGTGTGGTAGTTGTGCTGCACCCACGGCCGGATCTGGTCCTGCACCGCATGCTCGTAGTCGCTGACGGCCACCACGGGACCCGGGGTCCCGGCGAGCTTGTCGGTGATGTAGGCGGAGCGCTGCTCGCCGTCGGGGTGGAGGAAGTTGTGCTCGTCAGCAGCGAGGCCGTCCCGGCGGAGCTCACCCCACGACGTCACCGACCAGACATCCGCAGCCACACCCCAGTCGTCGCGGAGGAGCTGCTGTGCCTCGAGCGCCCACGGCACACCCACGCCCGACGCGAGGATCTGCGCGCGCGGCCCGTCACCCTGTGCGGGGGAGATGCGGTGGATGCCGCGGACGATGCCGTCCACGTCCACACCTTCGGGCTCGGCGGGCTGCACCATCGGCTCGTTGTACACCGTGAGGTAGTACATGACGTTCGGATCGGGATGATTGCCGCCGTACATGCGCTCGATACCCGAACGCACGATGTGGGCGATCTCGTATCCGTAGGCGGGGTCGTAGCTCACCACGGCCGGGTTCGTCGACGCCAGGAGCGGCGAGTGCCCGTCGGCGTGCTGAAGGCCCTCACCGGTGAGCGTGGTGCGTCCGGCGGTCGCTCCGATGAGGAAGCCTCTCGCCATCTGGTCGCCTGCCGCCCAGAGGGCGTCTCCGGTGCGCTGGAACCCGAACATCGAGTAGAAGACGTAGACCGGGATGAGCGGCTCGCCGTGAGTGGAGTACGACGTGCCGGTGCCTGTGAACGCCGCGAGCGCGCCGGCCTCGTTGATCCCGACGTGGATGATCTGACCCTGCGGGCTCTCTTTGTAGGCGAGAAGCAGTTCACGATCGACCGAGGTGTAGTGCTGACCATTCGGGTTGTAGATCTTCGCCGTGGGGAAGTAGGCGTCCATTCCGAAGGTCCGCGCCTCGTCCGGGATGATCGGCACGATGCGGTGGCCGAAGTCCTTCACGCGGAGGAGGTCCTTCAGCAGCCGCACGAACGCCATGGTCGTCGCGACCTCCTGCGTCCCCGACCCCTTCTTCGGCAACGCGTACGCCTGGTCACCCGGGAGCTCCAGGCCCACGTGGTGGGTGCGCCGCTCGGGCAGGAAGCCCTGAAGTGCCTTGCGGCGCTCGAGCAGGTACTGGATCGTCTCGTCCTGCGGACCCGGGTTGTAGTACGGCGGGAGGTACGGGTTCTCTTCCAGCTGCGCGTCGCTCACCGGGATGTGCATCGCGTCGCGGAAAAGCTTCAGGTCGTCCAGCGTCATCTTCTTCATCTGATGCGTGGCGTTCCGGCCCTCGAAGTGAGGACCGAGACCGTAGCCCTTGATGGTCTTGGCGATGATGACGGTCGGCTGACCCTTGTGCTCGACGGCGGCCTTGAAGGCGGCGTACACCTTGCGGTAGTCGTGACCCCCGCGCTTGAGGTTCCAGATCTGCTCGTCGCTGTAGTCCTTCACCAGCGCCGCGGCGCGCTCGTCTCGGCCGAAGAAGTGTTCGCGGACGTATGCGCCGTTCTCCGCCTTGTACGTCTGATAGTCGCCGTCCGGCGTGATGTTCATGAGGTTGAGCAGGGCGCCCTCGCTGTCGCGGGCGAGGAGGTCGTCCCACTCGCGCCCCCAGATCACCTTGATGACGTTCCAGCCGGCGCCGCGGAAGAAGCTCTCGAGCTCCTGGATGATCTTGCCGTTGCCGCGAACCGGTCCATCCAGACGCTGCAGATTGGCGTTGATGATGAACGTCAGGTTGTCGAGGCCCTCATTGGCGGCGACCTGCAGCTGACCGCGGCTTTCGACCTCGTCCATCTCGCCGTCGCCGAGGAACGCCCAGACGTGGGAGTCGGAGGCATCCTTGATCCCGCGGTTCGTCAGGTACTTGTTCGTCATCGCCTGGTAGATGGCGTTGATCGGGCCGAGTCCCATCGACACCGTCGGGAACTGCCAGAACTCCGGCATGAGTCGAGGGTGCGGGTAGGAAGGGATGCCGTTCGGTGCCGCGGACTTCTCCTGGCGGAAGCCGTCGAGCTGCGCCTCGGTCAGGCGGCCCTCGAGGAAGGCGCGGGCGTACGTGCCGGGCGAGGCGTGACCCTGGATAAAGATCTGGTCACCGCCGGAGGGGTGGTCCTGGCCGCGGAAGAAGTGGTTGAAGCCCACTTCGTACAGCGCCGCCGAGGAGGCGTAGGTCGAGATGTGACCGCCGACGGAGATGCCGGGGCGCTGGGCGCGGTGGACGGTGATCGCGGCGTTCCAGCGGACCCACGCCCGATAACGCCGCTCGATCTCCTCGTCGCCCGGGAAATCTGGCTCGTTCTCGGGAGCGATGGTGTTGATGTAGTCCGTGGTCGGGACCATCGGCACGCCGAGGTGCAGTTCCTTCGAAGCCTTCAACAGGCTCAGCATGATCTCGCGGCCGCGCTGGTGGCCGCGGGCCTGTACGAGCTGAGCGAGGGATTCCCGCCATTCAGCGGTCTCTTCGGGATCGCTGTCCTGCGGGCCCTGGGAGTACGGATCCTGGTCGTGAACAGTCACAAGAGACCTTTCGTCGTCTGGCAGATCATGCCAGGGAATCGCATGCGGATCGGCGGGGGCTTTGTCTGCCCCGCACAACACACCGTCTATCAGCCTACCGATTCCCTCGCCCGCTCGGCGGCGGGTTGAGCTGCTCGTAGACTGTGCCCGCGGGCCTTTAGCTCAGCTGGTAGAGCGCCACGTTTACACCGTGGATGTCGTCGGTTCGATCCCGGCAGGGCCCACCGCATCCTGGTCGCGAAACTCTGCAGGAACGCACCGCTCAGGCTCAGATGGCGCGGAGTCGCTCGAGCAGCGGCCCGGCCGCCTCGTCGAGGAAGCGCTCCTGCTGCTCGTCGCCGACCTGGACGAGCGCGATGTCGGTGAATCCCGCGTCGATGTAGGGGCGAACGCTCTCGGCGAGGGCGTCGAGGTCGGGACCGCAGGCGATCCCCGATGAGACATCTTCTCGGGTGACGAACTGGCTCGCCGCGGCGAAGCTCGCCGGCGTGGGCAACTCCGAGTTGACCGCCCAGCCAAAGCCGAACCAGCGGAACTGCTCGTGGGCGCGCGCGATCGCCGTCTCCTCGTCGGGGTCCCAGGAGATCGGGATCTGACCGATCTTCCGCGATGTCGCGTCATGCGCGTCATCCCACCCCGTTACGAGCGCTTCGTCGGGCTCCACCGCGATCATGTGGTCGACGAGCGACGCGAAGCGTTCGATGGACTTGGATCCCGACACCGCGGTCGCGAGCGGCACGCCGCCCTCGGGAGTGTCCCAGACACGCGCTGAGTCCACCCGGAAGTACTGGCCGTCGTAGGTCACCAGGTCACCGGTGTGCAGTGCGCGGATGATCTCGATCGCCTCGACGAGCATGTCCTGACGGACGTCGACCGAGGGCCATCCCTCGCCTACGACGTGCTCGTTCAGGCTCTCGCCCGACCCGAGTCCGAGGGTGAACCGGCCATCCGACAGAATCTGCATCGTCGCGGCCTTCTGAGCCACCACCGCGGGGTGGTAGCGCACCGTCGGGCAGGTCACGTAGGTCATGAGCTCCACCCGCTCCGTCACCGCTGCGACCGCACCGAGCATCGACCAGGCGTAGCCCGAGTGCCCCTGTGTGGTGAGCCACGGGGAGTAGTGGTCGCTCGAGACCTCGAAGTCGAAGCCGACCGCCTCGGCTCGCTGCGCGTAGCCGACCAGCTCCTTCGGCCCGCTCTGCTCGGTCATCAGGGTGTAGCCGAAATTCGTCATCGTGCGCTCCTCGCCGTCGGTCAGGTTCACGCTAGGTGCCGGCCGTCGCGAAAGCAGGGCCTTGCGTCGAGGGGCCGGATGCGGCAGAGCCGCCCCTCCCGCACGGAGACGGCCGGGTAGGTTGGAGGACGTGAACGCCAGTCCCGCCGACCAGCGCCGCCTGCTCGAGGTGGCCGAGCTCGACACGCGCATCCGCCAGTCCGAGCATGCGCGACGCAACCCCCCGCAGGCGGGACGGGTGAAGGCGCTGCTGTCGCGCCGTACCGAGTTGACGCAGGAACTCAGCAGGCGAGCCGGGGTCCGCGACGACCTTCGCGCGGAGTTGTCGCGGATCGAGTCCGACATCGCCGTGGTCGATGCCCGCCGGCAGCGCGACGAGCAGCGCCTGGCAACGAGCTCGAACTCGAAAGAGGCACAGGGCTTCGAAAGCGAGCTCACCTCGCTGGCGCGGCGCAAGCGAGATCTCGAAGACGCCGAGCTCGACGTCATGGAGCGCCTCGAAGAGGCCGACGCGGCGGTCGCGGAGCAAGAGGAGTTGATCAGCGCGACAAACGCCGAGGGAGCCGAACTCAGTGCCGAGGCGAAGCGGGTCGTCGCCGAAGCGGAGGCGTCGCTCGCAGCGGCGACGCGTGACCGGGACGCGGTGGCCGGGGCGGTCTCCGCCGATCTCCTGGCGATGTACGAACGGCTCGCAGCCCGCGGCTCGGGAGCGGCGCTCCTTCGCAGACAGACCTGCGAGGGCTGCAACATGATGCTCTCGGGGACGGATCTGCAGCGGATCAGGCAGGCGCCGGATGACCTGGTGGTGACCTGCCCCGAATGCGGGGGCATCCTGGTGCGCACGGAGGAATCCGGGTTGTGACGCCCCGAGGCGCGTCGGCGCCGCGCCGCGCGAGCGGATGACGGCCGCCTCCGACCGATCGCCCGCTCTCGTCGCGCTCGGTCGTGGGGGACCCACCGCCGGGTGGACCGCCCTCGCCGTCGACCCGGGCGGTGTTGCCGCCGAGTCCTGGTCGCTCGACGACTCCGACCTCGCGGACTGGGTCCGCGTCATGGAGGCAGCCCACGCTCCGCGGTGGATCTGGTCCGACACGGCAGCCGTATACGGCGAGCTGCTCGGCAGCGGCGTGCGTGTCGGGCGTTGCCACGACCTGCGTCTCGGCCATGCCATCCTCACCGCGCGAACCGATCTTCCGCCGGCCCTCATCGACCGGACCGCGCCGGACTGGGCGGTGGATCCGCTCACTTCGACCTCCCCCGACACCGAAGCGCTCTTCGTTCTCGACACCACCGCCGATGCGCAGGGGCTGCCGCGGGGGATCGAAGCCGTCCTGGAGGAGTACGCCTGGCAGCAGGCGGCGATCTCAGCGTCCGCTCAGGCGCGTTCTCTCCGCATCCTGTTGGCCGCGGAGTCGGCGGGCGCGCTCGCGGCTGCCGAGATGCACGCGGCAGGCGTGCCCTGGGACCTCGCTACGCACGACCGGATCCTCGCCGCTCTCCTCGGCCCGCGGCCGGCGGCCGGCCTCCTTCCCGAGCGGATGCAGCGTGTCGCCGACGAGGTGCGGTCGGCGCTGGGGGATCCCACGGCCTCGCTCGACTCACCGCCGAAGCTTCTCCGCGCGCTTCATCGCGTGGGAGTGGACGTCGAATCGACGAGCAGGTGGGAGCTCCAACGGCACACCCACCCGGTCATCGGCCCCCTCATCGAATACAAGCGGATGGCGCGGCTCCTCACCGCCAACGGCTGGGCCTGGGGTGACGAGTGGGTGACCGGCGGGCGCTTCCGACCGGTCTACGTGCCCGCCGGCGTCGTCACCGGACGATGGGCGTCGTCCGGCGGGGGAGCGCTGCAGATTCCCCGTGCGCTTCGGGGCGCCGTTCGCGCCGACCCACGATGGCGCCTCGTCGTCGCGGACGTCGCCCAGTTGGAGCCGCGGGTCCTCGCCGCGATGGCCGGGGACCTCCGCCTCGCGGACGCCGCCCGAGGACGTGATCTGTACGAGGGAGTGGTCGCCACGGGCGCCGTCGCGACCCGCGCGGACGCCAAGATGGCGCTCCTCGGCGCCATGTACGGAGCGACGAGCGGGGAGAGCGGCCGGTTGGTGCCACGCCTCCGTCGCTCCTTCCCGCGTGCGATGGGGCTCGTGGACGAGGCGGCGCGGGTGGGTGAAGCCGGAGGTATCGTCACGACGAGCTGGGGGAGGACCTCCCCGCCGCCGAGCGCCGCATGGCGCGCGGTGCAAGAGCGGGCGAGTCAGCCGGATGCCACTCCGGCCGAGCAGGAGCGTGCCCGCCGCGCGGCACGGGATCGCGGGCGCTTCACGCGGAACTTCGTCGTGCAGGGGACGGCCGCCGAGTGGGCTCTCGCATGGATCGCCGATCTTCGCCAGCGCCTCCACGCGATCGACGCTGACGCCCCGACCGCCGAGGCATCCGGGCCGGTGTTCGCGAGTCATCCGCACCTGGCCTTCTTCCTGCACGACGAGATCGTCGTCCATACGCCGGCGTCGCGCGCCGAGATGGTAGCCCAGGCGGTGAAGGATGCCGCGGCATCCGCAACGCGGGTGCTGTTCGGCGGGTTCCCCATCGATTTCCCTCTCGATCTGCGCATCGCCGAGACCGCGGCGAAGGAGTGACCGGGTCGACCCTCAGAGCCCCGCGTTACACTCGTCAGCGCGAATGGGTCGGCTGGACGGTCGCGTCGCGGGTCCGCCCGCGCCGAGGAACGTCCGGGCTCCACAGGGCAGGGCGGTGGGTAACACCCACCCGGAGCGATCCGCGAGACAGTGCCACAGAGAGCAGACCGCCCGCGACAGCGGGTAAGGGTGAAAGGGCGGTGTAAGAGACCACCGGGGTCGTGGTGACACGACCCGCACGGCAAACCTCGCCCGGAGCAAGGCCAGACAGGGGATGATGACGCGGCCCGCTGAGTCCCCGGGTAGGCCGCTGGAGCGGCACGGCAACGTGTCGCCGAGAGAGATGACCGTCCACGGGGCTTCGGCCCCCGGACAGAACCCGGCGTACAGGCCGGCCCATTCGCGCTCTCTCCGCTGCGGGCCTTCGGCGTCAGCCGATCGCCAGAGCGGCGGCTCCGATGATGCCGGCGTTGTTGCGGTGCGTCGCGGGGACGATCGGAGTCTTCAGCGACAGCAGATGCAGGAACTGGTCGGCGTGCTTGCTCACGCCGCCCCCGACGATGAAGAGGTCGGGGCTGAACAGGAATTCGACGTAGTCGTAGTACCACTGCAGGCGCTTCGCCCACTTCTCCCAGGTGAGCTCCTCCCGCTCCATCGCGGAGTAGGCGGCATAGGCTTCGGCGTCCTTGCCGTGCTTGGCGCGCTGGAGGTGGCCGAGTTCGGTGTTCGGCACGAGCACGCCGCGATACAGCATCGCCGAGCCGATTCCGGTGCCGAGAGTGGTGAGGATGACGAGGCCCTCCTGGTCACGAGCCGCGCCGTAGCGCAGTTCGGCGATGCCGGCGACGTCGGCGTCGTTGGCGAAGTAGATGTCGCGACCGAGCCCGTCCTCGAAGAACTTCTCGGCCTCGAAGCCGATCCACTTCTGCGAGACGTTCGCGGCCGAGAGGGTCTTCCCGCTCTTCACGATCGCCGGGAACGCCACGCCCAGCGGAATGGCGTCCTCGGTGATCTCGAGCTTCTCCAGCACGCCTTTCACCGCCTCGAGCACGTCGGGCGGCTCCGCTCCTGCCGGGGTCGACACCTTCACCCGATCGGTGAGCAGGGTGCCATCCTTCAGGTCCACCACTGCGCCTTTGATGCCCGTTCCGCCGATGTCGATGCCGACCGCACGCGTCGCCTCTGATGCCATGCGGTCAGCCTATCGAGGGCATGCGGGATCAGTAGGATCGACCCAGCGGCGCGAGCCGCGTGAGCCGAGGAGTCACCATGACCAACGACAGCGAGAAGTACTGGTACAACCTCACCACCGGTCAGGTCGAGAAGGGCTTCGAGTCGCCGGCGATCGATCGCGCCGGCCCCTTCGACACCGCCGAGGAGGCAGCCCGCGCGCCGGAGGTGCTGCGGGAGCGCTCGAGGGCCTGGGCCGAAGAAGAGGCGCGAGAGGACGGCTGGGACGGTACGCGGGCAGCCGGCGCGGCGCCCGACTCCCACTGAACTGACGACGGCGCGCACGCGGCGGAAAGGGCATCCATGGACAAGCAGCGGGACTTCGTACTCCGGACCATCGAGGAGCGGGGCGTGAAGTTCGTGCGCCTGTGGTTCACCGACGTCATCGGTACCCTCAAATCGGTCGCCATCGCGCCGGCGGAGGTCGAGGGGGCCTTCTCCGAGGGACTCGGCTTCGACGGATCGGCCATCGAGGGCCTGACCCGCTCGTACGAGTCCGATCTTCTGGCCCACCCCGACCCGAGTACCTTCCAGATCCTGCCGTGGCGGGGGGAGATCGACCCGACCGCGCGGATGTTCTGCGACATCACCACCCCCGACGGCCAGCCGGCGGTCGCCGACCCGCGCCACGTTCTCAAGCGCGCACTGGCCAAGGCGGCGGATGCCGGATTCACCTTCTACACGCATCCCGAGATCGAGTTCTATCTGCTGAAGTCCTCGTCGTACGGCGCAGAGGGCCCGGAACCGGTCGACTCGGCCGGATACTTCGACAACGTGCCCGGCGGTACGGCGCACGACTTCCGCCGGCGGTCGGTGCGGATGCTGGAGGACCTCGGGATCTCGGTCGAGTTCAGCCACCACGAGGGCGGACCGGGGCAGAACGAGATCGACCTGCGCTACGCCGACGCCCTCGCGACGGCCGACAACATCATGACCTTCCGCACCGTCGTGAAAGAGGTGGCGATCGAGCAGGGCGTGTACGCGACGTTCATGCCGAAGCCTCTCGGTGGGAAGCCGGGAAGCGGCATGCATACCCACATGTCCCTCTTCGAAGGGGACATGAACGCCTTCTACGAGGAAGGCGCCCAGTACCAGCTGTCGAAGACCGGGCGGCAGTTCATCGCCGGCCTTCTGCGCCACGCCAATGAGATCTCGGCCGTCACGAATCAGTTCGTCAATTCGTACAAGCGCCTGTGGGGCGGCGACGAGGCACCGAGCTTCATCACCTGGGGGCACAACAACCGTTCGGCGCTCGTGCGCGTTCCGCTGTACAAGCCGAACAAGGGGCAGTCCTCGCGGGTGGAGTATCGCGCGCTCGACTCCGCCGCGAACCCCTATCTTGCCTATGCCCTCATGCTGGCGGCGGGGCTGAAGGGGATCGAGGAGGGGTACGAGCTGCCACCGGAGGCGGAGGACAACGTGTGGTCGTTGACCGACGCCGAACGGCGCGCCTTGGGATACGCCCCCCTGCCTGCGAGCCTCGATCACGCGCTCGAGTACATGGAGGAGTCCGAGCTCGTCGCCGAGACCCTCGGCGAGCAGGTGTTCACGTACGTGCTGTTGAACAAGCGCAAGGAGTGGCAGGAATACCGCTCGCAGGTGACGCCGTTCGAGCTGAAGAGCAACCTGGAGATGCTCTGATCGAGGCGGTCGAGGGGTGACCACGGGAGAGCGCACCTCCGCCCTGACCGAGCTCGCTCGGCTGGGGTTCGGCGAGCTCTCCGAGAGCAGCGCCCTGCTCGACGAGCTGGCCACCCTGACGCGAGTCGCCCGCGGCGACCTTCTGGACGCGGCTGGAAAAGTCGCCGACCCCGATTCGGCTGTGGGCGCACTGACGCGCATCGCACGGCGCGACGCGGCCGCGGTGAACGGCGCTGCGGCCAACCCCCGCGCGTGGCGCGCGCTCTGGGCGCTCGTGGGTGCCTCGACGGGATTCGGGGAGTTCTTCCTCCGGCGGCCCGAAGAGATCGCGCACCTCTCCGATGCCGGCGAGCGCCTCCCCTCGGCCGCCGAGCTTCGGCAGAGCCTGCTGGAGTCCGTCGGCGCCGTCGACGATTTCGCCGCCCAGGGGGGCGAGGAGACCTGGGTCGCACTCCGCGTCCGCTATCGACGTCTCCTCGGCCGGATCGCCGCCTTCGATCTGCTGCACCCCGACCCGCTGGCCGTCATCCCCGAGGTCGCGGCGAGTCTGGCGGACGCCGCCGGAGCGGCGCTCGAGGCCTCGCTGAGCGTCGCTCGCACACGCGTAGCGAAAGGCGCCGCGGGCACCGGACTGTTCCCGCGCGAACAGGTGGCGGCGACGCAACTCGCGATCATCGGGATGGGAAAGGCCGGCGCTCGGGAGCTGAACTACGTCAGCGACGTCGACGTGATCTTCGTTGCGGGCGCCCCCGACGAGGTGGTCGACGCGGTCGGCGAGAGTCGGATCGTCGACATCGCAACCCGGCTGGCTGTGCAGACGATGCGCGGTATCTCGGGAGTCGAGGTCGAGCCGCCGCTGTGGGAGGTCGACGCCAATCTCCGCCCCGAGGGCAAGCAGGGCGCGCTCGTGCGGACCCTGGCGTCGCACCTCGCCTACTACGACAGGTGGGCCAAGAGCTGGGAGTTCCAGGCGCTGCTGAAAGCCCGCCCTCTCGCCGGTGATGCCGCGCTGGGCGAGGAGTACGTCGCGGCTGTCCAGCCGAAAGTGTGGACGAGCGCTGCCCGCGAGAACTTCGTCGACAGTGTGCAGCGCATGCGCGAACGCGTCACCGAGCACATCCCGACCGACGAGGTTCCGTTCCAGATCAAGCTCGGGCCGGGCGGTATCCGCGACATCGAGTTCACGGTGCAACTGCTGCAACTCGTCCACGGGCTGAGCGACGACCGGATCCGTCAGCAGGGAACGCTCCCGGCGCTGGAAGCCCTCGAAGCAGAGGGCTACATCGGGCGTGCGGAGGCGTCCGCCTTCGCACGCGACTACCGGACCCTCCGTCTGCTCGAGCATCGGATGCAGCTGCGGCACCTCCGCCGGACGCACCTGATGCCATCGACCCCGGAAGAGCTCCGGGTGCTGTCACGAGCGTCGCGGCTCGCCGACACCGGGCAGCGGGTGTGGGACACCTGGGAGTCGACGAAACGCGAGGTCCGGGACATCCATGTCCGTCTCTTCTATCGGCCCCTGCTCTCTGCCGTCGCGAGCCTCCCCGAAGCCGAGCGCTCTCTCTCGCCCGCTCAGGCGCATGACCGGCTCGCCGCGATCGGTTTCACCGACCCCGCCGGCGCTCTCCGTCACATCGGCGCTCTGACCAGCGGACTCAGCCGCAAGGCGACGATCCAGCGGCACCTCATGCCCGTCATGATCCGCTGGTTCGCCGATGGCGTCGATCCCGATTACGGCCTTCTCGCCTTCCGTCGTATCAGTGAGCGACTGGGGGACACCCCGTGGTTCCTTCGGATGCTCCGCGATTCGTCCGGCGCCGCCGAGAGCCTCACCCGTGTGCTGTCGGGCTCACGCTACGTCGGCGAACTGATGGAGTGGATCCCCGAATCGGCGGCATGGCTGGATGACCCCGAACTCCTCCGTCCGCGCACCGGCGTCGCCCTGCAGGACGAAGCCCGCGCGATCCAGACGCGGCATGCCTCCGTCGACGACGCGATGCGGGCGGTCCGGGCCCTCCGACGGCGGGAACTGCTCCGCACCGCCATGGCGGCGATCCTTGGAACGCTGACCATCGAGGAGCTCGCCGAAGCGCTCACGACCATCACCGAGGTCACCATCCAGGCGACGCTGCGAGCTGTTCGGCGTGAGACGCTGGCGCCCGAGGACGCTCCCCTGGACTTCTCCGTCATCGCGATGGGCCGGTTCGGCGGTCGAGAACTCGGCTTCGGTTCCGACGCCGACGTCATGTACGTCTACCGGCCGAACGGCATCGATCCGGAGCGGGCGGCACAGCGGGCGCTCAAACTGGTGGGCGCCCTGCGGCAGTACTCGGAAGACCACCGCGTGCCGCTCGACCTCGACGCCGACCTCCGCCCCGAGGGGCGCAACGGACCGCTCGCGCGCTCGCTCGACGCGTTCGAGGAGTACTACCGTCGGTGGTCGCTGTCATGGGAGGCGCAGGCACTCCTTCGCGCCCGAGGGGTGGCCGGGAGCGTCAAGCTCATCACCGCGTTCACGAATCTCGCCAACGACGTGCGCTACCCGGTCGCGCCCGACGTCGCGGGGCTCCGAGAGATCAAGCGGATCAAAGCCCGGGTCGAGAACGAGCGCCTCCCTCAGGGCGTCGACCCGTCCCGTCACCTGAAGCTCGGACCGGGCGGCCTCAGTGACGTGGAATGGCTCGTGCAGCTCATCCAGCTCCAGTACGCCCACACGGTGCCCGGGCTGCGCACCACGTCGACCACCATCGCCCTCCTGGCCGCCCGGGACGCCGGCATCATCCCCGAGCCCGACAGCGCTCGCCTGTTCGAGGCATGGCGTCTGGCCAGCCGACTTCGCTCCGCCAACACCCTGCTGTCCGGACAGACGAGCGATGTCCTGCCGGTCGACCGCAAGCGATTGGACGGCATCGGGCGCTTGCTCGGCTACCCCCCGAGGTCGGCCACCCAAGTGGAGGAGGACTGGCTGAAAACCGCTCGGCGTGCCCGGCGGAGCTTCGAGCGGCTCTTCTACGGCTGATTCCTTGCGTCCGAGCTCATGCCGACGCATGCTTCTGTCATGACTCGCGAGATCCCCGACGAGGATGCCGCATTCGCGGAGATAGTGGACCGCCTGGCGGAGCGCTACCCGCACCTTCCGACCGACCGCATCGACGCCGCGGTGCAGGAGGCCCGTCACCACTTCGAGCAGGCCCGGGTGCGTGACTTCGTGCCCGTTCTCGTCGAACGGGAGGCGCGTGCATGGCTCGAACGCGCGACCTGACGTCGAAACCCCCCGCCCAGGAGGGGCGGGGGGTTTCGATTGGTGCTGAGCCTCAGACCCCGTAGTACAGCTCGAACTCGAACGGGTGCGGCCGCTGAGCCATCGGCTGGATCTCGTTCTCGATCTTGTACTCGATCCACGTCTCGATGAGCTCCGGCGTGAAGACGCCGCCTTCGAGCAGGAACTGGTGGTCGGCCGCGAGGGCGTCGAGGGATTCCTGCAGCGAGTTCGGCACCTGCGGGATGCCCTTGGCCTCCTCGGGAGGCAGCTCGTAGAGGTCCTTGTCGACCGGCTCGTGAGGCTCGATGCGGTTCTTGATGCCGTCGATCCCCGCCATCAGCTGCGCGGCGAACGCGAGGTACGGGTTGCCCGAGGAGTCGGGAGCCCGGAACTCGATGCGCTTGGCCTTCGGGTTGGTTCCCGTGATCGGGATACGGATCGCGGCGGAGCGGTTGCCCGACGAGTAGACCAGGTTGACCGGCGCCTCGAAGCCCTTCACCAGACGGTGGTAGCTGTTGAGGGTCGGGTTGGTGAACGCCAGAACGGCGGGGGCGTGGGCGAGGATGCCACCGATGTACCAGCGCGCGATGTCGGAGAGCCCGCCGTAGCCCTTCTCGTCGTAGAAGAGCGGCTGGTTGCCGTTCCACAGCGACTGGTGGGTGTGCATCCCGGAACCGTTGTCGCCGAAGAGCGGCTTCGGCATGAACGTCGCGGTCTTTCCCCACTGCAGGGCGGTGTTCTTCACGATGTACTTGAACTTCAGGATGTCGTCGGCCGCGTGGACCATCGTGTCGAACTTGTAGTTGATCTCAGCCTGGCCGGCGGTGCCCACCTCGTGGTGCGAGCGCTCGACCTCGAGGCCGGCCGCGATGAGCTTCAGCACGATGTCGTCGCGCAGGTCCGCCTGCTTGTCAACGGGGGAGACCGGGAAGTAGCCACCCTTGAAGGGGGTCTTGTACGCGAGGTTGCCGCCCTCTTCGGCGCGGCCGGTGTTCCACGCCGCTTCCTCGGAGTCCACCTCGTAGAAGCTCTTGCCCTGACGGACCTCGTAGCGCACGTCGTCGAAGATGTAGAACTCCGCCTCGGGGGCGAAGAACGCGGTGTCGGCGATACCGGTGGAGGCGAGGTACTTCTCCGCCTTCTTGGCGACCTGACGGGGGTCCTTCGCGTAGATCTCCCCGTTGCGGGGGTTGTAGATGTCGAAGACCATGATCAGCGTCTTCTCATCGCGGAACGGGTCGACGTACGCCGTCGAGACATCCGGGATGAGCTGCATGTCCGACTCGTGGATGTTCGCGAACCCGCGGATGGAGGAGCCGTCGAACAGCTGCCCGACGGTGAAGAAGTCCTCATCGACGGTGGCGGCCGGAATGTTGAAGTGCTGCTGGACACCAGGAAGATCCGTGAACCGGATGTCGAGGAACTTGACGTCCTCGTCCTTGATGAACCGCAGCACCTCGGATGAATCACTGAACATGGAGACTCCAGAGGTAGGGCATCGGGAACTGCCGCCCGTCGAGCGGGCCTGGCTGGCACGCTATCGGGAGGGCATTGCCCGACAGTGACACCTATGTTTCCGGCGTGTTACACGGCTCTCGGTAGGCTGGTGCCGTGGCGGCCAGTGCGCAGGATTACCCGGGAGAACGACTGGGGCGTCCGCGCGAGGGAGCCGGGTCGGTGGGGCGGTTGGGCCGTCGTGTCGGTGCTCTCTTCATCGACTACGGAGCCGCCTATCTCGTATCGGGCTTCTTCGGCTGGGATGCGTTGGCGATCCTCGCGATCTTCGGACTCATTCAGATCGTCTTCCTGCCGACGCTCCAGGGAAGCCCCGGCCACCGCATCTTCGGTCTGAAACTCGTCCGCCTCGATGGCGCCTGGGTCGGGCTCTGGCGTCCGATCGTCCGGACGGTCCTGCTGATCCTCGTCATCCCGGCCGTGATCTGGGACGCCGACCAGCGCGGGCTCCACGACAAGGCAGCCGGGACCCTCCTCGTTCGAGACTGAGACCCCGGTCGGTCCTCGCCCCGCGATCAGCGCGGTCGGGGCGCCCGCACCCGCTGCGGATCGATACCCTTGGGGATCGGCAGCGAGGCGACCGATCGCGACACCGAGTCCATCCGCTTGATGACGGCCGCCATGGTTGCGCGGTCGATCTTCTTGGGAAGCGACTTGATCGTGGCAGCGAGTTTGCCGATCTCCACCTCGTCCTCGCCGTGGCCGACGTAGAGCACCGTCACCGGCACACCGGAGGCCACGCGCTGAGCCTTGCCGCGCTCCTCGTTGACGAGCCGCGTCAGTCGCCCCCGCGCACCTTCGCCGACGATGACGATGCCGCCGCGCCCGATGGCGCGATAGACCGCCTCCTGCGTCTTGGGGTTGATCCCCACCGGCGTCTCCTCGGCCCGCCACCGGCGTCCGAGGGCGCTGGAGAGAACGTAGCCGGTCGCCCCCGGCATGCCGTCGATCTTGCGATACATCGCCTTCGTCGACAGACGGGTCATCGTCATCAGAGCGGCGAGCACCCCGAACATCAGACCGGTGATCCCCCAGAGGATCACGCTCCAGATCGCCACCGGCGGGATCAGGAATCCGATGCCGACACCGAGAGCCGCACCACCGAGGAGAATTCCGATCAGCGCGTACGGCAGCCACCGGTAGGCCTGGACGGTGAAGGTGTACAGCGTGCGGATCTGGGAGAAGAACCCGGGGCGCTTCTCGGGAGCGGAACTGCGAGCGGCCATGGTCACAGCCTACCTTTTCGTGCCCTCGCGACCGCTCCTGCACAGGAGGAACGGTGGTCCGATCCATCCACAGGTTCCATGGTCGGTGCCCCCACTGCTCGCCTAGGACCGAAGCTGGATCCATGTCGCCGGACTTCACGAGCGAGCTGCTGTCTCCTTACACCTCCGTACGGCGACCGGACGACGGAGCGGCACCGTGGGCGGGCATCCTGGTCCGTGATGCCAGTGGCACTCCCGGACTGCTCGTGTCGTGTGAGCAGCTGGGTGAGGGATGGGTGGGATGGCGCCTGGAGGAGAGCGATCACGTCCTCACCCCGCGTGAGATGGTGCGCACTCGCGACGGCCACGCCGCCGTCTTCGATCTCTGCGCCGAGCGGTTGGACGACATGCTCACCCGGCGCCGCGCAGACGGTCAGCACCTGAGTGAGGGGGAGGGGCTCACCGTCGCCGTCAGCGTCCTGCGTGGGCATCGTGACGCGGTCGCCGCCGGTGCCCAGTCGGGGGCGTGGTGGCTCACGACCGACGGTCGACCCGTCTTGGCGCTCGGCTCCCCTTCCACCTGCGAAGCCACGGACGTGCTGCGCGCCCTCGCCGAGCATCTGCCGCGCTGGGTGGACGTGCTGGGGGACTGCGCCCGCGAGCTCTCCGCGACGCCGCTCACGGAGCGCCGGCTGCGGGAATGGGAGGACCGACTCTTCGCCCTGGCGTCGCCGGAGCCGATCCGACTCGTCGAGGCGCGCCCGTGGCGGGCCCCCGGGATCGACGGGCTGCCCGTGGACCGACCGATCGGTCGTCCGACGAGCCGGGCGGCGACGCGGGCCGCCCGCGAGTCGGCGCCGCCAGGACTCCTCACACGGGTCGCGCACCTCGTCGATCACGATCTCTCGGACGCCGCATCTCTCGCGACCACCCGTATCTGGCGAGCTTCGCGGCGACCCGCGTCGCCATCCCGGCGTCGCGCAGGCGCTTTCGCCGCAGGTGCGGCGGCCCTCGTCATCGTCGTGGGCGTGGCGTGGCCGAGCGACGACGGCGGCCCTGCCGCCGCGAACGGCGCGCCCGCAGCGTCAGCAACGTCAGCAGCGGATGCTCCCACGCCCGCACCGGACGAAAAGGCCACCACAGCGCCCGCGCAGGCGCCGCCGGCCGAAGAGGCCGCCTCGGCCGACCTCGCGACCGTCACCGAGGCGCTGCTGTCCGAACGGACAGCCTGCGGGGCCGACGGCGATTGCCTCGCCGGCGTCATGAACGACCCCTCGCGGCCACATCCCGCGGGCGTCGTCGACCTGCCCGCCGCTCAGCGGAGCGTCACGCTCCTCGATGACTTCGGCGGTGCGGCGGTGCTGCGCGTGGATGGGAAGGACCCAGCGGCGGCGTCTCAGCTCGTGGTCGTCGTGCAGATCGGTGAGAGCTGGGTCATCCGCGACATCTACGCCGCGGGGGCGACATCGTGATCACGACGTCGCCCCCGCGGTTCCGGAGAGGTGCCGAGGTCAGATGCCGAGGTTCCCCTCGAACGACGCCTGCTCGAGACGCGTCTTCACCGCGGCCAGGAACCGAGCCGCGTCTGCGCCGTCGATGACCCGGTGATCGTAGGAGAGGGCGAGGTAGACGTACGAGCGCACCGAGATGGCGTCACGACCGTCGACCGTGACCACCCCGGGGCGCTTGACGACGACCCCGGTCCCGAGGATCGCCGACTGCGGGAGGAACACGACGGGAGTGTCGAAGAGCGCTCCGCGCGACCCGGTGTTGGTGAGCGTGAAGGTGCCCCCGGCGAGCTCGTCGGGCTTCAGCTTGTTGTCGCGCGTGCGGGCCGCGAGATCGGCGATCTCGTGCGCGATCTCGGCGAGATTCTTCGACGCGGCGTCGCGGAGCACCGGCGTGAGGAGACCGCGTTCGGTGTCGACGGCGATCGAGAGGTTCTCCGTCGGCGGGTAGACGATGTTGGTTCCGTCCACAGTGCTGTTGATGACGGGGTACGCCTGCAGCGCTTCGGCAGCCGCCAGAGCGAAGAACGGCAGGAACGACAGCTTGTCGCCGGTCTTGCTCTGGAACTCGCCCTTCACCTTGTCTCGGAACGACGCGAGCTTGGTGACATCCACCTCGACCACGGTCGTGAGCTGCGCGGTTGCCTGCATCGACGCGACGGCGCGCTCGGCGAGGACCTTGCGAAGCCTCGACATCGGCTGGGTGGTGCCCCGGAGCGGAGAGACCTCCAGGGCGGGAGCCGGAGCAGTCGGAGCCGTCGACGGCGCCTCGGTGGTCGCTGCCGGCGCCTTGGCGTCTTCGGCGGCCTTGAGTACGTCCTCCTTGCGGATGCGGCCCCCGACACCGGTGCCCTTCACCGTCGTGAGATCGACGCCCTGCTGCTGCGCCAGACGCCGCACCAACGGGGTCACGTAGGCGACACCATCATCGTTCCCACCGGCGGGTGTCGGCGACGGGGTGGCCGCCTCGGCGGTGGGAGCCTGAGCAGGCGCATCGGTCGTGCTGGGCGAGCTCGGGTCGGGCGCGGCGAAGCCCGTGGAGACCGGGGCATGCGCGACGACCTTCCCGGGGACGGGAGCGACCTCCGCGGCCGGCTCTTCGGCCGCCGCGGGGGCGTCCGCTGCCGGGGCCTCTTCGGTGGGCGCCTTCTCTGCGGGGGCCTCCGACGCTGGCGCTTCCTGCGCGGGCTCGGCGGCGGCGGCGGGCGCCGAGTCACCGATGCGCGCGAGAGCCGAGCCCACCGCGATGGTCTCGTCTTCCTGCACGAGGATCTCCTGCAGCACACCCGACACCGGGGAGGGGATCTCGGTGTCGACCTTGTCGGTCGAGATCTCCAGCAGCGGTTCATCGGTCTCCACCGTGTCACCGACCTGCTTCAGCCATCGGGTGACGGTTCCCTCGGTGACGCTCTCGCCCAGTTCGGGCAGCACGACCTCGGTGCCGCTGCTCGACGACGCGTCGGCAGGTGCCGCCTGCGCCGGCGCCGCGGGTCCGTCGTCGGCGGGGGAGTCATCGGCGGGAGTCGCCTGCGGAGCCGCCGGCGCGGACGGCTGCTGAGCCGGCTCCTCGGGAGCCGGTGCCGGAGAGTCCGACGCCTCGCCGCCGCTCTCCTCCGCGGGCGCGGCGGTCGAGCCGTCGCCGATCTTCGCCAGGACGGCACCGACCTCCACGGTCTCATCCTCGTCGACGAGGATTTCCTCGATCACGCCGCTGATGGGGGACGGGATCTCGGTGTCGACCTTGTCCGTGGAGATCTCAAGGAGCCCCTCGTCGGCCTGCACAGTGTCTCCGACCTTCTTGAGCCAGCGGGTGACCGTTCCCTCTGTGACGCTCTCACCGAGCGCGGGGAGGACCACGGAAGTGCTCATGGGCTTGTCTCCTTCGGGGTTGCCGATGTCTTCTCTAGCTTAGTGATGCCCTCGCACGCCCGTGCCAGGCCGCGCAAGCGGGCAGAGCGCTCAGAGCGCGTGCAGGGGCTTTCCGGCGAGGGCGAGAAAAGCCTCGCCGAGAGCCTCGCTCTGCGTGGGGTGGGCGTGGATGAAGGGCGCGATGTCTTCCGGGTGCGCCTCCCACCCCACTGCCAGCTGACCCTCGGTGATGAGTTCGCCGACTCGGTCTCCGACGAGATGCACGCCCAGCACCGGACCGTCCTTCTGCCGCACGATCTTCACCAGGCCGCCCGTGCCGATGATCTCGCTACGAGCATTGCCGGCGAGGTTGTACTCGTACGACTGCACCGCATCGGCGCCGAGCTCCTCGATCGCGCGCGCCTCGGTGACACCCACCGAGGCGACCTCCGGACGGGAGTAGGCCACGCGCGGCACGAGGCGGTCGGGGATGCTCACCGGGCTCTGGCCTGCGATCGTCTCGGCGACGAAGATCCCCTGCTGGAAACTGCGGTGCGCGAGCTGGAGTCCGGGAACGATGTCGCCGACCGCCCAGACATGGGGAACGGATGTCGCCAGCCGCTCGTCGACCACGACGAAACCGCGGTCGAGCTGCACGCCGACGTCCTCCAGCCCCAGACCCGCGGTAGCGGGGCCTCGACCGACCGCCACCAGGAGGTAGTCGGCGTCGAGCGTGGTGCCGTTCTCGAGCGTCACCGTCACACCGTCCGCCGTCTGCGCGGCCGAGGCGAAGCGCACTCCCAGCGAGAATCCGATACCCCGGCGCCGGAAGGCTCGCTCGAGCGCCTTGCTCATCGCGACATCCTCGGCGGGAACCAAGTGGTCAAGTGCCTCCACGATCGTCACGTCGACGCCGAACGACCGCCAGACACTGGCGAACTCCACCCCGATGACGCCGCCGCCGAGGATGATGACCTTCCGGGGGATCTCGGCGAGCTGCAGAGCCTGGTCGCTCGTGATGATTCGACCGCCGATCTCGAGATCCGGGAGGGTTCGACTGTAGGAGCCCGTGGCGAGGACGACGTCCGTCCCCCGGTAGAGCGTGTCCCCGATGCGGACAGCCGGACCGGACTCCAGCCCGCCCTCGCCGTGCACCACCGTGACGCCCCGAGCATTCAACAGCCCCTGCAGTCCGCGGTACTTCTTCTCCACGATGCCTTCGCGATAGGCGCGGACGCGGTCGGGATCGATCCCGCGGAGTTCGGCGTCCACACCGATGTCGGCCGCGTCCCGCACGGCGTCGGCGACCTCTCCGGCGTGAAGCAGCGCCTTCGTAGGGATGCATCCCCGGTGAAGGCAGGTGCCACCCACGCGGTCCTTCTCGACGATGATGACGCTCTTGCCGAGCTCCGCCGCGCGAAGCGCGGCGGCGTACCCGCCGCTTCCGCCCCCGAGGACGAGGAGGTCGGCTTCGGTCGGCGCGGTGGTCTCCGGGGCGGTCATCGCGTCGCCTCCCGCTCGATCAGCCGGATGAGGCTCCGCACCGTCGCTCCGGTCGGACCCTTGTCGGTGAAGCCGTACGGGCCGCCCTTGTTCATCCCCACCCCCGCGATGTCGAGGTGCACCCAGGGGATGCGCTCATCACTGTCGGGAGATGTCACCCCGACGAAGCGACGGAGGAAGAGTCCTGCGAAGAGCGAACCTCCGGCAGGATCGCCGATCTTGGCATTCTGCAGATCGGCGATGGGGGAGTCGAGCTCCTCGTTCATGTGAGCGGGGAGGGGAAGATCCCACGCCAGCTCGCCGACCTCGGCTGCGGCGGCGAGGTAACGCTCCACCGCGTCGTCGTCGCCCATGACGCCGGCGTGCCGCGTGCCGAGGGCGACGGTGATCGCGCCGGTGAGGGTCGCGACGTCGATGAGCAGGTCGGGATTCTCCCGGCTTGCCGCGACGAGGCCGTCGGCGAGGACGAGGCGGCCCTCGGCGTCGGTGTTCAGCACCTCCACAGTGGTGCCGTCGGCGATGCGGACGACGTCTCCGGGCCGGGTCGCCCGACCCGAGGGCATGTTGTCGGCGATCGCGAGCCAGGAGGTGACCCGCACCGGAAGGCCGAGCGTGGCGACCGCACGGACCACGGCGAGCACCGTCGCCGCGCCGCACATGTCGTACTTCATCCCGACCATCGCTGCGGCGGGCTTGAGCGAGAGGCCGCCGGTGTCGAAGGTGATGCCCTTCCCCACGAGCGCGATGTGGCGGACTGCGTTCTCGGGTGCGTAATCCAGGCGGACGAGTCGGGGCGGCCGGTCCGAACCCTGGCCCACCCCGAGGATGCCGCCGAACCCGCCCTCGCGGAGCGCCGCCTCATCCCACGCGGTCACCTCGACCGGGAGATCGGCCACCGCCTCGGCGGCCCGCTCTGCGAGATCAGCGGGGCCGAGCCATTCGGCCGGGATGGAGACGAGATCCTTCACCAGGGCGACGGCCGCTGCGGCAGCGCGAGCGGGCGTGAGATCGACCGCGTCGGGGTCCTCCGTGCCATGCAGGATCACCCGATCCGCGCGACGTTTCGGACCCTCGGTCTTGTACCCGTCGAAGCGGTACCCCCCGAGGGCGGCGCCCTCCGCCGCCGCGGTGATGTGGTGGGACGCGAAGGGGAGAGCGAGCGCGACGGCGTCGAACCCGGTCAGCGTCCGGACGGCCGCGCCGACGGCGTCGCGGATCGCATCGGCGTCAGGCTCGGCACCGGTGCCCACCACGGCGAGGGGGAGGGTGGTGACCTCGGGTGCGTACACACGCTGGAAGCTCCCGGCCCCGCCGCCGAATCCGGTGCCGAGAAGCGCCTCACCGAGACCTGGCCACTCCGCCAGGTCGGGGGCTCCCTCGCCCTCGAGCGGCGGAAGGGCGATGATGACGGCATCGGCATCGGTGTCGCGAACGGGGGTGGAACGATATTCGAGGTCGGGGAACGACATGGATTCCATCCTATTCAGCGGTGTTCGCTCTGAGCGGCAGGGGCTCCGGTCGTGCCGCCCCTCGGGCTCGTAGCATGGAGGCATGCCTTCCGCCGGTCCGCTGTACGAGCGCTCGGTCTCCGCGCCCACCGTTCCGGCGGGGCTCCCCCTCGTGATCGCGCTGACCGGATTCACCGACGCCGGGGGAGCAGTGGCCCGGCTCATCGAGTACGTCCGCGATGATCTCGATCCCATTCCCCTCGCCGTCTTCTCGAACGACGTCCTGCTCGACTACCGGGCTCGGCGACCGATCGTGACCTTCGAGGCTGACCACCTCACCGACTACCGGCCCCCGCGCCTGGAATTGTCGCTGGCTCACGACGCCCTGGGGCAGCCGTTCCTCGTCCTCGCCGGGTACGAACCCGACTTCGCGTGGGACGGCGTCACCGAGGCGGTGCTCGACCTCGCCGCGTCCTACGCCGTCTCCTCCGTCACCTGGGTGCACGCGATCCCGATGCCGGTGCCGCACACCCGGCCGATCGGCACCACCGTGAGCGGCACGCGCTCCGAGCTCACCGAGGCCCATTCCGTCTGGCAGCCGCACACGCAGGTTCCGGCGACCGTCGGGCACCTGCTGGAGTACCGGTTCGCCGAGTCGGGAGCCGCCGTCGCGGGGTTCGTCCTCCTCATTCCCCACTATCTCGCCGACACCGAGTATCCGGCGGCGGCTCTGGCGGGCCTGGACAGTCTCACCGTCGCCACCGGGCTCGTCTTCGACGGTGATGACCTCCGCGAGGAGAACCGGGAGTACCTCGCCAAGGTCGACGAGCAGGTGGCCGGGAGCGAGGAGCTGTCGCGGATGCTTCAGGGGCTCGAGGAGCGTTACGACGCCTACATGGCGGGTGCCACCAACGCGACCCCGATGATCCATACCGGCGACCTTCCGAGCGCCGATGAACTCGCAGCGGAGCTCGAGCGCTTCCTCGCCACGCGGCCGAGCGGCGACGAGGACAAGCGCCCCTGAGGGAATGCGGTAGCCGCCGCGCGTGTTGGATTGTGCGGGGTGGGAAACGCCGGCGTCACAGCGTCCGCGGCAATGCGAAGCCCCGGGATCAGATGTGAGACAATGGACCTTCTGACCCATTGTCGTCCTTTCGTTCGCACCCGTGAACGGCGCCGGACTTGACAAGGGTCTTACTAGTGTCCGAAAGATACCGTCGCGGCGCACCGCGTCACCCGACGGTGAAAGGCGAACCGTGACCGCAGGCACGAAGACGACGAACCGCACCACGAAGGACACCGACTCCGACATCGCCGAGGAGGTCGAGTCGGCGACCGCGAAGAAGCGGCCCGCCGCGAAGAAGGCTCCGGCCAAGAAGACGGCCACTGCCACGAAGGCGCCGGCAGCGAAGGGCGCAGCGGCGAAGGCCAAGAACGCCGACGCCGATCAGGTCGATGAGGAGATCGACGACGACGTCGACATCGAGGCTGATGCGGAGCTGACCGACGACGTCGAGGAGACGGACGACGCCGCCGAGGACGCCTCGGATGACGCCGACGACACCGAAGACGCCGACACGCCCGCGAAGACCCGGCCGAGCGCCGCTGCCGAATCGGACGACGAGGAGGAGGAGACCGCCGCTCCGGTCTTCGCCGAGCCGCTCCCCACCGGCGCCATCGTGATCTCCAACGACGAGGACGACATCCCCGTCTACTCCACGCAGATCACCGGTGCGACCGCCGACCCCGTCAAGGATTACCTGAAGCAGATCGGCAAGGTTCCGCTGCTGAACGCCGCCGAAGAGGTCGAGCTCGCGATGCGGATCGAGGCCGGCTTGTTCGCCGAGGAGAAGCTGTCGCACATGTCGGCGGCGGAGAAGGCCTCGCAGATGGGACTGGACCTGCAGTGGGTCGCCCGTGACGGTCAGCGGGCGAAGAGCCACCTTCTCGGCGCGAACCTGCGTCTGGTGGTCTCGCTGGCGAAGCGCTACACCGGTCGCGGCATGCAGTTCCTCGACCTCATCCAGGAGGGCAACCTCGGCCTCATCCGCGCGGTGGAGAAGTTCGACTACACCAAGGGCTTCAAGTTCTCGACGTACGCCACCTGGTGGATCCGTCAGGCGATCACCCGCGCCATGGCCGATCAGGCGCGCACCATCCGCATCCCGGTGCACATGGTCGAGGTCATCAACAAGCTCGCTCGTGTCCAGCGTCAGATGCTGCAGGATCTGGGCCGCGAGCCCACGCCCGAGGAGCTGAGCCGAGAGCTCGACATGACTCCGGAGAAGGTCATCGAGGTGCAGAAGTACGGCCGCGAGCCGATCTCGCTGCACACGCCCCTCGGCGAGGACGGCGACAGCGAGTTCGGAGACCTCATCGAGGACACCGAGGCCGTCGTTCCGGCCGACGCCGTGGGCTTCACCATGCTGCAGCGCCAGCTCGAGTCGCTCCTGGACTCCCTCTCGGAGCGCGAGGCGGGAGTCATCCGGATGCGGTTCGGACTCGGTGACGGCCAGCCCAAAACTCTCGACCAGATCGGCGACACGTTCGGCGTCACGCGCGAGCGGATCCGCCAGATCGAGTCCAAGACGATGGCCAAGCTCCGTCACCCGTCCCGCTCGCAGTCCCTCCGGGACTACCTCGAGTGAGCGAGGCGAACGCCGGCAAGGCGCTGACGGTCACGGTCGACGGCGAGGAGTACGCGCGGATACCGATCCGCACACGGGTGGTCATGCCCGGCGACGATCTCGACGCGTTCATCCGCGAGTACGCGGTGGGGCTGGTGCGCCCCGGCGATCTGCTGTTCGTCACGGAGAAGATCGTGGCGATCACCCAGGGGCGCTCCTATCCGCTGGATGAGATCCAGCCGCGCCGGCTCGCCCTCTTCCTCTCGCGGTACGTCACGCGCACCCCCTACGGCATCGGTCTCGGCATGCCCGAGACGATGGAGATGGCGCTTCGCGAGTGCGGCACCCCCCGCATCCTGCTCGCGGCGGCGGTATCGGCGGTGACGAAGGCTTTCGGACGGAAAGGCGACTTCTACCGGATCGCCGGAGACAAGGCGCGCGCGATCGATGGGCCGACGAGCGGCACCATCCCGCCGTACAACAAGGCGGTGGTTCTCGGGCCGGAGAGGCCGCGCGACGTCGCTCGGCATCTGAAGGAACTGCTGGGCGGCGTGCCCGAGGTGGCCGTCGTCGACATCAACGACCTCGGTGGCAACATCCTCGGGTCGACGGTGGATCGCGCGGCGGAGCGTCGCCTCGTGGCGATCCTCAAGGACAACCCGCTGGGGCAGGGCCACGAGTCGACCCCGCTCGGCATCATCCGATCCGGTCGCTGAACCGCACCGGTCACCGAGCCGGTCGACGGTGCTCGGCGTTCCGCAGCTGAGCAGGGGGTGTCAGGCCAGGCCGACGGCGGCGAGGTAGCGCGCCTTGTGACCGGTGCGGATCCCCGTGACGCTCGGCTTGTTCTCGTAGACACCGGCACCCCAGTTCCCCTCGACGAGCACCGGTCCGGTGGGGGTGACCACGATGTCCCAGCCGACGTACTGCACCTGCGGAACGACGCGGGCGACCCGGTCGACGAACGCCGTCACCTCGGCCATCATGGGCAGCTGGAAATCGGCGATGGGGAATCCGGAGTCGGGGTGTCTCACGTGCACGTGCCCGTGCGAGTCGTATCCCGGCCCCACCGCGCGCCCGTCGTCATCGAGCATCGTGTAGAACCCGCCGAAGGTCATCTGATCGCTGACGGCACCGCGGCCGAACTTCTGCGCGATGGCGAGGATGTGCGTGCGCTCGCCATCGAAGAAAGCCGTGACGCGTGTGGTGTTGACCGTCCCCGGGCAGACCGCCGCGAGATCGGCGTGCTGGACGATCACCTCTTCGATGAGGATCTCGCCTCGGTCCTGCAACCCCCGGTGGAAGTCGGTCCAGTCGTCCACGTCGGCCGCGTGGTAACGGTGCACACCGGTGCCCGCCTGACCGACGGGCTCCTTGGTGACGATCGTGCCATGCCGCTCGGTGAAGGCGCGCACCTCCTCGGCGTTGTCCGGCGTGACCACCAGCCACTCGCGCTGCAGGTACTCGTTGAACGTCCGGTCGAACTCCACCTTGTCCTGGAAGAGGTGCCGGAAGTCAGGGTGGTCGTAGCGCTGCGACAGCTGATTCGAGAACGGATGCGTCATGAAGGTCGCCCGCTCGCGACGGGTCAGGATCGCGAAGTCGTAGTCGATGTAGTCCTGGAAGCCGACCTGCTTGAACCCCGCTGAGTAGAGCATGTCGATGAGCACCGCCGGCATCCACTTCCCGTGCTGCGACGCCGACTCCCGCGCCCGCTCCACGACCGAGCCGACGTCGATCCGCCGTGCCCGGCCGGCGAGGTAGCGGAGGCGGGGGGCGAGGCCGAGGCCGGTCGAAGGCATGCGTACTCCGGGTAGAGGATCGGGGACCCGGATAGTCTAGGGGGGTGATGTCGGTGGATCCTCTGCGTCCAGCCGCTCATGACGACCCCGCTCTCGACCACCGCCCGGTCGCCCGGGTCTCCGTCGGCGCCCTGCGCGGCAACCTCGCAGCGGCGCGTCGATCCGGCATCACCGGGGTCGATCCCGCGGTCCTCCACGCCGACGGCTGGGGACACGGAGAGGTCGTCGTCGCGAACGCCGTCGCCGACTCGGGCCTCCCCTGGGGCGGCCCCGACACCCCCACCGTCCTCACGGGCGACGCGCTGTTCGGTCTCACGACGGGGTCGGCGGTGATGACGCTGGTCGGCACGGTGATCTCCACGAAGACCCTCCGCACCGGTGAAGGCGTGTCGTACGGCTACACCTTCCGCGCAGCCTCCGACACCCGTATCGCGCTGGTCACCGGCGGATACGGTCAGGGGGTCGTCCGATCACTCGGCAACGCCGTCGCGGTGCGAGTGGCGGCGCGGGATGCACCGATCATCGGGCGGGTCGCGATGGATGTCTGCGTCGTGGACATCGGCGCCATCGCCGATCCGGTCGAGCCGGGAGACGGCGTCGTCTTCTTCGGAGACCGGGCAGCCGGACATCCGGTCCTGTCATCGTGGGCGGGGGCAACCGGGCTCACCGCAGCCGAACTGGTCGCGGCGGCGGGTCTGCACGCCCGCCGGGAGGTCGTGGGATGACCGGGGTGGGATCGGTCCTGCACGTCGATCTCGACGTCTTCTCGGCCAACATCGCACGCGTCCGCGACGCCGTCTCACCGGCGGAACTCATGCTCGTGGTGAAGAACGACGCGTACGGTCACGGCGTGGAGCCGGTCGTCCGCCGAGCCGTCCGCGACGGCGTTCGATGGTTCGGCGCCTTCGATGTCCTCAGCGCGGATCGTGTGCGACGGACGGCGGGAGAGGACGTGCGGATCTTCGTCTGGATCGCCACCACACCCGCGCAGGTCAGGCGGGCGATCGACGACAAACTCGACATCGGGGTCGGAGACGCGAGCCTGCTGCGCCAGATCATCGCGGCGGCGGATCGGTCGGCCCCCGCACGCGTGCACCTGAAGATCGACACCGGGCTCCATCGCAACGGCGTCCGCCTCGAGGACTGGCCCGCCTTCGTGGCGACGGCCGCCGCCGCCGAGCGCGAGGGCGCACTCATCGTCGAGGGCATCTGGAGCCACATCGCCGAAGCATCGGATGCGGAGGATGACGCGGCGCGCGCTGTCTTCGAGCAGGCGACCCGGGCCGCGGTCGACGCGGGCCTCCGGCCGCCCCGGCGCCATTTGGCCGCCAGCGCCGCAGCCTTCGCCCGAAGCGAGTTCCGTTACGACCTCGTTCGCGTGGGGGCGTTCTGCTACGGCATCCGACCGGCCGGCGGCCCACAGGAGCGCGCGCTCGGGGTGCGTCCCGTCGCCACCTGGCAGGCGCCGGTGATCGAGGTGGTCGACGGCCGGGCGCGGATCGCGGCAGGGTCGGGGGATGGACTCCTGAGCAGCCTGGCCGGCCGCGCCGACGTGCTCACCCCCGCCGGCCTTCGGCGGCTCCTCGCGGTAGGGGCGTACTCCGAAGTCGTCGCCTGGGAGGGTGCCACCCCGGGCGACCTGGTCACGCTCTACGGGACCGGGGACGACAACGAGAAAACCGCGACCTCGCTCGCCGAGTCGATCGGAACGATCGGCGAGGAGATCGCGGTTCGCGTCTCTCCCCTCGTGCCCCGGAGATACCGGGGCGAGGACAGCGCGTCAGCCGTCGTTGGTGAGCCGGGCGGTCTCGTCGTGCCATGACGTGGCGATGGCGCGCAGCTTCTCTTCGTACTTGCGTCCGTGGTGAGCGCAGAAGAGCAGCTCACTGCCGTTGACCTCGGCGGCGATGTAAGCCTGCGCACCGCAGGAATCGCAGCGGTCCATCGCGGTGAGGCGGTGGTCGAGGACGGCCGTCTCAGAGGGTGTCGAAAGTGTCATGCGGTGCCTCCTCGTGTATAGAACTGCCCGCGCAGTCCTGAAATACAACCACGGGATTGTTACGGTCATGCCGCGATCGCATGACCGTTCGCTGAGCGCGTACGACGGCGCCGCGACGCCGTGTCTGTGCAAGAGGAGGTCGGAGGCGGCGATTAGCCTAGGAGATTGTGACCGCCGCTGAGTATTCCGCCCACCACCTCCAGGTGCTCGAGGGTCTGGAGGCGGTCCGCAAGCGCCCCGGAATGTACATCGGGTCGACCGATTCCCGCGGCCTCATGCACTGCCTCTGGGAGATCATCGACAACTCCGTCGACGAGGCGCTGGGCGGCCACGGCGATCGGATCGTCGTGATCCTCCACGGGGACGGCAGCGTCGAGGTACGCGACCGGGCCCGCGGCATCCCCGTCGACGTCGAACCGCGCACGGGCCTGACGGGCGTCGAAGTCGTCTTCACCAAGCTTCACGCCGGCGGCAAGTTCGGCGGCGGATCATACGCGGCGTCCGGGGGCCTCCACGGTGTCGGAGCATCTGTCGTCAACGCGCTCTCCGAGCGACTCGACGTCGAGGTCGACCGCGGCGGAAAGACGTACGCCATGTCGTTCCATCGGGGCGAACCGGGGGTCTTCGCAGGCCCCGCCCCCGACTCGCCGTTCACGCCGTTCGAAGACAGCAGCGAGCTCCGCATCGTCGGAAAGACCGCGCGCGGCGTGTCCGGAACACGCATCCGCTACTGGGCCGATCGCCAGATCTTCACCCGCGACGCCGCCTTCGTGCTCGACGAGCTCGAGCAGCGGGTGCGCCAGACGGCGTTCCTCGTACCCGGGCTGGAGATCGTCGTCCGCGATGAGCGCGGCGGCGACGCGATCGAGACGTCCTACCGGTTCGACGGAGGCATCTCGGAATTCGTCGAGTTCCTCGCCCCCGACGCTGCGGTGACGGATGTCTGGCGACTCACGGGCACCGGAAGCTTCACCGAGACCGTGCCCGTGCTCCAGCCCACGGGCGCGATGACGCCGACCGAGGTGGAGAGATCATGCGAGGTCGACATCGCGCTGCGGTGGGGCACGGGGTATGAGACGGTGTCGCGGTCGTTCGTCAACATCATCGCAACCCCCAAGGGCGGCACCCATCAGCAGGGCTTCGAGCAGGGTCTGATGAAGGTCCTCCGCACGCAGGTCGAGCAGAACGCGCGTCGATTGAAAGTCGGCAACGACAAGCTCGAGAAGGATGACATCCTCGCCGGGCTCACCGCGGTGATGACGGTGCGACTGCCCGAGCCGCAGTTCGAGGGCCAGACGAAAGAGGTGCTCGGAACGCCTGCCGTGCGGCAGATCGTCGCTCAGGTCGTCACCCGCGAACTGGGCGCGCGGTTCACCTCGAGCAAGCGCGACGACAAGGCGCAGACCTCCCTCCTCCTCGACAAGGTCGTCTCGGAGATGAAGGCGCGGATCTCGGCGCGCACCCACAAGGAGACCCAGCGCCGCAAGAACGCGCTGGAATCATCCTCTCTTCCGGCCAAGCTCGTGGACTGCCGCACCAATGACGTCGCCGACTCCGAGCTCTTCATCGTCGAGGGCAATTCGGCGCTCGGGACGGCGAAGGATGCGCGCAACAGCGAGTATCAGGCGCTGCTGCCCATCCGGGGCAAGATCCTCAATACGCAGAAGGCGTCGATCAGCGACATGCTCTCCAACGCCGAATGCGCGTCGATCATCCAGGTCATCGGCGCCGGATCGGGACGCTCGTTCGACCTCGAGGCCGCCCGATACGGCAAGGTGATCCTGATGAGCGACGCGGATGTCGACGGCGCGCACATCCGGACACTCCTGCTGACCCTGTTCTTCCGCTACATGCGCCCGCTCGTCGAAGCGGGTCGCGTCTTCGCCGCCGTACCGCCCCTCCACCGCGTCATCGTGATGAACCCGGGCACGAAGCCCAACGAGACCATCTACACCTACAGCGAGCAGGAGCTTCACGGCTTGCTCACGAAGCTCTCCAAGTCCGGGAAGCGCTGGCAGGAACCCGTGCAGCGCTACAAGGGCCTCGGCGAGATGGATGCCGATCAACTGGCGACGACGACGATGGACCGCGCCGGCCGAACCCTTCGACGCGTGCAGGTCCAGGACGCCGAGGCGGCCTCGAGCATCTTCGAGCTGCTCATGGGGACCGATGTCGCGCCCCGGCGGGAGTTCATCGTCGACTCCAGCGACCGGCTGTCGCGCGAGCGCATCGACGCCTGACGAAGCGGGAGCGCAGCGACCCCGCCGGACCGTCAGCGCACCGCGGTGCCGATCGCGCCGATCGCCGCGTCGAGCGCCGTACCGGAGGCATCCCTCTTCGCACCCGCCGCCGGCAACGCGCGCACCGACCCGTCGACCCCGAGCGCCCGCGGTTCGACGCCCGCCCACGCCGAGGTCAGGGTGTCCTCCCCGCGGAGGAACCGCTGGGCGCGAACTCCGCCGGTTCCGCGGCCCTTGGCGGGGAACTCGGTGAATGCCGACACCTTCGCACTTCCCGGGTCGGTGCCCGGAAGCGACGTACTGGATCCGGCGACGGTGACCACGATCGCGTCGAAGGCGGCAGCGCCGACGACGAAGAACCCGATGGCCTCCACGCCGGGAGCCAAGCGCATACCGGCCATCCCTCCGGCGGCGCGGCCCTGGGGCCTGACCGATGAGGCGTCGAATCGCAGCAGCTGGGCGTCGGCGGCGATGAACACCAGCTCGGCGCTGTCGGGAGCGGAGGCGGCGCCGACCACGCGGTCGCCCTCGCGCAACGCGATGAGCGAGATGTCGTGCTTCGTCCCGAGTTCGCTCGCCGCGACGCGCTTGACCACCCCCTGCGCGGTCCCGAGGGCGATCGGTGGTGTGTCGACGAGGGGCACGAGGGCCACGACATGCTCGCCGCCGCTCAGGCCGAGATACTGGTCGGCGCGGGTGCCGGCGGCGAGCTGGACGGCATTCCCCGGCACGGAAGGAAGGTCGACGGGGGAGAAGCGGACGAGGCGGCCGGCGCTCGTCACCGCCCCGACGTCGCCTCGCGTCGTGGTGTCCACAGCCGACCGGACCGCGTCGTGCTTCGCGCGACGCGTCGGAGCGACGATTCCCTCGTTGGGTGCGTCGAGAGTGCGCTCCGCCCGGGCCATCCGTCCGGTGACCGACAGGAAGACGCGGCAGGGGGCGTCGGCGATCTGCAGATCGACCGGCGCGGCCGACCGGGACGACCGCGCCGTCACCGGACCGCCGTTGAGAAGAAGGGTCCGGCGCGGTGTTCCGAGCGCCTCCGCAGTGGCCTCCAGCTCCCGCGCGACCTGCGCCCGAAGCAGTGCGTCGTCACTGAGGAGCTCGACGAGCGCCGCGATCTCGGCCTGCAGGGCGTCGCGTTCGGCCTCGAGCTCGATCCGGGAGAACTTCGTCAGTCGCCGCAGACGCAGTTCGAGGATGTACTCCGCCTGCACCTGGGTGAGATCGAAGACGTCCATCAGGCGCCCTCGCGCCTGCTCCCCGTCGTCGGAGGTGCGGATGACCTGGATCACCTCGTCGATGTCGAGGATGGCGATGAGGAGCCCCTCGACCAGGTGCAGCCGTTCGCGTCGACGGGCGAGGCGGTACTCGCTGCGGCGTGTGACGACGCGGATGCGGTGATCGAGGTACACCCGCAGCATCTCGCGGAGCCCGAGGGTCTGGGGCTGCCCGTCGACGAGGGCGACGTTGTTGATGCCGAAGGAGTCCTCCAGCGGCGTCAGGCGGTACAGCTGCTCGAGCACCGCCTGAGGGTCGAACCCGGTCTTGATCCCGATGACGAGGCGGAGGCCGCGCGTGCGATCGCTGAGGTCGGTGACATCGGCGATTCCGGTCAGCTTCTTGCTCGTCACGGCGTCTTTGATCTTCTCGATCACCCGCTCGGGGCCGACCAGATACGGCAACTCGGTGACGACGAGTCCCGTCCGCCGGGGTCCGAGGCTTTCGACCGCGACCTTCGCCCGGGTGCGGAAGGAGCCGCGGCCGTTCGCGTACGCGTCTTTGATGCCGTCCAGTCCCACGATGATGGCGCCCGACGGGAGGTCGGGGCCGGGCACGAACTCCATCAGTTCCTCAAGGGTCGCCTCGGGGTTCTCGAGCAGATGGACGGCCGCGGCGACGACCTCGATGAGGTTGTGCGGTGCCATGTTGGTCGCCATGCCGACGGCGATGCCCGTCGCCCCGTTGACCAGGAGGTTCGGGAACGCCGCGGGGAGCACCTCGGGCTGCTGGAACTGCCCGTCGTAGTTGGGGATGAAGTCGACGACGTCTTCGTCGAGGTCGGCCGTCATCGCCAGCGCCGGCGGCGCCAGGCGCGCTTCGGTGTAGCGGGGAGCGGCGGGGCCGTCGTCGAGGGACCCGAAGTTGCCATGACCGTCGACGAGGGGGACGCGGAGCGAGAACGGCTGAGCCAGACGCACCAGAGCGTCGTAGATCGGCGCATCGCCATGCGGGTGGAGCTTGCCCATCACCTCGCCGACGACGCGGGCGCTCTTGACGTGTCCCCGGTCGGGCCGGAGGCCCATGTCGGCCATCTGGTACAGGATGCGCCGCTGGACGGGCTTGAGACCGTCTCGCGCATCGGGGAGGGCACGCGAGTAGATGACGCTATAGGCGTACTCCAGGAACGACCCCTGCATCTCGGTCGAGACGTCGACGTCTTCGATGCGTTCGACGGCCGGGGTGTCGGAGCGTGATGCGGGCATGGCGGTGAGTCCTGGGAAGGAGCGGGGGAGCCGCCGGCGGGGTGTGCCAGACTGGCGCGGGTGACCCTCAGCCTACCGGCGGAGCCCCCAGGCGCCCGGCGCCTCACCGATGTCGTGCCGGAGTTGACGGCGTCGCTCGAGGGCCGGTCAGGGTGGTTCTCTCCCGCGCGAAGCGCTGTGGTGTGCGTCATCGATGGCCTGGGGGCGCAGAACCTCACCGCGAGATCGGGCCACGCCCGGTTCCTCTCGAGCAGGATGTCCCGGCGCGACGTCGCCCGCACGGTGTTCCCCTCCACGACGGCGGCGGCGCTCACCAGTCTCCTCACCGGGACGGAGCCGGGCGCGCATGGCGTGGTCGGTTATCGCGCCCTCGTCCCCGAGATCGGGGAGGTGGTCAACCAGTTGCGAGGATGGGACACCCACGGTCTGCCGATCTCGTGGCAGCGCTCCGTCCCGCTGCTCGCGCAGCACGCCGAACGCGGCGGGCCGGCGTTCGTGGTCTCCAAGCCCGAGTACGTCGGAACGGGATTCACCGCCGCCACCCTCAGAGGAGCCACCGCCGTCCCGGCCGAGGCGTTCGATGAGCGCGTCGCCATCGCCGCCGATCTCGCCCACGCGCATCCCGGCGCCCTCATCTACCTCTACGCCCCCGACCTCGACGCGATCGGTCATCGGCACGGCTGGGAATCCGAGGAGTGGACGGCGGCGCTGGAGGACGTCGATGCCGCAGCATCGCGACTGGACGCCGCGCTCGGGCCGGACGCCGGGGCGGTGCTGACGGCGGACCACGGCATGGTCGACGTCCCGCGGCACCGGCATCGACTCCTCGCCGACGGCAGCCCGCTCCTGAGCGGCGTGTCGGAGATCGGCGGCGAACCCCGCATGCTCCACCTCTACGTCGACGAGGGCGAGGCGGAGCGCGTCACGGCAGCCTGGCGGGAACGCGAGTCAGCGCGCGCGTGGGTTCTCACCCGGAGCGAGGCGGAACAGCACGGCCTCTTCGGCGCCGTCGACGAAGCCGTCGCCCCCCGCATCGGGGACGTGCTGATCGCGGCGCGCGGAACGTTCGCGTTCTACGACGATCGCGATCCCGACCGCGTCGGGCAGCAGATGGTCGGCCAGCACGGATCGCTCACCGACGCCGAGCGCATCGTCCCGCTCGTGCGTTTGGGGGCTTACGCCTGATCAGTCGTCGCCGCGAGCGCCGAAGACGATCTCGTCCCAGGACGGCATGGAGGTGCGCCCCTTCCGACGCCCCGCCGCCTCCGCCACGCTCGCCGTGGACCCTTCGCGGTCGTTCTGACCGGGGTCATCCGCCGTCTCCCGCATGTCGCCGTACCCGGGCTCGAGCGCGTCGAAGAGAGCGACCGGTTGATGAGCGACGCGCTCCGCGGTCTCCTCGCCCGCGGGAAGCGGCTCTCGCTGTCCGCGACGGCGGCGGAGCGCCTCGAGGAGGTCGGCCGTTTCGGCCGACGGCGGAGCGGCCGGCTCGGCGGCACGCTTGATCGCCGCCTGCTGCACCGCCGGGGCGACCGGGGCGGGGATCTCCGGCTGCTCGAGGTCGGCCTCCGGAGGACGCCGGGGCCCGAAGGCTCCACTGTCGAAGCGGGAGTCGTCGGCCACCGGGGTCGCATCGAGGGCGCGCAGGCGGGGGATGAGTCCTTCGGGCAGGGAGCCCTGGCGCGACAACTGGATCGCATCCGCGTTGAGGGGAGACAGCGTGCTGCGCCGAGGGTCGAAGCCCCACCGCGCATCGTGATCCACCTTGTTCGCGGTGAACTCGAGCTTGACGATCCACCCCGTGGGCTCTTTCCAGCTGGTCCAGCGCTCACCGCTGGCGCCCGCCTCGTGGAGCTTGCCACGCACAGCCGCACCGAATGTCGGATGCACGTCGTGTTCGAGTTGATTGCCGAGCAGTACCGGAACCGCGAGGGCCTGCCCGACCACGTGTTCCCGTTCAGCGAGCACGGGCCCCTCGAAACGGGCGACGTCTTCGACCCGGCACCCGAGCAGGTTCGCCACCTCGCCCGCGGACAATCCGGCGCGGATGTGGGCCTGGATCTCCCGCGGACTCGGCCGTGTCCCCGGTGTCTCGAAATCCCGGTCGCGACGCGAACGCCGCAACTCGTTGCGGAGCACGTCGTCGACGGGGAGCGAGAACCGGTCGCCCGATTCGGTCGCGAGCACGAGCCTGTCGTCCTCGGTTCCGATCACTTTGAGCTGTTCCATGCGAACGCCTCTCCGACTCACCAGTGACGCCATGCTGACACAGGGTCGCCGTCGTGCCGGGAATATCGCGCGCGTGCCGCATGTTCCGGAGGGTGCACGCCGCCCCAAAGGCGCCACGGGGCGGCAGCGCACCACCCGCAGGCGCCCGCTCCGCACCGGACAGCGGCATTTGCCAAATGCCCCCCGGTCATGCAAACTATGGCCGCCTGTCCAGGCAGGTGCACCCGAGATTCACCGGAAGTAGAGATCCCCCCGCATGGCAACCGATTACGATGCCCCCCGCAAGACCGAAGACGACAGCGAGTCCATCGAGGCTCTGAAGGAGCGCGTGCCCGACAAGCTGTCCGGTGCGGTCGATGTGGAGGACGCCGACAACCCGTCGGGCTTCGAACTGCCCGGGGCGGATCTGTCCGACCTCGAGCTCGACGTCGTCGTTCTTCCCCCTCAGGAGGACGAGTTCACCTGTATGAACTGCTTCCTGGTCAAGCACCGCTCGCAGCTCGACCACGAGTCATCCGACGGCCCGATCTGCCGGGAGTGCTCGGCGTAACCGGGGTGTCGCTCCCCACCCGGGCGCGCTCGATCGCGGCGATGAGCCGATCGGGCGTCCGGGTGGAGATGACCCAACTGGGCACGGGATCGTCAGGGTCGTCGACGGGGACGACCACGACCGGATCGATACCGCCCCGGATGAGATGCCAGGAACGAGGGTCGAGCTCCGCGCCGCGCTTGCGTCGCGCGTCCTCGCCGAGGTGACCCCGGGGCGTGCCGAGATGGTGAACCTCGATGCGCGCACGACCGGCGCGCAGCATCCCGTTCTCCACCTCGACCACGGGTGACGCGGCGATGAGCAGGAAGACGACGGCGCCCGCCACGGCAGCTCCGACACCGAGTCCCACCGTCGGATTCACAGGGGTGAAGACCAGTGCGACCATCGGTGCGCACAGCGCGGCGGCCACCAGCAGCCACAGGCTCGGACTCAGCCTTTCCCGGTACAGCACGGGGCGCCGGGCAGGGGGACGCCGCTCGGACATGTGCATTACCCTCGTTGCGTGACTGAAACCGTGGACGTCCTCATTATCGCCCCCGACGTTCCGGCCTACTCCCACCCCGGCGATGCCGGTGCCGATCTCATGGCCTCTGAAGCCGTCCGGCTCGAGCCCGGTCACCGGGCCCTCGTCGGAACCGGAGTGCGCATCGCGCTGCCCGAGGGGTACGCCGCGTTCGTGGTCCCGCGCAGCGGCCTGGCTTCCAAGCACGGCATCACGATCGTCAACGCCCCCGGCACGGTCGATGCCGGCTACCGGGGAGAGATCAAGGTCTCGCTGCTCAACACCGACACCGAGAACGCCTACGACATCCGACCGGGGGATCGGATCGCCCAACTCATCGTCATGCCGGTGACACGCGCACACTTCGTGCCCGTCGCGGAACTCCCGCAGAGCCTGCGCGGCGACGGCGGCTTCGGCTCGACCGGCTATCAGAAGGACGGAGCGACGGCATGACCGACGCGACACCGCAGAACGCCCCGAAGAGCGCACCGGCCGACCGTGCGACGGAAGGCCCCTTCGACGAATCGGAGGCGAATCCGGTCCGGCCCTACATCGACCTCGGAGGCATCAAGGTCCTCCCTCGCGAAGGGCTGAATCTCCGCCTCGAGGTGGAGGAGCAGACCAAGCGCATCGTCGCGGTCGGGCTCGACTACGCCGAGTCGACACTGCAGGTCCAGCCCTTCGCCGCGCCCCGGTCGGGCGGCCTCTGGGAGGAGACCCGCGAACAGATCCGCGCGCAGATCCGTCAGCAGGGTGGCCGGGTCGAGGAGCGGGAGGGTCCGTTCGGGCCCGAGCTCCTGGCCGAGGTGCCCGTGGTGGCGGGCCCCGAGGGCGCGGCCGGCAAGCGGATCGCGCGTTTCGTGGGCGTCGACGGGCCCCGATGGTTCCTCCGCGGCGTGATCGGTGGCGCGGCCGCGGCAGACGTCGAGGCGGCGGCGAAGGTGGAGGACCTCTTCCGCTCGATCGTCGTCGTCCGGGGTGGGTCCCCCATGCCCCCTCGGGACCTCATCCCACTCCGCATGCCCGCCACACCGGGCACGGCGTGAGCAGTCCGAGCGAACCCGCCGGCGCCGACGGAGCGCGGGCGGCGGGAGGCGAAGCTCCCGAGCCGCGCACATCCGACATCCTGGGTGCCGCGCTCGGCGGCGCCGCCCGCCGGGCCGGCCTCGATCCCGCCCAGCAGGCGAGCACGGGCCGCGTGGTCTGGGGCGCCATGGGCGGCTGGCGCGGGATGCTCGAGTCGGTGCTTCCGAGCCTGGCGTTCATCCTCACCTACACGCTGGTTCCCGGAGACACCCGCGACAAGCTGATCCCGGCACTGGTGGTCTCCGTGGGGATCGCCGCCGTGTTCACCGTCATCCGACTCCTGCAGAAGTCGCCGCCGTCGGCCGCCATCGGCGGGCTCGTCGCGGCGGGCATCGCGGCCGGACTCGCACTCATCACGGGCAATCCGTCGGACAATTTCATCCCCGGCTTCGTCACCAATGCCGTCTACGGCAGCGCGCTCCTCATCTCCGCCCTGGTCGGCTGGCCCATCATCGGCATCGCCGTCGGCTTCCTCATGGGGGAGGGAACCCGCTGGCGCACCGACCGGCGCAAGCGCCGCGCCTTCTTCTGGCTCACGATCGCGTGGGCGGCGTTGTTCGCCGCACGCCTCGCCGTGCAGTTCCCGATCTATCTCACCTCGCTCGACCCTGCAGAGCGCGACAGCGCGGTGGCGCTTCTCGGCACCCTCAAGCTCGTCATGGGCATCCCGCTCTTCGCGCCGCTGCTCGCGGTGACCTGGCTCGCCGTCCGCGCCCTCTATCCGCCCGCGCCGAAGTGATACATTTATCTTGACATCAAGATAAATCGGGTGGTCGGGTTAAGGTTCGCCTTGCTAGCCGGTACTGCGCAGGACAGCGATGATGGGGATGCCGGGACCGCTCACCGATCCCGCCGCCGACGAAGGAGACACACGTGTCCACAGTTGACAGCTTCGGTGCCAAGAGCACCCTGACGGTCGGCAGCACCGACTATGAGATCTTCCGCATCGACGCGGTGCCGGGGTACGAGAAGCTGCCCTTCAGCCTCAAGGTGCTGCTGGAGAACCTGCTCCGCACCGAGGACGGCGCGAACGTCACGAAGCAGCAGATCGAGGCGCTCGGCGCCTGGGATCCCACCGCGGAGCCCGACACCGAGATCCAGTTCACGCCCGCTCGGGTGGTCATGCAGGACTTCACCGGCGTTCCCTGCATCGTCGACCTCGCGACGATGCGCGAGGCCGTCGCCGATCTCGGCGGCGATCCGACGCGGATCAACCCGCTCGCCCCGGCCGAGCTCGTCATCGACCACTCGGTCATCGCCGACCTCTTCGGCACCGCCAACGCCTTCGAGCGCAACGTGGAGATCGAGTACGAGCGCAACGGCGAGCGGTACCAGTTCCTGCGGTGGGGTCAGACCGCCTTCGACGACTTCAAGGTCGTCCCGCCCGGCACGGGCATCGTCCACCAGGTGAACATCGAGCACCTCGCCAAGGTCACTTACACCCGCACCGTCGACGGCCGGCTCCGCGCCTATCCCGACACGTGCGTCGGGACGGACTCGCACACGACGATGGTCAACGGCCTCGGCGTGCTCGGCTGGGGTGTCGGAGGCATCGAAGCCGAGGCGGCGATGCTCGGGCAGCCGGTGTCGATGCTGATCCCGAAGGTCGTCGGTTTCAAGCTCACCGGCACCATCCCGACCGGAGTGACGGCCACCGACGTGGTCCTCACCATCACGGACATGCTCCGCAAGCACGGCGTCGTCGGCAAGTTCGTGGAGTTCTACGGCGAGGGCGTGGCCTCCGTGCCGCTGGCCAACCGCGCGACGATCGGCAACATGAGCCCGGAGTTCGGCTCGACCGCCGCGATCTTCCCGATCGACGATGTCACCGTGGACTACCTGCGGCTCACGGGCCGGTCGGCGGAGCAGCTGGCCCTGGTGGAGGAGTACTCGAAGGCCCAGACGCTGTGGCACGACCCCTCGCGGGAGCCCGTCTTCAGCGAGTACCTCGAGCTCGACCTCGCCACGGTGGTCCCCTCGATCGCGGGTCCGAAGCGCCCCCAGGACCGGATCGAGCTCACGGCGGCCAAGTCGCAGTTCGAGAAGGACCTGCTCGACTACGCGGCGGTCGGCGCGCACACCCAGGTCGACGCCGCCGTGGAGGGCACCTTCCCGGCATCCGATCCCCTCGGGTTCACCCCCGATGACGAGAACATCAGCGGCGAGCCGGCGAAGACGGATGTCTCCCACCAGCACCAATTCGCCGCGCACGCGAGCCACGCTCCGGCGGCCGTCTCGCGACCGACCACGGTGACCACCGCCGACGGCGGCACCTACACGCTCGATCACGGCGCGGTGACCATCGCCGCGATCACCTCGTGCACCAACACCTCCAACCCCTCCGTGATGCTGGCCGCCGGCCTTCTGGCCCGGAATGCCGCCCAGAAGGGGCTGAAGGCGAAGCCGTGGGTGAAGACCACCCTGGCGCCGGGTTCGAAGGTCGTCACCGACTACTACGAGAAGGCCGGGCTCACCGACGATCTCGAAGCGCTGGGCTTCTACACCGTCGGTTACGGCTGCACCACCTGCATCGGGAACTCCGGGCCCCTCATCGAGGAGGTCTCGGCCGCGGTCAACGACAACGACCTCGCCGTCACCGCGGTGCTGTCGGGCAACCGGAACTTCGAGGGCCGGATCAACCCTGACGTGAAGATGAACTACCTCGCCAGCCCTCCGCTGGTGATCGCCTACGCCCTCGCGGGGTCGATGAACTTCGACTTCGAGACCGACCCCCTCGGGAAGGACAGCGACGGCAACGACGTCTTCCTGAAGGACATCTGGCCGAGCGCCGCCGAGGTGCAGGACACCATCGACTCCTCGATCTCGACCGACATGTTCACCAAGCAGTACGGCGCGGTCTTCGAGGGCGACGATCGGTGGCGTTCGCTTCCCACCCCGACCGGCGCGACGTTCGAGTGGGACGACGCATCGACCTACGTGCGCAAGCCCCCGTACTTCGAGGGGATGACCATCCAGCCGGACCCCGTGACCGACATTGCCGGTGCCCGGGTGCTGGCGAAGCTCGGCGATTCCGTGACGACCGACCACATCTCACCGGCCGGCTCGATCAAGGCCGACAGCCCGGCCGGCCGTTACCTGCAGGACCACGGCGTGGACAAGAAGGACTTCAACTCCTACGGCTCCCGTCGCGGCAACCACGAGGTGATGATCCGGGGTACCTTCGCCAACATCCGACTGAGGAACCAGCTTCTGGACGGGGTGGAGGGCGGGTACACCCGCGACTTCACCCAGGAGGATGCGCCGCAGTCGTTCATCTACGACGCGTCGGTGAACTATCAGGAGGCAGGGGTTCCGCTGGTGATCCTCGCCGGCAAGGAGTACGGTTCCGGCTCCTCGCGTGACTGGGCGGCCAAGGGCACGCGCCTGCTGGGTGTTCGCGCCGTGATCGCGGAGAGCTACGAGCGCATCCACCGGTCGAACCTCATCGGCATGGGAGTCATCCCGTTGCAGTTCCCCGCGGGGGAGTCGGCGTCCTCGCTCGGGCTCGATGGCACCGAGGTGTTCACGATCAGCGGGATCGAGGTGCTCAACGAGGGCCGGACGCCCAAGACCGTGCACGTCACCGCCTCGCCGAGCGACGCGTCGGCGGCTGACCGGACGCCGATCGAGTTCGACGCCGTCGTGCGCATCGACACGCCCGGTGAGGCCGACTACTACCGCAACGGCGGGATCCTGCAGTACGTGCTGCGGTCCCTGGTCTGATCCGCCGCTTCCGTGCCCGCCCGGTTCCGGGTCGGGCACGGAAGTGCGCGCGGACGCTCCTGCCCGACGGTCTCGGGCGGCGGTAGACTCGCACCGCGCACGAAACCCTCGTCTCCCCGTGCGGAGACCGGCCCTCAGTGAAAGGAGACCGGTGGCGATTCTTCCGACGATCTCGAGCCCGCGCGATCTCGACGGACTCAGCATCGAGCAACTCACTGAACTGGCGGCGGAGATCCGCACCTTCCTCGTCGAGAACGTCTCCCGCACGGGAGGTCACCTCGGACCCAATCTCGGCGCGGTGGAACTCACCATCGCGCTTCACCGGGTGTTCGACTCGCCGAACGATCCGGTGATCTTCGACACGGGACACCAGTCCTACGTGCACAAACTCCTCACCGGCCGTCAGGACTTCTCGCGACTTCGCTCACGCGGCGGCCTCGCCGGGTACCCGCAGCGCTCGGAGAGCGTCCACGACGTCGTGGAGTCCTCGCACGCCTCGAGCTCCCTCAGCTGGGCCGACGGCGTCTCCCGCGCCCTCAGTCGCACGGGGCGGCGCGACCGACACGTGGTCGCCGTCGTCGGGGACGGCTCGCTCACGGGCGGTATGACGTGGGAGGCCCTGAACAACATCACCGACGACAACGACCGCAACCTGGTCATCATCGTCAACGACAACGGGCGGTCGTATGCGCCGACCATCGGCGGGATGGCCCGGTTCCTCAATCGCGTCCGCACCACCGAGGGATACGAGCACCTTCGCCGGGGATCAGCCGACCTGTTCCGGCGTCTCGGCCCCGCGGCGCGTGCGCTGTATCGCGGTGTCCGAGGCGGGACGCACGGGTTCCTCTCCCGTTTCACGAACAACGAAGCGCTGTACTCCAACCTCGACATCAAGTACCTGGGGCCGGTCGACGGTCACGATCTCGAGGCACTCCTGGAGACCCTGCAGCTGGCGAAGGACTTCGGTGCCCCCGTGATCGTGCACGCCATCACCGAGAAGGGGCGTGGGTATCAGCCGGCACGGGACGACGAAGCCGACCAGTTCCATGCGGTCGGACGCATCGATCCGATCACCGGTGAACCCTTGGGTGGCGGCTCCGGGCAGGCTTGGACGGATGTCTTCGCGCAGGAGCTCGTCACCGTGGGGGAGGAGCGCCCGGAGATCATAGGAATGACCGCCGCGATGCTGCGTCCGACCGGGATGCTGCCGTTCGCGCAGCGCTTCCCCGACCGCGTCTACGACGTCGGCATCGCCGAGCAGCACGCCGTCGCGTCCGCGGCCGGCCTCGCCTTCGGCGGGCTCCACCCCGTCGTGGCGATCTACGCCACCTTCATGAACCGGGCCTTCGATCAGGTCCTGATGGATGTCGCGCTCCACCGCGCCGGCGTCACGTTCGTCCTCGACCGAGCCGGCGTCACCGGTCCCGACGGGCCCAGTCACCACGGCATGTGGGATCTCGCGATGCTGCAGATCGTGCCGCACATCCGCATCGCCGCCCCTCGGGACGCCGAGCGGCTGCGGGAGGAGTTCCGCGAGGCGGTCGAGGTCGAGGATGCGCCGACCGTCATCCGCTTCCCGAAGGGAAACGTGAGCGCCGACCTGCCAGCCATCGAACGCCTCTCCGACGGCGTGGACGTGCTGCTGCGCTCTGAGGCGCAGGACGTGCTCATCGTCGGCATCGGTCCGATGGCGCACCTGGCGCTGGATGTCGCGGAGCGCCTGCGCGCTCAGGGGATCGGCGCCACGGTGGTGGACCCGCGCTGGGTCATCCCGGTCCAGCCCTCCATCGTCGACCTCGCCTCGGCACATCGCCTGGTGATCACGATCGAAGACGGCATCCGCGTCGGCGGCATCGGCACGCGCGTGCGTCAGGTGCTCCGCGAATCCGGCGTCGACACGGCAGTGGACGAACTGGGGCTCCCCGACGAATTCATCGACCACGCCAATCGTGAAGAGATCCTCGAAGACGCCGGACTCACGGCGGCCAAGATCGCCCAGGACGTCGTGGCGCAGGTGCTCGGCACTCGCATCCCGGTCGCTCGGCCCACCGCCGAAGACGCGCCGATCTGGCTCGCCGAGCCGGCGGGAACTCCGGGCGCCGACAACTGAACCGATGAGGAAGCCCCCGGCCGAGCGGCCGGGGGCTTCCTCATGTCGGTGCTCGAAGGCTCAGGCGCCCTGTCGGGCCGCCTCGCGAGAGGCGACCCCGAGAATCGGGGGATGGTGGAACGTGTCACCGAAGACGCGCTCCGACGCACCCTCGCGGTCGAGGTAGGGCGAGGCTCCGCCGTCGATGAAGGGCCAACCCGCACCGAGGATCAAGCACAGATCGATGTCTTCGACCTCGGGCACGACGCCCTGCTGGAGCATGAGGGAGATCTCCCGGGCGAGTCCGTCCTGCACCCGGCGAAGAATCTCCTCCGGCGCTGTCGGCGAGGAGCCGACGGCGCGCTTCAAGACCTTCTCGGCAGGCTTGGTCCAGCCGGTGACGCGGCCGCTCTTGTCCTTCTCGACGACCTCCGGAAGCGCCGCGAGTTCGTGGAAGTTCTCCGATGCGAAGAAGCGGTCGGGGAAGGCTGCAGCCATCGTGTCCTGCACGTGCGCAGCGACCTTCCAACCCACGAGGTCGATGAGCTGGAAGGGGGTCATCGGCAGGCCGAGCGGTGCGAAAGCCTTCTCCACCGTCAGCAGGGGCGTCCCTTCGTACACCGCGCGCGCGGCCTCACCCATCACCTTCGCCAGCAGACGATTGACCACGAAGCCTGGGGCATCGGCGGTGAGGACGGCATTCTTGCCGAGGCCCTTCGCCACTACGAAGGCCGTCGACAGCGCTTCGTCGTTCGTCTGCGGGGTGCGGACGATCTCGATCAGAGGCATCACCGCGACGGGGTTGAAGAAGTGGAATCCGACCAGTCGTTCGGGGTGGGCGAGGTTCGCACCGATCTCCTCGACCGACAGCGACGAGGTGTTGGTCGCGAGGATCGCGTCGGCGGAGACGATCCGCTCCATCTCACCGAAGACCTGCTGCTTCACGCCGACCTCTTCGAACACCGCCTCGATCACGAAGTCGCAGTCCGCGTAGAGGGTCTTGTCGGTGGTGCCGGTGACGAGAGCACGAAGGCGGTTCGCGGTGTCGGCGTCGAGACGCCCCTTGGCCTCGAGCGTGCCGATCTCCTCGTGGATGTGGGCGACGCCCTTGTCCACGCGATCCTGGTCCAGGTCGGTGATGAGCACCGGCACCTGCAGCTTCCGCACGAAGAGCAGGGCGAACTGGCTGGCCATCAGACCGGCGCCGATGATGCCGACCTTCGTCACCTTCTTCGCCAGTGCCTTGTCGGGCGCGCCGACCGGTCGCTTCGCCCGCTTCTGCACCAGATCGAAGGCGTACATCGTCGCGGCGAACTGATCGCCCACGACGAGGTCGGCCAGCGCCTCGTCCTCACGGGCGAAGCCTTCGGCCTTCGTGCCGCTGCGCGCCTTGTCGAGCAGGTCGAGGGCGATGTAGGGCGACCGGGGCACGGTGCCGATCTTCGATTCGAGCATGCCCCGCGCCATCTTCACCGCGATCGGCCACTTCGTGAGGCGCTCGATCTTGCCCGGCTCGTTCCTCCGCTCCACCTTCACCGCACCGCTCAGCACGCCGTCGGCCCAACGGAGCGAGTCTTCGAGGTAGTTGGCCGCGGGGAAGATCGCATCGACGATCCCGTAGTCGTAGGCCTGCTGCGGCTTGAGCATCCGGTTCTGCTTCAACGGGTTCGAGATGACGACCTCGAGCGCATTCTCGATGCCGATGAGGTTCGGCAGCAGATAGGCCCCGCCCCATCCCGGGATGATGCCCAAGAAGACCTCGGGGAGGGCGATCGCGGCGGCCGAGGCGTCGACGGTCCGGTAGGTGGAGTTCAGCGCGATCTCGAGTCCGCCGCCGAGGGCGAGGCCGTTGACGAGCGCGAAGGACGGCACGCCGAGATCGGAGAGCTTGCCGAGCACGTGGTGACCCAGCTGCGCGATGAGGCGCGCGGTCTCCTTCGAGTCGACCTTCGAGATGTCGCTGAGGTCGGCACCGGCGGCGAGGATGTACTGCTTGCCGGTGATGCCGACGGCCTGGATCTCCCCGGCGTCGGCACGCTTCCGCAGGGTGTCGAGCGTCGTGCCGAGCTCGGTCAACGTCGCCGGTCCGAGGGTATTGGGGCGGGTGTGGTCGCGCCCATTGTCGAGGGTGATGAGAGCGAGCACCGAGCCGGAGGGCAGTCGGATGTCGCTGACGGGGGAGTGGGTGATGACCTCGTCGGCCGCGAGCGCGGCCAACGGGGAGAAGTCGATCTGACCGTATTGCTCAGAAGCGGTGTTCGTCATTGATGCGTCTTCCCTTACTTGCGCTTCTTGCCGTCGTAGTGGGGGTTCTCCCAGATGACCGACCCGCCCTGTCCGAGCCCGACGCACATGGCCGTCAGTCCGTACCGGACATCGGGGCGTTCGGCGAACTGCGCGGCGAGCTGGATCATCAGACGCACGCCCGAGGCGGCCAGCGGATGCCCGAAGGCGATCGCCCCGCCCCACGGGTTGACCCGTGGGTCGTCATCGGCGATGCCGAAGTGGTCGAGGAAGGAGATGACCTGGATCGCGAACGCCTCGTTCAGCTCGAAGAGCCCGATGTCGGTGATCTTCAGCCCGGCCTTCTGCAGCGCCTTCTCCGTGGAGGGGATGGGGCCGATTCCCATGATCTCCGGCTGCACACCGGCGAAGGCGAACGAGACCATCTTCATCTTCGGACGGAGTCCGAGATCCTTCACCGCTGCGCCGCCGGCCAGGAGCGACATCGTCGCTCCGTCCGTGAGGGGAGAAGAGGTACCGGCCGTCACTCGACCGTGGGGGCGGAACGGCGTCTTCAGTCCGGCGAGGTCTTCCATGGTCGTCTGCGGCCGGCGGCCCTCGTCCTCGGTGGCGAGGCCCCACGCGCCGTCGGCCCCCTTGATGGCCACGGGCACGAGGTCCGACTGGATCTTCCCCGCGTCGTACGCGGCCTGCACCTTGTGCTGGCTCAGCATCCCGTAGCGATCGGAGCGCTCCTTCGTCAGGTGCGGGAACCTGTCGAAGATCCGCTCCGCCGTGACACCCATGTTGAGCGCCCCGGGGTCGACCATCTTCTCGGCGACGAAACGTGGGTTGGGATCGGCGTTCCCCCCGATCGGGTGATGGCCCATGTGCTCCACGCCACCGGCGAGGGCGAGGTCGTACATCCCGACTCCGATGGAGGCGCCCATCGTCGTCACGCTCGTCATCGCGCCCGCGCACATGCGATCGATCGCCAGCCCCGGCACCGTCTGCGGAAGCCCGGCGAGGAGCGCGACGCTGCGGCCGAGGGTCAGCCCCTGATCGCCGGTTTGAGAGGTCGCGGCGATGGCGACGTCGTCGATTCGCTCCTTCGGCACCGAGGGGTTTCGCTCCATGAGCCCGATGGTCGCCTTCACGGCGAGGTCATCGGCTCGGGTGTTCCAGTACATGCCCTTCTCGCCGGCGCGTCCGAAGGGGGTACGCATGCCGTCGACGAAGTAGACGTCCGAAAGCTCGGCCACAGATAGCCTCCAAAGATCGGGGATGTCTGAAGCCTAGATTCGCCGCTTCGGCGGGCGGAATCGGTTGGGTCGAATCTACGAAGCCGGTTCCGAGCCGTCCGAGCTCGATTGCACGGAATCGACAAAGGCTTGGGCGATGATGTGTGCGGTCTGCTCAATCTGCCACGGTCTGGCGCCCGCATCAGCGAGCGCGGCGCCGATGGTCGCGGCCGTCGTCGGCTCGGGCGGCGCCCATGCGAGTCGGCGCAGCAGATCGGGGGTCAGCAGATTCTCGGTCGGCATCGACAGCTCACCCGCTCGCGCCTCGACGGCCGGGCGAGCGGCCTTCAACCGTGCATCGGCGCCGGGATTGCGGTCGGGCCACGCGCGGGGCGGCGGCATCGAGTCCGTGCTCGGCACACGCTCACGAGGGAGATCGTCGTCGTTGCGTCCGGCTTGGATCGCCTCCCACCACCGGTCGAGCTGACTGCGACTCGCGCGGCCGGTGAACTCCTTGACCCCAGCGAGTTCGTGCTTGCTGGCGGGATCGGCACGAACTGCCGCGACGAGGGCACGATCAGGGACCAGTCGCCCGGGTGCGACATCCTGCTCCCTCGCATACTCCTCCCGCGCCGTCCACAATGCCCTCGCCACCGCGAGTGCCCTGCGCCCCCGCACGGTGTGCAATCCGCTCAAGCGCCGCCACGGCTCCTCCCGCACCGGCTTCGGCTCACGGGCCAGCACCGCCTCGAACTCCTGCCGGGCGAACTCGGTCTTGCCCTGCTCGACCAGCTCGTGCCCGAGGGCGTCTCGCACGTCGATCAGGTGCACGACGTCGAGCGCGGCGTACTCGAGCCAGGACTGAGGCAGGGGTCGGGTCGACCAGTCGGCAGCCGAATGCGCCTTCGCCAGGGAGATCCCGAGCGTGTCCTCCACGACGGCGCCGAGCCCCACCCTCTCGTGGCCCAGGAGACGGGCGGCGAGCTCGGTGTCGAAGATCACGGGGGGTTCGAGCCCGAGCTCGCGGAGCGAGGGCAGATCTTGACTTGCGGCGTGAAGGATCCATTCCACCGAGCCGACCGCTTCCTGCAGGGGCGTGAAGTCGTCGATGGCCGGCGGATCGAAGAGGAACACCCCGGCGCCTCGGCGGAAGATCTGCACCAGGTAGGCGCGCTGCGAGTAGCGGAAGCCGGAGGCGCGCTCGACGTCGACCGCGACGGGCCCGGACGCGTCGGAGAGAGCGGCGACGGCGCGCGCGAAGGACGCCGCATCGGCGATGGGGACGTAATCAGCCACGCGTGGTCCTTCGCGGACCGAAGACGGCGATGTCCTCCGAGCCCGGCGGCAACCCGGCGAGCATGCAGACCAGCTCGCCCCACGCCTCGACGTGGGGCCGCATGTCGCCGCTCGGCGACCACGAGGCGCGGAGCTCGATCTGCGCGCCGTCGCCCTCGTCGGCGAGGGAACCGAAACCCTTCGACAGCGTCTTGGTCGCTGTCCCCGAGGCGGAGTGGTAGGGCGCGCGCCGGGAGTCGAGGGCGTCGATGAGCCATGACCAGGCGACGTCGGCAAGCAGCGGGTCGACGCCGATGTCGGGCTCGAGGGGCGCCTGCGCGAAGCACACGATCCGCCAGGCACCGCCCCAGGCCGCCGGCTCGCTGTCGTCGTGGAGCAGGATGAAGCGTCCGGTCCCGAAGGCGGAGTCGCCCTGCTCTTCGTCGGGGCGGACATCCCCGGCCAGTGCGACGGAGTCGGGGGCGAGCCCGGAGGGGGCGGGGATCTCGCGCACGACGAAGTCCTCACGGAACGAGGTGCCGCGCACAGCCTCGGCGGCGCGGACGAACGCCGTGGTCGCCGGAGGTCGTTGGTCAGCCACGCGGACAGACTAGAGTGAACGCTCGATGGCCGACTCCAGGCGCGCCGCACCCGCCGGCGCCACACCAGGACTGGTCGCGGGGCTCCGCGCCGCGATCGCCGTTCTGAGCGCAGCGCTCGCGGCAGCGCTGGGGATCCTCGGGATCGTGTCGGTACGCGTCGCGCGCCGCGTCGTGACCCCCGCGATGAGGGTGGCCGATACGCGCATCCTCTCCGTCGACCCCGCTGCGCAGACGATCACGCTCTCCCGGACGGAGGACACCGTTCTGCCGGGCCGCTACGGCGTGTTCACCGACGGCGACGTCGGCTATCTCAAGCTCGGGTCAGTCCTCTCGGAGGATCTGGTCAGCGTCAAACGCAAGCTCCTCACGCACGTTCCACCGGGCGCCGCGATCGCCCCGGACGCCGCCTTCAGCGGGTGGTATTACGAGAGTCCCGGCGAACTGCACCTGCCGTTCAGTCCGGAGCTCATCGGCTCGGGAGTGGGGCCCTGTCCCGCCTGGCTCTTCCAGGCCGGTGAGGGTGACACCTGGGTCATCCAGATCCATGGGCGGGGCACGACGCGATCGGAGTGTCTCCGGGCGGTCCCCATCTTCCACGCGCTCGGGATCACCTCACTCGTGGTCTCGTACCGCAATGACGGCGAGGCGCCGCGCAGTCGCACCGGCACCTACACCCTCGGCGCGACCGAGTGGCGCGATGTCGACGCGGCGGTCGGCTTCGCCCGCCGGCGCGGGGCCAGGAAAGTCATCCTCATGGGTTGGTCGATGGGCGGCGCGATCGCCCTCCAGGTATCGCTCAACAGCGCCCATCGCGATCTGATCGGGGGCCTCATCCTCGAGTCCCCGGTCGTCGACTGGCGGGTGGTCCTGGACTACCAGGCCAAACTCCTGGGCCTTCCCGCTCCTGTCACGGGGCTCGCGATCGGCGCGCTCGGTCACGATTGGTCATCGTCCCTCACGGGAACCGGTGCGGCGATTCCGTTCGACCGCTTGGACGTCGTGGCGCGCGCGGCGGAGCTGCGCCACCCCGTCCTGATCCTGCACAGCGACGATGACGGTTTCGTACCGTCCGACGCCTCCCACGATCTGGTCGTCGCCCGCCCCGACCTCGTCGAGCTGATCGTCTTCGACGTCGCCCGGCACACGAAGCTATGGAATTACGACCAGGAGCGGTGGAGCACGGCGATCCGGTCGTGGCTCGGGCGGCAGGGCCTCGGTAGCGACCTCACCGCCCAGGAGTCAGGCGCAGATAGCTGAAGCCGGCCTCGTCGACGAGCATGCCGGCGACGGTCGTCGGCACAGGGTCGGCGAGGGCGAGGAACGGATGTCTCGCGGGCTCGAGCATCGGTGACACGGTCACGCACACCTCATCGACGACGCCCGCCTCGACGAACTGCGTGGCAACGCCCGCACCGCCCTCGCACACCACCCGCCGGAGACCTCGCGCGGTGAGGGTGGCGAGGATCTCCTCGGGAGTCAGCCGCTCTCCGGAGGCGGGCACGCCGACCACTTCCGCCGGCGCGTCGCCCAGCGCGGCGGCCACCACGTCCACGTTGACGTCGGGGCAGAGGATCAGCGCCGGCGGCGCGTCGACGCCTTCCCGGGGTCGCAGCGCCCCCTCGCCGAGCCGGCCCGAGGCGGTGACGATCGCCAGCCGGGCCGTGCGAGGGAGCAGGTAGCCCTCGGCGCGGACCGTCTCGGCCCCGACGACGACAACATCGGCCTCGCGCCGGATCGCACCGAGGATGAACCGGTCCGTCCGCGAACTCAGCGAGGCGCTGGACCCGTGGGCGTCGATGGTGGAACCGGTCACCGTGGTGACGAGGTTGATGCGCACCCACGTCTCCCGCGGCGAGCGGTAGCGCCGCGACATCCAGTCCCTCGCGCCCTGCGTCCCCGGATCGACGCGCTCGAACGTGGGCGGCACGACCTCGGTGATCACCGCCGCGGAGCCCGGAGAGGTGGCCGTCATCCGGCGGCGGCCGCCACCCGCTTGAGCCGCACCTGGCGTTTCGCTCGCCCGAGCATCCCGGTCATTCCGGCGATCCGCAGCGGCGAGACCGCCCGCGTCAGCCCGATGCTCTGCGGGTAGTCGTCGGGGATGGCGAGCACCTCGTCGGCCGACAGCCCGCGCAGTCCCTGCACGAGGATGCTCGCGAAGCCGCGCGTCGTCGGCGCTTCGGCGGGTGCCGTCGCGTGCATCGTCACGACGTCGTCGGAATCGACGTCGACGATGATGTACACCGGCGACTGACACTCCGCCACCCGCTCGCAGAGTTCCGGTCGATCGGCGAATTCAGCCGGCATCTCGGGAAGCTCGTGGGAGTACTCCAGCAGCAGCTGCAACCGCTCGGGTTCAGGAAGCTCGAGGAAATCGTCACGGATCTCCGCGAGCTTCGCCGGAACGGAGGCGGAGCCGGTGGGATCGGGGGACGAAGACGGTGCAGACATCCCCTCCATCCTCCCACGGCTACTGGGCGCGCGAGCGGGAGTGCCTGCGAGGGCGGGAGACGCGTAAGGGGTCAGGCTCGGGGCGAGCCCGCCAGCTCTCCCGGTTCGTCGCCCGACACGATCGGCACCCGCACGGCGCTTCCCCACTCGGTCCAGGAGCCGTCGTAGTTGCGCACATCCGAGAAGCCGAGCAGGTGATGCAACACGAACCAGGTATGACTGGATCGCTCTCCGATCCGGCAGTAGGCCACGATCGGCTCGCCGTCGGTGAGACCGACCTCGTCGCGGTAGATGCGCTCGAGCTCGGCACGCGGCTTGAAGCCGCCGTCCTCGGCGACCGCACGCGCCCAGGGCACATTCTTGGCGGTCGGGATGTGGCCGGCCCGCAGCGCGCCCTCCTCGGGGTAGGCGGGCGCCGTGGTGCGGGTGCCGTTGTACTCCTCGGGCGAGCGGACGTCGATGAGGGGATGTCCCAGGTGTTCCAGCACGTCGTCCTTGTACGCGCGCAGCACCGTGTCGTCACGCTCGATGACGGGGTACTCGGTGGGGGCCGGTGCGGAAACGTCGGTGGTGAGGGGGCGGCCTTCGGCGATCCAGCGATCCCGCCCGCCGTCGAGGAGACGAACGTCCTCGTGGCCGAACAGGGAGAAGACCCAGAGGGCGTACGCGGCCCACCAGTTGTTCTTGTCGCCGTAGATCACGATGGTGTCGTCGCGGGAGATGCCCTTGCGGCTGAGAAGGGCGGCGAAGCCGGCGCCGTCGACGTAGTCGCGCACGACCGGGTCGTTCAACTCCGTATGCCAGTCGACCTTCACCGCACCGGGGATGTGGCCGGTTTCGTACAGCAGCACATCTTCGTCGGATTCGACGACGACGAGTCCGGGAGTGCCGAGCCGCTCCTCGAGCCACGCACCGGTGACAAGGCGACCGGGGTCGGCGTAGTCGGCGAACTTGGGGGACGACGTGTCGAATTCGACGGGCACGGGCACTCCTCAGGGGGACGACGAGACGGGAGGGGGGAAGGGACGGCGTAGGGTGGAACCGTCCCCTCCGAGCCTAGATTCCGCGGCGCGTCGCCGCACCTCGGCTCCCGACATCCGTAAGACGGCGACACAGGACGCTCATGACCGCAACCCGCACCGGCACCGGTGTCGTCCACCTGACCGCCGGCGAGCCCCGGATATCGGGATCGGAGATGGTCGCAGCGCTCACCCCTCCGCCGCAGTTCGCCACCGCCACCTTCGAGTCCTACCGCGCCGACCCCGAGTACCCCTCCCAACAGGAGGCGAAGAACTACCTGCAGACCTTCGCCGGCGGCGGGTCGGCCGGCCCGCAGCGGGGCGGCCTGTTCCGCCGCGCGAAGAAGCAGCCCGAGACCAAGCCCGGGGTGTACCTCGACGGCGGCTTCGGCGTGGGGAAGACGCACCTTCTCGCGGCCGTCTACCACGCGATGCCGGCGCGGAGGAAGTATTTCGGCTCGTTCATCGAGTACACGGCGCTGGTGGGGGCGCTGGGGTACCAGAAGACGGTGGAGCTGTTCCGCGGCACGGAACTCATGTGCATCGACGAGTTCGAGCTCGACGATCCGGGCGACACCATGGTGATGACCCGGCTGCTCGGGGAGCTCGTGGCCGGCGGGACGCGCCTGGCCGCGACATCCAACACTCCGCCCAACGCCCTCGGCGAAGGGCGATTCGCCGCGCAGGACTTCCTCCGCGAGATCCACGCCATGGCTGCGAACTTCGAGACCATCCGCATCGACGGCACCGACTACCGTCATCGCGCGCTGGACGGCCACGCGGTATCGCTCGACATCGCCGCGTACGAGAGCGACATCGCCGACGCGGCTCGGCACGGGCTGGTCTCGGACGACCGCTTCGACGACCTGATCGCACACCTCGCGCGGGTGCATCCCTCCCGCTACATCCGTCTCATCGACGGTCTCGACATGGTCGGGATACGCGAGGTCGGCGTCTTCTCCGACCAATCCGCGGCCCTGCGCTTCGTCGCCTTCATCGACCGGGTGTACGACGCGCAGCTGCCGATCCGGGCGACGGGACTCAGCCTCGACCAGGTGTTCCCGGCAGACATGCTCGCCGGCGGTTACCGCAAGAAGTACCTGCGGGCCATCTCGCGCCTCATCGCCTCCACCCTCGCCTGACGCGATCTGGGCGTCCTCCCGGCGCTTCGCCGGAACGTTCCCGGGCCCCCGAAACGTGATGTTTACCTGGGCACCCGGTGCGTAACCGATGCGAAACACGCGACGCACGGCTCCGGAAACCGTGCGTCAGCACACTGGTTGCCACCCGACGCGACAAATCCTGCGTCCCTGCAGAGAGGTTCTCCTGAGAGATGGATCAAGGCAACACCGCATTCATGCTCATCGCGGCCGCACTCGTCCTGCTGATGACGCCAGGGCTGGCGTTCTTCTACGGCGGACTGGTGAAGGCCAAGAGCGTCATCAGCATGATGATGCTCAGCTTCGGCTCCCTCGGACTCATCGGCGTCCTCTGGGTCCTCTACGGGTACGCCATCGCCTTCCCCGGCTCCGACGGCCTCGTCTTCCCGTGGTCGATCGACTGGTCGGCGCTCGGGCTGACGAGCCTGCTCGAGGTTCCTGAGGGCGCCGCGTACCCGCCGATGGCGTTCGTGGCGTTCCAGGCCACATTCGCCATCCTCACCGTCGCTCTGGTGTCGGGGGCGATCGCCGACCGCGCCAAGTTCGGCGCATGGCTCATCTTCGCGGGCCTCTGGGCGACGATCGTCTACTTCCCGGTCGCCAGCTGGGTGTTCAACTTCGGTCTCGCCGAGGACGGCAGCTTCGCGTACGGCGGCTGGATCACCTACGGCCTCCAGGAGACCTTCGGCGTCGGCGCCATCGACTTCGCCGGTGGGACCGCCGTTCACATCAACGCCGGTGCGGCCGCCCTCGCCCTCGCGCTCGTCCTCGGCAAGCGGGTCGGCTTCCAGAAGGGCGTGCACGTGCCCCACAACCCGCCGTTCGTGCTGCTCGGCGCGGGTCTGCTGTGGTTCGGCTGGTTCGGCTTCAACGCCGGGTCCGAGCTCGCCGCCGACGGCGTGGCGGCCATCGCGTTCGTCAACACCATCGCCGCGCCCGCCGCTGCGCTCCTGGCGTGGCTCGTCGTGGAGAAGATCAAGGACGGCAAGCCCACCTCGGTCGGTGCCGCATCGGGTGCGGTGGCGGGCCTCGTCGCGATCACGCCCGCGTGTGCATCGGTCGACCCGATCTGGGCGATCCTCCTCGGCATCATCGCCGGTGTCGTCTGCGCCCTGGCGATCGAGCTCAAGTACGCCTGGGGCTTCGACGACTCCCTCGATGTCGTGGGCATCCACCTCGTCGGCGGCCTCGTCGGCACGCTCTACCTGGGCTTCTTCGCCAACGGCACGGGCCTGTTCATGGGCGGCGACGGCACGCAGCTCCTCGTTCAGGCGATCGCAGCCTTCGCGGTGCTGGCCTACTCGTTCGCCCTCGCGTGGATCATCGGCTTCGCCATCCAGAAGACGATCGGCTTCCGCGTGAAGAACGAAGACGAGATCGCCGGCATCGACACCGTCGTGCACGGTGAGGAGGGCTACGTGCTCACCGACACCCGCGGCTGATTCACCGCTGTCTCGAAGGGGCGTCGCGCGCGAGCGCGGCGCCCCTTCGCCGTGCGGGAAGGCGGATGTGTCAGGGTAGCCGTGTGGCGAACAGGCGAGGACTCCTGGCGACTCTTCGGCGACTGATCCGAGGGACGTCCCCCGTGACGCCCTCCGTCGACACGGCTCCGGTGGCACCGCCGCGCCGGCTCACGATCGAGTACCGCCCCGACGTTGACGGCACGGCCGACGCCGGGGAGATCGTCTGGACGTGGGTGCCGTACGTCGAGAACGACGGCCGCGGAAAGGACCGGCCCGTCCTCGTGATCGGTCGTCACGGCGCCGACCGGGTGTACGTCGTCCGCCTCACGAGCAAGCCGCACGATGGCGATCGGGACTTCCTCCCGCTCGGCACGGGGGAGTGGGACAGTCAGGGCCGACCGTCCTGGGTCGACATCGAGCAGCTCTACAGCGTCCACGAGACAGGGATGCGGCGTGAGGCGGCGGCGCTGGATCTGCCGCGCTTCACGCGGGTGGCCGAAGCGCTCCGCCGACGGTACGGGTGGAGCTTCTCGCCGCCGACGCGATGACCGGATGTGGTGGGCGATACCAGACTCGAACTGATGACCTCTTCCGTGTGAAGGAAGCGCGCTACCAACTGCGCCAATCGCCCGTCGGCCTCGGGGGCCGGGTAATGATGCTACCGGATGCGGCGGCTCGGGCCGAACCGTGCGGCGGTCGACACGCGGCGTCGGCGACCGGTTTGGAACCGGGGTCGGGATCGGCTAAAGTCAGTCAGGCACCCGGGAAGCCGGGAGCACGCGGATGTAGCGCAGTTGGTAGCGCATCACCTTGCCAAGGTGAGGGTCGCGAGTTCGAGTCTCGTCATCCGCTCGAGTGCGAGGGTCTCCAGAGGGAGACCACGACACGTGGGTCGAACCACACACGGTGGCGTGGCCGAGCGGCTAGGCACCGGCCTGCAAAGCCGTTTACACGGGTTCGAATCCCGTCGCCACCTCCACTCCACAACGAAACAGCCCTCACGGGCGCGATTGGCGCAGCGGTAGCGCGCTTCCCTGACACGGAAGAGGTCACTGGTTCGATCCCAGTATCGCGCACAGAAAAACCCCCGGAAATCCGGGGGTTTTTTGCCTCTACGGCAGGCTCGGGCAGTACCTGGGCGTTACCTGCTCCTCGTTTCGACGGCTGAAGCCTCCACCCACCCTCGCACCTCGGACTCGAGATAGAGGACGACCTTCCCGCGAGCGCCGGTCGGCTTGAAATAGCCCGGACCTTGGCGTCGCTTCCGCAACTGCTTGAGTATTTCCGTGGTCATACCCGGCAAGAGCTCGCATACCTGCTGGGGGGAGAGATAGCGCCCTGTCACGCCTCTCACGCTAGTCGCCCGCACCGAAGTGGCGAGGTTTACTTCGGCGGCACCCCCGACATCGCCGCGTAACCTGTGGGGGTGGACCCGCTCGACGACGTGCAGCAGCCGCGCTGCACCGAATGCGGCACACTGCTAAACGACGCCGCCCGGGATACGCCTGCCGGCAGTGCGGCACCGTGTGGCTGTCGAACGTCCCCTCCCGTCAGTAGACTCGTCGCTGCTCTCGGCCGGAGGAAGGACACCCCGGCCACCCGTGACAAAGAACCGTCGATACGAGGCGCACTACGACCGGTTGAACGATGAGCGCATCGTTCAGACCGCAACCCGGCTAACACCCCTAACACCCATCACACTCCGCCAGCAGGCGTACGGCCCACCGCCGATCCACTGGGAGCGCGGACCGAAGCCCGACGTCTGGGTGTGGATGTCGTGGCAGGAGGCGCCGGCGACGCGCATCTCCGCCGTGGCGATTGGATGGAACGATCGCGTCGTGTGCGTCGAGTGGGAAGCGGTAGGTGGTCCGCGCAGCGTCGTCGTCTGGCGGAATGCCGTTAGTAAGCGCGGCTAGCCCCGCGGCGCGATGAGACAGGACGCCTCGCCGGTGGCATTATCAAACGGCGTTCGCAGCGTGGGGAGCAGGGCATGAAGGACAAGATCGAACAACTCCGCAATCAGGTGACCATCACGGCGGCACTCATCTCCCGCCAGGGGGATCTGCCGCCTGAGGTCAGGGAGAGAGTCGTCAGCGCCCTCGACCGGTGGGCACGGTACTTCGACATAACTGGCGTGCTTCCCGACCAAAGCGGTCAGACAGACTTCCTGCTTTCGGTGATCCTGCGCGAGCGCGAGTACTTCGAGGAGCGGCTCCCAATCCTCCGCGCGCAGGCGGCCTCTGACGATCTGGAGATTATCAACACCGCCTATGCGATGGATGAGCGTCTCAGTATGGCTCTCGACACTCTGCGTGGGGAGCTCGCTATGGCTTCTCGAGCCGAGCAACCCAATGCGCCAGAGCAAGAAGGGTTCAGGGTAGTGACGCTCGACATCTTCGCCGGTGCTCACGCAGTGGTGAACGATTTGACGCGCGATATCGAACAAGCTCGACTCGAGGATCGCTTCTTCAACGAGATGGGGGCCGTTCGCGCGAAGGCCGAGGCGGCACTCTCGGACGCGACGAGAGTTTCCCGGGCTGCGCAGACTCTCGTTGGAGAGGCCGGGGCCGCCACCGAGGCAAAGGAGATCGGTGCATACGCCGAGCGACAATTGCGAGCCGCCGAGTTCTTCCGCTGGGCGACCGTCGTCCTCATCGGTGGAACCGTGCTCGCGGCGCTCCTCGTGCCGCATCCCGAGCCCGGCGACGTCACGGGGACGATCTACCGCATCGCAGTTCTCGCGGGAGTCGCGGGCCTAGCGACCTACATGGGCCGTCAAGCAGCAGTGCACCGCCGCGCCGGCAGCTGGGCCCGTGCGTTGCAGGTGCAACTCCGCACCTTCCCTGCGCTAATGCTCATCACCGACGACGAGAAAACGCGAGCGCGGGTTTTTGAAACGTTCGCGAACAGGGTTCTGGGCGCGCCGCCCGAGGGATCGAAAGCGCCCGCGGACGACGGTCCGGCGATGCAGGCGATCCTGGAGGCGCTCGTGCGCCGCACGCAGTGACTCGAACATGTGTTGAGTAGCTGGCCCGCTGTTAATACGATGGCCCACATGACCGCACCCACGATCGGGGAAGACACGTTTGTAGGCGTGCTCACCCGACTACGGAATTCGAGCAGCAGCGGCGAGCTCGTTACCGAGGGGTTAGAGGTGGAGCTCTTCACCTTCGATCGCCTGGACGGAACCGCTATGCGTGTGGCCTCGCTACGGGAAGTCATCGCGACGGTCGCGGAAGAACTCAGCTTGCGACGGTGATGACGCCGTTCCACTTCCGGATCGACATAGCGATCATCATGAAGATCAGTTCCCAAACGGTGTATATGTAGCCGTCACGAGAAGACGTTCCGCCGGACGGCCGCTCAGGAATCCAGAAGAAGGCGCCCAGGCTCTCATCCTCTCCGGTGGCGAACCATGCGTCGTCCGGTATGGCCGCGCCGCTCACATCGCGGTAGATGCCTCCCGCAGCGTCCTGCGCTTGTGTGCCGACAAGCTCCGCCACCTCGTCCATCGTCCAGGGTTGCAGGGCGCCGGCGTCCACATCTATAAGAGCGAAGTCTGTCCACGAGTGCGCCGCTCGATTGCGCAACGTCCTGATGGTGTTCAGCTGTCGCACCGCTCGGTCCGGCAGAGGGGCGAGAGCCTTCGCGAGCTGTATCTTCTGGCTGATATTGAAGTCGCTGAGGGTGGCCGAGAGGGCGTCGTCCCTCGCCGAGTCAGAGCCGGCGCCCGCGTGGGCGACGATCAACCGCTCCAAGCAAATCTCAACGTACGCGGCTGCCAGGATGGCGACCTCGCGGTCCGATCGCGACGGCAAAGCCCGGACCTCGGCGGCGAAGTCGTATGGCGTAGGGACGGAAGGGGACCGAGGCATGAGGGAAACCGTATCGGGGAGCGCTCCTTGACGCATCTCATCGAGTCCAGCGAAGAAACGCAGAAAGCCCCCTCGAGCCCACCCGATGATGGGTGAGCCCGAGGAGGCTTTCGTATGCGATCAGAGCGTTAGGGCAAGGGTTCGCCCAACAGGGTCCGAAGGTCATCTTCGGAAGAAGCGAACACCACCACTTCGACATCACCATCGGGGTCGACCCCGTCCACCCCCAGACTTCTAGCGGTGAAGACTGCGCACCGTGCGGTCGTTATGACGTCCACCATGCCGTCGTACTCACGCCCGGCTCTGGCAAACCGGCCTCGGGATGGCGGAGTACGACACTGCCGCGACCGCCGCGTCTACGGCTCCTGAATGACCTGAAATGCCCCGCCGCTCCGCCTCACAGGGAGGGGAACGCCGGGGCGTTGGTGCGTCGCTATGGTGGGCGCCATGCCGACTGACTTCTGGGGTCTATTCTGGGCAACCATCCTGCCCAACTGGATCGCCGCTGCCGGTGGTCTGGCCGCGACGCTCCTGGCCATCTACTCTCTTGTGGTCTCGAACCGGGCAAAGAGCACCGCTACCGAGGCCGTGGCTGCCGACAAGGCAACGCGGCGGCACACAGCTGACGCGATCGAAGAGATAGCGAGGCCGCTCCTACCGAGCGAGAACCTGACTCCCAGCGAGACTCTCGTCCCCTCAGGTGATGACGGGACAGTCGAGGAAGAAGCCAACGTGTTGAACCAGGAACGCCTTGAGGCGATGCTGTGGTGGTTGCGGAACGATCACTCCGCGCCGCCCCGCACATGATGCCCTGTCCGAGGGCGAAGCTGCCTGATCGATAGCGTGGCGAGCATGGACCAGCTCACAGCCCAACTCGTCTTCACGATTGCAGCCAGCCTGCTCGGCTTCATCATCTGGCTGCTGATCATGTTCGCCGTGATCCGAGCGGCGGTGCTCAGCGCCCTCCGCAAACACGCCGAGGAGCAGGGGACACCCCTACCCGTTCATCGCGACTGAAGTCAGTGCGCGGCAACGAGCTGCACGCTGGTGTCGTTGAGGATGCGCATCTCGATCACGTCGCCGGGCCGTCACCGGAGGCGTCAAGAGCTGCGTCGGACGAATTGCTTAGTCCACGGCGCCCTGCCACCATGCCTGCCCAAACCCCAACGGCCGGCCCGCTCGCTTCGGCAAAGGCGCGGCACTGCTCGAGCACGTCGCATCGGGCGCAGATCGCCGCCAGGCGATGGAACCCGTCGGGGACGATCGCGTCGGCTGTGAATGCATCGTCGTCGCGGGAGGCGGGCTCTGAGCGTTTCAGCGCGTCGTGCAGCGCCTTATACTCCGCCTCGCCGCGCAGCTTTGGCGACGGCTCGACAGGGGGCTGCCGCCGTGCCGCGAGCTCTTCGTCATCGTCAGCAGGATCGCGTCGTGGCGCGCGCTTCGGGACGAGCGGCATGGCGAGGCCGGCGTCGATCGCAGCGCGACGCATCCGCGCTTGATGCACCGGATCGTTCGCCATGCGATCGCGCCACCACGCGAGCAGTAGCGCCTCGTCGACGACCGTACGACCGCGGGAGTCCTTCGTCATTCCAAGTCCGCTGCGGCGCCACCGTTTGATGGTGTTCACGTCCTTCCGGACACGCTTCGCAGCTTGCTCGCAAGTGAGGAGCGGCATGCCAGCACGCTACGACCCGACGAGGGGTGTCAACGGGCCGCGACGCGCGCATCGGGCACGAACGATCACATTGCGCCGTGGGGAGCGCGACCGTCTGAGGCGCGGAAGGAGTCAACCTGGCGTCGACAACGCGCTGCAGGGTCCTACCGTCCCGCTGGTAGACGATCCCTCAAGTGATGCACTCGAACCCGCGCGAGTCGTCCCGCAGCACTGTGTGACAGCGGGGATAGATGATTTTGGCGAACGCGTCCACCAATCCAGGCTATGTCCCGGCGCCCTTGAGTCGTTACAGTGACGCCAACGACACCGGCTCAATGGGGATGCCGGTGCCAGCAGAACCTGGGGGACACCATGAGCAACAACACGCCTACGCCCGCGCCCGGATGGTACCCGGCACCGCACGCAAACAACGAGCAGCGCTACTGGGACGGTGCGCGCTGGACCGATTGGACGCCCGAGTCCGCAGCGGCGGCCGCGTCAACGCAGCCAGCAACCACCACCGAAACGTCGGTCATGACGGAGCACCCAGGCGTCGCGACCGCCACGCTTCCCGACCCTGAGACCACAACCCCACCGGACGCCGCCAAGAAGAAGGGTCTTCCGTGGTGGGGTTGGGTACTCATCGGACTCGGCGCGCTGATCTTGCTGATCGGCATCATCGGTGCGATCGGAGGTGCTGCCGCGTCACGCACCGCCGCACCCATCGTGTCTGAGGCAGCCGAGGAGGTCGACCCGGTTGGGCCGGCAGCCGAACCTGAGGCGCCACCTGCTCCGGAGACAGCGGACGTGCCTACGGTTACAGGCTCGTCCGTCGCGGACGCGCGCGCCGCGATCGAGGGGGCCGGCTTCACCGCGACATTCCAGCCTGAGGGCGTCGCCGACGACTGGGTCGTGATTTCCGTGCTGCCCGGTGAGGGCACCGAATACACCGTGGGCGAGGACCTTCTCGTCCTCGCGGAGCCGCCCGCGCCAGTCTTGTCGCTGTCGCAGCAGAACGCGGTCGCCGCCGGTGAGCAGTACCTCTCCGTGTTGAGCTTCTCCCGCCAGGGGCTGATCGGTCAGCTAGAGTTCGAGGGCTACTCCACCGAGGATGCGACGTTCGCTGTGGACTACATCGCACCCGACTGGAACGAGCAAGCCGCAGGGAAGGCGCAGGAGTACCTGGACTCCATGGCGTTCAGCCGGCAGGGTCTGTATGACCAACTTGCGTTCGAGGGCTTCACGGACGAGCAGATTAACTACGGTCTAGCCGCGGTCGGCTACTGAGGTGGGTGGCGTCGGGCGGTAGGCGGCGGGATCGCCGGGCCTGATCGCTCGTCGCCCGTACGCCTCCACCGCATACCGGAACTGGACCATCGCCGCCTCGAGGGAGAACTGAACCGTCCCGACGTCGCTGGTCATGAGAACGTGCAGGGTGCCGTCGCCGTTGTCCCACTGCTGGTCGTGTGACATCGTCCGTACCGCTCGGATCATCGAGGGGTGTGAGACGCCGCTGAGGATGCGCCACACCACCTCCCCGTACATGGCAGGAAGTCCGACCGTCCCGGTGGCGTCCCTGACGATCTCGCCGAACCCGACCTTCCAGTCGGAGAGGGTCGGGTCTCTGACACCGGTGCGCTTCACGACGGCCCGGATGTAGTCGATCCGTTTCCGCTTCCACCGCTTCTGTCGTTTCCGATCCTTGTCGACGTTGCGGGACAGTGGGACCTCGTCTTCTGCGACGGACTGGATGAGCATGTTGGCGAGCGCGTCCTCCTCGCTGACCTCCCGCCACACGTTCCGCAGGTGCCGCTCGATGCGCTGTTTCGGGTCATCGGGCGCAAGGATCCACAGAGCAAGCGACGCGGCCTCCAGGGCGCTCCTGGCGACGGGGAAGTGCGCCATGTAGTGCAACTCGAGCTCGCCGTCACTGGGGATGAGGGTGTGGAGAGCGTCGAGGGCGTCTGACGCGTGGATGAGGTAGTTCGTGGCGGCGTGGCTGATCCGAAACCAGTCTGTCGCCTCGTCGTCGAGCGCGAGTTGGCTGCGTGGTTTGATCGTGAACCTGCTCACTCGATCCCATCGAGACAGGGTCGCGGGGATCATCGCGGAGCGCCCCCGGAGACGTTCGATCTTCTGCAGCTCGTCAGGATCGGTGACGGGTAGAGATTGGCGAGCGGTGCCAGGAGTTTCGGTCACCCGCTCAGGGTAGGTGCTGGGACCGACGCTGCCACGGCGCCAGTCGGTCGGCGAGGAGTCTAGGTCGTCGAGGGTTTACGCCCCCACAGCTCGACCACGGGACGATGTCCTAATACGCCTTCCGAAGCGATCAAGAGAAACAGAGGAACGAGCGCGACCCGAGCCGCTGACGGCGTCCGGCCCTTCGCAACCCCTCGCCCGCGGGGGCGCCGCACATTACCATCGGCGGCATGGACAGACCGGGCGACCTCAACGACCATCTCCGCGAAGACACCAACACCAGCGACCCCGATGTGAACGTTTCCGACACACCGGACGGCAGCCCGCTGGGGGGCTCGATGGGCGACGCGCTGGTGGACCAGACGCGGAACATCATCCCCGAGACATCCGAAGACCCCGTCGTCGACGATGAGGCCCACCGCGACGAGTGAGGATCCGGCGGATGCGCTGATCAGCCGCATCCGCACGGGGCTCCGCGACATCGCCGACTCGGAGCGCGCTGCCGGTCAGCAGGCCTACATGAAGTCGGCGATGCCGTACCTCGGCGTCACCGTGCCGGGCGCCCGACAGGTCGCGCAGGACGCCGCGAGAGGCGTCGACGCCGAGACCCTCCTCGTCGCCTCGCGGCGCCTGTGGGACGACGCCACCCACCGCGAGGAGCGGTATGCGGCGATGGCACTCCTCCGGCCGCGGGCGCTGCGCGGAGACCCTCGGCTGGTACCGCTCGTCGAGCACCTGGTGCGCACCGGAGCATGGTGGGACTACACCGATGAGCTCGCGCACCGGCTGGGCGACCTCCTTGACGTGCGGCCTGTCGAAACCGCCGCCCTGCTGAGGCAGTGGGCGTCGGATGACGACATGTGGATCCGGCGGGTCGCCATCCTCGCCCAACTCGGTCGGCGCGCCCGCGTCGACGCCGAACTCCTCGCCGACGTCATCGAACCGAACGCCTCCGACTCGGAGTTCTTCATCCGAAAGGCCATCGGATGGGCGCTCCGCGACTACGCCCGCGTGGATCCGGAATGGGTCCGCGCCTTCGTGGCCGACCACGCTCTCAGTGCGCTGTCCACCCGCGAGGGGCTCAAGCACCTCTGACGTCGACCGCTACGCTGCGAGCGTGACGGAACAGACGCGCAACCGCACCGCCTCGTCGGCCTCGGCCCCGGCCTCCGCAGCGACATCCCAGAAGCCGCCGGTCGTCCTCGGCCTGCTGCCGTTCGCCGGAGTCGTCCTGTTCCTGATCGCCGAGGTCGTCGGCTTCGTCCTCACCGGCGGCGACGGGTTCCTGCGGTGGACGACCATGAATGCCGTGCTCTTCCTCATCGGCTCGTCGTGCATGGGCAACGGGATCGCGCACCTCTTCTTCGGGCCGGTCATCGCCCGTTCCATCGGGTGGCAGCCGGGCCCGTTCCAGTTCGAAGTGGGCGCGGCGAACCTCGGGATCGGGATCGCAGCGATCGTCGCGGGCGCGGCGTTCGAGCCGGATGCCTGGTTGGCGCCGATCCTCGCCGCCGCGATCTTCCTCTTCCTCGCCGGCGCAGGGCACATTCGTCAGATCGCCACCGCGCGGAATCTGTCGATCAACAACGCCGGGCCCATCCTCTTCCTCGACTTCCTCATGCCCGCCGTCGCTCTTGCCCTGTGGGTGTGGCTGACGCTGTCCTGACACGGGCCGCACCGGGGGAGCAACCGCTCAACCCGGCCACCGCCGCCAGGGCGACGACCGCTGCGCCGACGGTCATCCGTGATCTCACCGCACGAGCCTGGTGCCCGCGAGGAACCTCATCGACCTGACTAGACTGTGCGCATGGATTCCCGGCGCAGCACCGCGGCACTCGCCGCCCTGGTCGGCACGCGAACGCTCGACGCCTGAGCGGGCAGGGCGCTTCGCGCGCCCGAAGCTGAGAACGTGACCGACCATCCCGTGACCGAGCCTCTGGAGAACCCTGTGACTGACGTCTCCTCGTCGGACGCGCCTGCGCGCGCCGACGGATTCGCCCTCTTTACCGACAAGTCCATCATCGCGATGCGCGTCAACGGCGAGCCGAAAGACCTCGCCACGCTCATCAGCGACGCCGACGTGGTCGAACCGATCACGATCGACAGCCCCGAAGGCCTGTCGATCCTTCGTCACTCGACCGCCCACGTCCTCGCGCAAGCCGTTCAGCGCATCACCCCGCAGGCGAACCTCGGGATCGGTCCGCCGATCACCGATGGGTTCTACTACGACTTCGGCGTCGAGCACCCCTTCACTCCCGAGGACCTCAAAGCCATCGAGAAGGAGATGCAGCGCATCGTCCGCGAGGGTCAGCGGTTCGTGCGCCGCGTCGTGACCGACGACGAGGCGCGCGTCGAGCTCGTCGATGAACCCTTCAAGCTCGAGCTCATCGGCCTGAAGGGCGCGTCGTCCGCCTCGGCCGCGGAAGGCGCCGCAGTGGAGGTCGGTGCGGGTGAGCTGAGCATCTACGACAACGTCGATCCCCGCTCGGGCGAGACGGTCTGGAAGGACCTCTGCCGCGGGCCGCACCTGCCGAACACCCGGCTGATCGGCAACGGCTGGGCGTTGCAGCGCGTGGCCGGCGCGTACTGGCGGGGCAGCGAGAAGAACCCGCAGCTCCAGCGCATCTACGGCACTGCCTGGGCGTCGAAGGACGACCTGCGCGCCTACCAGCATCGACTGGAGGAAGCGGCCAAGCGCGACCACCGCAAGCTCGGCAAAGAGCTCGACCTCTTCTCCTTCCCGGACGAGATCGGCTCCGGGCTGTCGGTGTGGCACCCCAAGGGTGGGCTCGTGCGGGGCGAGATGGAGCAGCACGCCCGCCGGCGTCACATCGAGGGCGGGTACACCTACGTCTACACCCCGCACATCTCCAAGCAGGACCTCTTCCTGCAGTCCAACCACCTCGTCACCTACAAGGAGGGGATGTTCCCCCCGATCCGGCTCGACGAGGAACGGGACGGCTCGGGCCAGGTGACCAAGCAGGGCGTCGACTACTACCTCAAACCGATGAACTGCCCGATGCACATCCTCATCTACAAGGAGCGTGCCCGCAGCTACCGCGACCTGCCGATGCGGCTGGCCGAGAACGGCACGGTGTATCGCAACGAGTTGTCGGGGGCGCTGCACGGCCTCACCCGCGTGCGCGGGTTCACTCAGGACGACTCGCATCTGTTCGTCACTCCCGAGCAGCTCGAAGCCGAGGCGACCGAGGTGCTGGAGTTCGTCCTCTCGATGCTGCGCGACTTCGGTCTCGATGACTTCGAGCTCGAACTGTCGCTGCGCGACGACGAGAAGGAGAAGTGGATCGGTTCGGACGAGTTCTGGGAGTACTCCACGAACGCGTTGCGCAACGTGGCGGTGGCGAGCGGCCTGAAGCTGACGGAGGTGCCGGGCGAAGCGGCGTTCTACGGTCCGAAGATCGACTTGAAGACCAAGGACGCAATCGGACGGGTGTGGCAGCTCTCGACGGTGCAGGTGGACGTGAACCTTCCCGAGCGGTTCGAGCTCGAATACACGGGCCCTGACGGCGAGAAGCACCGGCCCATCATGATCCACCGCGCGCTGTTCGGGTCGATCGAGCGCTTCTTCGCGATCCTGCTGGAGCACTACGCCGGGGCCTTCCCGGTGTGGCTGGCGCCCGTACAGGTCGTCGGGGTTCCCGTGGCGGAGGAGTACGCCGACTACCTCGACGACATCGTCGGTCGGCTTCGCCGGGCGGGGGTGCGCGCCGAGGTCGACCACAGTGACGATCGGATGCAGAAGAAGATCCGCACCCACACCACTCACAAGGTGCCTCTCCTGCTCATCGCAGGGGAGCAGGACCGCTCGGGCGGCACTGTGTCGTTCCGCTTCCGCGACGGCACTCAGGAGAACGCGGTGCCCATCGAGGACGCCGTCCGCCGCGTGCGCGCAGCGATCGACACCCACGCACTGGTGAACTCCGCGGAGGACTTCGGTGACTGACGCGCGCCGCGGCGGCGACGGGGGCGAGGAGCGCCTCGTCGCCGCCGCGGAACTCGCCGGGGTTCCCGATGAATTCCAGCGTTTGTGGACACCACACCGAATGGCGTACATCCAGGCGGGGCCCGAGCCGCTTCGGGAGGTGTGCCCGTTCGACGAGGCGCCGTTGAAGTCCGACGAAGACGGCCTCATCGTGGCCCGTGGAGTCACCGCATACGTGCTGTTGAACCTCTTCCCCTACAATTCAGGTCACCTCCTCGTCTGCCCGTATCGGCACATCGGCACGTACGACGAGGCGACGGCCGAAGAGGTCGCGGAGATCGGCGCGCTCACTCAGACCGCGATGCGTGTGCTGCGGCAGGTGTCGCGATGCGAAGGATTCAACATCGGGATGAATCAGGGCGCGGTGGCAGGAGCCGGTGTTGCAGCGCACCTCCACCAGCACGTGGTCCCGCGGTGGGCCACCGATGCGAACTTCTTCCCGATCATCGCCAAGACCAAGGCGCTGCCGCAGCTCCTCGGGGACGTCCGACGCGCCGTCGCGGAGGCCTGGCCGTCCTGAGCCCGCCGCTTCTTGTGGAGAGCGTCCGGGTTTCCCCTTCGCTGACGGATACCGTTGCGGGCATGCCGACCCGCCGTTCCGTGTTCTTCGCTCCACTCCTCGTCGCCACCCTGGCGTGCGTCACGGGGTGCGCCGCGGCTGCGCCGGCGGAGGAACCGGAGCGGGAATCGGCGACGCCCGCGGCGACACGGGCACCCACTCCCGGCCCGACGCCGATCGGCACAGCGGAGCCGGCCACGGAGGAACAGATCGCGGCCGCCATGGCGGAGCGGGAAGCGTTCATCCGTGAGCAGGGACTGCCTCTCGACGGCTCACCGCTCGTCGCCGTCACGCCGGCGCAGCGGGCGTTCATCGCCGAACAGCGTGCCTACGTCGAGTCGCAGGGCGGCACCTGGGATGCCCAGTCCGAAAGCCTCTCCCTCGCCCTGACGGCCGACGCATGCGAGACGGCGATCCTCAACTACCACCGCGTCGACGCGTCGGTCCTGCAGGTCCACGTCGCCTCCTCGCCGCTCTTCACCGCGATCATCCCGGGCGACCTCGCGGAACCCGAGCGTCTGACCGCGGAGCGGAACGTCGCCAGCATCATGGTGTTCGGCACTGGCTTCCTGTGCCCCGACGACGCTTCCGGCTGGCAGCAGGCGTTCGCGGAGACCTACGGCTGAGCCACCGCGTCAGCGGACCTGCGCGACCTCGAACTGCATGCGCGGGTGAGCATAGAACTCCTGGGCTTCGATGAGCTGCAGTTCCCGCTCACCCGACTCGAGGGTCGTGGTCAGGAGATCGAACACGCTGGAGACGGTGCGGGCGAGGGCTTCGGCGGCACTCCCCGTGCGCAGGTAGTGCGCGGTGAAGAGGGCCGCGGTGACATCCCCCGACCCGTTCGCCTTCATCGGCAACTGCGGCGTCTGCACGATGAAGGCTCCGCTGTCGTCGACCGCCAGCATCTCCAGCGTCCCCTCCTCCCGCTCCGGCCGCTCCACGCTCGTGACGAGCACGGTGCGCGGACCCATCGCCCGAGCGGCGTCCACGGACTCGAGGGTCGACTCCAGCGACAGCGGGTCGGTGCCGGTGAGGAAACCCAGTTCGAACTGGTTGGGGGTGATGATGTCGGCGACGGGGACCACTCGCTCCCGGAGCAGCACCGGGATGGCCGGCGCGACGAAGCACCCCGACTTCGCGTTGCCCATCACCGGGTCGCAGGCGTACACGGCCTCAGGGTTCGCCTCCTTGACCCGACGGACGGCGTCGATGATGACGTCGCCGATCCCTTCGCTGCCCTGGTAGCCCGAGAGCACCGCGTCGATCTGCGGGAAGACGCCGCGCTCCTCCACGCCGGTGAGCACCTCGGCGACGTCAGCGGGCGGGATCAGCGGCCCGCGCCACGCTCCGTAGCCGGTGTGGTTGGAGAAGTTCACGGTGTACACCGGAAGCACCTCGACACCGAGGCGCTGCAGCGGGAAGACGGCTGCGGAGTTTCCCACGTGTCCATAGGCGACGGCGGACTGGATGGAGAGGATTTTCACGGAGTCATCCTTCGGTGAGGGCCGCGGCGCGCACCGCGGCGGAGAGGTCGCGGGCGAGGCTCGCCGCAAGGGAATCGTCGAGATCGTGCACGGTGAGCCGGAGGTGCCGACTGGGCTGGTCGGCCCGGAGTGCGAACTGGTCACCGGTGCGCGCCAGCCATCCGCGCCGCATCAACTGCTCCGACACCGCTCGGGCGGAAGCGCCGGTGTCCACCCAGAGATTGAGGCCGTCGTGGGCGACCGCGTCCACTCCCTGATCGGTGAACAGGGCGGCCACCGCCCGGTTGCGTTCGGAGTAGTGAGCAGAAGCGCGCGCGATCATTCCGCGGGCGGCGGGATCGGTCAGCTGAGCCAGCGCCAATCGCTGCAGGAGGTGGCTGACCCACGTGGTGCCCGGGCTCAGACGCGTCGCGAGGCGAGTCGCCGTCTCGGGGTCGGTGGCGGCGAGAGCGAGGCACATGTCCGGCCCGAGGAACTTCGACACCGACCGCACGAGCGCCCATCGCCGGTGCGCGGGCGAGATCAGCGAGCGATACGGATGCCGCGACAGAAGCGAGAAATGGTCATCCTCGACGATGAGGACGAACGGATGCTCCGCGAGAACCTCCCGCAGCGCCGACGCTCGCTCGGCGGACATCCCGGCTCCCGTCGGATTCTGGGCCCGGGGAGTGCAGACGATCGCCCGCACGCCCGCATCGAGCGCGGCCTGCAGACCCGCCACCGTCATGCCCTCCTCGTCGACGGGGACAGCCACGGGACGATAGCCGCCGACGCGCACGGTGTGGATCGCCGAGAGGAAGCAGGGGTCTTCGAGCGCCACCGCGTCATCGCGCGTGAGGGCTTGGGCGAGGAGTCGCTCGAGGGCGTCCACAGCGCCGTTGGTCACAGTGACGTGCACGTCGCGGGGGAGAAGGTCGGGGGCGAACCAGTCGTGCGCCCACGCAGCGAGGTCCTCGTCGACGACCGGCTCGCCGTAGAGGACCGGGCGTGAGGCGATGCGCCCGAGGATCGGCGCCAGGTCGGGGATGAGAGCGGGGTCGGGGTTCCCCGTGCCCACGTCGCGGAGAACGGTGTCGCGGGCGAATCCCTCCTGCGGCAGCGGCGCCCGTTCGGCGACCCGCGTACCACCGCGACCCCGAGAGATCACCACCGCCGCCTGCGCGAGCTGGCGATAGGCGGCGACGACGGTGTTCCGGTTGACGCCCAGCGCCCGAGCAAGATCCCGCACCGAGGGGAGTGCTTCCCCCGGGGGGAAGACGCCCTGCTCGACGAGAGCCCGGATGCTGCCGGCGATCTCGGCCGCAGTGGTGCCACTGATCCGCCGCGGCGTGTCGATCGTCGTCATCGTGATCAGCCTACGCCGTAGGACATGGTAATTTCTGGCCTAGGTCAAACACGTTCAACCCGAACCGACCGCCCCGCACGAGAGGAATCATCATGAGCGCACCCACCACCGGCTCCACCCGGGTGAAGCGCGGCCTGGCCGAGATGCTGAAGGGGGGCGTCATCATGGACGTCGTCACCGCCGAGCAGGCGCGCATCGCCGAAGACGCCGGTGCCGTCGCGGTCATGGCACTCGAGCGGGTTCCCGCAGACATCCGCGCGCAGGGCGGGGTCGCCCGAATGAGCGATCCCGACCTCATCGACGACATCATCGCTTCGGTCTCCATCCCCGTCATGGCGAAGGCCCGCATCGGGCACTTCGTCGAGGCGCAGGTGCTGCAGGAGCTCGGCGTCGACTACATCGACGAGTCCGAGGTCCTTTCCCCCGCCGACTACGTCAATCACATCGACAAGTGGCGCTTCACCGTCCCCTTCGTCTGCGGCGCGACCAACCTCGGTGAGGCGCTGCGACGGATCACCGAGGGCGCTGCGATGATCCGCTCGAAGGGCGAGGCCGGCACGGGCGACGTGTCGGAGGCGACGAAGCACATCCGCACCATCACCGCCGAGCTCAATCGCCTCCGCTCCCTGACCCACGACGAGCTGTACGTCGCGGCGAAGGAACTGCAGGCGCCGTACGATCTCGTCGCCGAGATCGCCGAGACCGGGAAGCTGCCTGTCGTCCTCTTCACTGCCGGGGGAGTGGCGACCCCCGCCGACGCCGCGATGATGATGCAGCTCGGCGCCGACGGCGTCTTCGTCGGCTCCGGCATCTTCAAGTCCGGCAACCCGCGCGAACGCGCGGCGGCGATCGTGAAGGCCACGACCTTCCACGACGACCCGAAGGTGATCGCCGAGGTCTCGCGGGGGCTCGGCGAAGCCATGGTCGGAATCAACGTCTCCGATCTGCCTGCGCCGCACCGGCTCGCCGAGCGTGGCTGGTAGGCCCCGCGTCGGCATCCTCGCCCTGCAGGGCGATATGCGCGAGCACGCGCACGTGCTCGCCGATCTCGGAGCAGAGGTGTCGCTCGTGCGCCGTGCGTCGGAGCTGAGCGAGGTCGACGGTCTGGTGATCCCCGGCGGGGAGTCCAGCGTCATCGACAAGCTCAGCCGCACCTTCGGTCTGCAGCGACCGCTGCGCGCGGCGATCGCAGAAGGACTGCCGGTATACGGCACGTGCGCGGGGATGATCCTCCTCGCTGACCGCATCGTGGACGGCATCACGGGCCAGGAGAGCTTCGGCGGTATCGACATCACCGTGCAGCGGAACGCCTTCGGACCTCAGACCGAATCCTTCGAAACCGATCTCGACGTCACCGGCATGACGGGGGGCCCGGTGCGGGCCGTGTTCATCCGCGCGCCCCTCGTCAGCGAGGTGGGGTCGGCGGCCACGCCGATCGCGGCGCTCGATGACGGACGCGTGGTCGCCGTAGAACAGGACGCGCTCCTCGCCACGGCGTTCCACCCGGAGGTATCGGGTGAGACGCGCTTTCATCGGCGTTTCCTGGCGACGGTGGCAGCGCGCTCGTGACGGCGCGCGCCGCTCTCAGCGGGCGGCGACGGCCTGGATGTCGCTGAGGCGGCCGATCGCGGCAAGGGTCCGGTCGATGTCGTCGTCGGTCGTCGCCCAGGACGACATCGAGCAGCGGATCACCGCCTCGCCCCGCCATTGCGCGCCCGTCACCGCGGCGGTGCCCTCTTCGAGGATCGCCGCGCCGAGGGCGACCGTCGCGGCGTCGTCGTGCAGGCGGAACATCACCTGCGTGAACACCACGTCGTTCACCACGGTGACGCCGGGAAGCGCCCGGAGACCCTCCGCGAGGCGGCGGGCGTTGTGCACCAGCCGCGCCACGAGGTCGGCCACGCCCTGCCGGCCGAGGCTCGCCAGCGCCGCCCACACCGGCACGCCCCGCGCCCGGCGAGAAAGCTCGGGCGTGACATCCCACGGATCGAGGCTTCCGTACATCAGGTAATCGCCGCCGGTTCGGAACATCGCGATCGAATCCGCCGGATCGCGGACGATCGCCATCGCGGAGTCATACGGCACGTTGAGCGTCTTGTGCGCGTCGGTCGTCCAGGAGTCCGCGGCGGCGGCGCCCGCAGTCAGCGCTTGGGTCTCGTCCGACGCGGCGGCCCAGAGTCCGAAGGCGCCGTCGACGTGCACCCACGCGCCCGCGCGGTGGGCAAGGGGGATCAGCTCTTCGAAGGGGTCGAAGGCTCCGGTATGAACCTCGCCCGCCTGGAGACACACGATGACCGGATCATCCGTGGTCTGAAGCGCTTCGGCGAGGGACGCGGGCACCATGCGGCCTTCGTCGTCACTCTCGACGACGATCAGGTCGGCGGCGCCCAGCCCCAGGAATCGGGCGGCGCGATCGATCGAACCGTGACGGTCGCGCCCCACGACGAGCCGGACGCGCGCCGCGCCGTGCAGACCGCGCTCGGCGAGATCCCAGCCGCGGCGGCGGAGGAGCGCGTGCCGCGCGATCGCGAGGCAGCAGAAGTTCGACACCTGGGCGCCCGTGACGAAACCGACCGAGGCGTCCGCCGGGAGACCGAGGATGTCGAGCAGCCAATCCGCGGCGACGCTCTCGATGGCGACGGTCGCGGTGGTCATCGTGCTCGAGCCGGAGTTCTGATCCCACGCCGATACGAGCCAGTCCGCCGCGAGAGCGGCGGGGAGCGTCCCGCCGATGACGAATCCGAAGAAGCGCCCGCCGGGGATCGCGACGAGCCCGGGGTCGGCGTCGGTGGCGAGCGTGCGGACGACGTCCGCGGGCGGGGTCGGCCGGTGGGGGAGGGGGCGGCTGAAGCGCGCCCGCATCTCCTCCAGGGTCGCGCGCGGCCACACCGGTCGGTCGGCCAGGGTTGAGAGGAACTCGAGGGCGGCCTCACGCGCCGCGTCGAGCGCTTCTTCGCGCTCATTCATGGCGACAGTGTCCCACCCGCCGGCGGTGCCCGACAACGGGTCCTTCGTCGGGGGCGCTGCTTCCCCGTCGCCTCCGTCCCCCCGCGAGAGTGCTTCTGGACGCCGAGGGTGCGGGGTTCACCCGGATTCTCGGCGCCCCGATGCACTCTCGCGGGGAGGTGGGGGCGGAGGGGGGCGCGCCAGCAGGCGCGAGGGAGGCACGAAAGGCGGGGGAGCGGGCGCGGGTAGAATCGGCGGCATGTCCGGCCACTCCAAGTGGGCGACGACGAAGCACAAGAAAGCCGTCATCGACGCGCGCCGCGCCAAGTCGTTCGCCAAGCTCATCAAGAACATCGAGGTCGCCGCGAAGATCGGCGGTGCCGACCTCGCAGGCAACCCCACCCTCTACGACGCGGTCCAGAAGGCGAAGAAGACCTCTGTTCCCAACGACAACATCGACCGCGCCATCAAGCGCGGCGCGGGCATCGGCGGCGAGGCCGTCGAGTACACCTCGATCATGTACGAGGGCTACGGCCCGAACGGGGTCGCGCTCATGATCGAGTGTCTGACCGACAACAAGAACCGCGCCGCCGCCGAGGTGCGCACCGCGCTCTCCCGCAACGGCGGCAACCTCGCCGACCCGGGCAGCGTCGCCTACAACTTCACCCGCAAGGGCGTCATCGTCGTCCCTGGCGAAGGAACGAGTGAGGATGACGTCATGCTCGCCGTCCTCGATGCGGGCGCCGAAGAGGTCGAGCCTCACGGGCAGGGCTTCGCGGTCATCACCGAGGCGAGCGAACTGGTCGCCGTGCGCACGGCCCTCCAGGAAGCGGGCATCGACTACGACTCGGCGGATGTCGAGTTCGTACCGAACCTCAAGGTGGAGGTCGACGTCGACACGGCCCGGAAGGTGTTCCGCCTCATCGATGCCCTCGAAGACAGCGACGACGTGCAGAACGTTTTCAGCAACCTCGATCTGACTCCTGAGGTGCAGGCGGAACTCGAAGCGGAGGACTGACGCCGGCCGGCGCCGGGCGCGCCTGCCGGGAGGGCGGCCCGGCCTCGCCTACCGTGACGAGGTGGCTTCCCTTCGCGTACTCGGTGTCGACCCCGGCCTCACCCGCTGCGGTGTCGGGGTGGTCGACGTCGCGGCTGACCGGAGTGCGCGACTTGTGCACGTCGGCGTCATCCGCACGGAGGCCTCGAGCCCGGTGGAGACCCGTCTGGCGGCGCTCGCCGCCGGACTCCGGTCGATCGTCGCCGGATTCTCCCCAGAGGTCGTCGCGGTCGAGCGGGTCTTCGCCCAGCACAACCGCCAGACCGTCATGGGCACCGCGCAGGCCAGTGGCATCGCGCTCCTCATCGCCGCCGAGGCGGGTCTTCCTGCAGCCAGCCACACGCCCACCGAGGTGAAGGCCGCCATCACCGGTTACGGCGCTGCCGACAAGCGGCAGGTGCAGACGATGGTGGCCAGGGTTCTGCGGCTCGACGCTCTGCCCCAGCCCGCTGATGCCGCGGACGCGCTCGCCCTCGCGCTCTGTCACGCATGGCGGCGCGGCGCAACCCCCCCGGGCGGCGCGGACGCGCTGACTCCGGCTCAGCAGCGGTGGGCGGAGGCCGAGCGGCTCGCCCGCCGCTAGCGTGTCATAGAACAAAGGTCCGAAGCCTCCGTTAGGCTGACCGAATGATCTCGTCCCTGCACGGCACGGTGCTGCACGTCGACACCGACAGCGTCATCGTCGAGGTGGGGGGCGTCGGATTCTCGGTGGCGGTGACCTCTCAGACGGCGCGGCAGGCAGTGGTGGGGGAGCGGATGCTGCTGCACACCGCTCTCATCGTGCGAGAAGACGCGCTGTCTCTGTTCGGCTTCGACAGCCGGGAAGAGTTGGCAGTCTTCTCCGTGCTCCTCGGTGTCACCGGGGTCGGACCGAAGTCGGCGCTCGGCGTGCTCGCCACCCTCACGGTGCCGCAGATCGCCGATGCCGTCGCCGCCGACGACGACGCTCCGTTCCGGCGGGTGTCGGGCATCGGCCCGAAAACGGCGAAGCTGATCGTGGTGCAGCTCGCCGGCAAACTCGCCCCGAGCGCATCGCCCGCTCGCGCCGGCGGGGGCGCTGCTCCCCAGACCGACGTCGCTGCTCAGGTGGCTCAGGCTCTGGTGGGGCTCGGCTGGTCGGAGCGCACCGCCGCCGAAGCGGTCGCCACCGTCAGCGAGACGGCTTCCGACATCGACCGGGCATCGGTTGGCGCGCTTCTGCGTCGCACTCTCGCCGAACTCGGCCCTGCCCGGGAGTCGGTCCGTGGCTGAGGTGCGCGACCCGGCCCAGCCCGCGGACGAGACCGAACTCGCCATCGAGGGCGCCCTCCGTCCGACCTCCCTCGCCGACTTCGTCGGCCAGCAGAAGGTGCGCGGCCAGCTGCAGCTCCTCCTCGATGCGGCACGCATCCAGCAGCGGCCGGCCGACCACATCCTCCTCTCCGGCCCGCCCGGACTCGGCAAGACGACGCTCGCGATGATCGTCGCCCACGAGAGCGAGCGTCCGCTGCGGCTGTCGAGCGGGCCCGCCATCCAGCACGCCGGCGACCTCGCCGCGCTGCTGTCGAGCCTCACGCCGGGCGAGGTGCTCTTCATCGACGAGATCCACCGCATGGCGCGCTCGGCCGAGGAGATGCTCTACCTCGCGATGGAGGACTTCCGCATCGACATCATGGTCGGAAAGGGCGCCGGTGCCACGAGCATCCCGCTCGACCTGGCCCCCTTCACCCTCGTCGGGGCGACCACTCGCTCGGGAATGCTTCCCAATCCGCTTCGCGACAGGTTCGGCTTCACCGCACACCTGGAGTACTACGAACCCGAAGAGCTCGAGCAGGTGATCCGCCGCTCGGCCGAGAAGCTCGGTGTGGAGATGCCCGCCGGCTCCCGCGCCGAGATCGCACGGCGCTCGCGCGGCACCCCCCGCATCGCGAACCGGCTGCTTCGCCGCGTGCGCGACTACGTCATCGTCCACCGGGGCGGCGGTGCCGCCGACGCCACGTCGGTCGACGCAGCGCTGGAGCTGTACGACGTCGACCGCATCGGCCTCGACCGGCTCGACCGGGCGGTGCTCGACGCGCTCATCCGGCGGTTCCACGGCGGTCCGGTGGGGCTCGGAACACTCTCGGTCGCCGTCGGCGAGGAGGCCGACACGATCGAATCGGTCGTCGAACCGTACCTCGTACGCATCGGATTCATGGGCCGCACACCTCGCGGCCGAGTGGCGACGCCGCCCGCTTACGCGCATCTGGGTGCCCCGCACCGCGACGGGGCCCTCAGATTCGATGACCTATAATCGCTCAAGGCTTGTCGCCCCCCTCCCTCCTGCACGGCAGTGCCGCCCCGGCGCGCGCCTGAACCGAAAGGTGCTCATCGCCTCATGGATTTCGCGAACTTCTTCGCCAATTACGGCCTCATCATCCTGCTGGCCGCACTGCTGGTCTTCATGTTCTGGAGCTCGCGCCGTCGCCTGCAGAAGCAGAAGGCCGAGCAGGAGGAGCGCGCGCGCCAGACCGTCCCGGGCGCCGAGGTCCTGCTTCAGGGTGGGCTCTACGGCACGATCGTCTCCTACGACCCCGACAACCTCGACCAGCCCGCGATCGTGGAGATCTCTCCCGGCGTCACCATCAAGGTGCACAGCCAGGCGATCCTCCGCGTGGTGAGCCCGACGGACGTGCTCAGCGAAGAGGAGTTCATCGAGGCCGAGGTCAGCAAAGAGGAGTACCTCGAGGGCGTCGCCACCGGTGACATCACCTCGCTCAGCGACGACCGCCGCGCGGCTACCGCTGACGTCGACGACTCCGAGACGGACAAGCGCACCAAGCCCGACGCCTGACCCGTCGTTTCGACGGCTCGAAGAAAGCTGACCCCTCGTGGCCACATCCACTCCCGTTCGCCGTGCCTGGCGCGCCCTCATCGGTCTTCTTGCAATCACGGCGGCCCTCTTCGGCATCAACGCCCTCGGCGTCTACGCCTTCGGTCAGAGCTCGTGGGTACCCGAGCTCGCCCTCGACCTCCAGGGCGGCACCCAGATCGTCCTTCAGGCGCAGACGGAGAACGCCGAGCCGCCGTCGACCGAGCAGCTGGAGCAGGCCGTCACGATCATCCGCCAGCGGGTCGACGCGTCGGGTGTAGGGGAAGCGGATGTCGCGACCCAGGCCGGCGACCAGATCGTCGTCCAGATCCCCGGCGAGGCCGACGAGGAGACGCGGCAGCGGATCGAGCAGTCCGCCCAACTCCAGCTCCGGGCGGTGCTGGCGACGAGCAACGAGACCACCGGCGCCTTCATCGGGCAGGACGGGAACGAGACCCCGTACCCCACCCCCGACCCGACACTTCCTGCCGAGCCCACCGCCGAGCCGACGGACGGCAGCGACCTGGCGTGGGTGACCCCGGCGCTTCAAGCGCAGTACGACGCGTACAACTGCTCCGATCCCGAGAACGACCCCGCCAACGCGCCCGCTGATGAGCCGCTCATCACCTGCGACCCGACCGGCACGGTGAAGTACCTCCTCGGACCCGTCGAGCTCGACGGATCGGCGATCGACGACGCCACGTTCGGTCTGCAGCAGACCGACGGGCGTTGGGCGGTCAACCTCGTCTTCGACGGCGAGGGCACCCAGGTCTTCGGCGAGATCAGCCAGCGGCTTTTCGGTGCGACGCCGCCGCTCGACCAGTTCGCGTTCGTCCTCGACGGATCCGTCCTGTCCGCCCCGCAGATGAACGGCGTGATCCTCGACGGTCGCCCCAGCATCACCGGAAGCTTCACGCAGGAAAGCGCGCAGGTCCTCGCCGATCAGCTGCGATACGGCGCCCTACCCCTGAGCTTCGAGGTCGTCAGCTCCGACACCATCTCGGCCACCCTCGGATCCCAGCAGCTGCAGATCGGCCTCATCGCCGGCCTCATCGGTCTCGTCCTCGTCGCGCTGTACTCCCTCGCCGTCTACCGGGCGCTCGGATTCGTGATCATCGCGTCGCTGATCGTCATGGGTGTGCTCACCTACATCACGCTGTGCATCCTGGCGTGGCGGATCGGCTACCGGCTGTCCCTCGCCGGTGTCGCCGGTGTGATCGTCTCGATCGGCTTCACCGCCGACAGCTTCATCGTCTACTTCGAGCGAATACGCGATGAGCTCCGCGACGGCAAGTCGATCACCGGGGCGGTGGAAGACGGCTGGGCCCGCGCGCGCCGGACGATCTACATCTCCAAGTCGATCAACGTCCTCGCGGCTGTCGTGCTCTACATCCTGGCCGACGCGACGGTGAAGGGCTTCGCGTTCACGCTGGGTCTCACCACCGTCATCGACGTGTTGATCTTCATCCTCTTCACCCATCCCGTGCTGCAGCTGCTCGCACGCACCCGCTTCTTCGGGTCGGGGCATCCGCTGTCAGGTCTCGACCCCGATGCCCTCGGCGCGGTCTACCGCGGGCGCGCGCAGTTCCGCGCCCCGGTCACGGCGGGCCGGACACCCGCAGCCCGTCGCGCAGCGAAGGCGCGCGGCGAAGCCGAGCGCCGGCAGACCATCGCCGAGCGCAAGCAGGCGGAGCTCGCCGCGGCAGAGCGCACCACTTCTCGGGCCGCCAAAGACGGCAATGCCCGGGCGGTCAAGGACAAAGCCGGCACCTCGGTCAAGGACGGAGACAACTGATGCGCTCCATGAGCCAGCTCGGCAACGACCTCTACACCGGCAAGACGAGCTTCCCCTTCGTCGGCCGCCGGCGCCTGTGGTTCATCATCGCGGCGATCCTCGTGATCGGTTCGGCGCTCGTTCCGCTGTTCCGCCCCATCCAGCTCTCGATCGAGTTCACCGGCGGGTCGCAGTTCACCGTCTCCGGCGTGACGACCACCGATCAGGGCCTGGCGACCGATGCCGTGCAGTCGGTCGTCCCGGGTGCGGCCACGCGTGTCGTCACGGTCGGGCAGGACGCGATCCGCGTGCAGACCGATCAGGTCACCGATGATGAGAGCCAGGAGATCTCCGCGGCGCTCGCCGAGGAATACGAAGTCCCGGCCGCCGACGTCAGCTACTCCTTCATCGGGCCGAGCTGGGGAGCGGATGTCACGCGGCAGTCGCTCTGGGGTCTGGCGATCTTCCTCGCCCTGACCTTCCTGATCCTCGCGCTGTACTTCCGCACGTGGAAGATGTCGGCCGCCGCGATCATCGGTCTCGTCGACGTGCTCATCATCACCGTCGGGGTGTACGCCCTGTTCGGGTTCGAGATCTCGCCCGCGGCGGTGATCGGGTTCCTCACGATCCTTTCGTACGCCCTGTACGACACCACCGTGGTGTTCGACAAGATCAGGGAGAACACCAGCGAAGACGGGGAGGTGTCGGGGCGCACCTTCGGCGAATCCGTGAACCTCGCTGTCAACCAGACCCTGGTGCGCTCGATCAACACCACCGTCGTGGCAGCCCTTCCCACCGGTGCGATCCTCTTCATCGGTGCGCTCTGGCTCGGAGCCCGCACTCTCACCGACATCTCGCTGTCGATTTTCGTCGGCACGATCGTGGCGGCATATTCGACAATCTTCGTCGCCGCGCCGCTGTACGCGCTGTTCCGCGAGAAGGAGCCCGCCATCCGGGCACGGGACGAGCGGGTGCTCGCCGCGCGGGAACTCGCCGGCACCCCGGTCTCATCCACTCCCTGACCCCCGCGGCCGAGTGGCTCTCGGCCGCGGCGTAGGATTGGGAGGTCCGGCGGAGGGAGGGCGTGCATGACGGAGACGGTCCCTGCTGCCCCGACGACCGCCACGCCCCCCTCGTCCTCCTCGCTTCGACGCCTCGTGCCGCGGATCTTCTCCCGTTCCGCCCGCCGGGACGACGTCGAGCGGCTTCTGCGTACGGTGCGCACGCACCACCCCAAGGGCGACCTGACGATCATCGAGCGCGCCTACACCGTTGCTGAGAAAGCGCACACCGGACAGACGCGGCAGAGCGGCGAGCCCTACATCACCCACCCGCTGGCGGTGGCGCAGATCCTCGCCGATCTCGGGCTCGGCCCCCGGGCCATCGCCGCCGCACTCCTGCACGACACCGTCGAAGACACCGGGTACCCGCTCGACACCCTCACCGCCGAGTTCGGCGACGAGGTCGCGATGCTCGTGGACGGCGTGACGAAGCTCGACAAGGTGAAGTACGGCGAGAGCGCGCAGGCCGAGACGGTCCGGAAGATGATCGTCGCGATGTCGCGAGACATCCGGGTCCTCATCATCAAGCTCGCCGACCGCCTGCACAATGCGCGTACCTGGGGTTTCGTCCCGCCGGAGAAGGCGAAGAAGAAGGCGACCGAGACCCTCGAGATCTACGCACCCCTCGCCCACCGTCTCGGAATCCAGACGATCAAGAGCGAGCTCGAAGACCTCTCCTTCGCGGTGCTCCAGCCCAAGCTCTACGCCGAGATCGACAGCCTCGTGAAGCAGCGCACGCCGCAGCGCGAGCAGTACGTGCAGAACGTCATCGAAGCCGTCGAGGATGACCTCCGCGACCTCCGCATCCGCGGTCGCGTGATGGGCCGTCCGAAACAGCTGTACTCCGTCTACCAGAAGATGGTCGTCCGCGGCCGCGAGTTCGACGACATCTACGACCTCATCGGCATCCGCATCCTCGTCGGCAGCGTCCGCGACTGTTACGCCGTGCTCGGCGCGATCCACGCCCGCTGGACGCCGCTGTCGGGCCGCTTCAAGGACTACATCGCCACCCCGAAGTTCAACCTCTATCAGTCGCTGCACACCACGGTGATCGGTCCGGCCGGCCGAACGGTGGAGATCCAGATCCGCACGAACGAGATGCACCAGCAGGCGGAGTACGGCGTCGCCGCCCACTGGAAGTACAAAGAGCGGATGAACGGCGGCAAGGGCGACATCAAGTCCGTCGACGCCGACATGGCCTGGCTCGCCCACATCTCCGACTGGCAGGCGGAGACAGCCGACCCAGGCGAGTTCCTCGACTCGCTGCGCTTCGAGATCGGGGCGAAGGAGGTCTACGTCTTCACCCCCAAGGGGCGGGTGATCGGCCTTCCCGCCGGAGCGACGCCGGTCGACTTCGCCTATGCCGTGCACACCGAGGTGGGCCATCGCACGATGGGAGCCAAGGTGAACGGCCGGCTGGTGCCGCTGGAGAGCGAGCTCAAGTCGGGCGACGTGGTGGAGGTCTTCACCTCGAAGAACCCCGATGCCGGGCCCAGTCAGGACTGGCTGAGTTTCGTCAAGAGCACCCGCGCGCGGAGCAAGATCCGCGGCTGGTTCACGAAGGAGCGCCGCGAAGAGGCGATCGAACAGGGCAAAGAAGCGATCGCGCGGGCGATGCGACGGCAGAACCTGCCGCTTCAGCGCCTCATGAACCAGGACTCGTTCACCGAGGTCGCGCATCAGCTGAAGTACGAGGATGTCTCTGCGCTGTACGCCGCGCTCGGCGAAGGCCATGTCTCCACCCAATCGGTGATCGAGAAGGTCACCGCCCTCGTCAGTGCCGCCGAGGACACGTCGACCGGACCGATCGAGCTCCCGGGTGTCGGTCGCTCACGGTCGCCGCGAGGCGGCGACTCGGGAGTGCTCGTGCGCGGTGCGCCCGACATCCTGGTCAAGCTCGCCAAGTGCTGCACTCCCGTGCCCGGTGACGACATCGTCGGCTTCGTCACCCGCGGAAGCGGCGTCTCGGTGCACCGCGCGGACTGCACCAACGTGCGATCGCTGCAGTCGGACGCCGAACGGCTCATCGACGTGGAATGGGCGCCGACGACGAAGAGCGTCTTCCTGGTGCAGATCCAGGTCGAGGCACTGGACCGGTCGGGGCTCCTCAGCGACGTCACCCGTGTGCTCAGCGAGCACCACGTGAACATCCTCTCGGCGACGGTGTCGACGACCAACGACCGACTCGCCATCAGCCGCTTCGTCTTTGAGATGGGCGACATCGTGCATCTGGATCGGGTGCTCAACGCGGTCCGCCGCATCGACGCCGTCTACGACGTCTATCGCGTGACGTCCTCCTGATCGTCCGCCGCGAGCGCCGCGAGAAGGCGAAGCGCCGGCCGCTTGTTGGGGATGCGTCCCTGCTCGGTGAGCCAGGTACGGGCATCTGCGGCTAGGCCGGGGAAGAGCGCCGCCATCGCCCGCGCCCCGGCCGTCTCGGCGGGGTCTTGCGACCGGCAGAGATCGGCGAGCGTCCGCCGCCGAGTGGTCACCCACACACCGCCGACCCTGAGGAGGTCGGAGGGCTCGAGCGCCGTGTCGCCCACCCGCACACGACGGTGGACGACCGCCGTCACCCGGCGCCGCACCGCCCGCTGCGCCGCGTGTCGTGCCGGGGGATCGTCGATCGCCCCGTGGATCCAGGCGGCGGAGAGGTTCGTGGCCGCCAGGACGTCCCCCATGATCGCGAGAAGCGAGCCCGCTCTCAGCGCAACGGTCTCGACAGCGTCGGCGGGCATGTACGCATCGCCGACCTCCACCACATCACCGTCGAGCCGCGCCGCCGACAACTCACTGGCGGAAAGTCGATCGCCCGGAAGGTAGAGGAACGGGGAGGCGGGCATGACGCGAGTCTGCCCGACCGCTGTCACCCGTACGCCCCCGCGCGCGTGACTGTGGAGAACGCGGGAGCAGGGAACCGACGGTGGAGAAGGGGAGCGACGAGCTCAGGCTCCGCTGAGAGCACGAAGCCACGACCGGCGCGCTTCGAGGGCCTCGCGGGCCTTCGCGGCTGCCCGCGCGTCACCGCTGGCCTCCGCCGCGGCCACCTCATCTTCCAGCTTCGCGATGGCGTCCGTAAGCTGACGGGTCATGTCGTCGGCTCGCGCCTGCGTCTCGGGGTCGTTGCGCTTCCACTCGACCTCCTCGCGTGAGCGCACGGCCTGCTCGATCTTGCGCAGATCGTCGTCGAGCGACCGTTCGGCATCCCGCGGGAAGATCCGTCCGATATCGTCCCAGCGTCGCTGGATGGCGGTCAGAAGGGATCGCGCCTTTGCGAGATCCTTCTCGTCGGGGATCGACCGTGCCTCATCGAGCAGCGCGCGCTTGGCCTGGATCTTCTCCCTCGACGCCTCCGCATCCGCCGTCTCGCGCTCGGCGCGGGCCGAGTACAGCGCGTCACCGGCCGCCTTGAACCGCGCCCAGAGCGCGTCGTCCGCCTTCTTTCCGGCGCGCCCCGCCGCCTTCCACTCGTCGAGCAGGTCGCGATAGGCGGCGATGCCGTCCTCCCCCTTCGGGGCGAGCGCTTCGGCGCGCTCGATCAGGCGCGTTTTGCGGTCGCGGACCGATTTGTGCGCCTCGTCGAGTTCGGCGTAGAACGCCCGCCGATGACGGTCGACGGTCGCCCGGGCGTCGCGGAACCGCTTCCAGAGCTGCTGCGCGGTCGCACGAGGCAGGCGCGGCCCGTTCTGCTGGTGCGACTGCCACTGGTCGAACAGCGCGGTGAGCTCGGCGGAGACCTGCTTCCACTGCACCGACTTGGGATCGCGGGCGGCGAGTTCCTCGGCTCGTTCCACGAGCGCCGTCCGGACGGCCACTGCCTCATCGACCGCTTCTCGCGCAGCCGCGGCTTCAGAGGCCGAGGCCTCGGCGAGAGCGTCGGTCAAAGCCGAGACGCGCGCCTGGAGCGCGGCGAGGTTGCCCACCGCGGCGGCGCCGGTGATCTTGCCCTGCAGGGTCTTCGCCGTCGCGCGGAGGTCGGAGGGGGATGCGCCGCCACGGCGATGGCGCACTTCCAGGAGCGTCACTTCGCCGGCGAGGTCGCTGAACTTCCGCTGGAAGTAGGCCAGCGCCTCGTCGGGGGAGCCGTCGGGGAACTGGCCCACGACGCGCCATCCGTCCGCCTCCCGCACGGAGACCGTGCCGTCGTCATCGACCTTGCCCCACGGCTCGTCCGCACCCGCGGGTACAGTCGCCTCCGGCTTGGCGGTGCCAGGCTGCTCGTCCGCACCCGCGGGTACGGTTGCCTCCGGCTCGGCGCTGCCAGGCTGCTCGGCGTCGGCGACCCGTTCGGCGTCAGCGGCCTGCGCGATGGCCGCTTCCGGCGCGCTGTCAGCGACGGGCTCGTCGTGGGCGACCTGCTCGGTGTCCGCGACGCCCGCGCCGGCGGGCCGCTCGTCGGTCTGCTGCGCGTCGGCGGGCTCCGCGAGGGTTGCGGGGTCGGGGGTGGTGGGGTCTGCTGCGGCAGTCACGGGATGCACCTCATCGCGGCCGGAGCCGGGTGTGGGGGATGGACGGGCCCAGCCTAGTACGGTGGTGCGGCGCTTCGAGAGGGCGTATCCGGTGGCAGAGCGTCCCTACTGGTCGGCAGGTGTCGACGTCGGGCTCGGCGCCGGCGACTCCGCCGCCGGCGTGCTCGATTCGGGTTCGGGCGTCGCAGGGGGAGTGGTCTCGGTAGGAGCGGGAGCGGGAGTCGTGCTCTGCGCCGGGGTCGGGGCGGGGACGCCCGGTCCGACGGCGAAGTAGGCGACCTGAGCGCTGACAATGCCGGCGACGAGGAGCCCCCCGGCCACGCCTGCGATGAGATTGTCGCGTCGGCGGCGTCGTGACAGTCCCTCGTGGTAGGTCTTCCGGGCCTGGTAGAGACGGGCGCGTTCGCGCTCCGCGCGAGACGTGCGGTCCTTGCCTCCGGTCGCCACCGATCCTCCTTCGGTCCCGGCGGTCCGGGCCGGGTCGATCCTATGCACTGGGCTGAGAGGGCGCCAAACGCCGGGCCTGCTGCGTCGGTGGCCGCCGATAGCCTGGGGGAGTGAGCGATTCGGCGGGAGCGACGCGGTCTGGGGGCCTCATCCAGAGCCACACCCCGCTCGCCGTCCGGATGCGGCCGACCTCCCTGGACGAGGTCGCCGGGCAGAGCCACCTGCTGCGGCGGGGCTCACCGCTGGTGACCCTCGCCGATCCCCGATCGACCGGCACCACCGCGACATCCGTCATCCTCTGGGGCCCACCGGGCACCGGGAAGACGACCCTCGCGCAGGCGATCGCGCGATCGTCGGGTCGGCGCTTCGTCGAACTGTCGGCTGTGACCGCCGGCGTGAAGGACGTCCGCGAGGTGATGCAGGACTCCCTCACTCAGCGCGACCTCTACGGGCAGTCCACGATCCTCTTCCTCGACGAGATCCACCGGTTCACCAAAGCGCAACAGGATGCGCTCCTGCCGGGGGTCGAGAACGGCTGGGTCGTGCTGATCGCCGCGACCACCGAGAATCCCTCGTTCTCGGTGATCTCGCCGCTGCTGTCGCGCTCGCTGCTGCTGACCCTTCGTCCGTTGACCGACGCCGACCTCGGCATGCTCATCGACCGTGCGGTCGTCGATCCGCGAGGGCTCGCCGGGCGCGTCGACCTCAGCCACGATGCGCGCGAAGCGGTCGTCCGCCTCGCCTCCGGCGACGCGCGCCGTGCGTTGACGGCGCTCGAGGCCGCCGCCTCGCTCGCGGAGCGGGATGCGGAGGAGTCTGAGGACGGCGGGACGGAAGACACCGAGCGCGGCGTCATCACCGCCGATCACGTCTCTCAGGCTGTCGACCGAGCCCTGCTCCGCTACGACCGCCAGGGCGATGAGCACTACGACGTGATCAGCGCCTTCATCAAATCCATCCGCGGATCCGATGTCGACGCTGCCATCCACTATCTGGCACGGATGATCGAAGCGGGGGAGGACCCCCGCTTCATCGCGCGACGACTCATCATCTCGGCGGCCGAAGACATCGGGCTGGCCGATCCGCAGGCGCTCCTCATCGCGGTGGCCGCCGCGGACGCGGTGCAACTGATCGGCATGCCCGAGGGCAGGATCCCGCTCGCAGAGGCGACCGCGTACCTCGCCACGACAGCGAAATCGAATGCTGCCTACGCGGGGATCGACGCCGCGATCGCCGATGTCCGGGCGGGAGGTTTCGGTCGCGTTCCGGTACACCTGCGGGATGCCCACTATCCCGGCGCGAAACGGCTCGGGCACGGCAAGGGCTACCGCTACCCGCATGACAGCGAGGTCGGTGTGGTGGCACAGCAGTACCTGCCCGACGAGCTCCGCGGCCGCCGCTACTACGCCCCCACGAACCGCGGTGTCGAACGCGACATCGCGGCGCGAGTGGAGAAGATCCGAAAGCTGCTGGGCGAATGATCGACTCCGCCGGCGTCGAAGAACGCCTCGCCGCCCTGTGGTCGGGCGCCCGAGAACGCGAACCGGCCGCCCTGCACGCCGAATTGGAGAACCTCATCGAGGAACTGGGGCTCGAGCGACCCCGTGCTCAGTTCGAGCGGGCGTCGGTGCACGACTTCTTGGGCGAGGAAGACGCGGCGATCCCGCTGTACCGGGACGCGCTCGCCGCAGGACTCGCGCCTCCGCACCGCACTCAGGCCGTGATCCAGCTGGCGAGCTCACTTCGCAACGTCGGCGACGCTTCGGCGGCACTGGCCCTCCTGCAGTCGGTCGAAGCGACCGACCCGCTGCATGCCGATGCCCAGGCGTTCCTCTCCTTGGCGCTGCACGACGATGACAAGCCCACACCAGCGCTGCGAACCACCCTGCGCGCACTCGCGCCGCATCTCACGACCTACGGTCGGGCGATCGCGGCGTACGCCGACGAGCTTCCGCCGCGCGAGAGGATCCGCGTGATCGTCGTCGGCCTCCTCATCTACGAGGGCCGGATCCTGGGCGAGACCTATCCGGCCACCGCGCACCACGGCCTGTTCGTGCGTGCACCGGGGGGCGGGATCGATTTCGGGGAGACTGCCGATCACGCCATCCGGCGGGAGTTCGCCGAGGAGCTGGGAGTGGTCCTCGACGGCATCCGACTTCTCGGGGTCACTGAGAACATCTATGCGGCAGCGGAGAAGAGCGGCCACGAGATCGTGCACGTCTACCACGTCAGGAGTGACGAGCTCGAGCGACTGGCTCCTCACGAACGACTCCCCGTCCGTGACAGCGACACCACCGTCGCATGGTACGACCTCGCCGATCTGCGATCGGGAACGCCGCCGTTCTTCCCGCACGGTGTCCTCGACCTCGCCCGGGACCATGGGCTCTGCTGAGGCCCGGCGCCCGCTCTGATAGGCTTGATCGGCTCGGGACCGTGTTTCCGGGCATCTCCCTTCTCTGACAAAGACCTTCTGGCGTGCCCCGGCGTGCAGTCCAGAACGGGCGAGGAGGGGGGATACGTCCGCGAGCCGTGAAAGACACGGCCGCGTCTCGGAAGGAACTCTTCGTGGCAACGAAGTCCCAGGACCGCCGCAAGGTCCGCCTCTCCCGCGCCCTCGGCGTGGCCCTCACCCCGAAGGCCGCCCGCTACCTCGAGAAGCGCCCCTACGCGCCCGGCGAGCACGGCCGCACCAAGCGCAAGGCCGACAGCGACTACGCCGTCCGCCTCCGCGAGAAGCAGCGTCTGCGCGAGCAGTACGGCATCCGCGAGAAGCAGCTGCGCAACACCTTCAACGAGGCCCGCCGCACTCAGGGCCTGACGGGTGAGAACCTCGTCGAGCTGCTCGAGATGCGCCTGGACGCCCTCGTCCTCCGTTCCGGCTTCGCCCGGACAACGGCGCAGGCCCGCCAGATGGTCGTGCACCGCCACATCCTCGTCGACGGCCAGCTCGTGGACCGTCCGTCGTTCCGCGTGAAGCCCGGCCAGACGATCCACGTCAAGGCCCGCAGCGAAGGCACCGAGCCCTTCCAGGTCGCCGCCGCCGGCGGTCACGCTGACGTGCTTCCCCCGGTTCCCGGCTACCTTCAGGTCGAGCTCGACAAGCTGCAGGCGCAGCTGCTGCGTCGTCCGAAGCGTGCCGAGGTTCCCGTGGTCTGCGACGTCCAGCTCGTTGTCGAGTACTACGCGGCGCGCTGAGCGGCGCGTAGTACCGTCGCGCAGCGACCAACAACCCAGCTACGCGGCGCGCTGAGCGGCGCGAAGCGAGCACGGAGGGCGCCGGGATCATCCCGGCGCCCTCCGTCGTTCTCGCCTACGATGAAACGGTGCCGCGTCCGCGGCGGAGGAAGTGGCGATCTATGAGAAGTCTCCTGTGGTTTCTGCTCGGCATCATCGGCGGCTTCGTGGCCGCACACGTGGTGAACAAGAACCCGCGCGGGGCAGAGCTCCTGGCTGAGGTCGACGCCCGCATCTCGGAATTCACCGATCGCATGGGCGACGCCTACCGCGAGCAGCAGGAGCGGTTCGCCGACATCGTCGACGAGATCACCGACGCCGCCGAAGACGCGATCGAGGCGGGAACGGATGCCGCGGCCGCAGCCATCGCGAAGGCGAAGGCTTCCACCGCCGCCGCGCCGACCGCCGACTGACACCACCCGATCCCGACACCCCGCGCCTCGGCGGGGAGGTGTCCCACGCCTGGCAAGGATTCCCCATGAGAACCGCTGAGATCGCCCAGCGCTACCTCGACTACTTCGAGCGCAACGGCCACACGATCGTGCCGTCGGCTTCGCTGGTCAGCGACGACCCGTCGCTGCTGTTCACCGTGGCCGGCATGGTGCCGTTCATCCCCTACCTGACGGGCGTGGTGCCGGCGCCGTACTCGCGCGCCGCCGACGTGCAGAAGTGCATCCGCACCAACGACATCGAGGAAGTCGGGAAAACCCCGCGTCACGGCACGTTCTTCCAGATGCTCGGCAACTGGTCCTTCGGCGATTACTTCAAAGAGGGGGCCATCCGCTACGCCTGGGATCTGCTTCTCAGCGCCGAGAGCGAGGGCGGACTCGGGTTCGACGAGAAGGACCTCTGGGTCACCGTCTACGAAGACGATGACGAGGCGGAGTCGTTGTGGCGCACCGTTGCGGGCATCTCGCCGGATCGCATCCAGCGCCTGGGGCGCGACTCGAACTACTGGAGCACCGGCCAGCCGGGACCGGCGGGGCCCTGCTCGGAGATCTTCTTCGACCGCGGACCCGCGTACGGCATCGACGGCGGACCTGCCACCGACGACGACCGCTACGTCGAGATCTGGAACCTCGTGTTCATGCAGTACGCGATCACGAACGTGCGCTCGAAGGTCGACTTCGACATCATCGGCGACCTCCCGCAGAAGAACATCGACACCGGGATGGGCCTCGAGCGCGTCGCGTTCCTCAAGCAGGGCGTGGAGAACATGTACGAGACCGACCAGGTGCGCCCGGTGCTCGACCGCGCCGTCGACCTCTCGGGCCGCCGGTACGGAGCCGACCACGGCGACGACGTGCGCTTCCGGGTCGTCGCCGACCACGTCCGGTCGTCGCTGATGCTCCTCGCCGACGGCGTGACGCCCTCGAATGAGGGCCGTGGCTACATCCTCCGGCGCCTCATGCGGCGCGCGATCCGCGCCATGCGACTGCTCGGTGTGGACGCCCCCACCTTCCCCGCGCTGTTCGCCGCATCTCGCGATGCGATGAAGGGGGCCTACCCCGACCTCGACGTCGAATACCCGCGCCTCTCGGCGTACGCGGTCGCCGAAGAGGAGACGTTCCTGCGCACCCTCGCGTCGGGGTCGACCATCCTCGACCTCGCGGTGTCGACGACGAAGGATGCCGGGGGCACCAGCATCGCGGGGGCGGACGCCTTCCTCCTGCACGACACCTACGGATTCCCGATCGACCTCACCCTTGAGATCGCCGAGGAGGCGGGACTCACCGTCGATCGTGCCGCCTTCGACACGCTGATGCAGGAGCAGCGCTCCCGCGCGAAGGCGGACGCCAAGGCGCGCAAGCGCGCCATCGCCGACCACAGCGTCTACCGCGAGTTCCGGGCGCGCGGCGAGACCGCCTTCACGGGTTACACCGACCTCGAGACGGAGTCCACCGTGCTCGGCGTGCTCGTCGACGGAGTCTCCGTCGACCGCGCGCGGGAGGGGGAGATCGCCGAGGTCATCCTCGCCGAGACGGCCCTGTACGCCGAGTCGGGCGGCCAGGTGGCCGACAAGGGCGTCATCGTCGGCCCGGGCTACGAGCTCGAGGTCCTCGACGTCCAGCGGCCCGTGGCGGGACTCATCAGCCACACCGTCGAGGTGCGTACCGGCGAGGTCGGAGTCGGTCAGCCGGCCACGTCCGTCGTCGACGCCGTCAACCGCCGAGCCGCGATGCAGGCGCACTCCGCGACTCACCTCGTCCATGCCGCTCTCCGTGACACTCTCGGACGATCCGCGACGCAGGCCGGATCGCTGAACCGCGCCGGTTACCTCCGATTCGACTTCACCTGGGGCCAGGCGCTGTCGGGCGACACCAAATCCGAGATCGAGGAGATCGCCAACAACGCCGTCCGCGACAACCTCGAGGTCACCACGCGGGTGCTCTCGCTCGACGAGGCGAAGCAGCTCGGTGCGCTGGCGCTCTTCGGGGAGAAGTACGGCGAGACGGTGCGGATGGTCGACATCGGCGGACCCTGGTCGCGCGAGCTCTGCGGCGGCACCCACGTCGCCAGGAGCGCTGAGGTCGGGATCATCAGCCTGGTGGGCGAATCGTCCGTCGGCGCGTCGAACCGTCGGGTGGAAGCGCTCGTCGGCGCCGAGGCGTTCCGCGAGCTCGCCGCCGAGCGCGCTATCGTCTCGCAGTTGACGGCCAATCTGAAGACTCCCCGCGAGCAGCTTCCCGCGCGCATCGCCGACCTCGCCGCGAGCCTGAAGGCCGCCGAGAAGAAGATCGCGCAGCTCGAGGCGAAGGCCCTGGGCGAGCGCCTCCCTGCTCTCGTCGCGGCGGCGCGCTCCGTCGGCGGGCAGCGGCTCGTGGCCGAGAACCTCGGCACGGCATCGAGCGCCGACGACGTGCGCGCCCTCGCCCTCCAGGTGCGTGAGCGCCTCGGGTCGGACCCGGCCGTCGTGGCCCTGGGCGCCGAGGTGTCGGGGCGACCCGTCGTCATCGTCGCCACGAACGAGGCCGGCCGCAGTGCCGGAGCCCGCGCCGGCGTGCTCGCCAAGACCGCCGCCGGCGTCCTGGGCGGTGGGGGCGGCGGACGCGACGACCTCGCGCAGGGCGGGGGAGCGGATGCCTCCGCCCTGCCCGCCGCGCTGGACGCCGTCGCACGGACGCTCGCGGAGGGATGAGCGGGTTCCGGCGCGGCGCGCGCCTCGGCGTCGACGTCGGAAAGGCGCGGATCGGGGTCGCCCGCTCCGATCCGGACGGACTCCTCGCCACTCCCGTGGAGACCGTCGCCCGCGCGGAGGGCGCGGTGGCGCGCATCCTGCAGCTCGCCGAGGAGCACTCCGCGGTCGAGATCGTCGTCGGTCTCCCGCTGAATCTCCGGGGCGAATCGACTGCGTCGACCGACGATGCGCGGGCCTTCGCCACCGACCTCGCCGCACAGGCGCCGATGCCTGTTCGGCTCGTCGATGAGCGCCTGACCACCGTGTCGGCTCATGCCGTTCTTCGCGATTCGGGCAGAAACCAGCGTTCTTCTCGTACGATTGTGGACCAGGCCGCGGCCGTCGTTCTGCTTCAGCACGCCCTCGATGTGGAGAAGCGGCAGGGACGACCGCCCGGAACACCCGTCCCCCAGGAGCCCGCCTGATGCCCGATTCCCCTTCGTCCGAGGATCCGTTCGCGGATCTGTTCGGGAAGCTTCCCGACCCGCGCACGCGCGACGCACGCCGTGCCGCGGGGGAGCGCCCCACCACCGACCCGGACGCGGGACATCCCTCCGCCTCCTCCTCCGATGCCCCTCCCTCACGTCGCGCCGCCCGTGAGGCAGCCGCGCGCAGGAGTGACGCTCCGCCGCCGCCCCAGGCCTCGGCGCAGCCGTCGAGCGCACGGCCGACCTCCGGTGATTCCCTCTCCTCGGCTGAACCCCCGCCCGCGCCCGCGTCCTCACCGGCGTCTGCGGCGGCGTCTTCGGCGGCGTCATCGACGTTGGAGGGCGGGGGCACCCGCACCGCCACGCGGCCCGCGGCCTCGACCGCGACGCTGCAGGACCTCTTCTCGGGCGAGGCTACGACCGAGGCGCTCGGATCACCCCCGCCACGGCCGGATCGACGGCGGCGACGCGTGGGCGCGTGGATCGCCGTGGGACTCATCCTCGCCATCGTCGGCGGCATCACGGTCGGCGGGCTGTGGGTGTGGAACACCTATGAGCCCCAGATCCGGGAGGTCATGGGCTGGGAGGAACCGAAGGACTTCGAACCCGGCCTCGCGAACGGCGAAGCGCTCGTCACGATCGTCTCGGGAGACACCGGGCAGTCCATCTCTCAGACGCTGTACGACGCCGGCGTCACGAAGACCCCCGAGGCGTTCTACGACTACCTCATCGACAACGGGCGGAGCCCGACCTTCGTCCCGGGTGTCTTCCGGCTGCAGCTGCAGATGACATCGGAAGCGGCGCTAGCGGCGATCGAGGATCCGGCGAACAAGCTGGAGAACTCCGCCCTCATCCCCGAGGGGCTCACGGTCGAGCGGACGACGGAGATCCTCGCCGAAAGCCTGGCGATGCCGATCGAGGACTTCCAGGCCGCCGTCGCCGACCCGGCGGCCTACGGCGTCCCGGCCGAGAGCCTGGAGGGCTGGCTCTTCCCGGCCATGTACACCTTCGACCCGGGGGCCACCGCCACCGACGTCATCCAGCGGCTGGTGAACCGCACCGTGGAATCGCTCGACGCCGCCGGAGTGCCGGTCGAGGACCGTCAGCGCATCCTCACGATCGCCTCGATCATCCAGCGCGAAGCGCGGTTCCAGGACGACTTCTACAGGGTCTCGCGGGTCATCGCCAACCGCCTGGAGCAGGGCATGCAGCTGCAGATGGACTCCACCGCGCAGTACGGCTACGGCGAGCTGCACGAGGGCTCAGCCAGCACATCGAGCGAGGCGCAGTTCGACGACAATCCCTGGAACACCTACGTGGTGCCGGGGCTCCCCGTCGGGCCCATCGCCAACCCCGGCGACCTCGCCATCGACGCCGCCATGAAGCCGGCCGAAGGACCCTGGCTGTTCTTCGTCACCGTCAACCTCAACACCGGCGAGACCGTCTTCACCACGAACGCCGACGACCACCAGGCGGCGGTCGATCAGTGGATCCAGTGGTGCCGGGAGAACCCCGACGCCGGATGCTGAGGGCCGAGGCGACCCGGCTGGCCGTCTGGGGAGACCCGATCGCCCACAGCCGGTCGCCGCAGCTGCACGCGGCCGCCTATCGGGTGCTCGGGTTGCCCTGGACCTACGAGCGGCAACGCGTCACCGACGAGGGGTTCGACAGCGCGCGGAAGAGGCTGGATGACTCGTGGCGTGGTCTTTCCCTCACGATGCCGCTCAAGCACCGGGCCCGGCAGGCGGCGGCCGTCGTCGACCGCGCAGGCGAACTCTCCGGCGCGGTGAACACCCTGCTCCTCGCGGGCGCGCGACCGCTCGGCTTCAACACCGACGTGGCGGGGCTCGTCGCCGCCATCCGCGAGACGGGTGTCGAGGAGGTGGCACGGGCACGGATCCTCGGCGCCGGTGCGACGGCGACCTCCGCCCTCCTGGCGCTGGAGGAGCTCGGGGCGCGGACCGTCGAGGTAGCTGCTCGCCGCCCCGAAGCCGTGGCCGGCCTCCGGGATCTCGGAGCCCGCATCGGCGTCGCCGTCTCCGCCTCGCCGCTGTCCTCGCCGATGGACTCCTCGCCCGAGCTCACGATCTCGACGCTTCCCGGTGACGCGGCGCTCGAGACATCCGCTCTTCTGCGTCTGGTCGTCACCCAGACCCTCCTCGTCGATGTCGTCTACGGCGTCTGGCCGACGCCGCTCGCGTCGGCGTGGCACGACGCGGGCGGCACCGCCGTCTCCGGGCTGCCGATGCTGCTCCACCAGGCCGTCCGGCAGGTGCGCATCTTCGTGACGGGTACCGCGGAGGAGGAGCTCCCACACGAGGACGAGGTGGTCGCGGCGATGCGGCGCGCCCTCATGGAAGACTAGGGGCCATGCTTCGCGTCCTCACCGCCGGGGAGTCCCACGGCCCCGAACTCGTCGCCATCATGGAGGGACTGCCCGCCGGCGTGCCGATCTCGCGCGAGGCGATTCAGGCCGACCTCGCCCGGCGACGCCTCGGGTACGGCCGCGGCTCGCGGATGAAGTTCGAAGCCGACGCCCTGGAGATCTCCGCGGGTGTCCGCCACGGGTTCACGCTCGGCAGCCCTGTGGCGCTTCGCATCGGCAACACCGAGTGGCCGAAGTGGGTCGAGGTCATGAGCCCCGACCCGGTCGAGCTGACCGAGAAGTCCCGTGGTCGCGGCGCCGCCCTCACCCGCCCGCGCCCGGGCCATGCCGACCTCGTCGGGATGCAGAAGTACGGCTTCGACGAGGCCCGTCCGATTCTCGAGCGGGCGAGCGCCCGCGAGACCGCGGCCCGGGTCGCCCTCGGCTCACTGGCCCGGAGCTTCCTCGCCGAGCTCGGGATCCAGCTCGTCAGCCATACCCTCTCGATCGGTCCGGTGAGAAGCCCCGAAGACGCGCCCCTCCCCACACCCGAAGACCTGGAGGTCCTCGACGCCGACCCGCTTCGCTGCTTCCATCCCGCCACCTCGGAGCGGATGGTCGCCGAGGTCGACGCGGCGCGCCGCGACGGCGACACCCTGGGGGGCATCGTCGAGGTTCTCGCCTACGGCCTGCCACCGGGGCTCGGCTCCCACGTCCACTGGGATCGGCGGCTCGACGGCAAGCTCGCGCAGGCGCTGATGAGCATCCAGGCGATCAAGGGCGTCGAAGTCGGGGACGGATTCGAGACCACGCGTCGGCGCGGGTCGGCGGCGCACGACGAGCTCTTCGCCACGGACGACGGCATCGCCCGCCTCACGGACCGCGCCGGCGGCACCGAGGGCGGCATGTCGACGGGAACCGTCCTGCGCGTCCGCGCGGGGATGAAGCCCATCGCCACCGTGCCGCACGCCCTGCGCACGATCGACGTCAGCACCGGCGAAGCTGCCGCCGCTCACCACCAGCGCTCCGATGTGTGCGCGGTTCCCGCAGCGGGAGTGGTCGCCGAGGCGATGGTGGCGATCGTGCTGGCCGAGGTGGTTCTGGAGAAGTTCGGCGGAGACAGCGTCGCCGAAACGCTGCGCAACCTCGAGTCGTACCTCGCCGCCATCCCGGAGACCCTGCGCTCGGTGAGCGAGAGCGAGCCGGCCGTCGCCTCCGACGACGCCGCCCTCCAGCCCTGATGACCGCGTCCTCCCCAGCGGTCGTCCTCATCGGTCCCATGGGCGCCGGCAAGACCAGCATCGGCAAGCGAGTGGCCCGTCGCCTCGGCGTGGGCTTCACCGACACCGACGCCGCCATCGTGCGTGCGCACGGGCCGATCGAGGAGATCTTCGCCGCACGGGGCGAAGAAGCGTTCCGGCGCATGGAGCGCTCCGCGGTGATCGACGCCCTGGCGGCCGGCGGCGTCGTCTCCCTCGGCGGCGGTGCCGTGCTCGACCCCGACACCCAGCGTGATCTCGGGGAGCACCGGGTCATCCTTCTCACCGTCGCTCCACGTGTGGTCGCTCATCGCCTGCGCGACACCTCGCGACCCCTCCTGCAGGAGGGCGATCCGATGACGGCCTGGAGCGAGATCCTCGCCGCGAGACTGCCGATCTACCGTCGCCTGGCCGACGCGACCTTCGACACCTCTTCGGGGCCGCTGCAGGACGTGGTGGAGGCGATCACCGACTGGGTGGCCGCGCCCGAGGATGTCGCGCCCGAGAAGAAGGAGCCCGCATGACCGACACGACGGCGATCCCGGTCGGAGGCGACCAGCCGTACGAGGTGACGGTGGGGCGAGGCATCCTGTCGTCGCTGCCCGACGCCCTGCCGGCCGAGGCTCGGAAGGTCCTCGTCGTCCACCCCCCGACGCTCGCAGCCCAGGCGGAGGCCCTGCGCGCGTCGCTCGTCGGTGAGCGACAGGTGCTCCTGGCGGAGATTCCCGATGCCGAGCAGGGCAAGCGTATCGAGGTGGCGGCGTTCTGCTGGCAGATCATGGGCCAGGCCGACTTCACCCGCACCGACGCGGTCGTCGGCTTCGGCGGGGGAGCGGTCACCGACCTGGCCGGCTTCGTCGCTGCGACGTGGTTGCGCGGGGTGCCGATCGTGCAGGTTCCTACGACGGTTCTCGGCATGGTCGATGCCGCGACAGGCGGGAAGACCGGCGTCAACACCGCCGAGGGGAAGAACCTCGTGGGCGCCTTCTGGCCGCCGCGGGCGGTGCTGTGCGATCTCGACATCCTCGAGTCGCTCTCGCGCAACGAGGTCGTCGCCGGGTTCGCCGAGGTCGTCAAGGCGGGCTTCATCTGGCATCCCGAGATCCTCGATCTCATCGAGAAGGACCCGGGGGCTGTGGTCGATCCCGCGACGCCGGCCTTCCGGCGGGCGATCGAGCTGGCGATCGACATGAAGGCCCGCGTGGTCGGGGAAGACCTCCGCGAGGCGGGCCTCCGCGAGGTGCTCAACTACGGCCACACCCTCGGTCACGCCATCGAGCACGCCGAGCGTTATCGCTGGCGCCACGGCGCCGCGATCTCGGTGGGGATGGTGTTCGCCGCGGAACTGTCGCGGCTGGCCGGAAGACTCTCGGATGACGCGGTGCAGCGTCACCGTGACATCCTCGGTTCCCTGGGGCTTCCCATGACCTACCGCGCGGGCGCCTGGCAGACGCTCCTCGCGACGATGCAGCGCGACAAGAAGAGCCGCGGGGGCATGCTCCGTTTCATCGTCCTCGACGACATCGCCCGCCCGACGGTGCTGCGAGCCCCCGACGAGTCGCTCCTCTTCGCCGCCTATCAGGAGGTCGCGGGGTGACCGGCGCCGAGGAGTCCTGACGCGGCCGATCTCATGTGTTCCGGGTGATGCCCAGCCGGCTCCGGCGCGCCATCCTTCTTCCGATGAAGCGCCCAGGCGACGGACGGAGTGCCCGATGACAACGAGCCAGAACGCTCCGGCACGTGCCGGCGGCATTCTGTCGACCCTCATCCTCGTGGCCGCGGTGGCGAATCTGCCGCTCGCTGTCGCCAACGTCGCTCTGCCGGACATCGGCAAGGCGTTCGACGCCTCGCAGACCCAGCTCGACCTGGTCGCGGTCGGATACTCGCTGGGCCTCGCCGCATCCGTGCTGTGGTTCGGCGCGGTGGGCGACCGTTACGGCCGCAAGATGATGCTTCTCATCGGCGTCCTGCTGTCGCTGCCCGCGGGCCTGATCGCGGCCTTCGCGCCGACGATCGAGATCCTGATCCTCGCCAGGATCGTCGGCGGTCTGGCGGCGGGCATGGCCTATCCCACCACCCTCGCCCTCATCACGGCCCTCTGGTCGGGCGCCGCACGCACGCGGTCCATCGCGCTGTGGTCCGCCATCGGCGGGGCCATCTCCGCGCTCGGACCTCTGCTCTCCGGCCTGCTGCTCGAGGTGTTCGACTGGGGGTCGGTCTTCCTCGTCACTGTGCCTCTCATCGTCGTCGCCGTGCCGTTGATCCTCATCCTCGTGCCCAGTCACGTCAACGAGTCCACCGACAACGTCGACCATCTAGGGGGCGTGCTGTCGGCCCTGATGGTGGGCGGGATCATCCTCGCGATCAACTTCGCCGCCGTTCCCGGTGCCGGCCTGCTGGTGCTCGGCCTCACCGTCGTCGGCGTCGCCGCGCTCATCGGGTTCCTGATCCGGCAGCGCAGAGCCAGGAACCCGCTGTACGACCTCGCGATCGCCGCCCGGCCCATCTTCTGGGTCGCCGCCTGCGCCGGCATCATCGTCTTCGGTGCGCTGATGGGGGCGATGTTCATCGGGCAGCAGTACCTGCAGAACGTCCTGGGCTATTCGACGATCGAATCCGGCTTGGCGATCCTGCCCGCGGCGGTCTTCATGGTTCTGCTGGCCCCGCGCTCGGCGAAGCTCGTCGAAGCCCGCGGCGCGCGTTTCACGCTCCTGCTCGGGTACGCCGCCGTCCTCCTCGGCTTCCTGACGATGCTGCTGCTCTGGCGCGGCGATGCCCCGTACTGGGTCGTGGGACTCGGGTACGCGTTCGTCGGGGCAGGCGTCGGCCTCGCGGGAACCCCCGCTTCCCGTTCCCTCACCGGAGCCGTCCCCGTCCGCCGTGCCGGGATGGCGTCCGGAACGGCAGATCTGCAGCGAGACCTCGGCGGTGCCATCATGCAGTCGATCCTCGGCGCGCTTCTCACCGCCGGGTACGCGGCATCCGCCACGGCGCTGATCGCCGACGCCCCGAACGCCGATCAGATCACCGCCTCGGTGCAGAGCCAGCTCACGCAGTCGTTCGCCGGGGCGGCGACCATCGCCGAGCAGTACCCGCAGTACTCCGATGCCATCGTGGCGGCGGCGAAGGAGTCTTTCGAGCAGGGGCAGAACTGGGCCTACCTCGCCGGGATCATCGCCGTCCTCATCGGCGCCGCCCTGGTGGCGTGGAAGTTCCCGGGCGCCCAGCGCGAGCGCGAGCTGCTCGCGCAGTATCGTGCCGAGGACTCCGCGTCGGAGCAGCCCGCCGACCCCCGGAAGACCCGGTGACCCGGAGCTAGAGTGAAGGGGTGAGCCCGTCGCGCCCCGCACATCCTCGCGCGACCGCAGCCCCGGTCGTGCGCCGGGTGCGGATGCAGGAATGGGCGGAGATCCGGCAGCTTCGGATCGCGGCGGTGAGCGATCCGGTCGCGCCGCTGGCGTTCCTCACGACGCGGGACGAGGAGCTCGCCCGCGATGACGCGTTCTGGCAGCATCGGGCCGCGGGCGCCGCACTCAGCGAGGAGGCGGCGCAGTTCATCGCCGCCGACGAGCGGGACAGATGGGTCGGCACCGCAACGGTGCTCCTCCGGCGGGCGGGGTACACCGATCACCTGGGTCGCGTCGTCGATGCGCCGCGCGCCGACGTCGTCGGCGTCTGGATCGCGCCGCCGGCACGTGGGGCGGGTCTTCTCGGCCGGCTCATCGGCGCCGGGGCGCAGTGGGCGTCCGCGCAGGGCTTCGACACGCTCGTCCTCGACGTCCACCGCGACAACGCCCGCGCCCAGGCGGCCTATCGCAAGCTCGGCTTCGCGCCGACAGGCACGACCTTCACCAGCAGCATCGGGCCCGAGATCGAGATGAGCCGAGCCGCTAGAGTGCCGACGTGACCGCTCCCCGCCGCCTGCTCCTGGTCAACGGCCCGAACCTCAACCTGCTCGGCACCCGCGAGCCGGAGATCTACGGCACCGACACGCTCGCCGATGTGGAGGAGCTTGTCGCGACTGCCGCCGCCGCGCGGGGCTTCGACGTGAGGGCGGTGCAGAGCAACCACGAGGGCGTCCTCCTCGACGCGATCCACGCCGCCCGGGACGATTGCGCCGGCATCGTCATCAACCCCGGCGGCCTCACCCACACCTCCGTGGTCCTCCGCGACGCACTGACGGGGGTGGCCCTGCCCGTAGCCGAGGTGCACATCTCCGACATCCGCACACGTGAGCCTTTCCGTCACCACTCGTACGTCGCCGACATCGCCGCCGTCCACGTCCTGGGCGAGGGGATCGCGGGGTACGCGACAGCCGTGGAGAGGCTCATCCGCCTGCTCACGGGCGTCACCGACAACTGAGACTAGAATCGAACGTCGGCGCTTCGACAGGCTCAGCGACCGGCCCGAGCCGCGCCCTCCCTCACGAACGGAACTCCTTCAGCCATGGCATCGACCGCAGACATCAAGAACGGCGTCGTCCTCAACATCGACGGACAGCTCTGGAGCGTCGTGGAGTTCCAGCACGTCAAGCCCGGGAAGGGCGGCGCGTTCGTGCGGACGAAGCTGAAGAACGTCGTGACCGGCAAGGTCGTCGACCGCACCTACAACGCCGGCGCGAAGATCGACATCGAGAACGTCGACCGCCGCGATTTCACCTACCTGTACAACGACGGCGACAGCTTCGTGTTCATGGACATGTCGGACTACGACCAGGTGAACGTCCCCGCCGCGACCGTCGGCGACGCGAAGAACTTCCTCCTCGAAAACCAGCAGGTCACCATCGCCCTCAACAACGGAACGCCGCTGTACCTCGACCTGCCGGCCTCGGTCGTGCTCGAGATCACCTACACCGAACCGGGCCTGCAGGGCGACCGCTCGTCGGCGGGCACCAAGTCCGCCACTGTCGAGACCGGCTACGAGATCCAGGTGCCGCTGTTCCTCGAAACCGGCACCAAGGTCAAGGTCGACACCCGCACCGGTGACTACCTCGGCCGCGTGAACTGAGCGCCGGCCGCACCCCATGAGTGCCCGGACCAAAGCACGAAAGCGCGCCCTCGACATCCTCTTCCAAGCCGACGTCCGCGGGGACGACCTCGGCGTGATCCTCGCCGCCGAGGCCAAGCGCGCCGCCAGCGAGCCGGCGCGCGAGGCATCCTGGCTCTACGCCCGCGAGATCGTCGACGGGATCATCGACCACCGCGACGACATCGATGAGCAGATCGTCACGTTCGCGAAGGACTGGTCGCTGGCGCGCATGCCCGCCGTCGACCGGGCGCTGCTGCGGATCGGTGCGTGGGAGATCCTCTACAACGACGCCGTGCCGGCCGCGGTCGCGATCGACGAGGCGGTGGAGTTGGCGAAGGAGTTCTCCACGGATGACTCCGGCGCGTTCGTCCACGGCGTGCTCGGCCGGATCTCGCGCGCGGCCCCCGCGTAGACTCGATTCCCGGAAGGAGAGACCATGCGCATCACGGGCCTCGGCCACGCCGGCATGTTCATCGAAACCACAGGCGGCAGCATCCTCTGCGACCCCGTCGTCGGACCGACCTTCTTCGGATCGTGGTTCCCGTTCCCTGACAACCGGGGGCTCGACTGGGAGCGGTTCGGCAACGCCGACTTCCTCTACATCTCCCACCGCCATCGGGATCACTTCGATCCGGCGCTGATGCAGCGGCATGTGCGGAAAGACATCCGGGTGCTGCTGCCGGACTACCCGACCGACGACCTCGAGCAGGATCTCCGTCGCCTCGGCTACGACAACATCATCTACACGCAGGCGGGCGTCCCGCTGGAGTTCGGCGACCTGAAGCTCATGGTGACGCCACTGCGCGCGCCGAGCGACGGCCCGATCGGAGACTCGTCGCTCTCGGTCGACGACGGCACCGCGAGCATCCTCAATCAGAACGATTCGCATCCCCTCGACCTCGAGAAGCTCCTGGGCTTCTCCCAGCCCGAGGCGTACTTCACTCAGGTGTCGGGCGCGATCTGGTGGCCGATGGTCTACGACCTGCCGCAGGACGCGAAGCAGAACTTCGCCAAGCTCAAGCGCGACGCCCAGAACAAGCGCGCGATGTACTACATCGACAAAGTCGACGCCGAGCATGTCTTCCCCATGGCGGGGCCGCCGATGTTCCTCCGCGAGGAGCTGTTCCGCTTCAACGGGTGGGGGCTCGGCGACGATTCGATCTTCACCGACCAGCGGCAGTTCCTCGAGCACATGGCGTCCGAGCGGCCGGAGCAGAAGGGATACCTCTTCGTTCCCGGCACGCAGGTCGACCTCGTCGACGGCGAGCTGACCGTCACCCAGACGCTGTACACCGACGCCGAACTCGAGCGGATCTTCGGCGACAAGTGGGCGTACCTCGCCGAGCAGCGGGACACCCGGCAGGACGAGGTGCGCGCCGAAGAGGCCTCGCGCGCTCCGGTGCTGCCGCCGGCCGAGATGCTCGCGGCGCTCAAGGAATGGTGGGAGCCGCTCCTGCGTCGCGGCCGCACGATCCGCAACGGCGTGGGCGGGCCGGTGCGCTTCACCATCGGCGACCTGGACATGGTGGTGGACTTCCCGAAGGCCAAGCTGCGCGAGTACGCCGGCGAAGACGTGGAGTTCTGGTACACGATCCCCGCCGACCTCGTCTCGACGAACATCCGCGACCACGAGATCGACTGGTCGAACTCGATCTTCCTGTCGATGCAGTTCTCGGCGGGCCGGAAGGGCAAGTTCAACGAGTTCATCTACACCTTCCTGAAGTGCCTGTCCCGCGATCGGATCGAATACGTCGAGAACTGGTACGCCGAACAGGCGGATGTCTCCGAAGACGTCCGCCTCGAGGACTGGGTCGTCCAGCGGCGCTGCCCGCACCTGCGGGCCGACCTGTCGAAGACGGCGAAGATCGAGGACGGCGTCCTCACGTGCAGCCTCCACGACTGGAAGTGGGATCTGACCAGCGGCCGCTGCCTGACGACCCAGGGTCATCCGATCCGGGCGAGCCAGGTGGAGGGCGAGCTTCACCGCGAGGCATCCGCCCCCGCCGCCTGACCCGCCCCCGCCGCTCTCGCGCCCTCGCCCCCCGTCGTGCCCCGTCCCCCCTCCGCGAGAGTGCTTCTGGGGGCCGAGGATGCGGGGTTCACCCGGATTCTCGGCGCGCAGATGCACTCTCGGCGAGAGGGAGGGCGGGCGAGGGGGAGGGGAGCCGGTAGGGTGGGGGCGACACCCGGCAACCTTTAAGTCCGTCCCGTGAGGCGGAGAAGGGAGCGATGGATGACGGTGCGCACCGTGCTGCACGACGCCGACATCGCCCGTGCGCTGACCCGCATCTCGCACGAGATCCTCGAGTCCAACCGGGGCCCCGCCGGCCTGGTGCTGCTCGGGATCCCGACGCGCGGCGTCCCGCTCGCGCAGCGCCTCGCGGCGTCCATCGCCGCAGTCAGCGGGACCGTGGTCCCGGTCGGCGCCCTCGACGTCACGATGTACCGCGACGACCTCCACCGGCATCCCACGCGGGCGCCGCACCCGACGCAGATCCCGCCCGAGGGCATCGACGGAGCGGTGGTCGTGCTCGTCGACGACGTTCTCTTCTCGGGCCGGAGCATCCGCGCCGCGCTCGACGCGCTGCAGGACATCGGCCGTCCCGCCGCCGTGCGCCTGGCCACCCTCGTCGACCGCGGCCATCGGGAGCTTCCCATCCGCCCCGACTTCGTGGGGAAGAACCTGCCGAGCGCGCGCAAGGAGCGGGTCAATGTGCGGCTCCGCGAGATCGACGGCGAGGACTCCGTCTCCATCGAGGGAGGCACGGCGTGAGGCACCTGCTCGACACCAAGACCCTCGGCCGGTCCGACGCGATCCGCATCCTCGACATCGCAGAAGACATGGCCGACACTCAGCGCCGCGAGATCAAGAAGCTCCCCACCCTCCGCGGGAAGACGGTGGTGAACCTCTTCTTCGAGGACTCCACCCGCACCCGCATCTCGTTCGAGGCGGCCGCGAAGCGTCTCTCGGCCGACGTCATCAACTTCTCGGCGAAGGGCTCCAGCGTCTCGAAGGGCGAGTCCCTGCAAGACACCGCCCAGACCCTGCAGGCGATGGGTGCCGACGCCGTCGTGATCCGACACGGCGCCTCCGGCGCGCCCCGCACCCTCGCCACGAGCGGATGGATCACCGCAGGCGTCGTCAACGCCGGCGACGGCACCCACGAGCATCCGACCCAGGCGCTCCTCGACGCCTTCACGATCCGCAAGCGCCGTTTCGGCGACGACAGCCGCGGCCGGGGCCTCGACGGCCTGGCGGTGACGATCGTCGGAGACATCCTGCACTCGCGTGTGGCCCGCTCGAACGTCTGGCTGCTCTCGACCCTCGGGGCAGAGGTCACCCTCGTCGCACCGCCGACGCTCGTACCGCAGGATGTCTCGGCCTGGCCGGTCACGGTGGAGTACGACCTCGACGGTGCGATCGCCGCCGGTCCCGACGCGCTGATGATGCTGCGGATCCAGCTCGAGCGGATGCAGGCGGCGTACTTCCCCACGGAGCGCGAGTACGCCCGCGTCTGGGGTCTGTCACGCCAACGGGTCGCCGCGCTTCCGGCCGATACGATGGTGATGCACCCGGGGCCGATGAATCGTGGCCTCGAGATCGCCGCCGAAGCCGCAGACTCCGAGCGATCGACGGTGCTCGAGCAGGTGACCAACGGCGTATCCGTGCGAATGGCCGTCCTGTACCTGCTGCTGGCCGGCGAGCGCGACGAGAAGGAGGACGGACGATGAGCGGCCCTCACTCCGCCGACCGGCCGCGGATCCTCGTCCGCGGGGCTTCGCTCGCGGGAGGCGGTCGCGCCGACATCCTCCTCGACGGCGACGTCATCGCCGGCGTCGGCTCCGCGCTCGACGGCGCGGGCGCGCGGATCATCGACGCCGACGGTCTCCTCGCCCTCCCGGGGCTGGTGGATCTCCACACCCACCTCCGCGAACCCGGCTTCGAGCACGCCGAGACCGTGCTGACCGGCACGCGCGCCGCCGCCGCCGGCGGCTACACCACCGTCTTCGCGATGCCGAACACGTCGCCGGTAGCCGACACCGCCGGGGTCGTCGAGCAGGAGCTCGCCCTCGGTGAAGCGGCGGGCTTCGCCACGGTGCAGCCCATCGGCGCGGTCACCGTCGGCCAGCGCGGGGAGCGGCTCGCCGAGCTCGGCGCGATGGCGCACTCCCGCGCGAAGGTGCGTGTCTTCAGCGACGACGGCTTCTGCGTGTGGGATCCGCTCATCATGCGCCGCGCCCTGGAGTACGTGAAGGCGTTCGACGGTGTCATCGCCCAGCACGCGCAGGATCCGCGCCTGACCGAAGGCGCGCAGATGAACGAGGGCGCGGTGTCGGCCGAGCTCGGCCTCGCCGGCTGGCCGGCCGTCGCCGAGGAATCGATCATCGCCCGCGACGTGCTCCTGGCCGAACACGTGGGGTCTCGCCTGCATGTCTGCCACCTCTCCACCGCCGGGTCGGTCGACATCATCCGCTGGGCGAAGAAGCGCGGGGTCGCCGTCACGGCAGAAGTCACCCCGCACCACCTCCTCCTCACCGACGAACTCGTCCGCGGCTACGACGCGCGGTACAAGGTGAATCCGCCGCTCCGGCGCGAGGAGGACGTCCGCGCCGTCCGCGAGGGCCTCGCCGACGGGACGATCGACATCGTCGCGACCGATCACGCGCCCCACCCCGCCGAAGCCAAAGCCTGCGAGTGGCAGGCTGCCGCGAACGGCATGGTGGGGCTCGAGAGTGCGCTGCGAGTGGTCCACGAGGCGATGGTGGAGACCGGGATGATCGGCTGGGACGACGTCGCGCGGGTCATGTCGCACGAGCCGGCGCGCATCGGGCGTCTGAGCGGCGCAGGCACCCCGCTGGAGGCGGGACAGCCGGCGTCGCTGACGCTGTACGACCCGGCGACCACCCGGCCCTTCACCACCGCCGACCTCCGGGGACGCAGCGACAACTCCCCCTACCTCGGGCGAGCGCTCCCTGGCCAGGTGCGCTGGACGGTCCACCGCGGTGCCGTCACCGTCGCGGACGGCGCAGTGGTCGACGAGCCGGGGGAGTGGGGATGACCCGCGAGGCCGCCCTCATCGTCACCGTCATCGTCGTCCTGGCGCTCATGGCGCTCCTGGCGTGGGCATGGCGACGGCGCGCACGCCGCGACTCCCGGCTCGGCGCGCCCCTCGGGACGACTCCCCACGGCGCCGTGGTTGCCGCCTCGTTCCCCGTGCTCTACGTCGCCACGACCCGCCACGACGAGCCGCTCGAACGGCTCGCGATCCGTCACCTCGGTTTCCGTGCTCGGGGTGCGCTGAGCGTCAGCGACGCCGGTCTCGGGCTCGAACTCGACGGCGCACCCCCGATGTTCCTTCCCCTCACGCGCCTGGCCGCCGTCGACCAGGCCACGGTCGCGATCGACCGTGTCGTCGAAAGCGGCGGCCTCACGCGCGTGGTCTGGCTTCTCGACGACGGCACGCCCGTCGACTCGTTCTTCCGGCCGCAGGAGACCTCCGCGCAGGCTCTCGCCGCCGCCATCCGCCCCCTCGTTGCCCCGACAGGAGACGTCCCGTGACAGCGTCCACCACTTCGCCCTCCCTCACCCGGCTCCTCGGCACCGACCCCGCCGTCCTCGTGCTGGAGGACGGCACCCGGCACACCGGCCGCGCCTACGGCGCCCGCGGGATGACCCTCGGCGAGGTGGTCTTCGCCACGGGGATGACCGGATACCAGGAGACGCTCACCGACCCGTCCTATGCCGGTCAGATCGTGCTGCAGACGGCACCCCACATCGGCAACACCGGCATGAACTCCGAAGACGTGGAGTCCCGCCGCATCTGGGTCGCCGGCTACATCGTGCGCGACCCTGCCCGCGTGGTGTCGAACTGGCGGTCGGAGCAGTCGCTCGAGGACGCCCTCGCCGCGGACGGCATCGTCGGGATCAGCGGCATCGACACCCGTGCGGTCACCCGACACATCCGCTCGGCCGGCAGCATGCGCGGCGGCGTCTTCTCGGGCGACGCCGCCGCCCTCGACGTCGAGGAGCAGCTCCGCCTCGTCCGCGAGGCCCCCGAGATGTCCGGCCAGAACCTGTCGTCGGCCGTCTCGGTGGCCGTCGCCGAGGTGACCCCCGCCCGCGGTGGGCGCCTGGGCGCCCTCGCCGTGCTCGATCTCGGGGTCAAGCAGGCGACGATCGAAAATCTCGCCGACCGCGGGTTCGACGTGCACGTGCTCCCGCAGGACGCAACGATCGCCGACATCCGCGCGATCGACCCCGTCGCGGTGTTCTACTCCAACGGCCCCGGCGACCCGGCGGCCTCGGCCGACCACGTCGAGCTCCTGCGGGCGGTGCTCGACGACCGGCTGCCGTTCTTCGGGATCTGCTTCGGCAACCAACTGCTCGGTCGCGCCCTGGGGCTCGGCACCTACAAGCTCCCCTTCGGGCATCGCGGCATCAATCAGCCGGTGCTCGACCGCCGGACGGGGCGGGTGGAGATCACCGCGCACAACCACGGCTTCGCCGTCGACGCGCCCCTCGACGGCCCGTTCGACAGCCCGCAGGGCTACGGCCGCGTGGAGGTGAGCCATGTGGGCCTGAACGATCAGGTCGTGGAGGGACTCCGCGCCCTCGACATCCCCGCCTTCTCGGTGCAGTACCACCCCGAAGCGGCGGCCGGGCCCCATGATGCCAACTACCTGTTCGACCGGTTCCGCGACCTCGTCGTCGAGACCCTTCGACAAGCTCAGGCACCGGCAGGGAAGGACACCGACTGATGCCCAAGCGCGACGACATCCAGAGCGTCCTCGTGATCGGCTCCGGCCCGATCGTCATCGGCCAGGCCGCCGAGTTCGATTACTCGGGCACCCAGGCGTGCCGCGTCCTGCGCGATGAGGGGATCCGGGTCATCCTCGTCAACCCGAACCCGGCGACCATCATGACCGACCCCGACTTCGCCGATGCGACGTACATCGAGCCGATCACGGCCGCCGTCCTCGAGACGATCATCGCGAAGGAGAAGCCCGACGCGATCCTTCCGACCCTCGGCGGGCAGACGGCGCTGAACGCGGCGATCTCCCTCCACGAGAAGGGGATCCTCGAGAAGTACGGGGTGGAGCTCATCGGCGCGAAGGTCGATGCCATCCGCAAGGGCGAGGACCGGCAGGTCTTCAAGGAGCTCGTGATCGAGGCAGGGGCGGATGTCGCGGCGAGCCGCATCTGCCACACGATGGACGAGGTGCTCGCGGGGGCCGCTGAGCTGGGCTACCCGCTCGTCGTGCGGCCCTCGTTCACGATGGGCGGCCTCGGGTCGGGCTTCGCCTTCGACGAGACCGACCTGCGTCGCATCGCCGGCGCGGGCCTGCACGACTCGCCCACGCACGAGGTGCTCCTGGAGGAGTCGATCCTCGGCTGGAAGGAGTACGAGCTCGAACTCATGCGCGACACCGCCGACAACACCGTCGTCGTCTGCTCCATCGAGAACGTCGACCCGGTAGGCGTCCACACGGGCGACTCGATCACCGTCGCTCCGTCGCTGACCCTGACCGACCGTGAGTACCAGAAGCTCCGCGACATCGGCATCGACATCATCCGCGCCGTCGGGGTCGACACCGGCGGCTGCAACATCCAGTTCGCCGTGAATCCCGAGGACGGCCGGATCATCGTCATCGAGATGAATCCCCGGGTGTCGCGCTCCTCGGCGCTGGCGTCGAAGGCGACCGGGTTCCCGATCGCGAAGATCGCCGCGAAGCTCGCCATCGGATACCGGCTGGACGAGATCCCCAACGACATCACCAAAGTGACCCCCGCGAGCTTCGAGCCGACGCTCGACTACGTCGTGGTGAAAGTGCCGCGGTTCAACTTCGAGAAGTTCCCGGCGGCGGATGTCACCCTGACCACCACGATGAAGTCGGTGGGGGAGGCCATGGCCATCGGGCGGAACTTCACCACCGCGCTGCAGAAAGCGCTGCGGTCGCTGGAGAAGCGCGGATCGAGCTTCCACTGGGGCGCGTCGACGGGGCCCGGAACCGGGAACCCGTCGGTGGAGGAGCTGCTCGAGATCGCGCGGACCCCCACCGACGGACGCATCGTCGTCGTCCAGCAGGCGCTCCGGCATGGCGCGACCCCCGCGCAGGTCTTCGAGGCCACGGCGATCGATCCGTGGTTCATCGACCAGATCGTGCTCATCAACGAGGTCGCCGAGCTCATCCGCACGGCCGACGAGCTCGACGCCGCGACGCTGCTCCTGGCGAAGGATCACGGTTTCAGCGACGCCCAGATCGCCCAGCTGCGCGGAACCTCCGAGGTCGAGGTCCGCGGCGTTCGGCACGGCCTCGACATCCGTCCCGTGTACAAGACGGTCGACACCTGCGCCGGGGAGTTCCCCGCCCTGACGCCCTACCACTACTCCAGCTACGATGCCGAGACCGAGGTCGAGCCGTCCGAGCGCACCAAGGTCGTCATCATCGGATCGGGCCCCAACCGCATCGGCCAGGGCGTGGAGTTCGACTACTCCTGCGTGCACGCCTCCTTCGCTCTCGCCGACGCGGGGTTCGAGACCGTCATGGTCAACTGCAACCCCGAGACCGTCTCCACCGACTACGACACCTCCGACCGGCTCTACTTCGAGCCGTTGACGCTGGAGGACGTGCTCGAGGTCCTGCACGCCGAGGCGCAGTCGGGAGAGATCCTCGGGGTGATCTGCCAGCTCGGCGGCCAGACCCCGCTCGGGCTCGCGAAGGGCATCGAAGACGCCGGCTACCCGATCCTCGGTACCAGTCCCGGCGCGATCGAGCTCGCCGAAGAGCGGGAGCTGTTCTCGCGCCTCCTCGATGACGCCGGGCTCGTCGCCCCCCGCAACGGCACCGCGATCGACGTCGAGCAGGCGGTCGCCATCGCCGAAGAGATCGGCTACCCGGTGCTCGTTCGTCCGAGCTTCGTGCTGGGCGGACGCGGGATGGAGATCGTCTACGACACCCCGAGCCTGCGCGACTACTTCGTCCGCGTCGCCGACCAGGCCATCATCGGCCCCGGAATGCCGCTCCTCGTCGACCGCTTCCTCGACGATGCGATCGAGATCGACGTCGATGCCCTGTACGACGGCACCCGGCTGTACGTCGGCGGGATCATGGAGCATCTCGAGGAGGCGGGGATCCACTCCGGCGACTCGAGTTGCGCCCTGCCGCCGATGTCCCTCGGCCGCAGCGACATCGACCGGGTACGCGAGGCCACCCTCGCGATCGCCGATCGGGTCGGCGTCCGCGGACTTCTCAATGTGCAGTTCGCCATCAGCGCCGGAGTGCTCTACGTCATCGAGGCGAACCCTCGAGCGAGCCGCACGGTGCCCTTCGTTTCAAAAGCGCTGGGCATCCCGCTCGCCAAGGCGGCGAGCCGCATCATGGCGGGGAGCACGATCGGCGAGCTCGTCGGCGAGGGTCTGCTGCCCGAGACGGATGGCTCGCGTGTGCCGCTCGGGGCGCCGGTCGCCGTGAAGGAGGCTGTGCTGCCGTTCAAGCGGTTCCGCACCCCGGACGGCCGGATCGTCGATTCCGTCCTCGGTCCCGAGATGCGCTCGACCGGCGAGGTGATGGGTATCGATCGTGACTTCCCCACCGCCTTCGCCAAGAGTCAGGAGGCCGCCTACGGCGGGATGCCGCTTGCGGGGACCGTCTTCATCTCGGTCGCCGACGCCGACAAGCGGGCGGTCATCCTGCCCGCGCACCGCCTGCAGGAGCTCGGGTTCGATCTGGTCGCCACCGAGGGCACGGCCGAGATCCTGGGGCGAAACGGGATCGACGTCCGTGTGGTCAACAAGTACTCGGCCACGCAGACCAGCGGTGAGACGAACGTCGTCGACCTCATCAACGCCGGTGAGATCGACATCGTCGTGAACACTCCGAGCGGGGGCCTCGCGCGGGCAGACGGGTATGAGATCCGCGCCGCCGCCGTCGCCGGTGACAAGGCGCTGTTCACGACCATGGCCGTCCTCGGCGCTGCGGTGAGTGCGCTTCCCGTTCTTCGCGAGGGTTTCGCGGTGCGAAGCCTGCAGGAGTACGCCGCCGATCGCGCGGAGGCCCGATGACGGGGTTCGCGGAGCGTCTGCGCCGCGCTCTCGACGCCCATGGCCCGCTGTGCGTGGGGATCGATCCCCACGCACACCTCCTCGCCGAGTGGGGGCTCTCCGACTCCGCTGCGGGCACCCGGGAGTTCGCACTACGGACGATCGACGCGGCGGCGGGGGCGGTTGCGGCGGTCAAGCCGCAGGTCGCCTTCTTCGAGCGATACGGCGCCGCGGGGTTCGCCGTCCTCGAAGAGGTGATCGCCACCGGCCGCGATGCGGGACTCCTCATGATCGCCGACGCCAAGCGCGGCGACATCGGCAGCACGATGGCCGCCTACGCCGACGCCTGGCTCCGCCCGGGGTCGCCGCTGGAGTCCGATGCGGTGACGACCAGCCCCTACCTGGGGGCTGACGCCCTGCGCGACACCCTCACCAGTGCCGTTCGGCACGGGAAGGGGGTCTTCGTCCTCGCCGCCACCAGCAACCCGGAGGCGCTCGCGCTTCAGAGCGCCCAGCCCGTCGACGTCGCCGCGACCGACGGCCAGACGATCGCGGCGCGGGTCGCGCGCGACGTCACCTGGGTGAACGGCTCCGCAGCCTTCACCGGCGGCCTCGGCCCGGTCGGCGTCGTCATCGGTGCGACCGTCGACCGGCTTGCGCTCGGGCTCACCGATGATCTTCTCGCGGGGGCGCCGATCCTGGCACCCGGATTCGGCGCCCAGGGGGCAGAGCCTGCCGAGCTGCGCGCACTCTTCGGTGCCGTGGCGGGCAACGTTCTGGCGAGCGAAAGCCGGAGCCTTCTCTCCGGAGGGCCCGACACGTTGGCCGCCCGCATCCGCGAGCGTGCCGGGAGGTACCGGGAGGCGATGGGGCAGGGGGCGCTCTCGTGAGCGAGTCATCCCGTCGCCCGCCCGAGGTCGACAGGCTCGCGGCATCGCAGCGCGCCGTCGCGGCGCGCCGAGCGCGCGCCGAACTGAAGCGCGACCTGGCGACGCGCGTGCTGTCACCGCAGGAGCTCGTCCACCGGGCGTTCGCCGATCCGGAGTCGCCGGCCGGGTCGATGCGGGTGACGGAGTTCCTCACCGCGCTTCCGGCGATCGGCACGGGAAAACGCGACCGCATCCTCGCCACGCTCGGAATCTCGCCGGTGAAGCGCCTGGGAGGGTTGGGTGCGCGCCAGCGCCGCGACCTCCTGGCCTTCCTCGACGAGCGGTGGCCGCCCCTTGCTCCGCGGCAGGGGAGGAGCCGGCTGGTGGTGCTGGCCGGCCCTACCGCCGTGGGCAAGGGAACCGTCGCCGCGCACATCAAGGCTCACCACCCCGAGATCCTCCTCTCGGTGTCGGCGACCACCCGTGCGCCCCGCCCCGGTGAACGCGAGGGCGAGCACTACTACTTCGTCGACGACGCCGAGTTCGACCGGCTCATCGTCGACGACGAGCTGCTGGAGTGGGCGACGGTCCACAATCGTCACCGCTACGGGACGCCGCGTCGACCCATCGAGGCAGCGCTCGCCGCTGGACGCACGGTGCTGCTGGAGATCGACCTGCAGGGCGCACGTCAGGTGCGCGCGGCCGAGCCGTCGGCGACCCTGGTGTTCCTCTCGCCGCCGAGCTGGGACGAACTGGTCAACCGCCTGGTCGGCCGGGGCACCGAAGACGCCGAGGAGCGCGCGCGGCGACTCCGCACGGCGCGGGTGGAGCTGGCCGCGCAGCCGGAGTTCGACTATCGAGTCGTGAACGACGACGTCGCCCGGGCTGCCGCAGAAGTGGTCGGGCTCGCAGAGCGCGGCTGAGCGAGCGCCCTCCCGCTCCCTCCTCGCGTGTCGCCGGATTACGGCCGATCCGTCGTTGCCGGTCGGGGTCCGACAGGCTGGAGTCATGCCCACGCCGCTCCTCGACCTCACCGACGCGCGCCCCGCGCGCGACACCGCTCGCGGTGCCGTGTCGGTGTCGGGCGTCGCGCGATCATTCTCGACGCCGTCTCCGCTTCCCGTGCTGCGCGGCGTCGACCTGACGCTCGACCCGGGCGAGATCCTCGCCGTGGTGGGACCTTCGGGATGCGGGAAATCCACGCTCCTGCGCCTGCTCGCCGGACTCGACACTCCGAGCGCCGGCTCCATCGAGCTCGACGGCACCCCGGTACGCGACACCGACGAGCGCACCGCGGTCGCCTTCCAGGAGCCGCGCCTGCTGCCCTGGCGGACCATCGCCGACAACGTCGCGCTGGGTCTGGCGCGAACCGAGCAGGGTCGGGCCCACCGTGAGCGGGTCGCCGAGCTGCTCGAGCTCGTGGGGCTGAGCCACGCTTCCCAACGGCGTCCCCGGGAAGTTTCCGGCGGGATGGCGCAACGCGCCTCGCTCGCCCGTGCCCTGGCCCGGGGTCCGGAGGTGCTGCTGCTCGACGAGCCCTTCGGGGCGCTCGACGCCCTGACTCGTTTGCGGATGCAGGACCTGCTCCTGCAGATCCATGCGGCCCGGCCGACGACGGTGCTCCTCGTCACCCACGACGTGGAGGAGGCGCTCTACCTCGCCGACCGCGTCCTGCTCCTGCGCGCCGTCGACGACGATCCGGAGGCCGGATCCATCGCGCGGATCGTGTCCGTTCCCGGCGACCGACCCCGCGACCGCGCCGACCACCGCTTCACCGCCCTGCGCGCCGAGCTCCTCGAGGGCCTCGGCGTCGACACCCACCACCGCACACCCGACACCCGCACCACCGCCGAGGAGATCCGATGACCACCACCACGCGCCGCGCCGTTCCCGCCCTCGCGATCGCCGGAACGATCATGCTCGCGACCACCGGTTGCCTGGCGGGGGAGAGTGCGGATGCCGCGAACGCGGATGCCGCGGGCACGACCGGGGCGGAGAGCGCCGGGTGGTCCACCGACACCCTGTCGATCGACTTCGCAACCTACAATCCGCTCAGCCTGGTCGTGCGCGATCAGGGATTGCTCGAAGAGGCGCTCGGTGACGACGTCACCGTCGAATGGGTGCAGTCGGCGGGGTCGAACAAGGCCAACGAGTTCCTCCGCGCGGGCTCGATCGACGTCGGCTCGACGGCCGGTTCCGCTGCGCTCCTGGCCCGCGCCAACGGCTCTCCCATCAAGGTGATCACCATCTATTCACAGCCCGAGTGGTCGGCGCTCGTCGTCCCCGCCGACAGCGGCATCACCTCCGTCGCCGACCTGGCGGGCACCTCCGTCGCCGCGACGCCCGGGACGGACCCGTACTTCTTCCTGCTCCAGGCCCTGGAGACCGAGGGACTGACGATCTCGGACGTCCAGCTGCAGAATCTCCAGCACGCCGACGGCCGGGCAGCGCTGGACGCGGGATCAGTCGACGCGTGGGCGGGATTGGATCCGATCATGGCCGCCGCCGAGTCGGAGTCCGGCGCTCAGCTGCTCTACCGCAACGTGGACTTCAACTCCTATGGGTTCCTCAACGCCACCGAGGAATTCCTCACCGATCACCCTGACGTCGCGCAGGTCGTCGTCGACGCCTACGAGGAGGCGCGGGTATGGGCGCTGGACAACCCCGAAGAGACCGCCGCGCTCCTCGCGGAGGTCGCCGGGATCGATCTCGAGGTGGCTGAGACCGTCATCGCGGACCGTTCCAACCTCGACGTCAGCGGTGTACCCGGCGAGGCGCAGATCTCGGTCCTCGAGAAGATCGGGCCGGTGCTGGTGGAGTCGGGGTCCATCCAAGGAGGACAGGCGGCCGTCGACGAGGCGCTCGCCACGCTGATCGACGACACGTTCGCCCGAGCGGCGACCGGAGAGCAGTGACGACCGCCAGCGCGTCGAGGAAGGCACGGGCGACGGCTGCTCCCGCCGGTGGCCTCGCCGGCGAGCCGCGGCGACCGTTCTGGAACCGACCGGCGGTGAGCATCATCGGTGGCCTGGTCGTGCCCGCGCTTGTTCTCATCGCGTGGTACGCGGTGTCGGCGACCGGCCTGGTCCCGGCGTATCGTCTCCCCCCGCCCGCAGCGGTCGTCACGGCGGCCGTGGAGATGGCGCAGACCGGCGAGCTGTGGCTGAACATCGCGATCTCGGTCCAACGGGTCCTCCTCGGCTTCACCCTCGGGTCGCTGATCGGCATCGCCGCGGCGACGATCGTGGGCCTCACCCGCACCGGAGACATCCTGCTCAGCCCCTCACTGGCCGCACTGCGAGCCATTCCCTCCCTCGCCCTCGTGCCTCTCCTGCTGCTGTGGATGGGGATCGGCGAGGAATCGAAGGTCACCCTGATCGCCATCGGCGCGTTCTTCCCCGTCTTCACCACCGTGGCCGGGGCCCTCCGCCATGTCGATCCGCATCTGGTGGAGATGGGCCGCTCCTTCAGCCTGCGCGGCTGGAACCTGTTCCGGACCGTACAGCTGCCGGCGATCATCCCCGCCCTGGTGTCGGGCCTTCGCCTGGGTATGGCGCAGTCCTGGCTGTTCCTCGTCGCGGCAGAACTCATTGCGGCGTCGATGGGGCTGGGGTTCCTCCTCACGTTCTCCCAGCAGACCGGCCGCGTCGACCGCATCCTCCTCACGATCGTCCTGCTCGCCCTGCTCGGCGCGACATCGAACGCCCTCCTGAGCCTCGTGCAGAAGCGGCTGCTGCAGCGATGGACGTGAGGGAAAGCCGCGCGCTGCTGCGTTCGCAACCGCGGGCGAGGCGTGCGGCTCGCCGGCCGCTTCGGACCGGCGACGGCGTGTCGGACGGCATCCCCGCGGTTGCGCCCGCCCTCGAGATCCCCCCGGAAAGGCCTCATGTCTGAAGACCATCGCTTCGGCTTCCGCACCCGCGCCCTTCACGCCGGCGGAACGCCTGACGCCGCCACCGGCGCCCGGGCGGTCCCGATCTACCAGAGCACCTCGTTCGTCTTCGACGGCGCCGCAGACGCAGCGAACCTCTTCGCGCTGCAGAAGTACGGCAACGTCTACTCCCGCATCGGCAACCCGACCGTCGCCGCGCTCGAGGAGAGACTCGCCTCCCTCGAGGGCGGCATCGGCGCGGTGGCGACGGCGTCGGGCATGAGCGCCGAATTCATCACCTTCGCCGCCCTCGTCGGCGCCGGTGATCACGTCGTCGCGTCGGCGCAGCTCTACGGCGGCACGATCACGCAGCTGGATGTCACGCTGCGGCGTTTCGGGGTCGAAACGACCTTCGTCGCCTCCGCGGAACCGGCCGATTACGCCGCCGCGATCCGACCCGAGACGAAGGTGCTCTACGTCGAGACAATCGGCAACCCGTCCGGCGCGATCGCCGACATCGCAGGGCTCGCCGAGGTCGCCCATGCCGCCGGCATCCCCCTGGTCGTCGACTCCACGCTCGCCACTCCGTATCTCGCGCGCCCCCTCGAGCACGGCGCCGACATCGTCATCCACTCCGTGACGAAGTTCCTCGGCGGCCACGGAACCACGCTCGGCGGGGTGGTGATCGAGAAGGGCACCTTCGACTGGGGCAACGGCAGGTTCCCGCAGATGACCGAGCCGGTGGCGGCATACGGCGGCATCCGCTGGTGGGACAACTTCGGCGAGTACGGCTTCCTCACCAAGCTCCGCAGCGAGCAGCTGCGGGACATCGGTCCCGCGCTCAGCCCGCAGTCGGCGTTCCAGCTTCTGCAGGGTGTGGAGACGCTGCCCCAGCGGATCGATGCTCACCTCGCCGGTGCCCGGATCGTCGCGCAGTGGCTGCGGGATGACCCGCGCGTGTCCTACGTCACCTGGGCGGGTCTTCCCGACCACCCGCACGTCGAGCGGGCCCGGCGCTATCTGCCCCTCGGTCCGGGGTCCGTGTTCGCCTTCGGCATCCGGCCGCACGGGTCCGCCGACGACGCCGATCCGGGCGCCGCCCGCGCCGCCGGGGAGCTGTTCATCGACGCGCTGCAGCTCGCCTCCCATCTGGCCAACGTCGGCGATGCCCGGACCCTCGTCATCCATCCCGCCTCCACCACCCACCAGCAGCTCAGCGCGGAGCAGCTCGCCGCCGCGGGAGTCCCCGCCGACCTCGTGCGGATCTCCGTCGGGCTGGAGGATCCCGAAGACATCTTGTGGGACCTCGACCAGGCCCTCACCGCCGCGACGGGAGCCGCTCGATGACCGATCGCTCCCGCCCGATTCCCACCGCCGAGCCGGCCTCCGCGACCGGCGACGCCTGCGCCCTCCCGACCGCACCGCCTCCGAGTCGGACCTGGCGGGGCCCCGGCCCCCAGGAGAGATTCGAGATCCTCCGGCGCACCCGCTCGATCGCGATCGTCGGCGCTTCGCACAACCCCGCGCGGGCGAGCTACTTCGTCGCGACCTATCTCCTCGGCAGCGCCCCGTACGACGTCTTCTTCGTCAATCCCCGCGCCGATACCGTGCTGGGTCGCCCGGCGTACGACTCGCTGGCCGACCTCCCCGTCGCTCCCGACCTCGTCGACGTGTTCCGCCGCCACGACGACCTGCCCGGGGTCGCGCAAGAGGCGGTGGAGGCCGGAGCGAAGACGCTGTGGCTCCAACTCGGGTCCTGGCACGAGGGTGCGGCGGCGATCGCGGAGGATGCCGGCCTGTCGGTCGTGATGGACCGCTGCGTGAAGATCGAGCACGCTCGCTTCCACGGTGGTCTGCATCTGGCGGGGTTCGACACCGGCGTGATCAGCTCCCGCCGCCAGCAGCTGAGCCGACGCGCCGGCCTGTAGAATGGTCGGATGCCGCGGCGCCACCGCCGCCGCGCTCTCGACTTCACCGCCGACATCCCTCGAATCAGGAGGTCCAGCCATGGCCGGAACCAACCAGGGCATCATCGAGCCCCCCATCGACAGTCTCCTCGAGAAGGTGGACTCGAAGTACCAGCTCGTCATCTACGCAGCCAAGCGCGCGCGCCAGATCAACGACTACTACTCCGACCTCCACGAGGGGAACCTCTTCGACAACGTCGGTCCGCTCGTGGACTCGACGGTCGAGGACAAGCCGCTCACCATCGCGCTGCACGAGATCAACGAGGACAAGCTCCGCCTGCGCAGCGCCGAGTAACCCCGCGTCACGCGTGCCCCCGGCGCCGACCGATGTCGGTCGCCGGGGGCATACTGGTGCCGCCCGTACCCCGTCTGGAGCATCGATGAGCGAGCTGCGTCTGTTCACGTCCGAGTCCGTCACCGAGGGGCATCCCGACAAGATCTGCGACCAGATCTCCGACAGCATCCTCGACGCGATCCTGACGGAGGATCCCCGCGGCCGGGTGGCGGTGGAGACCCTGGTCACCACCGGTCTCGTGCACGTGGCGGGGGAGGTGTCGACGGCGGCATACGTCGAGATCCCCGCGATCGTGCGCTCGGTGGTGAACCGGATCGGATACACCTCCAGCGAGACCGGGTTCGACGGCGATTCCTGCGGGGTGAGCGTCTCGATCGGCGCGCAGTCCTCCGACATCGCCGCCGGCGTCGACAAGGCGTTCGAGCGCCGCGAAGACGGCTCTGAAGACCCGCACGACCTGCAGGGTGCGGGCGACCAGGGGATCATGTTCGGCTACGCCACCACCGAGACGCCGCAGCTGATGCCGATGGCCGCGTGGACGGCCCATCGGATGGCCGAACGTCTCGCCGAAGTGCGCCGCTCGGGGGAGCTTCCGTTCCTGCGCCCGGACGGCAAGACGCAGGTCACCCTCGGATACGACGGCGCGGTGCCGCGCACGGTGGAGTCGGTGGTCCTGTCGACGCAGCACCAGCCCGAGATCTCCCAGAAGGCACTGCGCGCCGCCGTCCGCGCCGAGGTGATCGAGCCGGTCCTCGAGGCGACGGGACTCGACACCCGCGATGTGACCTTCTACATCAATCCCGCCGGACCCTTCGTGGTGGGCGGCCCGAAGGGCGACGCGGGGCTGACCGGACGCAAGATCATCATCGACACCTACGGAGGTGCCGCCCGACACGGGGGAGGGGCCTTCAGCGGCAAGGACCCGTCGAAGGTGGACCGTTCTGCGGCGTACGCGCTTCGCTGGGTGGCGAAGAACGCCGTCGCGGCGGGGCTCGCGGATCGGCTGGAGGTGCAGGTCGCCTACGCGATCGGCAAGGCCAAGCCGGTGGGCCTGTATGTCGAGACCTTCGGCACCGGGCACGTCGCAGACGAAACGATTACCGCCGCCATCCGCGAGGTGTTCGACCTGCGCCCCCGGGCCATCATCGAACAGCTCGACCTGCTCCGACCCATCTACGCGCAGACGGCCGCCTACGGGCATTTCGGGCGCGAGCTGCTCGACTTCACCTGGGAGCGCACCGACCGGGTCGACGATCTCCGCGCAGCTGCCGGCCTGTGAACCAGGCGCCCGCCACCCAGGAGCGGCGCCGGCGCGCGAGCGCGGCATGACGGCGCCGCGGGTCGCGCGCGTGCTGATCGATTCGCCGCTTCCGCAGCTGGATCGCCTGTTCGACTACGCGATCCCCGAGGCACTGCACGACGAGGTGGCACCCGGCGTCCGGGTGCGGGTGCCCTTGCGCAGCGCCGGGCGGATGGTCGACGCGTACGTCGTGGAGACGGTCGAGAACGCGGATGTCTCCGACCGCCCGCTCTCCGAGCTCGACGCGGTGGTGTCCCCGGTTCCGGTGCTGCCTACGTCGCTGTACCGGCTGGCCCGACGTGCGGCCGATCGGGCGGCCGGTTCGGCCAGTGACATCCTGCGCCTGGTGATCCCGAAGCGGATGGTGCGTGCCGAGAAGGTCTGGCTCGCCGCTGCGTCGCCGCCGCTGCCCGAGGTGCCCGTCGACGGGCGTTCCTGGGCACGCTCGGTGCTGTCGGCATACCCGGCGCTCCCCGCGGCCCTGAGCGAGGATGAGCGAGTCGCCGTCGATGCCTCTCCCGGCCTCGTGGAGACGCCCCACGGCCCGGCGGGAGCGTGGGCCGAGCTGCTCGCGGCAGCGGCTGTCGAGACCTTGGCCGCAGGGCGGAGCGCGGTGCTCGTCGTTCCCGACCACCGCGACCTCGCGCAGCTGGAACACGCTCTGTCGCCGCGCGTCCCCGCCGACGCCCTCGTCCGCGACGATGCGCGTCAGAGTGGGCCGGCTCGCTACTCCGGCTTCCTCCGCATGCTAGCCCCGGCCCCCTGCATCGTGATCGGCAATCGCTCGGCGGTGTACGCCCCGGTGGATCGGGTCGGCCTCATCGCTGTCTGGGACGACGGCGACCCGCTCCTCGCCGAGCAGCTCTCCCCGGGGGTTCACGCCCGCGACGCCGCCCTCGTCCGTCAAGAGCTCGACGGGTGCGCGCTGATGTTCGCCGGCCACACCCGTACCACCGACATCGAGCGCCTGGTTCAGCTCGGTTGGGTCCGGGAGGTCGCCGCCGCGCGGCGCCGTTCGCCGAGAGTCGTCCTCAGCGCGACCCAGGAGGGGGAGGTGCGCGGGGTGCGGCTTCCCTCCAGCGCCTTCCGAGCCGCCCGCGAGGCCGTCGTGGACGGACCCGTGCTGGTGCAGGTGGCCCGCCCGGGCTTCGCTCCCGTGCTGGTGTGCGCCGAGTGCCGGCACCCGGCCCGTTGTCGTCACTGCGGCGGTCCGCTGCATGCCCGAAGCGTCGGCGCGGTGCCCGAGTGCGCGTGGTGTGCGCGGACGGCGCGGGCCTGGACCTGCCCGCACTGCGGGTCGGAGCGGGTGCGCCTCGCATCATCCGGCAGTGAACGAACCGCCGAGGAACTCGGGCGGGCGTTCCCCGGGGTGCGGGTGATCGTCGCCGACGGACGTCACCCCGTCGACCGGGTCGGGCCCGAGCCCGCACTGGTGGTCGCGACCCGCGGCGCCGAGCCGTTGGCGGACCAGGGCTACCGCGCAGTGGTGCTTCTCGACGGTGAACGGATGCTGCTGTCCGACGACCTCCGCATCGGCGAGGCGTGCCTGCGGTGGTGGTCCAATGCCGCAGCCCTGGCGGCACCGGGTGCACCGGTGCACCTGGTCGGTGTCACCGGATCCGTCGCCCGCGCCCTGGCCACCTGGTCGCAGGCCGCATACGCCCGCGCGGAGCTCGCCGAGCGCGTGCCGCTGCGGATGCCGCCCGCCGTCCGGGTCGCGTCGGTCGAGGGCACCGCCGCTGCGGTCGAGAAGGCCATCGAAGCGCTCCGCGGCGACGTCGGATCACTCGAGGAGGAGAGCATCCTCGGACCGGTGCCGAAGCCGGATGACACCGGCGTCCGCGCCCTCGTCCGCTTCGACTACCGCCTGGGCACCGAGGTGACGACCTCCCTGCGTTCCTCTCTCGTCGCCGCCGCGCTGCGCACCCGACGCGCCAAGGGGCGCCCCACAACCCCGGCGCCTACACTCAGAGTCCGGGTGGACCTGCCCGACGTCGATCTGTGAGAACCTCCATGCGCCTCGTCTTCGCCGGAACGCCCGAGCCGGCTGTGCCGTCGCTGCACGCCCTCGCCGACTCCACGCACGACATCACCGCGGTGGTGACCCGCGACGACGCCCCCGTCGGACGGAAGCGGATCCTCACCCCTTCGCCGGTGGCCGCGGCCGCGGTCGCCCGCGGCATCCCGGTGATCAAGGCCCGGCGGCTCGATGACGCCGCGACGGCGGCGATCGCCGCACGCGCGCCCGATCTCGGCGTCATCGTCGCGTACGGCGGGCTCGTCCGCGAGCCGCTTCTCTCGCTGCCGACGCACGGGTGGATCAACCTGCACTTTTCGCGGTTGCCTCGCTGGCGCGGGGCCGCTCCCGTCCAGCGCGGGCTGATCGCCGGCGACCCCGAGATCGCCGCCAGCGTCTTCCGGCTCGTGCCCGAACTCGACGCCGGCGACGTGTTCGGCGAGATCGTCCTGCGCACGCCGTACGGCGCTACCGCCGGCGAGGTGCTCGCCGTCCTCGCCGAGCGCGGCGCATCGCTTCTCACGGAGGTGGTCGACGCCATCGCGAGCGGGACCGCGGTCGCCCGGCCGCAGCAGGGCGAACCGACCTTCGCTCCCAAGCTCGGCGACGAGGACGGTCGGTTGGATTGGGCGCTTCCTCGCGAGGAGGTCCTCCGCCGGTACCGCGGCGCCACCCCGGAGCCCGGAGCTCATACGACGCTCGACGGCGGGCGGGTGAAGATCCTCCAAGCCTCCCCGGCGCCGCTGGGCGCACCCTCCCTCGCACCGGGCCAGCTCGTCACCCGCGGGCGGGAGGTGCTCGTCGGAACGGGGAGCGACCCCATCGCCCTCGAGCGCGTGCAGCCGGCGGGCCGGGGGGCGATGCCCGCGGCGGACTGGGCCCGTGGACTCCGCGTGACCGATCCGGTGCTCGGCACGTGAGCGCGCTCACCGCCGCTCGGCAGGTCGCGTACGACACCATCCGTGCCGTCCACGAGTCCGACGCCTACGCCAACCTGCTCCTGCCGACCGCGATCGGCCGGGCGGGGCTCGATGCCGCCGACGCGGGTCTCGCCACCGAACTCACCTATGGCACGCTCCGCCGCCAGAACAGCTACGACGCGATCATCGCACTCGCCGCCGATCGACCGACTTCGCAGATCGACACCCCCGTCCTCGACGCGATCCGCCTCGGCGTCCACCAGCTCCTCTCCACGCGGGTCGCCTCTCACGCCGCGGTCAACGAATCGGTCGAACTCGCCCGCCGCGCCGCCGGGCGCGGAGCCGCCGGCTTCACCAACGCCGTGCTGCGGCGGGTCTCGCGCGATACGCCCGGAGAGTGGATGACCCGGATCGCCGAGACCGCCCGCTCCGACGACGAGCGGCTCGGCCTCGTGACCTCGCACCCCGTATGGGTCGTGCGCGCCTTCCGGCGAGCGCTCGCGGCCGAGGGCCGTCCGGAAGAGCTCGAGGCGCTGCTGACGGCCGACAACGCGTCGCCTCGCGTGACGCTCGCCGCCCTCCCCGGCCTCGGGACGATTCCCGACGGCGCGCGACGCACGCCGTTCTCGCCCCTGGGGTTCCGGTCGGGCGGCGGCGACCCCGAGCATCTGGTCGCCGCGGCCGACGGGCGCATCCGCGTGCAGGACGAAGGGTCGCAGCTCGCCGCACTGGCCCTCACCCGCGCTCGTCCCGTCGCCGACGGGGAGCGGTGGCTCGACCTCTGCGCCGGTCCCGGCGGGAAGACCGCCGTCCTCGCGGCCGAGGCGCTGGCGCACGGCGCACGCCTCGAAGCGAATGAAGTGAACCCGGCACGTGCCGGCCTCGTCCGGCGGTCGGTCGCGGCCGTCCCGCTGGACGTCCCGGTGAGCGAGGAGGACGGGCGGACGCGCGCTCCCGGCGGGGGATACGACCGCATCCTCGTCGATGCACCCTGCACGGGCCTCGGCGCACTCCGCCGACGACCCGAAGCGCGCTGGCGGAAGTCACCGGCCGATGTCGCCACCCTCGTCGAGCTGCAGCGCGACCTGCTGCAGGCGGCGATCGACGGTCTCGCCACCGGGGGGATCGTCGCGTACGTCACCTGCTCGCCCCATCTGGCGGAGACCGCCGGCGTCGTCGCCGACGTGTTGCGCGATCGCGGCGATGAGGTCACCGAGCTCGACGCCCGCGCCGTGATCACGGGACTCAGCACGTCCGACCCCGGACTGCTGCCGCAGCTCGACGGGTCGGGGCGTGCGCAGCTCTGGCCCCATCGGCACAACACGGACGCCATGTCGATCTCGCTGCTCCGCCGCAACTGACCTCCCGGCTCGTCGATGCCGGGCGCCGCCCGCAGCACGCCGCCATAATGGTGCGGTGCCTGCCGACGACCCCGCCGCCACCGGCCCCGTGAGGATCAACCCCAGCATCCTCGCTGCGGACTTCGCCCGTATGGCGGACGAACTCGCCCGGATCGCCAACGCCGACTTCGTCCACGTCGACGTGATGGACAACCACTTCGTCCCGAATCTCACCTTCGGCCCGCAGATGGTCGGCCGCATCCAGGAGACCAGCCCGGTGCCGCTCGACGTCCACCTGATGATCGACGAACCGGAGCGCTGGGCGCCGGGCTACGCCGAGCTCGGCGCCGCGTCGGTCACCTTCCACCTCGAGGCTGCAGCCGAGCCGGTCGCCCTCGCGCGACGCCTGCGATCGCTCGGCTCGCGGGCCGGCGTCGCGGTGAAGCCGGGCACTTCGGCGGAAAGCCTGTACGACGTCCTCGACGAGTTCGACCAGATCCTCGTCATGACCGTCGAGCCGGGGTTCGGCGGGCAGTCCTTCATGCCCGAGACCATGCCGAAACTCCGGGCGCTCGCCGCCGAGGCACGACGGCGGGGCTCGGATGTCTGGCTGCAGGTCGACGGGGGAATCGGCGAGTCGACGATCGCCGAGGCGGCCGCCGCGGGCGCCGACACCTTCGTCGCCGGTTCCGCGGTGTTCGGTGCTGCGCACCCGGATCGTGCTATCGAGGCGCTTCGGACCACCGCGCACCGCCACCACCACCGACGTGCCAGAGCGTGACGGGGAGACGACGATGACGAACGACGCCGACACTCCCGCACCGCCCGAGGACGACGCCGCCCCGGCGCGCACGGCTGCCCTGCGCACGGCCGGGGCCCGGGGCGCACGGACCCTGATCTCCGCGTACAGCGGCGAGCACGGCATCTACGGAGTGGTGCTCGTGACGGCGCTGATCGCCGCCGAGATCGATGCCGACACCGACCTCGACGTCATCCTCTTCGTCCTCGGCACGGTCGGGGTGTTCTGGCTCGCGCACATCTACGCCGCCGTGGTCTCCAGCCGCGCGCACCACCCCGTCCCCCCGTTGCACGTCGGGATCCGCAACGGGATCCGCCACTCTCTGGGGATGGGCGCCGCCATGCTGGTTCCGGTGGTGCTGCTGGCCACCGGAACCTTCGGGCTCCTCGACGAATGGACCGCCTACTACCTCGCGCTGGGGAGCGGCATCGTGATCCTCGCGATCATCGGGTACGCCAACGCGCGCCGGAACGCCAGCACGTGGCCGTGGCGCATCCTCGGCGTCCTCACGACGACGTTCCTCGGCCTGATCGTGATCGGGCTCAGCGTCCTCGTCCACTGACGGCATCACCGCTCCCGCTCCATCTGCGGCACGGGATGTCGCCGCGAGCCGGGGCCTGCCGCGCGTTCGCTACCCTGGCAGGGTGAAGACTTTCGACGCGCTGTTCGCCGAGCTGTCGGCGAGGGCCGCCGAACGACCCGAGGGATCCGGCACGGTCGCCGAGCTCGACGCCGGCATCCACGCGATCGGCAAGAAGGTCGTCGAAGAAGCCGCCGAGGTCTGGATGGCCGCGGAGTACGAGTCCGACGAGCGCACAGCCGAGGAGATCTCGCAGCTGCTCTACCACCTGCAGGTGATGATGCTCGCGCGGGGGATCACGCCCGACGACGTGTACCGACATCTCTGAGCGGTCCCGTCCCCGTCGTCTACCCGAAAGCCCGTTCATGCTGAGAATCGCCGTGCCCAACAAGGGTTCGCTCTCCGACACCGCCTCCGCCATGTTGCAGGAGGCGGGCTACGTCGGTCGCCGCGACCCGAAAGACCTCCATGTCATCGACCCCGAGAACGAGGTCGAGTTCTTCTACCTCCGCCCGAAAGACATCGCCACCTATGTCGGCTCCGGCGCGCTGGACGTCGGCATCACCGGGCGCGACCTCCTCCGTGACGCCCGGATGCCCGGCGCTCGGGAGATCGAGGCGCTGGGTTTCGGGGAGTCCACTTTCCGCTTCGCCGGACCGCCCGGTCGCTTCCAGGAGGTGGGCGACCTGCAGGGCGTCCGGGTCGCGACGGCCTACCCGGGACTCGTCGACGCCTTCCTCGATGAGAGAGGGGTCGCCGTCGATCTCGTGCCCCTGGACGGCGCTGTCGAATCCGCGGTGCGCCTGGGAGTGGCCGACGCCGTCGCCGACGTCGTCTCGACCGGGACGACGCTCCGCCAGGCGGGACTGGAGATCTTCGGACCGGCGATCCTGCACTCTGAGGCTGTCCTCATCGGCGCCCCCGTCGAGGCGGAGGGGACCGCGACGCTCCTGCGGCGTCTGCGCGGCGTCATGGTGGCGCGCCGATACGTCCTCATCGACTACGACCTGCCCGCCCGGCTGGTCGACGACGCGGTCGCCGTCGCACCGGGCATCGAGTCACCGACGATCTCGCCGCTGCGCGACCCCGAGTGGGTCGCGGTCCGCGTGATGAGCCCGCGGAAGGGCGTGAACCAGGTGATGGACGCCCTCTACGCCATCGGCGCCCGGGCGATCCTCGTCACCGAGATCCACGCTGCGAGGCTGTGACATGGGGCTCGCAACCCGGGTCATCCCGTGCCTCGACGTCGCCGCGGGGCGCGTGGTCAAGGGCGTCAACTTCGTGAACCTCCGCGATATGGGTGACCCCGTGGAGCTCGCCCGGACGTACTTCGCGCAGGGCGCTGACGAGATCACGTTCCTGGATGTCACCGCGACTGTCGACGAACGCGCGACGATGTACGACGTGGTGCAGCGCACCGCCGAGCAGGTGTTCATCCCACTCACGGTCGGGGGAGGGGTGCGTTCTGCCGAGGACGTCGCTCGCCTCCTGGCCGTCGGTGCCGACAAGATCGGGGTGAACTCCGCCGCCATCGCCCGTCCGGCCCTCCTCGACGACATCGCCGACCGGTTCGGAGCCCAGGTGCTCGTCCTCTCGCTGGACGTCACACGCGCCACCGGTGAGAGGGCAGAACGCGCGCCGTCGGGGTTCGTGGTGACGACGCACGGTGGCCGCACCCAGACGGACCTGGACGCTCTCGCCTGGGCCCGGGAAGCGATCGAGCGCGGCGCGGGAGAGCTTCTGGTCAACTCCATCGACGCCGACGGCACGAAGGAGGGGTTCGACCTCGAGCTGATCGCCGCGATGCGGGAGATCTCCTCGATCCCCGTCATCGCCTCGGGCGGCGCCGGAGCGGTGGACGATTTCGCGCCCGCCATCGCCGCCGGCGCCGACGCGGTGCTCGCCGCGTCGGTGTTCCACTCCGGTCAGCTGACCGTCGGCGAGGTGAAGGACGCGATGGCGCGAGCGGGCATCCCGGTGCGCCGGACGGAGGGAATCCGATGACCGCATCGACGCCGGACGCGGATGTCTCCGAGCAGATCTCCCGGGTCCGGTTCACCGAAGACGGCCTCGTCGCCGCCATCATCCAGCAGTGGGACACCCGGGAGGTGCTGATGCTCGGGTGGATGGACGCCGAGGCGTTGCGGCGCACCCTCACCGAGGGTCGGGTCACCTTCTGGTCGCGCTCCCGGCAGGAGTACTGGCGGAAGGGCGATACGTCGGGGCATGCCCAGTTCGTCCGCGGCGCGCGGCTCGACTGCGACGGCGACGCGATCCTGATCGAGGTGGAGCAGGTCGGCGTCGCATGTCACACCGGCATGAGGACGTGCTTCGACGCCGACGATCTGCACCCCGCCGTCGCATCCGCGCCCGGCGGTGCGTCGTCGTGAGCACCCGGCCGCGCACCCTGGCGGTGCTGCTGGTCCTCGCCGCGGGAGCGATCGGGGTCATCTCAGCCACTCAGACCTGGCTCGCGGTGACCCTCGAAGACGGTGCTCGGGAACCGCTCGCGGTCAGCGGCGCGGCGGCTCTTCCCGTCCTGGCCCCCCTCAGCCTCACCGCCCTCGCGCTCGGCGCGGCGCTCGCCATCGTCGGCCCGGTGCTGCGATACGTCTTCGGCGCGCTCACCCTCGCCATCGCCGGAGTCCTCGGCGCCGCCACCGCCGTGATCGCCTTCACCGCGCCGGTGAGCGCGGTCGTCTCGGCCGTCACCGAGGCCACCGGGATCGCGGGAGTGGAGTCGGTGGCCGCCCTCGCGACGCGCATCGATCCGACCCCGTGGCCGTTCATCACCCTCGCCGCCTGCGTCGTGCTCGTTGCGGCGGGCATCGTGATCCTCGTCACCGCACACCGCTGGACCGGAACCGGCCGGAGGTTCCGCACCGAGGCCGCGTCGAGTGAGCCGGCTTCGCCTCGCCGCTCCGACGCCATCGACTCGTGGGACGAGCTGTCGCGCGGCCAGGACCCGACAGCGTGAGCCGATAGACTCGTCTCGGTGTGTCCCGCGCTTCCCGGAGGAGATTCATGAGCAACCACAGCGACGAGCCCGGCCACGGAAACTCGCCGGCCGCGTGGACGGCCGTCGTCATCATGCTGGTCGCGTTCACCGTCGGCACCATCGCGTTCTTCTTCGATGTGCCGTGGGTCGTGTGGGCGTCTGCGGGCCTGGTCGTGGTCGGTCTCCTCGTCGGGTGGGGGATGGCTCGCGCCGGATACGGCGTGGGCGGCTCCAAGTCGTCGGCGAAACGGCATTGAACAGCTCGGCGCCGCGAGGTTCTGACGTCTCGGACCTGCTCGCCGAGCTGACCGCCGGCGCCGTGGCGGACGCCGAGCGACGGTCAGCCGAGGTTCCTCTCGCGGCGGTCGAGACCGCGGCCGCGCGTCGCCCTCCGGCACGGGACGCCCTGAGTGCGCTCGCTCCCGCCGAGGGCGTGAAGATCATCGCCGAGGTCAAGCGCGCGAGCCCCTCGCGCGGCCGCCTTGCCGAGATCCCCGACCCCGCCGCCCAAGCCGCGCGCTACCAGCAGGGCGGCGCGTCGGCGATCTCGGTGCTCACCGAGGGCCGACGCTTCGGCGGCTCCCTCGCCGACCTGGAGGCGGTCGTCGGAGCGGTCGAACTCCCCGTTCTCCGTAAAGACTTCATCGCCACCGAGTACCAGGTGCTCGAAGCGCGCGCCGCCGGCGCCGACCTCGTGCTCCTCATCGTCGCGGGCCTGGAGCCGGCGGTGCTCGAACGTCTGCACGGTCTGGTCCGCGACCTCGGCATGACGCCGCTCGTGGAGACCCACAGCCCCGACGAAGTCGCCCGGGCCGTGGACCTCGGTGCCGACCTCATCGGCGTCAACGCGCGTGATCTGTCGACGTTCGAGCTCGATCGCGACCTCTTCGGCCGGCTCGCCCCCCTGATCCCCGACGGCACCATCCGGATCGCCGAGTCCGCCGTTTCCACTCCCGACGATGTCGCGCACTACCGAGCCGACGGCGCTGATGTCGTCCTCATCGGCGAGGCGCTCGTCACCGGTGATCCGGTCGCAACCCTCGGCCGATTCCTCGCCGCCGGATCCCCGGCGGCTCCGCGTATTCGGAAGGAGCGGGTATGAGCCTGCGCGACGCCAGCGGACCTTTCTTCGGCGAGTTCGGCGGACGCTTCATGCCCGAGTCGCTCATCGCCGCTATCGACGAGCTGAGCACCGAGTACGAGGCCGCCAAAGCCGATCCCGCCTTCCACGCCGAGTTCCGGCGGCTGCTGGACACCTACGCCGGCCGCCCCTCCATCCTCACCGAGGTGCCGCGCTTCGCCGCGCACGCCGGCGGCGGCAGGGTGTTCCTCAAGCGTGAAGACCTCAACCACACCGGCTCGCACAAGATCAACAACGTCCTCGGGCAGGCCCTGCTGACCAAGCGCCTGGGCAAGAAGCGCGTGATCGCCGAGACCGGCGCCGGCCAGCACGGCGTCGCCACGGCGACCGCGGCGGCCCTGTTCGGCTTCGAGTGCACGATCTACATGGGCGAGGTCGACACCGTCCGCCAGGCGCTGAACGTCGCGCGGATGCGTCTGCTCGGTGCTGAGGTGGTGCCGGTGACGACCGGCTCCCGCACACTCAAGGATGCGATCAACGAGGCCTACCGCGACTGGGTCTCTAGCGTGGAGACGACGAACTACATCTTCGGAACGGCCGCAGGCCCTCACCCGTTCCCGGCGATGGTCCGCGACTTCCAGAAGGTCATCGGCGAGGAAGCGCGCACACAGCTTCTCGAGCAGGCGGGCCACCTTCCCGATGCGGTGTTCGCCTGCGTGGGCGGGGGATCGAACGCGATCGGGATGTTCGATGCGTTCCTGGATGACCCGGACGTGCGTCTCTACGGCGTGGAGGCGGCCGGAGACGGCGTCGACACCGCCCGCCATGCCGCCTCGATCGAGCGGGGGCGGCCCGGAGTCCTCCACGGGGCGAAGACCTTCGTGCTGCAGGACGAGGACGGTCAGACCGTCGAATCCCACTCCATCTCGGCGGGCCTGGACTACCCCGGCGTCGGCCCCGAGCATGCCTGGTTGGCCTCCATCGGTCGCGCCGACTACATCCCCGCCACCGATGATGAGGCGATGGAGGCGCTCCGACTCCTGTCGAAGACCGAGGGGATCATCCCCGCCATCGAAACCGCGCATGCCCTCGCCGGGGCATTGCGGATCGGCCGCGAACTGGGTCCCGACGCGGTGCTCGCGATCTGCCTCTCCGGGCGCGGCGACAAGGACATGGACACCGCGGCGCGCTACTTCGAGCTCTACGACGCCGGTGCCGATCTCGCGGCGGCCGCCGGTGAGCCGGCGGACGAGGCCGCCAAGGGCGAAGGCGTGAAGCTGTGACCTCACCCGTCGCGGCGGCCATCGACAGTGCCGCAGCCGCCGGCCGCGGTGCTCTCGTCGGCTATCTGCCCCTCGGGTTCCCCGACCTCGCGACGAGCATCGATGCGGCGGTGGCGCTCGCGGAGTCGGGTGCCGACGTCCTCGAACTCGGTCCGCCCTACTCCGATCCGGTGATGGACGGCACGGTGATCCAGGAGGCGACGCAGACCGCGCTGGCAGCCGGGTTCCGCCTCCGCGACACCTTCACAGCAGTCCGGGAGATCACCTCCCGCACCGATGTGCCGGTGCTCGTGATGACCTACTGGAACCCGGTGATGCAGTACGGAGTCGATCGGTTCGCCGACGACCTGCGCGCCGCCGGCGGTGTCGGGCTCATCACCCCCGACGTCACCCCCGACGCGGCGGGGGAGTGGATCGCCGCGTCGCGGCGGACCGAACTCGACCGGGTCTTCCTCGCCGCTCCCACCTCCACCGACGATCGGCTCGACCTCATCGTGGGCAACTCCACCGGGTTCGTCTACACGGTCTCGACGATGGGCATCACCGGCGAGCGCACCGACCTCGACGCCGCCGCCCGCGGTCTCGTCGCCCGCCTCCGCTCCCGTGGCGCCGAACGCGCGTGCGTCGGCATCGGCATCTCCAACGCCGCACACGTGGCGGGCGTGCTGGAGTACGCCGACGGCGCCATCGTCGGCACCGCACTGGTCCGGGCGCTCCGTGACGGCGGCGTTCCGGCGCTGCGCGACCTCGCCGCTGAGCTGTCGGCGGGCACCGCCCGGCCCGCCTAAACTCGAACGCATGTCGTTCGCCCTCACGAGCGCGGGATCCGTGTTCGCCAGCATCCCGAGCCCCGACGTCAGCTACATCGAGCTGGGCACGTTCCGCATCTACTTCTACGCCCTGTGCATCATCGCCGGGATCGTCGCTGCGGTTCTCCTCACCAACCACCGCCTCACAAAGCGCGGCGCCGAGCCGTGGGTGGTCATCGACATCGCCCTCCTGGCGGTGCCGCTGGCGATCGTGGGGGCACGCATCTTCCACGTGCTGACGCACCTCGGGTTCTACTTCGGCGAAGGCGGGAACCCCTGGAATCCGCTGCAGCCGGGCTCGGTCTGGGCGATCTGGGAGGGCGGCATCGCCATCTACGGCGCGCTCATCGGCGGCGCGGTGGGCGCCTGGCTCGGATGCCGCTGGACGGGCATCCGATTCTGGAGCTTCGCCGACGCTCTCGCGCCGGGACTGCTGCTCGCCCAGGCGATCGGCCGGTTCGGCAACTGGTTCAACCAGGAGCTCTTCGGCCTCCCCACCGACCTGCCCTGGGGCCTCGAGATCGATTCCGACAATCCGGCCTTCCCGCCCGGGCTCGCGCCCGACACGCTGTTCCATCCGACCTTCCTCTACGAGGTGATCTGGAACACCGCCGGCGTCATCCTGCTCCTGTGGGCGGGCAGCCGCTTCCGTCTGCAGTGGGGACGCCTCTTCGGGCTCTACCTCGTCTGGTACAGCGCCGGGCGCATCGTGTGGGAGTCGATCCGCATCGATCCGAGCGACATCTACCTGGGCCTTCGCACGAACGTGTGGTCGGCGATCATCGGCGTGATCATCGGGCTTGCCATCATCATCGTCCAGCGGCGCCGGCATCCCGGCGTCGAACCCTCGCCGTACGTCCCCGGTCGGGAATGGCGCCCCCAGGGCGCTGTACAATCGCAGGACACCAACGACTTCGTCGACCTCAGCGAACCACCGACGAACGAGGTCGTCGAGAGCAGCGCCACAAGCACAGCCGCCGAGAAGTAAGGGTGTTCATCAGCTGCCGCGGGCCGACGTCGTCCCATCTTGAGCATCAATGTGAGGACGGTACGCATGGCTGCGAGCCCCCGCCACACCACCTCCCCGCCCGTCGTGGGAGGAGGGTTCCCTGCGCGCCAGGGGATGTACAACCCGGCGTTCGAGAAGGACGCCTGCGGTCTCGCCATGGTCGCGACGCTCCGCGGCGAACCCGGGCACGACATCATCGACCTGGCGCTGACGGCGCTCCGCAACCTCGAGCACCGGGGGGCGATCGGCTCCGACGCCGGCACCGGCGACGGGGCGGGCATCCTCACCCAGATGCCCGACGCCTTCTTCCGGGCGGTCGTGGACTTCGCTCTGCCCCCGGCGGGCGAGTACGCCGCAGGGATGGCCTTCCTGCCTCGCGACGAAGACGCCCGCGCGGCTCAGAAGGCGGGGATCGAGCGGATCGCCGAGAGCGAGAACCTCGTCGTCCTCGGCTGGCGCGAGGTGCCGATCGCCGAGGAGCACCTCGGCAAGCTCGCCTTCGACGCCCGTCCGGTGTTCGAGCAGCTCTTCGTCGCGCGCCCCGCGGAAGGCGGCGCCCCCGCCCTGTCGGGAATCGACCTCGACCGGCGCACCTACCGGCTGCGCAAGCGCGCTCGCCACGAGCTCGACGCTTACTTCGTGTCGCTGTCGGCGCGGACCATCGGCTACAAGGGCATGGTCACCACTCTCCAGCTCGAGCCGTTCTACCCCGACCTGCAGGATGAGCGCTTCGCCTCCGAGCTGGCGGTGGTGCACTCGCGGTACTCGACCAACACCTTCCCCTCGTGGCCGCTCGCGCAGCCGCTTCGGATGCTCGCCCACAACGGCGAGATCAACACCGTCAACGGCAACCGCAACTGGATGCGCGCGCGGCAGTCGCAGCTGGAGTCCGAGCTGCTCGGAGACATCCGCCCGCTCCTGCCCATCTGCACGGTCGGGGCCAGCGACTCCGCCTCGTTCGACGAGGTTCTGGAACTGCTCACCCTCACCGGCCGGAGCCTGCCGCACGCAGTGATGATGATGGTGCCGGAGGCGTACGAGAAGCAGTCCGACATCGACCCGGAGCTGCGGGCGTTCTACGACTACCACGCCAACCAGATGGAGCCGTGGGACGGCCCCGCCGCCCTCATCTTCACCGACGGGACGCTCGTCGGCGCGACCCTCGACCGCAACGGCCTCCGGCCCGGACGCTGGACCGAGACGACCGATGGATTCGTCGTCATCGGCAGCGAGACGGGCGTGCTGGATGTCGCGCCCGAGCGCATCAAGCGGCGCGGGCGTCTCCGCCCCGGCCGCATGTTCCTCGTCGACACCGCCGCGGGCCGGATCATCGAAGACGAGGAGATCAAGCGCGACCTCGCGAACCTCCATCCCTGGCAGGAGTGGCTGGATGCCGGGCGGGTGAGGCTGGCCGACCTCCCCGAGCGCGAGCACATCGTGCATCCCATCGCCTCCATCACCCGCCGTCAGCGCACGTTCGGCTACACCGAGGAGGAGGTGCGGATCCTCCTCACCCCGATGGGGCAGAACGGCGCCGAACCGCTCGGTGCGATGGGCAGCGACACCCCGGTCGCGGTCCTCAGCGATCGCCCGCGTCTGCTCTTCGACTACTTCGTGCAGCAGTTCGCCCAGGTGACGAACCCGCCGCTGGACTCCATCCGCGAGGAGGTCGTCACCTCCCTGTCGCTCGGACTCGGCCCGGAGCGGAACCTGTTGGCCTGGGGGCCCGAGCACGCCCGCTCGGTGACGCTCGACTTCCCGGTGATCGACAACGACGAGCTGGCGAAGATCCAGCACATCGACACCGCGCTTCCGGGGCGTTCCTCCGTCACCATCCGCGGGCTCTACCGCGTCGAAGCCGGTCACAAGGGGATGCGCAAGCGCCTCGAGCAGATGTGCACCGAAGTGGACCAGGCGATCGAGGACGGCGCGGAGTTCATCGTGCTGAGCGACCGCGATTCCAACAAAGACCTCGCCCCGATCCCGTCGCTGCTCATGCTCGCGGCGGTGCACCACCACCTGATCCGCAACGAAACGCGCATGAAGGTCGGTCTCGTGGTCGAGGCGGGCGACGTGAGAGAGGTTCATCACGTCGCGACCCTCATCGGGTACGGCGCCTCGGCGGTGAACCCGTATCTGGCGATGGAGACGGTGGAGTACCTCGTCCGCGCGGGTTACATCACCGGCGTCACCCCCGAGAAGGCGGTGAAGAACCTCATCTACGCGCTCGGCAAGGGCGTGCTGAAGATCATGTCGAAGATGGGGATCTCGACGGTGTCGTCCTACGCCGGCGCGCAGGTGTTCGAGGCCGTCGGACTCTCGCAGGAACTCGTCGACGCCTACTTCACGGGTACCGAGTCCAAGCTCGGCGGTGTCGGTCTCGACGTCATCGCCTCGGAGAACGCCGCACGGCATGCCTACGCCTACCCCGAGGACGCCGCGGTGCGCGCCCACGAGCGCCTGTGGACCGGCGGGGAGTACCAGTGGCGGCGCGACGGTTCTCCGCACCTGTTCAACCCCGACACGGTGTTCCGGCTGCAGCACGCGACCCGCACTCGTCGCTACGACATCTTCCGCGAGTACACCACTCTCGTCGACGACCAGGCGGCGGAGCTGAAGACGCTTCGCGGTCTCTTCCAGCTGCGCACCGGCACTCGCCCACCGGTGCCGATCGACGAGGTCGAGCCCGTCTCGGCGATCGTCAAGCGCTTCTCCACGGGGGCGATGAGCTACGGCTCCATCTCACAAGAGGCGCACGAGACCCTCGCGATCGCGATGAACCGGATCGGCGGCAAGTCGAACACCGGAGAGGGCGGCGAGGATGTCGAGCGTCTCCTCGACCCCGAGCGGCGAAGCGCCATCAAGCAGGTCGCGTCCGGACGCTTCGGTGTCACGAGTCTCTACCTCACCGAGGCCGACGACATCCAGATCAAACTCGCCCAGGGAGCCAAGCCCGGCGAGGGCGGGCAGCTGCCGCCGGCGAAGGTGTACCCGTGGGTGGCGCGGACGCGCCACGCGACGGCCGGCGTGGGCCTCATCTCCCCGCCCCCGCACCACGACATCTACTCGATCGAAGACCTCAAGCAGCTGATCTTCGACCTCAAGCGCGCCAATCCCGGCGCCCGCGTTCACGTGAAGCTCGTGAGCCAGTCGGGGATCGGCGCGGTTGCGGCGGGGACGGCGAAGGCTCTCGCCGACGTCATCCTCGTCTCCGGTCACGATGGTGGGACGGGCGCGAGCCCTCTGAACTCCCTCAAGCACGCCGGCACGCCGTGGGAGCTCGGACTCGCCGAGACGCAGCAGACGCTCATGCTCAACGGCATGCGCGACCGCGTGGTGGTGCAGGTGGACGGTCAGCTCAAGACCGGACGCGACGTCATCATCGGTGCACTGCTCGGCGCCGAGGAGTTCGGCTTCGCCACGGCGCCGCTCGTCGTGTCGGGCTGCATCATGATGCGCGTCTGCCACCTCGACACCTGCCCCGTCGGCGTCGCGACGCAGAACCCGACCCTGCGCGCCCGGTTCAACGGCAAGCCGGAGTTCGTCGTGAACTTCATGGAGTTCGTCGCGCAAGAAGTGCGTGAGTACCTCGCCGAGCTCGGCTTCCGCTCGCTCGACGAAGCGATCGGGCACACCGAGCTCCTCGACGTCAACCGGGCGATCGAGCACTGGAAGGCGAGCGGGCTGGACCTCGGTCCCGTGCTCCACGCGCTGCCGTTCGCCGACGAGGAGCCCCGCCGCCACCAGCGCGATCAGCTCCACGAACTCGAGGAGCACTTCGACATGGTGTTGATCGAGCGCGCGCGCGATGTGATCGAGCGGGGCGGGACGGTCACGATCGACCTTGCCATCCGCAACACCGAGCGGGCCGTCGGTACGCTCCTCGGCCACCATGTCACCCGCACCCACGGCGAGAACGGCCTGCCGTCGGGGTCCGTCACGGTGAACCTGACCGGCTCCGCCGGCCAGTCGCTCGGCGCGTTCATGCCCGCCGGTATCACGTTGCGCCTCGAGGGCGACTCCAACGACTACGTCGGCAAGGGGCTCTCCGGCGGCCAGATCGTGATCCGGCCGCCACGCGCCGCCCAGTTCGATGCGTCGAAGAACGTCATCGCCGGCAACGTCATCGGCTACGGCGCGACGCAGGGGACGATGTTCCTCCGCGGCGTCGTCGGCGAGCGCTTCCTGGTGCGAAATTCCGGTGCCACCGCGGTCGTGGAGGGCGTCGGCGATCACGCCCTGGAGTACATGACCGGCGGCCTCGCGGTGATCCTCGGCGAGACCGGGCGCAACCTCGGCGCCGGCATGTCGGGCGGCACCGCGTACATCTACCGACTCGATCGTGCGCTGGTGAACCGCGAGGCCCTCGCCTCGGGTGAGCTGGTGCTGGGCGAGCTCGGATCGGCGGACGCGGCGATGCTTCGCGATCTGCTCGAGCAGCACGCCGCCGAGACGGGATCCGAGCTCGCCGAGGGCCTGCTCGCGAACTTCGACAGCGAGGTGGGCAACTTCGTCCGAGTCGTGCCCCGCGATTACGCCGCCGTGCTGCAGACGCGTCAGGAGGCCCTCGCACAGGGCCTCGACCCCGATGGCGACGTGGTGTGGAGCCGCATTCTGGAGGTGACGGGTGGCTGACCCGAAGGGCTTTCTGAAGGTCACCGAGCGGGAGCTTCCGCCGCGGCGGCCCGTGCCGGTGCGGATCATGGACTGGAAAGAGGTCTACGAACCGGGCGACTCGGCGGTGCTCCGCCGGCAGGCCGGCCGCTGCATGGACTGCGGTGTGCCGTTCTGCCACAAGGGATGTCCCCTGGGAAACCTCATCCCCGAGTGGAACGACCTGGTGTGGCGCGGCGAGGGCCGCGCGGCGATCGAGCGCCTGCATGCCACGAACAACTTCCCGGAGTTCACCGGGCGGCTCTGCCCGGCACCGTGCGAGAGCTCCTGCGTGCTGGGGATCAACCAGCCACCGGTGACCATCAAGCAGGTCGAGGTCTCGATCATCGACGAAGCCTTCTCCCAGGGGTGGGTCGAGCCCGAGCCTCCGGCACGGCTGACGGGCAAGACCGTGGCCGTCGTCGGTTCCGGTCCCGCGGGCCTCGCCGCCGCGCAGCAGCTCACCCGGGCCGGGCACACCGTCGCCGTGTACGAACGGGATGACCGGATCGGCGGGCTTCTGCGGTACGGGATCCCCGACTTCAAGATGGAGAAGCGTCACCTCGAGGCGCGGCTCCGCCAGATGCGCGACGAGGGCACCCGCTTCCGGGCGGGGGTGGAGATCGGCGTCGACATCAGCTGGAGCGACCTGCGTGCCCGGTACGACGCCGTCGTGATCGCCACCGGCGCCACGGTGCCGCGAGACCTGGCGATACCGGGGCGCGATCTCGCGGGCATCCATTTCGCCATGGAGTACCTCGTTGAATCGAACCGAGCGATCGCCGGCGACAGCGTGCCGCACCAGATCTCGGCCGAGGGCAAGCACGTCGTCGTCATCGGCGGCGGCGACACCGGCGCGGACTGCATCGGCACCGCTCACCGACAGGGAGCGCTCAGCGTCACCAACCTCGCCATCGGCAAGCAGCCGCCGGAGGAGCGGCCCGAAGACCAGCCGTGGCCGATGATGCCGAACCTGTTCGAGATGGCCTCGGCTCACGAGGAGGGTGGCGAACGCCACTACCTCGCGTCCACCGTGGAATTCCTCTCCAACGCGGTCGGAGAGGTACGGGCGCTCCGCGTGGCCGAGACGGAATACGTCGACGGCCGTCGGGTTCCCAAGTCGGGCACCGAGCGCGAGATCCCCGCCGACCTGATCCTCATCGCCATGGGCTTCACGGGACCGGAGCGCACGCATCTGGCCGACCAGCTCGGCGCGCAGTTCACCGCGCGCGGCAATGTCGAACGCGACAACGCCTACCTGACCTCCGCTCGCGGCGTCTTCGTCGCCGGCGACGCCGGGCGTGGGCAATCCCTCATCGTGTGGGCCATCGCCGAGGGACGCGCAGCCGCTGCTGCGGTCGACGAGTACCTGATGGGCGCCACCGCGCTTCCGGCGCCGGTGCACCCCCACGATGTCGCCATCGGACTGCAGCCCGCGTAGGCTGGCCTCGGCCCTTCGCCGCACACCCCCCCACCACCTCGGAGTACACGCACGGATGAGACGCGCCAAGATCGTCGCCACTTTGGGTCCCGCAACCTCGACGTACGAGATGGTCCGCGCGATCATCGACGCGGGCGTCGACATCGCCCGGCTGAACCTCAGCCACGGTGACTACTCCGTGCACGAGGCGAACTTCGCCAATGTGCGCAAGGCCGCCGAAGACGCTCAGCGTCCCGTCGCCGTGCTGGTCGACCTGCAGGGCCCGAAGATCCGGCTCGGCCGGTTCGCCGACGGTCCGCACGACCTCGCCGAAGGCGACATCTTCAAGATCACCATCGAGGATGTCCCGGGCACCAAGGAGCTCGTCTCGACGACGTTCACGGGGCTCCCGAACGACGTCAAGCCGGGGGACTTCCTCCTCATCGACGATGGCAAGGTGCGGGTGAAGGTCCTCGAGACCGACGGCACGGTCGTCACCACCCAGGTCGTCGTAGCCGGCACGGTGTCGAACAACAAGGGCATCAACCTCCCGGGCGTCGCGGTGAACGTTCCGGCGCTGTCGGAGAAGGATGAGGCCGACCTCCGCTGGGGCCTGCGCATCGGGGCCGACTTCATCGCCCTGTCCTTCGTCCGCGACGCCAAGGACGTTCAGCGGGTGCACGTGATCATGGCCGAGGAGGGACGTCACGTCCCGGTCATCGCCAAGATCGAGAAGCCTCAGGCGGTGGACAATCTCGAGGAGATCATCGACGCCTTCGACGGCATCATGGTCGCCCGCGGCGACCTCGGCGTGGAGCTTCCGCTCGAGGCGGTGCCGATCGTCCAGAAGCGCGCCGTGGAGCTGTGCCGCCGGATGGCCAAGCCCGTCATCGTCGCCACGCAGATGCTCGAATCGATGATCAACAACCCGGTGCCGACCCGCGCCGAGACGAGCGACGTCGCCAACGCCGTGCTCGACGGCGCCGACGCCGTGATGCTCTCCGGCGAGACCAGCGTGGGGGAGTACCCCGTGAAGGTCGTCGAGACGATGGCCCGGATCGTCGAGTCCACCGAAGACCACGGACTCGAGCGCATCGCACCGCTCACCACCAAGCCGCGGACGCAGGGCGGCGCCATCACCCTCGCCGCCATGGAGGTGGCCGAGTTCGTCGAGGCGAAGTACCTCTGCATCTTCACCGAGTCGGGTGACACCGCACGACGGATGTCTCGACTCCGCCCCAAGATCCCGATGATCGGCTTCACCCCCGAGCCGTCGATCCGCCGCCGCATGGCCCTCACCTGGGGCATCCGCTCCACTCTCGTCGAGCACGTGCCCCACACCGACCGCATGTTCATCCAGGTCGACGATTACCTGCTGTCGAACGACCTCGCCAAGGTCGGCGACAAGGTCGTGGTGATCTCGGGCTCCCCTCCCGGCATCATCGGCTCGACCAACGACATCCGCATCCACAAGGTGGGCGACGCCGTTCACGGCGCCGCGCCGATCTATCAGTCGGGCGAGTAGGCAGGCGCCGTCCGCACAGACCTCCTCACTCCACGCGGGTCAGGAGGTCTCTTTCTTCAACGGCGGCCAGCTGCAGTGTCTTGTACCCCTGCTCGTCGAAGAACACCGTCAGCCGATCGTCCTCGACGTCGACGACGCTTCCCCGGCCCCATTCGACGTGCTCGACCTCCGAGCCCGAGGGGTAGGGGACGTCCGCATCGGCGGGAGCCGTCCGCTCGGCGGTGCCCTCCCGGCAGGTGTCGCAGCTGCCGCAGGGAGCGGCGAGCTCGTCGCCGAAGTAGCCCAGAAGCACCCGGCGCCGGCAGTCGCGGGTCTCGGCGTAGCGCCGCATGACCTCCAGGCGGGACAGTTCGATCCGCTCGCGACGCTCGGACGCGTCGGACGCGGCCGCAGCCGCCTGCTTCGGTGAGACACCCGACACCGCCGAGGCCCCGCGCTTGCCGAGGCGGACAGCGCCGGCGTCGGCGAGGAGATTCACCATGCCCGTGACCCGTCGGGTGGGCAGGTCGAGCTTCTCCGCCAGTGCGCGGAGGGGAAGGGGTGCCGCCTGCAGCGACAGTGCGCGGAACAGCCGCCGCAGCCCTTCGACGTCGACGCTCCGCGCCGTGAAATACTTCCGGATCCCCAGGTCCTCCGATCGGTAGAACAGCACCGCCCGGGCCGGCTTCCCGTCGCGCCCGGCGCGTCCGATCTCCTGGTAGTAGGCGTCGAGCGAGTCCGGCACCGAAGCGTGCACGACGAAGCGGACATCCGGCTTGTCGATCCCCATCCCGAAGGCGTTGGTGGCGACCACCACGTCGAGGTCGCCGCCGAGGAAGCCCTCGTGTGTGCGCCGACGATCGGAGGCGGACAGACCGGCGTGATAGGTGTCCGCTCGCATCCCGCGCTCCCGGAGGGCCGCGGTGTACTGCTCCGCCTCACGACGCGTCGCGGCGTAGACGAGACCCGGACGGGGGAGCGAGGGGATCAACTCGAGGACGTCCCGCTCCTTCTGGCTCGCCGTGGCGGCGCGGCGCACTTCGAGATCGATGTTGGGGCGGTCCACGCCCCGCACGACGAGAAGCGGGTCTCGCAGCCCCAGGCGGTCGATGATCTCTTCGCGAACCGGCTGCGCGCCGGTGGCCGTCAAGGCGACGGTGGGCGGATGTCCGAGGCGATCGCGGACCTCGCCCAGTCGAAGGTAGTCGGGCCGGAAATCGTGTCCCCAGCTCGCCACGCAGTGGGCCTCATCGACGACGAACAGGCCGATGTCGGTCGCGGCCAGGCGAGCGACGATGTCGTCCTTCACCAGCTGCTCGGGGGCGAGGAGGAGGAACTCCACCTCGCCCGATCGGACGGCTTCCCAGACCTCCGCGGTCTCGCGGTCGCTGACCGTCGAATTGAGCATCCGGCCCCGCGGTGCCCGTGGCGTGTCGTCGAGCTGCGCGAGCTGGTCGGCCTGCAGGGCGATGAGGGGCGAGACGACGATGGTGATGCCGGCGCGGAGGGTCCCGGCGAGTTGGTACACGGCGGACTTGCCGGCACCCGTGGGAAGCACCGCCACGACGTCACGACCGTCGATGAGGGCCGCGACGGATTCCTCCTGCCCGTCGCGCAGCTCCTCCCATCCGAACACCTCGCGGGCGGCGCGAGCTATGGCTGATGCGGGCATCGAAGTCCTCTCGGGTGAAAGCGAGGATCATCCTGACATCTGCCGCCATCGCCTTCCGGGGATTGACATCGCGCCCGCCGTTTCCGCCGTTCTCGGACGCGCCTCTGCCGCCTCGGCACCGACGCCGCTACGCTGAGCCCGAAATCTCTCGGGGAGGGAGCCGCCGGATGCCTGTGATCACCGATCTCATCTGGTTCATGCTGTGGGCGTTCTACTTCATCGCCTACTTGTTCGTCGTCATCGTCATCATCACCGATCTCTTCCGCGACCATCAGCTGAACGGATGGTGGAAGGCGCTGTGGATCATCGCGCTGGTGTTCGTCCCATTGCTGACGGCGCTGGTGTACATCATCGCCCGCGGGAAGGGCATGGCGGAGCGAGCGCAGGCCGCTCGTCCGCGGACGGTCGCCGAAGACGACGACTACCGGCCTGCCGCATCCGCGAACCCGGCGGACGACATCGCCAAGGCCAAGCAGCTCCTCGACGCCGGGACGATCACTCAGGGCGAGTTCGATGCCCTCAAGAGCAAAGCCCTCGGCCAGCGTTTCTACGGCGCCTGACCGATCTCGGAAGTGCCGGAGATCGCGGACGGCGTACCGTACCGGTGGTGGGGGTCGAACCCACACGCCCTTTCGGGCAACCGATTTTGAGTCGGTCGCGTCTGCCATTCCGCCACACCGGCTCGCAGCTTCACGGCTGCGTCCGGGATCGACCCTATCGCAGCGATTGCGGGGCTTCACCGCGGAAGCCGTAGGATTGCGGGGTGACTGAGCAAGAGCAGGCCGCCTCCTCCGCCCCGCGCCGGGTCGTCGTCGCCGAGGATGAATCGCTCATCCGGCTCGACATCGTCGAGATCCTCCGTGACAACGGGTTCGACGTCGTCGGCGAGGCCGGCGACGGCGAGACGGCCGTGCAGCTCGCCACCGAGCTCCGGCCCGACCTCGTCATCATGGACGTCAAGATGCCGCAGCTCGACGGCATCAGCGCCGCCGAGAAGCTCAGCAAGAACCACATCGCGCCCGTCGTGCTCCTGACCGCGTTCAGCCAGAAGGAACTCGTCGAGCGTGCCAGCGAAGCGGGTGCGCTGGCGTACGTGGTGAAACCCTTCACGCCGAACGACCTCCTGCCGGCGATCGAGATCGCCCTCGCCCGCTACGAGCAGATCATCACACTCGAGGCCGAGGTCGCCGACATGGTCGAGCGCTTCGAGACCCGGAAGCTCGTCGACCGCGCCAAGGGCCTGCTCAACGAGAAGATGGGCCTCACCGAGCCCGAGGCGTTCCGCTGGATCCAGAAGGCGTCGATGGACCGCCGGCTGACGATGCAGGATGTCGCCAAGGCGATCATCGAGCAGCTGGCGCCGAAGAAGGGGTGACCAGCCCGCCCGACCCGACGTCCGAGCCCGGCCACGAGGACGGCGTGCGGATCGACTGGGCTGAGGCGCGGGCCGCCAACCTCGCGAATTGGGATGATCGGGCGATCCTGCACGAGCAGGCCTACGGGCTGGAGGCGTTCGACGACCCGGAGTACCTCTCCGACGTCGTCCGGGACGACCTGATGGCGCTCGCACCCTTCGTCCCCTCCCTCCACGGGCTCGACGTCTGCCATCTGCAGTGCCACATCGGCACCGACACCGTGTCGCTTGCGCGCAAGGGCGCTCACGTCACCGGTGTCGACTTCTCCCCGCGAGCCCTCGAAACCGCGGCCCGTTTCGCAACGGCACACGGGCTGCCGGTGACATGGGTGCTCTCGGACGCGCTCGATGCCCGTGCACACGTCAGCGGCGACTTCGACCTCGTCTACACGAGCATCGGAGCCATCTGCTGGCTGCAGGATCTCGACCGCTGGGCCCGCCAGATCGCCGCTCTGCTGCGCCCGGGCGGCACCTTCTACATCCGCGACGCGCATCCGATGCTCTTCACGATCGAGGGCGACGGCGAGCTCGACATCGTCGGCTACCGGTACTTCGCAGACGGCACGGCTCAGACGTGGAACGACCCGTCGACGTACGCCGGCGACGGACGCGTCGAGCACGCGCGCACCTACGAGTGGCCGCATCCCCTCTCGGAGACCGTCAACGCGCTGCTCGGTGCCGGTCTCCAGCTCCTCAGGCTCGACGAGGGGCGCCTGTTGCCCTGGCCCTTCAGCGAGCGCATGGTCGAGGTCGAGGGCGGCTGGATGTGGCCCGAGGGCGTGCGCGACCGCATCCCCTGCACCTTCACCCTGGTAGCGCGCAAGCCTGCGTGAGCGCGACCGGCGGACGGATGTCACGCCTCAGCGGTCCGCCGCCCCCAGATCTTTGATGTGGTTCGTGATGCGCACGGTCGAACACCGCCGGCCGGCGCCATCCGTCACGACGATCTCGTGCACCGTGATGCTGCGACCCAGGTGCAGCGGCGTGCAGACGCCCGTGACCCAGCCCGATGTCGCAGAGCGGGTGTGCGTGGCGTTGATGTCCACGCCCACGGCGAGCCGTCCGGGACCGGCGTGGAAGTTCGCATGCATCGAACCGAGCGACTCGCCGAGAACGACGTACGCGCCGCCGTGGAAGAGCCCCACCGGCTGAGTGTTCCCCTCGACGGGCATCCGGGCCGCGCACCGCTCGGCGGTGAACTCGAGCCACTCGAAACCCATCTTCTCGGCCAGGGAACCGACGCCGCGGGAGAGCGCCCAGTCCAGTCCGCCGCAGGCGGTGTCGACCGTCTCGCTCATGCCTTCCTCGCCGCTCGGGGGGTGTCACACCCCGCGTCTAGGCTGTCAGGGTGACGGACTCCGCAAAGCCTACCCTCCTCGTCGTGGACGGCCACTCGCTGGCCTACCGAGCCTTCTATGCGCTTCCCGTCGACAACTTCTCTACCAAGGACGGGCAGCACACCAACGGCATCTACGGGTTCCTGGCGATGCTCATCAACCTCATCAAGGCCGAGAAACCGACCCACCTCGCCGTGGCGTTCGACACCTCACGGCAGTCCTTCCGCACGCGTCAGTACTCCGAGTACAAGGCCAACCGCAGCGAGACCCCGAAGGAGTTCCAGGGGCAGATCCCGCTGCTCAAGGAGTGTCTCGCTGCCATGAGCATCCCGGTGCTCGAGCAGGAGGACATCGAGGCCGACGACATCCTCGCCACCCTCGCCACGCAGGGGGCAGCGCAGGGATTCCGGGTGCTCGTCTGCTCGGGCGACCGCGACACGATCCAACTCGTAGACGACGACATCGTCCTGCTGTACCCCAATGTGCAGGGCGTCTCGCAGCTGAAGCGCTACGACACCACCGCCGTCCGTGAGCGCTACGGCGTCGAACCATCGATGTACCCCGACATCGCCGCGCTCGTGGGTGAGACCAGCGACAACCTCCCCGGCGTGCCGAAGGTGGGGGAGAAGACCGCGGTGAAGTGGCTGACGCAGTTCGGGTCGCTCGAGGCCCTCCTCGCCAACGCCGAGAAGGTCACCGGAGTGGTCGGGAACAACCTGCGTGAGCACCTCGACGACGTGCGACGCAACCGGGAGTTGAACCGGCTCCTCCGCGACGTCGAGCTCCCGGTCGGACCGCACGACCTGGCGGTGCAGCCCATCGACGCGCAGGCGGTGCGCGAGATCTTTGCACAACTCGAGTTCCGCACCCTTCTTCCGCGCGTCTTCGAAGCCGCCGGGGTCGACCAGGCGATGTCGGCGCAGGCGGCCGTTCCCACGGCGACCGCTCCCACGCCCACCGAACCCGACTCCGCCACTCTCGCCGCCTGGGTCGAGGCGGCGACGGCCGAGATCGGCGTGACCATCGCGATCGAGGGCGGCCGTCCCCGTCGCATCGGCCTCGCCACCGCCGACGAAGCCGTCGAGGCGACGTGGTCGGAAGACACCGCAGCGGCACTCACCCCCTGGCTGCTCTCGCCCGCGCCGAAGGTCTTCACCGACGCCAAACCGCAGGTCAAGGCGCTTCGCCGCGAGGGGATCCGCCTCGCAGGCCTCGCCTTCGACACGCTGTTGGCCGGATGGCTCCTGCGTCCGAGCTTCCCCGACAAGACGCTCGCCGACCTCACCGACCGTTTCCTCGGCGAGAAACTCCCCGAGTCCGACCCCGCGCAGCTGGTCCCCGAGACCGAGGGTGCCACGCCTGCTCAGCTGTCGTGGTTCACGCTGCGGGTCGCCGAGGCCGAGCGCGCGCAGCTGGCTTCCTCCGTCCTCTCCGTCCTCACCGACATCGAGCTGCCCACGCTGCAAACGCTCGCCGACATGGAGCTCGCGGGCGTCGCGGTCTCCCATGACAAGCTCTCGTCGTTCTCCGGCGAGCTGGGGGAGCGGGCCGACCGCATCGCCCAGGAAGCGTTCGCGACGATCGGGCACGAGGTGAACCTCGGCTCACCGAAGCAGCTGCAGGAGGTGCTGTTCGAAGAACTGCAACTGCCCAAGACGCGCAAGACCAAGACCGGGTACTCGACGGATGCCGCGGTGCTCGCCGATCTGCAGGAATCCCACCCGCATCCCTTCCTCAACCTGCTGCTGCAGCACCGGGAGGCGACGAAGCTTCGTCAGATCATCGAGTCGCTCGACACCGCGATCGCTGATGACGGGCGCATCCGCACCACTTACCTGCAGACCGGCTCGCAGACCGGACGCCTCTCCAGCACCGACCCCAACCTGCAGAACATCCCGATCCGCACCGAGGAGAGTCGCCGCATCCGGTCGGCGTTCGAGGTCGGCGAAGGCTACGAGGCACTCCTCACGGCCGACTACTCCCAGATCGAGATGCGCATCATGGCGCACCTCTCCGAGGATCCCGGTCTCATCGAGGCTTTCAACTCGGGCGAGGACACCCACCGGTTCGTCGGCGCCCGCGTCTTCGGCGTGGCCCCGGAAGATGTCACGGCCGCGATGCGCACCAAGGTGAAGGCGATGTCGTACGGCCTCGTCTATGGACTGTCGGCGTTCGGTCTTTCCAAGCAGCTGCGCATCGAGCAGTCGGAGGCGCGCGAGCTGATGCTCGAGTACTTCGCGCGCTTCGGAGCGGTGCGCGACTACCTCCGCACGAGCGTGGAGAAGGCGCGGATCGACGGGTACACCGAAACGATCTTCGGACGGCGCCGACCCTTTCCCGACCTCAACAGCCCGAACCGGGTGCTGCGCGAAAACGCCGAGCGTGCCGCGCTCAACGCGCCGATCCAGGGAAGCGCGGCCGACATCATGAAGGTGGCGCTGTTCCGGATCCACGACGAGCTCGCCGCACAGGACCTGCGCTCCCGCGTGCTGCTGCAGATCCACGACGAACTCGTCGTCGAGGTGGCGCCGGGAGAATGGGATGCGGCGGAGCGAATCGTCCGCGAGCGGATGGCCGATGCCGCCCCCCTCACCGTGCCGCTCGACGTGCAGATCGGCCGCGGCGCGGACTGGAACGCCGCGGGTCACTGACTCTCCGGCGTCCAGGTCCGCCCATAAGGCGTTGGCGCCAGGGGCGCCGCGATGCCTAGGCTCGAAGGCATGACAGACGCACCACGAACCCCCACGCCGATCGACACGATCGCCGACGCGTGGGTTGACACCCTGGCCGAGATGGATCCGTCGCTGGCGACGTACATCGGACGCTTCGAGCACAATCACCGCTACGGCGACTTCTCCCCAGAGGGGCAGGAGCGGCTGATCGCGGAGGCGAAGAAGGTCCGGGCGGCCCTGGCCGACGCGACTCCCGCCGACGATATCGATGCGGTCACGAAGGAGGACCTCATTCGCGAGCTCGACCTCGCCGTCGAGTTGGACGAGGCGAAGTGGCACCTGCGAGACCTCAACGTCATCGCGTCGCCCGCTCAAGACATCCGGGCCGTGTTCGACCTCATGCCCACCGACACCGCCGATGACTGGTCGGTGGTCGCGCAGCGTCTGGGGGCTCTTCCGGACGCTGTGGAGGGGTACATCGCGACCCTTCGCGAAGGGATCGCCCAGGGTGTTGTGCCGGCGCGCCGCCAGGTCGCCGAGGTCATCATCCAGATCGGCCGGTACACGGCCGACAGCGGGTTCTTCGCCACCTTCGTGGGGGAAGCCGCACCGAAGGAGGGACAACTCCCCGCCTCGCTCGCGCGGGAGCTCTCCGACCGTGCGGGCGCCGCGCGGGTCGCCTACGACGAACTGGCCGATTTCCTGGGCGCCGAGCTCGCCCCGGCCGCGGCCGAGAAGGACGCCGTCGGAAGGGAGTTGTACGCGCTCCACTCCCGCCGCTTCCTTGGAGCGACCATCGACCTCGACGAGACCTACGAGTGGGGCACCGAAGAGTTGGCGCGCATGGTCGCCGAGCAGGAGTCGATCGCGCACGAGATCCGGCCCGGCGCGACGGTGGAGGAGGCCGTGGCCTTCCTCGAGCAGGACCCGGCGCGGAAACTTCGCGGCACCGATGCCCTGCAGAAGTGGATGCAGGAGACCAGCGATCGCGCCGTCGAAGAACTCGGGCGCTCGCACTTCGAGATCCCCGACCCGATTCGCCGGCTCGAGTGCATGATCGCGCCCACCAACGAGGGCGGGATCTATTACACCGGTCCCACCGACGACTTCTCGCGGCCGGGGCGGATGTGGTGGTCGGTGCCCGAGGGCGTGACCGAGTTCGACACCTGGCGAGAGCTCACCACCGTCTACCACGAGGGCGTTCCGGGCCACCACTTGCAGATCGCGCAGGCGGTCTACAACCGGGCGCAGCTGAACTCCTGGCGCCGCTTGCTCGCCGGTCCTTCCGGGCATGCGGAGGGGTGGGCGCTGTACGCCGAGCGGCTCATGGAGCAGCTCGGGTACCTCGACGACCCCGCCGACCGGCTCGGGATGCTCGACGGACAGCGGATGCGCGCCGCGCGCGTCGTGCTCGACATCGGCGTTCACCTCGAGAAGCAGCGGCCCGACGGCCAGGCGCCGTGGGATGCCGCGTTTGCGCTCGACTTCATGCGCCGCAACGTCAACATGTCCGACGAGTTCGTGCAGTTCGAGGTGAACCGCTACCTCGGATGGCCTGGGCAGGCGCCGTCCTACAAGGTCGGCCAGCGTATCTGGGAACAGCTGCGCGATGATTACCGCGAGGCGCAGGGCGATGCCTTCGACCTGAAGGCCTTTCACAAGAAGGCTCTCGACGTCGGTGGCGTCGGGCTCGACACGCTCCGCATCGCCCTGGCGAGCTGAGCACGGGGCCCTCCGGGAATTCCGACGCCTCGTGGCGCGTTTCATGCGTATGAATAGGATGGACCGTCACGGGGCGGTCGGAAGGAGACCATGATGGCCGAGCAGACAGTAGCGCTGGGGCTCGACACGTTCGGAAACGTGACGCGCGACGCGCACGGCGAACTGCTGACGAACGCCGAGACCATCCGCCACGTCGTCGATGAGGCGGTGCTCGCCGACGAGGTCGGCCTGTCGTTCTTCGGGGTGGGGGAGCACCACCGCCGGGAGTTCGCCGTCTCGAGTCCCGAGATCGTCCTCGCCGCCGCGGCGGCGCGGACGAGAGACATCCATCTCGGCACGGCGGTCACCGTCCTCTCATCCGATGACCCCGTGCGTGTGTACGAGCGATTCGCCACCCTCGATGCGATCTCGAACGGCCGCGCCGAGGTGATCCTCGGGCGCGGCTCGTTCATCGAGTCCTTCCCGCTGTTCGGCTACGACCTCAAGGACTACGAGGTGCTCTTCGAGGAGAAGCTGGCTCTCTTCTCCGAGCTTCTGACCGAGAAGCCCGTGACCTGGAGCGGGTCGACCCGTGCATCGCTGACGAACGCCGACGTGTACCCCAAGACCGAGAACGGCATCACGGCATGGGTGGGGGTCGGCGGCTCGCCCGAGTCGGTGGTGCGCACTGCGCACTACGGCTACGGGCTGATGCTCGCGATCATCGGGGGGTCGGCGGCCCGGTTCCGTCCCTTCGTGGACCTCTATCACCGGAGCCTCGACGCCATGGGCAAGGAGCGCCTTCCCATCGGCGTGCACTCGCCCGGTCACATCGCCGAGACCGATCAGCAGGCCTGGGAGGAGGCCTACGACGGCTTCGCGGAGATGAATAACACGATCGGCCGCGAGCGCGGCTGGCCGCCCTACAACCGGCTTCGCTTCCAGCACGACGTCGGGCCCGAGGGAGCCCTCTACGTGGGGTCCCCGGAGACGGTGGCTCGGAAGATCGTCGACACGGTCAAGACCCTCGGCATCTCCCGCTTCGACCTGAAGTACGACCTCGGCACGCTCTCCCACGACAAGCTCATGCAGTCCATCGAGTTGTACGGCACCCGCGTGGCGCCGCTGGTGAAGGAGATGCTGGTCGAAGAGCTCGTCCCGTGAGCACTGGGGCGGGTCGCGGCGTCCGTACCATGTCGCTATGACGGAAGCCGCGCCCCGCCCGGTCACCGACGTCGCCACGCGTCTTGACGATCTGCCGTTCACCCGTCGGCACCTGCGGGTGCTCACCGGATCAGGGATCGGCTGGGCACTGGACGCCATGGACGTCGGCCTCATCTCCTTCGTCATCGCCGCCCTCGCCCAGCAGTGGAGCCTGACGACGACGGAGACCAGCTGGATCGCGTCGGCGGGTTTTCTCGGCATGGCGATCGGTGCCGGCTTCGGCGGACTTCTGGCGGATCGAATCGGGCGCCGGTCGGTGTTCGCCGTCACGCTTCTCATCTACGGGCTCGCCACCGGCGCGAGCGCGCTCGTCGGGGGAATCGCGGCGCTTCTCGTTCTGCGGTTCATCGTCGGACTCGGGCTCGGCGCCGAGCTTCCCGTCGCGTCGACCTACGTCAGCGAACTGGCTCCCGCCCGCATGCGCGGTCGGCTGATCGTCATCCTCGAGGCGTTCTGGGCGGTCGGCTGGACCGCCGCCGCCCTCATCGGGTTCCTGGTCATCCCCGCCTCTGACGACGGGTGGCGGTGGGCGTTCGCACTCGGGGCGATTCCCGCCGGTTACGCCCTCGTCGTCCGATGGGGCCTTCCCGAATCCGCCCGCTGGCTCGAGCGGCGCGGCCGTAGCGCAGACGCTGAGGCGGTCGTCGCCTCGTTCGAGTCTTCGCCCCCGTTCCTCGGAACACGGCGCGCATCTGCGACGCCGCCGCCCATGGCGAGCCCGACCGCAGTGCCGGTCCGCGCCGGCGTCGCGGCCCTGTGGGCCCGGGAGTTCCGTCTTCGGACGCTTTGCCTGTGGTTGGTGTGGTTCTGCGTCAACTTCAGCTACTACGGAGCGTTCATCTGGATCCCCTCGATCCTCGTCGCCCAGGGTTACGACCTGGTCCGCTCCTTCGGCTTCACCCTGATCATCACCCTCGCCCAGCTGCCGGGCTACGCCGCCGCCGCCTGGCTCATCGAGGTGTGGGGGCGCCGGATGACGCTGTCGGTCTTCCTCGCCGGATCAGCCGTCGCCGCGATCCTGTTCGGGACCGCGACGAGCGAGGGCGCGGTGATCGCAGCCGGTATGGCGCTGTCGTTCTTCAACCTCGGCGCGTGGGGTGCGCTCTACGCCACCACCCCCGAAACGTATCCGACGTCGATTCGTGCAACGGGAGCGGGCTGGGCAGCCGGCGTCGGACGGATCGCCTCCATCGTCGCGCCGCTGACCGTTCCTCCGCTCCTCGCGGCGGGGGGCGCGCCGGTCCTGTTCGTGGTCTTCGCGGCCTTCTTCGCTGTCGCGGCGGTCGGCGCCTGGGGACTCGCCGACCGGCGGGGCCGTGCCCTCGACGATCGCTGACCGCGCTTAGGGTGGTCGGATGACTGCGGTGCGCTACGTCGCGATCGGCGACTCGTTCACGGAGGGCGTCGGCGACGAGTTGCCGGACGGGCGGGTGCGCGGGTGGGCCGATCTCGTCGCGCAAGGATGGGCGGATGCCTCGGCACAACCGATCCAGTACGCCAACCTCGCCATCCGCGGGAAGCTCGTGTGGCCGATCGTGGCCGAGCAGCTCGAGCCGGCGCTCGCATTGAAGCCGACGCATCTGTCTTTCAACGGCGGCGGGAACGACATGCTTCGCCCCCGTACCTCGATCAGCCACATCGCCGATGCGTTCACCCACGTTCTGCGTCGATGCGACGAGGAGGGGGTGCAGCTGATCCTGCTCTCGGGGGCGAACCCGTCACCTCAGCTTCCACTGAGCCGAGTCATTCAGCGGCGCGGCGACCTGCTCTCGCTGGCGGTGCTCGCCCGAGCCGAGAACCGACCCGACGTGGTGCGCGCGCTCAACTGGCCCGACCGCGAGCTCTCCTCGCCGCCGTTCTGGTCGGCGGACCGCCTGCATATGAACAGCCGCGGCCATCACAGGGTCGCGGCGCGCGTGCTCGACGCCCTCGGCTTCGCGCCACCGCACGAATGGTGGTCACTGCCCGAGCTCCCGCTGGCAGCGCTCGGCCGAAGGGAGTACTACCGCGACCACCTTGGCCCGTGGGTCCGCCGCCGACTGACGGGCACATCTTCCGGTGACGGCCGCGAGCCGAAGTATGCCGGCTGGGTGACGACGGAGCCCTCAGTCACCTGACGTGGGCCAGGCGTACTGCGAACCCGACCGAGTCCGCTCCAGCAGCCCTTCGTCCACGAGTGCGCGGCGGAGTCCCGCGGTGTCGGTCGTAAGCTCGCTCAAACGGTCGTTGAGGTTCCGCTCGGCCAGCACCTCGTCGGTGGCGATCACCCGCTCCCGCACCCAGACGAGCAGGTCGCAACGGTCGCGGGGACGGACCGGCAGGCGCCCGACCCGGCCGTCAGGTTCGAGGAACCGCTCGATCCCACGCTGTCCGCTCGGCGTCGCCTCGGCGAGGAGCGCACGCAGTGCGTCGTCCCGGAAGACGAGGGCGTCGCCCTGCCGCTGCACGAGTCCCGCGCTTTCGAGGCGCTCGATCGCCCGCTCCCGCCGTGCGACGGAGGGGGAAGGCTGGTCGGCCATGGCTTCCGCGAGGACGGCGCGGGTTTCCGGGTTGAGCAGGAGCGCAACGATCCCGCGCCAGCGGTCCGTCATGCGGGGTGCACCGAGTATCGCAACTCGGCGAACTGCCCGGCCCTAGTGACCTCCTCGAGGTGCAATCGGTCGGGCGCAATGCGGCGCGGCAGAAGCGGTCGCCCTGCCGGCAGGGTCGCCGGTGCGACCGATAGGCGGATCTCGGTGAGCAACCCTGCATCGTGGAACTGGCCGGCGAGATCGCCCCCGCCCACCACCCACACCGAGCGCTCGTCGGCGGCCTGCTGCATCTCGTGCCACTCGCCGCGAACGGCGCCCGAGGCGAAGCGCACGTCAGCGCCCGCGATCGTCGGCAGGTCGCGAGAGGTGTAGACCCACGTCGGACGATCACCGTAGATGTCTCGCCACTTCTCCGGCTCAGACACGAGACCCTCCTGCCTCACCACCCACTCGTACGTCGTGGAGCCCATGACGAGCACACCGACAGTCGCGAGGAAGGCGCCGAAGTCGTTCTCCGCCTCGTCGGCGCCCGGCGTGGCGAAAAGCCAATCGAGCGAGTCGTTCTCGTCGGCGAGGAAGCCGTTGAGGGTGGTGGCGGTATGGAAGACGACGGCGGTCATGTGTGCACCCTAGGGGAGGGGTCCGACATGCCGCATCCGGAGCCATGGTGTCAAGTGGGTGCGAACCGGCCTGCCTCACGCCACACTGAGCGACTGGGAGAGCCCTCGCATCCCGGAAAGGGGAGACCCATGAGTATCGGTGCTGGAATCGCACTCTTCGCCATCGGAGCCATCCTGGCCTTCGCCGTGAACGTCCAGGTCGAGTGGGTGAATCTGGACATGATCGGATACATCCTGATGGGCGCCGGAGCGCTCGTCTTCCTCATCGGCATCGTTCTGCTGGCGCGCCGCCGCAGCACGGAGTCGGTGAGCCGGACCACGGTGGATCCCGCCACGAACGAGCGTGTCACGCGTCAGTCGACCAGCCGCCCGGACGACGCGGCGGGGCTGTAGCCGAGGGCCGAGAGGCGGGGACGAGCCATCCGCCCCCGCCTCTGGTCGTGCCGCGCTGTGTTCTCCGGCGCCCCCGATGCACGACTCGAGGGTCCCGGCAACCCCCTCCCAGACGCGCCCCTTCTCCCGTGAACTGAGACGGAGTCCCCCCTGGCGCGCATCGAAGGGTTCCGTTCATGACCTCTGTGGCTTCCACCGTTCGACAGACGCGGGCGCGGGGAGCGAGCGACTTCACCGCCCTGGCTGAGCAGGTTCGTCACGCGGGTCTCCTCCGCCGGCGGTACGGGTACTACTGGGCGAAGCTCATCGGCGTTCCGGCGCTCATCCTCGGCGTGCTGGCGGCATTCGCGTGGATCGGCGACACCTGGTGGCAGCTGTTCACCGCCGCCCTGCTGGGCATCCTCTTCGCCCAGGTCGCGTTTCTCGGCCACGACGCCGCGCATCGGCAGATCTTCGTCTCGGGCCGGGCGAACGACTGGGCGAGCCTCATCATCGGCGATCTGTTCATCGGGATGAGCTATGGCTGGTGGCGACACAAGCATTCGCGGCACCATGCCAATCCCAACCGCGAGGGAGTGGATCCCGACATCGACCTCCCGGTCATCGCCGTCACTCCCGACCGCGCGCGCCGAGGCAAGAACGCGCTGACCCGGTGGGCGATGGCACACCAGGGAGCCTTCTTCTTTCCGCTGCTGCTGCTCGAAGGAATCTCCCTCCACGCCTCGAGCGTGAAGCGCGTGCTGGCCAAGGAGAAGGTGGAGCGCCGAGGGTGGGAGATCTCCCTGCTGTCGGTGCGACTCATCGGATTCGTCGTGCTGACGTTCATCGTGCTGTCGCCAGGCATCGCACTGGCGTTCCTGGCAGTGGAGCTCGCAGTCTTCGGCTTCTACATGGGCGCGACGTTCGCTCCCAATCACAAGGGGATGCGACTCATCGGGGCCTCCGAGAAGATCGACTTCCTCCGCCGGCAGGTGACGACGAGCCGTAACGTGCGCGGGGGAGTGCTGGTGGATGTCGCCATGGGCGGCCTCAACTATCAGATCGAGCACCACCTCTTCCCCTCGATGCCCCGGCCGCACCTTCGGCGGGCGTCGAGGCTCGTGCGCGCCTACTGCCAGACGCACGGCATCCCGTACACGTCCATGGGGCTGTTCGCCTCGTGGAGCATCGTCGTGCGGCACATCAACCGCGTCGGCCTGGGCGATCGCGACCATTTCGACTGCCCGCTGGTCGCGGAGCGTCGCTCTCTCTAGACCATCGCCGGCGGCGCGACCCCCGGTCGGTGCCGGCTCTTCCCGGCTCCCTGGGCTTGTGGCATCGTCAGCAGCATCACGCTGCGACGAAAGGTGACCCGTGGAAAGCTACAGCCTGCCGCACGACCTCGAGGGCGAGCCCGACCGCCTCGGTCTCATGTCGCAGATGCTCGATCCGCATCTCTTCTTCCGCTTGTCGCAGGTCGGAGTGCAGGAGGGATGGCGCTGCCTCGAGGTGGGCGCCGGAAACGGCAGCGTCTCGCGCTGGCTGAGCGAGACCGTGGGCAGGACGGGTGCCGTGACGGTCAGCGATCTCGACGTCGATCTCCTGCAGGGGGAGTGGCCGCCGAACGTCGAGGTGCAGCGGCTGGATGTGACCGGCGACGACCTCGGCGGTGATTACGACCTGGTGGTTGCTCGCGCCTTGCTTCATCACCTGCCTGGAAGATCGGAGGTCGTCGCCCGCCTTGCCGCGGCGGTTCGACCGGGAGGGTGGCTGGTGCTCGAAGAGCCGGATTTCCACGCGGTGCTGGCGACCGACAACGGCACCTTGCGCACTTTCTGGGAAGGATGGCTGGCCTGGGCTCGAGCGCAGGACATCGACTACTTCGTGGGCCGGCGCATCGCGCCCCGGCTGGTCAGCCTCGGCATGACCGAGGTCGGCGCGTGGGGCGAGACCATCCTGTATCAGGGTGGATCGCTCACGGCGCGATACCTCAGGGCGACCATGTCGGAGTTGCGCGAGCCGCTCCTCGCGTCGGGCTTCATCTCCGCAGGAGTGTGGGATGACGCTCTGTCTCTGTTCGACAATCCGCAGTTCTGGACATGGCAGAACTGTTATGTCACCACCGTCGGCCGACGGCCCAGGTGAGCGCCGGGCATCACTCCGCGGCGCCTCGGAACTCCCCGGCCGCGATGGCGTCGGCGTAAGCACGGATGTCGGGGCCGGTCTGATAGTCGATGAAGCGGTCCTTCAACAGCGCATTGAGCTGCGCGAAGGCGTCGTCGGAGGAGATGCTCTCCTGCTCCGCGACCTTCAGCACCGCCTCGCGGAGGACGCGGTCGGCGTCATCGAGGATCTTCGCTCGTGCAGGTTCGTTCCAGGCGACCTCTGTGATGTCCATTCGCGCAAAGATACGGGTCTCTGCGCGCCGGGGCGAGGGGTTGCGCCCAGGGGCGTTCTCCTACCCGCTCCGGGAGCGCCGCATGGCCATCGCACGTGCGGCCAGGTTCGGGCGGTAGTCCAGCTCCGTGATCGCCGCCTCCACCCGAGCCCGCGTTCCGTCGCTGACGTGAAGCGCGCCGTTCACGACGTTCGACACGGTCTTCATCGAAACTCCCGCTCGGATCGCGACGTCCACAAGGGTAGGGGGACGCTCCGCCTCGCCCGCGGCCGGGATGATCTCGCGTGCCGGGTCGCCCCCGTTCCGCCGGCGCATCTTGACGTAGTTCCCACAACCCTCCATCGAGCACCAACGACGGGTGCCGTTGCGACTCGCATCCCAGTACGCCCACCGGCACGAACTCCGGGAACAGGCTTTCAGGCGCGCCCAGCCTTCATCGCGGGCAGCCCGGTCCAGGGCGAGGACGAGAGGAGCGACCGGATGCGGGGAAGAGGTCGTCGCGACGGCCCCCGAATCACCGGCGGGGTCGAAGGCCATCGCGAGGGGCACGGTTCGAAGCGCGTCGTTGAGGTCGTCCACCGCCCACCGCCGCGGCTCGTGACCGGCGTGGGCGAGCAGCACCTCGCGGATCCCCTCGCGGATGCGGCGAGCGAGCGCGAGGTCATCCGATGACGGCGACGCCGAAGAACCCAGCCGCTCGGAAATCCACCGACCGAAGTCCGCCGGTGACGGCCACGAGTCGGCATCCTCCTGCCACTCGACGGTGTTCACGAAGTCGCGCACGAGGAGGATGTGTCTGGGGATCGCGTCGCCCTCGTCGGCTAAAACCATGACACCAGTAAAGCATCAACGATGGTGTCACGGGCCCCCGGCCATCACCCTGAGCGGGTGCATGATGCTACGAGGTGCCGCGCACCGCAAGGGGATAGGTAGCCGCCGCCCCCGCTGCTTACCGTCCTGGGACGCGCGTTTGCGCATGATCCACTCTCTAGGAGGAGACGCTATGGGCACGACGGTTGAGGAAAGGATCCTTGTCAACGTTCCGATCAGCATTGCGTACAACCAGTGGACGCAGTTCGAAGAGTTCCCTCAGTTCATGAGCGGCATCAAGTCCGTCACTCAGCTGGACGACCGGCACCTGGAGTGGGTCGCCGAGATCGGCGGGGTGCGCCGGCAGTGGAAGGCCGACATCCTCGAGCAGGTGCCCGACAAGAAGGTGTCCTGGGCGGCGACAGAGGGTGCCACGAACGCGGGCGCCGTGACTTTCGAGGATGTCGGTGGCGGCCAGACGCAGGTGCACCTCGTTCTCGAGTACGAGCCCGAGGGCATCGTGGAGAAGATCGGCGACAAGCTGAACGTGGTCGAACGGCAGGCAGAGGGTGACCTCGACCGCTTCAAGGCGTTCATCGAGTCCGAAGGCTACGCGACGGGCGCGTGGCGCGGATCCGTCGGAACCGACACCGGCGGGGAGCCGGGCATCGACGCCGCCGCGGGTTCTCGCGGTGACAGCGGCAAGGCAGGCGTGTCGGGGAAGGTGGCCGCCGGCGTCGGACTCGCGGCCGCGGCCGCAGCAGCAGGGGTGGCAGCGGCCACGAAGGGTTCGAACGACAACGACGACCGCCGGCCGGATGTCACGGTGGCGGCGTCGACGAGTCTGCCACCGAGACGGTGGTGGCCCCGGAGCCCACCTGGACCGGTGAGAGGGCGGATCGGACCTCCGGCGACGTGATCTGAGTCCGCGGCGATATCAGGGGTGGTGAGCGCGGAGCGCTCACCACCCCTTCGTGTTGCAGGCATCGGTCTGTTCTCACACCTCCTAGGCTCGGCGCATGCGTGCACGCCGAACCGCGATCCTGCTCGTCGCGGGTCTTCTCCTCGGCTGCACACCGGCACCGGGGGAGGGCGCCCCGTCTCGTTCGACTCCGTCGGCGGCCGACACCGCAGCGACGACCGTCGAGGGGATCGTCGACGGCGACACGCTCGAGACGACCGTGGGCACCGTCCGCCTCCTCGGCATCGACACCCCCGAGCGGGGCGAGTGCGGGTACACGGAAGCCGCGGACCATGTGACATCCCTCATCCGTCGGGGCGACCCGGTGATCATCGAACGACCGGCGGGCGCGAACGACACCGATCAGCATGGCCGCATGCTGCGGTACGTTCTGACGTCCGACGGCGAAGACGTGGGGATGTCTCTGCTCGCCGCCGGCCTCGCCGTCGCCCGGTACGACTCGATGGATGGGTATCCCGCGCATCCGAGGGAATCCGACTACCGTGCCGCGCAGGTCGCGCTGCTCGATTCCGACGGACGCGTCGTGACCGTGGGGTGCGAGGCGGCCGCTGACGCAGCTGAGCGAGCGAGGATCGCCGCGGCACAGCAGGCGACAGAGACTCCGGTGCCGGGGGCACCACTGGCGCCGCCGGAGTCCGACGAATGGTGGCTGCAGTACACGTCGTGCACGAAGCTCGCGCAGAATCAGAAGGGGCATCCGACCGGCCCCTTCGCGCGGGATGACCCGGCGCAAGCGGCGATCTACGACTGGTTCGCCGTCGGAACGGGCAACAACGGCGACGGTGAGGGGGACGGTCTCGCCTGCGAGTAGCGGATGGTCCCGCCGGAGGCCGGCTAGAGCGCGCCGGGGCGGAGGAGCGCCTCGCGCGCCGCTGCCGAGCCGGCGGCGGCGCACGCGACGGGCGACGCCCCGCCGAGCGCCGCCGTCAGGTAGCCCGCGGCGAAAGCGTCGCCCGCTCCTGTCGTGTCCACCACGTCAGCCACCTCTTCGACGGGCACCTCCGCCGTCATACCCTCCCACCGCACGCGCACCGGGTCGGGGCCGCGCTTGACCACGAACACCGCAGTCGCTGGAAGCCCCGGCCCCCGATCCGCGAGCAGCGCTGCCTCGTCGGCGTTGGCGAACACGACCGCTGGGAGCACCGCGCTCAGGATCTCCGCCAGCACACCGCTTCCCAACCGCCGCATGGCGGCGACGCTCGACAGATCGACGCTGATCGGCACACCTCGCTCCCGCGCCCACCGGCACGCCACGAGAACCGCCTCGCGGGAGACATCATCGGTGAAGCCGTAGAGCGGCACGTGCAGCCAGCGCGTGCCCTCGAGCCATCCCGGCTCGATCGGGCCGAGTTCTGCGGCCGCACCTCGGTCGGTGAGCATGGTGCGCTCTGCGTCGTGGTCGACGAGGATGACGATCGAACCGGTGCGACCAGCTCGTTGCACGAGTACTTCGACACCGGCTCGCCCGAGATCGCGGGCCAAGGCCTCACCCTCGGTGTCGGCGCCGACTCGGCCGATGAACCGGACGGCGACCGAGGCCGCGGCGGCCGCCGCGACGTTGGCGGCGCTGCCGCCGCGAGTGTGGGTGATGACGACGGGATTATCTGTCCCCACCTCCGGTGACGCGGCACCCAGGACGACGACGTCCGCCAGGAGGTCGCCGATGACGGTCAGCATCAGTCGGCGGCGGCAACGAGCGCCGCGGCGATCTCCGCACCCAACGACACGTTGCCTCGGTAGACCTCGACGTTCACCTCGAGGCTTCGCCCGGCGGTCTCACGCTGCATGAAGTCGAGGAGGAAGGGGGTGGTGTCGTGGCCCGAGACTCCGGCGTCGGCAGCCGCATCCAGGGCTCGGGTGAGCACGGCGTCGTGAAGGTCGGGGGGAAGCTGTCGCTCCGCGTCGACCGGCCTCGCGACCAGCAGCGTCGACGCGATGCCGAGCTCGTCGCGAGCCCGGGCGATGTCGGCGATCTCGGTGGGGGAGTCGGCTGAGTAGTCGATGTCGAGTCCGGAATCGGCGATGTAGAAGCCGGGGTAGTCGGTCGTGCGGTACCCCACGACCGTGAGGTTCAGGGTCTCCATCCGCTCGAGAGTGAGCGGGATGTCGAGGATCGACTTCACCCCGGCGCTGACGACGATGAGGGGGAGTGCCGCCAGGGTCGGCAGATCGGCCGACTCGTCGAAGGTCTGCTGGGCGTCGCGATGCACCCCACCAAGGCCGCCGGTGGAGAAGACCCGCACTCCGGCTTTGCTCGCCAGGAAGGCGGTCGCAGCGACGGTGGTCCCACCGCTCAGCCCCTTCGCCGCCGCGACGGGGAGGTCGCGCAGGCTCAGCTTGACCACCTCGTCATCGGTGGAGAGTCGCGCGATCTCGTCGGGGGAGAGGCCGACCGTGGGGCGACCGTCGACGACGCCGATCGTCGCGGGAACGACTCCCGCACTGCGCACCCGTTCCTCTGCCTCCATGGCGACCTCGACGTTGAGCGGACGCGGCAGCCCGTGCGTGAAGATCGTCGACTCGAGTGCCAGGACGGGGATGCCGCGAGCGACCGCGTCGCGCACCCCGGGCGCGATGACAAGCCCGCCAAGGACGAGGCGGCGTGGTGAGGACATGGTTCTCCCATCTGCAGGCTGCGGGCACAAGTCAACCAGGCCCGGCGGTGGTGGCCGCGCACCGCGTCCGAGTCGCAGCGAAGACGTCAGAGGCGCAAATCGGACGGCGTCATTCGGGCAGCCGCCGACGAGCGGGGAGCGTCGGTTCCGACTTCTGAACGAGCATGATGATTCAAGCTGACATAATGTGCATTATCGGCAACTTTAGAGAGTGCCAGTCACAATCGCCTTGCGGACGAGTGTTGCCCCGCTCCCGGCTCAGCTTCTGGTTCCGTTCTTCTCATTGCGCCACTGCACCCAAGTGCCGACGGTGTCGTAATCAGCCTCGTGGGGCTGCCATCCGAGGGTGAACAGGCGCACTCCGGCGTTGAAGAGCGCGTCTGCGCCTGACCGGTCCTGACTGCTCAACTCGTTGGAGATGATGAGGTTGGAGACGTCCGTCCCCTCGGTCTCGGCCCACTTCTCGATGACGCCGATCTTGTGCGCGAGCTCGTCGGGAGTGACGAAGCTGTGCCAGATGTCGGCGTGGCGGGCGACCAGGCGCAGGGTCTTCTGCTCGCCCTTGCCGCCGATCATGATCGGGATGTCGCGGGTGGGAGCGGGGTTGAGCTTGCCCCACCGCGCAACCACGCGCTCGAGGCCCTCGGCGAGATCGTTCAACCGCGAGCCGGCCGTGCCGAACTCGTAGCCGTACTCGGCGTAGTCGCGCTCGAACCAACCCGACCCGGTGCCGAAGATGAACCGGCCGCCGCTGATGTGGTCGATGGTGCGGGCCATGTCGGCCTGCAGATCCGCGTTGCGGTAGCTGTTGCAGTTCACCAGCGAGCCGAACTCGACGCGCTCGGTCTGCTCGGCCCAGGCGCCGAGCATCGTCCACGACTCGAAGTGGAGGCCGTCGGGGTCGCCGTAGAGGGGGAAGAAGTGGTCCCAGTTGAACAGGATGTCCACGCCCATCTCTTCCAGGCGGAGGACCGCGTCGCGGATCTGCGGGTAAGTGGCGTGCTGGGGCTGGATCTGCACGCCGACGCGCACCGGGGTGTCAAGAAGCACGCTGCCTCCATCGTTGTTCTGCAGCGCCAGCCTGTCGACAACAGCACCTGTTTCTCGATGGCAGGTTGCGGTCCGGCTTCGAAGGATGAGGGTTCACAGCATCGGTCCTGAGTCGGTCTTGGTGGAGAACGCGGCGTCGAAGGCCGCGGACGGCGGGGTGATGGCGTTGAGCGTGCGCACGAACGCGAGGGCTTCGGGAGCGCCGATGAGGCGATCCATGCCGGCGTCCTCCCACTCGACACTGGTGGGCCCGTCGTAGCCGATCGCGTTCAGGGCCCGGAAGATCGGCTCCCACGGCACTGCGCCGTGACCGGTGGACACGAACGTCCAGCCCCGCCTGGGGTTGGCCCACCCCAGGTGCGAGCCGATGACCCCGTTGCGGCCGTCCAGGTTGGTGACCGACTCCTTGCAGTGCACGTGGAAGATGTGGTCGGCGAAATCCAGCACGAACGCGACACTGTCCAACTGCTGCCACACGAAATGCGACGGGTCGAAGTTGAACCCGAACGACGCGCGATGCCCGATCGCTTCCAGGGTGCGCTTGGCGGTCCAGTAGTCGTACGCGATCTCCGACGGGTGCACCTCCAACCCGAACCGCACGCCCTCCTCCTCGAACACGTCGAGGATCGGGTTCCACCGGTCGGCGAAGTCCTGGTACCCCGAGTCGATCCATTCGTCCGACGCGGGCGGGAACATTGCCACCGCCTTCCAAATCGATGACCCGGTGAACCCGTTGACCTGCGTCACACCGAGCTTCGCCGCCATCCGCGCGGTGTCCTTCAGGTCCTCCGCGGCCCGCTGCCGCACCCCCTCGGGGTCACCATCACCCCAGACCCGGTCGGACAGGATGTCGCGGTGCCGCTGGTCGATCGGGTCGTCGCACACCGCCTGACCGGTCAGGTGATTTGAGATCGCCCACACCGTTAGCCCGTTGCGCTCGAGGATTTCCTTCCGCGATCGGACGTACTCGGCGTCGTCCCAGCGGGAGACGTCCAGGTGGTCCCCCCAGCAGGCGATCTCGAGGCCGTCATAGCCCCACTCCCCCGCCAGGCGCGCCACCTCCTCGAACGGGAGATCCGCCCACTGACCCGTGAACAACGTGATCGGTCGTGCCATCGGAGTTCCTTTCCAGTGAGGAATGAAGGGAGTCATGGAGAGTACGGGTGTAGAGAGAGTTACCTGATCTTGGCCTCGTCCGGCTGGAGTTCGATCCAGGAGGCCGTTTCAGCTGAGCGCAGAACTGCCGCAGTGACATCGGCTGCCCTCGCCCCGTCGGCGAAGGTGGGAAGACCGTGAGGGGAGAATCCACGGATCGCGGAATAGGTGTCGGAGACGAAGGCATTGAAGGCATCCTGGTAGCCCTGCGTGTGTCCGGCGGGAACCCGACAGAGCCGTGCTGCTTCGTGGCGCAGCACACCGGCGTCGCGGGAGAACTGGCTCATCGCTTGCCGCGTGCCGACCCACAGTCGGTCTGGGTCTTCCTGATCGAACCGGAGGCTCTCCTGCGTCCCATGTATCTCGAAGCTGAGGGCATTTTTTCGACCGGCAGCAAGTTGTGTGACAAGCAGGGTCCCGACGGCCCCACGGGTCGTGATGAAAACCATGGCGGCGAGATCCTCCGTTGTGATCTCGGCCGCGCCTGGCCGTGACGGGTAAACGGTGCGAGTGGTCGCCTGTACTCGGCTGATCCGGTCACCGGTGACAAACTCGATGAGATCGACCGCATGGGAGCCGATGTCTGCGAACGCGCGAGATGGGCCGCCGCTTTTTGCATCGACGCGCCAGTTCCCATCAGTCTGCAGCAGCATCCAGTCCTGTAAGTACGAGCTGAGGATGGAGATGACGCGCCCCACACTGCCGTCTGCGACGCGTGCCCGCGCCTCCCTGACCATGGCGTGGAACCGGTACACGAACGGGACCGTTGCAACCCGTCCGGCCCGTGTCGCCGCCTCCGCCATAGCCGCGGCGTCCTCCGGGGTCGTTGCGAGCGGCTTCTCACAAATGACATGCTTCCCCGCCTCGAGCGCGGCTACCGCCAACGGCAGGTGGGTCGCATTGGGAGTGCAGATGTGGACGGCGTCGACCGACTGGTCTAGCAGAACACTGTCGAGTCCGATCGCAGCCGCGGGGATACCTAGCCTGTCCGCCGCGCGCTGAGTACTCTCGGGCGACGACGACAGGATCGATGTCACGTGAGCGCCCGCTGCTCGTGCCGCTCTTGTGTGCACGTCGGCCATAAAGCCACCGCCGATGACTGCGACAATGAGGCCTCGTCCACTCATCTCTGCTGTGCTGTTCGGCTCAGCAGTGTCAGGCGAAGGCATGCCGGATGCTTTCGACGATGTAGCCAAGTCCGTCCTCTGTGCGTCCCCGGGGCTGGTACTCCAGCCCGATGACGCCGTTGTAACCGCTGGCTGCCCAGAACGACAGCTCAGACGACCAGTCGATGGCATCGTCTGCGGTGGGGTCGTTTCGGGTGGGGCCGGCGATATGGATTTCACGGATGTGGTCGAAGAACCCTGATACGCCCTCAGCGATCACCTCATCCATGCGGAACGAGTGGTATCGGTCGTACAGCATTTTCACGTTGGGGTGGTCGACGGAAGCGATCACGTCGCGGCCTCGGTGACTGTGCCGCAGATACTGATCCGGGTGATCGAAGATGTTCAGCGGTTCGGCGAGAAGTGTGATTCCCATGGGCTCGACGACGTCCGCGGCGCGACGAAGACCGTCGACGAGGTTCTGGAACTGCTGCTGCTCCGGGAGCGATTCATCACGCACGCCGCACTGGGTGATGAGTGTGGTCACCCCGACGGACGCGGCCGCTTCACTGGAAGTACGCAATCCGTCGAGGTATGCGGAATGAGAGTCTGCGTTGACGAGGTCGACGAACGGCTGCGTCACGAAGCCGGTGATCGTGATGCCTCTGCGGTCGGCTGCCTGCCGCAGGGCGGGCAAGTCCTTGTTATCCCAGAGCCAGAATTCGACGGCGTCGAATCCGGCGTCGGCGGCGGCGTGGACACGATCGACAAAGGGGCGATCGTCGTCCGCGAAGAGCCATTCGATGCAGGCGGAAATGGTGACCATCACAATTCCTTTCGGGTGAGAGCTCAGTTGCTGCGGTAGTCGAGGACCGTTTGGACGACACCGGGACGGGCCTCATCGATCGCCGCGTAGGCCTCAGCTGCGCTTGTGAAGGGCACGGTGGTCGTTAGCAGGGACGCGGTGTCAAGTCGGGCGAAGAGGGAGTTGACGACTTGCTGTCGTCGTGCGGCGTCCCAGAGGGGTCCAAGGTCGGGGTTGACCATTCCGACCTGGGAGCTGATCACCATGGGGCGGTTGTGGTGGAACTCTCCGCTGAGGCTAAGACTCTCGAAAGTGCCCCCGTACCAAGACATTGCAATGACGCGCGCGTTCTTCCCGACGGTTCTGATCGCTTCGTTCAGGGCGGAGCTGACGCCGGAGACTTCGATGACGACGTCGGCGCCGCGGTTCCCCGTTCGCGCACGGACCTCCTCGGCGATCTGATCGGTCCGCGGGTCAAGGGTGAGGTCCGCGCCGAACTTCTCGGCGAGAGCGCGTCTCCCGGAATCGGGGTCAACGCCGATAACGAGGGCGGGTGTCTGTTGCCGCACCATCTGCGTGATGAGCAGACCGAGGACCCCGAGACCACTGACGACGACCACATCACCGAAAACGACTCGGGCGTCGAGAACACCGTTGAGCGCGGTGTTCAGGTTGGCGTTGAGGACTCCTGCCCGCAAATCCGTCAGCTCCGGCAGCAGAACGGTGAGGAACTCGGGGGTTACAGCGTGCTGTTGATGAGGGCTGTAAGTGAAGACGGTGTCGCCGGCGCGGACGCTCGTTACCTGCTCACCGGTAGCTAGCACGCGTCCGACGGCGGCGTAGCCGTACGCAAGGGGGTAGGTCCAGGTGACGTGATCGGTTTTGCGGAACAAGCCGGTGACCGGGTCCTGCTCGGTTGACCATTGCGGTGCTCGACCTCGGTAGACATTCATCTCCGTTCCTGCGCTGATGCCCGAGTAAAACGTCTCGGTGAGGACGTCGTGGGAGCCGAGCTCGGGAAGAGCTGTTTCTCTGATTTCGAGGTGTTTGGGGCCGACGAGGGTGGCGGCGAGGGTGGTGGTGGGAAGAGTCATGAGCTTCTCCGTTCCAGAAGGGTGGGTAGGGGTGTGATTCCGAGTGACGAAACGTCGAGTTGCGAGGTAAGTTGCCGGACCGTTCGCGCGTCACGTTCGAGTCCCTCTGAGAACGTTTCGCGGCTCGCGATCGAGGTGAGTTCTTGATTTCGTTTCGCGGCTTGGATGGCCTGCCGGGTTCGTGAAACCCAGGGCAGGGCGCGGTGGAAAGTCCCGTCGGGGGTGTAGCGCGTCAAGCGGGACGGACGGGCGCTTCCCGGGGTTTCGGGAATGGTGAGCCGCATCCTGCTGTGACGCTGCCCGAGGAGGATGTCCAAGCGTGTGGGCCCGACGCGGGAGGCGAAGAGGGTGAGGGTGAAGGGTGCTCGAGCACGCTCGCTGGCGACGGTGATCGCTGCGGCGGATGGCCGAGTGACGGCTGATTGCACGAACAGGTCCTCGTTGAGGAGAAGCCGCATGACCCGCAGAGCGTCCGTTGACCAGTCGATCGCTGTTCGGGTGCTCGTGTTGGCTTGGAGTCGGACGATGATGTCTAGTGCCTCTCCCCCGCCGAGGGCGCGGTCGAGTTCGCTCAGTGCCACGCGGTCTAGAAACGGGGCGTCTACCGTGACCGACTGGGGCGTCTTGATGGCGGGATCCATGTCGGTTCCGAAGGTCGGGTCGATGACGACCACCGGCCTCTGCGCGTTACTGACGCTTTGCGCCCAGTGTGTCCTGCGACCGTCCACGATGGTGAACCGGTCCGCGTCGACGTCTTCGGCGAACAAGTCGGAGGGAACAGTGTGCATCGTCATGACGCCACCGTCTGCGGCGTGGGCGTGCGATGCGGTGTTGACGTGTCCTGAATGAACGCCGCGATTTGGTCTGCTAGGTCGACGGCGCAGCGAGCGTCGTCGATAGCGCGTACCGAAGCGGGCGAAAGCTGGTGTGGGGGAACTGCAGCGTCAGCCAGATTCATCACGTCTTCCCACATCTGGGCGTACGTGCTTTTCCTTGGGGGAGTCAGCTCGCGCGTTCCGTCGTCGTCTGTGACGCGCGCTGAGGCACCGCCTGCTTGAACATAGGAAGGTGGGTAACGGATCTCGATCGCGGAGCTGTCGGTGCGCGCCGAGAGAGTCCAGAGCGGCTCCGCGACGGAGTCGAAGCGGACGTCGAGATGGGTGACCGCGGTAGGCGTAGTCAGAACTGCTGATGAACCGAAGGGTCGTCGTAGAGATGCATGCTGCACGCGCACGTTCCCACCCACCAGGGCGCGGAGATGCGGGATGTTGTGGCTGACGAGGGAAAGGACGACGAGTCGAGCTAGTGCGCTGTCGGATGCCGGGAGCTGAGGTGTCGCCACGGTTCGCGGGGGCTGTCCGGCTGCGGCGATGAAGGGTTCGTTGTCGGGGAGCCAGCACTGGACTTCTACAAGTCGGGCGGGACCGCTACGTCGAAGGTGCTCGATCGCGCTGTCGGCTGTCCGGTCGTGGGCAAGCATCGTTCCCGCTGTGATGTGTGTCCCTGTGCGCCTCGCGGCCGACTCGATCGCGTCCACTTGGCGACGCGTGGTAGCAAGCGGCTTCTCGACGAGAAGGTTCGTGACGCCGGCATTCATCGCGTCAAGCGCGATGGCGGCGTGGGTAGCGTCGGGCGCCGCGATGAGAAGGATTTCCGGCGTCGCTCGGGTGAGGAGATCGGTGTGGGAGGTGAAGATCGCCGATCCGAAGAGGTCACTGAGCCGGCCGGCCGCCCGTTCATCGGGGTCGCATACGGCGACGACCTCGAGTGGGTGGTGCTGGCGAAGGCGAAGGAGTGTCGGGGCGTGGGTGACTGTTGTTGCGACGCCGCAGCCGACGATGCCGATCCGTAGGGTTCGGCCGCGGCGCGTGGTGTCGATCGCGGACGGAGCAGTGAGACTCATTACCGATCCAGACGAAGGGTGGGTTGTTTGAGCACCCACTGGGCGGAGTACGCAGTGCTTTCGGAAGGTGTTCCGACGTAGGGAACGTCCACCTCGATCACCGCCCACCGCGACCGCTCGGGGCTGATGGTGGCGGTGATGAGGTGTTCGAGGTCGAGGTTTCCGAGGCCGGGTTCGCGCCACAGGCGGTGCTGCTCGGTGGCGGTGAAGTAGTCGGCGTCCGCTTCTGCGGCTCGGGCGGCGGCGGCGACGTCGACGTCCTTGAGGTGCACTCCCGCCACACGCTCCTGGAACTCGGCGACCATCGTGGCGGGATCCATCCCGGCCCACCGCAGGTGTCCGGTGTCGGGGCCGAATCTGAGCAGTTCCGGGCTTGTCCGATCGAGGACGAATCGTGTCTCCTCTTCGGTCTCAACCCACGTTCCGACGTGCGGATGAAGTGCCGATACCACGCTGGCTCCGCGGAAGATCTGCGCGACTTCCGTGATGGTGTCGGTAAGGCGCGCGAGCCTGTCACGACTGTGGTCCAGTCCCCGAGCTGGGTGAGCGAATCGGGGTTCCGCGATCGCCCCGGCGACGAAGACCAGATCGACGTTGAGGGCATTTAGCTTGTCCGCGTATCGTCGGGCCGCGTCGGCTGCGCCCTCCTCCTCGACGGCGAAGTATGCCGGCCCGCCGGCGAGGCCATATCGGTTTAAGAGCTGCTGATATTGGGCAGCTGTGTAGTCGGCGGGAATGTCTGTTTGTACGGTTGTGAATCCTGCGGCGGCGACGCTGTGGTAGGCCGCTTCCAGGCTGCCTCCGTCCAGGTGGTAACCGCGGTCGGAGTCGAGGATCCAGGGCAGCGGATTGATCGCGACGGGGATCGAGGAGAGCGGCGCCGGGAATGTGCGGTCAGTGTGCATGGCGTCTCCTCTTTGGGGCGGCGGAATCAGGGCGCTTTGGACGGTGGTGACGGCGGGGAGGCCGCCACCACCGGTCGGGTTGTCGGATCAGTTCTCGCAGGTGGGTGCGTAGATGTAGTCCCGGGACTCGTCGTCGTCGATGTTGTCGGCCGTGAGGATGCGGATGGGAAGCACCTCCGTTGCCGGATCCAGGGGCTCGACAGTGGCGGGGTCGGGGTTCTCACGGAGGTACTCGATGAGGGTTCGCACCGCTTCTGCGCCGATCAGCCCGGCTGGCTGTGCGAGAAGGGCTGTGATCGTTCCGTTTCGCAGTGCCTCTACTTCACCGGGGGTCGCGTCCCACGCGTAGACGGCCACTTCACCGGTGAGTCCGGCTTCTTCGACGGCGGCGGCTGCGCCTTCGCCTTCCGGTCCTGAGACGGCGTAGATGGCGCGAAGGTCAGGATTTCCGGTGATCATGGCGGCGGCGGCGGTAGTGGCTCGTGTGCGGTCGAAGTCGGTGCGCGCGACGTCCAGCACCCGAAGTTCGGGAGCGGTTTCTGCCAGTGCATCGACGAGACCCTCCCATCGAGCGTCGACGGGGGGGATGCCGGCGGCGCCGCCGAGTACTCCGATCGTGCCCGATTCACCGCCGAGCTGCTCGGCGATGTACTCAAAGAACTCAGGGCTCTCGTAGTCGGCGATGAAGGATTGCAGAGCGGTGTCGATGGCGCCGTTGGGGGCTGTGACCGGCAGTCCGTCTGACATCAGCTGCCCGACCTGGGTCGCGAAAACCTCGGGCTGCGCCGCCCCTAGGACGACCCCGTCGGGGTCGTTCAAGAGCTGTGAGTCGAGATTGGCCTGCTGTTCGGCGATGGCGTTGGAATTGGCCGCCACCCACTCCAATTCGACGCCTTCCTCATCGGCAACCCGCGAACCGGCGCACATCAAGGTGATCCAGTACGGGTCGGACGCGGCGAAGCCGATGCCGGCGAGAGAGAGCGCTTCGTCCGGTGCCGCTGCGGAGCCGGCGTTGCTGCAGGAGGCGGTGGTGAGCGCGACGGCCATGAGGCCGGCGGCGAGGGTGAGGGTGTGTCGACGCTTCATCACGTCATTCCTTCCATTGGTGTGGGTATGCGGGTTCAGAATGGTCGGCGCTGTGCGCGAAGGCGGTCGAGGCCGACGGCGACGATCAGGACCGTGCCGACGGCGATGAGTTGCCAGTAGCTCGGCACGCCGATGACGATGAGGCCTGTCTGGAGGATCACTGCGAGGAGCGCTCCCCAAACGGCTCCGACGATGTTCACGCGGCCCCCTTCGAGCAGCGTGCCGCCGATGACGACGGCGGTGACCGCCGTCAGGGCGTCCTGATTGTGGCCGGCGATAGCGGTTGAGCCGTATCGCGCGATGTCAATGAAGCCGGCGGTTCCTGCGAGGAGCCCGGCGAGAGCACCCAGTGACAGGACGTGCCGCTTCACGTTGATCCCGGCGCGGACAGCGGCGGATCGCTCCGATCCGATCGCGAGCGTGTTGACACCGTATGAGGTGAAACGTAGAACCGCCCAGAGGACGATGGTGGCAGCGATGGCAACCAGCGTTGGCAGAGGAATGCCTCCGACATCGGCCTGACCAAATCCTGTCTGCAGTTCCCGCGGCAGGCCCGATACGTCGGCGCCTCCTGAGAGGAGCAGCGCGATTCCCGTTCCAACGCCAAGCGATCCGAGGGTTGCGATGAGGGAGTTGATTCCGAGATACCCGATCAGAACACCGTTCACGATTCCGAAGAGGGTTCCGGTCACCAGCGCGGCCACAACGCCGGCAGTGATCGCGGTTCCCACGGCGTCGGGAGAGCTCTGGAGAACAGATCGGATCGTCAATCCTGCAACGACGGACGACAAGACCAGATTGGCCCCGAGTGAGAGGTCGAAGAACCCGGCGCCCAGAAGCATCGCCAGGCCGAGTGCGAGAAGAAGTGCTTGCGTGCTGCCGAGAAGGATCGACTCGATCGCTCGTGGCGAGACCATCCGCCCGTCGGAGAGGACAGCGAACAAACCCATGAGGACGATGTCGAGCGCCAGAACCCATGTGGCGGTGTTCGAGGCGATCCGTCGACCGAAGCCGGGAGGCGCCACCGCCCTGGTGTCCTCGTCGCGCACGACGCTTTTGGCTGGGGCGCTCATGCTGCCGCCTCCTGACCGTAGCCGACCATCGTCGCCACCACTTCGGGAACCGTCAGCGTGCGCGGGTCGGCGGTGATCGCCGTACGCCCGCGCCACAGAATTGTCACTCGGTCGGCAACCTTCATCACGCGAGGGAGATCATGCGAGACGACGAGGACTCCCAATCCGCGGGCAGCTACGGTGCGCATGAGGTCGCACACCAGTTCGCTTTGCCTCGCACCCAGGGCCGCGGTCGGCTCGTCCATGAGGATGGCGGTGCTCCCCCACATCACCGCTCGAGCGACGGCCACAGCCTGACGCTGCCCCCCGGAGAGTTCGCCAATGGGGATGCGCAGCGACGGCAACTTGATGTGAAGTTCACGGAGGGCCGCGTCGGCGCGTTCTGCCATCTCCTTGCGATCAATGATGCCGAACGCACCGAGGAGCCGACTTCGGTAGATGGGATGTCCCAGGAACATATTGTCGACGACGGAAAGGTCGGGCGCGATCGCAAGGTCTTGATGAACTGCCTCCACCCCGACTGCCTGCGCATCTCGGATCCCTGACAGCCGCACCGGTTGGTCGCGAACGACGACTTCACCGGAATCGGGCGAGTTGATCCCCATGAGGGTCTTCAGCAGGGTCGATTTTCCTGCTCCGTTATCCCCGAACAGGGCCACCACTTCCCCGCGCTTGACTTCGACGTCCGCCCCGGCAAGAGCCTGGACGTGCCCGAATCGTTTGGTGATCGAGCGACCGGCGATGGCGATATCGAAGTCAGTCTCTCGCGCTTCGTCGAGCATCTTTCCTCCTCGTTGGGGTCGAGACTTATTTGTACCATACACATAAGCTATGCGTGTAGCAACGGAAAGTTAGTGTGAACCACACCAACTTCATGTTTTTCCCCGCCTCAAAGGCTCGAACTATGTGAGACTGGACGCAGGAGGTCAACGTGGGAACACCAGAGACGACACCGGTCGGACTTGGCGCGGTGACGGCTCTCTTGCGATCGTCGGATCGCGTCACCAAACGCGAACTGATTGAACGCGTGGGGATCGGGCGGACCGCCGTCGACGCCCGGTTGAGCGAGCTTCAGCGTGCGCGGCTCTTCACGGAGACGGGACTGGCGGCGTCCACGGGCGGACGGGCCCCAAGGTCGATTTCTTTCAACGTTGATGCGGGTCGAGTTCTCACTGCGGAACTGAACAGCGAGAGCCTGGCCGTGGGAGTCGCTGATCTCAGCGGAAGGATTTTGCGCTGGGTGGAACGCGAGGTCGACGTCCTGGAGGGTCCGGAAGAACCGCTGCGCATCATCACGGACGAGTTTTCTGCCCTGCAACAACAGGAAGCGGAGTCGGGCGTCGACGTCTGGGCAATTGGTGTCGGCGTGCTCGGCCCGGTTGACCGACATCGCGGTCGACCGGTACCCCTCGCCGAACTGATGCGCGCATGGGGTGACTACCCCGTTTCCGCCATCCTCTCGGACACGTTCGACGTTCCCGTCTGGATCGAGAACGAGGCAAACGTCATCGCCATCGGTGAACATCGAGCCGGTCTCATGCGCGGGCATAGCGAGGCCCTCCTCGTGAAGGTCAGCAAAGGTATCGGCGCGGGGATCCTCGTCGGCGGGCAGCTCATGTCCGGGGCAGCCGGGGCGGCCGGCGAGATCGGGCACATCGCCGTGCCACACGCCTCCGGCAAACGCTGCTGGTGCGGGAACACTGGATGCTTGTTCACTGTCGCCGGCGAACTCAGCCTCGAAGAGGACGCCAACGCTCTCGCGCGTCGAGGAGAAAGCGACTTCCTGTCTCGCGAGCGCATGCGAGGAGCGAGATTGCGCTCCGACGTCATCGGGCAGGGAGCATCGAGAGGCGACGGCCCCTGCATCGACCTCCTTGAAAGAGCCGGCGCCGCTGTCGGCCATGCCATCGCCGGTGCAGTGAACATCCTCAACCCGAGCATCGTCGTCGTAACGGGCACCGTCCCCGACGCATCCGGCATCGTTCTGTCCAGCGTGCAACGAGAGCTTTACGCTCACGCGCTCTCTGCCGTCGCCACCAACCTTCCGGTCGTGTTTCAAAGACCAGACGACACCATCGGGCTCACCGGCGCTGCTCATCTGGCAATCGACAACCTCTTCACCGAAACCGCCTTGAAGCTGTGGCTCCAGACGGGCAGCCCTCGAGGGATCCAGCATCAACTGCAACCTGCTGTACACGAGATGGCACTGTCGCGATGAGACGCTTCGTTCTCGGCTCGCTGGCGGGAGCCGCCGCCGTCGCCGCCGTTGCGGCCGCGCCCCCCGCGTTCGCTCACCACGGCGACACCGGGGATTATCTCCGTGCCGCGCCCGTTCTCGTCATCGGGACCGTACTCGAGGTCGAGTCAGGGTTCCCGCACGCTCAAGTCACCGTCCAGTCGGTGGGCAACGCGACAACTGAGGCAATCCCCGCCAGCTTCACAGCGTTGAATGACCAAGAAGGGACAGACGTCCTTTCCCGTCTGGCCCAAGCCACCGGGAACGTGCAGCTCGTCTTCGATCCCATCGTGACCGGAGAGCTCTCCGCTTTACCCCCACTGCAACAGGGCGACGAGGTCGTCGCCGTCGCTTACCCTCGCTGCCCACAGGGTGGCGAATACGACAATGAGTTCCGCGTACAAGCGATGCTCCTTCCAAACGGCACCACGTTGTTCCGCCGAGACGACAGCGTTGTCGACTATGTCGACGAGTGCGCCGACGCCAACCCCACCATCGCCACAACTCCGCTCCCCTCAGCGCAGGAAGACCGCTCACAGTCCACTCCGTCCGCAAGTGAAGGGCCTGAAGCAAAGGCTGCCCCAACACAGGTTGCTGAAGGCGAGACTGCCGAATCCGGACTCGCTTCCTCCCCCATCATCGTCGCACTGTTGTCCGCCGCGGCCCTTGTAGTGATCGCAGTCCTCATCGCCGCGGTCAGGCTCAGGAGAACCGGCGGATGATGGAGTGGCTGGCGTGGCTCGAACAGCTCCCCGCGATAGCCGCGGTCCGAAACAGCGCAACCCTCTACCCGCTCGTTCTCACCTCGCACATCATCGGCTTCGCCCTTCTCTTCGGAGCTACAGCCGTAACCTCTGTGCGGCTACTCCTCCCAACCGCCCCCTTGCCCACCTCGCTAAAGCTCAGCGCACGGCTCAGCCTCATCGGCTTCGTCGCTGCTGTCTTCTCCGGCGCCGTCCTCTTCGCCGTCGACGCAACTGACTACGCCCTGAACACCGCGTTCCAAGCCAAGATGATCCTCATCGTCCTCGCAGCCTTCAACGCACTCTCATACGAGCTCGTCGCTCGCTCGCGACCGCATCAACCCGCGCCACCGACGCTACGGAAACTCATCGCCATATCGGCACTTGCGTTATGGACAGGCGCGATCGTCGCTGGCCGGTGGATTGCCTACTGAGGACCTCGCGGAGCTGAAGCCCAGTCCGGATTGACATATCGATTGATTCTCGGCGGCACGCGAAGACGCGTTGCATCGTGGCGTCATGTAGATGTCGGATTCTGGTGGCGAACCTGTTTGCTGTACCGGGCTCGGTAACTTCGCTCTAAACCCGCAGGTGGTTCACCGGCGAAGGACGTCTCTGCTTCGCGGATGAAGCCCTCATCGTCGCGAACGACCTTGTTCCTCACTCGTTCCGCTCGCACCGCTGCCAACAGCTCAGGGAGCGTGCGCGTGAGCAAAGACTCGAGTGCCGACGGCGGGAACCATTGCACAAGTGCGTGCTGAACCTGAACCTCTACATCGCCGTCCTTCCCAATAACCAGGCCGACAATCGGACGAGTCTTGAGTCCGACGGCCCGCGCCGGACCGACAAGGAGATCGGTCTCGTAAGCGATGCCCTCGGCATCCAATAGTGCAACGATCTTTTGCCAGGAGAGGGAGGCGGGCTCAGCATGCGACATGGGTCATTCACCAGGGATATTGCACGATGTCATCATGAGGGTTTGCGGGAGACCGGTAACGGAACGTTGCCATAGTTTGACCTGTAGACCTGTTGATACTCCAGCCAGCCGCATAAGCTGTGCCCTTCTGATTGAACAAACCAGGCGCACGCGCTCCCATACTGCTATTCCCGAACAATCGCGAGGATGTCCCGATTCCTCGCATGGTCAACGCCTTCGCGCCTAGCCGCGGAAGTATGAACCGAGCGGCCGTAGCTATCACTGGAATGATGAATGCAGCAGTACCTGAAGGGTCCGCGCTGTTTATGGGGTTGTTCCCGGCGTAAGTGTAGTGCGGGTCTTGTCCGGTCGGGTCCCATTGGCTGAACCGGCCTTGGGTGGTGTCGAAGTAGCGGGCGCCGAGTTTGTAGATGCCGTTGGCGTCGAGGTATTGGCCGATGTAACGAAGGTTGTTAGCGGTGATGGCGGCATTGGTACCGGCGGCGCGTGTTTCGCCGTAGGGGCTGTAGCTGTACCCGCCCTCGTAGGCGCCGCTGCTGGAGAACATACCGACAACAGAGCCAAGGTGATCGGTGACGAAGTAGTGCGGTGCGCTGGCCTTGTACCCGATGGCGGAGCCGTCGGGGCCCCTGGTGTTGGACTGGCCGGTGCGCTGCACTGTGCCAAGCGCCCCGTTTTGAAAAGCGACGCTACCGGAGGTGCGGCGGTCGGTGTTGCCGTCGCCGATGTAGCTCTGGTTCGTGCCGGCGATCGTCACTGCCTGCAGCCGGTCGTTGTAGGCGGTGATGTGTCCGGTGGATCCGTTGCGGGTTTGGTTCCCCGCGCCGTCGTAGGTCCAGGTGGTGGTTTGCCCGGTGGCGGAAGTGATCTGGTTGGCGTCGTTGTACGCCCACGTGATCGTCCCTGCCGCAGCCCCCGTGCTGCCGGACCGAACTTGACTCGTGCGCTTCCCGACGGCGTCGTACCCGTACGTCCACGACGCGCTCACCGTCGCGCCGGGTTTTTCCTCGGCTTTGGTGAGGCGGTTGCGGGAGTCGTAGCTGTAACTGGTGACCGCCCCCGCGGTGATGCCCTGCTCCTTGTGGGCGGTACGCGATTGCAGATTGATTTGATCGAGGTTGGTGCCGGGGAACTTGTAGTTGTACCCGATATCAACCTGGGTGGCTCCGGCACTGTCCTTGGCGGTGATGCGGGTAGGACGGCCCGAGTTGTCCCGCGGGGTCTCAACGACCGCGCCTCCCGGGTAGATCCGCTTGGTCTCGTTTGCGTTCTTGTCATACTCGAACAGCAGCAGCCACGGCCGTGCGGAATCCCACGACGTATCGAAGTCCGCCCGGCGGCGGAACGCGACCAGAAAGGTCTCGCTCAGCACGTCCTCGGTCGCTTCGGCGCCCACCCGCCGCCTTACGAAGGCAGCGACGGGCGCCGAGTGCCGCTCGAACAGCTCCGCGAACGCGCCAGGCGAGGTGCGGGACCGGGCGAGGATCTCACTGTCTGTGCTCACAGTAGGTATTGCCCGATCCGCTCAGAACCCTTCACGAAGTCTTTCCATGCGACCGGTCGCAGCGAGCAGCAATCTGAACCGGGGGCTCGGTGGTTGGTCCATCGTCGGGCGCCTGACAGCCACCGCGCCGAGCTAGCATGCGCGAGCACACCTGCGGCCAAACTTGTATCCGAAGACTGTTACAACTTGTGTTAGCTTTCGGGTACAAGATATGGAGGCTGCAGGTGGTCGAGAAGCTGTTCGAGAGATGGATGCTGTTGCCGTTCGCACCGGGAGCTGAATTGGTGGTCGGTGCGGTCGTGTTCGGCGCGGTGGCACTAGTGCTCCGAAAGCGCCCGAGCGCCGATGGGGCTCCTCGAGCGCTTCGGCTTGCAGCGGGCGTTGTGGTGGCCGGCTGGGCGGTCGACGTGGTGGCCGAGGTTGTTTGGGTCCGCTTTCCCGCAGTCCCGTGGTGGAGTCTCGTCACCCCTCTGCTCCTGGCCGCGGTCGGGTTGGCGATCGTGGCAGTCCGTGGAGGCAAGCGTGAAGCGCGGGCCGGTGTCCCTGCATTGCCCGCCGTCCGCCGCACGTGGCGGACGTTCCTCTCCCGCGGCATCCTGGCCATTGCTGCGGTCGTCGCTGCGGTGCTCGTTCTCGTGACCATGGTTGCCGGCACCGCGTCGATCGGGGACGAGCACGGATCGCTGATCTTCCTTCCCCTTGCCGGCGGCGGGGTCAGTACGTTCTACGGCTGGGCGCTTGGTGGCCCCGTGCTCGTGGGCGCTCTCCTCCTGGCCATATCCATGGTGGCGTGCCTCTCGGCCGTTGCAGCTTCTCCCTTCAGTGGTCCCCACACGGTGCAGGCGGAGACTCGTCAGCGACGAGTCACGTCAGACGCCGTCGCTGCGCTCGCGCTTGCTGCGTGTGCTCTCACGCTCGGCGGTGCGCTCCAGATTGTCGGCCACGCCGGGGCAGGCGGCGTAAACGACGTCGAATGGAGCACGGGCTTCTCTGCGTTCGCACCGTTTTTCGTCTGGACGGGCTGGGCGCTGCAGGTCTCGTCGCTGGCAGCGCTCATCGCACTGGCCGCGGGGACGGTGCCGGTCGCCGCGGGCGAAACGCGCCCCGTCACCGCACCCAAGGAAGCGTGACCTCATGTCGGTCACCGAGAGTGACGCCACCAGCTCGTCGGCAATCTACGGACAGTTTCGGGGATTGATCACAAGCGGGTATCTGGGCAGCGGAGAACGTCTCCCGACCGTCCGTCAGACTGCTGCCGACCTCGGGGTCTCACCGGGCACAGCGGCGCGCGCCTTTAAGCGGCTCGAGCAGGAAGGCTTGGTCGTCACGCGGACGGGTGCGGGCACGCGCGTGGCCGACGGCGCGTCCCCGCTACCCAAGCACGTCGTGACGAAGATCAGGGAGCTCGTTCAGGTTGCCCAAGCTGCCGGTGCGACCACCGACGACGTGCACAGCGCCCTGCGCGCCATCTGGGCGGCGCAGTCCTGAAGCGAAGTTGTGCGGCCCATCCAGACCCTGCTCGGGGGAGGCCGATTGCAGCTTTCGCAAACGAGTAGGGCAACTTCAAGTTGACATAAGATCTATTATCGGTCTTGCCGTTTGGTCCTTTCGCAGTGCATCTCGGGTGGCGATTGCTCGCTTTGGGGCCTACTGATTATGGAAGTGGACGTTGTCCCATCCGCCACTGGGTAACCCGGGTTACGCACGGCGATTGTCTAGGGGCGATCCTGACCTTTGGGTTGCCACCTCCTTCACGGCGGCGGTAATGTCGGTCTACTCGCGTAGATCAGCGCGGGAGACACGCCGAATCAAAGGAGATCAGGGTGATTTTTCGTAAGCGACTTGTGCTGGCGGTGATGACGCTGGCGGTCGTTTCAACCGTTCTCGTCGCGCCAGCTGCTGCTTCGGGGCTAGGAGCGTGGTCGAGTCCGACCTTCGTGTACGCAGCGAGTTCGATTCAGTCTCCGGGTTACTCGTATGCTCCGTCGGCCATTGATGGAACTACGGAGCGGTATTACACGTGCCACAGTCGCGCGAGCGGCGATATTCGTGATCATGCGTTTCTCACGAAGCGCACTGGTGGCACCGTCACTTCGAGTGCGTCTGCACTCGCGCCATCCAGCTCGGGGTGGGACTCCTATCACTTGTGCGATCCCAGCGTTATCCGAGTGAATGCCACGTATAGCGGGCAGTCGTACTCCTACGCCATGTTCTATCTGGGGAATGACCAGGCGTGTTCCTGCCACAACCAGGTAGGTGTGGCCTACTCCAACAGCCTCGATGGCCCGTGGGTGCGATACCCCTCCCCGATCGTTGCCTTCCGAGCGGGTGAACCGACATCTGACTGGGGTGCCGGGCAGCCCAGCGCCACCACTATCGACCCGAACAGCGGCACCGCTGTGCTTACCTGGACTGAGGGGTACGGAGGACCCAACGTAGGAAAGATGGCGATGGTCGACCTGGACGGTGGGGCACCGGTCCTGTCCGGCATTCATGACATCACCACTGCGGGCCTCGTCGATGCGAACGGAAACCCGGACGACCTGAACAACTTCGACATCGTGTATTCGCCGCAGCGAGACCGGTTCTACATGGTGCGCGAACGCCACCCCTACCCGTCAAGCAGTCCGAACTACATCTCCACGGCTGTGCAGATTCTCAGTCTCCCAGGCAGCGATATGTGGGACGGTGCCGGGGCGTGGACGGTTGAGGGATCGATCGATGGCTCTGTGTCGGGCGCTGCGCGGACTCACAATCCGGGGTTCCTTCGTACTCAGTACGGAACCTTGCCAAACGAGAATGAGATCACGGTCGTCTATACGACAGCCACGCTCGACCCCGACTCGCTCTGGTCCTATGCCCTCTCGCGAGTCACCGCTCCGCTCTAGTCTTCTCACCCACCCGGCGGATCGCGCGTGCGGATCCACGTCCGCGTCGAGCGATCCGCCGGGATCTGCGACGACTTCTCCTCATGTCTCGTTGACCGAGGCGCCCTTCACTGTCGGCGTTGACGACTGCAGCCGCACGACTCGCCAACGACCAGGGTGTGAGGCACGGTCGAGTGAAGCCCTAGTTGCCCGGGTCCTTGCAGCACTTTCTGTAGGGCATGCTCTGCCATCAGCTCCAGTGGAAGGCGCACAGCGGTCAGTGAGGGAACGCTGAACTGACCGACTTGCGTTCCGTCGAAGGAGACCACGGCGAGGTCGCTGGGGATGCCGAGGCCGAGATCGGTTGCTGCGCGGATAGCGCCGATCGCTTGCACGTCCGAGGACGCGAAGAGCGCCTCCGGGTGGTGGCCGAGCTGCTCGTGAATCTTCATGTATCCGCTGTAGCCTCCCTCGAGGCTGAACTCCGTGGAGACGGCCAGATGATGCGCCTCAACATCGTCCAGACCTGGCAGGACGGACGCTCGCCAAGCGTCGCGCCGCGCCCCAGAAACCTGAAGATCTTTGGGCCCACCGATGAAGGCGATCTGCCGGTGGCCGTGTCCGATGAGGTGCTCTATCGCTGTCCGCGCTGCTCCATAGTCGTCGGCGACGATGGTAGGGACCGATCCGTCCTGTAGCTGCCAGTCCATGGAAACGAGTGGGATGCCGGAGGTGATGAGCCGGTCGAGCTGTGCGGCCCCCTTGATTCCGAAGGCGATGAGGCCGTCGACTTGCCGCTCGATGATCGATCCAAGCTGGGTTTCTTCTCGATCAGGGTCCAACCCGGTGTTGCCAATCATCACTGCGAGGTCGCGTTTCTGTGCCTGGTCCTGCACGTGCTGCGCGAACGCCGCGAAGAACGGATTGGCGATGTCAGGGACGAAAAGTCCGATCACTCCGGTTCGCGCGAGCTTCAGCGCGCGCGCGGACGCGTTGGGCCGATACCCCAGATCTTTTATCGCTCGAAGCACTCGGTCCCGCGTCGGCGCGGCAACCGGCCGCGGGCCGTCGTTGAGGACGTAACTGACGACAGCAGTACTAACACCCGCGCGTCGGGCCACGTCATCGCGTGTTGGACGGGTCATCGGACTCCGCTTCTAATCAATACTTGCGCAACTGCTGTAGACAGAGTATTACTCTACTTAAGTCGTCTACGCGAGTAGAACAGAGAGGTTCACGTGGAGGCACAAATTTTGGTGATCGGGGCGATCAATGTGGACCTCGTTGAGCGGGTCGAACGGTTCCCGCAACCTGGGGAGACTGTTGCCGCATTGAATTCGCATCACTCGCCCGGGGGAAAGGCGGCGAATCAGGCGGCGGCTGCGGCGCACCATCTACACGACCGCGGCCAGGTCATGCTGGTCGGTGCGGTCGGGGACGATCAGCACGGCGTGGAGCAGGTCGAACTGCTTGAGAAGTCCGGAGTCGACACCCGCCTGATCCGCCGCGTGATGGGAACTCCCACTGGGTCTGCGATCGTGCTCGTCGATATGCACGGTGAGAACAGCATCATCGTGAACGCTGGAGCAAACCGTTTTGTTTCTGCCGGGAATCTTTACGGCGCCCCTCCCGTCGCAGTGGTGGTCGCGCAAACCGAGGTCAGCACCGCAGCCGTCTCAGCCGCAGCGCAACACGCTCAGACACACGGGGCCCGGTTCATCGTCAACAACGGTCCGGTCGCGAGCCTGGACGAAGAAGTGCTTCGCCGCTGCGATCCCCTGGTCGTCAACGAGGGGGAAGCGCGCGCGATGCTCGGCGATGGCTCCGGCGTGCGACAACAACTTGCGAAGCGCCTCGTTCGAGCTGCGGAGTGCGTATCTGTTGTGGTGACGCTGGGACGAGACGGCTGCCTGTGGGCCACCGGAGATGCCGACGGTTCCATACCCGGCAGCGTCGTGGCAGACGTCGTTGACACCACAGGAGCCGGCGACTTTTTCGTCGGCGCTCTCGCGGCGGAACTCAGTCGCGGCATCGATCTTCCCGCCGCAGCGGAAAAAGCCACTGCTGCCGCGGCTCAATCCGTCCGATGGACCGGAACCCGCGTTCCGGAGCACATCGGCGCATTCGGCTCACCCGTGCCGGACTACCGATAACCCGATTCACACAGCAACCCTCAAAGGAGAGAAAGACATGCGCACCAAAACTCCTCTCGTCGCGGTCGGCGCCGCGACGATTCTTGTGCTGGCCGGCTGCTCGGCCAGCCCCAGCGGCGGCGCTTCCGACGGGCCTAGCGAGATCACGATGATCGGCGCGGACCCCGCAGAGGTGTTCCAGCCGCTGATCGATGCCTTCGAGGAGGCCAACCCCGACATCACTGTCAGCTACCAGAACGTTCCATTCGATCAGTACAACAACGTCATCCAACAGCGTGTCGGCGACGGCGACGCCGGCGTTGACGTCTACCTCGCCGACGCCGGAGCGATCGGTTCGCTCGCCACCCGTGGGCTTCTCACCGACCTGTCTGAGTATCGGGATCAGGTCGAGGGCACGTCGCTAGCCGCGGCAGCGGAGGGCAACGAGTTCGAGGGCAAGCTGTGGGCGCTGCCGATGTGGACGTCCCTGCAGTACCTCTACTACAACAAGGACCTCCTCGACGCGGCGGGCGTCCCCTACCCCTCTGTGGATGAGCGTCTGACCTGGGAAGAGATCACCGAGCATGCCACCGCCGCGCAAGCCGCCGGCGCCGAGTGGGGACTGCTCTTCGATCAGACCGATCGGTACTACCAGCTGCAGGCGCTGACGGAGTCCGCGGGTGGCGGCTCCGGCGCGACCGGAGAGGACCTGCTCACGGCGGACGTCACGAACGAGGGATGGGTGCGGGCGATGACCTGGTACGGCGATCTCTTTGCCAACGGCCTGGCCCCCCGCGGCATCGAGACCGACCAGATGAGTCAGCTGTTCGCCGCCGGCTCGGCAGCCTTCTTCATCGGCGGACCGTGGTCGCTGAACCCGATCAAAGAAGCCGACACCCCGATCAATCTCGGGCTGGCACCTAACCCTGAGTTCGAAGGCGGCACCCCTGCGATGCCGACGGGCTCGTGGAACATCGCCATCAGCCCGGCAACGGACTCCCTCGAGGCTTCCAAGCGCTTCATCGAGTTCGCCTCCCTCGACCCGGAGGGCAACGCGATCTCCGCGCAGGAAGTCATCATCCCCCCGACCAACACCGACTCGTTCGACGCCTACATCGAGAAGATCGACGCCGAGTTCCCCCCGGCCACCGATGGAATGGGAGCCCTGACCCTGTCCGAGCTGGAAACAGCAGCGGTGAACCGTCCGAACAGCCCGGGATTCACGCAGCTGCAGGACGTCCTCGGACGCGCTTACGCCGACATCCGAAACGGTCAGGACGTCGTCGCGACCTTGGAAGCCGCACAAGAAGAGCTGCAGTCGCTGTGGGATCGACTCTGATCGAGCGCCCGACGCAGGCCCGGGGAGCGGCGCCCACCGCTCCCCGGCGCCGTCGTCGGCGAAACGGTAACTGGCGAGCTGCCGCTCTCTTCCTCGCGCCCGCACTCCTCCTGCTGATCTTCCTCCGGCTCGTACCGACCGTTGAAGCCATCATCGAAAGCTTCAAACGCGGATCTCAGAACTTCGGTGGCGGCCGGTTCGTCGGCTTGGACAACTACGTCCTGCTGTTCAACGACCCCGGCTTCATTGGGGTGCTCCTCACCACCGGCAAGTTCCTCCTCATCATCGTTCCCGCGCAGATCATCATCGCGCTCTTCCTCGCCCTGCTCCTCGTTGAACGGATGCCAGGGGTCGGGATCATCCGCTCCCTCGTCTTCGTGCCCGTCGCTGCCCCCGCCGCCGTCGCGACGGTGATCTGGGGCATCGCCTACCAGCCGCAGGGGCCCATCAATGCTGTCCTGGAGAGCGTCGGCCTCCCACCGCAGCCGTTCCTCACGTCGCCCGATCAAGCGCTCATCGCGATCATCATCCTGATGTCCTGGATCGGAATCGGCTACTGGACGCTGTTCCTCATCGCAGGACTACAAGACATCCCCCACGAGCTCTACGAAGCCGCAGCCATCGACGGCGCCGGCTGGTGGCGCTGCCTGTGGTCCATCACCCTGCCAAACCTCCGACGACCCCTCGCATTCGTCGTGGTCGCCAACACCGTCGCCAGCGTCCTCGCGTTCGTCCCTGTCCTCATCCTCACGGGCGGAGGCCCCGCCAACAGCACCCGACTGATCATGTACGACCTGTATAACAACACCTTCGTGCTCGGTGATCCCAACATCGGGCAAACCGAAGTCGTCATCCTGCTGGTTTTCCTGGTCATCGTCACCGCGATCCAGTTCCGCCTCCTCAGCAAGGAGAAGCAGTGACCATGGAACTTCCTCACCGCATCGGCACAACCAAGCCCCGCCGTGTTGTCGTGGCCGTGCTCGGCGTGATAGCCGGAGTCGCGTTTGGTCTCCCGCTGCTGTGGATGCTCTCGAGCAGCTTTCGCACCAGCACCGACATTTTCACCAGCCTCTACCCGCTCAGCCCCGACATCCTCATCCCCCGGGCCTTCACCCTCGACAACTATGCGACCCTCCTCGGCGGAGAATTCGGCCTCAGCGTCGCGAACTCGCTTTTCGTTACAGCCGTCACCGTCATTGTGGGGCTTCTCATCTGCGCGATGTCCGCCTTCGCGCTCAGCCTGCTCAAGTTTCGAGGCGCCGCCCTCATCTTCGCCATCGTCGTCCTCAGCTTCCTGATCCCCTTCGACGCGATCGCGGTGCCCCTCGCAAACCTTTTCCGGGACTGGAACCTGGACAACACCTACGCCGGCCTCATCCTCCCCGGACTGGCCAACGGGTTCGCCATCTTCGTCCTCCGACAGTTCTTCCTCAACATCCCCGCAGAGCTCGCAGAAGCGGCGCGCGTTGACGGACTGACCTGGTGGGGCATTTTCTGGCGCATCTACCTGCCCCTCTCCAAACCCGCCCTCATTGGCGCCGGCTTCACTCTGTTCCTCTTCCAATGGAGCGCCTACCTGTGGCCTCTTCTCATCGGAACAGAACCCGACAAAGTCCTCGGGCCCATCGCGCTGGCAAACCTCGCCGGCCAATTCAACATCGACTTCGGCGCCATCTTCGCCGGAGCCATGCTCCTCAGCCTCATCCCCCTCATCCTTCTCCTCATCTTCCAGCGGCACTTCACCGCATCCCTCGCCGCCACCGGGTCCAAGAACTAACGCTCAGAAAGCAGGACATGCACCTTATCTTCGACACCGACATCGGTACCGACGTCGACGACGCCCTCGCCCTCGCCGTGCTCCTCGGCTCAGACGAGATCACCATCGACCTCATCACCACCGTCTACGGCGACACCCGACTCCGCGCCCAACTCGCATCCCGACTGATCGGCATCAGCGGGACGACCAGAAGCATCCCAGTGGCAGCAGGCCTTGCGGAGACACGAAGCAAGAAGCCTGTCTGGTGGCCCGGACACGAGGGGGCACTGCACGCCAACCTCGACCACGAGAACATCGACACCACTCCAGGCGTCGACGCGATCGCTCAGCACATCCAAAACGGTGCGCGCACCATCCTCGCCGTTGGACCACTCGCGAACATCGCTGCGCTCCTGGACCGTTTTCCCCACGAGGCTGCTCAACTGGATCACATCGTCATCATGGGTGGCGACTTCTCAACAGAGCGAGTCCCAGAACACAACATCCTCTCCGACATCACCGCCGCTCAACGAGTCGCAGCCTCAGAACTCCCCCTCGTCATCGGAGGACTTGACCTCACCACCCAGATCGCCCTGAACCACCACCACGTCGACCGCATCTCCAACGCCGGACCTCTCGGCGGAGCCCTCCGCGACGAAATCGCCCAGTGGTGGACCTTCCACGGCCACGAATGGAACAACCCGCACGACCCGATCCTCGCCGCCTATCTGCTTGCACCGCAGCACTTCACCACAGAACAAGGACGACTCGAAGTATCCGACGACGGCAGAACCTGGTTCACGCCCGACCACACCGGCTCCGTGACCCGCCTGGTCGACCTCGATCGAGCGGCCGTCGCGGACCTCATCGTCGAACGCATCCAGCACGCCGGCGCACCCGCCGACAGCGCGGCCACTGTCAACTGATCGCCATCCGCCTGACCAGCAGGGAAACCAATGGTGAAACACAAGCAGCTCACGCCCCGACGAGTGGCACGGGGTGGTACCGCCATGGCCATCGCGATATCAGTCGCCGTCAGTGGAGCGATCGTCACGCAGCCCGCAGAAGCGGCCACCACCTCCGTCACCGTCTACCCCACTCCGTCCGCCGAACTCCTCACCAACCCCGGCAAAGGCTGGATCGGATACTCAAGCGACTCGGCCACAGGAAGCGACTTCTCCCAGCTGACCCCCGCCGTCTGGGACGTTATCTCCGTCGCATACAGTCGCTTCACCTGGGCAGCACTCAACCCAGCTGACGGCATCTACAACTGGACCCTCATCGACGACCTCATCGACGAGGCTCAAAGTCACGGGAAGACTTTCGCGTTCGGTGTCATGTCAGCCAACAGCAGCAGCGCCAATCCCGACGTGCCGGGTTGGGTCTACAACGCCGGCGCCACCTACACCACAGTCAACGCGTACGACCCGCTCACAAACTCCACCTACCAGAAGCAGATACCGGTCTGGGACGACCCGATCTATATGGCGAAACTGTCCCAGTTCATCACGGCGCTGGAGGCGCGGTACGACGGAGACGCCGCGATCGAATTCATCGACATCCGGAACTTCGGCAACTGGGGAGAGTGGCACCTCTACGACATCCCCGGCAGCCAGGACATCTCCGACGCCGCCAAGCGAGCCCACATCGATATGTGGAGCGGGTTCACCGACACCCGGCTCGTCGTCCCCATCAACGGGGAAACCGACGGGTACCTGCCGGCCGACTACGCCCGGTATGCCACAGACCAGTACGACGTCGCTCTTCGTCGAGACGGCCTCATCAAGCTCACCGAATCCCAGGACGGCGTCATGTACGCCTATGACCGTGCGCCCGCGATCGGAGAATTCTTCGCGAAGTACCAGTGGCTGGTCAATGACGGGTCATGGTCCGATGCACAACTAGACCGTACCTTCACGGAAGGCCGATTCTCCTACATGGGCCTCGGCCAGTGGGATACCGACCCCGCCACGATGCTCACCGCGGAGCGCGCGGCAGTTCAGAAGTGGGCAAACAAGATGGGGTACTGGTTCCGTGTCCCCTCCGCCACCTACGAGGACACCCTCGGGAACGGTCAAACCTCCACCATCTCCTTCAGCGTTCGAAACGACGGGCTCGCACCCATCCATACCAACCGGAACCAGTCCTACGTCAAACTCGCCCTCCTCGACAGCAGCAACAACATCCTGAGGACCATGACGCTTACTGGAGTGAATCCCTTCGACTGGAAACCGGGGGTCACCGTCACCGAGACCGAGGCCTTCTCATTCCCGTCGACGCCGGGAGCCACCAAGCTCGCACTTGGAGTCTTCTCCCGCGACGACGCGACCGCTCCCGATGTGAGGCTCGGCATCGAGGGCCGTCTGCCTACGGGCTGGTACCCCCTCACTGACATGCCGCTCACCCCCAACTACGTCGCCAACGGCAGCTTCGAAGAGGGCGGGTCAGGACAGCAAGGGATCCCGGGATGGGAAACCTGGGCGGCCAACACCAACGACATCGACGTCGACTACACCGAAAGCGGCGCAGTGAACTTCTCCGCATCAAGCGGAAACTGGAAGCTCATCCACTACAAGAACCAAGCCGCACCGTACGAAATGTCGACCTATCAGGACGTGAAACTCCCCAACGGAACGTACCGGGTCTCTGTTCACCACCGCAACGACGGCGGTCATCACGAACTCCAAGTAGACCGGTGGGATGCCGGGAACACGCGCTATGTCGTCAGCCCCACAACGGCCAGCACATGGACCGAGATCTCCCAAGTAGTCACCGTCACGACGGGAACGCTGCGCGTTGGGCTCTACTCCAATGCCAACTCGGCTAGCTACATCGCGTGGGACGACGTTCGAATCGCTCCGTTCTAAGGAGCCTCGACGAGAATGGCAGGCGTTGATCTCGGCGTCCTCTCGCGCGCGCCAAGGTTTCCAAATTGTTCCGGCCCGGGTAAGAAGCATCCGAGTGTGGGCTCCGCCTGCTTCTCCCCCACCCGGGCCGGAACCTCTCGAAACTTCCGGTTTCAGGGAAGACGGCGGACTGTCGTCCACCAGGTTCCCAGGAGTTGGAGGGCGTCTTGGGTGGCTGAGCCGGCGGGTGCGGTGTAGACGATCAGTCGTTGTGCGTCATCGTCGACGGTGAAGGTTTCGTATGCCAGGGTCAGTTCTCCCACGATCGGGTGAGCGAACCGTTTCACGCCGGGGCTTTTCCGTGCAACGTGCTGCTCGCGCCACCATCGTTTGAACTCGTTGCTGCTTTCAGCTAGTTCGTCCACCAGACCAGACAGCACTGGGTCGTCGGGGTGACGGGCGGCGTCGCGGCGGAGGGAGCCGACGGTGTCGCGAGCTACGTCGGCCCAGTCTGGGTACATGGCTCGGGTTTCGGGGTCTTTGAACAAGAGCCACACCATCTCGTCACGGACGTGGCGTTTGAGTGGGTCGCCGTGCAAGGCCGCGCCGAGAGCGTTGTAAGCGAGAAGCCGTGTCCTCTCTCCCATAACGAACGCCGGCGACGCGGAATCTAACGCGTCCAACACACGCAGGATGCTCGGCCGCACCTTCTCCGCCGCCGAGTGCAGGTGCGGCTGCGTGCCGAAGGTCGCCTTCTGCTCCCTCGCTACCGCGAGAGCAAACAGGTGCTCCCGCTGCACGGAAGTCAGCTGGAGAGCGTTCGCGATCGCGTCGAGCACCTGTGTCGATGGCGCGCTGGCACGGTCTTGTTCGAGACGGGTGTAGTAGTCCGCGCTTACGCCCGCGAGAACCGCGACCTCTTCTCGCCGCAGTCCTGCGACCCTTCGCGAGCTGTCTCGAGGGAATCCCGCCTGCTCCGGTGCCAGGGCCGAACGGCGGGAGCGGAGGTAGCTACCCAAGGACGGTTTGTGCACAATCCAAGTGTGACGGCACTCCCAGTCCCGAAGGTAGGACTGGCGAACCCAGGCTGCTCCTTCTTAGGCCATTCGCAACCTGGGACCCGTCCGCAAGCTGAAGGACGCTGAGGTCATGGATATGACTCTTTTGGGCACCACAGGGATCCGGGTTTCACGACTTGCGCTGGGGACGATGACATTCGGATCCGCCTGGGGATGGGGCGCCGACGAAAAGGAAAGCCGCGCCATTTTTGACCTCTACGACGAGCGTGGCGGAAACTTCATCGACACCGCAGACATCTACACCAACAGCGAAAGCGAAGCTCTCCTGGGTCGCCTCCTCTCCGGGCGTCGAGATCGCTTCGTCGTGGGCACCAAGTTTGGTATCTCGACCGCAGCCGACGATCTGAACTCAAGCGGCAGTCACCTCAAGAATCTGCACACCTCGCTCGATGCGAGCCTTAAGCGCCTCGGTACCGACTACATCGACCTTCTCTGGGTCCACGTCTGGGACGGGATCACACCCCTCGACGCCACCTTGGCCGCGCTCGAACGCGCAGTATCGTCCGGCAAGGTCCTTCACGTCGGGCTGTCGGATCATCCCGCTTGGCTCGTCGCGCGACTAGACGCGATCGCAGACGCCCGCCGATCTTTCCGGCTGGCCGCGATTCAGGTCGAGTACAGCCTTGCTCAGCGGGAAGCGGAACGTGAACTCATCCCCCTGGCTCGGCACCTCGGACTCAGCGTTCTCGACTGGTCACCCCTCGCGGGCGGCGCGCTCACCCGTCGCGACACAAACAATCGCCCACCCGTCGAGCGTTCCGACGCCGTCGCGCACTTCGCCCAATACCGCGATCGACGAACCACCCACATCGCCCACGTCGTGCGAAACATCGCCGAGCAACGCAACGCCACCCCGTCCCAGGTCGTACTGGCCTGGGTTCTCCATCAGGCGCCGGAACACATCCCAATCATCGGCGCGCGCACAGTCGCGCACGCGCGAGACAACTTCGCTGCCCTCGAACTCAAGCTCACAGGAGAAGAGCTCGCAACACTTCAGCAGGCGAGTCACATCCCGCTTGGCTTCCCCATCCAGTTCCTGCGCGAAGGACGAAACGACTGGTTCCACAACCTCGACCACCGCATCGACAACCACCGAACTGGCCCCGATCACCAACTCCTCACCTAACGAGGCATTAACTCGCGGGCCACTACTGACATATCGGTTGATTACCGGCTGAGGCTAACAGGCGGTGACAGGAGTTGCCGGCGCTGCGGCGACCAAGAATGAGCCCCACCGCCTGCTGGATCCCGTGCATCACACCCGATGCTCAGCCGTCTCGAGTGGCGACTCCAAGAGAGCACCCTCTCGCACCCGCCGCCTGCTCCGATCTCGCGTCTCTTGATGCTCGGCTCTTGCCATCGCGACCGCCCTGCAGCATAGTTGCGTTGAAACGGTTCACCTGAGAGAGAGTCAACGATGACCCTAAAAAGACGTTCGAAATGGCTGACGATCTTCGCTGCCACTGTCGCGGTGGCGTCACTCGGCCTGGTTGCTACTCCTGCATCCGCCACCTCCTACAGTTTCAATAACACGCATCCTTCAATCTCGTACTCAGCTGGCTGGACCTTCACTTCCGGTCAGGTGGGATACTCCTTCGGCGACGCTCACTACACGGATTCCCCTGGCCGGACCGCCACGTTCTCGTTCACTGGCACGTCCGTCACGCTGATTGGCGGAAAGAACCCCCTCCATGGGCGGGCGGATGTGAAAATCTGTGATGGGAATGGAGCCAACTGCAGCGGCACCACGGTCGTCGACTCTTACGCGGCCAGCACGCAGTATCAACAAGTTCTATTTACAGCGACCGGCCTCGGCGCCGGGGCTCATCAGCTCGTTCTTACCACCCGCTCCGACTCAAGTGGTGCGGGAACTTTCACAGACATAGACCTTCTCGTCGCGGACGATGGTCTCAGCGCGATCACCGGCACCCGCTACGTTGACAACCGAGCTGGAAGCAATTGCTCCAACGCAGGATCGGGCACTTCTCCCTCAGCTCCCTGGTGCAGTTTTGCACCGGTCAACGACCGCGCATTGGGTGCCGGTGCTCAGTTGCTCTTGGCTCGAGGTGCCACCTTCCCGGGTCCACTTCGTCTGACCGGCACTGGAACGAGCTCGAACTGGATCACTCTTGGGGCATACGGCTCAGGGGCGCTGCCGAAAATCACCGGCTCCGGTCTCGCAACGGACCGCACCGTCATCGTGCAAAATCCGGATTATTGGAACATTCAGGATCTCGAACTGACGAACGCCGGGATGGGTTTGCTCATCCCCTACACAACGCAGGGGCATCAAGGCCTGAATATTCGGCGGCTCTGGGCACACGATCTCACTGGTCTCTTCAACCAAAGAGGTGACGTCGCCGATTATCCAGACACTCAAAACTCGTCAGCGATCACGATCACCGCCGCTGGCGCGCCCCTGACATCATCTGGGCAGACGGTGGTGTCTGATATATCGATTCGAGACAACAGGACTGAGAACAACTCCAGCGTGTACCTCATGGCGGATCCGGGGTTCTCAGGGACACCGCCGTACGCTACCTCGACGTTCAAGCGGGTTGAGATCATCGGTAACGACTTTCAGCAGGCAGCGGCACCGATGATCGCCGTGGAAGCTGCGAGCGAGGTCATCTTTTCGGGTAACCGGGTAGATTGCCGAGGCCACGTATTCGAGCCGCAAGGCACTACGTGCTTCTTCATCAGCCAGGTCGACGGAGCAACGGTCCACAACAATCTGCTGTATAACATGCCCAGCAACTCCGCAAAGGATGAGACTGCGATTGACCTGGAGTTCGGAGTGAACAACATCTCGATCCGAGGGAACCTGTTCGCGAACAACTCAGGTGCTGGCGTGGAGATGCTTCAGCTTGGTGGGCGTTCCAACGACCGCAGCACGAACACCCTGATTGAGCAAAACGCCTTTTACAACAACGGAGGAACCAGTACGGGGCAAAAGGGCCACATCGCTATCTACAACGACCCGGGGACGGTACCGCCCCAGGCCACGATCAGAAACAACTCATACCAGGTATCGCCTAACGGCTTCATCAGCAACGTGAATTCGTCACCCGACTTGAGCAACGTGACGCAGTCGAGCAACCTCAGCGCAAGTTCTATCTACCCGTCGGCGTGGCACTTCTCTGGAACTCAAGGCCAAAATGGGTGGCGGCAGCAAAGCTATAGCGGCTCAGGATCGTGGACCGACATGCCGTCTTTCGGTGCGTCCCCTGCGAGGTGGTCGGCCGGCGGAGGCTCGTACGTCGACGCGTTTACTCTGGCGCCGGGCGTCGGGTCGTCGCAGTGGGTGGCGAGGACCTGGATTGCGCCGTCCTCGGGCACCGTTGTAATTACCGGACGCGCTTTCGTCAACTCGGCCGCCGCTCCTAGCACCGACATTCTGATCGAGCGAAATGGGGCGTCTGTCTGGCCTGCGGGCGGTGGGTACCAGACGATCAGTGCCGGTGATCGCAGCGGTGTCAACACCAGCGTGACGCTGACTGTCTCGGCCGGTGATGTTATCCGGTTCGTGGTCTATGCGAACGGTGCCTCGGGGGCGGTCGTGGGCTGGACGCCGAGCATCAGCTACCAGTAAGCACTCACGTCGGAAGAAGGGGGCTGCAACTAGACGCAGCCCCCTTCTGCTGGGACAGAGCGAGCACTTAAACCGTCGACTTCCTACAACGACCGATCCTGACAGGACTCGGACGAAGCCGGACTCGTGACGGACGGTCAGGGAGACCGTTAACCGCGTGCAGCGCCGACTGTTGACTGTCTTTCAACCAACTCCGGAAGGAAGACGACACTCGTTTCAGGTCGATCACCCACGAGAAGGTCCACCGCCGTGCTGCCGATGAGTTCTCGTGGTTGCCGGATTGATGTCAATGGGATAGCCACGGACGACGCGAACCGGATGTCGTCATAACCTACGATGGCGATGTCATCGGGGATTCGCAGAGAACTATTGGCGACAAGCGCCTGCTCCAGTCCGATGGCTACGAGGTCGTTTGCAGCGATCAGTGCCTCTGGTCGGTGACTAGAGCGAGTGAGAAGTTGTTCGCCGGCCATCCAGCCGTCAACAACCCCGAGACCGGCAGTGTGGACGATATCGAGATGCGCCCCGGGGGTGGACGCCACAGCCCCTCCCACGCCAATAAGGCGGTCATTCACCTGCCTGATCGTGCGGTCGCCGCCCACGTACGTGAGTCTTCTCCGCCCGAGGGACAGTACGTGATCGGCGGCGAGCTTGCCGCCCACCACGTCGTCTACGGCGACAGAGGGGACGCCCGCGTCGGAGCCGTCGCGGTCGACCAGCACGACCGGGATTCCCCGGCGGCGTAGTGTGTCGATCTTTCCAAGCGGCGTGTGAACAGGCGTCAGAAGGAGGCCCCGAGCGCGCTGCTCAAGGAACAGGTCGATGTATGCCGCTTCCCGCTTGTCATCGTGATCCGCGCTACCGATAAGGACGGTCAGCCCTTCAGCTGAAGCTCGCGCTTCAGCCCCGCGAGCGACATCGGCGAAGAACGGGTTGCCGATATCGTGCACAACCAACCCGATGGTACGACTAGCGCCAGCCTTAAGCTGCCGAGCCGCATCATTCCTAACGAAGCCGAGCTGCTCGATGGCATCTTGCACTTTCACGACCGTCGCAGGCGATACACGTTCGGGGCGGTTGAGGACGTTAGAAACCGTACCCACTGACACCTTCGCGAAGGTTGCTACATCGCGTATCCCTACCACAGGTCCCGTCCTCATTGGCGTTGCCATTCCCCAACTGTAACGGTTCATGCCACAACGGCGCGCATGCTTGGCAAGCCTGTTACATAGCTGCTAGCGTCATGCTCACACCCGATGAAACGGTTCAGATCGCCTGGACCTGCTGTTCATGCAAAGGAGCAGAACTTGAATACACACCTGCGGGCAGGGCTCGGAGCAGCAGCCGCCGCCTCGAGTATCGCCCTAGTGCTCTCCGGTTGCTCACCCGCTCAAGAAGAGGAAGCCGGCGGACAGACCACCATCACGTGGTGGAGCTGGGACTCTAATCCCGTTCCAGAGGAGATGGTTGCCGCGTTTGAGGAAGCAAACCCTGACATCACGGTTGAGTCAGAGTTCTTCAACTACAACGACTACCTCAACGCCCTGCGTCCCGGGTTGACTTCCGACGATGGGCCAGATGTCTTCCAGGTGGCCCCCGGAGGGATGCTTGCCAATTACGGGCCTCTCGCCGTGGACTTGGCGCCGTTCGCCGAGGAGGCGCTGGGCGGGCAGTGGGAGGACGACTTCAACCCGACGGCGCTCGAGCAGCTCCGCTTCGAGGACGCTCAGGTCGCGCTCCCGACCTACATGACGGCGGCCGGGTTGATCTACTACAACGCGAATCTCGTCGAGGAGCTTGGCATCACCGTTCCAACGACGGTGCCGGAGTGGATCGAAGCCTGCGAGGTCGTGAATGCCGCGGGATATACCTGTCTCGCACAGGGCGCGAAGGACGCGTGGGTAAACACCGACGTCTTCCTGGCCCTCGCTAACAGTGCGTCGCCGGGATACATTTACGACGCGATAGCGGGCGAGGCGGAGTGGAACGCTCCGGAACTGGTTGAGGCGATGCAGGCGTGGGCTTCACTTTTCACTTCTGGAGTGGCAGGCAGTGGGGCTGCCGCACAGGCCCAGTACCCCGACGCCTTCAATGCCTTCCTTTCGAACGAGGCCGTCTTCATCGCAATGGGGACATGGAACACGCCGGGCACCCAGACTGAGACAGGGCTAGCAGTATCGCAGGAAGGAATCGACGCGGAAATCGACGGGGTATTCCTGTCAGCTCCCTTCCCCGCCGCGACTTCTGCGACTGAACCGACCCGGCCCTTCGGTGGCGTCGCCAACGGTTGGGCGATCAACGCCAACAGTGAGGAGCAGGACGCGGCCTTCCGGCTGATCGAGTTCCTTTCCGCAGGCGAGGGGCAGGAGCTCATCGGAAGTGTCGCTAGCTTCCCCGCCTTCAACGGTGCCTCTGCCAGCACGCAGGACGTCGTCGATCCCCGTCAAGTTGCGGACATTGAACGGCAGCAGGAGTCACTGCAAGATCTGGTTGGGTACCGGGAGATTCCCTACCCTGACTTGGCGACCGCGATCGGTCAGGCGCTTTCGGCTGTAGCCGCCGGCACGCAGACGCCGGAAGCGGCTTTGGACGCCATCCAGACGGCGTCAGACTCCATCGCTCGCTGAATTACATCCCGTGGGGTGGCTACCGTGAGTGGCCACCCCACGGAAGGAGCCTCGTGATCGAAACAGAATCACCGGTCCTTGCTCGCTCTGGTTCTGCGGGGAGTAGGCCACTAAAGACAAAGCCCCGAAAGAGCCGATCCGAGCGCCTCGCCGGCTATCTCTTCGCTTTACCGACCGTCATCCTGGTGGCGGGAATCGTTCACTACGGCATCGTCGCAAACGTGGTGTTCTCCACATGGGACTGGAACGGCATCTCGCCCCAGCACGACTTCGTCGGCGCAGACAACTACCTCGCAATGATGTCAGATCCCGTCTTCTGGCAGTCTCTGGCCAACACGTTCACCTTCGCGGTTCTGGCGGTGGGTGTACAGCTGATCCTTGGCTTTTTGCTCGCCGTTCTGGTCCGAACACGTACCGTCGGCACAAGTCTGCTCCGCGTCATGCTCTTCGTGCCGGTAGTGCTCTCGGGCGCCGTTGTCGCAACATGCTTCCGGGAAATCCTCAGGCCAGACGGAGCATTCAACGCTGTTCTCGGCGCGGTGGGCATCGCCGAAGCCGACCAACCGTGGTTAGCAGATCCGGCTACCGCGCTCCTCGCAATAACTGCGATCAACATTTGGCAATACACCGGGTACAGCTTCGTCATCTATGACGCCGCCCTCGGGCAAGTCGATAACTCTATTGTCGAAGCGGCTCGTATGGATGGTGCATCGACGGTACAGCTGATGACACGAGTCCTTTTCCCCCTCCTCAAGGGAAGCCATCTCATCCTGATTGTGTTGGGCTTCATCGGAAGCCTGAAAACATTCGAGCTGGTGTATCTCACCACGGGCGGTGGACCGGGCACCAGCACCGAATTCCTATCGACCTATATTTATCGTCTTGGTATACCGCAATTCAACGCAAGCTACAGTGCCACCCTTTCAATCGGACTGGTGATAATGGCCCTTACCTTCGCTGCCCTACAGATTCGTCTGACCAGACAACGGGAGAAACACTGATGTTCGCACGCCAAGGCGTGCGGGGACGAGTTGTCAGCCAGCTTCTCGTGATCCTCGCGCTGATTATGGTTTCGGCACCACTACTTATGATTATCGCGGTGTCACTTCGCGGAGAAGGCCTAGCGAACTACGTCGCAGTTATTCAAGGGACGCCCTTTCTTCGCTTCATCCTTAACAGCGCGATTCTCGCCGGGGCCACTGTCGCGATCGTCCTGGTTCTCACTATCACCTCAGCGTTCGCTCTGGAAGTTCTCCGGCCTCTGGGGAGTGGAGCGATAGCGTTGGCTATTCTGGCCGGCCTCGCGCTCCCCGGTGTCGCGATTCTCATTCCGGTGTATTCGTTGATGCAGGCGCTGGAACTGTTCAACACCTTCTGGGCAGTCATCTTCCCTCTCGCAGCCATATCCGTTCCGCTGGGCCTCCTCTTGGCGAGTAATCACATTCGTGAGCTTCCGTCGGAAATCTTTGAGGCAGCTCGGATTGACGGCGCGTCGAACTGGCGGTTGCTCGTGAGCGTCGTGGTTCCACTTTCTCTTCCCATCCTGGCTGTCGTGGCGATCTTCACATTCTTGAATTCCTGGAATGAGTACCTTCTTCCGCTGGTGTTCCTGCAAGATCCCGATCTTCAAGTCGCTACGCAGGTCCCGACATACTTTCAAGGTGATCGATTGATCGACGTTCCCAAAATCTTCGCGGCCAACATTCTGGTAAGTCTTCCGGTCGTGACCGTTTACTTACTTCTGCAGCGCCAATTTCGCAAAGGTCTCGCCGGAGGAGCTGTCAAGTGACACAGAGCGAACAAGATTCTCGGCCGCGGGTTCTGGCCTACTACTTCCCCAATTACCACGCGGATCCGCGGAACGAAGCGTTGTTCGGCAACGGATGGACGGAATGGGAGTTAGTGGAGAACGCGCGACCTAGGTTCTTCGATCACGAGCAACCTCGAATCCCCGCTCGGGGGCAAGAGGATGAGTCGGACCCGAACGTCATGGCGTCCTACATCGATCTAGCGGCTGATCACGGCATCGACGGTTTCATTTTTGACTACTACTGGTACGAAGGAGCGCCCTTTCTCGACCGTGCACTCGACCGCGGTTTCCTCGGCGCCCCGAACAGTAGGCGACTCGAATTCTCGTTGATGTGGGCCAACCATGACTGGATGAATCTTTTCCCGTCGCACTCCCCCATCGATCCGGACCCGATCTTGATGCCGGGACGCACTTCGCGAGAACAGTTCGAAGCGCTTGCGAACCATGTGATCGAGAACTACTTCTCACGGCCGAACTATGCACTCCGTGCGGGGAGACCGCGGTTCTCGATCTATGAGATCGGCCACCTCATCACCTCGCTGGGCGGACTCGACGGATTGGTGGACGCGCTGCGCTGGTTCGACGACCGCACGCGCGCCGCGGGATTCCCGGGACTGCATCTCGACGTCATAGTCTGGTCTTTCGAGCTTCTCCCTAGCGACATCGACATCATCGAACCGTCCGACCTGCTGAGCCGACTCGACGCTCGCTCAGCGAGTTCATACGTCTGGATCCACCACGTAGACATGTCGGAACAAGGGAAAGCGCCCGCGCGCTGGAGCGACGTCGGCCGCCAGGCTTTCGATGCATACGAGAGCTACCGCCGAGATCTCCCGGTTCCGTTCATACCGAACGTGACCGTCGGATGGGATCCGTCACCTCGCTGCAAGCTCGACGTTCCTCACAAGGTTGGGCACTACCCGTGGACTCCCGTATGGGCTCCTGATCCAGCTGCCTTCCGCCAGGGCCTTGAACGCGCGCAGGAATTTGTTGGAGGCATGGATCCCGGCGACCGCGAGGTCACGATTAATGCGTGGAACGAATGGACCGAAGGTTCTTACCTCCTTCCCGATGAACTCCACGAGATGGCCTACCTTCGCTCGATCAAAGACGTATTCGGCGTGGCCGAACTAGCCGAAGAGCAGTTGTTGCGCGAAGGCGATAACCAGCAGGGGGGAGACCGGGAAGATGACCGATAACCGCACACCCATTGAGCTGACCCCCAAACAGCGTCGCCGACCTCGAATCGGGCTTGTCGCCGGCGGGCTCGGAACCTACTGGCCACAGTTTCCCAACCTGTTACCGCAACTACAAGAATCCTCACGCTACGTGGCTGAACGATTCGCAGCGATGGACGCCGAGGTTATCGACGCTGGCTTCGTTTCGGACGCGCAGGAAGGCGCAAGCGCAGCCGAGAAGCTGCGTCTTGCTGACTGTGACCTCTTGGTTCTCTTCCTGACGACGTACTTGACGAGCTCTATGGTGTTGCCGATCGCTCAGCGAGCAAATACGCCCGTTCTTGTAATCGACTTACAGCCTTCCGAACGGATGGATCATGCTTCCTTCGACACAGGGCAATGGCTGGCATATTGCGGGCAATGTCCCGTTCCGGAGATCGGGAACGTGTTCCGACGGGCCGGTATTCCCTTTCGGAGCGTCTCCGGCTGGCTCAGGCAGGAATCGGCATGGACCCGAATTGAACGATGGATTCGAGCGGCTCATGTTCGCGCAGCACTTCGACACGCGCGCCACGGCCTCATGGGTCACATCTACCCGGGCATGCTCGATGTCTCCACCGATCTCACCCTCCTTCCCGTGACTTTCGGCTCCCATGTCGAAGTACTCGAGTTCGACGACCTTCGTGTCCGCGTGGACGAGGTAACGAGCGATGACATCAGTACTCGTATGGATTTAGCAAGGGGAATTTTCACTCTTGACGACTCCGTGGTTGACGAGGACTTCGCGTGGGGAGCTCGTGTATCCGTAGCGTTGGATCGTCTCGTCGAAGACTTCGACCTTGACTCGTTGGCGTACTACCACCGTGGGCTTGACGGCGAACTTCACGAGAGGCTCGGCGCAGGAATGATTCTAGGCGCTTCCCTGCTCACTGCCAGGGGCGTCCCGACGACGGGCGAGTACGAACTCCGGACAACTGTGGCGCAACTCACCACCCAAGTAATGGGTGCCGGAGGCTCGTTCTGCGAAATTCAAGCTCTCAACTTTGAAGACGGCGTCGTTGAGATGGGACATGACGGGCCAGCGCATCTTGCGGTGTCCAGCCGCGACCCTCTGCTGCGCGGACTCGGTGTTTATCACGGAAAACGAGGCTGGGGTGTATCGGTCGAGTTTGATGTGCAACACGGACCTGTCACCCTTCTAGGCCTAGGCCAAGACGGTGATGGTTCCCTCTCTTTCATCGCTTCCGAGGGCACGGTCATACCAGGGCCGCTCTTAGAGATTGGTAACACCACAAGCCGAGTTGACTTCGGCCGCGATCCTGGGGAATGGGTCGACGAGTGGAGTGGAACCGGAGTTGGCCATCACTGGTCCCTCTCCGTCGGTGCTCGGGCGGAAGAATATCGAGCCGCCGCATCGCTGCTCGGCGTCGATTTCCGGACGGTGTGACGTGCAGCGCGTCTGCTTCCAACTGCAAATACAACCGGAGCGCATCGCCGAATATCGGGCCCACCATGAAGCGGTGTGGGCGGATGTCCTGCTCGCGAATTCAGAAGCTGGTCGCCGAAACTACTCCCTGTTCCTCCGGAACGATGGCCTCCTTATCGGATATTACGAAGTCGACGATGATGAAGCGGCACAGAGGCGACTGTCCGAGGATCTGCGAACTCACCGATGGGAGTTGTTAATGGCTTCCTACTTCGTGGGTGTGCAGAGTCGTCCGGATCAAGATGCTCTCCGTCTTGTCGAGATCTTCCACCTGGAAACTCAGCTCGCCGCAATAAGTCAGGCCTCTATCCCGACAGAATCAATTCAGAAAGTGGACCAGCATTGACACGCGTCACCGCCGACATTCTCTCCGCCCTCGAAGGGCAGGAGATAGAGCTTCCAAGCTGGGCCTTCGGCAATTCCGGTACTCGCTTTCGGGTGTTCCCCACCCCGGGCACGCCACGCGACGTCTACGAGAAGATTGCTGATGCAGGCCAAGTGAACGCCCTGACCGCGCTCGCTCCGGTCATCGCCCTACACATTCCGTGGGACGCCGTCTCCGATTACAGCAAACTTCGCACACACGCGGAGAATTACGGATTGCGTATCGGAACCATCAACTCCAACACGTTCCAGGACGAGGATTACAAGTTCGGCGCACTTACCCATGCCGATGAGCGCATTCGCCGTAAAGCTATCGACCATCACTTCGAATGCATTGACATCATGCACGCGACGGGGTCTCGGGACCTTAAGATTTGGCTCGCGGAGGGCTCGAATTATCCTGGCCAAGACGACATGCGCGCCCGTCAGGATCGCCTGGCCGACTCCTTGCAGCAGATTTACGCTCGCCTGGGCGACGAGCAGCGGCTGGTGCTGGAGTACAAGTTCTTCGAGCCGGCGTTCTACCACACCGATGTTCCGGACTGGGGCACTTCTTATGCGCAGGTCGTAGCGCTCGGCGAGCGGGCGATGGTGTGCCTCGACACCGGCCACCATGCGCCGGGCACCAACATCGAGTTCATTGTGATGCAGCTGCTCCGGCTCGGGAAGCTCGGCTCCTTCGACTTCAACTCTCGCTTTTACGCCGACGACGACCTCATTGTGGGCGCGGCTGACCCGTTCCAGCTCTTCCGCATACTCTTCGAGGTCGTGCGAGGCGGCGGTCTCAATAACCCGGACGTTGCTTTCATGCTTGACCAGTGCCACAACATCGAGGACAAGATCCCCGGGCAGATCCGCTCGGTGTTGAACGTGCAGGAGATGACTGCGCGGGCGCTGCTCCTGGACCGTGACGCCCTCTCGGCCGCCCAGGCTGCGAATGATGTGCTCGGAGCGCAGGCGGTTTTCATGGACGCGTTCTATACGGACGTTCGTCCTGTCCTCGCCGAATGGCGGGAATCGCGGGGCCTTCCTGCCGACCCGATGGCGGCGTACGCCGCATCCGGGTACCAGCAGCAGGTTGCAGCCGACCGCGTCGGCGGCGCCCAAGCCGGCTGGGGCGCCTGACACCGCAGCGGCAATGGAAGGGGCGAGATGTCCTTGCCATCGCCTGTGCACCACCGACTTTCAACTTCCGTGAAGGAATACCATGACGAACCAGGCATCCGCTGACCTGATTGCGCGGTCCAACCGCCTTGGCGCCGACCCGAAGAACACCAACTACGCCGGCGGTAACGCCTCGGCCAAAGGCACCGAGATTGACCCGGTCACCGGCGACCCTGTCGAGCTGCTGTGGGTCAAGGGCTCCGGCGGCGACTTGGGCACTCTCACCGAGGCTGGCCTTGCGGTGCTCCGGCTGGATCGGATGCGTGCTCTCGTGAAGATTTACCCGGGTGTGGAGCGCGAGGACGAAATGGTCGCCGCGTTCGACTATTGCCTCCATGGCAAGGGCGGCGCCGCGCCGTCTATCGACACCGCCATGCACGGTCTGGTGGACGCCGCGCACGTGGACCACCTGCACCCCGATTCGGGCATCGCGATCGCGACCGCCGCCGACGGTGAGGGGCTCACCAGCACGATCTTCGGAGACAAGGTCGTCTGGGTGCCCTGGCGCCGGCCGGGATTTCAGCTGGGCCTCGACATTGCCGATGTGAAGGCTCGCAATCCGCAGGCAGTCGGCTGCATCCTCGGCGGGCACGGCATCACGGCCTGGGGTGATACCTCGGACACCGCCGAGAAGAACTCACTGTGGATCATCGAGACTGCCGCCGAGTACATCGCCGAAAACGGCAAGGCCGAGCCGTTCGGTGGCCGTCGGCGGGGCTTTGAGGCGCTTCCCGAGGCGGAGCGCCGGGCGAAGGCTGCCGCGCTCGCGCCCACGGTCCGCGGCCTCGCGTCCACGGACAAGCCCATGGTGGGTCATTTCACCGACTCCGACGTCGTGCTCGACTTCCTTGCATCGGAGAAGGCGCCAGGCCTGGCTGCTCTCGGAACCAGCTGCCCCGACCACTTCTTGCGGACTAAGGTGAAGCCGCTGCTCCTCGACCTGCCCGCCGACGCGACAGTCGAGGCATCTATCGCCCGTCTTAAAGAGCTTCACGCGGCCTATCGCGCTGACTATCAGGCGTACTACGACGCGCACGCGACCGCGGAGAGCCCTGCCATCCGCGGCGCCGACCCACTTATCGTGCTGGTCCCAGGCGTAGGCATGTTCTCGTATGGAGCAAACAAGCAGACGGCGCGCGTGGCCGGAGAGTTCTACGTCAACGCGATCAACGTGATGCGCGGCGCGGAGGCGCTGTCGACCTACGCGCCGATCTCCGACGCCGAAAAGTTCCGCATCGAGTACTGGGCGCTCGAAGAAGCGAAGCTACAGCGCATGCCCAAGCCGAAGACCCACCAGGGCCGCATCGCGCTCGTCACCGGCGCGGCATCCGGTATCGGCAAGGCCATTGCGACCCGCCTTGCCGCCGAAGGCGCGTGCGTTGTCGTTGCCGACCTCGACCTCGACAAGGCGCAGGCCGCCGCAGCAGAGCTTGGGAACACCGATGTCGCCGTCGGCGTCGCCGCCAACGTCGCCGATGCCGATGCGATCCAGGCCGCTTTCGACGCCGCGGTGCTCGCCTTCGGCGGCGTTGATCTCGTCGTCAACAACGCCGGATTGTCGCTGTCCAAGCCGCTGCTGGAGACCACCGAGAAGGACTGGGACCTGCAGCACGACGTCATGGCTAAGGGATCGTTCCTGGTATCGAGGGCCGCCGCGAAAATCCTCATTGAACAGAAGCTCGGCGGTGACATCGTCTACATCTCCTCGAAGAACTCCGTCTTCGCCGGACCCAACAACATCGCGTACTCGGCGACAAAGGCCGACCAAGCCCACCAGGTCCGCCTCCTCGCGGTCGAGCTCGGGGAGCACGGCGTGCGCGTCAACGGCATCAATCCCGACGGCGTCGTCCGCGGCTCTGGAATCTTCGCCTCCGGCTGGGGCGCCAACCGCGCCGCCACCTACGGCGTGAAGGAAGAGGACCTCGGGCAGTTCTACGCCAACCGCACGATCCTTAAGCGCGAGGTCGTGCCCGAGAACGTCGCCGACGCCGTGTTCGTGCTGACTGGCCCAGAGCTCAGCCGCACCACCGGCTTGCACATCCCCGTCGATTCCGGCGTCGCCGCCGCGTTCCTGCGATGACTACGGTCCCCGAAGCAGTCGCAGCCATCGATTTGGGGGCCACGAGCGGCCGCGTCATCGTCGGCCGCGTGGGCCCCGACACTGTCGACACGGAAACGGTGGCACGCTTCCCGAACAACCCGGTCCGCGTCGGCGAGACCCTGCATTGGGACATCCTGCACTTGTGGGGCGAGTCCCTCACCGGGTTGCGCGCCGCCGCTCGCCTCGAGCCAGAGCTTCGCTCCATCGGCGTGGACTCATGGGCCGTGGACTACGGGCTGCTGCGCGCCGGAACACTCCTCGGGAATCCCGTGCACTACAGAGACGAGCGCACGTGGCGCGGTGTCATCCGGGTGCACAATCGCACCCGTCATTCCGAACTCTTCGCCCGCAACGGCTTGCAGTACCTCCCGTTCAACACGCTCTACCAGCTGGCGTCCGAACAAGGGGACTTCATCGACCTCGCCGACAAGCTGCTGCTGATTCCCGACCTCCTCGGCTACTGGCTGACGGGGAAGCTGTGGGCCGAAAGGACGAACGCCTCGACCACGGGCCTGCTCGACATCCGCTCCGGCCAATGGGACACCGAGCTCCTCGACCGACTCGGCCTGCGTCGCTCACTCCTTCCCGAGCTCGCCGCACCCGGTGACGTCGTCGGAGACGTGACCGAAACGGTCGCCCGAGCCGCCGGACTGCCCTTATCAACGGCTGTGACCGCGGTCGGCTCGCACGACACCGCATCAGCCGTCGTCGCGGTTCCCATGACAGAAGAAGGCGCGGCCTACATCTCCTGCGGCACATGGGGCCTCGTCGGCGTGGAGACCGTGGTCCCCGTCCTGACGGCGGCGGCGCGGGAGGCGAAGTTCAGCAACGAGGGCGGTGTCGACGGACGCATCCGCCTCCTCCGCAACGTGATGGGCCTCTGGATCCTCAGCGAGACCGTCCGCGGGTGGGAGCAACAAGGCCACCCGATCGACCTGCCCACCCTGCTGGACTCGGCGGCCGAAGTCCCCACCACGACCGTGCCCCTGTTCGACGTCGACGACCCCCGCTTCCTGCGACCCGGGGACATGACCGGCCGAATCGATGCCTGGTGCGACGAGAACGACGTCGCCCATCCCCGGACACGCGCCGAGTACACCCGCAGCATCATCGAGTCGCTGGCCGACGCGTTCGCTCGAGCGACACACGAGGCCGCGCGACTGAAGGGCACGCCCCTCTCCGTCATCCACATCGTCGGCGGCGGCGCCCTGAACGAACTCCTCTGCCAGCGCACCGCAGATCGCGCCGGCGTGCCCGTTATAGCCGGACCCGTGGAAGCAACCGCGCTCGGCAACCTGCTGGTGCAAGCCCGAGCCGTCGGCCTCATTCACGGCACGCTCGAGAGCCTCCGCGACCTCGTCGCACGCACCCAGACCCTTCGCCGCCACCGGCCCCGCCCCGAAAAGGAGTGACAATGGTCACCCGGCAGCTGCCCCGCCCCGCTGAGCTCCTCGAGCTGATGCAGTTCAAACGCCCCGAGCTGAACGGGCGCAAGCGTCGCCTTGAGGCGGCGTTGACGATCGCGGACCTGCGCGCCATTGCCAAGCGCCGCACCCCCAAAGCCGCGTTCGACTACACCGACGGCGCCGCCGAAGGCGAGTTATCCCTGGACCGTGCGAGGCGCGCGTTCGAGGAGATTGAGTTCTACCCCGACGTCCTCCGCCCAGCGCCTCAGGTCGACACCTCCTGCGAGATCCTCGGCGGACCCTCCGCCCTCCCTTTCGGCATCGCGCCGACCGGCTTCACCCGGCTAATGCAGACCGAGGGAGAAAGCGCAGGAGCATCCGCCGCCGGGGCCGCGGGAATCCCCTTCACCCTGTCCACCCTCGGAACCACCTCGATCGAGGACGTGAAGGCCGCCAACCCCGCCGGCCGCAACTGGTTCCAGCTGTATGTCATGCGTCAGCGGGAAATCTCATTCGGTCTTGTGGAACGCGCCGCGAAGGCGGGATTCGACACACTCCAGTTCACGGTCGACACCCCCATCGCCGGGGCGCGCTTGCGCGATAAGCGCAACGGGTTCTCCATCCCGCCGCAGCTCACGGTCGGGACGATTGTCAACGCGATCCCCCGCCCGTGGTGGTGGATCGACTTCCTCACCACCCCGAAGCTCGAGTTCGCCTCCCTCAGCACCACCGGCGGCACCGTCGGGGAACTCCTCAACGCCGCGATGGACCCCACCATCAGCTACGACGACCTCGACCTCATCCGCAGCATGTGGCCCGGCAAACTCGTCGTAAAGGGCGTGCAGAACATCGCCGACGCGGCCCATCTGGTCGATCGCGGGGTGGACGGGATCATCCTCTCCAACCATGGCGGCCGGCAACTCGACCGCGCCCCCGTGCCCTTCCACCTCCTCCCCCAGGTGGTCCGCGAAGTCGGGAAGGACGCCACCGTCATGATCGACACCGGCATCATGAACGGCGCCGACATCGTCGCATCCATCGCCCTCGGCGCGAAGTTCACCCTCATCGGCCGCGCCTACCTCTACGGACTCATGGCCGGCGGACGCCAAGGCGTCGACCGCGCCATCGCCATCCTCCGCAGCGAAATCGAACGCACGATGGCCCTCCTCGGCGTTTCGACCCTCGAGGAGCTGGAGCCACGCCACGTCACCCAACTCACCCGCCTCGCGCCAATCCCCGTGAGCTCCTAACTCTTCGATAAGAGGGTTGGGCGGATGTACTTCGTGATCGCACCAACGACGGGCGGTCACTCCTGGTGGCTCATCGACGACCAAGGCGCCATCGCAGGGGAAGCGGGAGTCTCCTTCCCCCGCGAGGCCGACGCGCTCATCGCAGCACGCTTCTTTCAGCGGAGGACACCGTCGATGGACCTCGTAGTCCACGCAACCGCGGACGGCAGGTTCCGGTGGGAAGCTACCCGCGGCAACCACGTCCTTGCGATATCGCACTCCTCCTACGACACCCGCGAAGCAGCCGTTCTGGTCGCCCTCATCGTCAAGAACGCCGTACCCTCCGCCCTCGGGCTCTGACAAGACGCGCCTTTCTCCTCCGCGTTGCTACCGGCCACCGCCACGTCGCCCCCATGCCATCCATACCGACGCCCCCTTGCCTGGACCGCCCGCCCACGTGCGTCGCTGACATATCGTCGTTTATCGGTCTATCTCTCGTACGGGAGGTGGGCCGTCCTGACTCCTCGTTTTCAGGACGCCACGGATCCCTAGCACGACGGCAACCACTCCGACGATGATGAAGATTCCGCCTGCGATGCCCGCGATCAAGACTCGGAAGTCGTCGGCGGCGAACAGGATCATCAGGATGAGTCCAAACGCGGCGAGAATGGAGCCGGTCACCGTCCAGATGATGTGTATGGCTGTCGCTCCGTTTTTCTGGGTCACAAAGCTCACCTATTCATCAGAATGCCTGCGAGACGGCGTCCCCCGCGAAGCCAATGACAGCTCCCTCGATGAAGCCGGTGAGGCCACCGATGATACATCCGGGACCAGCGCCTACACCCCCCGCTCCGAAAGCCCCAATGAGGGCGCCCAGCCCGCAACCTACGACACCGCCGGCAATACCGCTCGCAAGGCCAACTGAAGCTATCGCTGCTCCTGTTGCCGGGGTAGGCGATTCAATGGCGTCGGCCGTTGATCCGGTCATACCGTTTCCTTAGGTGCGGGAGAGGCGTTGGCGCACGCCTACCGCACGCCAACGGGGCTTATCGTCGTCTCCACTTAGCCAATTCAGTGTCGGTGGGAACATGGAATGCCCACCGAGCGCCGGTACCGACTCCGATGATCCCGATCAGAAAGAACACCAAGCTGGCCCCTGGGAAGCTCCCCTCTTGCAATGAGATTACGAGTGCAATCACGCCGAGCGCTACGAACAACGTCCCTACCGTCAACAGGGTCCAGCCGCACAGCCGCATTAGCGCGATCGGGGGCATGATGGTGTACCTCTCTACCAGCAGTTTCCGATCAGGTATCCAAGCCCGCCTCCGATGAATCCTGCCTCGGCGCCGATGATTCCTCCCAAAGTCGCGACGGGAAGACCGCTCCGAGAGTGATGACAAGGCTCGACAAAGCAACGCTCACCAAGGTGAGCTGAGGCGCACGCAACAACGGGTATCCCCTTCAGCAACGACAACGACGTAGCTCGGGGACGGTGGCCTCCGTGAGGCTCCTGACGAGAGAACCCCTTGCGCAGCAACAGAGAACCACAGCGCTCAGCAAATGTCCAGAAAACCTTTTCCCACACCGAGCGATCGGCATACCCGCAACGCGCGTGCGGCAGGCGCGTATCCGCAGCCACCGATCGCACGCGCTGACATGGCGTATCAGGCGCACAGGCGGACGTCACATGTCAACCTAAGTTGACATGTGAATCTGTATCGGCAATGGACGTACCGACCCTCGTGTTCAGGGTCAGGAGACCTCGCTGATGCGGATCAGATTGCCGGCGGGATCGCGGAACGCGCAGTCCCGAACGCCGTAGGGCTGATCGGTCGGTTCCTGGACGACCTCGGCTCCGGCGCCGGCGAGCCGCTCGAAAGTCGCGTCGAGTTCGGGTGTCGCAAGGGTCAGCGCGCCATAGGTGCCCTTCGCCATCATCTCGGCGATCACGCGCCGCTCGTCATCCGTCACGCCCGGGTCGGCAGCGGGCGGATGCAGCACGATCGCCGTCTGCGAACCGGGAGGCGCGACCGTGATCCAGCGGAGATCCTCGTAGCCGACGTCGTTATGCACCTCGAAGTCCAGCACGTCGCGATAGAAGACCAATGACTCGTCGGGATCGGTGTGCGGCAGAAAGGCGTAGTGGATTCGGATGTCCATAGGCACACGCTAACGAGCCGCGGCCGCCGGCGCTTCTCGATTCCTGACCGGTCTCGACACCTGCTTCTCGATGCACGCCGGCATGCCCGCGACGCCCCCGGCCGTCGCGGCGCGATAGGCGCTCGGAGACATCCCGACGAGTTCGGTGAATCGCGTGCTGAACGTGCCGAGCGATGAGCATCCCACGGCCACGCAGACCTCGGTGACCGAGAGGTCGCCGCGTCGCAGGAGGGCCATCGCTCGCTCGATCCGCCTGGTCATCAGGTACGAGTACGGCGACTCGCCGTACGCCCTCTTGAACTCGCGGCTGAGGTGACCGGCCGACATGTGGGCGTCACGCGCGAGCGCCTCGACATCGAGCGGGCGGGCGTACTCGCGGTCCATCCGGTCGCGCACCCGGCGCAGCACCGCCAGGTCGCGAAGCCGCTGCTGCCCCGCCGTCGTCCCCACACCGTGATCGTGTCATGGCGGCTCAGCGGCTGTCCACGCCCGAACTAGCATCGAGAGGTGCTCTCGGCCCTCACCGGATTCGTCGTGGTGGGAGTCGCGATCCTTCTCGGATACATCCTGGGTCGCATCAACCTGCTGGGCGAACACGCGCGTCCGGTCCTCGCACGCCTGACGTTCTTCGTGCTCTCCCCCTTCCTGCTGTTCGTCGTCCTCGCCGAAGCCGACGTCCGGACGCTGTTCTCCTCGCTCCTTCCGGTATCGGCGATCGCCGCGGTCTCCGTCATGGCGGTCTACGCGTCCATCGCTCGGCTCGCTTGGCGCCGCTCCGTCGCCGAGACGACGATCGGTGTGCTGAGCGCGGGCCAAGTGAACTCCAACAACATCGGCATTCCCCTCTCGCTCTATCTCCTCGGCAACGCCGCGTTCCCGGCTCCGGTCATCCTGATGCAGCTGCTCGTGTTCACACCGATCACCATGGCGATCCTCGATGCGACGACCTCGGGAAGGTCCTCCTTGCCGAGGGCCATCGCGAAGGTGGCGACCAACCCGATCGTGCTCGGCTCCGCCGCCGGGGCGCTGGTGTCGATCTCGGGGATCGAGCTCCCGACGATCGTGATGGCCCCAGCGGAGCTGATCGCGAACGCATGCGTGCCGATCCTGCTGATCACCTACGGCCTGTCGCTCCATGGCCAGCGGGTGCTGGCGGCTCACGGGCGACGCCGGGATGTCATCCTCGCAAGCATCCTCAAACTCCTCGTGATGCCGGTCATCGCCTGGGTCGTCGGAAGCCTCGTATTCCGGCTCCCTGCCCCCGACGTCCTCATCATCGTCGTGCTCGCGGCGCTCCCGACGGCGCAGAACGTCTTCAACTACGCCCAGCGCTACGACGTCGGCGAGGACATCGCCCGTGACACCGTGCTCGTCACGACGCTCGGTTGCATCCCCGTCCTGCTCCTCGCCACCGCGCTGCTGCGATAGCGCGACGGGCAAGCGCACCCGTTTCGACACACCGGCACGCCACCATTCCCCTCCCCCGCTCACAGGTCTACAGTGAGCACGCACCCTCTCTCAGGAAACGTTCAGAAAGGACGATTCATGTCTTCGGGAACAGGGGAAAAATCCCTCGTCAACAGCGTTCGCGTCGCCCTCGGCGTCGTCGGCGCCGTCGCCCTCATCTTCGGTCTGCTGATCCTCATCTGGCCGCAGAAGGCGTTCGGCGTGATCACCTTCCTGCTCGCGCTCTACGCGATCATTGCAGGCCTCGTCTACATCGGCCTCGGCGCCTTCTCCCGAGAGCGCGGCGGCTGGTCGCGAATCGGCTACATCGTCCTCGGAGTGCTCTTCATCATCGCCGGCGTCGTGGCCTTCCTGAACTTCGGCGCCGCGACCGACTGGCTCCTCCTTCTCGTCGGTCTGCTCATCGGAATCACCTGGGTCGTGGAGGGCATCGTTTCGCTCTCGACACTCTCCGACGCATCGTCCAAGGGTTGGACGATCTTCTTCGCCATCATCAGCATCGTCGCCGGAGTCGTCGTGATGTTCTCCCCCATCTGGGGTGCGCTCATCGTGTGGATCTTCTTCGGCGTCTCGCTGGTGATCCTCGGGATCATCCAGATCGTGCGGGCCTTCCGCTTCGGCCGGATCTGAATCAGGCGACGGGGAGGAACCGCGACCACCACTCGAGCACCGCGTCGAAGCGCTCGACGCGGTGCCGAGGCTGGCCGCTGCGGGTGAGCTCGTGGTCCTCCCCCGGGAAGATCAGCATCTCGGCAGGAACGCCCGCCCGCTTGAGCGCCGTGTAGTACCGGGTCGCCTGCTCGAGCGGGCAGCGGTAGTCGAGCTCGGCGTGCATGACGAGGGTCGGAGTCCGTACCTCCGCCGCCACCGCGAGGGGGCTCTGCCCTGCGATCAGGTCGGGGTCGATGCCGACGTACTCGTCGCCGAAGAAGGATCCGATGTCGCTCGTCCCCTGGAACGAGACCGGGTCGAGGAAGCCGCGCTCGACGATCGCGCCGGCGAACCGGTGATCGTGGGCGATGATCCACGCGGTGAGGTACCCGCCGTACGACCCGCCCATGATCCCTACCCGCGCAGCATCGAGCGTCTCGTCGCCGGCGATGGCTCCGTCGAGGAAGTCGATGACGTCGTGGTGGTCGACGGTTCCCATCGCCTGACGGATCGCCCGGCCGTGGGAGCGGCCGTACCCGGCCGAACCCCGGGGATTGGCGTAGACGACGGCGTAGCCGGCGTCGACGAGCACCTGCGTCTCGTCGAAGAGATGCACACCGTAGCTCGCATACGGACCGCCATGGATCTGCAGGATGACGGGGAACGGCCCCTCCCCCTCGGGACGCGCCACCCACCCGTGCACCGGGTATCCGTCGCGTCCGCTGACCGTCAGTTCGCGGGGCATGACGGTGCCTGCGGCGGCGATGGCCGCCCCGAAGGCGGTGAGCGTGCGGGATTCGCCGTCCCGGATCAGGATCAGTTCGCCGAACGACCACGGCGTGGCGACGGCCGCGACAACCACATCGCCCGCTGCGGCGTGACCGACGACCTCCACGTCGTCTCCCAGCACCTCGATGAGCGCGCCATCGCGGCTGACGCGCACGAGACGGACCCGCCCCCGACGCCGGTCCTGCACGAGGAAGTCCGTACCGAGCGTGGTGATGTGGCTTCCGACCTCGCCCAGATCGATCGTCTCGGGGTCGGTCAGCGGACGCGGCCCCGTAGCCTCGAGTGCCCAGAGCCCGACGCCGGGTGCGACGAAGTCGACGCCGTCCGCTCCGACGTCGGCGGCGAGAGCCGCGATCGCTCCGTCGTCGGCGACCGCGAGGTCGGACACCCAGAGCCCGCCGTCCCGGCTCAGGACCTCTCGCGACCCGGCCCCGTCGAGTCGATGACCCACCACCGGGGTCCGGAGATCCCGGCGGTCCGGCTCGATGCGATCAGGAACCGCGAGCACCTCGTCGCCTGAGATCGCGAGAGCCGACCACGACTCCGACCCGGAGGTCAGTTGGCGGGGTTCCGTCGCGACGATCCGCCGCGACGGGGGTTCCTCGCCCTCGCTGCGCACCGTCGGGGCGGGCTCGTAGAACGGCTCGCTGTCGGGTTCGGGCGCGGCGATGACGAAGATCTGCGCGGGTCGGTCGGCGGTGTATCCGAGTCCGTTGGCGTTCCACCGCACACCGGTCACCCGGCGTGGAGCCTCCGCCGCGGCATCCAGCCCCTCGACCGTGCCGTAGCGTCCGGGCTCGGGAACGCGGGCGGTGTAGACGATCCGACGGCCCTCCCCCTCCCAGACGAACTCGCCCACTCCGAGGGGTGCGTCGGTCACCTGCACCGGCTCGCCGCCTACGGCGGGCATCAGGAAGACCTGAGCGCGCTTCCTGCCATCGGGCCGGAGGAACGCGAGCCGCTCATCATCCGGCGACAGTGCCGGCGACGTGTCGAAGACGCCGCGGGTGAGCCGACGCGGCGGCGCTCCCCGGTCGAGGTCTACCCGCCACAGCTGCCCCACGGTGCGATTCGCTTCGAGGTGCGGTCGCGTGACGGAGAAGACGGCGAACGCGCCCTCGGATGACAGCGCGGGGCGCCCGACCGAGAGAAGCCGCTCGATGTCGGTGGGACCCACCGCTCACTCCCCCGCGAACGAACTGACGTCGCCGACGAGACGCGTGTGGTCGTCGGGGATCGGGTCCAGGGCAGCCCGCGCGACCTCAGCGGCGAACTCCGACACGTTGTAGAGCCGCCCCGCGGACTCCCGCCGGGACGCGATGGCTCCGGGATTCGCGCGCTCGAGCAGAGTGGCGGTGATCGTCCCTTCGATCATGTCGCCCGAGACCACGACGAACTCGATGCCGCGCTCGTTCAGAGCCGGAATGCGTTCCCGCAGGGCGTCCTCGCCCGCGCGCTTGGAGAGTGCGACCGGTTCGTACTCCGGCATGGTCGGCGTCGTTCGGATGTAGTGAGCCTGGTGACTGGTGACGAAGACGACGCGGGCGCCGTCACCGAGAACCGGAAGCGCGCTCTCGAGCACCGTGACCTGTGCGTCGCGGTTGAGGCGGAGCGCGTAGTCTTCCGCCATCCCCGCTTCCATGCCGCCGGAGGCATTGAGCACGAGAACGTCGAGCCGACCGAACTCGCGTTCCACCTCGGCGAACATCGCCTGCACCGACCCGGGGTCGGTGAGGTCGGCGCCGACGACGAGCACCCGCACACCCAGCTCGCGCAGCTGGGCGGCCAGCTTTTCGGCGCGGGGCGCCTTGTTGCGGTAGTTGATCACCACGTCGGCGCCCGCCTCCGCCAGGTAGCGGACGGTGTCGGCGCCGATCCCCCGAGAAGATCCGGTGACGAGGGCGACGCGTCCGGCCAGCGAGCCAGACTCCAGAGGCTGTGACATCAGTGACCACTCCTGTCTGACAGACCGCGGATGCCGCGGCGAGGCCGCTCCGGCCCCCTCGACCCTATCAACGCCGTGCCCCCTGAACCCGGTGTTAGTGTGGCCGTCAAAGGCGAGGAGAAACCGCAATGCTGCCCGATCTCACGCAGTACCTGTGGATCGCCTGGCTCGTCTTCGCCGGGCTGTTCATCATCATCGAATTGCTGACTCTCGAGTTCACCTTTCTGATGCTCGCAGCGGGCAGCCTCATCGGCGGTCTCGGGGTTAACCTGCTCGGCGGACCGTGGTGGCTGCAGATCGGTGCCGCCGCGGCGGTGTCGGCTCTGCTTCTGTTCACCATCCGCCCGCTCCTCCTCCGACTGCTCCACCGAGATCAACCGGAAGCGCGGACGAACGTCGATGCCCTCTACGGCATGGGCGGACGCGTCGTCACCGCCTTCGTCGACGGCGACGGATCCGTCCGCCTCGACAACGGGGAGACCTGGACCGCTCGCCTCTCGTCCGGCGCGGTTGCGCCCGACGTCGGCGTGCGCGTGACCGTCGACCGAGTTCTCGGCGCGACCGTCGAGGTGAGCCCGGTCCGCACCGCATCAACGGAAGGAACCACCCCGTGATCGATCCCGGCGCCTTCATCGGCCAGATCTTCATCATCGTCCTGCTGATCGTCCTGGCGATCTTCGTCGTGGTCGTGCTGTTCCGGGCGATCCGGATCATCCCGCAGGCCTACGCCGGCGTCGTCGAGCGCCTCGGGCGGTATCAGCGCACGCTGTCTCCGGGCCTGAACCTGCTCGTCCCCTTCATCGATCGGCTCCGCCCCCTCGTCGACATGCGCGAGCAGGTGGTGTCCTTCCCGCCGCAGCCGGTGATCACCGAAGACAACCTGGTCGTCTCGATCGACACGGTTGTCTACTTCCAGGTGACCGACGCCCGCGCGGCGACCTACGAGATCGCGAACTATCTCAGCGCCGTCGAGCAGCTCACCACCACGACGCTGCGAAACGTGGTCGGAGGCCTGAACCTCGAGGAGGCGTTGACGAGCCGCGACAACATCAACGGTCAGCTTCGCGTCGTCCTCGACGAGGCGACGGGCAAATGGGGCCTCCGGGTCTCCCGTGTCGAGCTCAAGGCCATCGATCCGCCCGTCTCCATCCAGGATTCGATGGAGAAGCAGATGCGCGCCGAGCGCGACCGCCGCGCCGCCATCCTCACGGCCGAGGGGACGAAACAGTCGCAGATCCTCCAAGCGGAGGGGCGCCGGCAAGCGGAGATCCTCAGCGCGGAGGGCGACAAGCAGGCCGCGGTGCTGCGGGCGCAGGGTGAGGCGGAGGCCATCCAGATGGTGTTCCAGGCCATCCACGCCGGCGAGCCCGACGACAAGCTGCTCGCCTACCAGTACCTCCAGACCCTTCCCAAGATCAGCGAGAACCCGTCGAACAAGCTGTGGATCATCCCCAGCGAACTGACGGAGGCGCTGAAGGGCATCGGCAACGCGCTCGGTGGTCGTGACACCGGGCCATCCGCCCACTCGCACTCCGGGCGGAACACACCGAACCCGATGACCTCCGCCGCGGCGGATGCCGCGCTCGCCGCCGCGCGAGAAGCCGCTTCCGACGCCGACGCGATCGCGAACGAAGCGCGAGCCACGACGCCGGGGGTCGCGGGAGGCGTCGGCGAACGACCGGAGACCGCCTGATCCGTGCATCCGTGGTTCCGGGCGACGGCGCCGCCGCGGGTCCTCGCCCATCGGGGACTGGTGCCGGAGGGCTCGCAGAACGTCGCTGAGAATTCCTTCGCCGCGGTGGCAGCCGCTCACGCTGCCGGAGCCGTCTACGTCGAGTCGGACTGCCACGTCACTCGCGACGGCGAGGTCGTGCTGTTCCACGATGACGATCTCCAGCGGGTGGCAGGCGATCCGCGTCGGCTTGCGGAGGTGACACTTCGAGAGCTCGCCGATCTCATGGCCGGTGCGGGAGGACTCCTCACGCTCTCCCAGGCGCTCGAAGCATTTCCCTCGGTTCACTTCAATCTCGATGTCAAGGCCCCCGCCGCGGCGGAGCCCGTCGGGCGCCTCATCGCTCCGCACGCGGATCGCGTGCTCCTCACCAGCTTCTCCGATGAACGCCGCCGCGCGGCCCTGCGCGCCGCCGCCGAGGAGAAGGGAGCCCGTCCCGCGACGTCGGCCGGCACCGAGACCATCGCGCGGCTCATCGTCGCGTCGCGGCTGCGCTCCCGCCGCGCGGTCGCCCGTGCGCTCGATGGCATCGACGCGCTGCAGATTCCCGAGCGGCGCGGGCGGATCCCCGTGCTCACCCCGAGGCTCCTCGACGATGCGCACCTTCTCGGTGTCGAAGTGCACGTCTGGACCGTGAACGAGCCGAGCGACATGCGCCGTCTCCTGGCTCTCGGCGTCGACGGCATCGTGACCGACCGCGCGGATCTCGCTCTTCCCCTGGTCGACTCGCTGCTGCCGTGAGCACTGCCGCACCGCGCCCTGAGCATCGCCTGTGAAAGCGTCGCCGCAGCCGCCCCCTCGGATGATCCCTTCAGGCGCGGACGTTATACCTGTACAGCGACCGAAGGGACCACACAATGGCAGACCGCAGTCTCCGCGGCATCCGACTCGGCGCCCAGAGCCTACAGAGCGAAGAGGGCGTCGTGTTCCATGAACGCGTACAGCACATCTATTCCTGCACGTCCTGTGGACGTGACACCACCCTGACCTTTGCGGCCGACGCCGAGGTGCCTCAGGCCTGGGAGTGCCGCACCTGCGGTTCCGAGGCCCTGTTGCGCATCGGCGACAGCACCGCCACCGTCGACCACAGCGACGAGAAGGCTCCGCGCACGCACTGGGACATGCTCCTGGAGCGGCGGACCATCCCCGAGCTGGAAGAGCTGCTCGAAGAGCGCCTCGCGTTCGTCCGTGCCCGCCGCGGCGCGACCGACGACAGCACCAAGGGCAAGCTCAGCGCCTGATTCCCCCCTCAGGCATCCCTCGCCACGCCGGTCTCCTCGGAGGCCGGCGTTCTCTTTTGCGCGCCGCGCGACCGGATGACGGCGAGCCCGCCCAGCACGACGAGCGCAAGCACACTCCCCCACCCGAGGGCGAGCTGCACCGCGGAGCCGACGAGGACGGCGGGCGTCAGCCCGGTGCGCAGGGGAACGTCCACGACGAGGTGGCCCGCGACACCGGCGGGAAGCCCGTCGATCGTCGACCCGTCGGGAGCGATGACCTGGCTCGTGCCCACCGTCGATAGGTTCACGACGGCCCGACCGGTCTCGATCGCCCGCATCCGAGCGAAGGCGAGCTGCTGCAGGTTCTCGTCGGTGTCGCGGAAGTCGGCGTTGTTCGTCTGGAACACGTACAGCTCCGCGCCGTCGCGCGCGCCCTCCCAGATCACCGCGTCGTAGATGACGTCGAAGCAGATCGCCAGGCCGACGCCGACCCCCTCGACATCCATGAAGGGTGCATTCTCCCCCGGCGTGTACTCGCGCTGGATGAGGCCGATGAGATCGGGCACGATCCTCTCGAAGAACCACCGATCGGGCACGTACTCCCCCATGGGCACGGGATTCCGCTTGTCGTGGAACGCCACCGGGTTGTCGGCTCCCGCCTCCCAGAGCAGCGACGTGTTGTAGGTGAGAGGTCCTCGATCGGTCGCCGCATTGACGAGCAGAGGTGCGTCGAACTCTTCGGCCAGGGAGTCCAGCGCGGCGGCGGCGACGTCGTCCTGCAGGGGGTCGGTGCCGATGCCGCCCTCCGGCCACACCAGCAGATCGAGCTCCTCTCCGCGCAACGGCGCGGTGGCCTCGAGCTGGGCGTTGAGGATCGAGTAGCGCTCGCGCTCGTCGAAGTATCCCGATGGCCCGTTCCCCTGGACCGCTCCGACCCGCAGCTCGCCTGCCGGAGTCGTGGGGAAAGCGGGCAGGGCGACGAGGATCGCGACCAGTCCCACCGTGGGAAGAGCGGTGCGGATGTCTCGGAGCCGCACGACGCGCGCCCACTCGATCGCCGCGGCAGTCGCCGTCACCATCACGAAGGTGAGCCCCGCCACCCCGGTCCATGAGGCGAGGTGGGCGAGCGGGCTCTCGGACTGGCTCATGCCGATCCGCGCCCAGGGAAAGCCGGTGTACGGCCAAGATCCCATGAACAGTTCCCGCGCCGTCCAGAGACCCCCGACGAGGAGCGGGAGCAGGATCAGCTGCGCCCAGCGTGACGGCAGTACTCGCGGCATCCACCGGTAGGCGAGGGCGATCGGAATCGAGCCGAGGCCCATGAAGAGCGTCTCGAGACCGGCGAGCGAGAACCACGGGATGGGACCGAGGTAACGAGTGATCCACACGATGTGGATGAGGTAGAACGACGCCCCGAAAACGAGCCCCACCGCCAGGGCGCCGCCGGCACTCCGGCCGATGAGGGTGACGAGGGCGAAGGCCACACCGACGAACGCGAACGGCCACCAGCCGACGTCGGGGAAGGCAAGATCCAGCGTGGGTCCCGCCACAGCAGCGGTGAGGAGGGCCGCCCACAGCGGTAACACCGGCCGCACGGCGGAGCGAGCGGCGGTGACGTCGACGGTGGCGGAGGGCATCGTTCTGCTCATACCGACGAATGCGCCACGATCCCTCGACGCACCGCATCCAGCGCTCGGCGCGCCGTGCGTCCCACCTCGCCATCGGCCACGATCGAGAGCTGATCGAGCAGGTCGATCGTCTGCTTCGCCCAGCGTACGAAGTCACCGGCTGCCATGTCGGCCTCATCGAGGACACCATCCAGAGCGCCGCCGCGCGCCCAGGAATGCATCGCCAGCGCGAGCCCGCCCGAGGGGGGCTCCGATCCGGGGAGCCGGTTCTCCCGCTCGAGGTCGTCGAGCCGCTGCCAGAGGGCGAGCGTCTCGGCGAACACCGGCCGGAAGGCTCCGCGGGGCAGGGCGTTCTCGCGGCCGTCCTCTCGGCGCGGCTCGAACACGAGGCAGCAGGCGAGCGCGGCGAGGGATGCGGCGTCGAGCCGGTCCCACAGCCCCAGTCGCAGGGATTCCGCCACCAGCAGATCGCGTTCGCCGTAGATCCGGCGCATGGTCCGGCCCTCGGCGGTGAGCACCGTGGTGCCGTCCTCCTCCACCGCGACGTAGCCGAGCGCCGTGAGCACATCGACCACCCGGTCGAACACCCGCGCCACGGTGCCGGTGCGGGTGTCGATCTGGCGGCGCATCCGCTCCACCTCGCGCTGCAGCTTGTAGTAGCGCTCCCCCCAGCGGGCGTGGTTCTCGCGATCGGGGCACGAATGGCACGGATGCCGCTGCATCCGCTTCCGCAGCGAGTGAAGCTCCCGCTGACGCGAGTCTCGCACCGAACGCGGCGCCGCGGCATCCTTGCGGTTCAGCTTCTCGAGGTCGCTGAGCTCCCGCCGGATGGCGGCGTACTCGCGGAAGTCCCCGCGATCGCACGTCATCGCCGTCTCATACCCGGCGAGAGACTCCTCGGCTTCCTTCACCTGACGCGCGATCCCCACGACGGCACGGTCGGCCTGGAACTGGGCGAAAGAGGACTCCAGAATCTCGCGGGCGCGCGGGCGCCCGAACTGGTCGATGAGGTTCACCGCCATGTTGTAGGTCGGGCGGAAGCTGGAGTTGAGCGGATACGTGCGACGCGAGGCGAGCGCGGCAACCTGCTGCGGGTCGAGCTCTTCGGTCCACTGGATGACGGCGTGACCCTCGACGTCGATCCCGCGGCGGCCGGCGCGCCCGGTGAGCTGTGTGTACTCCCCTGCGGTGATGGCCACCCGCGCTTCGCCGTTGAACTTCTCGAGTTTTTCCAGCACCACCGTTCGCGCCGGCATGTTGATGCCGAGGGCGAGCGTCTCGGTGGCGAAGACGGCCTTGACGAGCTTGCGCTGGAACAGCTCCTCGACGACCTCCTTGAAGGCGGGAAGGAGACCCGCGTGGTGGGCGGCCACGCCCCGTTCGAGGTTCTCGCGCCACTCCCAGAATCCCAGCACCGCGAGGTCCTCGTCGAGCAGCGTGCGGGTGCGCTCCTCGACGATCTGCCGGATGGTGTCGCGCTCCTCACGCGTGGTGAGGCGGAGCCCCGCGCGGCGCACCTGCTGGACGGCGCCGTCGCACCCGGCACGGCTGAAGATGAAGAAGATCGCCGGCAGCAGGTTGTTCCGCTCGAGCAGCCGGATGACGTCGGGGCGGTCGATCCGCTCGATGCGGCGGACGTTCGAGGGGCGCACCGGTCTCACACCGCCGCGCGGAGGGCGCCGGCGCGTCGCCTCGTACCGGTTGTCTCCGCGGTGCGCGGCGCTCCGGCCGGCTTGTGCCTGGCGGTTGTTCTCGAAGTTCGACCCCTTGAACGAGCGGATGCGCATGAGCTCCTGGTTGACCTGCGCGGTGGCGATCCCCGCGCGGTCGTCGAAGAGCGGCAGCAGGTCGCCGCGGACCAGCACGTGCTGCTCGAGCGGCACCGGCCGGGTCTCCGAGACGATGACCTCGGTGTCGCCACGAACGGTGTCGAGCCAGTCGCCGAACTCTTCAGCGTTCGACACGGTTGCCGACAGCGACACCAGACGCACGCTCCTCGGCAGGTGGATGATGACCTCTTCCCACACCGCGCCGCGGAAGCGGTCGGCGAGGTAGTGCACCTCGTCCATCACGACGTACCGGAGATTGCGAAGCGCCGGAGAGTCGGCGTACAGCATGTTCCGCAGCACCTCGGTCGTCATCACGACCACCCGGGCGTTGCCGTTGATGTTCGTGTCGCCGGTGAGGAGCCCCACGTCGTCCGGTCCGTACACGTCGACCAGCTCACGGAACTTCTGGTTCGACAGGGCCTTCATCGGCGTGGTGTAGAAGGCCTTGTCGTGCGTTTCGCGCATCGCCAGGTGGATGGCGAACTCGCCGACGATGGTCTTCCCGGCTCCGGTCGGCGCCGCGACCAGAACGCTCCGACCCTCCTCGAGAGCCCGGCAGCTCTCGATCTGGAACGGGTCCAGCTCGAACTCACGGCTCGCCGCGAAGTCGGCGGTGATCGGGTGGCGGCGCTTGTCGCGGCTGACGGCCGCCGCTCGGGCGTACCGGTCGGCGGGTGAAGGGTCGGCCATCAGCTCGCCCCGGGGGGCAGGAGCGCAGCGTCGCGGCGGGAGCGTCGGTGGTCGAAGAGCAGTGAGAGGCCGGCCGCCGCGAAGAACAGCACCACGAGGATGCCGGCGAGAAGCAGCATGCTCACGACGTCGGCGGCAGGGGTGGCCAAGGCGGCGAAGATCGTCGCGACGAGCACAGCGACGCGCCAGCCCTTGAGAATGGCCCGGCCGCTCATCACGCCGGCGACGTTGAGCGCGACCAGGAACACAGGCAGGACGAATGAGACCCCGACGACGATGAGGAGTTTGAAGACGAAGTCGTAGTAATAGGTCGCGTCGAAGAACGACGCCGCTCCCGCCGGCACGAAGGTCGACATGAGCTCGACGATGTGGGGCATGATCAGCAGTCCGACGTACGTGCCGGCGAAGAAGAGCGGCACGGCCGAGGCGACGAACGCCACCGTGTACCGCACCTCCTTGCGCGTGAGCCCCGGCATGACGAACGCCCAGATCTGCCAGAGCCACACCGGAGCCGAAAGGAGGAGGCCGATCGCGAAGGACATGCGCAGACGAAGGTCGAACGCCGACGTGACCGTGGTGAACATCAGCTCGACGGCAGCCTCATCGCCCCGCCGTTCGGCGACCTGGGCGATCGGCTCGGTGATCAGCCGGATCACCGGGTCGGTGATGAAGAAGGCCACCACCATGCCGACCACCAGTGCCAGCGCGGCGATCATCAGGCGCTTGCGCAACTCCAGCAGGTGCGCGCCCAGGGACATCCGCTTGTCGCGCCGCGGCTCGCTGTCTTCTGTCCGGGCGCGTTCGGCCGTCGCCACGGCCGGTCAGGTGGTCTCTGATGACCTGCCCGGTGTCGCGTCCGACGACGCGGCGGGCGGGGTGGGAGAGGCCGTCGAAGTCGCCGTGGAGTCGGCGGGCTTGACGTCGTCTTCCTTCATCGCCTTCATCTCACCCTTGAACACGCGCGCCGACTGCCCGACGCTCTTGGCGAGAGCGGGAAGCTTGGCCGCGCCGAAGAGCAGCAGGATGACCGCGAGCACGACGAGAAGGTGCCAGCCGGTGAGATTTCCTAACACGATGGGCTCCGTCGTTGAGGGGTCAGGGTCTTCAGTCTAACCCGGAGCGCCTCGGAGTCGGCCGGACGCGCGGGTCAGGCGTATTGCGCAAGGCCGGCGCGCGCCCACTCCGCCGCGGCGCGGCGAGCGCCCTCGGGCGCCAGGATCTCGACCGCTCCCCCGCGCCGGGTCGCGAGGCGCCGGAGGGTCGCCTCATCGGCCACGCGGATCGTCGCGACCGAGAGGTCGCCGTCTGCGACCACGGTGGCGCGGTCGAGGTACTCCCCGAGGAGCGGCCCCACGGATGTCGGGAAGCGCACCCGGGCGACGATGTCGCCCTCGCCGGGTTCGAACCACCCTGGTGCCGCGTCATCGCTGTGTTCGCTGGGGATGTCGGTTCGCCGCAGATCGCTGACACGGTCGAGGTGGAAGGTCCGCATGGCCTGTCGCATGTGACACCACCCCTGCAGGTACCACTGCCCGTCGGCGATGTGCACCTTGACCGGGTCGACGGTGCGCTCGGTGGCTCCGGCGTCGGGCGCCTTGTACGTGAAGGCCACGGCGACCCGCTGGCGGAGCGCCGCCGCGACGGTGTCGCGCACCGCGTCGACCGGCCCGGGGGCGACGATGACGTCGGCGGGCGTGCTGGAGGCGCCGTGGGCGAGTTTGGCCAGGAGCGCGGCGTAGACCGCGCTGTCCCCCACGCCGGGGATCGCCCGGGCGAGCTGCAAGCCCGCCAGGAGCGCGGCAGCCTCGCGCGCCGTCAACCGCGGGGCCCGCTCGAGCCCGACGGTGTGCGTGATGGCGATGAGGTCCTGCTCGTCGAGGAGATCCCAGTCGATGTCGAACAGATCGTTCGACATCTGCCAGTACCCCCGTTCGCCGGGGAGGCCGATCACGGTGAGCTTCTGCACCATCTCGCGCATCTGCTGCGGGGTCACCTCGAATTCGTCCGCCGCTTCGGCGACCGACACCTCACCCTTGCTGAGGAGGTACGGCACGAGTTGCAGGAGCAGCGCGGCGCGGTCGGTGGCCACGAGGGGCCGGCGGGCGCTCATGAGGCGCTCCTTCCTCGAGGCGAGAGGGCGTCACCGTGCCGGTCGAGCGCGCCTTCCAGCCGTGAGATGACCAGCGACCGCAACGGCTCGGGCGCCACCACCCTCACCTCCGGGCCGTAGGAGGCCAGTTCATCGGCGAGGATGTGGGCGTCGACGTAGGACACGAGGATCCCCTGCTCAGCGGGTCGCGAGCGGCGAGCGAGGCGGAGCGCCGCCTCGGTTCCCGGCGCCACCTCGAGATGCGCCTGCTGGCGCTCGGCCAGCTCTTCCAGACCCGCCAGCGCCCTCTCCCCCGCGCCTTCTCGGAGGACCGGGTCGAACTCCTCCCGCGTGATGACGACGTCACCGACGATGCGGCTGAGGAGGAAGGTCCGCTCGGCGTCGAGGTTCAGGTCGCGACCGAACACGTGCCACCGCGCCTCGTAATCGACGAGGGCGTAGGGCTGCACCCTCCGCGTCCGGGCGATGTCCGAACCGGGCCGGAGGTAGGGGAAGGTCACCACCCGGCTCTGCTCGATCGCGCGCTGCAGCACGGGGAAGGACGGCTCCCGCACACTGATGCGGGGTGAGTAGCCGATGATCGGCTCATCGACGTCGATGCCGAGAGCACGGATCTTGCGAAGGCCGCTCCGCGCATCCGTCGACATCGATCCCTCGCTCCACACCGCTCCCGCGAGATCGAGCAGGGCGAGCTCTGCGGGGGTGAAGGTGATGTCTTCGGGGAGGGCGTACTCCGACTTCGGCACCCGGTAGCGGGCCTCGCGCAGGTCGTCGGGATCGGCCCAGTCGCCGATCGTCTCGATGGGAACTCCGAGCCCGCGGAGGTTCTCCTTGTCGCGCTCGAACATCTTCTCGAGCGCATCCTTCGACGCCCCCGCCTCCGCCTGTTCGCGGTAGCCGGCCACCGAGCGGAGGATGGTGTCCTTGGTCACGCCCTGCTCGGTCGCCATGAGCGCGACGACGAGGTTCACCAGCCGCTCCTCCGGCGGGTTCTTCGCAGAGGCGTTCGCAGGCACGCCCTCATCCTAGGTGTCGGTTGGCGGGAGGTCCGACGCGGCCGGCGGATCAGCCGAGCTCGTCGAGCCCGAGGATGTCGACGACGAACACCAGGGTCGAATCCGGAGGGATGGACCCCTGTCCTTCCTCCCCGTACCCCTGGTCCGGCGGCACGACGATGAGGACCTGCGAGCCGACGGTCTGACCTTCGAGTCCCGCCGCGAAGCCGGGGACGACATCCTCCAGCGAGAAGGATGCCGGCGCGCCGTCCCACGAGGTGTCGAAGACGCTCTTGTCGTCCCAGAGCACGCCGGTGTAGTGAACCCGCACGGGAACGTCGCCCGTGACTTCGGGACCGTCGCCGCGGACCAGGGTCTCCACCACGACTTCGGACGGCGGCGCGGCATCCGGCACGATCACGCCGGGTCGCCCGTCGGCTGCGCGGACGACGGAAGGAAGGGAGAAGCCGGCGTTGAACTGCAGGGCCCCGGTCGCGCGCGGCAAGAAGGCCTTGCGCACGTCGACGACCGCGATGGCGGACTCGTCGTCGCCGAGGCCGACGCCTGCCGCGGTCTCGGGGGCGACGTCACCGGGGGCCAGTCCGACGACGACGCGCGAGCCACCGGTGGCGCATTCGAGGGCGTCCTCGAGAGCAGGGAGTGCGGTGTACCACGCGGTCTCGAGCCCGGGCAGAGGGCCGTTCGCCTCGTACGCGGCGAGGTCGTCGCCGTACGGGGTCTGCGCGAGGAGCTCACCGGTCTCGCCGCTGAAGAGGCTGATGTCGAGCACGGCGACCTGCCCGGGGGTGGTGATCGGAACACCATCCCCGACCTCCACGTCGCTCCAGGAGGTCTCCGACACATTGAACGGCGTGTACAGCTCCACGTCGGGTTCGGAGCCCACCGTCCCGTCGACCGTCACCAGATCGGCGAGGGACGACCCGGATGCCGCGGGCCGGTCGCACCCGGCGGCAGGAGCCGTGGAGCACCCGGCGAGGGTCAGCGCGGACAGGGCGGCGACGCCGAGGACAGCGGGGAGTTTTCGCACCCGGCTAGTTTAGGCGGATGGCTCGGACTCGCCCGCGCGCGCGGGGCCGCCCCGCGCCTCGGCCGCCCGCTGCGCCTCGCGCACGCGCTTGCGCAGGTTCTTGTCGGTGATGTCGCGGTCGCCCACGGCGCCCGGCGTCCAGAGCTCCACGTCCTCGTCGCCGTAGCTGGACTTCGAGGCGCGGCGCTTGCGCTCGGGCAGGATCGCACCGGGCGCCAGCCGCCGGGCCGTCAAGAGGAAGCCCGTATGGGCGACCATCCGATGATCCGGGCGCACTGCGAGGCCCTCGACGTGCCACCCGCGGACCATCGTCTCGCTCGCCTCGGGATCGGTGAAGAGGCCCGTGCCGCGCAGGTATTCGGCGGTGCGACTGAGCTGGGTCGCGGTGGCGACATAGCACAGCACGACGCCGCCCGGAACGAGCGCATCGGCGACGGTGTCGATGCACTCCCAGGGGGCGAGCATGTCGAGCACCACCCGGTCGACCGATCCGGCGGCGACGGTGCCGGGCAGCTCCTCGACGAGGTCGCCGACCACGACGGTCCACGAGGGGGGCGCTTCGCCGAGGAATGTCGCCACATTCGCCCGTGCGACGTCGGCGAACTCCTCCCGACGCTCGAAAGAGATCAGGCGGCCCTCGCCACCGATGGCACGCAGCAGCCAGAGCGACAGCGCTCCCGACCCCACCCCCGCTTCGACGACGACCGCGCCGGGGAACACGTCGGCCTCGGCGAGGATCTGCGCGGCGTCCTTCGGATACACGATCGCGGCGCCCCGGGGCATCGACATGACGAAGTCGCGAAGGAGCGGCCGGAGGGCCAGATACTCGTGGCCACCGCTGTTGACCACCACCGACCCGTCGGCGATGCCGATGAGGTCCCGGTGGGCCAGCACGCCGTGGTGGGTGTGCAGTTCGCCGTCCTCGCGGAGCGTGACGGTGTGGAGCCGTCCCTTCGGCCCGGTCAGCTGCACGCGCTCGCCGAGTCGGAACGGACCGCTCGGGCGGTCGGCGTCGTCGGCGGCTGGCACGGCGCCACTCATCACGCCGCTCCGGCGCGTGCGGTGTGGGCGGCGTGGAAGGCCGAGACATCCGCCGTCGTCCGCCCCTCGAGGGTCGGCCAGACGGCGTGCGCGCCCGCTCCGGCGATCGAGACCATGAGGGGCACGCCGATCACGGCCGCGCCCGATGCCACGGCCGAGCGGAGGCCGTTGGGGGAATCCTCGATCGCCACCGTGTCGCGGGGGTCGACCCCCAGCGCCTCGCAGGCCTGCAGGTACGGGTCGGGGAAGGGCTTCGGGCGGGTGGCGTCGTCGCCGGCGATCACCACGTCGAACGCCTCGAAGTCGATGAGATCCACCACGGTCATCGCCATCCGTCGCATCGACATCGTCACCAGGCCCGTCTTCACCCCCGATGCCCGCAGGTCGTGCAGCAGCTCTCGCGCGCCGGGGCGGAAGGGCACTCCGTCGACCGACAGCCGCCGCATCACGTCATCGGTGAGATGGTCGACGATCTCCCGCACCCCCATCCGGACGCCGGCGGTCTGGAAGATGCGGGCGGAGTCCTCCAGACCCAGCCCCACCAGCCCGAGCGCCTGTTCGTGCGACCAGGTGCCGCCGAAGCGCTCCACCAGCGGAGTCTCGGCAGCCATCCAGTACGGCTCGGTATCGACGAGGGTGCCGTCCATGTCCCACAGGACCGCGGCAAGGGGGGAGGAACTCACCGGTCAAGGCTACCGGGGCACCCGCCGCGGGTGAGCGACGCCTATCCTGGTTACCTGTCCGCGACGGCGGGCCGAGGGAGGTCGTGTGGAGGGTCTGGGACGCAGGGTTCTCGTCGCCGCTTTCGACGGGTGGAACGATGCGGGCGAGGCGGCTTCGTCGGCGCTCGCCCAGATCCGCGGCACGGAGGGGTACGAACCGGTCTTCTCCGTCGACCCCGAGCTCTACTTCGACTACCAGTACACCCGGCCTCAGGTGGAGATCGACGGGGAGGGTCACCGGGTGCTGCGGTGGCCCGAGACGACGCTGCTGCGCCCGACACGGTCGCTGCGTGGGACGCAGCTCTGGCTGCTCACCGGTGTCGAGCCGGCGCGGGCGTGGCAGGCGTTCGCCGCCGAGATCATCGACGCCGCGCTGCAGGAGGACATCACCGGGTTCATGGCGCTCGGATCGATGATGTCGGATGTCCCGCACACCCGCCCGATCTCGGTCTTCGCCGGCAGCGACAACGACCAGCTCCGCCAGACCCTGAGCCTGGAGCGGAGCACATACGAGGGTCCCGTCGGGATTCTCAGCGTGCTCGCGCATGCGGCCGAGTCCGCCGGCATCCCGACCGCGAACCTCTGGGCCAGCGTCCCTCATTACGTGGCCGGGCACACGCCGTCACCCAAAGCCACGTTGGCCCTGCTCGACCGCCTCGAAGACCTCACCGGCGCGCAGGTCAACCGCGGCGACCTCGCCACCGAAGCGGCCGCATGGGAGGCGTCCATCGATGCCGCCGCCGCAGACGACGAGGAGATGACCGAGTACATCCGTCAGCTCGAGCGCACCCGCGACACCTGGGACTCGCCCGAGGCGTCGGGTGACGCCATCGCGCAGGAGTTCGAGCGCTACCTCCGCCGCCGCGGCGACGGACCGACCAAGCCCGGCCGCGACGACCCGCGTCGCTAATACGGCTGCAGGACGCCGAGCGACAGCAGCACGATGAGCACCGCGCCGAGCGCGAGGCGGTAGATGACGAACGGCAGGAAGCTTCCGCGCTTGAGGTAGCGCATGAGGAAGGCGATCACGGCGAGGCCGACGGCGAAGGCGACGACGGTCGCGACCGCCGTGTCGAACTGGCTGTAGGGCCCCCCGGGCTCTTCGAAGCTCTGGAGGAGCTCGTAGAAGCCGCTGCCGAAGACGGCGGGAACGGCGAGGAGGAAGGCGTACTCCGCGGCGGCCGGCCGCGTGTAGCCGAGCGCGAGACCGAGGGTCGTGGTCGCGCCCGATCGCGAGACGCCCGGCACGAGGGCGAGGGCCTGCGCGAAGCCGAGCGCGAAGCCGTGCGGGTAGGTGAGATCCTTCAGCTCGCGGGTGCGGGCGCCCCACCGATCGGCGGCGCCGAGGAGGAGTCCGAACACGATCAGCACGATGGCGACGAGCCAGAGGTTGCGGAAGGTGTTGCGGATGACGTCCTGCAGCAGGAACCCGAGGACGCCGATGGGGATCGTCCCGATGATGATGAGCCAGCCCATGCGGGCATCGGGGTCGCCCCGCGGCACCCGACCCGCGAGGGACTGCGCCCAGCGGGTGATGATGCGCACGATCGTCTTCCAGAAGTACAGCAGCACCGCCGTCTCCGTGCCGATCTGCGTGATCGCGGTGAAGGTCGCACCGGGGTCCTGCGCCGACGGCAGGAACTCCCCGACGATCCGCAGGTGCGCGCTGGAGGAGATGGGCAGGAACTCCGTGAGCCCCTGGATCAGACCGAGGAAGATCGCCTCGACGAGCTGCATGTGCGCCTTTCGATGAACGGACGAGGTGCCGCGGAGTCAGTACGTGCGGAGGAGGTCGGCGAGGACGCGCTGCCCGAATTCCAGGGCGTCGATCGGCACGCGTTCGTCGACGCCGTGGAACATCCCGGTGAAGTCGAGGTCGGCCGGGAGCCGCAGCGGCGCGAAGCCGAAACCGGCGATCCCCAGCGCGGCGAGCGACTTGTTGTCGGTACCTCCACCCATCAGGTACGGGATGACGGGAGTGCCGGGGTCGTGCGCGCCGAGGGCGGCGACCATCGCCTCCACGAGGTCGCCGGCGAAGGGCACCTCGAGGCCGATGTCGCGGTGAACCACCTGCACCTCGACGTCGTCCCCGACGATCCGCTGGATGTCGGCGAGGGCTGCGTCCTCCGTTCCGGGAAGCACCCGCACATCGATCAGAGCCTCGGCGCGGTCGGGGATGACGTTGTGCTTGTAGCCCGCGGTGAGCCCGGTCGGGTTCGTCGTGGTGCGAAGGGTCGAGCGGAGGAAGCCGGCGGCGGCTCCCGCGGTGCGGGCGACCTCGTCGGCATCCGTCCCCGCAACTCCCGACAGCGCCGCGAGTTGCGCCACCAGCTCCGTCGTGGTCGGAGTGAGCGTCACCGGCCAGCTGGTCCGGCCGAGGACGGCGACCGCCTCGGCGAGGCGGGTGACGGCGTTGTCGGGGTGGAAGCTGCTGCCGTGCGCGGCCCGGCCGCGCGCGACGAGGCGGATCCAGACGAGCGCCTTCTCCCCCACCTGCAGGAGGTACGCCCGCCGGTCGCCGACGGAGATCGAATAGCCGCCGACCTCGCTGATGGCCTCGGTCGCGCCGTCGAACCACTCGGGGCGATCGCGGACGACCAGGCCCGCGCCTTCGACCCCGCCGTTCTCCTCGTCGGCGAAGAACGCCAGCACCAGGTCGCGCTCGGGCTGGTCGCCGGCGCGGAGGATGTCGGCGACGGCAGTGAGGATCATGGCGTCCATGTCCTTCATGTCGACGGCGCCCCGACCCCACAGCATCCCGTCGCGCACCTCGCCGGCGAAGGGGTCGACGCTCCAGTCCTCGGCGACGGCGGGAACGACATCGAGGTGGCCGTGCAGCACGAGGGCCGGCTTGTCGCGGTGACGACCGGGGACCCGTGCCGCCACGTTCGTGCGGCGAGGGATCGGCTCGTAGAACTGCGGCGAGAGGCCGAGATCCGAGAGGTACTCCCCCACGTACTCGGCGGCCTCGCGCTCGCCGTGTGCCCGGCCGCCGCCGTAGTTGGTGGTGTCGAACCGGATGAGATCGCGGGCGACGCGCGCGACCTCGGGCAGATCGGATCCGGGGGTGGGCATGCCGACTAACCTACCCGGCCGCTCCCGCGCCCCCCGACGGCTGCCGACGACCCTCTCGGGCGCCGGGACGGTTCGGGGCGAAGGCGGAGTCGTGGTAATGTCGATCCTCGGTTGCACGACCGAGACACCCATGCGCGGGTGGCGGAATAGGTAGACGCGCTAGCTTGAGGTGCTAGTGCCCGTATAGGGCGTGGGGGTTCAAGTCCCCCCTCGCGCACAGAAGATCGGGTCCCCGTGAGGGGGCCCGATCTTTCGTTTCGGGCGGAGCTCGAGGCGCTCGTGGTCAGCCGAGCGCGACGCCGAACGCCAGGCCGAGCACATAGGTCACCGCGGCGGCGCCGTAACCGATCGCGAGCTGGCGAAGCGCACGGCGGAGCGGCGGACCGCCCGAGAGCAGGCCCACCGTGGCGCCGGTGGCGAGGAGCGCGATCCCCACGAGGACGAGCGCCGTGACCATGGCGGCGAGCCCCGACATCCCGATGAGCCAGGGTACGAGCGGGATCACGGCGCCCGAGGCGAAGAACAGGAAGCTCGACACCGCTGCTCCCCAGGCGCCTCCGACGACGTCGTGGGCGTCGGGTTCCTCGGCGGGCAGCCGGTACGGCACGCTCCGGTCGGCGACGCGGGCCGCTTCGACGATCGTGCGCGCCCGGCGCGCGGCATCCGCCTCCGACATCCCCCTCGTCCGGTAGACCAGCGCGAGCTCGTTCGCATCGAGATCGAGATCGGGCAGCACGTGGTCGGCATCGTTGTTCGGCTCGGTGGCGGCGAGGAGCTCGCGCTGCGAACGCACCGAGACGAATTCCCCGGCGCCCATCGAGAGGGCTCCCGCGAGGAGGCCGGCGATGCCGCTGAAGAGCACGTACGAGGAGGCGACCCCCGTGGCGCCGACTCCCATGACCAGCGCGACGTTCGAGACCAGCCCATCGTTCGCGCCGAAGACGGCCGCCCGGAAGGTGCCCGACAGGCGCCGGCGGCCGCGGGCCGCGAGGCCGCGGACCACCTCGTGGTGGATCCGCTCGTCGGCGGCCATCGAGGGGGATGCGTCGGGGTCGGTGGCGTAGGGCGACCGCGCCTCGGCGCGCTGGGCGAGGGCGAGAACGAAGATCGACCCGAAACGGCGCGCCATCACCCCGAGGACGCGGGTCCGGATGTCGGGACGCGGAAGGCGCGCGGGCTCTCCGCCGAGCAGCTCGAGCCAGTGGGCTTCGTGGCGACCCTCCGCGTCGGCGAGGGCGAGCAGGATGTCTCGCTCCTCCCCCTCCCGGCGTGCGGCGAGCTCGCGGTACACGCGGGCCTCAGCGCGTTCGTCGACGAGGTACTGCGCCCAGCGCCGGCGGTCTCGGGAAGTGGCGATTTCGGGCACGCGCGACGACCTCATTCTTCTCAGGGGATGCCCTCCACGGTAGCTGCGTGCCGGCTTCCGGCCCGGGTCGGACCGAAGATTGCCAGCATTTCGGAGACCCGAACGCGGGTGGGAGAGGGATCGACTCCGGCACGTCGGTCAGGAGCGGACGCGCGCCCGCAGCAGATCGATCCGGGCCTGCAGCTGCGCGACGGTCGCATGCGAGACTGCGGGACCGCCGCACAGGCGGCGGAGCTCGGCGTGAATCGCCCCGTGGGGCTCGCCGCTCTGCCGGGCGTAGACGCCTACGAGGCTGTTGAGCAGCTGACGCTGTTCCTTGAGCGAGCGGTGAAGGGGCGCCGGAAGCGTCGCGTGGTCGGGCGAACCCGACTCACCGGCCATCGGCGCCGACGCCTCGCGCACGCGGCGATGCCGGCTCTGGCGGGCTTGGCGCTGCATGAGCAGATCGTGCACGTGCTCCGGCTCGAGAAGGCCCGGCAGGCCCAGGAACTCCTCCTCCTCGGGTGTACCCGGCACCGCCAGCTGACCGAATTCGCGGCCGTCGTACATCACGCGGTCGAAGTGCGCCGCCGACCCGAGCGCCTGGAAGGTGAACTCCTGGGTCAGTCCGTCGGACGCCTTCTCATCCCGCTCCGCGGCATCGAGGAGATTCTCCTCGGCGTTCCAGTCGTCGCCGTCGCTCTCGCGGTCCAGCGCGTGATCGCGTTGACGCTCGAGCTCGTGGGCCAGGCCGAGGAGGTGCGGGACGTGCGGCAGGAAGACGCTGGCGGTCTCACCGCGACGGCGAGCCCGTACGAAGCGCCCGATCGCCTGGGCGAAGAAGAGCGGCGTCGAGGCGGAGGTGGCGTAGACCCCGACCGCCAAGCGTGGAACGTCGACGCCCTCCGACACCATGCGAACCGCGACCATCCAACGGGAGGCGGACCGCGAGAAGGCTTCGATCCGAGAGGACGACTCCGCCTCATCCGACAGCACGACGGTCGGCCGCTCACCGCTGATCCGCTCCAAGATCTCGGCGTACGCGCGCGCCGCGGTCTGGTCGGTCGCAATCACGAGCCCGCCGGCGTCGGGGATCTGCTCGCGCACCTCGCTGAGCCGCCGATCGGCGGAGCGGAGGACGGCAGGAATCCACTCCCCCGCCGGATCCAGCGCCGTCTTCCAGGCCTGAGCAGTCACATCCCTGGTGTTGTCCTGGCCGAGCTGGGCCTCCATCTCATCGCCGGTCTTCGTGCGCCAGCGCATCTGCCCCGCGTAGACGAGGAAGATCACCGGGCGGACGACGCCGTCTTCGAGGGCACGCCGGTACCCGTAGCTGTAATCGGTGCGGGAGATCCGGATGCCCTTGTCGTCGGGGTGGTACTCGACGAATGGGATGGGGGCGGTGTCGCTGCGGAAGGGCGTTCCCGACAGCAGCAGTCTCCGCGTCGCGCGCCCGTACGCCTCGCGGAGGGCGTCGCCCCAGCTGAGGGCGTCGCCGCCGTGATGCACCTCGTCGAGGATCACCAGGGTCCGCGCGGAATCCGTGAGGTGCTGGTGCACCGAGGCCTTGACCGCCACCTGGGCGTAGGTCACGGCCACCCCGTGGAACTGGCGCGAGGGCAGAACGAAGCGGTTGCTGAAGGCGGGGTCGAGCCGGAGAGACACGCGCGCTGCCGCATCCGCCCACTGGGTCTTCAGGTGCTCGGTCGGCGCCACGACCACGACCCGGTCCACCACCCGTCGGCGGAGGAGTTCGGTCGCGAGCCGCAGGGCGAACGTGGTCTTCCCCGCACCCGGGGTCGCGGCGGCGAGGAAGTCGCGGGGGCCGGCGCCGGGCCCGTCGGGGCCGTCCATGGAGAAGTACTGGTCGAGCGCTTCGGCCTGCCACGCGCGGAGTCGCTGGGCAGTGCCCCAGGGAGCACGCTGCGGCCATGTGGGCGACAGGTGCTCGGCGGCGAAGCTCCCGAGGTGGACGTCGGTCGGATCGGAGGTGTCGGTCGGAGCGGCCTCGTTCACAGCACCCCCTTCCCGAACACGACGAGTCACCACGATAGACGACGGCCCGGACGCTACCCTCGACACAGCGACCAGCCACGAGCACGAGCTACGAGCCACGAGCAGAGGAGCCATGTCGACCACGTCCCTTCCTCCGAGTCCCTTCGCCCAAAACCACGAGCTGCATCCGTGGCGCCGCTTCGTGGCGCTGGGTGATTCGTTCACCGAGGGCATCGGCGACCCCGAGCCGGGCTCGCCGGGTGGGCATCGGGGGTGGGCCGACCGGGTGGCGGAGGTGCTCTCCCGGCAGGTCCCTGACTTCTCCTACGCCAACCTCGCGATCCGAGGCCGCCTCATCCGGCAGATCGTGGACGAGCAGGTGGAGCCGGCCCTGGAGCTGAAGCCCGACCTCATCACGTTCTCCGCCGGCGGGAACGATGTGATCCGGCCGGGCTCCGATCCCGATGCCGTGGCCGATGTCTTCCACGACGCCGTCGTGCGGCTGTCAGCCGCCGGCTCGACGCTCGTCCTCTTCACCGGGATCGACACCAACTTCACACCGGTCTTCCGAGGCATCCGCGGCAAGGTCGCGATCTACAACGAGAACATCCGCGCGATCGCCGAGCGCTACGACTGCATCGTCGCCGACCAGTGGGCGCTGAAAGAAGTGCAGGATGCGCGGTTCTTCGACGACGATCGGTTGCACTACAACTCCCTCGGCCACCATGAGGTGGCACGCATGGTGCTCCGAGCCCTGAACGTGCCGAACGACCTCCAGCCGATGCAGCCCGATCCGCTTCCCCTCCGCACCTGGCGGCAGGCTCGCTCGAACGATCTGGTGTGGGCGCGGAGTTACCTCGTTCCCTGGGTCCTGCGGCGCCTCCGGCACGAGTCCTCCGGCGACCGCGTCGCCCCGAAGCGGCCCGAACCGCTCCCGATCACCCTCGCCCGGCTCGCGGAGGACGAGGCGGCTCCGCCCGCGGACTGAGCGGGCGCGCCGCGCGAGGGGGACGCTCTCTCGTCAGCGCCCACAGCGCGACAGCGCTCGCTGCGGCGACGTTCAGCGAATCGACGCCCCCCGCCATCGGGATGGTCACGATCGAACCGGAGTCGGCGATGCTCCGTGCGCTCAGCCCGTGCCCTTCGCCGCCGAGGAGGAGAGCGACGCGCTCGGGCCGATCGACCGCGAAGTCGTCGAGGCCGACCGCATCGTCGCGAAGCGCCAGCGCCGCCACATGGAACCCCGCCGCCGTGACCTCGGCAGCACTCGAGCGGGCATCGGCGAGCCGCGTCCACGGAATCTGGAACACCGTTCCCATCGACACCCGCACACTCCGCCGGTACAGCGGATCGGCGCACCGCGGCGAGACGAGCACCGCGTCGGCGCCGAGGCCCGCCGCGTTGCGGAACACCGCCCCCACGTTGGTGTGGTCGACGATGTCTTCGAGCACCACGACGATCCGCGCGCCCCCCACCGTCTCCGCCACGGAAGGAAGCGGGGGGCGGTGCATCGCCGCGAGCGCTCCGCGATGAACCGCGTACCCGGTCAGCTGCTCCGCGACGCCGGCGTCCACGACGTAGACAGGGACGTCGGGCACGCCGGAGAGGAGCGGAGAGACATCCGCCAGCCACTTCTCCTGCACGAGCACCGATCGCGGCCGGTGTCCCGCAGCGAGCGCGCGCGCGATCACCTTCGCCGACTCCGCGATGTAGAGTCCGTCGGCGGGCTCTCGGACGCGTCGGAGTGCGACGTCGGTGAGGTCGCGGTAGTCGGCGAGCCGGTGGTCGGCGGGGTCGTCGATCGGGATCGGCTGCACCGGTCCACTCTCCCATCCCGCCCGCGTAACATCCCGGTAAAGACCGGCCCCTAGACTCCGGGAGGGGGTGCCCGTGACCGTCACGACCGACTGGGATGCCGCGACCGCGGCCGTCTCGGCAGCCATCGACGTCCTCCAGGGCCGCCGCATCGCCCTCCTCACCGGCGCCGGGGTCTCGACCGACTCCGGCATTCCGGACTATCGGGGCGAAGGAGCGCCGGTCCGCACCCCGATGACCGTGCAGGAGTTCCTCTCCGACGACGCCGCGCGCCGCCGGTACTGGGTGGGAAGCCACCTCGGCTGGCAGACCTTCGCCGCCGCCAACCCCAACCCCGGGCACGAGGCGATCGCCGCCCTCGAGCAGCGAGGGATCGCATCGGGGGTGATCACCCAGAACGTCGACGGCCTCCACGTCCGCGCGGGCAGCAGGCGTGTCGTGGAGCTGCACGGCACGATGCGCCGGGTCTTCTGTCTGCACTGCGGCCAGGTCTTTGACCGTCGCGACCTCGCCGTCCGTGTCGAGCGCGACAACCCCTGGTTGTCGGTGCCCGAGGGCGTGCCGCTGGGTCCCGACGGCGACGTGGTCCCCGAGGCGACGGAAGGCTTCGTGCTGCCGGCCTGCACGGTGTGCGGCGGTGTGCTGAAGCCCGACGTCGTGTTCTTCGGCGAGTTCGTTCCGGCGGAGAAGTTCCGCGAGGCCGAGCAGCTCGTCCGCACCGCCGATGCGCTCGTCATCGCGGGGTCCTCGCTCGTGGTGAATTCGGGCATCCGCCTCCTCGAGCGCGCGAGACGGCGGAAGCTTCCGGTGGTGATCATCAACCGCGGTCCCACCCGAGGCGACGGCCGGGCGACGGTGAAGATCGACGCCGGCACGACCCCGGTGCTCCGCCACCTGGCCGATCATCTCCCCGCCGTCCCCCGATGACGTCGACGGGCCCCCGGTAGGCTGGGGCCGGTGACATCCCTCATCCTCGTCCGTCATGGCGAGACCGACTGGAACCGCGCCGGCCGCATCCAGGGGCTCACCGACATCCCCCTCAACGACACCGGGCGCACGCAGGCACGCGACGCCGCCGCGGTGCTGCGCCTGGATCTGCAGGACGCGGGAACAGATGCCCCGGCGCGCGCGGCCCTCGTCTCGAGCGACCTCCTTCGGGCGCGGGAAACGGCCGAGATCATCGCCGCGGAGCTCGGGCTCCGCTCCCCCCGGCTGTACCCGGGGCTTCGCGAACGCGCCTACGGCGAGGCGGAGGGAATCGACGCCGCCGAGTTCCAGCGTCGCTACGGTCCCTGGCACGTCGCGGACGTGCCGGGCGCCGAGAGCCGCGCGGCCCTCCGCGTCCGCGCGATCGCGGCGCTTCGCGACGCTCTCGCCGACGCCCAGTCCGACCACGCCGGTGAGGGCGCGCGCCTTCTCATCGTCGTCGCGCACGGCGCTCTCATCCGAGAGGTCATCGGCCATGCCAGCGACGACCTCCACCCGGAGCCGGGCGTGCGGCTGCCGAACGGCTCGGCGCACCGCTTTCGAGTGGCAGGCGATGAGCTGCATCTCGTCGTCCCGGCCGGGGTGGACCCGGCGGAGGTCGAGACCGCCGCTCGGGGCGGAGCGTCGGTCAGGCCGTAGCGCCGGCGCGGACGAGCACCGCCCGCGCGTGACGCAGTACCGGCTCGTCGACCATGCGGCCCTCGAACGCGAAGACGCCCGCATGGGTGTCGGCCGCCTCGAGCACCCGTCGAGCCCACTGCACGGTCTTCTCGTCCGGGCGGTAGGCCTGGCGGACGACCGCCACCTGGTTCGGGTGGATGCAGGCCGTGGCCGAGAATCCGGATGCCGCGGCATCGGCCGCCTCCCGGGCGAGGCCTTTCGCGTCGCCGATGTCGAGGTACACGGCGTCGATGGCAGCCTTGCCCCGGGCCGCGGCAGCGAGGAGTACCCGCGACCGGGCGTACCGTGCGACGTCGCGGTAGCGTCCGTTCGACTTGCGGCTGGACGTGCCGCCGATGCTGGCGACGAGGTCCTCGGCGCCCCACATCAGGGCTCTCACCTGTGGGTGAGCGGCGAGCTTGTCGGCCACGGCGACACCCCGGGCCGTCTCGCACAGCGCCACGATGGAGAAGCGCCGATCGATCGCGCGAAGAGCCTTGGCGCTCTCGGTCTTGGCGACCATCACCGTGCGGTAGTCCGTCTGCGAGAGGGTGGCGAGATCGGAGGCGAAGTCCTCACTGCCGACCGGATTCACCCGCACGATCACCCGGGCCGGGTCGAGCTCGGATTCGATGAGCGCCCCCCGAGCGGCCGTCTTCTCCGCAGGCCCCACGGCGTCCTCGAGGTCGAGGATCACCGCATCGGCGCGTTCGGCCGCCTTGGCGAAGCGGTCGGGACGATCGGCCGGACAGAACAGCAGCGCGGGACCGAGCGAGAAGTCGCTCATGCGGCACCACCCTCGGCGTCACGCGACGCGTCGCTCGATGCCGGCCGCGGCGCGGCATCCGATCGCCACATCAGCGCCACGCGCGTGGCGGTCGCCACCACCTCACCGCGCTGATTGCGGCCGACGTGGCGCATGGTGACGATTCCCTGCCCCGGCCGCGACGTCGACGGCCGCTTGTCGAGGATCTCGGTCTCGGTGTAGAGCGTGTCGCCGTGGTGGAGCGGCGCGGGAAAGGAGACGTCACTCAGCCCCAGCTGAGCGACGAGCGTCCCCTGCGTGAGCTGCGTCACCGACGCACCGACCATCGTCGCCAGCGTCCACATCGAGTTCATGAGCCGCTCGCCGAACGGCTGCGTGGCCGACCAGGCCGCGTCGAGGTGCAACGGCTGGGTGTTCATCGTCAACGCGGAGAAGAGCACGTTGTCGGTCTCGGTCGCCGTTCGACCGGGCTGATGCAGGTAGCGGCTCCCAACCTCGATCTCGTCGAAGAACAGCCCGCGCTGCACGACGGTGCGCGCCGGGGAGGCGGAGGAAGGAAGGTCGGTCACGGTATCGGCCACGCTACCCCGCGAGTCCGAGCGCCCGCGAGATGACGAGGAGCTGCACCTCGGTGGTTCCCTCTCCGATCTCGAGGATCTTCGAATCCCGGTAGTGCCGGGCTACGGGGTACTCGTTCATGAAGCCGTTGCCGCCGAAGATCTGAGTCGCGTCGCGGGCGTTGTCCATGGCCGCGTCGCTCGCGGTGAGCTTGGCGATCGCCGCCTCGGTCTTGAAGGGCTTCCCCGCATCGCGCAGGCGCGCCGCGTGCAACCAGGCGAGGCGGGCGTTGTGCACGCGCGCCTGCATGCGCGCGAGCATGAACTGGATGCCCTGACGCGACGCGAGCGGCGCGGCGAAGACGGTGCGGCTCCCGGCGTACTCGACCGCCGCTTCGAGGCACCCCTCGGCGGCGCCGGTGGCGAGCGCGGCGATCGCGATCCGGCCCTCGTCGAGGATGTGGAGGAAGTTCGCGAACCCGCGCCCGGGCTCTCCGAGGAGGTTGCCCGCGGGCACCCGGGCGTCCTGGAAGGTCAGCGGGTGGGTGTCGGACGCGCGCCAGCCGACCTTGTCGTAGCCCGGCTCGACGGTGAAGCCGGGGGTGCCGTTCGGCACGATGATGGTCGAGATCTCCTTGCGCCCGCCCGACTCGCCGGTGACGGCGGTGACGGTGACGAAGCGGGTGATGTCGGTGCCGGAGTTGGTGATGAACTGCTTCGCGCCGTTGATGACCCACTCGTCGCCGTCGCGGCGGGCGGTGGTGCGGGTCGCTCCGGCGTCGGAGCCGGCTTCGGGCTCGGTCAGCCCGAAGCCGGCGAGCGCGCGTCCGGCGAGGAGATCGGGGAGGAGCTCCTCCCGCTGGGCGTCGGTGCCGAAGCGGAAGACCGGCATCGCTCCGAGGCTGACACCGGCCTCGAGGGTGATGGCGATCGACTGATCCGCGCGGGCGAGGGCCTCGATGGCGAGGCATAGCGCGACATAGTCGCCCCCCTGGCCGCCGACGTCCTCGGGGAACGGCAGCCCGAACAGCCCCATCTCCCCCATCTGCCCGACGATCTCGAGCGGCAGCGTGTGCGTCCGGTCGGCGTCGTACGACACCGGGGCGACGACCTCGTCGGCGAAGTCGCGCACGAGCTGAGCCAGCTCCACCTCGGTCTCGTCCAGAGCGTAATCACGCAGCGGAATGGTCATCGTGGTCCTCCTCCACCTCCGCGACGATCTGGTCGCGGTTCACCTGGTCGCCGATCGCGACCGATACGCGGACCGTGCCGTCGTGCGGCGCGGTGACGATGTGCTCCATCTTCATGGCCTCGACGCTCACGAGCCGGTCGCCCGCGACGACGCGGCTGCCGTCGGCGGCGTGGACGGCGACCACCGTTCCCGGCATCGGTGCCCGGAGCTCCGGTGCGGCGCTTCCGGCCGCGACGCCTCGCGCGGCGAGCCGGCGTTGCATGGCCTCTCGGCGACCGATGGGCCGGAGGCGACGGGTCATCCCGTCGACGAAGGTCCAGACGGCGCCGTCGGCGGCGCGGGCGGCGGCCACGGTGACGGATGACTCGGATGCGTCGCTCTGGAGAGCGACCGGATCTCCCCCACGCACGGTCGCGACGACGTCTCCGCTCTCGAGGGCGAAGTGCACCGTCGTCGCCGCTGACCGCAGTGCGCCGCGCCAGCCGGGCCGCGCGAACCACGCCGGCCCCGCGCCCTTCGCGGGCGGCTCGGGCGGCGGAAGCTCCGCGGCCGCCGCGCCCAGTTCCCGCGGACCGGGCGGGGCGGCTTCTGCCGGCGGCATCCGATCGATGATGCCGGTGTCGAGATCGCCGGAGACCACCTCGGGGCGCGCGAGGAGTGTACGAAGGAACCCGATGTTCGTCTCGACTCCGAGGACGACGGTCCGTCTGAGCGCCTCATCGAGGGCGGCGAGCGCCGACGCCCGGTCGGGGCCTCGGGCGATCACCTTCGCGATCATCGGGTCGTAGTCGGCCGTGACGGAAGAACCGGTCTCGATCGCGGCATCCGTCCGCACTCCAGGCGCCGACTGGAACAGCAGGATGTCTCCGACGGACGGCACGAATCCGCGCTCGGGGCTCTCGGCATAGACTCGCGCTTCGACGGCATGGCCCTCGAAGCGCACCTCGTCCTGCCGGAGCGACAGCGGTTCGCCGGCGGCGATGCGCAGCTGCTCGGCGACGAGGTCGACGCCGGTGATCTCCTCGGTCACGGGGTGCTCGACCTGCAACCGGGTGTTCATCTCGATGAAGAAGAACTCCTCGGGGTGCGCCGCCGCGACGAGGAACTCGACGGTCCCCGCACCGCGGTAGTCCACACTCGCCGCGGCGGCGCAGGCGGCGCGCCCGAGACGGTCCCGGGTCGCCGCATCGATCGCGGGTGACGGTGCCTCCTCGATCACCTTCTGATGACGGCGCTGCAGGGTGCATTCGCGCTCACCCAGGTGGATGACGCCGCCGTGGGCGTCGGCGAGGATCTGCACCTCGATGTGGCGGGGGCGCTCGAGCAGCCGTTCGAGCAGCAGGGTGTCGTCGCCGAAGGCGGCGCGCGCCACCCGCCGGGCGCTCTCGAGCGCCGAGGGCAGGTCGGCGGCATCCCGCACGACCTGCATCCCCTTCCCTCCGCCGCCGGCGGAGGGCTTCACCAGCAGCGGATAGCCCGTATGCTCCGCCACCCGGGCGATCTCGGCGTCGTCCATGCCCGCGGCGGAGAAGCCGGGGACCGTGGGCACCCCGTGCCGGGCGACGTGTTCCTTCGCGCGGATCTTGTCGCCCATGACCTCCAAGGCGCGCTCGCCCGGGCCGATGAAGACGATGCCCGCGGCGGCGGCGGCCCGCGCGAGCTCCACGTTCTCCGACAGGAACCCGTAGCCGGGATGAATGGCCTCCGCGCCACTGCGACGCGCCGCCTCGACGACGGCGGCGACGTCGAGGTAGGAGGCGGATGCGGCAGCGGGTCCGATCCGTATCGCGTCGTCGGCTTCTCTCACGTGGGGGGCGCCGGCGTCGGCGTCGCTGTACACCGCGATCGAGCGGATCCCGAGGCGCCGAAGGGTACGGATGACCCGCCGCGCGATCTCGCCGCGATTGGCGACGAGCACGGCGCGGAACGGGCCGCGGGAGTCGGTGGAGTCCATCACGTCACATCCGGAAGACGCCGAAGCGGGGGGCGGGCAGGGGCGTGCGGGAGACGACGTCGAGGGCGAGACCGAGGATGTCGCGGGTGTCCGCGGGGTCGATGACGCCGTCATCCCACAACCGGGCCGTGGCGTAATACGGGTTTCCCTGCTCGTCATAGCGCGCGCGGATGGGCTCTTCGAAGGCGGTCTGCTCGGCCGCCGGCCACTCCTCCCCCTGCGCCTCGAGTTGATCGCGCTTGACGGTGGCGAGGACGGCTGCCGCCTGCGGGCCCCCCATGACCGAGATGCGGCTCGCCGGCCAGCTCCACAGGAACCGCGGCGAGTAGGCGCGGCCGCACATGGAGTAATTCCCTGCGCCGAACGACCCCCCGATGATCACGGTGAGCTTCGGTACCCGCGTGGTCGCGACCGCGGTGACCATCTTCGCGCCGTCCTTGGCGATTCCGCCTGCCTCGGCGTCGCGGCCGACCATGAAGCCGGTGATGTTCTGCAGGAACAGCAGCGGAATCCCCCGCTGATCGCACAGCTCGATGAAGTGCGCACCCTTCTGCGCCGACTCGCTGAAAAGGACGCCGTTGTTCGCGATGATGCCGACGGGGTGGCCGTGGATGCGCGCGAAGCCCGTGACGAGGGTGTCGCCGTATTCGCGCTTGAACTCGTGCAGGTCGCTGCCGTCGACCAGTCGCGCGATCACCTCGCGGACGTCGTAGGGCTGATTGACATCGACCGGCACCACACCGTAGAGCTGAGCGGGATCGACGACGGGAGCAGTCGACGACGCGACGTCCCACACCGGGTCCGGCTCGGCCGGAAGCGTCGCGACGATGTCGCGGACGATCTCGAGGGCGTGTTCGTCGTCCTCGGCGAGGTGATCGACCACTCCCGAGCGGCGCGCGTGCAGCTCACCGCCGCCGAGCTCTTCGGGGGTGACGGTCTCGCCGATCGCCGCCTTCACCAGCGGCGGCCCGCCGAGGAAGATCGTGCCCTGGCCGCGCACGATCACGGTCTCATCGCTCATGGCCGGGACGTACGCGCCGCCGGCGGTGCATGAGCCGAGGACGGCTGCGATCTGCGGGATCCCCGCGGCGGAGAGCCGGGCCTGGTTGAAGAAGATGCGCCCGAAATGGTCGCGGTCGGGGAAGACCTCGTCCTGCATGGGCAGGAACGCCCCGCCTGAGTCGACGAGATAGACGCAGGGCAGCCGATTCTCCAGCGCGATCTCCTGTGCCCGGAGGTGCTTCTTCACGGTCAGGGGGAAGTACGTGCCGCCCTTGACGGTGGCGTCGTTGCAGACGACCATCACGTGACGGCCGTGCACGAGTCCGATTCCGGCGACGACGCCGGCCGCCGGCGCGTCGCCGCCGTACAGGCCTTCCGCGGCCAGCGGCGCCACCTCGAGGAAAGGGCTGCCGGGATCGAGCAGGCGATCCACACGGTCGCGCGGGAGGAGCTTCCCTCGCGCGATGTGCCGCTCCCGCGAGGCGGCAGGGCCGCCGACGAACGCTGCCGCCAGCCGGTCGCGGAGATCCTCCGCCAGGCGTCGCTGGGCCTCCTCGGTGCGCCGGAAGGCGTCGTCGACGCGGACCGAGGTGCTGAGGAGGGTCATGTCATCTCCATCGACGTCACGATCCGATCACGCCCGTTGTCCACGCGCATCCGGAATGGTTAGTGTGCGTTAACCGGAGACTTACGTTAGCGGAGATTAACTGAGATGGCAAGCATCACCGGCCGCGACCAGGCCAAGGCGGACCGCCACTCCGCCCTTCTCGCCGAAGCGGCTCGGCTGTTCGCCGACCGCGGCTTCACCGGCGTGAGCCTCGAAGACCTGGGCGCGGCCGTGGGGGTGAGCGGTCCGGCGATCTACCGTCATTTCGCGAACAAGCAGGCACTCCTCGGCGCGATCCTGGTGGGCGTGAGCGAACGGCTGCGCGACGGCGGCCGGGCCGTCGTCGCCGAGACCCCCGACCCCGCCGAGCGACTCGCGCGTCTCATCGCCTTCCACGTCGACTTCGCCCTCACCGACGCCGACGTCATCCGCGTCCAGGACCGAGACCTCGCCAGCCTCGCCGAAGAGGACCGTCGCACCGTCCGCCGGCTCCAGCGCGAATACGTCGAATTGTGGATCACCGTCCTCGCGTCCGTCCATCCCGAACAGGACGCCCGCGACCTCCGCGTGCGCGCGCACGCGTGCTTCGGACTGATCAACTCCACCCCGCATGGCATCCGTGCGGTGCGAGACGCCCCCGACGCGGGGCGCGTCCGCGACATCCTCACCGCCATGGCCTCGGCCGCGCTGGCCGCGTAGCGCGCTATCCTCTCCTCACCATGCACGACGAGTCCGCTGAAGAAGAGGCCCTGAGCTCCCGCCGCGACTTCCTCAAGGTCGGCGGTCTCGCCGCCGCGGGCTTCGCCGTGGGCGGCGCGGTGGGGGCCGCGGGCGGGGCATCGATCGGGCACGCCGCCGGGGTGCGCGAGGGAGCGCAGGATCTTCCCGCCCTGACGCCACGCTCCGAGCCGGGCTTCGATCACATCGTGGTTCTCATGGGCGAGAACCGGTCGTTCGACAACATCCTGGGCTGGCTGTACACCCCGGACGATCTGCCGGAGGGGGCGCAGTTCGATGGCCTTGCCTTCGGCGAGTACGCCAACACGGCTCCCGGCGGTCAGCGCGTCGCCGCCCACGTGTACTCCGGCCCCACCGATGTCGTCATGGGGCTTCCGAACCCCGATCCGGGCGAGGAGTACCCGCACGTCAACACGCAGCTGTTCGGCACGGTCGATCCGGCGGACAACGCCACCGCGCAGGTGGCGCAGATGCGCGCCCCCTTCAACGCCCCGCCGCCGGGAGCGACGGCTCGCATGGACGGCTTCCTCGTCGACTACTGGCACAACTTCACCCGACTCCGCCGCGGCACCGAACCCACCCTCGAAGAGGCTTCGCAGATCATGGGCGGCTTCTCCCCCGAACAGCTCCCCGTGCTGTCCACCCTTGCCCGCGAGTTCGCCGTCTTCGACGCCTGGTTCGCCGGCGTGCCGTCGCAGACGTACTGCAACCGCTCGTTCTTCCACGCCTCCACCTCGCACGGGTTCGTCACCAACAAGCACGGCGGCGGGTATGAGAAGTGGCTGAACGCGCCGGAGACCCCCACGATCTTCAATCGCCTCGAGGAGGCGGGGCTGTCGTGGAAGATCTATTTCGACGAGATGCAGCTCGTCTCCCTCACCGGCGTGCTCCACGCGCCGGTGCTGGAGGAGTTCTGGCGCACCGAGCACTTCGCCTACATGTCGGACTTCTACGACGACGCCAAGAACGGCGCCCTCCCGGCCTACGCCTTCATCGAGCCGCGCCTGGTCTACAACCACAACGACTTCCACCCTCCCTTCGGGGTGTACCGCTCCAGCGAGGTGGACGGAAAGATGGTGGTCGATTCCGCCGTCTCCGACGTCCGCGCCGGCGAGAAGCTCGTGGCGGCCGTCTACGACGCCGTCCGCCAGAGCGCCAGCCCGCAGGGTTCGAACGCGCTGAACACGCTTCTCCTCATCACCTTCGACGAGCACGGCGGCACCTACGACCACGTCACCCCGCCGCGGGCCGTACCACCCGTCGAGAACGCCGAGCCCGGTGAGATGGGCTTCCGCTTCGATCGGCTGGGCGGGCGCGTGCCGGCGATCGCCGTCTCGGCGTACACGCGCGCGGGCACCATCATCCACGACGAGATGCACCACGGCTCGGTGATCGCGACGCTCGCCCGTCGCCATGGATTGCGTCCCCTCACGCGACGCGACGAGGGCGCGAACACGCTCTTCCCGGTTCTCAACCTGACGCGGCCCCGGCACCCTGCCACCTGGCCGACGGTGCACCCGATATACCACCCGCCGAACCCGCAGGCCGAAGAACCGATCGACGTGACCTCGTCGCCGCACAAGGACAAGCCGCTGAGCCCCCCCGGGCGCGGCCTCCTCGGTCTGCTGCAGGCACGCTACGGCGGAGGCTCCGGCAAGGAACCCGAGACCTACGCCGAGGCCTACAACTTCCTGCGGGAGCGCGGGGACGGTCTGTTCACCGCCCGGTAGCCCGGCACGCGCAAGCGCTGCGTCGGCCGCCCTTCGGCCGCAGAAGGGGACGGATGTCGCGAGGACCGGGCCGGATACCTGCGGCACCTGCGCGGTTCTGCGACCGTGGAGAGACGGAGCGCAGGCCGGTGAGGCCGAGGGCCACCCGGCTCGCGCCCCGTCCCCTCACCCCAGCAGCATGGCCCGACCCGGTTCGCGCAGCACTGCCGCGACGTCGGCGAGGAAGCGCGACCCCTGCTCGCCGTCGACGAGGCGGTGATCGAACGACAGCGCCAGCGTCACGACATCCCGGAGGGCGATCTCCCCGCCGTGCTCCCACGGCTGGCGGCGTACCGCGCCCAGCGCGAGGATGCCGGCCTCACCGGGATTGAGGATCGGCGTCCCGGCGTCCACACCGAAGACGCCCACATTCGTGATCGAGAAGGTTCCCCCCTGCATGGCGGCGGGCGAGGTCTTGCCGGCACGCGCCGTCTGCGCGAGGTCGCGGATCGCGTCGGCGAGTGCAGGCAGGCTCATCCGGTCGGCATGGCGGATGTTCGGCACGACCAGGCCCCGCTCGGTCGCCGCCGCGATGCCGAGGTGGACGTCGTGGTACTGCACGATCTCCCCGGCCTCGCCGTCCCAGCGGGAGTTGAGGGTCGGATGCTGCTTCAGCGCGAGGCAGACCGCCTTCGCGGCGACCGCGAGCACACCGATGCGGTGCTCGGCGAGAGCCCGGTCAGCACGCAGCGACGCGACCAGCTCGCTGGTCGCGGTGACGTCGACGGTGAGGAAGACGGTCACGTGCGGGGCGGTGAAGGCGCTTCGCACCATCGCGTCCGCGGTGTGCTTGCGGACACCCCGGATCGGGATGCGGGTCTCGGCGCCCTCCGACGCCGGCGCGGTGGCCGCGGCGGGCGACACCTCGGGCGCAGCGGTCATCCGGGCGGCGAAGTCGTGCACGTCGTCGCGGGTGATGAGACCGTCGGCGCCGGTGCCCGGGACCAGGGCCAGATCGATGCCGAGGTCCTTGGCGAGCTTTCGCACCGGTGGTGTCGAGCGCGGCCGTTCCTGCAGAGGTTCGAGCGGAGCGAGGAGTCGGATGTCGTCGTGCGGCGCCGCCTCGAGCACCGCCGTATCGGCGGAGACGTGGGGGCGGGGCGCTCCGCTCCGAGTGCGACGTCGCGGCCGGTCACCCCCGCGGGGAGCCGCACCGTATCCAACGAGGTTCGGGCCTCCGGCGTCGTCTCCGCCGGCATCCGCGTCGGACGCACCGGCTTCGACGTCGCCGCGTGCCGGCGGCGAGGCGGGTGCCGCGGAGTCCTCGCCGGCGACGTCGAAGGAGATCAGCGGCGAGCCGACCTCCACGACGTCGCCCGCGGCGGCGTGCAGCACGCGCACCACGCCGGCGTGCGGCGACGGGAGCTCTACGACCGCCTTGGCGGTCTCGACCTCGGCGATGGTCTGATTCAGCGCCACCTCGTCGCCCTCGGCGACGAGCCACTGGACGAGCTCGGCCTCGGGAAGCCCCTCACCGAGGTCGGGGAGCCGGAATTCCACCGTCACAGCTCCACTCCGCTCATGCTGTGCGGCCGATCGAGCACCCGGTCGACCGCATCGAGGATCCGGTCGAGGTCGGGCACGTGGTGCTTCTCCAGCTTCGCCGGCGGGTAGGGGATGTCGTGCCCGGTGACGCGCACCGGCGGCGACTCGAGGTAGTGGAAGCAGCGCTCGGTGATGCTCGCGATCAATTCAGCCCCGACGCCGGCCTCACGCGCGGCCTCGTGGGTGACCACGACGCGGCCGGTCTTGCGCACCGACGCCGCGACCGTGCGATAGTCCACCGGTGAGATCGAGCGGAGATCGATCACCTCGAGCGAGACACCGTCGTCCTCAGCTGCCGTCGCCGCGTCGAGTGCGGTCAGCACCTGCGCGCCGTAGGTGAGGACGGTGACATCCGTTCCCTCGCGCGCCACGCGCGCGAGCCCCATCGGCGGCGCGTCGGCGGGGTCGACGTCGAGGTCGACCTCGCCCTTGGTGTGATACAGCCGTTTGGGCTCGAAGTACACGACCGGGTCGTCCGATGCGATCGCCTGCCGGAGCATCACGTAGGCGTCCTGCGGGTTCGACACCGCCACGACGCGAAGGCCGGCCGTGTGGACGAAGTACGCCTCGGGCGACTCCGAGTGGTGCTCGGCGGCACCGACGCCGCCCGCCCACGGGATGCGGATCGTCAGCGGCATCCGCACGTTCCCGCCGGTGCGGTAGTGCAGCTTCGCAACCTGGCAGACGATCTGGTCGAAGGCGGGGTAGACGAACCCGTCGAACTGGATCTCGACCACCGGGCGGAAGCCGCGGAGGGCCAGTCCCACTGCCGTGCCGACGATCCCCGACTCCGCGAGGGGCGTGTCGACGACACGCTGCGCACCGAACTCCGACTGCAGTCCGTCGGTGATGCGGAACACGCCGCCGAGCTTGCCGATGTCCTCGCCCATGACGAGAACCCGGGAGTCATCCGCCATCGCCCGGCGGAGCCCTTCGTTGATGGCCTTCCCCATCGTCAGCGTCGTCATCGCGCCGCCTCCTCGGGGCCGAAGCCGTCGAGATACGCGCCGTACCACGCGCGCTCCTCCTCGACACCGGTGTGGGGTTCGGCGTAGACGTGGTCGAAGATCGACAGCGCCGGTCGGGTCACCGCTCCCATCGCCGCCTGGCGCACTTCGGCGGCCAGCGCGTCGGCATCGGCGCGCACGCTCGCGACGAAGGCATCGTCGAAGGCACCCTCGGCGCGCAGCAGCGCCTCGACGCGATCGATGGGGTCGCGGCGCCGCCACTGCTCGACTTCGTCTCTGTCGCGGTAGCGGGTGGGGTCGTCGGAGGTGGTGTGGGGACCCATGCGGTAGGTGACCGCCTCGACGAATGCCGGGCCCTCACCGCGACGGGCGTGGTCGGTCGCCCATCGCATCGCCGCCAGGCATGCCAGAACGTCGTTGCCGTCCACGCGCATGCTCGGGATGCCGAAGCCGGGCGCCCGGCCCGCGATCGGGAACTTCGCCTGCACGGTCACGGGCTCCGAGATCGCCCACTGATTGTTGGTGCAGACGAACACCACCGGCGCCCGGAACGACGACGCGAAGACCATCGCCTCGTTGACGTCTCCCTGACTCGTCGCGCCATCGCCGAAGTACGCCGCAGCCACCTGGTCGGTGCCGTCGCGCTGGATCCCCATCGCATAGCCCACGGCGTGCAGCGACTGCGCGCCGATGATGATCTGCTGGGTGGCGGTGTTCAACTCGTAGGGGTCGTACGTGGAGTGCCCCTCGCCGCGCCAGGCGAGGACGTAGTCCGAGGGCGCGCCCCCGCGGGCGTACACCACCCCCGTCTCGCGGTAGCTCGGGAAGGCGAAGTCGTCGGCGCGGAGCGCCCGTGCGGTGCCGATCTGCGTCGCTTCCTGACCCTGGCACGGGGGCCACAGGCCCACCTGCCCCTGCCGCTGAAGGGCGACACCTTCGGTGTCGATGCGGCGCAGGAGGACCATGTCGCGGTACAGCCGCTGGACGAAAGCGGTGTCGACGTCGTCGATCCAGCGTTCGAGGTCGGGGTCGGCGACACGCTCGCCGTCCGGAGTCAGGAGCCGCGCCACGTCGTCCACATCGGTGGCGAGGTCGGCCAGGGGGTTCAGGGTGTGCACCATCGTCATCCCTCCTCGAGGCGGAGCTCTCGTGAAGCGCCGCGAGTGAGTCGCCGGCGGCGTCGCCGACAAGGCCGAGGCTACCCGTTCTCGCACCTAGCTCAAGCATCTTCCTGTCGGGTGAGCAGGTTGCGAAGCGAGCGCGGTGGCCCACTGGTAAAGTTTGGCACTATGACCACTCTCGACCACGTCGATCTCGAGCTCCTCGCGGCCCTCTCCGACGACCCGCGCGCCACGGTCGTCGCCCTTGCGGAGCGTCTGGGCCTGTCGCGGAACACCGTCCAGGCGCGGATGACCCGGCTGGAGAAATCGGGAGTGTTCCTCTCCTACGAACGGGCCATCTCCCCCGAGGCGCTGGGCTTCCCGATCGAGGCGTTCCTCAGTGTGACCGTGCGTCAAGCCGAGCTCCCCCGCATCACGGCGGAACTGCAGCGGGTGCCCGAGATCGTGCAGGTGCACGGCCTGAGCGGACAGGTCGATCTGCTGGTGCGGGTCGCGTGCCGCGACACGCAGCACCTCTTCGACACCGATGCCCGCATCCTCGCCATCGAAGGCGTGGAGCGCACCGAGACCTCGCTCGTGATGGGCGAGGTGATCGGCTACCGGGTGCGCCCGCTCATGGAGCTGGCACGACGGGTACCGTAGCGGCCTGACCCCGGGGGTTGCCGGTCGAGGCGGCATCGGCGCGCACGAGGATCACACCGACGAGGATCAGTGCACCGCCGACGAACTGGATCGGCGCCGGCACCTCGGCGAGGAGGACCCAGGCGAAGCCCAGGGCGAACAGCACCTCAGACAGACCCACGAACGACGCCACCCGCGACCCGATGCGCGGCACCGCCATGACACCCAGCGCGTAGCCGAGGGTGGTGGCCACCGCCGCCACCCACAGCATGGGAACCCACCACGGCACCGCTGCCCCGGCGAGGACGACCGTCACCGGCGGCGCCTCGAACGGCATGATCCCGACCAGGCACAGGACTCCCATGACGGCGGCGCCGGTGACGAGGCCGCTCGCGGCGAGAGCGAGCGGCGGCAGGTCGTCGCCGGTGCGCTCCGAGATGACGAAGTAGGCGCAGACGCACACCGCTGCCGCCAGGGCGAGGAGGGTGCCGAGGAGGTCGAAAGACGCACCGGAGATGTCCACGACGAGCACGAGACCGACGATCGCGACCGCTGAGCCCCAGAGCACGAGAGAAGACGGCCGGCGGCGGGTGCGGATCCACACCGCGACGACGAGGAGCACGGGAGCGAGGTACTGGATCAGCAGCGCCACGGCCACCGGCATCCGCTGCATCGCCGAGAAGAAGAACAGCTGGCAGCCGAGGACCGGCATGAGTCCGAACGCGACGATCAGCCGCCAGTGGCGGCGGAGGAACCCGGGCTGGCGTCGGAGGGCGATGATGAGCGCCGGCGACAGCACCAGTCCGGCGACGGCCATCCGGACGAACAGGGCCGCGCCGAGAGACCACCCGGCCTCCAGGAGGGGCTTGACGAACGGACCGCTGGAGGAGAACGCCAGGGCCGAGGCGACGCCGAGGACGAGACCCGTGGTGCGGGTCCGGGCGGGGGTCGGCGGCGTCGCGCCCAGAACGAGCGGAACGGGCGCGGTGGCGGTCATGGCGGCATCCGATTGTCAGGAGTCAAGCGTGCGTACACTGGTGACTGTAGCGGTCCCGACTGTCAGGAGTCAACGTGGTATTCATCCATGACACGGAGCAGAGTCTCCGGGCGGCGGCCTACCTCGTGAACACCCTCCCCGGTGCAGACGACCCCGACACCCTGGCCACCGCCGCGGACTTCGAGGAGTACCTCCGGGTGAACCCCTACACCGGGGCCATCCGCCGCGACGAGGCCGAACTCGGCGCCCTCCGCGCAATCCGCCGCCGCCTCCGCCGGCTCTGGGAGGTCGACCGCGATGAGGCCGTCCCGCTCGTCAACGAGATGCTCCGCGACGGTCGCGCACTCCCCCGGCTCGTGATCCACGACGACTTCGACTGGCACATCCACGCCACCGACGACGACGCGCCGCTGGCCACCCGCGTTCTCGTCGAAGCGGCGATGGCGTTCGTCGACGTCATCCGGGCCGGGGAGTACGACCGCGTGCGCATCTGCGCCGCCGACGACTGCAACGGCGTGTACGTGGACTTCTCGAAGAACGGCTCGAAGCGCTACTGCGACACCGGCAACTGCGGCAATCGCATGAACGTCAACGCGTATCGGCGGCGGAAGGCGCGAGGAAGCGTGTGATGGCCGCGGCCGCCGCCGCAGGCGTCTCGTAGTGGATGAGGTGCCCGACGGCGGGGATCTCCACGAGTTCGGCCTGCGGGAAGAGAGCCTGCAGTCGCCGCTGGGCGGCGATCGGCGTGATGTCATCGCGCTCTGCCGCGATGAGGAGTGCGGGCTGCGTGATGGCGGGCGCGAAGGCGCGGACGTCGTTGCCGACGGATGTCTCGAAGGCCTCCCGCAGCACGTCGCGGTCGGCGAACCTCGAGAAGTAGCGGTCGTGCTGGTCGTGGATGTAGCGGCGCAGCCGGCGGTCGCGGGTCTTCGCCATCGCGATGCTCATCGAGCGGACAATGCCGCGCTGACGCAGCAGCCACTCGCCCGCGCGGCGGGGAAGACGCGCACCCAGGCGGTAGTACAGCACCGCCGCTCGGGTCAGGACGCCGCGCGGTCCCTCCAGTGCCGGTGACCCGATCGGGTTCACCAGCACCAGGCGCGGGGTGGGCAGACCCCCGGCGACCGCAGCCGCCGCGACGATGGAGCCGAAGGAATGCCCGAGCACCACCGCACCGGGCGTCACCTTCCCGTGGAACCGGATCAGCCACGAGCGGTAGGCGTCGATGTCATGCCGACGGCCGGGAAGAGGCGTCGAATCGCCGAAACCGGGGAGATCGGGAACCACCACGCGCACGTCGTGGAGCAGGGCGACGATCGACTCGAGGCCGTGATGGTCGCCGCGGAAGCCGTGGACCGCGAGGAGCGTAAGCGACGCTTCGGGGGGGCCGTAGGACCAGTACGCTGTCGTGCCGCCGAGGATCTCCACGCGCTCCCCCGAGAGCGGGTCAGCCCGCGGGGCGGGGACGGCGGGGTGTGGAATCGACACGCTCGATCCTACCGGGAGCCGATGTCGGGACCCGGCCCTACCGTCCGAGACATGAGCATCCCCCCGCCGACCCTCGCCCTGTTCGACGCACCGGAATGGATGCGCGTGGTGGGGGTGTTCGACCTCGAGACCACGGGCGTGGACGTCCGCTCCGACCGCGTGGTGACCGCGCACGTGGGACTCCTCGACGCCGCAGGCGCGGTCATCGCCGCCCGCGACTGGCTGGCCGATCCGGGGGTCGCGATCCCGGCGGGAGCCACCGCCATCCACGGCATCACCGCCGAGCACGCACGCGCGATGGGACGCCCCGCGGGCGACGTCGTCGGCGAGGTGATCGGGTGTCTCCGCGGCCTCCTGGACGCCGGCATCCCGGTGGTCGCCTACAACGCCGCCTATGACTTCTCGCTCCTCCGGCATGAGGCGGTGCGCCACGGTGTGGACCCGCTCCTCGCCCCGACGCCGGTGTTCGACCCGCTCGTCGTCGACCGCCACTACGACCGGTGGCGACGAGGAAGACGCACCCTGGACGTGGTCGCCGCCCACTACGCCGTCCGTCTCGACGACGCCCATGAGGCCGCCGCCGATGCGATCGCGGCAGGCCGGGTCGCTCAGGCGCTCGGAAAACGGTTCTCGCAGGCGCTACCGGACTCGGCGGGCGAGGCCCATGCGCGGCAGATCGGATGGGCGCGGTCGCAGGCAGCCAGCCTCACCGAATACTTCATCCGGATCGGTCGCCTCGATCCTGACGACCAGGTGGACGGGCGGTGGCCCGTGCGGTGACATCACTCCGGGGATGCCGAACGCCCCCGGCGATGCCGGGGGCGTTCGAAGAAGCGACTCAGCGGCCGCCGAAGTTCTTGAAGCGCTGGTTGAACTTCTCCACGCGACCGGCGGAGTCCAAAATGCGCTGTTTGCCCGTGTAGAACGGGTGCGACGCGGAGGAGATCTCCACATCGATGACGGGGTACTCAACGCCGTCGAGCTCGATCGTCTTGTCGCTGGTGACGGTCGAGCGGGTGAGGAAGGTCTCGCCCGAGCCGAGGTCGCGGAAGACGACCGGGCGGTAGTCGGGGTGGATGTCAGTCTTCATGGTGATCCTTGCGGGAGCGTCGGAAAGTCTTCGGGTGCAAGCGCACCAACAGAGGAGTCTACCAGGAGGGCGGGGCCGACATCGACCGGGTCCGGCCGGCGGGGGTCATCCGGCGGCGCGGGCGGCGAACCGCCCACCCTCCTCGCGGAGCGTGATGGGGGTTCCGAAGGTCTCGGTCAGCGTCTCGGCCGTGAGAGCGTCGGCGATCGGCCCGGCAGCCACCACCCTGCCCTCGCGGAGCAGCAGCACGTGGGTGAAGCCGACCGGGATCTCCTCCACGTGGTGGGTCACCATCACCATGGCCGGCGTCGTCGGTGCCTGCGCGTAGCCGCCGAGAAGGCTCAGCAGCTCCTCCCGCGCCCCGAGGTCGAGACTCGCGGTCGGCTCGTCGAGGAGAAGCAGTTCGGGGTCGGTCATGATCGCCCGCGCGATCTGGACGCGCTTCTGCTCTCCGTCGGAGAGCGTGCCGAAGGTGCGGTCGGCGAGGTCGTCGAGCTTCCACTCCGCGAGGACCCGCAGCGCCCGACGCTCGTCGATGTCCTCGTAGTCCTCCCGCCACCGCCCGAGCACCGAGAACGCGGCCGTCAGCACCACGTTGAGAACGGTCTCCTCCGGCGGGAGCCGCCGCGCCATCGCGCTGGAGGCGAACCCGATGCGGGGGCGCAGCTCGAAGACATCCGTCCGTCCCAGCCGTTCCCCGAGGATCGTCACCGATCCCGACGTCGGGTGCATCAGCGTGTCGGCAAGCTGCAGGATCGTGGTCTTGCCCGCGCCGTTCGGACCGAGCACGACCCACCGCTGATCGTCGGAGACGGTCCAGTCCAGGTGGTCGACGATGTCACGGGCGTTTCTGCGGACGACGACGTCGGAGAACTCCAGCACCTGCGGCATGCCGTCCACCCTATCGGCCGGACCCCGGCCGCTCAGGGTCGGCGCGCGACCTCCTCGTAAAGCCCCGCGGTCTGCGCGGCGATGCGCTGCCAACTGAATTCGGTCGCCGCCCGGGCGCGGCCCGCCTCACCGTACGCGCGGGCGCGCGCGGGGTCGGACACCACCTCGGTGAGGGTCGCGGCGAGGTCGGCGACGAAACGGTCGGGGTCCAACGGCGTACCGGTGCCGTCGTCGCTCTGCGCGATGGGCACGAGGCGTCCGGTCACCCCGTCGTCGACGACCTCGGGGATGCCGCCGGTCGCGGTGCCGACGACTGCCGCGCCGCACGCCATCGCCTCGAGGTTGACGATCCCGAGCGGCTCGTACACCGACGGGCACACGAAGGTCGTCGCCGCCGCGAGGATGGTGCAGAGCTCATGGCGCGAGAGCAGCCGATCGAGCCAGACCACACCCTGCCGGGTCTCCTGGAGCCCCCGCACGAGACCCTCCACCTCGGCCATGATCTGCGGCGTATCGGGAGCGCCTGCGCAGAGCACGAGCTGCACTTCGGGCGGAAGCTCCGCGGCGGCGCGGAGCAGATAGGGAAGACCCTTCTGGCGGGTGATGCGGCCGACGAAGACGACGGAGGGGCGCCCGGGGTCGACGCCGAGCTCCGCGAGGACCGCATCGTCGGCGACGGGGTGCCATGCCTCGGTGTCGATGCCGTTGTAGATGACGCGCACCTTCTCCGGGTCGACGGCGGGATAGCTCCGCAGGATGTCGGCGCGCATCCCTTCGCTCACCGCGACGATCGCCGCGGCGTGCTCGTACGCGACACGTTCCACCCAGCTGGAGACGGCGTACCCCCCGCCGAGCTGCTCCGCCTTCCAGGGCCGCAGGGGCTCCAGGCTGTGGGCGGTGAGCACGTGCGGGATCCCGTGCAGCAGCGACGCCAGGTGCCCGGCGAAGTTGGCGTACCAGGTGTGGCTGTGCACCACGTCGGCGCCGGCGACGTCTCCGACGATCTCGAGGTCGGTTCCGAGGGTCTGCACAGCGGCATTCGCAGCCGCGAGCTCGGTGGGCACGCGGTAGGAGGTGGTGTCGGGCTCGTCGCGCGCCGCCCCGAATGCCCGCACCTGCACCTCGAGCGGCCCCCCCGCGCCACCCGAGCGGAGAGCCCGCACGAGCTCGGTGACGTGGACGCCGGCTCCGCCATAGATCTCCGGCGGATATTCCTTGGTGACCATGTCCACGCGCATGGACGAAACCTAGTACACGGATCCATTCGTCCACACCTGCTGGTTCCGCTCGCGAAAGCGGGCATAGTGTGGTCGCATGCCTGCAGCGCCGAAGGTCTTCGGAATCATCCTCGCCGGCGGCGAGGGCAAGCGCCTGATGCCGCTCACCGCCGATCGCGCCAAACCGGCCGTGCCGTTCGGCGGGCAGTACCGGCTCATCGACTTCGCGATCTCGAACCTCATCAACTCCGGGCTCCGGCAGATCGTCGTGCTGACGCAGTACAAGTCCCACAGCCTCGACCGCCACGTGTCGCAGACCTGGCGCATGTCGGCGCTGCTGGACTCCTACGTCGCCTCGGTCCCTGCGCAGCAGCGGCTCGGCAAGCGCTGGTTCTCGGGGTCGGCCGACGCCATCCTGCAGAGCCTCAACCTCATCAACGACGAGCAGCCCGACATCGTCATCGTGATCGGTGCCGACCATGTGTACCGGATGGACTTCCGGCAGATGCTGGCCGCCCACATCGACTCCGGTGCCCGGGCGACCGTCGCCGGCATCCGTCAGCCCATCGCGCTGGCCAACCAGTTCGGCGTCATCGATGTCGACGCCGACGACCCGGCGCGCATCCGGGACTTCCTCGAGAAGCCGCAGAACCCGGAGGGCCTGTCCGATGCGCCGGATCAGGTGCTGGCGTCGATGGGCAACTACATCTTCGACGCCGACGCACTCATCGAGGCCGTGGAAGCCGACGGCGAGGTTCCGACCTCCAATCACGACATGGGCGGCGACATCGTGCCCTACTTCGTCGACCGCGGCGAGGCGGGCGTCTACGACATGGTGCGCAACGACGTCCCCGGGTCCACCGACCGCGACCGGTCGTATTGGCGGGACGTCGGAACGATCGACTCGTTCTTCGAAGCCCATCAGGACCTCATCTCGACACTGCCGGTGTTCAACCTCTACAACATGCAGTGGCCGATCCACTCCCAGGCGGTCAACTCCCCGCCGGCGAAGTTCGTCCGCGACTCCGTCGGACGCATCGGCAACGCCATCGACTCCATCGTGTCGCTCGGATCGGTGCTCTCGGGAACCCACCTCGAGCGGAGCGTCGTGGGCCCATGGACGCTCGCGGCCGGCGGCTCGACGATCACCGATGCGGTGCTGTTCGACCATGTGCAGGTGGGTGCCGGCGCACGGGTGCATCGAGCGATCCTCGACAAGAACGTGGTGCTCGCCGACGGCGCCACCGTGGGCGTCGATCGCGAGCGCGACATCGCCCGCGGCTTCACGGTGACCGACAGCGGCATCACCGTGGTCGGCAAGGGCGTCTTCGTCGACGGCTGACCCTCGCCGGTACGGTGGAGGTCGTGCCCGACCTCGCGCGATTCCTCGTCGTCCTGGACGCCGACTCCACCCTCATCCGCAACGAGGTCATCGAGCTCCTCGCCGATGAAGCCGGGCGCGGTCCCGAGGTCGCCGCCGCCACCGAGGCCGCGATGCGCGGGGAGGTCGACTTCGCGGCGAGCCTGCGCTCACGGGTGGCCGAGCTGCGGGATGTCCCGACCGCGGCGCTCTCGCGAGTGCGCGCGCGGGTGGAGCCCACACCCGGGGCGGCGGAGCTGGTCCGCGCGGTCCATGACCGCGGCGGCGTCGTCGGGGTGGTGTCCGGGGGCTTCCACGAGATCCTCGACGAGGTCGCACCCGCCCTCGGCGTCGATCTGTGGCGCGCCAACCGCCTCGAGGTGCACGCGGATGCGCTCACCGGCCGGGTCGCGGGCGACATCGTCGACGCGCAGGGCAAAGCCGAGACCCTCGCTCGGTGGGCTGAGGAGCACGGCATCCCCCTCTCGCGCTCCATCGCGATCGGCGACGGGGCGAACGACCTGGCGATGATGGCGACCGCCGGCCTGGGCCTCGCCTTCAATGCCAAGCCCGTCGTCCGGCGCCGTGCCGACCTCGTGATCGGTCGGGTGGATCTGCGCGACGTCATTCCCCTCCTCCCCTGACCGATGTCCCCGGCGCGCGCTACGGTCGCGTCATGGACATCCTTCTCGTTCCCGGTCTCTGGCTCGACGCGTCCTCGTGGGACGCCGTGGTCCCCGCGCTCCGCGCGGCGGGCCATGAACCGGTCCCTCTCACCATGCCGGGCGTCGGCACCGGCGACGGTGGAGTGGCCGACCTCGGGATCGCCGACTGGGTGGCCGCGGTGGTCGAGGAGATCGATCGGCGCGAGGCCCCCGTGGTCCTGGTGGGTCACAGCGGCGGCGGCAACGTCGTCTACGGAGCCGCCGATGCCCGGCCCGACCGGGTTGCGCACGTGGTGTTCCTCGACACCTTTCCCCCCGCCGACGGCGGAATCATCTCCGAGTTCCCGGTGGCGGGCGGGGTGGTGCCGTTCCCCGGATGGGACTTCTTCGATGACGACGACGTCGCCGACCTGACCCCCGCGCTCCGCGAGCAGGCGACCGCCCTCACGGCGTCGGTCCCCGCGAGGATCCCCACCGACCCGATCACGCTCGTCGACGACGCACGGCTGGAGATCCCGGCGACGATGGTGACGAACACGGTCTCCCCCGAGCAGATCGCGGCGCTGCGGGCCGACCCGCCGGCGTGGGCAGCGGCGCTCGCCGCCCACCGCGACCTCCGGGTCGTGTCGCTTCGCGGGGAAGACGACCCCGGTGGGCACTGGCCGCAGTTCAGCAAGCCCGATGCGGTCGCCGAGGCGATCGTGGGCGCAGTGGGTCCGGGGGTCTGATCCCTTCGCCGCCCGGCGCGACCGCTCGGGGCCGTATCAGTGACCCATGCCGAGGCCGCCGTCGACGGGGATGACCGCGCCGGAGATGTACGCGGCGTCGTCGGAGGCGAGCCAGGCCACGACACCGGCGACCTCGGCAGGGTCGCCGAAGCGACCGGCGGGGATGTTCTTCTTGTACTCGACCTGGGTGTCGGCCGGGAGCTCGGCCGTCATGTCGGTTTCGATGAACCCCGGCGCGACGACGTTCGCGGTGATGCCGCGAGCGCCCAGCTCGCGGGTGAGGGACCGGGCGAAGCCGACCAGACCGCTCTTGGACGCCGCGTAGTTGACCTGCCCCGCGGAGCCGTAGAGGCCGACCACGCTCGAGATGAGGATGACGCGTCCGAATCGGGCGCGGATCATGCCCTTCGACGCGCGCTTGACCAACCGGAAGGCACCACCGAGATTGGTGGCGATCACGCTGTCGAAGTCGTCCTCACTCATCCGCAGCAAGAGCGTGTCGCGAGTGATTCCGGCGTTCGCCACGACGATCGTCACCGGCCCGAGCGCCTCCTCGACCTCGGTGACGGCAGCGTCGAGCGCCGCCGCATCGGTGACGTCGGCGCGGACCGTCAGAGTGCCTTCGGGTCCGTCTCCCGAGCGTGCGGTGACGGCGACGCGGTAGCCGTCGGCGACGAAGCGCTCGGCGATCGCGCGACCGATCCCCCGATTCCCGCCGGTGATGAGGACGACCCGATCAGTGCTCATGCCCACAGCCTAGCCACGCCGGTTTGACACCCACGACGGGCGCTGGAACGCTGGACGCACGTGAGAAAGGTCGCATCGTGAGCACTCCCGACAACCCGCAGGGAACGGAACCCACCACACCTCTGCCGCCGGCGGGTCCGGCGTACGGCACGCCTCCTTCGCCGCCGTACGGGGCCGCACCTTCCTACGACACGACTCCCTACGGTTCCGCGCCCTACGGTTCCGCCCCCTACGGTTCCGCCCCCTACGGCAGCGCCCCGTACGGCGCCGCACCGTACGGCGCCTACGCGTCGCCGAAGACCAACACCCTCGCGATCATCTCCCTCGTCGCTGGCCTGGTCGGGATTTTCGTGATCCCCTTCATCGGATCGATCGTGGCGATCATCACCGGGCACATGGGCTTGTCGCAGATCAAGCAGACGGGTGAGGGCGGCCGCGGCCTGGCGCTCGCCGGCACCATCTTGGGCTACGTCGGCGTCGGCTTCGCCCTGCTCCTCGTGGTCTTCTTCCTGGCGCTCCTCCCGGCGATCATCGGCTCGGCGACGACGTACGGAACCCTGTCCTGACGACGGTCCCTCCCCGCCGAACGCCGCCGCACCGACCGCACGGGACGATGTCTTGAGGTCGAGCAAATGATCCTCCTCGCCGGAGCCGGCACCCGCCATGCGGCGTACCCTGGAGGAATCGTGAACCGCTCGTCGAGGCCTCCGTCTGCCACGTCGCTGCCCCGTGCACCTCGTGACGACTCCGGCGCGCGGTCGGCGCGGTATCTGGCGATGATGGCGCTGCGCATCCTGTGCTTCCTGCTCATGGTGCTCATCACCCCGTACGGCTGGTACACCTGGGTGTTCGCCGCCGGCGCCGTCTTCCTCCCCTACATCGCGGTCGTGTTCGCCAACGTCGGCGCAGGTAACGACGTCGCGGCATCCGAGAACCCCGAGCGTCAGCTCCCGGCAGCACCCACCGTGGTCGCGCCCGTCGCCCGGACGGAGCAGGTGATCCGCATCCAGGAGACCCCGCCCCGGCACCCGGGCCGCGGAGAAGGCGCGTGACGGCGCCGGAAACGACGGCGGAGTGCTCGCGGGCGGGATGCCGCGCCGAGGCTCACTGGCGCATCGACTGGCGGAACCCGCGCATCCATGCCCCCGACCGGCGGAAGACCTGGGTGGCCTGCGATGATCATCGTGACGATCTCCGGGATTTTCTGACCGCGCGATCCTTCCCGGTGACCGTCTCGCCGCTGCGCAGTGTGGGAGAACGAGGATGAGCCGGGGAGCGAAGATCAGTCGGCCGCGCGCTTCGCCGCTCGTCCGCTGGACCGGATACGCGCTCATCGCCGTCCTCTTCGCCGTCGCCTGCGCCTTCCTGTCCAACTGGCAGTTCTCCCGGAACGCCGAGCGGGCCACCGAACTCGCCCTCGTCGAGCGGAACTACGACGCGGCGCCGACACCCTTCGCCGACCTCGTTCCGGCCGGTTCGACACTGGACCCGGAGGACGAGTGGCGCCCGGTGGAGCTCGTCGGCGAATATCTCAGCGGCGAACAGCTCCTCGTGCGCAATCGCCCGCACGGCGGGACATCGGCCTTCGAGGTGCTCGTGCCGTTCCGTCTCGACGACGGGCGGGTCGTCCTGGTGAACCGCGGGTGGGTGCCCCCGGGCGACGACCAGGCCGAACCCGATGCCGTGCCCGCCGCGCCGACGGGATCGGTGACGGTCGTCGCACGTCTCCGCCCCGAGGAAGCGGCGCCGCGGTCGGGCCGCTCCGCGCCCGACGGCCAGGTGCCGACCATCGCGCTGAGCCTCGTCGCCGACCGGCTCTCTCCGGCGACGGCGTCGGCCCTCCAGCCCTCCCTCTACGCCTTGATGGCCACGGAGGACCCCGCGCCGGCGACCACGCCGGGGCCACTCGCCGTGCCGTCCGACGATCCCGGTCCGCACCTGTCGTACGCCATCCAGTGGATCCTCTTCGCGATCATGGGGTTCATCTTCATCGGGTACATCATCCGCACCGAGCTCCGGCACCGCCGGGAGGACGATGAGGACGAGCGCGAGAGCCGTGTCCGTACCGCGCCGCGCCGGTCGCGTCGCGATCCGGATGCCGGCGAGGAGGACGCCCTCCTCGATGCGGTGAACGCCGGCACGCCGGCGTCCCCCGCGGAACGTCAGGCGAGCGCGACCAGGTCGGCGTAATCGCGACCCCAGATGTCCTCGACGCCGTCGGGCAGGATGAGCACGCGCTCCGGGTTGAGCGCGTGCACCGCCCCCTCGTCGTGCGAGACGAGCACGACCGCTCCTTCGTAATGCGCGAGGGCGCCGAGGATCTCCTCGCGGGAGGCCGGGTCGAGGTTGTTCGTCGGCTCGTCGAGGAGCAGCAGGTTGGCGCTGGAGACCACGAGGGTCGCCAGGGAGAGCCGCGTCTTCTCGCCACCGGAGAGCACCCCGGCAGGTTTCAGCACGTCGTCGCCGGTGAAGAGGAATGACCCGAGGACCTTCCGGGCATCGGTCGCGGTGATATCGGGGGCGGCCGACATCATGTTCTCGAGCACCGAACGAGAGACATCGAGGTTCTCGTGCTCCTGGGCGTAATAGCCGATCTTGAGCCCGTGGCCGGGCTCGACCTGTCCGGTATCGGGCGCGTCGACTCCCGCCAGGATCCGGAGAAGGGTGGTCTTGCCGGCGCCGTTCAACCCGAGGATGACGACTTTGGAGCCGCGGTCGATGGCGAGGTCGACGTCGGTGAAGATCTCCAGCGATCCGTACGACTTCGAAAGACCCGACGCCGTGAGAGGCGTCTTGCCGCAGGGGGCGGGTTTGGGGAAGCGGAGCTTGGCGACGCGGTCCTCTTGGCGCACCTCATCCAACCCCGAGAGGAGCTTGTCGGCCCGCGCGAGCATCTGGTGCGCCGCGGCGGCTTTGCTGGCCTTCGCTCCGAAACGCGCGGCTTGCAACTGCAGCGCCGACGCCTTCTTCTCCGCGTTCGCGCGCTCCTTCTTCCGTCGCTCCTCGTCGGCCACCCGCTGGCGCAGGTAGTTCTTCCAGTTCATGTTGTAGATGTCGATCACCTGGCGGTTCGCATCGAGGTAGAACACCCGGTTGACCGTCTCGCCGACGAGTTCGACGTCGTGGCTGATCACGATCAGCCCGCCGCGATAACCCTTGAGGAAGTCGCGCAGCCACACCACGCTGTCGGCGTCCAGGTGATTCGTCGGCTCGTCGAGGATCATCGTGCCGGCGTCGGAGAAGAGGATGCGCGCAAGCTCGATGCGTCGCCGCTGGCCGCCTGACAGGGTCTTCAACGGCTGGTCGAGGATGCGGTCGGGGAGCGAGAGGTTGTGGGCGATGGAGGCGGCCTCGGCCTCCGCGGCGTACCCGCCCAGAGCCTCGAAGCGCTCAGTGAGGCGCGCGTAGGTCCGCATGGCACGTGCCGCTGCATCCGCGTCGTCGGTCGCCATCGCCAGACTCGCCTCATGCATCCCGATGGCGATGGTGCCGAGCCCGCGGGCGTCGAGGATGCGCGTGCGCGCGAGCATCTCGGGATCCCCCGACCGCGGGTCCTGGGGAAGGTAGCCGATCTCGCCGGCTCGGTCGACGCGACCGGAGGAGGGCAGGACGTCGCCGGCCAGGACCTTCGTCAGCGTGGTCTTGCCTGCGCCGTTGCGGCCGACGAGCCCGACCTTGTCTCCCGCCGAGACGCGGAAGGACACGTCCGACATCAGCACGCGGGCGCCCACGCGGATCTCGAGGTCGTGTACGGCGAGCACGGCGAACGTCCAATCAGAAGTGGTGGCGGGGCGGAGTGGACCGAATGGCCAGCCACCCAGTATACGACCGGCCGCGCGTCGCCGAACCTGACGCCGTCTCCTAGGCTGACACCATGTCATCGATCGCCGTCGCTCCCGGCCCCCACCGCGTCCTCGCCGACCTGGTGGCCCGGCCGTCGTCCCGCCTCCGTTCCGTCGCCGTCGACGCCGGTCTCGTCACCGCCGGCGCCGCCCTCGTGGCGATCCTCGCCCAGGTGTCGATCCCGCTCTGGCCCGTTCCGATCACCGGCCAGACGCTCGGTGTGATCGTCGTCGGCGCCGCACTCGGCGCCCGCCGCGGTGCAGCCGCGCTCACCGTCTACCTCCTGGTGGGATTGGCCGGTCTCCCGGTCTTCGCCGACTTCACCGGCAGCGTCGCTGCGGTGATGAAGCCGAGCTTCGGATTCATCCTCGGATTCATCGTCGCCGCCGCAGTGGCCGGCTGGTTCGCCGAGCGGGCATGGGATCGCCGTCCGGCGCTCGCCTTCCTCGGGTTCGCGGCGGCGAGCGTCATGCCCTTCGTGTTCGGCATCCCCTACATGGCGCTGATCCTCAACGGCGTCCTCGGAATGGACTACTCCTTCTGGGCGCTGCTGGAGGTCGGACTGTTCCCCTTCATCGTGGGCGGAATCATCAAGGCGGCCATCGCCGCACTCCTCATCCCCGCTCTGTGGAGTGTCGTGCGCCGGGTCGACCGCCGCTGACGCCTCACGATCTCTCTCGACATCGAGCGAAACCCCGGCCCCTGGGCCGGGGTTTCGTCATGCGGGACAGGGAGCGCGAAACCTGTCAGGTAAAGTAAGGCTGTCCTAATCTCCCTGGAGGAATCCTTGACGCACTTCCGTCCGGCAGCCGCTCTCGGCGCCGCCGCCATCCTGTCCCTCTCTCTCGCCGGCTGCGCCGGGTCCGCCGCGACGGGCAGCACCGCCGCAGGCACGGACGCCGAAGGCGAGGGGACCTTCCCGGTCACGATCGAGCACGCCTTCGGCGAGACGACGATCCCCGCCGAGCCCGAGCGGATCGCAACCGTCGCCTGGGGCAACCATGAGGTGCCGCTCGCTCTCGGGATCGCTCCTGTCGGGATGAGCAAGGCCACCTGGGGCGACGACGACGGCGACGGCGTGCTCCCGTGGGTCGAGGATGCCCTCACCGATCTCGGCGCCGAGACCCCGGTGCTCTTCGACGAAACCGACGGCATCGACTTCGAGGCGGTCGCCGACACCCAGCCGGACGTGATCCTCGCCGCCTACTCGGGCCTGACGCAGGAGGATTACGACACGCTGTCGAAGATCGCTCCCGTCGTGGCGTACCCCGAGGTGGCCTGGGGAACCTCGTACGAGGAGATGATCGAGCTGAACGCCGCGGCGCTCGGGCGGAGCGAGGAGGGCGACCGACTGATCGACGAGCTGCACGCCGAGGTCGACACGGCGCTCGCGGCTCACCCGGCGCTCGCGGACGCGAAGGTGCTCTTCTCCTACCTCGATCCCGCCGATCTCAGCCAGATCGGCTTCTACACCGAGCTCGACACCCGGCCGGGCTTCCTCACCTCGCTGGGACTCCCCCTCCCGGCCGTCGTCGAGGAGGAGTCCGCCGGCACCGAGGACTTCTATCTCACCGTCACCGCCGAGGAAGCCGACCGCTTCAGCGACGTGGATGTGTTCGTGACCTACGGCGATGCCGACGGCGCGATCATCGAGCAGCTCCAGGCCGATCCGCTGCTGTCGCAGATCCCCGCGATCGCCGAGGGCCGCGTCGCGATCCTTGAGAACAGCACGCCGCTCGCCGCCTCTGCCAACCCCTCGCCGCTGTCGATCGGGTGGGGCATCGACGACTACTTCACGCTCCTCGCCGGCGCCCTCGACTGACGCGTGATCACCTCCGTCGACACCGCACCGCTGCCGGACACCGCCCTCCTGCGGCGTCCGGCAGCGGTGCGCGTCGGCTGGCTGGGCGCTGCGACCGCGGCCCTGGTGGTCCTGTGCGCCGCGTCCATCGCGTTCGGCGCTCGAGAGGTCTCCCCCGCCGAGCTCGTGTCCGCACTCACCGGGAGCACCGACGGCGTCGGTCAGGCGGCCGTGGTCGCCCGGGTGCCCCGAACGCTCCTCGCCGTGCTCGTCGGCGCAGCGCTCGCCCTGTCGGGGGCGACCATGCAGGCCGTCACCCGCAATCCGCTCGCCGACCCGGGCATCCTCGGCGTCTCGGGCGGCGCCGCGCTCGCCGTCGTCATCGGCATCGCCTTCTTCGGGCTCACCGCTCCCTGGGCGACCATGGGCCTCGCCATCGCGGGAGCCGCCGCAGCGGCGGTGTTCGTCTACGCCGTGGGATCGCTCGGCCGCGGCGGCGCCACCCCTCTGAAGCTCGCCCTCGCCGGGGCAGCGGTCTCGGCTGCGTTCGCCTCACTCGTCAGCGCGATCCTCCTCCCCCGCGTCGACATCATGGAGACGTTCCGTTTCTGGCAGATCGGCGGCGTCGGGGGCGCCACCTGGGACCGCCTCCTCGTCGTCCTCCCCGTGCTCGCGCTCGGCGCGGCCATCTGCCTGCTGACAGCCCGCGGGATGAACTCGCTGGCTCTGGGCGACGACCTGGCGGCCGGCCTCGGGGAGCACGTGACGCGGACGCGGCTGCTCTCCTCCGCCGGAGCGGTGATCCTCTGCGGTGCGGCCACGGCCGTCGCCGGCCCGATCGCCTTCGTCGGGCTCGTCGTCCCGCACCTGTGCCGGCTGCTGATCGGGACCGACCACCGCTGGCTCCTGCCCCTGTCGGCCCTCGTGGGCGCGGGGCTCCTGGTCCTCGCCGATGTGATCGGCCGGGTCGTCGCCCGTCCCGAGGAGATCGAGGTCGGCATCCTCACCGCGCTGATCGGAGCGCCGTTCTTCATCTGGATCGTCCGCCGGCAGAAGGTGCGGGAACTGTGAGCATCGCCGCCGTCGTCACCGGTCGCCGTCGCCGGCTCCGCCGCCGGGTAACGGCGGTGAGCGCCCTCGCCGTCCTCATCGCCGCGGTCTTCCTCCTCTCCCTCATGGTCGGCAACACCTTCTACGGCCCCGGGGAGGTTCTGCGCGTCATCGCGGGCGAACAGGTCACCGGTGCGTCGTTCACCGTCGGCGAACTGCGCCTCCCCCGGGCCATTCTGGGGCTTCTTGCCGGGCTCGCCTTCGGCATGGCGGGAGTCACCTTCCAGTCGATCCTCCGAAACCCCCTCGCCTCGCCCGACATCATCGGGATCAGCGCGGGCGCGAGCGCCGCCGCCGTGATCGGGATCATCCTGCTCTCGCTCTCCGAGACGCTCGTGTCGCTGCTCGCTCTGGGCGGGGCCCTCGTCACCGCGCTCGTCATCTGGCTGCTCTCGCACCGCGGCGGCTTCGCCGGCACGCGACTGATCCTCATCGGGATCGGTGTGGCCGCGATGCTCGACAGCGTGATCACCTACGTGCTCTCCCGAGCTGCTGCGTGGGATCTCCAGGAGGCGATGCGCTGGCTCACCGGGAGTCTCAACGGCGCGAGCTGGGAGAGCGTCGCCCCCGTCGCGATCGCCGCCGCCGTCCTGGTTCCCACCCTGGTGAGCCAGACCCGCAACCTCGGTGTCCTCCGCCTCGGCGACGACACCGCTGCCGGGCTCGGCGTCGCCCTCAGCCGCAGTCGCCTCCTCCTCATCGTCTCCGCGGTCGCCCTCCTCGCCTTCGCGACCGCCGCGACCGGACCGATCGCCTTCGTCGCCTTCATGGCGGGCCCCATCGCCGCCCGCATCATCGGTCCCGGCGGGTCCCTTCTCATCCCCGCCGGTCTCATCGGAGCGCTCCTGGTGCTCGCCGCCGATCTCGTCGGCCAGTTCGCGTTCGAGAACCGCTATCCGGTGGGAGTGATCACCGGCATCCTCGGCGCCCCCTATCTCGTCTATCTCCTCATCAGGACGAACCGCTCCGGAGGCTCGCTATGACCCAGACACACCGCCTGACCGCCGAGTCACTCACCCTCGGCTACGGCGAGCGCACGATCGTGCACTCGCTCGATCTCGTGATCCCCCCGGGGCGGATCACGGCGATCGTCGGTGCGAACGGCTGCGGCAAGTCGACGCTGCTCCGTGCGCTCTCGCGGCTCATCTCCCCCCGCGAGGGGCAGGTCATCCTCGACGGCAAGGCGCTCCAGAGCCGTCCGTCCAAGGAGGTGGCACGGATGCTCGGACTCCTGCCGCAGAGCCCAGTGGCGCCCGAGGGCATCGCCGTCGCCGATCTCGTCGGCCGTGGCCGGCACCCGCATCAACGCCCGCTCGCCCGCTGGAGCGCCCGGGACTACGAGGTCGTGGCGCAGTCCCTCGCCGCGACCGGCACGACCGACCTCGCCGACCGGCCGATCGACGAGCTCTCCGGTGGTCAACGACAGCGCGTCTGGATCGCGATGGCGCTCGCGCAGGAGACCGACATCCTTCTCCTCGACGAGCCGACGACCTTCCTCGACGTCGCCCATCAGATCGACGTGCTCGATCTCCTCACCGACCTCAACCGCGAGCGCGGCACCACGATCGTCATGGTGCTCCACGACATGAACCTCGCCGCGCGATACGCCGACCACCTCTTCGCCCTCCGCGACGGGCGCGTCGTCGCCGACGGTGCGCCCCGCGACATCCTCACCCACGAGCTCATCCGCGAGGTGTTCGATCTCGATGCCGCCGTCATCGACGACCCGGTCTCGGGCGCACCCATCATCCTGCCCCGCGGGCGCCATCATTCGGGCAGTGGAGCCGCGGAGGTCAGCCGATGACCGCGATGAAGTTCTTCCGCGTGCGAGTGGCGCGGATCACCGATCTCACGCCGAGCTTCCGCCGCTTCACCTTCACCGGTGACGACCTCGATCAGTACGGCGACCCGGGCTTCGACCAGCGCGTGAAGGTCGTCTTCCCGACCCCTGAGCTGCATCTCGACGCCATGCCGACCGGAGACGACTGGTACACGGCGTGGCGGGCCCTCCCCGAGCGCGAGCGCCTGCCGTTCCGCACCTACACGACCCGAGCCGTGCGCAACGACCTCGCCGAGGTCGACATCGACATGGTCGCGCACGAGATCGCGGGGCCGGCGTCGGCCTGGATCGATCGGGCGGAGGTGGGCGACGAGGTGCTGATCCTCGCCCCCACCGCCGGCCATGCCGGTGTGAGCCTGGGGATCGACTTCGTCCCGCCCGCCCGCACTGAGAACCTCCTCCTCGCCGGCGACGAAACGGCGGCACCGGCCATCGCAGTGATCCTCGAGCAACTCGACGACGACGCCCGAGGCGTCGTGGCTCTCGAAGTGCCGTATCCGGATGACGTCGGGTACCTGCCGCGTCATCCGGGCTTCGAGTACCTCGTCGCCGCGCGGCAGGATGCGCCGCGGCACACGCATCTGGTGCGAGCCGTGGAGCAGGCCGCCGAGCGCCTTGCGCCCGCAGGGCGGGGCGGTGAGATCGAGGAGATCGACATTGACCACGGCATCCTGTGGGAGGTCCCCCGCACCGCCAAGGGGGGCGCGGCGTTGAAGAGCGCGCCGCTGTACTCGTGGCTTGCGGGTGAGGCGAGCGCCATCAAGACGCTTCGCCGTCATCTCGTCGCCGAGCAGGGTGTCGATCGCCGGGCGGTGGCGTTCATGGGCTACTGGCGGCTGGGCCGCGCCGAGAACTAAGGGTTTCCGGCGATCGCGCCCACGCGCTCCACGGCCTCGCGAAGCACCTCCGGGGCGCACCCGACGTTGATCCGCACGTGACCACGCCCCTCGGCGCCGAAGTGCGGCCCGAAGTGGAAAGCGACCCGCGCTTCGCGGAGGATGCGTCGCCCGGGGTCATCGCCCCATCCGCATGCCGAGAGGTCGACCCACGCGAGGAATCCCGCGTCGGGACGGCGGAAGGCAGCGTCGGGGAGGTGTTCGGCGAGAAGCTCCCCGAGGAGCAGATTGTTGGCCGCGAGGCGTGCGAGGAGTGCATCGAGCCAGTCGTCGGCGTCGCTGAACGCCGCCACGGCGGCGTGCGCACCGAGGATCCCGGTGCGCCACTCGACTTCGGCGGGAAGGCCGCGGATGACGCGGAAGCGCTCCGCCGACCCGGCGATCATCAGGGCGCATTTCAGCCCCGCCAGGTTGAACGCCTTGCTCGCGCTGGTGAGGGTGACACCCACCTCGCGGGCCGCGTCGGAGACATCCAGGAACGGCACGAATCCCGCTTCGGGAGGAACGAGAGGGCCGTGGATCTCGTCGCTCAGCACGACGGCGCCGTGTCTTGCGGCGATTTCCGCCAGCGCAGCGAGGCTGTCGAGAGAGTGCACGGTGCCGGTGGGGTTGTGGGGGTGGCACAGGAGCACCGCCCGTGCGCCCGCGGAGAGCGCGCGGTCGATGCCGTCGAGGTCGAGCTCCCACCGTTCCCCGGTGTCGCGGAGCGGCACGCGCTCGGCGACGGCGCCGGCCTCGGCGACCCCGGCGAAGAACGGGGGGTACACCGGCGGGGTGACGATGACGCGTTCCCCCGGACGCGTCATCGCGCGGAGGAGCTCCACCACCCCCATCATGACGTCGCAGGTGGTTCGCATCAGGGTGGGATCGGGATGCCACCCGAAGCGGCGACCGGCGAAAGAGGCGTAGGCCTCCCGGATGCCGGAGGCAACAGAGGCGTAGCCGGTGTCACCGAGCTCGACGGCACGGGTGAGGCGGGCCGTGATCGCCGGGGCGAGGGGGAAGTCCGTCTCGGCGACGAAGAGGGGAAGGACGTCCGGCGGGTACGTGCGCCATTTGCTGCTCGTCCGCTGACGCAGCTCCGCGAGCGGAAGGGCGTCGAGGGGCGCTGCGGCGGGCCGCGCGGGGTCGGGCACGGGGCTCAGATGGCGAAGCCGAGCGCCCGCATCATGTCGCGGCCGTCGTCGGTGATCCGCTCCGGGCCCCACGGGGGCATCCATACCCAGTTGATGCGGAACCGCTCGACGACCTCATCGAGGGCCTGGGCGGTCTGCTCCTCGAGGACGTCGGTGAGCGGACATCCCGCAGAGGTGAGGGTCATGTGGATGACGAGCGCATCATTGTCGTCATCCCATGCGAGGTCGTAGATGAGGCCCAGGTCGACGACGTTGATCCCGAGCTCGGGATCCATGACGTCTTTCAGCGCTTCGGTGACCTCGTCGAACTTCTCGGGTGTGAGCGTCGCGGTCATGGCTGCATCCTACGCGGGGTCATCTCAGGCATCCACGGGCGTCTCGTCGCCGATGAAGCGGTCGTAGCCCTCTTCCTCGAGCCGCTCGGCGAGTTCGGGACCGCCCTCCTCCGCGATGCGGCCACGGACCATGACGTGGACGAAGTCGGGACGGATGTAGCGGAGGATCCGCGTGTAGTGCGTGATGAGGAGAACCCCGAGGTCCGTCTCGGCCTTGGCGCGGTTGACGCCTTCGGAGACGATCTTCAGCGCGTCGACATCGAGCCCCGAGTCGGTCTCGTCGAGAACGGCGATCTGGGGCTTGAGCAGCTGGAGCTGGAGGATCTCGTGGCGCTTCTTCTCGCCGCCGGAGAATCCCTCATTGACGTTCCGCTGCGCGAACTTCGGATCGATGCGGAGCCCCTTCATCGACTCCTTGACGTCTTTCGTCCACGTCCGGATGGAGGGCGCCTCGCCGTCGATGGCCGTCTTGGCCGTGCGGAGGAAATTGGTCACGGTCACGCCGGGGATCTCGACCGGGTACTGCATGGCGAGGAACAGTCCCGCGCGGGCGCGCTCGTCGACCGTCATCGCGAGGACGTCTTCCCCGTCGAGGGTGATGGAGCCTGAGGTCACGGTGTACTTCGGGTGCCCGGCGATGGTGTACGCCAGGGTGGACTTGCCGGACCCGTTCGGCCCCATGATCGCGTGCGTCTCACCGGTGCGCACCGTGAGGGTCACGCCGTTGAGGATCGGCGTGGTGCCGGCGTCGGTCTCGACCGTGACATGGAGGTCGCGGATTTCGAGCACAGTCATCAGATGTCCTTCTTCACGTTCGGGTCGATGAGCACGTCGTCGCCGTCGATCGTGACGGCGAAGACCGGGACGGGCTCATAGGCGGGGAGGTTCAGGGGTCGGCCGGTGCGCAGCGAGAACGCCGAGCCGTGCGCCCAGCACTCCAGGGTGTCACCGTCGACGAAGCCCTCGGCGAGGGAGATGTCGCCGTGCGTGCAGGTGTCGCCGATGGCGTGCACTTCGCCGGCGGAGTCGAGCACGACGGCGATGCCGACGCCGTCCACCTCGACGCGCAGCGCGGTGTCCTGCTCGAGGTCGCTCAACGCACAGACGCGGGTCGCGCTCACGCGGCCGCTCCTTCCTCGATCTCGCGCTCGATGGCCTCGAAGAGCTCGTCCTCGAGAGCGGCGATGCCGATCCGCTGAACGATCTCGCCGAGGAAGCCCAGGACCACCAGACGCCGGGCCTCCTTCTCGGGGATGCCTCGGGCCTGGAGATAGAACAACTGCTCGTCGTCGAAGCGGCCTGTGGCGCTCGCATGCCCGGCGCCGGCGATGTCGCCGGTTTCGATCTCCAGGTTCGGGATCGACTCGGCGCGCGCGCCGTCGGTGAGGACCAGGTTGCGGTTGGCCTCGTACGAGTCGGTGCCCACGGCGTCGCGCCCGATCAGCACATCGCCGATCCACACGCTCCGGGCACTGTCGCCTTGGAGGGCGCCCTTGTAGAGGACATCGCCGGAGGTGTGGGGTCCCTTGTGGTGCAGGTACACCTGACTCTCCAGGTGCTGGCCCGAGTCGGAGAACGACACGCCGTACAGCTTCGCGTTCGACCCCGCGCCGGCGAGCTCCACCGACGGGTTCACCCGCACCAGGCTCCCTCCGAGACTCACCACGATGTGGGTGAGGGTGGCATCGCGGTCGACGCGGGCCTGGTGGGATGACGCGTGGACCGCGTCATCGCTCCACCGCTGCACGGTCACGACGGTGAGATCGGCACCGTCCCGGACGATGATCTCGACGTTCTGGGCGAGCCGCCCCGATCCGCTGTGACGAAGGAGGACGGTGCCGCGCGCGTTCGGCTCGGCCTCGATCACCAGGTGGGAGAAGGCGCCGGGCGCCTCAGCGGTCACCTCGACCAGAACCGGCTCGGAGAGCTCGGCGTTCGCCGTCACGCGAAGGTGCGTCGCCTGGGCGGCGCGTTCCCAGGCGAGCGCGGCCGGATAGTCCTCGGGGGTAAAGACCTCCCCGCGAGGAGCGGTGCCGACGGGCAGTTCGCCGATGACGACTCCGGGCTGAGCGGAGACGACGACGGAGGCGGCACGCGCGGCGGCGTCATCCGTCTGCAGCAGCGGCGTGAGCCGGTCGAGGGGCGTGTGCTTCCAGTTGACCTCGCGACCGGTCGGCATCCCGAATGCGGAAGGGTCGAAGGAGCGGGGTCGCTCGGAACGGGTCTGGATGGGAACGACACCCCAGGCCCCGTCGGTGTGCGGCGTCGATCCCGGCACCGTGGCCGGTGCCTGTGCGATGGCGGACATTCAGCCGACGCTGCCTTCCATGCCCATCTCGATGAGCTTGTTCAGCTCCATCGCATATTCCATCGGGAGCTCCCGGGCGATGGGCTCGATGAAGCCGCGGACGATCATGGCCATCGCCTCGTCCTCGGGCAGTCCTCGGCTCATGAGGTAGAACAGCTGCTCCTCGCTGACCTTCGACACCGTCGCCTCGTGGCCGAGCTGGACGTCGTCGACGCGGATGTCGATCGCGGGATAGGTGTCGGACCTCGAGATCGTGTCCACCAGAAGCGCGTCGCAGCGCACCGTGTTGGCGGAGTGGTGGGCGTTGGCATCCACCCGCACCTCGCCGCGGTACCCCGCGCGCCCGCCACCGCGCGCGATCGACTTCGACACGATCGACGACTGGGTGTACGGCGCCATGTGGATCATCTTCGCGCCGGCATCCTGGTGCTGCCCGGGGCCGGCGAAGGCCACCGAGAGGGTCTCGCCCTTGGCGTGCTCGCCGACGAGGAAGATCGAGGGGTACTTCATCGTCACCTTCGAGCCGATGTTGCCGTCGACCCATTCCATCGTGGCGCCCTCGTGGGCGATCGCCCGCTTGGTGACGAGGTTGTAGACGTTGTTCGACCAGTTCTGGATCGTCGTATACCGGACGCGCGCGTTCTTCTTGACGATGATCTCGACGACGGCCGAGTGCAGGGAGTCGCTCTTGTAAATCGGGGCGGTGCAGCCCTCGATGTAGTGGACGTACGAGCCTTCGTCGGCGATGATCAGCGTCCGCTCGAACTGGCCCATGTTCTCGGTGTTGATGCGGAAGTACGCCTGCAGCGGGATCTCGACGTGCACGCCCTTGGGGACGTACACGAACGAGCCGCCCGACCACACCGCCGTGTTCAGCGCCGCGAACTTGTTGTCGCCGGCCGGGATCACAGTGCCGAAGTACTCCTCGAAGAACTCGGGGTGCTCACGCAGCGCGGTGTCGGTGTCCATGAAGATGACGCCCTGGGCCTCGAGGTCCTCCTGGATCTGGTGGTACACGACCTCGGACTCGTACTGCGCGGCGACGCCGGAGACGAGCCGGGACCGCTCGGCCTCGGGGATGCCGAGCCGCTCGTAGGTGTTCTTGATGTCTTCGGGGAGGTCCTCCCACGACTGCGCCTGCTTCTCGGTGGAGCGGACGAAGTACTTGATGTTGTCGAAGTCGATGTCCGACAGGTCGGCGCCCCACGTGGGCATGGGCTTGCGCCCGAAGAGCTGGTAGCCCTTCAGGCGGGTCTTCAGCATCCACTCCGGCTCGCTCTTGAGCCCGGAGATGTCGCGCACGACGGCCTCGCTGAGTCCTCGCCGCGCACTGGCGCCGGCGGCGTCGGCGTCATGCCATCCGAATTCGTACACCCCCAGACCATCGAGTTCCGGGCGGTCGATCAGCACATCCGACATCGTCACACTCTCCTCTAGGCCTCTAGACCCATAACGGTGTCATCCGCACCGGCATTCCCGCACTTCCGGGGAGAAAGCGAAGGGGGGTGCCGCTGGGTGGGCCCTCTCAGACTCACGCTCGTGTCACGCGAATAGACTGTCTCTGCGCGGCGAACACGGCCCGCGCCGACGATCCGATTCTACAGGCTCCCCGCCGACCCCGGAGGTCGCGGACGCTCGACGGGCCCCGTCGACGACGAAGACGAGAAGAGACTGCGACCATGTCCGCCGAGGTCACCTCCCCCGCCCGCCCGGGCCTGTTCGGACGGTTCCGCCGGTGGTTGCCGGCCGACGTCGACCGGCGGGTCGTCGTCGCCGCGTGGGCGACGCTCGTCGTGCAGATCGGCATCGTCGGGACGGGCGGCCTGGTCCGCCTCACCGGGTCGGGACTCGGATGCCCCACCTGGCCGCGATGCACCGAGGACTCCTTCATCTCCACCCCCGAGATGGGCATCCACGGCGTCATCGAGTTCGGCAACCGGCTCCTGACCTTCGTCTTGGTCGCCGTCGCGATCACCACCTTCCTCTTCGTCGTCCGGATGCGCCGCAGCCGCCGTGACCTCTTCTGGCTGGCCCTCGTCATCGGGCTGTACGTGCCGGTCCAGGCCGTCATCGGCGGGATCACGGTGCTGACGAACCTCAATCCCTACGTCGTGGGGCTGCACTACTTCGCCTCGGTCGTACTCGTCGCCCTGGCGGCGGTGTTCGTCGCCCGGGTCTACGCCGTGCCGGGGCCGCGGGTACGGGCCGTTCCCCGCTGGTACGCCGCACTCACGCAACTCACGAGCGCCTTCGTCCTGATCACGGTCGTCGTGGGGATCCTCGTCACCGGTTCGGGGCCTCACGCCGGCGACGGCGGCGCCGCTCGTAACGGGCTCGATCCCGAGTTCATGCAGCACGTGCATTCCTGGCCCGCCTACATCACGTTCGCCCTCACCCTCGCCCTCATCGTCGCTGCGCGACGCACGCCACCGGCCCTTCGCCTCACCCTCTGGACCTCCCTCCTCCTCGTCATCGAGGTCGTACAGATCGTGGTCGGGGTGTGGCAGGCGCGCGCGGGTCTCCCGATCGTGCTCGTGAACATTCACATGGTGCTGGCGGTGGTCCTCGTCGCGGCGATGACAGCCGTCGTGATGCACCTGAAGCTCCCGGCCGCGGCCGTCGCGCCGGCGGAGCAGCCCGAGCCCGCGGCATCCTTCGCCGGGCGCTGAGCCAGGGCATCCCTTCTCCGCCCCCCTGGAGAGTGAATCCGCCGTCCTGCGGATCATCGAGGGCCGGCGAGCCGCGTGACTGCGAGAATCCGCAGGAGCGTTATCAGTGCTCCCGGTGGAGGCCACGCGCGATCGCGTCGAGAACGAGCGCCTGCACGGACGGCCAATCTCCGACGAGCTGCCCGTACGTGATGCGAATCACGTGGTATCCCCGCAGAGCGAGCGCAGCGTCATGGGCGACATCGCCGGCTCGTTGCGCCCCGACGTGATGACCTCCGTCGATCTGCGCGACGAGACGGTCGCCGATCAGGAAGTCGACGCGGTGTCCGACCACCCATACCTGCGGCACGATGCGAACGGGAAGCCAGCGCAGCCGAACGAGGAAGAGCGTCTCGAGCCCGGAGTCCGAGAACGGGCGAGCTTCGGCGAGGAGACGCGCGGCGCTGCTGGGCAGAGGCAGCGTGCGGAGAGCGTCCTGGTCGACCGCGCCCTGCCGCAGAGCGGACTCCCAGATCGCGAGCGCCTGCTCGTGCGGCAGGCAGCCGGCGGCAAGGATCAGCGTGTTCACGGGATGATCGACGAGCAGGTCCGGATGCCTCGGCACGACCGGCCTCGACCAGTGCACCTGAACGCCTCGCGGCTTCGCGCCGCCCGAGTTGGGCGGACACGCGACGTGGGGCTTCGTCTCCTCGAGAACCCAGAACCCATGACGTCGGGCGGCCGAAGCACAAGTGATGACGACTCCCCAACGCGCCGCGCTCAGAAGCTCGGGATCGGCGTCCGGCACCGCCACCCAGCCGCGCTGAGGGCGTATGAGCTCGCCGCGATCGACTCCGGCTGCGAGGGTGTCGCGCGACACGCCGCTCTGCTGCAGTGTCCGCGAGCGGGCGACACCGCCTCTCTCGCGCACCAGGACGAGCGCGCGGTGGAGTTCCTCGATCGTGCGTTGTCTGAGCATGGCGTCGATCGTCGCGCCTCGCGTCCCAGTGCACCCGGTCGAAGAGCCCGTCGGTGGAGAAGTCGGTGCAGATCGCGCCTGTGGAGGAGAGATGCGTGCGCGCGGCCCGCGCGGGCTCCTTCGCATCCCCGCGCTCATGAGGGCTTTCGCACCCATGAAGAGACAAGGGCTCACCGGATCCGCAGGACTGCGGAAATCCGGAGCGCCGCGACCGGCACGGCGGCCTCGCCGGGTCAGAAGGGCAGCAGCGGGTCGACCGCGATCGCGACGAAGAGGAGGGTGAGGTAGGTGATCGATGCGTGGAACACCCGCATCGGCCGCGGCTCGGTGCCGCGCACCGCACGGTTGTACAGCCGGTGCGACTCGTAGATGAACCAGCCGCCGAACACCAGCGCCGAGACGGTGTAGACGAGCCCCATCCCCGCCACCGGGATGAGCAGCAGCGAGCACGCCACGGTGGCCCACGCGTACAGGATGACCTGCAGCCCCACTTGCGAGCCACTGCGGGTGGCGCCCAGCATCGGCACATCCACGTCGGCGTAATCGCCCTTGTACTTCATCGACAGCGGCCAGTAGTGCGGCGGCGTCCAGAGGAACACCAGGAGGAACAGGATGAACGGGGTCCAGCTGAGCGACCCGGTCACCGCCGACCATCCGATCAGCACCGGGAAGCACCCGGCGATGCCGCCCCAGACGATGTTCTGCTCGGTGCGGCGCTTGAGCACCATCGTGTAGATGACGACGTAGAAGAAGATCGCCCCGGCCGACAACGCAGCCGACAGCCAGTTGGTCGTCGCCAGGAGCCAGAGGGTGGATGCCACGGCCAGCGTCCACGCGAAGATCAATGCGGCCCGGGGCGTGACCTCGCCCGTCACCAGCGGGCGGTTCTCGGTCCGCTGCATGTGGGCGTCGATGTCACGGTCGAGGTACATGTTGAACGCCGCGGCCGACCCCGCGCTCATGGAGCCGCCGATGACGGTGGCGAGGACCAGCCAGAGGTTCGGCAGTCCGCCCTGGGCGAGGATCATGACGGGCACGGTGGTGACGAGGAGGAGCTCGAGCACCCGGGGCTTCGTCAGCGCGACATACGCGGCGATCGTGCGGCGAAGGGGCGGGCGATGGGGCGCGAGCGCGCCGCCTGCAGCCGTAGAGATGTCCATCGTCCCCCGTCGAGAGAAGTCCCTTCCGAGTTTAGGTCATCGGCGCGCACCCGCGATCCGCGGCCGACGTGTACCCCCTTTCCGTCCCGCGGTCAACGGGGCGTCACACATGGCCTCGGAGGACTGTCCCGGGCATACCGCTTCGCTATGCTGAAATCACACGCGCGCCCAGCGCCCGATCCCCCTCCCCCCTGCGGACGAGGGCCGCGGATTGCCTGGCTCCGGGCGCTGAATCGAGAAAGGCGGCCCGGTGTCAGAACTGCGGTGGGAAGAGATCGATCGGCGCGCGGTGGACACCGCCCGAGTCCTGGCGGCGGACGCCGTGGAGAAGGTCGGCAACGGTCATCCGGGAACCGCGATGAGCCTGGCTCCTGCGGCGTACCTGCTCTATCAGCGGGTGATGAACCACGACCCGAGCGACGTCCACTGGCCCGGACGTGACCGCTTCATCCTCTCAGCGGGGCACAGCTCGTTGACGCAGTACGTCCAGCTCTACCTCGGAGGCTTCGGCCTCGAGCTCGACGACCTGAAGTCGCTGCGCACCTGGGGGTCCAAGACACCGGGCCACCCGGAGTACGGCCACACCGACGGCGTGGAGATCACGACCGGCCCCCTCGGCCAGGGCCTGTCCTCCTCGGTCGGCTTCGCCTACGCGGCGCGCTACGAGCGGGGCCTGTTCGACCCCGAGTCACCCGCGGGCGAGTCGCCGTTCGACCACTACATCTACGTCATCGCCTCCGACGGCGATCTGCAGGAGGGCGTCACCTCCGAGGCGTCGTCGCTGGCCGGCCATCAGAATCTCGGCAACCTCGTCGTGATCTACGACTCCAACCAGATCTCCATCGAAGATGACACCAACGTCGCCTTCACCGAGGACGTCGCCGCCCGGTACGAGGCCTACGGCTGGCACGTGCAGACAGTGGACTGGAAGAAGACCGGTGAGTACGTCGAGGATGTCGCCGAGCTCTACGCCGCCATCGAGAAGGCCAAGGGCGAGACCGATCGGCCTTCGATCATCGTGCTGAAGACGATCATCGGCTGGCCCTCACCGGGCAAGCAGAACACCGGGAAGATCCACGGCTCGGCGCTCGGATCCGACGAGCTCCGCGCCACCAAGGAGGTGCTCGGGTGGAACCCCGATGAGACCTTCGTCGTTCCGGAGGACGTGCTCACCCACACCCGCTCCCTCGCGGAGCGCGGCGGGTCGGCCCGAGCCGCCTGGCAGCAGAAGTTCGACGCCTGGGCCGCCGCCCACCCCGACCGCAAGGCGCTGTGGGACCGCCTGCAGGCGCGCGAGCTTCCCGGCGACGTCGAGGAGGTCCTCCCGGTCTTCGAGGCGGGGAAGGATGTCTCGACGCGCGCCGCCTCCGGTCAGGTGATCAACGCCCTCGCCGCCAAACTCCCCGAGCTCTGGGGCGGATCCGCCGATCTGGCGGAGTCGAACCTCACCACCATCAAGGACGCCAAGTCCTTCATCCCCGAACAGTGGTCGACCCACGAGTGGGCGGGCGACCCCTACGGGCGCGTGCTCCACTTCGGCATCCGAGAGCACGCGATGGCCGCGATCGTCAACGGCATCGTGCTGCACGGCCCGACCCGCGCCTTCGGCGGAACCTTCCTCATCTTCAGCGACTACATGCGGCCCGCGGTGCGGCTTGCGGCGCTCATGAACATCCCGTCGCTGTTCGTCTGGACGCACGACTCCGTCGCCCTCGGCGAGGACGGTCCCACCCACCAGCCGATCGAGCAACTGGCGGCGCTGCGCGCCATCCCGAACCTCACGGTGGTGCGCCCGGCCGACGCGAACGAGACCTCTATCGTCTGGATGGAGCTCGTACGTCGGCACGCCGGGCCCGCCGGTCTCGCACTCACTCGTCAGAACATCCCGGTGTTCGAGCGGGGCGACGGCGAGGCTTCGGGCGACACGCTGGCCTCCGCGGCGGGCGCGGCGCGCGGCGCCTACGTCCTCGCCGAGGCGCCGAACGGCGAGCCCGACGTCATCCTCATCGCCACCGGCTCCGAGGTGCAGCTCGCCGTCGCCGCGCGCGAGACGCTGCGCGGCGAAGGCGTGAACGCGCGCGTGGTCTCTGCGCCGTCGCTCGAGTGGTTCGCCGAGCAGGACGACGCCTACCGCGAGTCGGTGCTCCCGGCTGCCGTCGCCGCGCGGGTGTCGGTCGAGGCGGGCATCGCCCTCCCCTGGCGAGGCATCGTGGGGGACCGCGGACGCTCGGTGTCGATCGAGCACTTCGGCGCATCCGCCGACTACAAGACCCTGTTCCAGAAGTTCGGGATCACCACCGACGCCGTCGTCCAGGCGGCCCGCGAGACCATCGCCGCCACCGCGGCCACCCACTGAGGAGTTCCGATGACCACCCCCACCGCACGTCTTGTCGAAGAGGGCGTCAGCATCTGGCTCGACGACCTGTCACGCCAGCGCATCGAGTCCGGCAACCTCGCCGGACTCATCGCGGATCGGAACGTCAGCGGCGTGACGACCAACCCGACCATCTTCGCCGGCGCATTGGCGAAGGGCGAGGACTATCAGGCGCAGGTCAGCACCCTGTCCGCCGAGGGCGCCGACGTCGACCGGGCGATCTTCGAGATCACCACCGATGACGTCCGCTCGGCCGCCGACATCTTCCGGCCGGTCTTCGACGCGACGGACGGCGTCGACGGACGCGTGTCGATCGAGGTCTCCCCCGACCTCGCGCACGACACCGAGGCGACGATCGCCGAGGCGAAGAAGCTGTGGGAACGGGTGGACCGCCCGAACGTCCACATCAAGATCCCCGCCACTCGCGCCGGTCTGCCGGCGATCACCGAGGCGCTCGCCGCCGGCATCTCGGTGAACGTGACCCTGATCTTCAGCCTCGATCGCTACGCCGCGGTCATCGACGCCTACCTCACGGGCATCGAGCGTGCCCGCGACGCGGGCCTGGACATCTCGACGATCCACTCCGTTGCGTCGTTCTTCGTCTCCCGCGTGGACACCGAGGTCGACAAGCGCCTCGAAGCCATCGGGTCGGAGGATGCTCGGGCGCTGAAGGCCAAAGCGGGTGTCGCCAATGCCCGGCTGGCATACGAGCTCTACGAGCGCGAGTTCGCCACCGACCGCGCGAAGGCGCTGACCGACGCCGGCGCACGGGTGCAGCGGCCGCTCTGGGCATCGACGGGCGTGAAGGACCCCGCGCTTCCCGACACGCTCTACGTCACCGAGCTCGTCGCTCCCGGCACCGTGAACACCATGCCGGAGAAGACGCTGGAGGCCACCTTCGATCACGGCGACGTGACCGGTGACACCGTGACCGGCAACTACAACGATGCCCACGCGGTGTTCGACGGCCTGAAGGCCGTCGGCGTCGACTTCGACGACGTCACCGAGGTGCTGGAGAAGGAGGGCGTGGAGAAGTTCATCGCCTCGTGGCACGAGCTGCAGGACACCGTCGCGGCAGCCCTGCAGGTCGCTCCCGCGAGCGTCGAGGAGGCCGCCGAATGAGCTTCGAGATCCACGTCAGCGGGCGGGTGAAGTCGGTCGTCGACGAGACCCTTCCGGGCCTCGTCGGGGATCTCGTCGCGTCGGGGATCACCGCCGGCGACCCGACCCTCTGGGGGCCGGACGCGGAGCCGGAGGCGGCGAAGCGTCTGGGCTGGGTGCAGGCGGTCTCGGTGTCGCGTCCGCTCGTCGACGAGATCGAGGCGCTTCGCGCCGAACTCCGAGGCCGGGGGATCACCCGCGTGGTCCTCGCCGGCATGGGTGGTTCATCCCTCGCGCCCGAAGTGATCGCTCAGACCTCGGGCGTCCCCCTCGTCATCCTCGACTCCACCGCCCCGGGCCAGGTGCTCGCCGCGCTCGACGGCGACGCCGAATCGGGCGGGCTTTCGCAGACCGTGCTGGTCGTGTCGTCGAAGTCCGGGTCGACGGCGGAGACCGATTCCGCCAAGCGCGTGTTCGAGGCAGCCTTCCGCGACCTCGGGATCGACCCGACCGAGCGCATCGTCGTGGTGACCGATCCGGGTTCACCGCTCGACACGTCCGCGCGCGCCGACGGGTACCGCGTCTTCAACGCCGATCCCGAGGTGGGTGGCCGCTACTCGGCGCTCACCGCCTTCGGACTCGTTCCGGCGGGACTCGCCGGCGTCGACATCGGCGAGCTCCTCGACGAGGCGGAGGCGACTCTGCTCGAGGTCGCCGTCGACAGCCCCGAGAACCCGGCCCTCACCCTGGCGGCGGCGATCGCCGGTGGAACCCCCCGGCGCGACAAGCTCGGCCTCATCACCGACGGCACGCACATCATCGGCCTGCCGGACTGGATCGAGCAGCTCATCGCCGAGTCCACCGGCAAGCAGGGCACGGGGATCCTTCCCGTCGTGCTGCTTCCGGTTTCTCCGGAGGTCGAGGCGCGCCCGGCCGACCTGCAGATCGTCCGACTCGTCGATGAGGCGAACAAGTTCCACCTCTTCGAGCGCCACGAAGACGAGATCCTCGTCAGTGGGTCCCTCGGCGCCCAGTTCGTGGTCTGGGAGTACGCCACCGCGATCGCCGGCCGCATGCTCGGGATCAACCCGTTCGACCAGCCTGACGTCGAGTCGGCGAAGACCGCCACGCGCGGGCTCCTCGACGCCCGACCCGAGCAGTCGGCGCCGGCGTTCACCGAATCCGGCGTGGAGGTCCGGGTCTCCGACGCCGCCCTCGCCGCATCGGGCACGATCGCGGGCGTGCTCGACGCCCTGTGGTCGCGAGTGCCGGCCGACGGCTACGTCGCCATCCAGGCCTACGTGAACCGACTCGCCCTCCCGCAGCTGCAGGGTCTGCGCGAACTCGTCGCCGCGGACTCGGGGCGCCCCACCACCTTCGGGTGGGGACCACGGTTCCTCCACTCCACCGGGCAGTACCACAAGGGCGGTCCGGCGACGGGTGTGTACCTGCAGATCCTCGAGCAGACCGATGTCGATCTCGAGATTCCGGGGCGGCCGTTCACCTTCGGGCAGCTGATCCAGGCCCAGGCGGCAGGTGATGCGAGCGTGCTCGCCGACGGCCATGGCCGGCCGGTGGTCACACTCACCCTCACCGATCCGCAGGCCGAGATCCTGGGCCTCTTCGAAGCCGCGCAGTAGGAGCGCCAATGACCGTCGAGATCTCTCGCGGGCGAAATCCGCTGCGCGATCCCGAGGACCGGCGCCTGAACCGCATCGCCGGTCCCAGTGCGCTGGTCATCTTCGGCGTGACAGGCGACCTGTCGCGGAAGAAGCTGATGCCGGCGGTGTACGACCTCGCCAACCGCGGCCTGCTGCCGCCGGGGTTCGCGCTCGTCGGCTTCGCGCGGCGAGATTGGGAGGACCAGGACTTCGCCAAGGTGGTCTACGAGGCGGTGCGGGCCCACGCCCGGACAGAGTTCCGGGAGGAGACCTGGGAGCAGCTGCTGGAGGGCATCCGCTTCGTCTCCGGTGAGTTCGGCGACGCCGACGCCTTCCGGCGCCTCCGCGACACCGTCGACCAGCTCGACAGCGAGCGGGGCACGATGGGGAACCACGCGTTCTACCTGTCCATCCCACCGAAGGACTTCCCTGTCGTCGCCGAGCAGCTGAAGGCATCGGGCCTCGTCGACGACACCGCCGATCGCCCCGAGCGTTGGAAGCGGGTGGTGATCGAGAAGCCCTTCGGCCATGACCTCGCGTCGGCCCAGGAGCTCAACGACGCCCTCCGCAGCGCCTTCCCCACCGACTCGATCTTCCGGATCGACCACTACCTCGGCAAGGAGACGGTCCAGAACATCCTCGCGCTGCGCTTCGCCAACGAGCTCTACGAGCCGATCTGGAACCGCAACTACGTCGACCACGTGCAGATCACGATGGCCGAAGACATCGGGGTCGGTGGTCGGGCGGGCTACTACGACGGCATCGGCGCGGCCCGCGACGTCATTCAGAACCATCTCCTGCAGCTGCTGGCACTGACCGCGATGGAGGAGCCGATCTCCTTCGACGCCCAGCATCTGCGCGCGGAGAAGGAGAAGGTCCTCGCCGCCGTCACACTGCCCGACGACCTCGCGCGCTCCACGGCGCGCGGACAGTACGCGGGCGGATGGCAGGGCGGCGAGCGGGTTCTCGGCTTCCTCGAAGAGGAAGGGATGAATCCCGAATCCACCACCGAGACGTACGCCGCCATCACGCTCGAGGTGAACACCCGCCGTTGGGCGGGCGTCCCGTTCTATCTGCGTACGGGGAAGCGACTCGGGCGTCGGGTGACCGAGATCGCCGTGGTGTTCAAGCGCGCCCCCGAGCTGCTGTTCTCCCGCAACCAGACCTCGGGGCTCGGCCAGAACGCGCTGGTCATCCGGGTGCAGCCCGATGAGGGCGTCACCATCCGATTCGGATCGAAGGTGCCCGGCGCCGGAACCCAGGTGCGCGACGTCACGATGGACTTCGGCTACGGCCATGCGTTCACCGAGGCGAGCCCAGAAGCCTACGAGCGTCTCATCCTCGACGTCCTGCTCGGCGACCCACCCCTCTTCCCCCGGCATGAGGAGGTGGAGCTCTCCTGGCGGATCCTCGATCCCATCGAGCAGTTCTGGGCCTCCCAGGGCGGTCCGCTGGAGCAGTACGCGCCGGGGTCGTGGGGGCCGGAGGCCGCCGAGGCGATGCTCGCCCGTGACGGACGCACCTGGAGGCGCCCATGATCGTCGACCTTCCCGACACCACCGTGAGCAAGATCTCGCGCGCGCTGGTGAACGTCCGCGAAGAGGGCGGCGCCGTCGCCCTCGGACGGGTTCTCACCCTCCTCATCGTCACGCGCCAGGGTGCGCAGGAGGATGTCATCGAGGTCGCCAACGCCGCCTCGCGGGAGCACCCGATGCGGGTCATCGTGCTGATGATCAACGGGCAGGGCGAGGCGCCGCGCCTGGACGCGCAGATCCGCGTCGGCGGCGACGCCGGCGCGAGCGAGGTGGTCACCCTGCACGCGCTCGGCGAGGCCGGCGGCAGCAACCTCGAGAGCCTCGTGACGGGGCTCCTCCTGCCCGACGCTCCCGTGGTGGTGTGGTGGCCCGACGACACCCCGGACGTGCCGTCGGAGACATCCATCGGCCGTATCGCGCAGCGGCGGATCACCGATGCCGCGACGAAACCCGATCCGTCGGCCTGGGTCGCCTCGCTCGGCGAGAAGTACCAACCCGGCGATACCGACCTCGCATGGACCCGTCTCACCCGCTGGCGCGAGCAGCTGGCCGCGATCCTCGACCAGCCGCCGTTCGAGACCGTCACCGCGGTGCGCGTCCGCGGCGCCGCCGACTCCCCGTCGACGGCTCTCCTGGCCGCATGGCTCCGCCTGGCGCTCGACGTTCCGGTCGACTGGGGGTATCTCCCCGCGGAGGAATGGCCGCACGGCATCAAGTCGGTGTCGCTCGTGCGCGAGAGCGGTGAGGTCGTGCTCGAGCGGCCGAGCCCTGCGGTCGCACTCCTCACCCAGCCCGACCAGCCCCAGCACGACTTGGCGTTCCCGCGCCGGAGCCTTCGCGAATGCCTGGCGGAGGAGCTTCGTCGCCTCGATCCGGACGTCCTGTATGGTCGAGTGATCACCGAGGGCTGGGAGCTGTTGGACCCGCCCACGACCCAGGAGACGCATGACTGACTCGGCCGGCGAGAAACGCGTCGTCATCGCCGCCGACGCCGCCTCACTCGCCGACTCCGTCGCCGCGCGATTCCTCTCGTGGGTGGCGAAGAAGGCTCCGGTCCGCGAGGTGCACGTCTCCCTCACCGGCGGGGGCAGCGGCGAGGCCGTGCTGCAGGCAGCTGCCCGTCAGCCCCGCGTCGCCGAGATCGATTGGTCGCGGGTGCATTTCTGGTGGAGCGACGAGCGCTTCGTCCCGCGCGCGGATCCCGAACGGAATGAACGTCAGGCGCGCGCGGCGATGCTCGACGCCCTCGACATCCCCGATGCGAACATCCATGCCGCGCCTGCCAGCGATGACGGCGTCGACCTCGACACCGCCGCTCGGTCGTACGCCGCAGACCTCGCGCGATTCGGAACTCCGGAACATCCGGGCTGGCCGAGCTTCGACGTCTGCTTCCTGGGCGTCGGGCCCGACGCCCACATCGCGTCGCTGTTCCCCGACCGCGGCGAGATCCTCATCACCGACCGAACGGTCGTTCCGGTGCGGGACTCCCCCAAGCCCCCGGCGAAGCGGGTCACCTTCACGCGTCCGGTGATCAACTCCTCCAAGCGGGTCTGGCTGGTGCTGTCAGGACCCGACAAGGCCTCCGCCCTCGGCCTGGCGCTCGCCGGCGCAAGCTATGCCAGCGTGCCGGCCGCCGGCGCCAAGGGTACCCGGCGCACCGTGTTCTTCGTCGATCAGGCCGCTGCCGCCCAGGTGCCGCCCGAGCTGATCGATCGGGACTACTGACGCGGTCAGTCCTGCCCGCGACGCTCGCGCAGCTGGCGCAGCGCGTCTTCGAGGAGGGCGTCCGCCTCTTCCTCGGTGCGGCGCTCCTTCACGTACGCGAGGTGGGTCTTGTACGGTTCGGTCTTGGCCAGCGCCGGAGGGTTCTCGCGGTCGCGCCCGGCGGGAAGCCCCGAATGCGGCGAATCGATGATGTCGGGAATCTCCTCATCGGGAATTCCCGCCGCGAAGTAGCGGACGGTCTCATTGCCGAGGGCATCCCAGTACGACACCGCGATGCGCTCGGCGTGGTAGCCGTGATCCTGCTCGCCCATCGGACCCGCGCCCACTCGGGTGCCGCGGATCGCGTTTCCTCCGGTTGCCATGTCTACAGTCCCTGGAACTTGGTGATGAGGCCGAGGGCCACGATTGCGGAGAACCACGCCAGCGCGAGGACCACCGTGAAGCGGTTGAGGTTGCGTTCAGCCAGGCCCGACGACCCGAGTGCAGAGGTCATGCCGCCGCCGAACATATCGGACAGCCCACCCCCGCGCCCCTTGTGGAGCAGGATGAGGAGAGTCAGCAGGAGACTCGTGATGCCCAGGAGCACTTGCAGGACGAACTCGAGGATTTCCACAGTCGAAGAGGCCTTTCAGCGCGGTCCGGGCGAACCGCACAGGGGTCAAGTATAGGTCGGGATGACGCGCCGGTCAGACTCCGACGTGCTTCTGATACCGGATGATGGCGGCGAACTCGTCCACGACGAGGCTCGCGCCGCCGACGAGGGCACCGTCGACATCGGGCTCGCGCATGAAGCTCGCGATGTTCGCGGCCTTCACCGATCCGCCGTACAGCACACGCGTCCGGGCGGCTGCCTCTTCCCCGAGGGTCTCGGCCACGACGCCGCGAAGCTTCGCACAGACCTCCTGCGCCTGCTCGGGCGTCGCCGCCTGGCCCGAACCGATCGCCCAGACGGGCTCGTACGCGACGACGACGTCACTCCCGCGCGCCAACCCGGCGAGGGCCGTGCGGAGCTGTCCCACCGGAACGGCGCTCGCACCGTGCTCGGCGAGGTCTTCGGCGGTCTCGCCGACGCAGATCACCGGCACCAGGTCGTGCCGGATGGCCGCGGCCACCTTCTCCGCGACGATCTCGTCGCTCTCACCGTGGTACTGCCGGCGTTCGGAGTGCCCGATGATGACGTAGCGGCACGCGAGCTTGGACAGGAAGGCCCCGGAGATCTCTCCGGTGTAGGCGCCGGAGTCGTGCACGGAGACATCCTGGGCCCCGAGGGCGAAGGGGATCTTGTCGGCGTCGAGGAGCGTCTGCACCGTACGGAGGTCGGTGAAGGGCGGGAAGACGCCCACCTCGACGGTGCCGTCCTCGTGCTTGGCGTCCTTCAGCGTCCAGTGCAGCTTCTGCACGAAGGCCACTGCCTGAAGGTGGTCGAGGTTCATCTTCCAGTTGCCGGCGATGAAGGGGGTGCGCGTGGTCACGCCTGCCATCCGAGGACCTCCAGTCCGGGAAGCTTCTTGCCCTCGAGGAACTCGAGGCTGGCTCCACCGCCGGTGGAGATGTGACCGAAGTCATCGTCGGAGAACCCGAGTTGTCGGACCGCCGCGGCCGAGTCGCCACCGCCCACGACGCTGAGTCCCGACACCTTGGTGAGCGCGTCGGCGACCGCGCGGGTGCCGGCGGCGAACGCCGGCATTTCGAAGACGCCCATGGGGCCGTTCCAGAAGACCGTCCGGCTGTCGGCAACGAGATCGGCGAAGAGCGCCGCGGTGTCGGGGCCGATATCCAGGCCCAGGCCGTCCGATCCGAACGGGGTGTCTTCGAGGCCGGAGACGGGGGTGACGACGTGATCGGCGTCGGCGGCGAAGGCCGCGGCCACCACGGCGTCGACCGGCAGCACGAGCTCGACCCCGCGCTCGCGGGCATCCGCCATGTAACGGCGGACGGTGTCGAGCTGATCCTCCTCCAGCAGACTCTTCCCCACGGGGTGTCCCTGCGCAGCCAGGAACGTGAACATCATCCCGCCGCCGACGAGCAGGCGGTCCACGCGCGGCAGGAGGTGCTCGATCACGCCGAGCTTGTCGCTGACCTTCGACCCACCGAGCACGACGGTGTACGGGCGCTCCGGATTCTCGGTGAGGCGGTCGAGCACGTCGACCTCCTTCTCGATGAGGAACCCGGCTGCCGAGGGGAGCAGCTCGGCGAGATCGTAGACGCTCGCCTGCTTGCGGTGCACCACCCCGAAGCCGTCGGAGACGAGTGCGTCACCGAGGGCGGCGAGGTCCGTCGCGAACGCGCGGCGCTCGGCGTCATCCTTCGCCGTCTCACCCGGCTGGAACCGCAGGTTCTCCAGCACCGCGACGTCGCCGTCCTCGAGTGCGGCGACGGCGTCGTGAGCGGACTCCCCCACCGTGTCGCGAGCGAAGGCGACGGGCTTACCGAGCAGTTCCGACAGGCGCTGCGCGACCGGCGCGAGGCTGTACTTCGGGTCAGGGGCGCCGTCGGGCCGCCCGAGGTGGGAGCAGACGATCACCCGCGCGCCCTGATCGATGAGGGCATTCAGGGTGGGTAGCGACGCGCGCACGCGACCGTCGTCGGTGATCCGGCCGTCCTTCAGGGGGACGTTCAGATCACAGCGGACGACGACGCGTGTGCCCGCCAGCGGACCCAGGGAATCGAGGGTGCGCAGAGCCATGGGATCGGCCTCAGAGACGCTCGGCGACGTACTCGGTGAGGTCGACCAGTCGGTTGGAGTAGCCCCACTCGTTGTCGTACCAGGCGGAGACCTTGACGAGGTTGCCGCTGACGTTGGTGAGGCCGGCGTCGAACACCGAGGAGTGCGGGTTCAGCTGAATGTCGGTGGAGACGATGGGGTCTTCGGTGTACTCGAGGATGCCCTGCAGCCGGCCGTCGGCGGCAGCGGTCCGGTACGCGGCGTTGATCTCGTCGACGGTCAGCCCGTCCTTCGTCACGAGGGTGAGGTCGACGATCGAGCCGGTGGGGACGGGAACCCGGTACGACGAGCCGTCGAGCTTGCCCTGGAGCTCGGGCAGAACCAGGCCGATCGCCTTGGCCGCGCCCGTGGAGGTCGGCACGATGTTGATCGCCGCAGCGCGGGCCCGACGGAGATCCTTGTGCGGGCCGTCCTGCAGGTTCTGGTCGGCGGTGTAGGCGTGCGCCGTCATCATGAACCCGCGCTCGATGCCGAACGTGTCGTTGAACACCTTGGCCAGCGGGGCGAGGCAGTTCGTGGTGCAGGAGGCGTTGGAGATGATGTGGTGCGCAGCCGGGTCGTAGGAGTCCTCGTTCACACCCATGACGAACGTGGCGTCCTCGCCGGTCGCGGGAGCGGAGATCAACACCTTCTTCGCGCCGCCCTCGAGGTGCTTGCGCGCGTCCTCGGCCTTGGTGAAGCGACCGGTGGATTCGATGACGATGTCGACACCGAGCTCGCCCCAGGGAAGGTTCGCGGGGTCGCGCTCCTCGAAGACGCGGATGCTCTTGCCGCCGACGGTGATCGACTCCCCGTCGTAGGAGACGTCCTGAGCGAGGGGGCCGCCGACGGAGTCGTACTTCAGCAGGTGGGCGAGGGTCTTGTTGTCGGTCAGGTCGTTGACCGCGACGATGTCGAGGTCCGCACCCTGCGCGAGCGCCGCGCGGAGGTAGTTGCGTCCGATGCGGCCGAAGCCGTTGATTCCGATCTTGACAGCCACGAGAGGAGTCTCCAGATGTGTCGTGCGCGAGAGCGCGGAGGGATTCGTAGAGGAAGTGGAACAACGGCGTCCCAGCGGGCGATCCCGCTGGGACGCCGCACTTCCTATGACAGTACCAGCAGGCCCGCGGTCTTCTGACGGGCGGCGTCGAGGCGCTGCGCGACGTTCTGCCAGTTCGCGATGTTCCACACGGCCTTGACGTAGTCGGCCTTCACGTTGAGGTAGTCGAGGTAGAAGGCGTGCTCCCACATGTCGAGCTGGAAGATCGGCACGGTGCCCTGGGCGGTGTTGTTCTGCTGGTCGAACATCTGCTGGATGAGCAGCTGCTGACCGATCGGGTCCCAGCTGAGCACGGCCCAGCCGGAGCCCTGGATGCCGGTGGCCGCAGCGGTGAAGTGGGCCTGGAACTTCTCGAACGAGCCGAAGAACTCCGCGATGGCGGCGGCGAGCTCGCCCTCGGGCTGGCCACCGCCCTCGGGCGACAGGTTGGTCCAGAAGATGGAGTGGTTGACGTGGCCCCCGAGGTTGAACGCGAGGTCCTTCTCGAGCTTGTTCACGTTCGCAAGGTTGCCGGATTCGCGCGCCTCGACCAGCTGCTCGAGCGCGGTGTTGGCGCCGGTGACGTACGTCTGGTGGTGCTTGTCATGGTGGAGTTCCATGATCTTGCCGCTGATGTGCGGTTCCAGCGCGGAGTAGTCGTAGGGGAGGTCGGGCAAGGTGTACTTCGCCATGTTCTCTTCTTCCTATCGGCGCGCGCCGAGGCTCCTCGGCGCAGCGAGGGTGACGGATTCATCCTACTGAGGGCGAACAATCCGGCCGAGAGGTTGTTCCCCGAGCGCGGAGACGATATCGAGACGAGTCAGTCCTCGACGCCGGCGGGAACGGCCGATTCGGTACCGGGAATCCCCTCGACCTCGGCCTTCTTGTCCGCCATCGCGAGGAGTCGTCGGATCCGACCGGCGACGGCGTCCTTCGTCAGCGGCGGGTCGGCGTGGTGGCCCAGCTCGTCGAGACTCGCGTCGCGGTGTGCCAGGCGCAGCTCCCCGGCCTGCTTGAGATGGTCCGGCACCTCGGGGCCGAGGATCTCCAGCGCCCGCTCCACTCGGGCGCAGGCCGCGACCGCCGCCTGCGCCGATCGGCGGAGGTTGGCATCGTCGAAGTTCACCAACCGGTTGACCCCGGCGCGCACCTCGCGGCGCTGGCGCAGCTGATCCCACTGGGCAGCAGCACGGGACGCACCCATCTCCGCAAGGGCGACCCGGATCCCCTCGCCTTCGCGAACGACGACGCGCGGGACCCCGCGGACCTCGCGCGCTTTGGCGGGGATGCCGAGCCGGTGCGCGGCGCCCACCAGCGCCATCGCGGCTTCAGAGGCGGGGCAGCTGATCTCGAGGGCGGCCGACCGGCCCGGCTCGCTGAGCGCCCCCGCACCGAGGAATGCTCCCCGCCAGACTGCCGCGAGGTCGGGCCGGGCGCCCGTGGTCAGGCGGTTGGGGAGACCGCGGACCGGGCGTCGACGCTGATCGAGAAGCCCCGTCTGACGCGCGAGGGTCTCCCCGCCCTCGATGACCCGGACGGCGTAGTGACTGCCGTTGCGGGCGCCCGAGCCGTGGACGTGGACGAGCTCCGGCCGCACCCCGTAGATCTCCATCAGGTCGCGCGCGACGCGGCGTGCGAGCGCCTCGGAGTCGAGCTCGGCCTCCACCGCGACGCGGTTGGCGATCGAGTGAAGACCGCCGGAGAATCGCAGGAGCGAGGTCAGCTCCGCCACTCGCGCCGTCGGCCGCGGTTCGCGGACAGCGGTCAACTCGGCCTTCACATCGGCGGTCAGCGACACTGGACTCCTCTGCGTGGGTCGGAACGACGCTCCAGCCTACCCGTCCCCGCTCGCCGGCCTCACTCGCGCCCCAGGTCGCGGTGCTTCACGCGCACCGCGACGCCCGAGACCTCCGCGAGCTTGTCGGCGAGTTCCCTCGCCATCACCACCGACCGATGCTTGCCACCCGTGCACCCGACCGCGACGACGGAGTGGCGCTTGTTCTCGCGCTGGTAGCCCTCCAGGACGGGGCTGAGGGCCGCCGCGTAGGCCTCCACGAAATCGCGCGCGCCCCGCTGCTCGAGCACATACCCGCGGACCTCCTCGTCTTCACCGGTGAGGGCGCGCAGCCGCTCATCCCAGTACGGGTTCGGAAGGAACCGCATATCGGCGACGAGGTCGGCGTCGGGGGGCAGCCCGTACTTGAAACCGAAGCTCATCACCGTCACCACGTGCCGCGCCGCGCCCTCGTCCGAGAAGAGGTCGACCACCCGTGTGGCGAGCTGGTGAACGTTGAACCGGGAGGTGTCGATGATGACGTCGGCGTTCTCGCGCACCGACGCCAGCCGCTCCCGCTCGCGGCGGATCCCGTCGAGGATCGTCCCCTCGTCCTGCAACGGGTGGGGCCGCCGCACCGCCTCGAACCGCCGGACCAGCACATCATCGGCGGCGTCGAGGAAGAGCACCCGCAGTTGCCGGCGCTCGCGGAGGTCGCGGAGGGCCTGCGGAAGCTGCGCGAAGAGGTCGCGTCCGCGCACATCGACGACGACGGCCACTTTCGGCAGCGCGTGGGCGGCCAATTCGGTGAGATCGAGCAGCGGCTTGAGCATCTGCGGGGGAAGGTTGTCCACCACGTACCACTCGAGGTCTTCGAGGGCGTTCGCGGCGGTGGACCGCCCGGCACCGGACATCCCGGTGACGATCAGCATCTCGCCCGCCGTACCGCGCGCCTCCGCCATCAACTCCACCCCCGTCGCCCCGACCAGGTTACCCACCCGAGAGGTGCTCGTGGATCGCCGTAGCCAGTTTCGGCCCGACCCCCGGCAGCGCGGTGATCTCCTCCGGCGTCGCGTTCTTCAGCGCGGTGACGGAGCCGAAATGGCGCAGCAGGGCGCGGATCCGTGCTTCGCCGAGCCCCGGCACCTCCGCGAGGACGGTATGGATGTCGCGGCGGCGCCGCGTGCGCTGATGGCGGATGGCGAACCGGTGGGCCTCGTCGCGCAGGCGCTGCAGCAGGTAGAGCGCCTCGCTCGTTCGCGGCAGGATGACCGGGAAATCCTCCCCCGGAAGCCAGACCTCCTCCAGCCGCTTGGCGATTCCGACGAGGGCGATCTCAGGGTGCCCGGCATCGGCGAGGGCCCGGGCGGCCGCGGCGACCTGCGGCTGCCCGCCGTCGACGACGAGGAGTTGAGGCGGGTAGGCGAACCGCGGGCGCTTCCGGGTTGTCACCACCCCTTCGTCGTCGCGCACCGCGTCCTCGGCGGCCCGTGCTGTCGCGTCGAGGTCGTCCTGCTCCTCGGGGCGGTCCAGGTACGCCAGACGGCGGCTCAGCACCTGGTAGAGCGAGTCGGTGTCGTCCGTCGTCTGCTCCACCTTGAACGAACGGTACTGGTCCTTGCGCGGCAGGCCGTCCTCGAACACCACCATCGAGGCGACGACGTTCGTGCCGCCGAGGTGCGAGACGTCGAAGCCCTCGATCCGCAGGGGCGCGTCGGTGAGACCCAGCGCCTCCTGCAGGTCGGTGAGGGCCTGAGTGCGGGCGACGTAGTCGCTGGTGCGGCGCGTCTTGTGCAGCATCAGCGCCTGCTGCGCGTTGAGGCTGGCGGTCTTCATCAGCTCGGCCTTCTGCCCGCGCTGGGCGACACCGATCGACACCTTCTTCCCGCGCCGCTCCTCGAGCCACTCGCGCAGTTCGACCGCGTCGTCGGGGAGGATGGGGACGAGCACCTGCCGAGGGATGTCTCCGGGCGCGGCATCGCCGTACGTGCGCTGCAGCACCTGGTCGACGAGGTCGGCCCCCGAGATGTCGATCTCCTTCTCGATGGTCGTCGCGCGCACGCCTCGGACGCGGCCGCCCCGCACGACGAAGTGCTGCACGGCTGCGGCGAGCTCGTCCTCGGCGATCCCGAACAGATCGGCGTCGGTGTCGGCGGGGAGCACGAGGGCGCTCCGTCGAAGGACCGCATCGATGGCCTGCAGTTTGTCGCGGTAGACGGCGGCGGACTCGTAGTCCATCGCCGCAGCCGCCTCGTTCATGCGCGCCGTCATCTCGCGGGTGAACCGCTGGTCACCGCCCGCCATGAAGGCGACGAAGTCCTCCACCATGGCGCGGTGCTCCTCGACCGTGACCTTCATCGAGCACGGGCCGCCGCAGCGCCCGATCTGACCCGGGAAGCACGGCCGCCCCGACGTCATCGCCTTCTTATACGACGCGTCGCTGCAGGTGCGGATCGGGAACACCTTGATCAGCAGATCGATCGTGTCGTGCACCGCCCACACTTTCGGGTACGGCCCGAAGTACTTCGCGCCCGGAATGCGGCGGTTGCGGGTGACGATGACGCGGGGTGCTTCATCGGCGAGGGTCACCGCCATGAACGGGTACGACTTGTCGTCGCGGTATCGCACGTTGAAGGGCGGATCGAATTCCTTGATCCACTGGTACTCCAGCTGCAGGGAATCGACGTCCGTGGCGACGACGGTCCACTCCACCGACGCCGCGGTCGTGACCATCCGCCGGGTGCGCTCGTGCAGGGTATGGAGGGGTGCGAAGTAGTTCGACAGGCGCGCGCGGAGGTTCTTGGCCTTGCCGACGTACAGCACCCGCCCCTGCGCGTCACGGAAGCGGTAGACGCCGGGGTTCGTGGGGATCTCCCCGGCCTTGGGGCGGTAGGCCAGCTGGGGCTGACCGCGACGGGAGGCCCGCTCGGTGGTGCTCGACATCGCCGTCTCAGCCGGCCTTGCGAACCGCCGTCTGACCGAGCACTTCGGCGAGGAACGCTCCGGTGTGGCTCCCCTCGACGCGCGCGATCTGCTCGGGCGTGCCGGTCGCGAGGACCTGGCCGCCGCCCGACCCGCCCTCTGGACCGAGATCGATCACCCAGTCCGCCGATTTGATGACGTCGAGGTTGTGCTCGATGACGATGACGGTGTTGCCCTTGTCGACCAGCCCGTTCAGCACCTCGAGCAGCCGGCGGACGTCCTCGAAGTGGAGTCCCGTCGTCGGCTCGTCGAGGACGTAGATGCTCCGCCCGTTGGAGCGGCGCTGCAACTCGGTGGCGAGCTTCACCCGCTGCGCCTCGCCTCCCGAGAGGGTGGTCGCCGACTGCCCCAGTCGCACGTAGCCGAGACCGACGTCGACGAGTGTCTTGAGGTAGCGGTGGATGGCCTGGATCGGCTCGAAGAACTCCGCCGCCTCGGAGATCGGCATGTCGAGCACCTCGGCGATGTTCTTGCCCTTGTAGTGCACCGCCAGGGTGTCGCGGTTGTAGCGCTTGCCGTGGCAGACCTCGCAGTCGACGTAGACGTCGGGGAGGAAGTTCATCTCGATCTTGATCGTGCCGTCGCCCGAGCAGGCCTCGCAGCGCCCGCCCTTGACGTTGAAGCTGAACCGACCGGGCTGGTAACCGCGCGCCTTCGCCTCGGGAGTCTCGCTGAAGAGGGTGCGGATGCGATCGAACACACCCGTATAGGTCGCGGGATTGGACCGGGGTGTGCGACCGATGGGCGCCTGATCGACGTGCACCACCTTGTCGAGGTTGTCGAGGCCGGTCACCCGGGTGTGCTTGCCGGGAACGGTGCGGGCGCCGTTGAGCCGCGACGCCAGCACCTGGTACAGGATGTCGTTGACGAGCGACGACTTGCCCGAGCCGCTCACACCGGTGACGGCGGTGAGCACGCCGAGGGGGAAGTCGACGGTCACATTGCGGAGGTTGTTCTCGCGCGCTCCGACGACGCTCACCTTCCTGCTCTTGTCGATACGACGCCGCTTCGCCGGAGTGGGGATCTCCCGACGGCCCGACAGGTATTCGCCGGTGATCGACGCCGGGTCTGCCAGCAGTGCGTCGAGCGGCCCCGAGTGCACCACCTCACCGCCGTCGACGCCGGCACGCGGGCCGATGTCGACGATCCAATCCGCCGCGTGGATCGTCTCCTCGTCGTGCTCGACGACGATCAGCGTGTTGCCGAGATCGCGGAGTTTCACCAGCGTCTCGATGAGGCGGCGGTTGTCGCGCTGGTGGAGGCCGATCGAGGGCTCGTCCAGGACGTACAGCACACCCGTGAGACCGGATCCGATCTGAGTCGCGAGCCGGATCCGCTGGGCCTCGCCCCCGGAGAGGGAACCGGCGGAGCGGCTGAGGTTGAGGTAGTTCAGCCCGACCTGGATGAGGAAGTCCAACCGCAGCCGGATCTCGCGCAGCACCTGGGCGGCGATCTTGGCCTCGCGCTCGGTGAGCTCGAGACGGGCGAAGAAGGCCTGCGCGTCACCGAGGCTCAGCCGCGAGGCATCCGCGATCGAGTGCCCGTGCACGAGCACCGCGAGCACCTCGGGCTTCAGGCGGTCGCCGTTGCAGACCGGGCACGGCACCTCGCGGAGGAACTCCGCCCACCGCTGGCGCTGGGTGTCGGACTCGGCTTGCAGGTACTGCCGCTCGATGTACGGCACGACGCCCTCGAAGCCGGACGAGTAGCGCATCTCTCGTCCGTAGCGGTTCTTCCAGCGGACCGTGACCTTGTAGTTCTCGCCGCGGAGGACGGCCTCGCGCACATCGGACGGAAGCTTCTTCCAGGGCGTGTCGAGGGAGAAGTCCAGGTCGCGCGCAAGGCCTTCCAGGAGACGCTCGTAGTACTGGAAGAGTCCCTTCCCCTGCGTGGTCCAGGGGATCAGGACGCCCTCGCGGATCGACAGCTCGTCATCGCCGATCATGAGATCGACGTCGACCGACATCCGGGTTCCGAGACCCGAGCAGGTGGGACAGGCGCCGAAGGGCGCGTTGAACGAGAAGGTGCGGGGCTCGATCTCAGTGAGCTGGAGCGGATGACCGTTCGGGCACGCGAGCTTCTCGGAGAAGGACTGCCACGCCTCGTCGCCCTCGCGATCGACGAAGTTGACCTGCATGATCCCGCCCGCAAGGGTGAGAGCTGTCTCGACCGAGTCGGTGACGCGGGAGAGGATGTCGGGGCTTGCGACCAACCGGTCGACGACGACGGCGATGTCGTGCTTGTAGCTCTTCTTCAGCACCGGGGGCTCGGTCAGCTGCACCAGTTCGCCGTCGACGATCGCGCGGGAATAGCCCTTCGCCGACAGCTCCTTGAAGAGGTCGACGAACTCCCCCTTCTTCTGGCTGACCACCGGCGCGACGATCTGGTAGCGCGTGCGTTCGGGGAGCTCCATCAGCTGATCGGCGATCTGCTGCACGGTCTGACGCTGAATGATCTCGCCGCACTCCGGACAGTGCGGGATCCCGATGCGCGCCCACAGCAGACGCATGTAGTCGTGGATCTCGGTGATGGTGCCCACGGTGGAGCGGGGGTTGCGGTTGGTGGACTTCTGGTCGATCGACACCGCGGGGCTGAGACCCTCGATGAAATCGACGTCCGGACGATCGACCTGGCCGAGGAACTGCCGCGCATAGGCGCTCAGCGACTCGACGTACCGGCGCTGGCCCTCGGCGAAGATCGTGTCGAAAGCGAGGCTCGACTTGCCCGACCCCGACAGGCCGGTGAACACGACCAGGGAGTCGCGCGGAATGTCGAGGTCGACGTCCTTCAGATTGTGGACGCGCGCACCTCGGACACTGAGTTTTCCGCTGGTGTGGCCGGGCAGGGCGACGGGAACGATGGGCACCCGTCAAGTGTAGGTGGGGCCTCCGACACGGGTCCCGACGTTCGCGTGGAGCGCAGTTTCCCGGGGGTCGGAAGGGGCGTCAGGCGTGACCGGCGCGTTCCATCGCGCGCAACTCCTTCTTGAGGTCCTGCACCTCGTCACGGAGCCGCGCGGCGAGTTCGAACTTCAGCTCGCCGGCCGCGGCGAGCATCTGCCCCGAGAGATCGGCGATGGTGGCCTCCAGCTGCTCGGCGCCCTCCGCGGCGATCCCCTCCCGGCGCAGCTGCGGGGTCGGGGACTTCCCCTTCCCCGACTTCACACGGGAGTCCTTGCGATTGAGCATGGCCTGCGTGTCATCGGCCTCGCGGGCGAGTACCTCGGTGATGTCGGCGATGCGCTTGCGCAGCGGCTGCGGGTCGATGCCGTGCTCGAGGTTGTAGGCGATCTGCTTGTCGCGGCGCCTGTTGGTCTCCTCGATCGCGTTGCGCATGGAGTCGGTCACGGTGTCGGCGTACATGTGCACCTGTCCGGAGACGTTCCTCGCGGCACGCCCGATGGTCTGGATGAGGGAGGTCCCCGAGCGCAGGAACCCCTCCTTGTCCGCATCGAGGATCGACACCAGCGACACCTCGGGGAGGTCGAGGCCCTCGCGCAGGAGGTTGATGCCGACGAGCACGTCGTAGACGCCCGCGCGGAGCTCGGTCAACAGCTCCACCCGTCGAAGGGTGTCGACGTCGGAGTGGAGGTACCGCACGCGCACGCCGTGCTCACCCAGGAAGTCGGTGAGCTCCTCGGCCATCTTCTTCGTCAGCGTCGTGACGAGCACGCGTTCGTCGCGCTCCACCCGCAGGCGGATCTCCTCGAGCAGGTCGTCGATCTGACCCTTGGAGGGCTTGACGACGATCTGCGGATCGATGAGCCCGGTGGGCCGGATGATCTGCTCCACCACGCCGTCGGCGATTCCCATCTCGTAGCGTCCGGGGGTCGCCGACAGGTAGACCGTCTGACCCACCCGCTCTTTGAACTCGTCCCATCGCAGCGGTCGGTTGTCGAGCGCGCTCGGCAGGCGGAAGCCGTGCTCCACCAGGGTGCGCTTGCGCGAGGCGTCGCCCTCGTACATCGCGCCGATCTGCGGGACGGTCACATGCGACTCGTCGATGACCATGAGGAAGTCGTCGGGGAAGAAGTCGAGCAGGGTGTGCGGCGGCTCCCCCGGCATGCGGCCGTCGAGGTGTCGGGAGTAGTTCTCGATGCCCGAGCAGAAGCCGAGCTGCTGCAGCATCTCGAGGTCGAAAGAAGTGCGCATCCGCAGACGCTGGGCCTCGAGGAGCTTGTTCTGCGACTCCAGTTCTTTCAGGCGCTGCTCGAGCTCGTGCTCGATGGTGCCGATCGCGCGCTGGACCGTCTCGGTGCCGGCGACGTAGTGGGACGCGGGGAAGATCGGCACCGACTCCATCCGCTGCACGATGTCGCCGGTGAGCGGATGAAGCATGTACAGCGCCTCGATCTCGTCGCCGAACATCTCGATGCGGATCGCGTACTCCTCGTAGACCGGGATGATCTCGATGGTGTCGCCGCGCACCCGGAAGTTGCCGCGGGAGAAGTCGACGTCGTTGCGGTTGTACTGCATCGCGATGAACTTGCGGATGAGCGCGTCGCGGTCGTACACCTCGCCCACCTGCAGCGCCACCATCGCACGGAGGTACTCCTCCGGCGCCCCCAGTCCGTAGATGCACGACACCGTGGAGACGACGATCACGTCGCGGCGGGAGAGCAGTGAATTCGTCGTCGAATGACGCAGGCGCTCCACCTCGGCATTGATCGACGAGTCCTTCTCGATGAAGGTGTCCGTCTGCGGAACGTAGGCCTCGGGCTGGTAGTAGTCGTAGTAGGAGACGAAATACTCCACCGCGTTGTTCGGCATCAGCTCACGGAACTCGTTCGCCAGCTGCGCGGCGAGGGTCTTGTTGTGCGCGAGGACGAGGGTCGGACGCTGGACGGCCTCGACGAGCCAGGCCGTCGTCGCCGACTTTCCGGTGCCCGTCGCGCCGAGCAGGACGACGTCAGTCTCGCCGGCGTTGATGCGGGCGGCGAGCTGGGCGATCGCCTGTGGCTGGTCGCCGGAGGGCGCGTAGTCGCTGATGACCTCGAACGGCCGGACGGAGCGTGTGGTCTGCACCTTTCCAGGGTAGGTGCGGCCACCGACATCGGCACCGGACGAGCCGGTTCAGCCGAACCCGCCCCCGAACCCGCCTCCGTCGAAGCCGCCGAACCCGCCGCCGTCGAACCCGACCCCATCGAACCCGCCACCCTCGGCACCGGAGTATCCGCCGGCGTCGGCCATCCCGGCTCCCGGGTCGACGACGTCGACCAGCCAGCCGGGCTGCTCGGCGAGCATCAGCGACCCGGCGCCGACGGTGAAGTAGGCGGTGACCGCCTGGGTGAGCAGGAACTGCTGGGCGACGACCGTCATCACGCCCGCGCTGAGGAGGATGTTGCGGGAGTCGACTCCCTCCCGCGGGTCGACGCCCGCGTCGGGAGGGGCACTCGCCCCACGCGCGTCCCCGTCGCGGGGACCGGTCCGTTCCGCGCGGTACTGCTCGGCACGGCGGACGAGTTTGGCGAGAAGCCCCGGATCGTCCGTGGCATCCGTTCTCTCGTCGGCCGCGAGGAACGGCCGCAACTGCGCGAACATCTCGCGCCGGCGCTCGGGCGGGAGGTCACGGAACGCCGACGCGTGAGCGCTTTCGACCACGCTCGCCGGGAGGGTGTTCAGCAGGTAGACGTACCGCGCGATCTTCTCCTCATCGGTGATTGCCCGGTAGGGAGCCCGACCGCGACGACGGAACCTCGAGAACACCCCCATGCCGCACCTCCTCATCGGTAGCGACAGGCTAACCCCGTTCCGACTCCCCCGGGGCGACGCGTCGCTCGATCAGAGTCGGCAGCTCCGCCCAGAGGCGGTCCACCTGGGCGAGGGTGTCCGACAGGTCGCCCGCGGTGTCGACGACGACGTCCGCGATCGCGAGCCGCGCCTCGTCGGACACCTGGGAGGCCAGGCGCGCGTCGGCATCGGCCTCGGTCAGACCTCGGAGATCGACCAGACGCTTCCGCCGGACTGCCGCCGGCGCGTGCGCCACCACGATGAGGTCCCAGGGATCACCCGCGCGGGCTTCGACCAGGAGCGGCACGTCGTACACCACCACCGCCTCCGGGTCGGCCGCTCGAGCGGCCGCGAACCGCCGGGCCGACTCGGCCCGCACCGCCGGGTGCACGATCGCGTTCATGCGCCCGACCGCGTCCGGATCGCCGAAGACGCGTCCGGCGAGGGCGCCACGATCGAGGGTGCCGTCGGGCCGGAGGATGTCGGCGCCGAACGCCGCGGCGAGCTCGGCCAGCACCGCAGAGCCGGGACTCTGCACGTCGCGGACGATGCGGTCCGCGTCGACGACGACCGCCCCGTGGCCTGCGAGACGCCGGGCGATCGTCGACTTACCCGATGCGATGCCGCCGGTGAGCGCGACGAGAGGCATCCTCCGAGCATGCCACGTCCCGCGGGTCACGCGCGGCGACGGATCAAAACTGCCGGGGCCGAGCCCTACAATGGGCGGATCGGACGCTCCCCGAACGCGACCGAGACGAGCGAGGCGGTGTCATGGCACGAAGAGCCGTCGTGATCGAGGACGAGGCGGACATCCGCTCTCTCATCTCGCTCGTTCTCGAATCCGCCGGTTACCTCGTCCAGACCGCCGACAACGGCGTGGACGGTGTCGAGCTGGTCCGCACCTCGGAGCCGGACGTCGTGACGCTCGACATCAGCATGCCGGGGATCGACGGATACGAAACGGCACGGCGCATCCGGGCGTTCAGCAGCACGCACATCATCATGATCACCGCGTTCGTGCAGGAGGCCGATGCCCAGGCGGGCATCGAGGCCGGAGCGGACGAGTATCTTCGCAAGCCCTTCCGGCCCCGGGAGCTCCGTGCCCGGATCGAGGCGCTCTCGGCGGCGCACCGCCCCGACTGATCCCCTTTCGGGCCGGTCACACCTCGGCGGTGCGGGCCACGACCACCGCGGAGTCGGCGCTCGAGAAGCCCCGCTCGGCGCTCGCGCGGGCGACGCGCAGGAGCGCTGCGGCATCGTGCCCGACGATCTCGGTGAGCGCCACTCCCACGCCCATCACCGGCAACCCGACTCCGGGCAGCTGCCCGAGCGCATCGAAGACGCCTCGGTAGAGCGACATCGCCTCGCGGCGGGCATCGGCGGCCGAGGCGGCCGTGGTGACGAGCACGATCCCGTCGTCGCCGTCCTCGCCGAGCACCGCGAAGAGCGGAGCGTGCGTACGCACCGCCTGGCGCCACACCGTCACCACCTCGCGACGCGCCTCGTTGCCGAAGGCGGTGGCGATGTGGTCGAGGTCATCGAGCCGGATCTCCAGCACGGCCAGCCCCAGATGGCGGCGCCGAGCGCGGGCGGTCACCGAATCCAGGGTCGTCCGCAGGCGATGACCGGGAAGGATGCCGGTGACGGCGTCGGCGTCATCCGCGGGGGCGCGCAGATCCCGCAGCTCGGCGCGGCCGGCGCGCAGGACGGATGTCACGATCACGGCGACCACGATGAGGATCACCGTCAGCATGCCGACGACGACGCTGCCGAACCACGTCTGGAAGACCTCGTCCTCGGAACCGAGGACGAGGAGCGCGCCCAGTCGCAGCAGGAAGAAGACGCCCTCGGCGAGGAACACCGCCCCGAGCACCCACGCGGTCCGCATGCCGCCGAGGGTGCCGCGGAAACACTCGACGCCGGCGGCGGCGGCCGTGACGACGATTCCGGCGAAGGTCCAGGCCGCTCCCGCCCAGTCGCCCAGCAGGGGCGTTTCGACGACCGTGGCGATCGCGCTCGCTGCGGCGAGCGCCCCGACCACCGCCGCAGCCGCGCGCACTCGGCGGCGGTTGAACACGCGGCATCCGATCCACATCGCCCCGGTGCCACCCACGAATGCGGCGTTGCCGGCGACGACGGCCCACTGGGCGGCCGGATCCTGCGCCCACACGAGGTACAGCAGCGACGTCATGATCGCCCCGAGGAAGCCGAGGGCCCACATCCGTCCCGCCGGTTCGTCGCGGCGGAGCACCGTCTCGAGCAGGAAGACGCTGCCGGCCACGAACACGACGAGGGCGGTCATCACGGCGACGGTCACGAGGTCGAGGTCGGTGATCATCGGTTCCCGACCTCCGCCTGCACATCGCCCGGGGCATCCGATCGGGGCCGGGCAGCCGGAAGCGTCACGGTGAAGGTCGAGCCCACCCCCAGCACGCTGTTCACGGCGATGTCACCCCCGTGGCCCCGCACGATGTCGCGGCTGATGGCGAGCCCGAGCCCGGTCCCCGCCACGCTCGAGGAGCGGACCGCCACACCGCGGTAGTACCGCTGGAAGAGCGCTGCGGTGTCCTCCTCCGTCATCCCCACCCCGGTGTCCTCCACCACGATGGCCGTCCAGCGTCCGGTGGTGGCGGACTGGATCGACACCCGCCCTCCCTCACGGTTGTACTTCACGGCGTTCGACAGCAGATTGTCGATCACCTGCGCGAGCCGCCGGGGGTCGACGTAGGCGTGCGCGGGGCGGAGCCGCGAGGTGTCGATCGTGACGCCACGCTCTCCCGCGCGGAGGACGAGCGACTCCACGGCGGCGCGGATCACGTCCGACACCTCCACGTCCTGCGGCTGCATCACGAGCTCCACCCGGTCGTCGGCAGCTGCCGAGGCGGTGAGCACGTCGGCGACGAGTTCGAGCAGCTGCTCGGCGTTCCGGTCGGCGACCTGGAGGTTGTTGCGCACGCGCTCGGGGATCGCCGGGTCATCCATCGCCAGCTCGATGTAGCCGAGGATCGACGTCAGGGGCGTCCGCAGCTCGTGCGACACCGAGGAGATGAGTTCGTCGCGGGCCCGGGCGGCGAGCATCTCGACCGTGACGTCGCGCGACACGATGACCGCCCCCGTGTCGTTCCCCTCGCCGTCGAGCAGTCGTCGGGCGGTGAAGCTCAGTGCCCGCTGCGCGCCGGCGGGGTCTCCGAACCAGACCCGCTCGTCTTGGAAGACTTCCCCCCGGCGCGCACGCTCGAGCGGGAGCTCCTCCAGCGGGAGCGGCGTCGTGCGGTCGGGCCGATAAGGCGGGGGCGTCGTCGCGCCGTCCTCCGCCTGCAGGACGCGCTGGAGACGCGCGTGGGCGTCGTTGGTCACGGTGACGACACCGGTCTCGTCGATGCGGAGCACGCCGAAATCCACCGCATCGAGCACCTCGGTGACGACCTGCTCCTGACGACGAGCACGCTCCGCGGCCTGCTGGAGGAGCGCCGCCTGCTTGTCGAGGAGGAGCCGCTGCGCGGCGGAGCGGCGGGCCGAGGCGAAGGAGCTCACCCCCACGGCGATGAGGACGAGCGGCAGGATGAGCGTGCCGAGGCCCGGGCCGCTGGGGTCGAACGCCACCGTGATCCAGTAGGCCACCGTCGCGGTGGCCAGTCCCGAGACGAGCCCGCCGAGGCCGAAGCCCGCCGACAGCCACATCACCGGGAAGATCAGCAGCAGTCCGATGCCGAGATTCGGTCCGGCGCCGCGCAGCAGCGCGATGGCCACGATGTCGCCGAGCGGGATCGCCGCGAGCGCCCACGACGGCAGCCGCTCCCACGGGAGGACGAGCGCGAGGCCGGTCAAGGCGAACACGACGATCACCCCGGCGAAGAACAGGGGCGTGTTCGGCGTGAGGTCGGCCGCGAGCACGACGACACTGACGAGAAGAACCAGCGCGGCGAGCTGCAGCTGGGTGAGGGCGGCTGATCGGCTGCGAAGACGATCCGCGATCACCACATCCAGCCAGCGCCGCTCCCCCGTCCGTCCCGGCGCGGAGGGGCGCCCGGACGACGGTGCAGGAGGCGAACGGACGCCGATTTCCGCGTGCATGCTACGACGCTAGCGCTGCCCGACCGGACGGGCGGCATCCTCCCGCGCATACCCCGCGACGAGCTCCTGCTCGCGGGCGAACCCGGGGAGGAAGATCGCCACCACCGCCGCGCCGACGACGATGGCGACGGCACCGATCAGGTAGGCGAAGAACGCCCCGGCGAGCAGGGACTGCGTCGCGCCGGCGGTGATCTCCGAGGCGTACTGGGGGTACTGGTCGGCCACCCGGAGCGCCGAGGCGTACGACGCCTGCAGCGCCTGCGTCACCTCCGCACTGACGGAGGACGCCTCGGGGGACGCCGCGATGAGGCGGCCGAACGCGCCGGCGAAGCCGGCCGCGAGCACCGCGCCGAGGAGGGACTGCATGATCGAACCGCCGAGGTCGCGCTGGAGGTCGGAGGTCGCCGACGCCATCCCCACCCGCCGGACCGGCGTGCTCTCGGTCAGCGCGCGGGACGCGGGCGTCATGGCGAACGCCGCACCGCCGCCGATCGCGAGGAAGCCGACACCGATGAGAAGGTACGGCGTGGTCTCGGACCACACGAGCGTGGTGAGGAATCCGATCAGCACGAGGGCATAGCCCAGGAGCATGGTCGCCCGGGAGCCGCGGTGCAGGAGGAGCCGCGCCGACAGTGGGGCGCACAACAGCAGACCGACGGCAGCCGGCACGACCGCAAGGCCGGCTTCGAGGGTGGAGTAGCCGAGGATGTTCTGCAGGAACTGCTGCCCGACGAACATCGCGCCCATGAGGGAGCCGAAGACGATCGTGCCCGCCGTCGCGGGGACCCAGAACATCCGGCGCCGAGCGACACGGAGGTCGTAGATCGGATGCGCCGTGACGAGCTGTCGCCGGGCGAACAGGGCGAGGAGCACCAGCGCCGTGATCAGCAGGATGACCCCGAGGGTCGTCTGCCCCGGGGAGAAGACGGTGCTCAGTCCGAGGACGAGACTCGCGATCGTGAGGGTGGAAAGAACCCCGCCGACGTGGTCGACCGGCTCGTCGGACTCCTCGACATGAGCGGGGACGTACCGGGCCACGAGGACGAAGGCCGCCGCGGCGATCGGAGCGGCGAGGAGGAAGGCCGACCCCCACCACCAGATGGTCAGGAGGAGACCGGCGAGCACCGAGCCGATGACGGCGGCGGTGGCGCTGACCCCCGACCAGAGCGCGATCGCCCGGGTGCGGGCGGGACCGGGGGCCCAGAGCGCCGTGATGAGCGACAGGGTCGTCGGGAAGGCCATCCCGGCGGCGATGCCGGTGAAGATGCGAGCGGCGATCAGCATCTCCACCGAGATCGAGAAGGCCGAGAGGAAGCTCGCCAGCACCGTCAGAGCGAGTCCGAGGAGGAGCAGCTCCTTCCGGCCGTAGCGGTCGGCGAGCGCGCCGAGGTACAGCACCGACATGGCAAGGCCCAGGCCGCAGCCGACCGCGACGAGGTTGAGTGCGGTCTGCGATGCCCCGAAGGCGTCGCCGATGTCGGGGAGGGCGACGTTCGCGGCGGCCAGGTTGATGTTGCACACCAGTGCCCCGAGGATGAGGGCGGTGAGGACGAGGGGTGCGCGGGCCGGAGTCGCCGACATCCCGCCAGGCTAGCGCCGGTCAGGACAGGATGTCGCGGGTCGCGAACCGCCACGCCGACAGCCCCGCGGCGACGACGATGTAAGCCCCCTGCAGGACGGCGTTCTCGCCGAATGCCTGCCACGACATCGGCGACCGAAGGAGATCGCCGAAGTCCAGCCAGCGGTCGGTGAAGAGGAAGGGGTGGAGGGCCTCCAGCTGGGGGATGCTCCCCACGATCTGGGCCGCGACGGCGAGGATCGCCGTCGCCGCCATCGCCCCGACCGGGACCGTGGTGAGCGTGGAGAAGAGCAGACCGAGGGCTGCGAGGCCAAGGAGCGACACCGCGGCGTACGCCGCGATCGCGAGCGACCGGAGCAGACCCTCCCCGAGCGGCACTTGCACGCCGCTCAACAGGGTGACCGGTCCGGCGCCGAACAGCGCCGCGCCCACGGCGACCCCGACGGCGACGACGGTGAAGGTTCCGACGATGACGAAGACCGCTGCCGTGGCGTACTTGACGGCGAGGAGCACGAGCCGGCCGGCGGGCGCGACGAGGAGGTACCGGAGGGTCCCGAGACTCGCTTCTCCGGCGATCGCGTCACCGGAGACGACGCTCACCGTGAGCGGCAGGAAGAGCGGAATGGCGACGGTGAGCGCGGCCAGACCGACGAAGACGCCGTTCCCCGTGATCTGGTCGAGGAAGGGCGGCCCGCTTCCGGTGTCGCTTCCCCCCGCGATCCGTACCGCGATGCCGAGGAGGAGCGGGATGAGCGCCAGCGCGCCGAGCATCGCCCACGTTCGGCCGCGACGGAAGAGGATCGACAGCTCGGCCAGGAAGACACCCGGAATGCCGCTCCCCTGCCGGGCGGGCCGCGCCTCAACCGACGACATCGAAGCCCCGACCGGTCAGTTCGACGAAGCGGTCCTCAAGACTGGTCGTCTGCACGCGGAAGCCCCGGACGCGAACGCCCCGAGCCACCAGCGCCGCCACGAGGTCCTCCGGTGCCACCTGGGATCCGGCCATGCTGCCTCGCACCACCCCGTCGCCACCCGGCTCCACGACGAGCCGATGCGCCGAGAGCACCTCCCGGGCGGCGGACACGTCCGGCGTGTCGACCTCGACCCGGGCGGAGGTGCCGTCGCGGCGGAGACCGTCGAGCGTTCCGGACGCAACGAGTCGGCCGGCGCTCATGATGCCGGCGTGGGTGCAGACCTGCTCGATCTCGGCGAGGAGGTGGCTCGAAACGAAGACGGTCGCCCCCTCAGCGGCGAGGTCGCGGATGAGTGAGCGGACCTCCCGAGTGCCCTGCGGGTCGAGGCCGTTGGTCGGCTCGTCCAGCACCAGGAGCTCGCGGGGACTCAGGAGCGCCTGAGCGAGGCCGAGCCGTTGCTTCATGCCGAGCGAGTAGGCGTGGACCCGCTTCCCGGCGGCCGCGGACAGACCGACACGGTCCAGGGCCGCAGCGATGCGGTCTTCGCGGGTGCGGGCCGGGGCGAAGCGGCCCAGCGCGTCGAACCGCCGGAGGTTCTGGGCGCCGCTGAGGAAGGGCGAGAAGGCCGGCCCCTCCACGAGAGTGCCCACCCGCGGCAGGACGTCGCGGAGGCTCCGGGGCATCACGCGCCCGAGCACCTCGGCCTCTCCCGCCGTCGGGCGGATCAGACCGAGGAGCATCCGGATGGTGGTCGTCTTGCCCGATCCGTTCGGCCCGAGGAAGCCGTAGACCGCTCCCCGGGGAACGGTGAGGGCCAGGTCGTCGACGGCGGTCTGCGCGCCGAAGCGCTTCGTGAGGCCGCGAGTCTCGATCGCGGTCTCGGTCACCGTTGCGGTGGCGCTCGCCGTCACGCCGTCAGCCGGCCGCGACGGCGACGAGCCGCTCGGCGGGCACCGCTCCGGCGAGCACGCGCCCGTCGTCGGTGAGGAGCACGGTGACCAGCGCCGTCTCCAGAACCCGGCCGCCGGCGACCTCCCGCGTCACCTGCTCGAGCACGGCAGGATCGACGCCATCGGCTGAGGCCTCGCCGACGGGCATCTCGATGACGGCATCCCAGCCCTCGCCGGTGACCGCCGGGCGCTCGACCTCGGGATCCGCAGCGGGGCGCTTCGGCGGCGACAGGACCTCCTCGGTCACCGCGACCCCCGCTCCGGGAGTGAACTGCACCGTCTCCGCCGGCGGAGCGGCGAAGGACACGTCAGTGAAGCCCGTGGAGAAGGCGGGCTCGGTCGCGCCGCGCGCGGTGATCTCCACGGCCAGCGGCACACCGGTCTCGGCGTCGACGGCGAAGCGGAGTTCTCCCACGAGCGTGTCGGCGCTTCGGGGATCGAGGATGAGTTCGTAGACCGGCCGTCCCGCCACGCGCGCGTCGGTGCCGACCGTGACATCTGTCGTCTCGTCGACAGCGGCGAGCGCGCGGTCGATCATCTCGCTCGGAGTGAGTGGGACAGGGGCCGGGGTCGCCGGTGTCGTCGCGCCGTCCTCGGCCGAGAAGCGAGTGGCGGTCGCCGTCTCGGAGTCCACCCACCAGGCTTCGCCGGCGGCGGCGTCGACGTACAGGTTCCGCTCGGCGAGCCGGTCGAGCACCTGGATGCGGCTGCGGTCGCCGTCGACGTAGATGCGGGCCGTGTGCGTGCCCGTCGCGAGGTCGAGTGCATCGGCGTCGCCCGTGAGCGAGCTGAGATCGGGCAGTCCGAGATCGGAGGTCTGCTCGATCGTGCCGCTCAATGCGTCGACGTCGGCCGATGCGACGAGGTCGAGGAGCTCCTCGGCCGAGAGGTCGGGGAGGTCGACGGCGGCGTTCGCGGCGACGGGGACGGCCACCCCCACGACGAGGGCTGCGGCACCCACGACGGCGGCGGGGACGAGTGCCCGGACGGGGCGCCGGGAGGCGGAGTCGGAGCGGCGGGGGGACATGTGACCAGGGTACGTCCGGGATTGCGGACCCGAGCCGGAGTGCGGCGAATCCTCAGGCTTTCTGGCACGACGGGCACCACCAGGTGCGGCGCCGCTCGGGGTCATCCGCCACCTCCGCCCGCACCCGCACCGTCGTGCCGCATCGCAGGCACGGCCGCCCGGCTCTTCCGACGACCCAGTGCGAAGCGCCGCGCACCGCGCGACCGGTGGTGACCTGGTACATGCCGGGCACGCGGGCCGAGACACGGAGGGCCCGCGCCCCGAGGTCGACGAGCGGAGGCAGATCGACGTCGCGCACAGCGGTGAAGGGATGGATGCCACGGAGGAAGGCGATCTCGTTCACCCACAGGTTGCCGAAGCCGGCGACGGCGCGCTGATCCAGAAGCGCCGCGACGAGGGGGCGTCCCGGGTCCCGGGCGAGACGGCGCACGGCCTCATCGGCGTCCCAGTCCGCTCGCAGCGGGTCGGGGCCGAGGTGACCGATGACATCCGCCTCCCGGGTTGTCGGAAGAAGGTCGACCACGGGCAGGTCCTGACCCCACAGTGTTTGGCCGTCTTCGAGGTGGAGCCGCACCCGGGTGCGCTCGCGCTCGGCGATCGGGAGTGATCGGCCCGGGCGGGTGATCGTCCAGCTCCCCTGCATCCGCAGGTGAGTATGGAGGGTGTGGCCGCTGTCGAGCCGGGTCAGAAGATGCTTGCCGTGCGTGTCGTGACCTGACACCCTGACCCCGCCGAGGTCGGTTCCCGCGCCGTTCCCCGATCGCAGCTCGCCGGCGACGACCCGTTTGCCCGTCGAGGCGGCGCGCAGCCGCTCGGCGAGGCGGTGGACACTGTCGCCTTCGGGCACCGCCTCACGCTACCGTTCCGGGAAGCACCTCGGGCCGCTCGGGAACGGTGAAGGCCGGGACCCGTTCGGATCCCGGCCTTCACCGTTCTTCAGCTGTGATGCGACTCAGCGACCGGAGAGCTTCTCACGAAGGGCGGCCAGCGCCTCATCGTCGGCGAGGGTCCCGGCGGGACCGCTGTCGGAGGAGAAGGACGACGACGGGGCGTCGACCGTGCCGGTGCCCGACGCCTCGGCCTCGAGGGCCTTGGCGACGGCGGCCTTGTGGGCCTCCCAGCGAGCCTGAGCAGCGGCGTACTCCTGCTCCCACTTCTCGCGCTGCTCGTCGAAGCCTTCCTTCCACTGGTTGGTCTCCGGGTCGAAGCCCTCGGGGTACTTGTACTCCCCGTTCTCGTCGTACTCGGTGACCATGCCGTAGAGGGCCGGGTCGAACTCGGTGCCGAAGGGGTCGACCGACTCGTTGGCCTGCTTCAGCGACAGCGAGATGCGGCGGCGCTCGAGATCGATGTCGATGATCTTGACGAAGACCTCTTCGCCCACCGACACGACCTGCTCGGCGAGCTCGACGTGCTTGCCGGAGAGCTCGGAGATGTGCACGAGACCCTCGATGCCGTCAGCGACGCGGACGAACGCACCGAACGGAACGAGCTTGGTGACCTTGCCCGGAGCGATCTGGCCGATCGCGTGGGTGCGGGCGAAGACCTGCCACGGGTCCTCCTGCGTCGCCTTGAGCGAGAGCGAGACGCGCTCACGGTCGAGGTCGACCTCGAGGATCTCGACGGTGACCTCCTGGCCCACCTCGACGACCTCCGACGCGTGCTCGATGTGCTTCCACGACAGCTCGGAGACGTGCACGAGGCCGTCGACTCCGCCGAGGTCGACGAACGCACCGAAGTTGACGATCGACGAGACCGTGCCCTTGCGGACCTGACCCTTGTGAAGGTTGTTGAGGAACGTGGTGCGCGACTCGGACTGGGTCTGCTCCAGCAGCGCCCGGCGCGAAAGCACCACGTTGTTGCGGTTCTTGTCGAGCTCGAGGATCTTCGCCTCGATCTCCTGGCCGAGGTACGGCGTGAGGTCGCGGACGCGACGCAGCTCGATGAGCGAGGCGGGGAGGAAGCCGCGAAGACCGATGTCGACGATGAGCCCACCCTTGACGACCTCGATCACCTGACCGGTGACGACGCCGTCGTTCTCCTTGATCTTCTCCACATCGCCCCAGGCGCGCTCGTACTGCGCACGCTTCTTGGAAAGGATGAGGCGGCCTTCCTTGTCCTCCTTCTGAAGGACGAGGGCCTCGACGTGGTCACCGACGCTGACGACCTCGTTGGGGTCGACGTCGTGCTTGATCGAGAGCTCGCGCGAGGGGATGACACCCTCGGTCTTGTACCCGACGTCGAGGAGGACCTCGTCGCGGTCGATCTTCACGACGGTGCCCTCGATGAGGTCGCCGTCGTTGAAGAACTTCAGGGTCTTCTCGACCGCGGCCAGGAAGTCCTCGGCAGATCCGATGTCGTTGATCGCGACCTGCTTGGTGGCCGGGGCGGTCGTTGCGGTAGTCATGTAGTGGGTTGTCCTTGGTGGTGTGGTGTTCGGGCCTCGGCTGCGAGCCCGCACGCGAAGGCGAACGGATCCCGCACCGAAGCGGAGCGGATTGTGATGTGCGACGTCACGTGTCGGCATCGATTCCGCCCGGGCCGCCTCTCGTGGGCCGCCTGGGCACGCCGGAACCGTCACACTCGTGACACCTCAGGCTATCAGAGGGCGGTCCCTCGCGGGAAACCGCTCCGCGCACCGCGCGGTCAGTCCTCCGTGACCTCCACGGTGAATTGCAGCGGCTGGATCCCGCCGTCCTCGTTCGTCATCGTCACCTCGGTCGTTCCCGCGGCCAGTGCCTGCACACCGGGGTTGAAGGTGGCGCTGCCGTCATCGCGTCCTGCGACGAACTCTGCGACGGCCGGGTCGGAGACCTCACCGGAGTAGCTGTCGACGGCGAGATCTCCGGTGTTGATGTTGAGCGTCTGTCCGACGACGAGTTCGACGGTAGCCCCCTGGAGGTCGTTCGCCGACAGGGTGACAGGTGCGATCACGGGGGTCTCCGGGCTCTCCTGGGCGGACGGACTGGTCGTCGCGCTCGAGGAGGCGCTCGCAGAAGCGCTTGCGGAGGGCGAGTCGGTGCCGCCGCCGGCACAGGCGGTGAGCGACAGGGCGAGGACGGCGACGGCGAAGGTCGCAGCGAGGGGCTTCACGGTCCGCATGCGCTCAGGATGACACCGGGCGGCCGTCCCGTCGGGCATCCGCTCGGCGCGTCACACCAGCAGGCGCCCGAGCAGCCGGGTGAGGATCCCCTGCTCTTCGCGCGTCAGGGCGGCGAGTTCGTCCGCCTCGCGGCGCACCAGCTCGGTCATCGCGGCGTCGACCCGTTCCGTCCCCTCGGTGCTCAGGCGCACCAGCACGCCTCGCCCGTCGCGGGGGTTGGGGCGCCGCTCGACCAGTCCGCGGGCAGCGAGCTTCTCCAGGCGGTTGGTCATCGCAGCGCTGCCGATCATCGTCGACTCGATCAGCTGGGCGGGGCTCAGCTCGTGCGGTTCCTCCGCGCGACGCAGCGCCGCGAGGACGTCGAACTCCCACACCGACAGCCCTGCGCTGAAGAACGCCTCGGCCCGGAGGCGTGCGAGCCGGAGAGCCACCCGGCGCAGGCGCGACATCACATCCAGGGGCGTGAGGTCGACCTCGGGCAGGCGTCGTGACCACGCGTCGATGAGCAGATCGACGTCGTCGTCCCTCTCTCGGGCCTCCCCGGACATACTTCGACCGTAGCGGAATGGGAAAGGGGTCAGCCCTTGGAGGCGCCGGTCGAGTCCGCCAGCGCCGCCGGGATCGCTCGATCTCCCGCGCCGAACCGGATGGTGCGCCCGATCGTCGCGTCTTCGCGAAGGGTCGCCGCGATGACGGCTGCCACGTCACCGCGCGAGACGGCGCCGCGTCCATCGGGGTCGAGCTCGATCGCGCCGGTCGGGGCGTCGTCGGTGAGCGCCCCGGGGCCGAGGACGGTCCATGCCAGCCCGCTCTCCCGGAGGTGGTCGTCGGCGGCGAGCTTGGCGTCGGCATACGGGAAGAAGGCGTCGCCGGCGGGCACGCCGTGGTCGGGCCGGGACCCGAGCCACGACACCATGATGTAGCGGGTCACCCCGGCGAGCGCCGCCGCGTCCATGGAACGGATCGCCGCGTCGCGGTCGACGGCGTACGTCCGGGCGGGGTCGCCGCCGCCGGCTCCGGCCGACCACACCACGACGTCGTGCCCGCGGACGAGGTCGGCGAGCGCCTCGGTGTCGAGCTCCTCGACGTCGGCGACCTGCGGGGTCGCCCCCGTCGCGGCGACGTCTGCTTCGTGATCGGGGTTCCGAAAGACGGCCGTGACCGCGTCGCCCCGATCGGCGAGGAGGGGCGACAGTCGCAGCGCGACCTTGCCGTGACCGCCGAACACCAGCACCCGTGACATCCGCTCTCCTTCATTCGCTGTGGGTCCACCCCAGCCGCCGGCGGGATCGCTGTCAACCCCGGGCTGCAGCGCGGCAGCGTCCGCGACCAGCCGAGCGCCTACCGTGGGGGTATGCGACTCCCCGCGGCCATTCGGGCTCCCGAGCGGGCTCCTCTGTTGCAGGTGGCGAAGTCTGCGATCGCAACCGTCGCGGCCTGGTTGATCGCCGGCTGGCTGATTCAGGGCCCGCCGCCGGTGTTCGCCGCGATCGCCGCGCTCCTGGTCGTGCAGCCGAGTCTCAACCAGTCGTTCGCCAAGGCGATCGAGCGGAGCGTCGGGGTCGTCGTCGGGGTGGGGATCGCCTCGGCGCTCGGCCTGCTGTTCGGCGAGGCGACCTGGGTGGTGCTCGCGGCGATCATCGTCGCCCTGCTGGTGGCATGGGCCGCCCGCGTGACCTCCCGGACGGCGAACCAGGTCGCGATCAGCGCGGTGCTCGTGCTCGCGCTCGGGGCGACCACGCCCGACTACGCCGTCGACCGCATCCTCGAGACGATCATCGGCGCGATCATCGGAATGGTGGTGCACATCGTGATGGTGCCGCCGGTGGCCGTCGCCCCGGCGCATCGTGCCGTCGACGCGGTCGGTGAGGAGCTCGCCCGTTCCCTCGAGCGGCTCTCGCGGGCGCTGACCACCCCGCAGAGCCGCCCGCAGTTGGAGGAGCTCCTCCTGACGGCACGGCTGATGCGCCCGATGGTGGCCGCAGCCGAGGAGGCGATCGCGACGGCGACGGACTCCCTCTCACTGAACCCGCGCGCGCGTCGGTATCGCGGGGAGCTGGGGGCGGTGTCGGACCTCCTCGCCACCTTCCAACCCGTCGTGACCCGGACGATCGGGATGACGCGGGCGGTATACGACCACTACGACGAGACCCTTCCGTCCGAGCCCGCGGTGAAGGCGATCGCCGAGCAGCTGGGGCGGGCTGCGCACGACGTGCGCCTCGAGCTGCGGCAGGCGCCGCACGCCGGAGACGTGCCGGTCCTGACGACGACGATCCCCGCCCTCACGGCGCCGCTTCAGGTGGCCACACCCTCCGCCCGGAACTGGGTGGTGATCGGATCGTTGCTGGAAGACCTCCGGCGCATCCACGAGCAGCTGCGCGACAGCGATGCCTGAGCAGCCGCGGCGGCGTTCCGGCCCGACCCGACTACTTCCGATGACGGTGCACCTGCGGCGCGGGACGACCTCCTGCTAGCGTGCGGAGAACCTCGCTGACCTGCCGACGACCGACGACCGACGAAGGAGCACAGTGAGCCAGCCAGCCGCAGTACGACCCGGCCCCGCCCGCCCGCGGGAGCAGTGGACCGGCCAGGTCGGATTCATCCTCTCGGCCATCGGGTCGGCAGTGGGCCTCGGGAACATCTGGCGCTTCCCCGGCGTCGCGTACGAGAACGGCGGCGGCGCGTTCCTCATCCCCTACCTCGTGGCGCTGATCACCGCGGGCATCCCGATCCTGTTCCTGGACTACGCCCTCGGACACCGCTTCCGGGGCGCCGCCCCCACCGCCTTCCGCCGGATCGGGCGCTCACTCGGGCGGCTCACCGAGTCGCTCGGGTGGTTCCAGGTGGCGATCGCCTTCGTCATCGGCCTGTACTACACCGCGGTCGTCGCCTGGGCGCTCAGTTACTTCGTGTTCTCCTTCGACCTGCGGTGGGGCGACGATCCCGCGACGTTCTTCCAGGCCGACTACCTGCAGGTGAGCGAGCCGGGAATCAGCCTCGACTTCGTTCCGGGGGTGCTCATCCCCCTCGCGATCGTGTGGGTCGCAGCGATCCTGGTGCTCGCCGCCGGGGTGGCCAAAGGCCTGCAGCGCGCGAACGTCATCTTCCTTCCCATCCTCATCGTCGCCTTCCTGGTGCTGGTGGTCCGCGCCCTGTTCCTCGACGGCGCCGCCGACGGACTGAACGCCCTGTTCACTCCGAACTGGGCCGCCCTCGGCGACCCGAACGTGTGGATCGCCGCCTACAGCCAGATCTTCTTCTCCCTGTCGATCGCGTTCGGCATCATGGTCACCTACGCCTCCTACCGCAAGCGCCGGGCGAACCTCACGGCGCCGGGTCTCGTGGTGGCCTTCGCCAATTCATCGTTCGAGATCCTCGCCGGCATCGGCGTCTTCGCCACCCTCGGATTCTTCGCCTTCCAGCAGGGCGTCCAGGTCGCCGAGCTCGAAGGCCTCACCGGTGTCGGCCTGTCGTTCATCACCTTCCCCGCGATCGTGTCGCAGATGCCCGGAGGGCCGCTGTTCGGCGCCCTCTTCTTCGGCTCGCTGACCTTGGCCGGCTTCACCTCGCTGATTTCGGTGCTGCAGGTCGTCTCTGCGGCGATCCAGGAGAAGTTCCGCCTGACCCCACGGGTGGCCGCCACCACCGTCGGCACGATCTCGGCGGTGCTGTCGATCCTGCTGTTCTCGACCACGACGGGTCTCCTCGCTCTCGACGTCACCGACCAGTGGGCGAACAACATCGGCATCGTGACGTCGGCCATCCTCAGCACCGTCCTCATCATCTGGGTGCTCCGCCGCGGCGCCGAGCTCCGCTACCACCTCAACGCGGTGTCGACCTTCCGCGTCGGCCGCATCTGGGTGCTCCTCGTCGGCGTGCTCGCGCCGATCGTGCTGGCCTTCATGCTCGTCCAGCGCATCATCGTCCTCCTCACCGAGGGCTACTCGGGCCTGCCACCGTGGTATCTCCTGGTGTTCGGGTGGGGCACGATCGCCTCTCTCGTCGTCGCCGCGGTCGTGATGTCGGCGCTCAAATGGCGGGACTCCCCCGACGACTTCGAACCGTGGCCGCCCTACCCGGCGGCTGAGTCCGCCACGACGAAGGAGGGTGTCCGGTGACCGGCATCGCGATCACGTTCCTGATCCTCGCGATCCTGATCGTCTGGGGAGGCCTGGTGGCGAGCGTGCTGTACCTGCGTGCCCGGCCCGAGCGCAGCGATTATCCGGCGGGCGGGATCGATGACCACCGCGAGGACGACGCGCCCGCGGTGCGCGACACCTGAGCCGCGCCGTCGGGGACGCTGTTGCGCCGGCGGTCGCGGAAGCGCACCACGGCCCGGGCCGGAATCCCGATCGCCAGCGCGACCGCGCCCGCGATCGATCGGTCCATCGGACCCAGCACCCGCTTGCGATCCCACGCCGCGCGCAACCGGCCGCCGGGCTCCGCCTCACCACCGGTCCCCGGCAGGGTGCCGGCGCGGCGCTCGGCGACGAGCGTCTCGATCGCGGCGACCCAGTCGTCCTCGACCGGGTCGTGCAGGTAGTTCTCCTCGAGCCACGACTCCGAGGGCAGGCGGAATCGCAGCGCGAGCAGGTCGTCATCGTCGCCCAGCAGGCCGCTTCCCTCGAAGACGACGTTGATGAGTTCGTTCGAGACCCCGAACGTGTCGAGAGCGATGACCGGGATGCCGCGTGCGATCGCCTCGATCGCCGCGGTCGAACTGACGGTGACGAGGCCCACCGCCCGGTCGAGGGCGGACTGCATCGGCTCGGTGGAGATGACGAGGTTCGACGGACGCCGACCGAGCGTGTCGAGGAGGTCGGGATAGGAATCGACCTCGACATGGGTCTGGTGCTCGCCGCGCGCCGCACGCAGTTTGAGGACGACGCGGTGCGCCGGATGCGCTGCTGCGACGCGGCGGAGGAGCTGGGCCAGACGGAGCCTGTCGGCCCGCTCGCGCGGCACGATCGCCTGTGCCGCGAAGACGATGTCGGTGGGCTCGGCTTCCCGCGGCCGGTCGCGATGGCTCTCGGCCGCGGAGACGAACGGCAGCGTCGCCAGCGCGAAGCGGTGACGGGTGCCGAGCGACTCGGCGAGGGCGGTGAAATCGGTGCGCTCTCGGCGTGAATGCACGATGAAGAGATCGGCGGCCCGGCGGTAGAGCAGCGCCTTGCGTGTCGCGGGAACCGAGATACCGGGAAGCCCGGTGACGATCACCGGTCGCTGCGGGAGCGCCGCGACCATCCGTGCGACGAGTCGTGCGAGGGGTCCGCGGGCGCCGAGGACGACAGCATCGGGCGGGTCGGCGGCGAATCGCTCCTGCAGCTGATCGATCGTGGCGCGCGCGACCGCTTCCGAGGGAAGCGCACTCGTGGCCAGCGCGGCGCGCTGCTGATCGGACGTCACAGCGATGGGCGTCTCGAGCACGACCATCTGACGCCGCCACGACGCCGGGGCGGCCCCGACCAAGGCGGCGGTCCACTTCACGTAGGAGTCGGTGTCGGCGATGCCGACGATGCGCGGCGCCGAGGAGTCGCGGGTCACGCCGCGACGCGACGGAGCTTCGCCATAGGACCCCGCTCGCTGTCGTAGACGCGCTTGACCCCGTCGCCGAGGGCTGCCTCGATGATGCGGATGTCTCTGACGAGGTGCTGCAGGCCGGCGGGCTCCAGCGATGCCGCGTGGTCGGAGCCCCACATGGTGCGGTCGAGGGTGATGTGCCGTTCGACGGCCACCGCTCCGAGCGAAACCGCGGCAAGCGAGACCTGCAGGCCGCGCTCGTGCCCGGAGTATCCGACGGGAACGCCCGGGAAACGGTCTCGGAGCGCGGGGATCATGCGGAGGTTCGCCTCATCGGGCTCCATCGGGTACGTCGAGGTGGCGTGCATCAGAACCAGCTTGTCGGTGCCGAGCACATCGACCGCCGCGGCGATCTGCTCCATCGTCGACATCCCCGTCGAGAGGATCACGGGCTTTCCGGTGTCGCGGAGCGCGGCGAGGAGCGTCTTGTCGGTGAGGCACGCCGAGGCGACCTTGTGGGCGGCGACGCCGAGTTCTTCGAGGAACTCCACGCTCGGAACATCCCACGGCGAGGCGAACCACTCCAGGCCCCGCAGGATCGCGTGGTCGGAGATCTCGATGTATTCGTCGCGACCGAATTCGACGCGACGGCGGTAGTCGAGGTAGCTCATCGTGCCCCAGGGCGTCTCCCGAGGGATGTCGCGCATGTGCTCGGGGGTGGAGAGCTCGGGGGTGCGCTTCTGGAACTTCACCGCATCGACTCCGGCGTCGGCCGCCACGTCGATGAGGCGCTTGGCGATCTCCACGTCGCCGTTGTGGTTCAGCCCGATCTCGCCGATGACGTAAGCGGGGTGCCCGCCTCCGATGACGCGGTTGCCGATGGTGACGGTCATTGTGCGGTCCTGTTCTGTGCGGTGTGGTCGAGCGAGCGTGCTGGGGCGGCGGTCGCCGAGCGGCGCGCGCGGAGCACGCGGTCGGCGAGTTCCCGGACGGCGCCGTCGCCTCCTGCCCGGTCGAGCACGGCGCGGGCGGCGGCGAGGACGAGGGGGTCGGCATCACCGACGGCGATCGGCCAGCCCACGAGGTTCATCGCCGGAAGGTCGTTGACGTCGTTGCCGAGGTACGCGGTGCGCGAGAGGGACACGCCCGTCGCATCCGCCCACTCGGCGAGCGCTGAGGCCTTGTCCTCCACGCCCTGCCGGACGTCGACGCGGAGCTTCCGAGCCCGGGCCCCGACGACGGGGTTCTGCTCGGTGGAGAGGATGAGGAAGGGGAGACCGGCGGCGCGCAGGCCCGCAACGCCCATCCCGTCGGAGCGGCTCACCCGCACGGCCTCATGGCCGGTCTCGGAGACGATGACGGTGTCGTCGGTGTGAACGCCGTCGAAGTCGGTCACGACCGCGTCGACGTCGATCGCCTCGGGCACGTCGATGAGAGGTGCGAGGGCGCGGGCGACCTCGAGCTCGGCGAGGGTGTCGATCTCGATCGCGGTGCGCTCGGGCACCTCGGCGATGCCGATGCTGCCGAAGAAGCGGTGGCCAACGGTGCGGAACCCCTTCGCGCGCATCACGTAGAACGCCCCCGTTTCGAGGTAGTGCGGCTCGCGGTCCTGCCGTCGCGGTCGGTGGTCGGCATCGTGGTTGATGGCCTCGGCGCAGTGGCCGGTGCCCTTCCGCCAGAGGAACCCGTAGGTCTCGATGGCCGAGAACACGCTGTCGCGGCGCCGGGCCTGCACCAGGCGGATGGCACCGGCGAGCGCCTCGGTGTCGATGAAGGGCGACGTCGCCTGCAGGAAGGCGAGGACTCCGACCTGGACGTCACGCGCCTCGAGATCGTCGAGCGCGTGCAGGAGCGCCGACTCGGAGCTGGCGGTGTGGCCGGCGAGATCGGCGGGACGACGGATGACCTCGGCGCCCCATTCCTCGGCGACGGCGGCGATCTCGTCGTCGTCGGTCGACACGCAGACCCGATCGACCACGTCGCACCGGCGGGCGGCCCGAATGGCACGGCCGACGAGGGGGATGCCTCCGACGCGACGGAGGTTCTTGCGGGGAACGCCCTGCGAGCCGCCTCGCGCGGGGATGATCGCGACGACTTCGCTCACCGCTCGGCTCCCGCCTCGGCGCGACGCCCGGGCACGGGTTGGCCGTTGAGGGTGGAGCCCGTACCGGTGAGGACGAGACGAAGGGTCGTGGTCGTCGTGGAGGGGAGGGTGTGCACCTCGAGCGGGCGGGTGACGCCGGCGAGGAGGAGCTCGACCGGGACGGAGGGCGCGAGAAGGGTGAGTCCCGGGATGCGGGCGACCGCGTCGAGCTGCGCCTTCGGCTCCCGTCGATGCGGGAGGTACGTGGCAGCGAGGTCGTCGGTCGCGAGATCTGTCACCCAGCGGAGGTAGGCGTCAGGAGACATCCGTCCGTCGACCGGGCGGGCGCTGCCGAGGATGACGCGGGGCCCGAGGTCGGGGCGCGCAGTGGCGGTGGCGCGCGTCCAGGCGAATGTGTGCTGCCGGATCGCGAAGCCGCGATCCGCCAGGGCGTGCGTCCGGTCGGCGCCGAGGTCGAAAGCGGTGAAGAGGTGCGCGGCGCGGGCGCGGGCCCGACGGGCGATGACGTCGGCCGCGAACGGGGCAGCCCGGGTGGTGACTCCGCGTTCGTCGATGTGGGGTCGGGCGTAGGGGCGGCGTCCCAGCAGTGTGTCGGCGAAGGGGATCGCGATGGCGCCGTCGTCGAGGAAGGTGAGGCGACGCGGGCGGAGGACGCTGACCGCGAGGCGGAACTGCCCCGAGAAGCCGTCACCGACGAGCCAGTGGCCGTGCTGGGAGAGGAGCTTCCAGGGGATGCCCAGGTACGGGTCCATGGCGCCGAAGCGCGCGCCGCGGGCGACGAGCTCGTCAGCCGTCTCGGACATCTGCGGTGTGAGACGCCCCGCGACGGGGACGCTGGTGCGATGGGCGTCGGCCCATTCCGCGGCTCCGAGGAGTTGCAGGGGCGACTCCACCCACGCCAGCACGGCGTTTCGGTCCATGACACCTCCCGGAAGGTCCAGGCTCCGCGATGCCGGTGAACGAGGACGGGTCGACGAGGAGTCGAGCGGAGGAAGGGTCGGTGAACGTCCGGTGCCGGACGGACGGAGGTCGTGTGGATAACTCCACTTCACTCTTGAACGCGGCGATTACGGTGGTGCTCGTGAAAGCGCGCGTGTCGATCGGAGCGGTGGGGGCGACTCTCGCCCTGCTGCTTCTCGCGGGATGCAATGCGCAGCCCGAGCCGACCCCGACAGCGACCGGGTTCGTCAGCGAGGCGGAGGCTTTCGCCGCCGCCGAGGAGACCTACCGCGCCTACGTCGACGCGCTCAACGAGGTCGACCTGAGCGACCCGGAGACCTTCGAGCCGGTCTACGAGTGGACTACGGGGGACGCGGATGCTTCGAGCCGAGAATCCTTCTCCCGAATGCATGCCGACGGATGGACAGTGCGCGGTAAGACGCAGTTCGACTCCTTCACTCCGGTCGTGTTCTCGGAAGACGACGAGCCGACGGTCGCCGCGGACATCTGCCTAGACGTGACCGACGTCACCGTAGAAGACGAGGAGGGCATATCGGTCGTTCCAGAAACTCGCGCGAACCGACAACCCATCCGAGTCGACTTCGAAACCGCCCCAACGGTGACCGGACTCCGCGTCGCTCAGAGCACAGCCCTTGACTCACCGCTATGCACGTCCTAACGGCCTTCCTGCTTTCATTGCCGCTGGTCCTCGTTCCCACCAGCGGCGGATGCGGGGCGGAAGATGCGTGGACTGCGTGTGAGGTCGCGAATACCGGCACCGAGGTCAACATCGGCGCGAGTACCGGCCAGCCGGGGAACGGCGGAGGAGGTGCGCCCAGCCGGGGTGGCGGTGGCGGGTCATCCGAGGCCGACGCTCCGGCGGAGCCTGCCGAACCCGACTGCGTCGTCGAGCTCGGGCGCTGCGACATCAACTACTCCGTCGTCACATTCCCCGACGTCACCATCGAAGACCTCGCGTCTTTCCGACCGGCCTCTCCCTCTCTCGCCGGAGAGCCCGCGGGGTTCGGTGTCGTCGGGATGCCCACCAACGTTTACGCCTCGGTCTCGGCCCAAGACATCCCCGGTCAATTGCTCGGGTGGGACGTCACCGTGCGCTTCGAGCCGGCCGCCTTCGTCTTCGCCTACGGCGACGGCACCACGTCGCGGTCGGTGTCAGGCGGTGCATCATGGTCAGCTCTGGGCCAACCTCAGTTCACGCCCACACGGACGAGTCACGTGTACGCCGACCGCGGCGTCTACCCGGTCTCGGTGACTGTGCAGTACACCGCCTCGGTGAACTTCGGCACGGCAACATGGCGCCCGGTGCCCGGCTACGTGTCGTCGACGACCGGCGGCTATCAGGTCGACGTGCGCGAGGTGCGGACGGCGCTGGTCGACGCCACATGTCTGGAGAACCCGGGCGGGCCGGGCTGCTGAGCGACGTTCGAGGCGTGACAGGATGTGGCCATGTCCGACCGCCTCATGTTGCTCGACTCCGCGTCGCTGTACTTCCGCGCCTTCTTCGGAGTCCCCGACACGGTGAAGGCGCCGGATGGGACTCCAGTGAACGCGGTGCGCGGATTCCTCGACATCATCGCCAAGCTCGTGACCACTTACGAGCCGACGCACCTCGTCGCATGCTGGGATGACGACTGGCGTCCGCAGTGGCGCGTCGACCTCATTCCTTCCTATAAGACGCACCGTGTGGCGGAGGTCACCGCGGGAGGACCGGATGTCGAGGTCGTGCCCGATCCGCTGGAGGTCCAGGTGCCGGTGATCCGCGAGACGCTCGACGCGCTGGGGATCCCCATCGTCGGTGCGGCGGCGCATGAGGCGGACGACGTGATCGGCACGCTCGCCACCCGGGCGACGCGTCCCGTCGACATCGTGACGGGCGATCGCGACCTGTTTCAGCTCATCGACGATGAGCGCGACGTCCGGGTCATCTACACCGCGCGCGGCATGAGCAACCTCGACATCGTCACGGCCGAGACCGTGCGGACGAAGTACGGCGTTGGTCCGGAGCAGTATGCCGACTTCGCGACGCTTCGAGGAGACACGTCGGACGGATTACCGGGCGTGAGCGGGGTAGGCGAGAAGACCGCCGCGTCGCTGCTGACGACACACGGCGACCTCGCCGGGATCATCGAGGCCGCCGCCGCCGGCGAGGGGATGTCAGCGGGCGTGCGAGCCAAGGTGCTGGCCGCACTCCCCTACCTCGAGGTGGCGCCGCGGGTCGTCGGTGTTGTGCGCGACCTCGACCTGCCCTCGGTGGATGCTCGCATCGCACCGCTCGACGCTGATGCGATCGGCGCCGCCCGCGAGTTGGCGGAGCGGTGGGCCCTCGGTGGTGCGATGGATCGCGCGATCACCGCCATCGGTAGGGACTGAGCGCGCGGCAGAGTCGGCACGCGATGGAGCTACCTGGCCCGCTCGAACCGTGATGCCACTGCGCCTGTCAGAAGGGTGGTGGTTCGTCGGAGGGTCGGAAGTGCACCTTGACGGTCGGTGTGGGTGGGTGGTCCGTGTAGACGTGCCCGAGGGGGCTGGTCCACTCGAGGATTCCGCCGGGAAGTTGTGCGACGTCCCATTCGGAGTGGTGTTTGAGGGTGTGGTGCCTGCGGCAGAGGTGGGCGCAGTTGCCGTGGCTGGTGTGGCCGCCGTGTGCGTGGGCTGTGGTGTGGTCGACGTCGCAGCGGATGGCGGGCATGGTGCATCCGAAGAACCGGCAGGTCCGATCCCGCGCCCGCAGAAACCGGTCCAGCGCCGTATTCCGCTGATACGTGTCCACCGTCAGCACCGCCCCGGTGACGGGGTGGGTGATGACGCCTTCGAACCCGCAGCTGATCTGCCCGGCGAGGCCTCTCGCGGTGTCGGGGTCGACCGGGGCGTGTCCGACGAGGTCGGCGGCGTGATCATCCAGCCCCAGGAGGGTGGTGGCGGCGACGACGACCTGCACCTTCCCCCGGATCCCACCCAGCACCCCCGGGGCGTCATCGGTGCTGGTCGGGTCGTAGCCGGGAACCCCGGTGAGCAGTAGGGCGCCGATCACGTCCGCGCGCATCTGGTCCAGCGTCCGGTCATCGTCGACCACCGCTTCCAGCTCCTCAATGTGAGCGGCGACGTCCGCGTCGATTTCTTGGGTGGTTTCTCCGAACGCGTCGCAGAACCGCGACCGGAGCTCCTTCAGCTCCGCCTTCGCCGCGGCCCGGTGGTCCACCAGCGTGCGGGCCATCCGGGTGAGGCGGTCCACCGCCCCGTCGGCGATCACCGATGGCACCACGGCGATGACTTCGCTCATCCCGTCCCCGAGGGGCACGGCCCGTACGCCGCGGGCTTTGCGGGCGTCCCGGTGCCGGTCGGCCATGGACACCGGGTGCGCGGTGTCCGCGGCGATCTGCAATGCCTGCCGCGCCCGACCCGGCGTCATCCCCTCACACACCTGCACCGCCGCGGCTTCGAACTCCGCCCGCGCCGCCACCGGCAGCGGCGCCCCGAGGTCGGTGATCACGTGGAGGTGTCCCGGACCGATCCGCCCCTCACCCCACGCCCGATACGCGACCGGATAATCCTCCACCACCGTCCGGGCACGCCCGATCCGGGACTGCACCGTCCGATCCGACACCCGCAACAGCGCCCCGATCTCCGCCGCAAACGACCGCAACTGAATGTCATGATCCCGCGCACTCAGCGGACTCGACACCGTCATCCGCTCCGCCAACTGCCCCACCTTCGCCAGCGCGGCGCTCTCCCGCGCCTGCGCGGCAGCGATCACCGCATGCACTTCGGCGAGCTCGGCGACGAGCGCCGCAAACTGGTCGTCCGCGTCCTGCGCCTCACCGGCTGCTGTCGAATACATGTTCCAATCATGGCCGGTGCCTCCGACATCGAAACTCGAAAGCAGCGCGGTCCCGCGAATCTGTGCGCAACAGTTTCCCAAGCCCCCGGAGAGGAACGAAGGAGGGGAACACGGCGCGACGCCACGTCCCCACCAACTCATCCCTCCGGCACGCACCCGCTGCCGGGCACCGCTCCCCCGACCTCCACCTGAACGCTCTGCGTCCGGAGCTCGCCGTACATGCATCCGCCCTCGGGCGCCGCGGCTCCGAACAGCAACCGCCCGGTCTCCTCGCGCGTCTGCACGTCCGACAGACCCTCCTCCTCGAGCGCCCTCGCTACCGCGTCCGGCGTCACGGCGCCCCTGCTTCGCACCGAGTCCAGCGCCACCACGACACGGGGAACCAGGTCGCGGGCGGCCGCCACCTCGTCATCGGTCAGCGCCTCCCGCTCGCCACGCCCGCCGTCCGCCGTGGCCGAAGCCCCTGAGTCCGCCGAGCTCGCGACCGGCATCGGCGACGCATCCACGCCGCCGCTGTCACACCCGGCGAGCAGGATCGCCGCCCCCAGCACCAGGACGACCCCACCGCCTCGCGCCCTCGAGTGCCTCATGGCAGGCAGTCTCGCCGATCACCGGCGTGTCGGGCGGATCGACGCGACCGTCGCCGCCACGAGGACGACGGAGTACGCGACGACGAGCACGAGCACGAGCCACAGCACGAGCGTCCAACCACCCGACGTGTCGTGGAGCAATCCCAGGAGAGGTGCGGCGCCGGCCGAGAGCACATACCCGCCGCCTTGCACGAGCGCCGACAGCCCCGCCGCCTCGTCGTCGGTGCGGGCGACGGCGACGAGAGCGGAGAAGATCACCACGAAGCCCCCCGAGTGCCCGACAGCGCCGATCGCGAGCCAGAGCCACAGCAGTTCGGGTGCGGCGAGAAGACCGATTGCGAGCACGAACCAGGCAACGCAGATCACCGCGGGCGCCACCATGCGCGGCGCCCACCGCGCGAGGAAGGGCACGACGAACGCGCCGGCGATCCCCGCCCCCTGATAGATCGAGGCGAGTGCTCCCGCCGCCTGGGTGCTCACCCCCAGCTCATCCTGGGCGATCGCCGGCAGCCACGTCGACAGCCCGTAATACAGAAAGGACTGCAGACCGAACGAGGCCACCAGGAGCCACGTGATCGGCCGTCGAAGGATCGACCGATCCGATCCCCGCGAGGCGACGACGGGGAGCGGTCCGGTGATCGTGGCCGGATCGATGTCGATGGCGGATGTCGGCGGGCCGCCCGGTCGCCGCGTACGCCCTTCACCGGAGTAGCGTTCCGCCCCGCCCGCTCCGGCCGCGCGCGACCGCGCCAGGTGGGCGCTCCACAGGACGATCCCGGCCACGGTGATGACCGACCACGAGAGCAGGGCGACGGGCCACCCGACGATCGCGGCGAGCGGCGCGGTCAGTGACGCGGTGAGGAGCGAGCCGACGTTCATCGTCGCCGCGTACCCCGCGGTCACGAGCGCCACCCGCTCGGGCGGCACGTCGCGGCGGATGATCACGGGCACCACGACGTTCCCGATGGTGATGAAGGCGCCGATCAGGATCATCCCGGCGAGCATCCAGCCGAAATCCGGGACAGCTCGCATGACCGTCCCGACGAGCACCCCCGACAGGGACACGAGCAGGGCGATCTCCGCGCCCGACCGACGGACGAAGACGGCGGCCAGCGGCGTCAGGAGAGCGAACATGAGCACAGGCGCCGTGGTGAGAAGCCCGGCCGCGGCCGCGGTGATGCCGAGGTCGCGCTCGATGTCGCGCAGGACCGGCGTCGGCGACACGATGGGTCCGCGGAAGCTCAGTGCAGCGGTGAGGACCCCGGCGATGACGAACCACGGGAACGCCCGCTTCATCGGCGCCGTCCAGTCCACTCCCGAAGCTTCGGGAGCGGCCACGTCGTGACGATGCGTTCGGCGGGAACCCCGGCGCGCTCAGCGCGCTCGGCGCCGTAGTCCAGGAGGGAGAGCTGACCCGGCGCGTGGGCGTCGGAGTCGATGGAGAACAGGCATCCCGCCTCCAGCGCGATCGCGATGAGGTCGTCGGGCGGGTCCTGACGCTCGGGCCGGGAGTTGATCTCGACGGCCACCCCCGAGGCGGCGCAGGCTTCGAAGACCGCATGAGCGTCGAATGCCGACGGTGGCCGCGTCCCTCGCGATCCCTCGACGAGCCGTCCCGTCACATGGCCCAGAACATCCACGCGCCGATCCGACACCGCCGCGATCATCCGGCGGGTCATCGGCTCTCGGTCCATGCGCAGAAGGGAATGCACCGATGCCACCACGACGTCGAGCTCATCGAGGAGGTCGGGCTCCTGATCGAGGCCGCCGTCTTCGAGGATGTCGACTTCGATGCCGGTGAGGAGAGTGAAACCGGCGTCCGGGGCATCCTCGTCACCGAAGCCGCGGACGACGTCCAGTTGCGCGCGCAGGCGCTCGGGCGAGAGCCCATTCGCGACCCGCAGGCGCGGGGAGTGATCGGTGAGCGCCAGGTACTCGTGACCGAGCGCGCGGGCCGCCGCGACCATGAGGTCGATCGAGGTGAGCCCGTCCGACCAGTCGCTGTGGGAGTGGAGGTCGCCCCGCAGGAGCGGCCGGAGGGTGGAGACCCGCTCCTCGCCGGCGCGCACACGAAGATCGCGGAGGTACTGCGGCACGGCGCCGGAGAGCGCCTCCTGGATCACCGCGAACGACGAGTCGCCGATCCCCTTCCGTCGACGCAGGGCCGCGGTGTCGCGGAGCTCCGCGTCATCGAGCCCGGCGATGGCGTCGGCGGCCGCGCGGAAGGCCTTCGACTTGTACCGCGACGAGCGCTCCCGCTCGAGCAGGCGGGCGATCTCCGAGAGCGCCTCGTAGGGGTTCATGACTCCGCCGCGAGCGCCCTCGTCGCGTCGACCCAGCGGTCGAGGGTGCGGGCGGCTGTACCGTCGTCGACGGCGGCCGCTGCGTCACCCGTGGCCTCGGCGAGCCGCTCGAGGATCGGCCGCTGCACCTGCCCCGGGTCTCGGAAGAGCCGGTAGGCGACGATGCCGGCCGCGGCGTTCAGAAGCACGATGTCGCGCACCGGACCCGTCTCCCCCGCGAACACGCGACGGACGACCCCGGCGTTGTGGGCGGGATCGCCACCGAGGAGGTCGTCGATGTCGGCGAGCGGAATGCCGAGGTCGCGCGGGTCGAGGTCGTGCTCGTGCACGTCGCCCAGGCTGATCTCCCACAGCCTGCTGTGTCCGGTGGTGGTGAGCTCGTCGAGCCCGTCGTCGCCGCGGAAGACCAGCGCCGTCGCGCCCCGGGTCTGGAACACCCCAGTGATGAGCGCCACGCGGTCGAGGCTCGCGACCCCGACGGCGTTCGCCTCGGCGCGCGCCGGGTTGCACAGCGGCCCGAGGTAGTTGAACACCGTCGGCACGCCGAGCTCACGACGGGTGGGTCCGGCGTGACGGAAGCCCGGGTGGAAGGCCGAGGCGAACGCGAAGGTGATGCCGGCCCGGTGGAGGGTCTCGGCCACCGCGTCAGGGGTCAGGGTCAGGTCGATCCCCAGCGCCGAGAGCACGTCGGAGGATCCGGACGCCGAGCTCGCCGCCTTGTTGCCGTGCTTGACGACGGGAATCCCGGATGCCGCGGCGACGACCGCCGCCATGGTGGAGACGTTCACGGTGCCGAAGCGGTCGCCCCCCGTTCCGACGATGTCGAGCACATCGGCGGGCACCGGCAGAGGCAGCGCCGCCTCGAGAATCGCATCCCGGAACCCGACGATCTCGTCGACGGTCTCGCCCTTCGCGCGAAGCGCGGTGAGGAACCCGCCGATCTGCGACGGCGTGGCAGAGCCCGACATGATCTGGCGCATCGCCCACGTCGACTCCGACACGCTCAGGTCGCGTCGCTCGAGCAGGTTCGTGAGGACCCCTGGCCATGAATACAGCTCCGCCATGGCCTTCAGCCTACTGTCGCCCGCTCCCCCGCCTTTTCGCAGGATCCTGTCGGGCGATCCTCACTTTCCGCACAGTCGGCGGAATGGTTCGACGGTGAGAGATCGGCTTCCGCGGTTGGGCGATCGGATGCCGATCTCAGACATAATGGGGAGCGTGACGACCACCCCTGCCACCTACTCCCAGGCCATGCGGTCCGTCAAGCGACCGGATCCGGTCGCCGTCGGAACGATCGTGTGGCTCGGTTCGGAGGTGATGTTCTTCGCGGGCCTGTTCGCGATCTACTTCACCCTCCGCAGCACTTCGCCCGAGCTCTGGGCCGAGCGCACCGAGCTGCTGAACGTGCCGTACGCCACGGTCAACACGATCATCCTGGTCCTGTCATCGGTGACCTGCCAGATGGGTGTGTTCGCCGCCGAACGCGCGCAGCCGTACACGGTGAAGTCGAAGCGGTTCTGGAACCGCTGGGGCATGGTGGAGTGGTTCTGGCTGACCTTCGCGCTCGGCGCGATCTTCGTCGCCGGTCAGGTGTGGGAGTACGCCCAGCTGGTCTACGAAGGCATGTCGATCGATGCCGACTCCTACGCGTCGGCGTTCTACCTCACCACCGGGTTCCACGCCCTCCACGTCACCGGCGGCCTCATCGCCTTCCTGCTGGTGATCGGCCGGGCATACGCGGTGCGGAACTTCGGCCGCAAGGAAGAGACATCCGCCATCGTCGTGTCGTACTACTGGCACTTCGTCGACGTGGTGTGGATCGCCCTCTTCCTCGTCATCTACTTCCTGAAATGAGAGCGGAGCTGAACCAGGACATGGCACGCAAGAAGACGCACCGCTCGAGCGGGCGCCGCAGCCCCTGGGCCGCCGCCGCACTGATCGGCATCGGCCTCCTCATCACCGGCGGCGTGTACGCCGGAGCCTCGGCCGCGGTCGCTGCGACCGACGAGGGCGGCTCGCAGCAGGAACTCACCGTCGAAGACGGGCAGCTGCTGTTCCAGGCCAACTGCGCCACCTGCCACGGTCTCGACCTGCAGGGCACGAACGACGGGCCGTCGCTGTACGGCGTGGGCGAGCTTTCGGTCCACTTCCAGGTCAGCACCGGCCGCATGCCGCTGCAGGCCCAGGGCCCGCAGGCTCCCGAGAAGCCGGTGCAGTTCACCGACGCCCAGGTCGCCGCGCTTGCCGAGTACGTCCAGTCCACCTCGCCCGGCCCGACCTTCCCGGCCGAGGAGGTCCTCGACGGTGAGGGCGACGCATCGCACGGCGGGGAGCTCTTCCGGATCAACTGCGCGATGTGCCACAACGTCGCGGGCGCCGGCGGTGCATTGACGGAGGGCAAGTACGCCCCCTCGCTCGACGGCACCGACCCGCTCAACATCTACGCCGCGATGGTGACCGGCCCGCAGAACATGCCCGTCTTCAACAACCTGAACCTCTCCCTCGAGGAGAAGCGCGACATCATCACCTACCTGCTGTACCTGCAGGACACCCCCTCCCCCGGCGGTTTCGAGCTCGGCTCGCTCGGCCCCGTCTCGGAAGGTCTGTTCATCTGGATCTTCGGCATCGGCGCGCTGATCGCCATCACCGTGTGGGTCACGGCGAAATCCAACTGACCGACACGTCACACAGCAACGAGGAGCACCATGGCACACGAGGATGACCCGCTGCGGCACGACCGGGACTCCTGGCAGCCGTCGAGCGGTCTTGCCGTGGCCGTCAAGGACCCGGTGAAGGCACCGGAGTTCGCGCCGCACCGCGAGCGGATGACGGATAAGGACCCCGCGGCGATGAAGCGCGCGGTCCGCACGGTCTACACGCTGTTCTACCTGTCCGTCGCCGCCAGCATCGGCGCGATCGTGGCGTACTTCGCCTTCCCGATCGAGAGCGGGCGGGTCTCCGACATCCGCTCCAACAACCTCTTCGTCGGGCTCGGCATCGCCCTGGCACTCCTCGCCATCGGCATCGCGGCCATCCACTGGTCGAAGGCGATCATGTCCGACAAGGAGTACTCCGAGCCCCGTCACGCCACGCGCGGTCGGGACTCGACGCGGGAAGCGGCCGTGAAGGCCTTCGCCGTCGCGAACGAGGAGTCCGGTTTCGGTCGGCGCGCGCTCATCCGCAACGGCCTGTTCGCCGCCCTGGTCGCCTCGATCCTGCCCGGGATCACGCTCTTCCGCGGGCTCGCCCCTTTCAGCTCCCCGGAGGCGCCCCTCGCCGGCGACCCGGTGGCTCTCCTCGAGCACACGATGTGGGAAGAGGGCATGCGCCTCGCGCTCGACCCCACCGGCGAGCCCATCCGCGCTGCCGACGTCACCCTCGGGTCGGCGTTCCACGTCATCCCCGAGCCGCTGGCCGAGCTCTCCCACGAGGAGGGCTACCTCGAGGAGAAGGCCAAGGCGATCGTCCTCCTCATGCGTCTGCGCCCGGAGGACCTTCCCGCCGAGACCAACCGCCTGGACTGGACCTACGACGGAATCGTCGCCTACTCCAAGGTCTGCACGCACGTCGGCTGCCCTGTCGCCCTGTACGAGCAGCTGACCCACCACCTGTTGTGCCCCTGCCACCAGTCGCAGTTCGACGTGGCGAACGGCGCGCGGGTGATCTTCGGCCCGGCCGCGCGGCCGTTGCCGCAGCTTCCGATCACCGTCGACGACGAGGGCTACCTCGTCGCCCAGAGTGACTTCACCGAACCCGTTGGGCCGAGCTTCTGGGAGCGCCGATGAGCACCGGGAACCACCCCACTGAGAACCTCACCCAGGAGCCGGCGATCTCCGACGGCCCCGTCGACACGAACGGCAAGCCGCTTGGCGGCCGCCTCGTCGGGTGGGCGTCGAACTACATCGACGAGCGCACGAGCGTCTCGGGCATCGTCAAGGAGCTCGGACGCAAGATCTTCCCCGACCACTGGTCGTTCATGCTGGGTGAGATCGCGCTGTGGAGCTTCGTCGTCGTCCTGATCTCGGGAACGTTCCTGACGTTCTTCTTCCAGGCCTCGATGGTCGAGACGCACTACACCGGCTCGTGGCTGCCGATGCGAGGGATCGAGATGTCGGCGGCCATGGCCTCCACGCTCGAGATCTCCTTCGACATCCGCGGTGGCCTGCTCGTCCGGCAGATCCATCACTGGGCTGCCCTGGTCTTCATCGCCGGCATCGGCGTGCACATGCTGCGCGTGTTCTTCACCGGCGCCTTCCGCAAGCCCCGTGAGCTCAACTGGGTCATCGGCTTCGTGCTGTTCATCCTGGCCATGGGCGAGGGCTTCACGGGCTACTCGCTCCCCGACGACGTGCTCTCCGGAAACGGTCTGCGCATCATCGACGGCATGATCAAGGGCATCCCGCTGATCGGCACCTGGACGTCGTTCCTGCTCTTCGGCGGGGAGTTCCCGGGCACCGCCATCGTGGGACGCCTGTACGCCCTGCACATCCTGCTGCTCCCCGCGATCCTGGTCGCGCTGCTCGTGGCGCACCTCATGCTCATGATCATCAACAAGCACACCCAGTTCGCCGGCCCCGGTCGCACGAACAGCAACGTGGTGGGCTACCCGATCATGCCGGTGTACATGTCCAAGATGGGCGGCTTCTTCTTCATCACGTTCGGCGTCATCGTGCTGGTGGCTTCGCTGTTCACGATCAACCCGATCTGGAACTACGGCCCCTACGACCCGTCGCCCGTGTCGGCGGGCACTCAGCCCGACTGGTACATCGGGTTCGCCGACGGCATGCTGCGCCTCATCCCGCCGCACCTCGAGACGGTGTTCCTCGACCGCACCTGGTCGTGGAACATCATCATCCCGATCACGATCCTCGGCCTGTTCATCGTGGTCGTCGCGTTGTACCCGTTCATCGAGGCGTGGATCACCGGTGACAAGCGGGAGCACCACATCGCCCAGCGTCCCCGCAACGCCGCGACCCGCACCGCCATCGGTGCCGCCGGCGTCACGTTCTACGCGGTCATGTGGGCGGCGGCGTCGTCCGACCTGATCGCCACCCACTTCTGGGTGACGATGGAGGGGGTCATCCACACCCTCCAGGCCGCGCTCATCCTCGGCCCGATCATCGCCTACTTCGTCACCAAGCGCATCTGCATCGCGCTTCAGAGGAAGGACCGCGAGATCCTGCTGCACGGCTACGAGTCCGGCCGCATCGTGCGCCTCCCCGGTGGCGAGTACATCGAGGTCCACCAGCCGGTCGACGAGTACGAGCGCTGGAAGCTCATCGACACCGAGACCTACGAGCCGCTCGTCGTGCGACCCAACGCCAAGGGCCGGATCCCCTGGCACCAGAACATCCGCGCGTCGATCTCCCGCTGGTTCTTCGAGGACCGCCTCACTCCGCTCACGCAGACGGAGTTGGACGCGGCCCTGGCGCACCAGCACCACACGCTGGACCACGTGGCGACCGAGAAGGATCTCGAGCTGCAGGCCGCCCACGAGCGCGCCGGAGTGCCGGATGCCCCGCACGTGCCGATCGACGACGGGCGCCGTTCGGAGACCGCGGTGCGACCCTCGAACGTCATCGTCGCCGAGGAGACCGACCGGCCTCCTCGCGCCGACGACTGAGCGCCGACAACAGGAAAGGCCTCGCATCTCCGCCACGGAGGTGCGAGGCCTTTCCCGTCGTCGTGGGCAAGTGGCCGGGAACGGCAGGAATGCGAGCGTCGCTGACCGTTCACCGCGACGCCTTCCCCCCGGGTTCCCCTTAGCGTGGGGTCATGATCGAAGCCGCCGCCTACTTCGCCGCCAAGCTCACCTTCGAAACCGACGCATCCGACGTGTACGCGGCGATGCGCGCCGGCGAAGACGTCATCCTCATCGACGTGCGAAGCGAGGAGGCGTGGCGACAGGGACGGATCACCGGCGCCCGGCACCTCCCCCGCGGCGAGATCCGCGACCGCGCCCGAGGAGAGCTCGACTCGACACGGCCTGTCGTCGTCTACTGCTGGAGCCCCGGATGCAATGCGGCCACGAAGGCGGCGGCGGAGTTGGCGGCACTCGGATTCCAGGTGCGCGAGATGATCGGCGGGTACGAGTACTGGGCGCGCGAGGGACAGCCGACCGAGAATGACGAGGGTCCGCTCCCCCGCACCTTCGACCCGCTGGTGATGGTGGTACGCCAGCCTGCTGCCCGCTGACGCCGGCTGTTCAGGCCGCGGCCCCGCGATCCGGCCCGGGCGCCGATTCCTCGCGGAAACGACGGGCAGCAGCGCCGACGAAGCGTGGTGAGAGCGGATTCCCCGCGTCGGCCCCGGCGACGACATCGCAGACGACTGCGGTGACGTTGTCGCCCGTTCCAGCGCGGAGCGCCCGCGAGACGAGCTCCGACGCAGCGACGCGGCGGTCGGCTTCCCCGAGAGCCTCGGCGATGTCGTCGTCGCACACGTGATCGGTCAATCCGTCGCTGCACAAGAGCCAGCGATCTCCCGGGTGCGCGACCTCGTCGGCGATGAACGGGAGTTCGCCGGAACCACCCGAGAGGGAGGCGGTGATGAGGTGGCGATACGGATGCGACGCGGCATCCTCCTCGCGCACATGGCCCCCGTCGACCAACGCCTGGACGAGCGAGTCATCCCGGGTCATGCGAACCATCCGATCATCGCGCAGCAGGTAGGCCCGAGAATCGCCGATGTGCGCGGTCAGCACCGCGCCCGCACCCGTCAGGAAGATGCCGGTGAAGGTCGTCGCCATGCCCGCGAGCGAAGGATCGCGCTCCGTGTGGGCAGCGAGATCCCAATTGGCCTGCAGCGCTCGCTCGATCAGAGCGCGTCCGTCCGGTGCCTGCTGCCAGCCGGCGACCAGGCGGTGGAGGAAGACGGCGGACGCCAGGTCGCCGGCGGGTCCTCCGCCCACGCCGTCGGCCACACCGGCGCCCCAGGTCCCCGCGAAGGCGGAATCCTGATTGGTGGGCCGGGGTCCGCGGGTGGAGACGGCGGCCGCCGCGAGGCGCAGCGCCACCGTCAGCGGGCGAAGTATCCGCGGTAGTACTCGTACACCCAGCCCACGATCGCGACCGCGAAGACGCCGAGCCCGATGGGAACCATCCACGTCCCCACGGCCAGGCCGACGAAGGCGAGCCCCGCGGCGAAAGCCAGCACGATCGGCCACCACGACCAGGGGCTGAACTCGCCCATCTCCGGGTCGCCGTCGTCGATGTCGGCCGTGAGGATGTCCTCGGGCAGTTCACCGCCCTGTGCGCGGTGCACGCGCTGGATGTAGAACGCGATGAGCGCGGCCATCAGGGCGGTGAAGAGCAGCGCCACCGACCCGACCCACTCGATCGCCGCCCACCACGGCACCTCGGCCGTGGTGTTCTCGATGAGGTTCCAGCCGGTGTAGAAGACGAAGACGAGGAGGAAGAAGCCGCAGAGCAGCCACCAGAGCCCGACGTTGGTCCGCACGCTACTTCACCTCTCCCTCGGCGAGGTCGACGACCGGTGTGTCGGGAGCGTCCTTCGCCGGACCCACGCCGACCGGGAGGCCCGCCTCGGGGTGGTTCAGATCGAACGCCGGACGCTCGCTGCGGATCCGGGGGATCGAGGTGAAGTTGTGACGCGGCGGCGGGCACGACGTGGCCCACTCGAGCGAGGCACCGTACCCCCATGGGTCGTTCACCGTGATCTTCGGCGCCTTGCGGGCGGTGATCCAGACGTTGAAGAGGAACGGGATCATCGACGCGCCGAGGATCATCGCGCCCACCGTCGAGACCTGGTTCTGCCAGGTCCAGCCGTCGGCGGCGGAGTAGTCGGCGTAGCGGCGGACCATGCCGTCGACACCCAGCCAGTGCTGGATGAGGAAGGTCATGTGGAAACCGATGAACAACAGCCAGAAGTGCACCATGCCCAGACGCTCGTTGAGCATCCGTCCGGTCCACTTCGGCCACCAGAAGTAGAACCCGGCGAACATCGCGAAGACGACGGTGCCGAAGACGACGTAGTGGAAGTGCGCGACGACGAAGTACGAGTCCGACAGGTGGAAGTCCAGCGGCGGGGAGGCCAGGATGATGCCGGTCAGGCCGCCGAAGACGAACGAGACCAGGAAGCCCAGCGCGAAGACCATCGGCGTTTCGAACGTCACAGAACCACGCCACATGGTTCCGATCCAGTTGAAGATCTTCACACCCGTCGGCACCGCGATGAGCATCGTCATCAGCGCGAAGAACGGAAGCAGTACGCCGCCGGTGACGTACATGTGGTGCGCCCAGACCGCCACCGACAGCGCCGCGATGGCGATGGTGGCGTAGACGAGGGTCTTGTACCCGAAGATCGGCTTGCGGCTGAACACCGGGAACACTTCCGACACGATGCCGAAGAACGGCAGCGCGATGATGTAGACCTCGGGATGGCCGAAGAACCAGAACAGGTGCTGCCACAGCAGCACACCGCCGTTCTCGGGATCGTAGATGTGCGAGCCGAGCACCCGGTCCGACGCGGCGGCGAGGATGGCCGCAGCGAACACCGGGAACGCCATCAGGATGAGGATGCTTGTGATGAGCGTGTTCCACGTGAAGATCGGCATCCGCCACATCGTCATGCCGGGCGCGCGCATGGTGAGGATCGTGGTGATGAAGTTCACGGCGCCGAGGATCGTGCCGAAACCGCTCATGCCGAGGCCGAGCATCCAGAGATTGCCTCCGACGCCGGGTGAGAACGTCTCACTCGCCAGGGGTTGGTATGCGAACCACCCGAAGGAGGCTGCGCCGGCGGGCGTGAGGAAACCCGACACGGCGATGGTGGAGCCGAAGAGGAACAGCCAGAAGGCGAAGGCGTTCAGGCGCGGGAAGGCGACGTCGGGCGCACCGATCTGCAGGGGCAGGATGGCGTTGGCGAAACCGGCGAACAGCGGCGTCGCGAACATCAGCAGCATGATCGTGCCGTGCATGGTGAACAGCTGGTTGTACTGCTCCTTGGTCGGCAGGACCTGCATGCCCGGTTCGAAGAGCTCGGCGCGGATGATGAGCGCCATGACGCCCGCGAACAGGAAGAACAGCACGGAGGAGATCAGGTAGAGGTACCCGATCGTCTTGTGGTCGGTGGAGGTGATCCACTTGACGACGATGTTGCCCTTCTGCTCGACGCGTGAGGCGCTGAGCAGGGCGGCCTGCCGGGGCGGCAACGTGGAGGGGCGCCCCGGGGTGTTCTCTTGCAATGGCAGCGTGGTGGCCATGATCAGCCCTGATCCTCTGTGATCGGTCCCCCACCGGGGTTGGTTTCGTCGTCGGGCGCGACGCCCGTACCGGGAAGGTTCTGCAGGCGGTCGTACGCCTGGGTGATGTCGCCGGTCTGGCCGCGCTCCCGCAGCGAATCGAGGTACTGCTCGTACTCCGACTCGCTGACCACCTCGACGTTGAAGAGCATCGCCGAGTGGTACTCGCCGCAGAGCTCCGCGCACTTGCCGGCGTAGGTGCCCTCCCGGGTCGGCGTGAAGGACCAGTAGTTGTCCTTGCCGATGTACATGTCCTTCTTGTAGAGGAAGTCGATGATCCAGAAGCTGTGCTGCACGTCGCGCGACTCGAGCTTGATCTGCACCGTCTGGTCGACCGGCAGATACAGCGTGGGCAGCTGCGACTGGTCGATGTCGCCGTTCGCGGCCGGCTGGGCCTGGACACCCATGCTCCAGACGGCGTCGGAGTAGTCCTCGTCCTCGCCGTTGTACTGGAAGTCCCAGGCCCACTGCTTGCCCATCGCCACGATGGAGACATCCGGGTCTTCGTACTGGGTCTCGATGATCGCCTGGTCGCGCGCCGTGAAGGCGAAGAACCCGACCACGAGGATCAGCGGCACCACGGTGTAGAAGATCTCGATCGGCATGTTGTACCGAAGCTGGACCGGAAGGCCGACCTGGCCCTTGCGACGCCGGTACGCGATGGCGGCCCAGCCCATGAGACCCCAGGTGACCACACCGACGGCGAGGAGGACGATCCACGAGTTGACCCACAGGCCGGAGACGAGCTCGGTGCGGTTGGTGGCCGGCGCGCCGTCTTCGACGAAGCCGGGCAGATAGCCGTTCAACTCGGTCGGCGTGCAACCCGCGAGCACGAGGGCCGCGGCGATGCCGACCGGAACGAAAGCCCAGCGGAGACGGCGTTTCGAGGGCACGTGCGCACCTTTCCGTTCAGTGTGTTTCCGTGGCCAGTCTAGGGCAACCTCCGAGCGCGCTCTGGCCTCGCGCACAGGTTATTCACGCCGTCGAGACAACACCGAAGAACCCCCGATGCCTGTCGGCGCAGGGGGCTTCCGGCGGTCACCGGCGCGTGGTGGAACGCGTCAGTGGAAGCTGTCGCCGCAGGCGCAGCTGCCGGCTGCGTTGGGGTTGTCGATCGTGAAACCCTGCTCGGAGATCGTGTCTTTGAAGTCGATGTGGGCGCCATCGAGGTAGGGCACGCTCATGTCGTCGACGACGACCTCCACGCCGCCGAAGTCGACGGTCTTGTCGCCCTCGAGCAGTCGCTCGTCGAAGTAGAGCTGGTAGATGAGTCCGCTGCAGCCGCCCGGCTGGACGGCGACTCGGAGACGGAGGTCATCGCGACCCTCCTGGTCGAGCAGGCTCTTGACCTTCAGGGCGGCGGCGTCGGTGAGGAGCACGCCGTGTGCGCGCGCGGTGTCGGTCGACAGTGCGGTGTCGGTCATGAGGATCCTCCGGATGCTTGCGCGAGACAGGGCTCGGTTGCGTCGATTCTACGCCCCGGCTCCGACTCCGGGACGGGATAGCACGCCGTCAAGAGACCCGGCGATCCAGTTCTTCCAGCAGCAGAGCCTCGCTCACCACGGCATGCCGGAAGGTGTCGAGGTGGAGCGACTCGTTCGGACTGTGGGCCTTCGAGTGGGGATCCTCCACGCCGGTGACGAGGATCTGTGCCGCGGGGAACTCCCGGACCAGATCGGCGATGAAGGGGATGGAGCCGCCGACGCCGAGGTCGACCGGCTCCTCACCGTATCCCTCGTGCAGAGCGTTCCGCACCGCTGCCACGGCCCACCCCGTCGTGTCGACGAGGAAGCCGTCGCCGAAGTCGACGTCGGCGACCGACACCCGCGCACCGAACGGGGCGTGATCTTCGAGGTGGCGCTTCAGGGCGTCGAACGCGGCGCGGGCGGATTGTCCGGGAGCGATCCGGGCGCTCACGACGACCGAGACCTCCGGAGCGAGGGTGTTGGAGGCGTTCTTCACGCTCGGCGCATCGATCCCGGTGACGGTGATCGACGGCTGGTTCCAGATCCGGCTGAGGATGGTGTCGTCGCCGATCGGGCTCACCCCGTCGAGGAGGCCCGCCTCGTCGCGAAGGGTGTCCTCGGCGTAGTCGGGAGTCGCCGCATCGCGGCGCTCGAGCCCGGCCACCGCCACCGACCCCGCGTCATCCCACAGTGTCGACAGCAACCGGATCGTCGCGAGCATCGCGTCGGGGACGGCGCCGCCGAACATTCCCGAGTGCGAAGCGTGCGCAAGGGTGCGGACCGTCAGTGTGAAGCGCACGTTACCGCGGAGCGAGACGGTGAGGCCGGGTGTGCGCGCGTCCCAGTTCCCCGAGTCGGCGACGACGATGACGTCGGCGCGGAGGGCGTCGGCGTGGTCGGAGAGGAACGAGGCGAACGAGCGCGAACCCGCTTCCTCCTCGCCCTCGATGAAGAGCGCGATGCCGAGGCCGAGGTCCTCGCCGACGGTGTCGCGCAGCGCACGTACGGCGGCGATGTGGGCCATGACACCGGCCTTGTCGTCTGCCGCCCCCCGCCCGAAGAGCCGGCCGTCGCGCACCGTCGGCTCGAAGGGCGGCGACTCCCACAGCTCCTCGTCCCCGACGGGCTGGACGTCGTGGTGGGCGTAGAGCAGGATCGTCGGACGCCCGGGGGCCGCCGCACGGGTGGCGAGCACCGCCGGCATGCCGCGCTCACCCGCTCCGGAAATCGCGGCGTCCGCGATGCGGACCTCGTCGAAGACGCCCGTGCTCTCCGCGAGGGCCGCCACCGCTTCAGCGCTTCGGCGCACCTCGGCGTGGTCGAATCCGGGAAAGGCGATGGAGGGGATGCGCACAAGAGCGCCGAGGTCGGCGAGGGCGGCGGGGATGCCGGCCACGGCGGCATCTCGGACCGCATCGCGCCGGCTGGAGGTGGAGGTCATGCGGGTAATCTTAAGCGGACACCCGTTCTCACCCTCTCGAGGTTCTCCCGTGGCCAAGACACCCGGCGCTCCCACTCCGGCAGCTCCCGCACCCAAGGACGCGCCCGCCGACGCCGGCGTGCCGACGCTCGGAAAGGGCCGCGCCACCCCGACGCGCGCCGAGCGAGAGGCGGCACGCAAGCGCCCGCTGGTCCCCGACACCAAGGAGGCCAAGGCACGGGCGCGCGCCGACCTCGCCGCTCAGCGGGAGAAGGCACGGGCCGGCATGGCCGCCGGCGACGAGCGCTACCTGCCCGCCCGTGATCGCGGCCCGCAACGCCGTTGGGTCCGAGACTTCGTGGACTCGGGCTTCCACCTCGGCGAGGCCGTCATGCCCGCGATGGTGGTCGTGATCGTCGCGACCTTCATCCCCGTGCTCGCCGTGCAGTACTGGTCGTTCGTGGCGCTGTGGATCTTCATCCTCTTCGTGATCGGCGACATGATCGTCACCTCCATCCGCGTCAAGCGGACCGCGCGGCAGAAGTTCGGCGCGGACAAGATGGAGAAGGGGCTCGGCTGGTACGCCGCCATGCGGAGTATCCAGATGCGGTTCCTCCGCCTGCCCAAGCCTCAGGTCAAGCGCTCGTTCCGGCGCGGCTCGCGGACGGTCTGACCCGCGAGCGCTCGGTTGATCTGCCGGGCCCAGAACGGGCCCCGGTAGAGGAAGCCGGTGTAGCCCTGCACGAGATCCGCCCCGGCGTCCAGACGCTCCTGCACGTCGGCCCCGGTCTCGACTCCGCCGACGGACACCACCGCGAACTCCGCCGGCACGTTCATGCGGACGAGGCGCAGCACCTCGAGCGAGCGCTCGCGCAGGGGCGCCCCCGAGAGGCCTCCGGCGCCGGCGGCGATGACGGTGGCAGCATCCGTCCGCAGTCCATCCCGCCCGATCGTGGTGTTCGTGGCGATGAGACCCGCCAGACCCAGGTCGACCGCGAGGCACGCGACGGCGACGATGTCGTCGTCCGCGAGGTCGGGCGCGATCTTCACCAGGAGCGGGGTGCTGCCGGCGGCGCCGGAGACCGCCGACAGGAGTGGCCGGAGGGTCTCGACCGCCTGCAGGTCTCTCAGACCGGGGGTGTTGGGCGACGACACGTTGACGACGAGGTAGTCAGCGAGGCTCGCGAGAAGCCGGGTGCTGCGGACGTAGTCGGCGGTGGCCTCGGCGACGTCCACCGCGCGGCTCTTGCCGATGTTCACCCCGATGACGGGGAGGCGGCCGCCGCGTCGAAGGCGAGCGAGGCGCCGCGCAGCGGCGTCGGCGCCGGCGTTGTTGAAGCCCATGCGGTTGACGACGGCACGATCGGGGACGAGTCGGAAGAGCCGCGGTCGCGGGTTCCCCGCCTGCGGCAACGCGGTCACGGTTCCCACCTCGACATGCCCGAACCCCAGTGCACGAAGGCCCCGGGTCATCCGGACATCCTTGTCGAATCCCGCGGCCACGCCGAAGGGTGACGGGAAGCGGAGGCCGAACGCGGTGGTCGCAAGACGTGGCTCGGGACGGGTGACGCGAGCGGCCACCCACGACAGCGGTCGCACGCCGAGTGCGCGGATGACCACGACGGCGGCGTGGTGGGCGGTCTCGGGATCCATGCGCGCGAGGACCGTCCGGAAGAGGAGGGGATACATCCCGTCCAGGCTAGCGAGTCGGTTCGGTCTCCCCCGCCGCGGGGCGATCGGCGTGGTCGGCTCTGAGTTGGGCGATGGCGCTGTCGAAGTCGTCGAGGGAATCGAAGGCCTGATAGACGCTGGCGAATCGAAGGAAGGCCACCTCGTCGAGCTCGCGGAGCGGACCCAGGATCGCCAGACCGATCTCGTTCGTGTCGACCTGCGACGCGCCGGTCTGACGCACCGTCTCCTCGACGGTCTGGGCGAGGACCGCGAGGTCGCCCTCGGTGACCGGGCGGCCCTGACAGGCCTTCCGCACGCCCGACATGACCTTCTCGCGGCTGAACGGCTCGATCACGCCTGAGCGCTTGATGACGTTGAGACTCGCCGTCTCGATGGTGGAGAACCGCCCCCCGCACTGCGGGCACTGCCGCCGGCGGCGGATGCTCAGGCCGTCGTCACTGGTCCGCGAATCGATGACGCGGGAATCGGGATGACGGCAGAAGGGGCAATGCATGGCGTGAACAGGTTACGCCGGGAAGCGCGCGAGGACCGCTTCGCCGTGCGCGGGGAGGTCTTCGGCCTCGGCGAGCGTCACGATGGCGTCGCGGACCTCGGCGAGAGCGGCCGCGTCGTAGGTCACCACCTGCTGGGGGCGCAGGAACGTCGCCGCCGACAGCCCCGCCGCGTAACGCGCCTGACCGCCGGTGGGGAGGACGTGATTGCTCCCCGCGAGGTAATCGCCGAGGCTCACCGGCGTGTGAGTACCGACGAAGACGGCACCGGCGTGCACGAACTCCTCGGGCCGCGGATCGGCGAGGTGGAGCTCGAGGTGCTCAGGGGCGTAGGCGTTGCTGAACCCCGTCGCCGCGGCGACGTCGTCGACCAGCACGATGGCCGACTGGGGCCCGTCGAGCGCGGCGGCGACCCGCGTGGCGTGTCGCGTCTGCGGCACGAGTTCCGCCACGGCGTCGGCGACCGCGGCGGCGAGTGCTGCCGAGGGGGTCACCAGCACGGCGGATGCTTGCTCGTCGTGCTCGGCCTGGCTGATGAGGTCGACCGCCACGATCCGCGGGTCGGCGGTGTCATCGGCGACCACGAGGATCTCGGTGGCCCCCGCTTCGGAGTCCGTCCCCACGAGACCGGCGACGGCGCGCTTGGCGGCGGCGACGAAGTTGTTACCGGGACCGGTCACCACGTCGACCGGCGCGAGGCTCAGCGAGCTGACGCCGTGTGCGAAGGCCGCCACCGCCCCAGCCCCGCCCATCGCGTACACCTCGTCGATCCCGAGCAGCCGAGCGGCGGCGAGGATGACGGGGTGCACCCGCCCGCCGTGCTCGCGCTGCGGCGGGGAGGCGAGAGCCACCTCGGAAACACCCGCGACCTGCGCGGGCACCACGTTCATGATGACGCTCGAGGGGTAGACGGCCTTTCCGCCCGGAACGTAGACCCCGACCCGGCGCACCGGCTGCCACCGCTGGACGATACGAGCACCGGGTGCGATGTCGGTGACGGTCTCGGCGGGGATCTGGGCGGCGGAACCGCGGCGCACCCGGACGATGGCCTCGTCGAGGGCGGCGCGGACCTCCGGCGCGAGGCCCGCGAGCGCCTCGTCCAGATGCGCCGGGGGGACGCGGATGTCGTGACCGGCGACGCCGTCGAAGCGGTCGGCCTGTTCCCGCAGCGACTCCTCGCCGCGCGCGGCGACGTCGGCGACGATGTCGGTGGCGGCGGCGAAGGCAGCCTCCTTCGTCCCGGCGGCGCGCGGAACGGCGGCCAGCAGGTCGAGGGGCGCCAGGGCGCGCCCACGCAGGTCGATCGTGCGGAGCATGGCGGGCGGTGAGCTCAGCCGCGCGTGACGCCGGAGACGTCGCGCAGGTAGCCGGTGCGACCGTCTTCGTGACGGACCACGAAGTGGGTCTGGCGGTCTTCGATCACGAGTGCCCAGGCGGTCGGGCCGATGCGGAAGAGGGGCGTGCCGAACTCGTCGACCACGTCTCGCTCCTCGGGAACGAGCGCCCAGAACGCCTGATAGCGCACCTCGGGCTGGGCGGCGACGGGCTCTTCCCGCCCAGCGGCAGGCATTTCGCGCGTGGCATCGACGGCGACGGCGGCGACGCCTGCTCCGGCGTTGCCGTCGTCGTGCGTTGCGGCCTCGTCGTCGGCGGGGTCGAAGAGCGACTCGAGCCGCTCGGTGGGGTTCTCCTCGCGTCGGGCCGCCGGGGCGTCGTCGCCGGGAGCGGCGAGCGAGTCGGGTCCGACCGGAACGCCCGCCGAGGCATGCGCGCCGGCGGAGGCCGGGGCATAGGGGTTCACGCCGTACGGATTGGTGTCGTAGGTCTGCGGCTCAGCGGAACCGGCGGCGTACGGGTTCGGCGCGGTCTCGGTGGACGGGGCGGGACGGGCGGGCTTGGGCGTGCGCGGCCGCGGGGCCACCGGCCGGACCGGACGTGCCAGCCGGTGCGCCACCACTTCCCGGCGCTCGCGGAAGTCCTCGGAGAACGGCGGGATGATCGGTGCGAACACGGTGAGGATCACTCCGCCGAGCATCAAGAAGAACTCCACCCAGATGACCCAGGACCGCAACCACGGCCCGCCCTCGACGACGACACCGACGGTCTCCCAGATGAGGTGCAGCCAGAGCACCGCCGAGACGGTGAAGGCGACAGAGGCGAACTGGTCGATGCCGAGCGAACCGACGCGGCGGATCCCCTCGGGTGAGAGGCGGCGCAGGGCGAGGAGGAAGACGGCGACGGTGGGCGCACCGATCGTCAGGATCCACCACAGACCGGTGGTCCACACCGATGCGAACTGCACGGTGCTGATGGAGAAGAAGGAGACGATGAACGCCAGCAGCCACAGGCCGCCCAGCACGACTTCGCGAAGCGAGAACGGCCCCACGCCGTACTGCACCGGTCGACCGTCAGCCGAGACGGGGCGCTCCGGCGCCGTCTGGTCGGTCGTGACGTCGGAGACCGCGTCGCGGTCCGCGTCGGGTGCGGTCCCCTCGGCGGCGGTGTCCACTGTCGGCTCGTCGTTCCTGATTCCGTCGGTCACAGTCATCCTTCCGGGGAGTCGCACGGTGCGCGCGACGCCTCCCGATCTTACCGGCGCCCTCGTGGGGCATTCATGAGAGGGCGATGAACTCGCCCGGGATACTCCCTGCGCCCGCGCCCCGCCGGCTCACGGCGCCAGCGCACGGCGCCGGAGCACCCGGGCACCGACTATCGCAGACACTGGACTATCCCAGACACTGGGGGCCGAGAAGGCCCTTCAGCTCGCCGTACAGATCGGCGGTCACCGTCACCGGGAGCGGCACCTCGAAGACTTTCGCGGCGCCGCCCTTGTGCAGCCGCAGGGTGACCTCGGTGGTTCCCCGATGACGCGTCAGCACCTGAGCCAGCTCGCCGACCACCGATTCCGTGGCACGGTGCTCGGGCATCAGGAGCACGAGCGGTCCCGACGCGTCGACAGCTCCCAGATCGGGGGCGAAGGCCGAGACGGCATGAAGATTCAGCCCGTCGTCGCGCCGAGAGACCCGACCCCGCACGACGAGGATCGAGTCGGCCTGCAACATCGTCTGGAACTCGGTGTAGGTCTTCCCCATGAACATGACCGTCACCTCACCGTCGAAGTCTTCGACCGTGATCATGCCGTAGGGATTGCCGCTGGATTTGGCCACCCGGTGCTGCACACTCGTGACGAGGCCCGCGACGGTGACCTGCTCGCCGTCGGGAATGTCCTCCGAAGCCAGCAGGTCGTGGATCGACAGCGAGGCGTGCTTGGCCAGCGTTATCTCGAGCCCCGCCAGCGGGTGGTCGGAGACGTACAGCCCGAGCATCTCCCGCTCGAAGGCGAGCTTGTCCTTCTTCGTCCACTCCGGTCGCTCGGGCACCTTCGCCACCTGCTGCGGCTCGTCCCAGAGGGAGTCGAAGTCGAAACCCACCTCCCCATTGGCTTCACGCCGCTTGTCGAGGACCGCCTGCTCGGTGGCATCCTCGTGGATCTCCAGCAGCGCCCGACGGGTGGCTCCGAGCGAATCGAAGGCCCCGGCCTTGATCAACGACTCCACGGTCCGCTTGTTCGCCACATGCACCGGGACACGTCCGAGGAAGTCGTGGAACGAGGTGAAGGGGCCGCTCTCCCGGGAGGCGACGATCGCGTCGACCACGTTGGCACCGACGTTGCGGACGGCACCGAGGCCGAAGCGGATGTCTTCGCCGACGGCGGCGAAGTATCGGATCGACTCGCCGACGTCGGGCGGAAGAACTCGAATCCCCATGCGCCGGCACTCGTTGAGGTAGACCGCGAGCTTGTCTTTGGCGTCTCCGACGCTCGTCAGAAGGGCCGCCATGTACTCGGCCGGGTAGTGGGCCTTCAGATACGCCGTCCAGTAGGCGATGAGACCGTACGCCGCCGAGTGCGCTTTGTTGAACGCGTAGTCGGAGAAGGGCACCAGGATGTCCCAGAGGGTCTGGATGGCCTCGGGACCGAAGCCGTTGCCGCGCATCCCCGCTTCGAAGCCCTCGTACTGCTTGTCGAGTTCGGACTTCTTCTTCTTGCCCATCGCGCGGCGCATGATGTCGGCTTGACCGAGCGTGAATCCGGCCACCCGCTGAGCGATCGCCATCACCTGCTCCTGGTAGATGATGAGGCCGTAGGTGGTGTCGAGGATGTCGGCGAGGGGCTCCGCCAGCTCGGGGTGGATCGGGGTGATGTCCTGCTGCCCGGTCTTGCGGAGCGCGTAGTTGATGTGGGAGTTCGCCCCCATCGGGCCGGGCCGGTACAGCGCGATGACCGCCGAGATGTCTTCGAAGTTGTCGGGCTTCATCAGCCGCAGGAGCGATCGCATCGGCCCGCCGTCGAGCTGGAAGACCCCCAGCGTGTCGCCGCGCGCGAGCAGCTCGTAGGCTGCGGCGTCGTCGAGAGCCAGCTCTTCGAGCACCAGCGGCTCACCCCGGTTGGCGGCGATGTTGTCGAGGGCGTCATTGATGATGGTGAGGTTCCGAAGCCCCAGGAAGTCCATCTTGATGAGACCGAGAGCTTCGCACGCGGGGTAGTCGAACTGTGTGACGATCTGGCCGTCCTGCTCCCGCTTCATGATCGGGATGATGTCGATCAAAGGCTCGGACGACATGATGACGCCGGCGGCGTGCACGCCCCACTGGCGCTTGAGGTTCTCGAGTCCTACCGCCGTGTCGAAGACGGTCTTGGCCTCGGAGTCGGTCTCGATCAGCGTGCGGAACTCCGACGCCTCCTTGTAGCGGGGGTGGGCGGTGTCGAACATGCCCCCCAGCGGCATGTCTTTACCCATCACCGCCGGCGGCATCGCCTTGGTGAGGCGCTCCCCCATGCTGAAGGGTAACCCGAGCACGCGTCCGGCATCCTTCAGCGCCTGCTTGGCCTTGATGGTGCCGTAGGTGACGATCTGCGCGACGCGCTCATCGCCGTACTTCTCGGTGACGTACTGGATCACCTCGCCGCGGCGCCGGTCGTCGAAGTCGACGTCGAAGTCGGGCATCGAGACCCGGTCGGGGTTGAGGAAGCGCTCGAAGATCAGCCCGTGCTGCAGCGGGTCGAGGTCGGTGATCTTCATCGCGTACGCGGCCATCGAACCCGCTCCGGAGCCGCGACCGGGTCCGACCCGGATGCCGTTGTCCTTCGCCCAGTTGATGAAGTCGGCGACGACGAGGAAGTAGCCGGGGAAACCCATCTGGGAGATCACGCCGGTCTCGTACTCCGCCTGGCGCCGGACGTCATCGGGGATGCCGCCGGGATACCGGTCGTGGAGGCCCTTCTCGACCTCCTTGATGAACCACGATTCCTCGGTCTCGCCCTCGGGCACGGGAAAGCGGGGCATGTAGTTCGCGCTGGTGTTGAACTCCACATCGCACCGCTCAGCGATGAGAAGGGTGTTGTCGCAGGCCTCGGGGTGGTCGCGGAAGATCTGGCGCATCTCGGCGGGGTTCTTGACGTAGTAGCCGTCGCCGTCGAACTTGAAGCGCTTCGGGTCGTCGAGCGTCGACCCGGACTGCACGCACAGGAGAGCGGCGTGGCTCGTCGCGTCGTGCTGGTGGGTGTAGTGCAGGTCGTTGGTGGCGACGAGCGGGATGTCGAGGTCGTCGGCGATCCGCAGGAGATCGGTCATCACGCGGCGCTCGATCGGCAGCCCGTGGTCCATGATCTCGGCGAAGTAGTTCTCCTTGCCGAAGATGTCCTGGAACTCCGCCGCCGCCGCGCGCGCGGCATCGTACTGACCGAGCCGCAACCGCGTCTGCACCTCACCCGACGGGCAGCCCGTCGTGGCGATCAACCCGGAGGCGTACCGCTGCAAGAGCTCCCGGTCCATGCGGGGCTTGAAGTAATAGCCCTCGATGCTGGCCAGCGACGACAGCCGGAAGAGGTTGTGCATCCCCTGCGTGGTCTGCGACAGCAGCGTCATGTGCGTGTAGGCGCCCGAGCCCGACACGTCGTCGTCGCTCTGCTCGGGGCCGCCCCACCGCACCCGCGCCTTGTCGGAGCGGTGCGTGCCCGGGGTGACGTAGGCCTCGATGCCGATGATGGGCTTGATGCCGGCGTCCTTCGCGGTGCGGTAGAACTCGAACGCGGCGAAGGTGTTGCCGTGGTCGGTCACCGCGATCGCCGGCATCTGCTGACGCGCCGCCTCCTGAATGAGCGGCTGGACGCGCGCCGCCCCGTCGAGCATCGAGTATTCGCTGTGCACGTGGAGGTGAACGAAGGAGTCGGATGCCACGGGTCCAGGGTACGCGGCGGCTCGGACACTCCCGGCGTGTCGGATAGCGTGGCTCAGTACCCACTGGCCGAGGAGGACCGATGCCCACCCCCGAGTTCGTCCTCGAGCTTCGCCGTCACCTCGGCACCCGGCCGCTGCCCCTCGTCGGGGTGACGGCGGTCATCGAGCGCAACGGCGATGTGCTGCTCGGACGCCGGAGCGACAACGGGCGCTGGACGCCGGTCACGGGCATCGTCGACCCGGGTGAGGAGCCCGCCGACGCCGCGTGCCGTGAGGCGCTGGAGGAGGCGGGAGTCGTCGTCCGCGCGACCCGGCTGGCGTGGGTCCACCAGATCCCGCGGATCACCTATGCCAACGGCGACGAGAGCGACTACCTCGATCTCACGTTCCGGTGCGAGTGGGTCTCGGGTGATCCGCAGCCGCTCGATGGCGAGATGACGGAGGTCGGTTGGTATCCGGTCGCTGCGGTGCCGGATCTCGTCGACGCGGATATGGCCGAGCGCGTGCACCAGGCACTTCGGGGCGGGGAGGCGGCGTTCCTGCAGAGCGGCAGTGTGACACCGGTCATCCGAGATCGAGGCGCATGAGAACGCGCGGGAAGCCGTTCAGAACAGAGGTGGTCTCAGCGGCGAGTCGGAATCCCGCTCGTTCGAACAAGGACCGCGTTCCGACGTAGGCCATCGTGAGGTCGACCTTCGCGCCCTGGTTGTCCACCGGGTATCCCTCGACGGCGGGAGCACCACACTCCCCGGCGAATCGGACCGCGCCGTCGAGGAGCGCATGCGAGATGCCCTGGCCGCGATGACCCGGACGCACCCGGATGCACCACACACTCCAGACGTCGAGATCGTCGACCCGGGGGATCTTACGGTTGGTGGCGAACGACGTGTCTGAGCGCGGATGAACCGCCGCCCACCCCACCACCTCCGCGCCGTCGTAGGCGAGGACCCCGGGCGGACCGGCCGCCATGAGCTCTCGTACCCGCTCGCCGCGCGCGGGTCCGCGGAGGGCGGCGTTCTCCTTCGCGGGGATCCGGTAGCTCAGGCACCAGCACACGTTGGCGTCGGGGTTCTTCGGCCCCACCATGGTGCGGACGTCGTCGAAGCGCGTCGCCGGCTTCACGTGGATCGGCATCGTCCCACCCTGGCGCCGGCCTCCGACATCCGCGCGTTCATTCGCCTCGAAGGACGTCCAGTGCGCGCTGAAGATCTTCGGGATACGACGACGTGACCGTGATCCACTCCTCGGTCGCGGGATGCGTGAAGGAGAGCTCCCGAGCGTGCAGCCATTGGCGCGTCAGCCCCAGTCGCGCGCTGAGAGCGGGATCGGCGCCGTAGAGCGGGTCGCCGACGCAGGGATGGCGGTGCGCGGCCATGTGCACGCGGATCTGATGGGTGCGGCCGGTCTCGAGATGGATCTCCAGCAGCGACGCTCCGCGGAACGCCTCGAGCGTGTCGTAGTGGGTCACCGAGTCTTTGCCCGTGGGGGTCACCGCGAACTTCCACGAATGGGTGGGGTGGCGGCCGATCGGCGCCTCGATCGTCCCGGTCAGAGGGTCGGGGTGACCCTGGACCACCGCGTGGTAGATCTTCTCCACCTGGCGCTCCTTGAAGGCCCGCTTCAAGGCGGTGTAGGCGCTCTCGGTCTTGGCGACGACCATGAGGCCGCTCGTGCCCACGTCCAGCCGGTGCACGACCCCCTGGCGTTCTGCCGCGCCGCTCGTGGCGATGCGATAACCCGCGGCCGCCAGGGCCCCGAGCACCGTCGGCCCCTCCCAGCCGAGGGACGGGTGCGCGGCGACACCGGCCGGCTTGTCCACGACCACGACATCGTCGTCGTCGTACGCGATGGCGAGGTCGGGGACGGCGACGGGGATGACCCGGGGGTCCTCCTTCGCCGTCCACTCCACCTCCAGCCACCCACCCCCCTGCAGGCGGTCGGACTTCTGAAGGACCCGTCCCTCGTGGAGCGCTCCCCCGGCGTCGAGCACCTCGGCGGCGAAGGTGCGGGAGAACCCGAGCATCTTCGCAAGGCCCGCATCGGCACGGGTGCCGTCGAGCCCGTCGGGGACGGGAAGGTGACGCCGCTCCACGTCAGTCGGTGGCGCGCTCGGCCGGCGCGGCGTTCGCACTATCGGCCTGATCGGTCTTCCGGGGCGTGCGGTCCTGGCGTGTCCCGTCGAGGTGCGGCCCGAAGAGTACGAGCGCCGCGACGGAGATCATCATCGTCACGATGAAGATGTCGGCGACGTTGTAGATCGCGGGCAACATCCACGGGGTGTTGATGAAGTCCACGACGTGTCCGACAGGGAAGCCCGGCTCGCGGAACAACCTGTCGGTGAGATTCCCGAGGACGCCGCCCAGGAGCAGGCCCAGCACGACCGCCCACAGTCGCGAGCGGAGACGTGTCGCGGCGAGGACCACGATCACCACGGCGACGACCGCCAGCGCGATCGTGAACAACCACGTCACGCCCTCGCCGAGCGAGAACGCCGCTCCAGGGTTGCGCGTGAGATAGAAGTCGAGGAAGTCGCCGAGGATCGGAACCGGCTCTTGGAACGGCAGATTCTCGATGGCGAGGTACTTGGTCAACTGGTCGGCGGCCAGCACCACCACCGCGAGGATCGCGATGATCGCGCCGGCCGCCGCCCGGTGAAGCGGGGTCCGACCGGTCAAGGACTACAGGCCGACGGCCGACACCGGCGCCGAGCCGGTCGACGATGCCGACGCGTCTAGGTCGCGCAGGTGACCCTCGATGTAGCTGCGCAGCTGCGAGCGGTAATCGCGCTCGAACTGGCGGAGCTCGCTGATCCGCGACTCCAGGGTTCCGCGCTCCTTCTCCAGACGCGCGATCTCGTCGCGACCACGGGCCTCTGCCTCCGCGACGATCGACGCGGCCTGCGCCTGGGCGTCGGAGATCAGCTGGTCGCGCTTCGCGCGGCCCTCGGCGACGTGCTCGTCGTGCAGGCGCTGGGCGAGTTCGATGATGCCGGCGCTGGCAGCGCTCGGGGAGCCCGCGTCGCCGGAGGCGGCGACCGGGGCGGGCGCGGGGGTCTCCGCAACCGGCGCCGCGGCGGTGGTGGCGGCCGGAGCCGCAGCCTCACCGGACTCGTACGCCGCCAGCTTGGCCTTCAGCTCGTCGTTCTCGGCGATCGTCTTGCGCCACTCGACGACGATCTCGTCGAGGAAGTCATCGACCTCGTCCGGGTCGAACCCCTCCTTGAACCGCACATGCTGGAACTGCTTGGTGACGACGTCATCGGGGGTCAATGCCATGGTGATTCCTCTTTCGAGCTGGTCGTTGGCCGACGTCGCGGCCCGTCCACCGGCTTCCGGCGGTCGTATCCAGCAAGCATAGCCCCGGCCCCGAAGCGTGTCGAAGGCGCGAGAACGAGCCGCGGGCGCGCGAGGAGAGTGGGTGAAGGGGGCTCAGAAGGCCGACAGCGAGCGGGTGACGGCGAGGAGGATGAAGCACAGCAGCATCGTCAGCGCGAAGCCGAAGTCCAACGCCACCGGTCCGACGCGCAACGGCGGGATGAATCGCCGGAACATCTTGATCGGCGGATCGGTGACGGTGTAGACGACCTCCGCGAGCACCAGGCCAACGCCCTTCGGCCGCCATTCGCGGTTGAAGAAGGGGATCCACTCCAGCACCAGGCGCGCCAGAAGGACGAAGACGTAGATGAAGAGGATCGCGTTGAGGACGGATGCGATGAACGCGATGACGGGCACGTACTAAGGCTACGAGAACGGCACGGCTTCCGGGTCCGCGTGCGCCAGGGCACCGTCTCCGGAGACCGCCACGTTCTCGGGCGAGAGGAGGAAGACCTTGCTCGTGACCCGTTCGATGCGGCCGTACAGCCCGAGGGAGAGACCACTGGCGAAGTCGATCAGCCGGCGCGCGTCGGCGTCGGACATCTGCGAGAGATTGATGATGACGGGGATGCCGTCGCGGAAGTTCTCGGCGATGACCTGCGCGTCGCGGTACTGCTTGGGGTGCACGGTCAGGATCTCGCTCACAGCCGTCGGGGCCGGCTGCCGCACGACGGCGGGGCGGTGGATGGGCGTGATGGGAGCCGCCTTCTCGACCGCCTGCGGGCGCTGGCGCGCGGCCGGCTCGGACGCGGGCTCGTCGTAGACCTCTTCCTCGTCGGCGAGGCCCAGGTACACCATGGTCTTCTTGAGCGGGTTCGACATCGGATCCTCCGTTTGCTCGTGTCGTTTCCGAGGTTAACCGCGCTCGGGCCGCGGGCCGGTGATTGCCGTGCCGATGCGAAGGTGTGTCGCGCCGGCGGCGATGGCGTCGGCGAAATCGCCCGTCATCCCGGCGGAGATCCATGTCGCCTCCGGCACGACCTGTCGCACCAGGGCGGCGTAGCCGGCGAGGCGCTCGAAGGCGGCGGCGGGCGGTTCGTCCAGGGGTGCGACGGCCATGACGCCGCGGACCCGCAGCGACGAGCAGCTCGCCGCATGCGTCGCGAGGGCGGGGAGCTCGGCAGGCGGAACCCCTCCGCGCCCCGCATCGTCGGTGAGATTCACCTGGAGGAGCACGTCGAGGATCTGCGCGCCGGGTTCGGCGGCGGCATCGAGAGCGTCGGCGATCCTCGTGCGGTCCACCGAGTGCACGACCGAGGCGGATGCGCGGATGGCGCGCGCCTTGTTCGTCTGCGCCTGCCCGATGAAGTGCCAACGCAGGCCCGGCCTCGCGCCGACCTCCGCCGACTTGGCCGAAATCTCCTGCTGGCGGTTCTCGCCGACGTCCCGCACACCGAGGTCGTACAGGCTCGTCACGAGCGAGGCCGGGTGGAACTTCGTCACGACGATGCGCGTGATCTCGGCCGGATCCCGCCCGACGGACCGCGCCGCATCGGCGATTCGCGCGTCGACGTCGGCCAGCCGTCGGGCGAGGTCGCCCTCACCCGACGGCGGATCCGGCGGTCGCTCTGCGCTCATCGCGGACGAGCGGCTACTTGAGGAAGTCGGGGATGTCGAGGTCGTCGTCACCGAAGGCGGAGTCGTAGCCGGTGTCGGGCAGGGCCGCTCCGACCGACACGGACTCCTTGACGCTCTCGGACCGTGCGGGTTCGAACTCCCTCGCGGCATCCACCGCGGGAGTCGGCGGCACGACCGGAACGTTCGCCGGCCGGGCCGCGGCGACCGGGTCGATCCGCAGCGACGGCTCACCGCCGTCGAAGCCCGCGGCAATCACCGTCACGCGCACCTCGTCGCCGAGGGTGTCGTCGATGACCGTGCCGAAGATGATGTTGGCTTCGGGGTGCGCGGCCTCCTTGACCAACTGCGCGGCGTCGTTGATCTCGAAGATTCCGAGATTCGACCCGCCCTGAATGGACAGCAGCACGCCGTGTGCGCCCTCGATCGATGCTTCGAGGAGGGGCGACTCCACCGCGAGTTCGGCAGCCTTGATGGCCCGGTCGGCGCCTCGGGCGGACCCGATGCCCATGAGCGCGGAGCCCGCACCCTGCATGACGGACTTCACATCCGCGAAGTCGAGGTTGATGAGACCGGGAGTCGTGATGAGGTCGGTGATGCCCTGGACACCGGCGAGAAGCACCTGGTCGGCGGTCGCGAAGGCCTCCACCATCGAGATGCCGCGGTCGCTGATCTCCAGCAGCCGGTCGTTGGGCACCACGATGAGGGTGTCGACCTCTTCCTTCAAGCGGGCGACCCCGGCTTCGGCCTGGCTCTGGCGGCGCCGGCCCTCGAAGGAGAAGGGCTTGGTGACCACACCGATGGTGAGGGCGCCGATCGACTTCGCGATCTTCGCAACGACAGGGGCACCGCCGGTACCCGTGCCGCCGCCTTCGCCCGCCGTCACGAAGACCATGTCGGCGCCGCGCAGGGCCTCCTCGATCTCCTCGGCGTGGTCCTCGGCGGCGCGACGCCCCACCTCGGGATCGGCTCCGGCGCCGAGTCCTCGAGTGAGCTCGCGCCCGACGTCGAGCTTGACGTCGGCGTCGCTCATGAGGAGCGCCTGGGCGTCGGTGTTGATCGCGATGAACTCCACGCCACGCAGGCCCAGATCGATCATGCGGTTGACGGCGTTCACGCCGCCGCCGCCCACACCGACCACCTTGATCACGGCGAGGTAGTTCTGGTTCTGGCTCATGCCGGCCTCCGTCTTCCCGAACCTTCAACCTCTACTAGAGGTATAAAGAATTGCTCGGTATGCAATTCCTGATCTGAAGGTAGGCGGACGATCCGGCAGGGCTCGGAGGACAGCGGCGTGTCGCGACATCGCCCTTTCCACATCCTCCCTCAACGGATGACGGCGGCGTCGGGCGATGACACGTCGTACTCGGTCACGGTGTCGGGCGGCCGGACGGCGAAGATCCGCTCGAGCACCACGGCTTTGTAAGCCGACCGCTCGGCACTCCCCCAGACCACACGAGCCGACGAGGAGAGGGTCAGGGTGACGTCGAAGGCGGATGTCGCGGCCACGCCCGTGACCTGCTCGCCGACCGACGGGGGGAGGGCGCGCATCACCTGACCGACCGCGGCGAACGCCTCGCCTTCGAGCCCGCCGCGGACGTCGAGGAGCGGCTCCCCCGCCGGCGGCTCTGTGGATGCGGCGAGGACCACTCCTGCCGCGTCGACCACGGAGTAACCGCTCCCCGAGTCGATCGCCCCGATGGGAGTGCGCTCGACCACGCGCACGACGAGGTCGTGCGGCGGGCGCGCTTCGAGGGTGTAGCTCTGCACGAACGGGAAGTCCGACAGCGTCGCCTGGATCGCCGCCTCGTCGACGAGCGGGAGCGGGGTGCCCAGTTGCGGCGCGAGGGCCTGCTCGACGGTCGCGGCATCCAGCTGCACCGCCCCGATGACGCGGATGCGCTCCACGGCGAACAGCGGGCTGTAGGCGATAGCCGCCGTCACGCCGGCCACGACGAGGACGGCTCCGATGATGCTGATCCACAGCGCACGGCGCCGGCGCTGGCGGACGGTGAATCGGCGGACTTCGGCGCGGAGCGCGCGGCGGCGGGCACGCGCCGCCCGCCACACGGCGAGGACACCGACCGGCTGACCGGCAGCTTCCGCCGTGGGCGGGCTTCCGGCGTCGAACGGGTCGGAAGCACCGCGCGGCCCCGTCTTGTCCCGGCGAGCGCGCGCCGTCGCATCCGTCCCCGCCCCCGCCAGCGGCAGGACCGCGGCGTCCGACTCCTGACCGTCCTCCGGCTGCGGGTCCTCGTGCCGCGGCGCGGTCGACGCCGGAGGAGGAAGGGGGGACGGCCGACGCACCACCGGATCAGCCCTCGACGGCGACCGGGGCGTCGGGGCGAATGCGCGTGAGGGCCTCGAGGATCTGCGGCACGAGAAGGTTGACGTTCCCGCAACCGAGGGTGATGACGTAGTCCCCCTCCCGGGCGACGGTGGCGGCGTGGTCGGCCGCGCGCTGCCAGTCGGCGACGAATCTGACGTGGTCGGGGTCGGCGAAGGCGTGCGCGACGAGCTCGCCCGAGACGCCCGGGATCGGATCCTCACGTGCCCCGTACACATCCAGGACCACCGTGTGGTCGGCGTGCTCCTCCAGCACCTCTGCGAACTCCCGGTACATCGCCTGGGTGCGGGAGTAGGTGTGCGGCTGATGCACGGCGATGATGCGACCGTCGCCGATGACGGTCCGGGCGCCCGCGAGGGCCGCCGCCACCTCGGTGGGATGGTGCGCGTAGTCGTCGTACACGCTCACGCCGCGCTCGACCCCGTGGAGTTCGAAGCGGCGCATCGTCCCGGCGAAGCCCGCCACGGCCGCCGTCGCCTCGGAGAGCCCGAAGCCGAGCGCCACGAGGACTGCGACCGCGCCGGCGGCGTTCACCGCATTGTGGGCGCCGGGGATGTCCAGCCGCGCGGATGCCGACAGGCCGTCGTGAGTCAGCGTGAACCCGACGGGTCCGTCGGTCGTGACATCCGTGAGGCGCACGTCGGCGGCGGGGTCCTCGCCGAACGTCAGCACACGCGGATGATCGATGAGGGCCGCGACCTCGCGGGCGCCCGGGTCATCGGCCGAGATCACCACCGCTTCGCGCGCATCGCCGCCGAAGCGGGCGAAGGCCGCGACGAATGCCTCGCGGGAACCGAAGTGATCGAGGTGGTCGGGGTCGACGTTGGTGATGAGGGCGACGGAGGTGTCGTACAGGAGGAAGGTGCCGTCGGACTCGTCCGCCTCGATCACGAACAGATCATCGGATCCCGTACCGCTGGAGACACCCAGCTCCGCGATGACCCCGCCGTTGACGAACGTGGGATCGGACTGCAGGTTCTGCAGCGCACGCACGATCATCCCCGTCGACGTGGTCTTCCCGTGGGCTCCGGCGACCGACACCAGCCGGCGACCGCCGATCAGCCAGTGGAGGGCCTGGGAGCGATGGATGACGGCCAGTCCCCGCTCTTTGGCCGTGACGTACTCGGGGTTCTCGGGCCAGATGGCCCCCGTGTGGATCACGGTGTCGGCGTCGCCGAGGTGAGCGGCGTCGTGGCCGACATGGACGGTCGCCCCGAGGGCGGCGAGGGTGCGGAGCGTCTCGCTGTCCGCACGATCCGACCCCGACACCCGGATGCCCCTCTCGAGGAACATGCGGGCGAGCCCCGACATCCCCGAGCCGCCGATGCCGATGAAGTGGGCGGAGCGGATGTCGTCGGGGATCGGGAGGGTGAGGTCGGGTCTGATCATGGCCCGTCAATCCTAGATCTCTCCCCTCGACGCCTCCTCCCGGCGCGCGGGCTCAGCGGGTGACGGCGAGGGCTTCGTCGATCAACCCCAGAACATGGGCGGTACCCGAGCGCGTGCCGACGGATGCCGCTGCTTGGCGCATCTCGGCCAGGCGCGAAGAGTCGCGAAGGAGCGGCACCACCTCCTCGCGCACGCGATCGGCGGTGAAGGCGGCGTCGGGAATCAGGAGGGCAGCGCCTGCCGCGACGGCTGAGGCGGCGTTGAGCGCCTGCTCGCCGTTGCCGACGGCGTAGGGAACGTAGACGGCGGGGATGCCGAGCGCGCTCACCTCGCTCACCGTCGCCGCCCCCGCCCGCGACACGATCGCATCGGCCAGGGCGAAGGCGAGGTCCATCCGGTCGACGTACCGCCGGACGGCGTAGCCGACGGCACCGGGGTCGGGCGTGGTGCTCCGCTCGCCGGTGACGTGCAGCAACTGCCACCCGCAGGCCAGGATGTCGCGCCATGCGGCACCGGCGTCGTCGCCGTACGCCTCGTTCAACCGCTGCGCCCCCAGCGAGCCGCCGAAGACGAGGAGAACCGGCCGAGAGGGGTCGAGGCCGAAGGCAGCGGCGGCCTCGTCGCGGAGGGCGTCGCGATCGAGGTCGACGATCTCGCGGCGGAGCGGCATGCCGACGACTCGGCTCCGACGGAGCCGCGTACCCGCGAAGGCAACCCCCACCGCCGCGGCGCGGCGGGCGCCGAGCACGTTCGCCAGGCCCGGTCGCGCGTTCGCCTCGTGCACCACGACCGGGATGCGCTCGCGCCCGGCGGCGACGTACGCCGGAGCCGAGGCGTAGCCGCCGAAGCCGACGACCACGTCGACGTGGCGGTCCCGGAGGTGCCGGCGCACCTGTGCGATCGCCCGGCGGAAACGCTGCGGAAACGCCGCCGCCGCGCGGTCGGGGCGCCGTGGGAACGGCACCTTGTCGACGAAGAGCAGCTCGTAGCCGCGCTCGGGGACGAGTCGCGCTTCGAGCCCCTCGCGGGTGCCGAGTACGAGCACCTCCGCATCGGGCTCACGTTCCTGGAGCGCATCGGCGACGGCCAGCAGAGGGTTGACGTGCCCGGCGGTCCCGCCGCCGGCGAGGAGGTAGGTCGTCACCCGACGACCTTAGCCCCCGCTCTCGGAGGAAGCGATCGGGCGAAGGCCAGCAGCACACCCGAGGCGACGAGCACCGAGACGAGCGACGTGCCCCCCTGCGACATGAACGGCAGCGGCACTCCCAGCACCGGGAAGACACGGAGCACGACGCCGATGTTGATCAGCGCCTGTCCGACGATCCACACCGTGATGCCACCGGCGACGATCCTCACGAACGGATCGTCCGTGCGGCGGATGATGTGGAACGCCCCAACGGCGTAGAGGGCGATCAGGCCGAGCACGACGGCGCAGCCGATGAGACCCAGCTCCTCGCCGACGATCGCGAAGATGTAGTCGTTCGCCGCAGCGGGGAGCCAGTCGTACTTCTCCTTGGAGTTGCCGAGGCCGAGCCCGAAGACGCCGCCGCCGGCGAGTCCCCACATGCCGTGAAGGGGCTGGTAGCAATCGGTGAAGTAGTCCTCGAGGCAGTTGGGGTTGAGGAAGCTCAGGAACCGGCGCATGCGGTCGGGGCTCGTGACCGCCAGCACCGCGACGGCGACCACCGCGATCACGGCGGGAAGGATGAAGATGCGGAGCTTCACTCCGGAGAAGAACAGGGCCCCGAGGACGAGGAGGACGAGGATCATCGCGGTACCGAGATCCCGTCCGGCGAGAACGGTGGCGATCGCGAGCCCCGCGACCGGTACCAGCGGGATGTAGACGTGACGCCAGAGGGCGAGGAGCGTGCGCTTGCGGTACAGGACGTAGCCCACCCAGAGCGCGAGGGCGAGCTTGAGGAATTCGGAGGGCTGCGCCTGGAAGCCGGCGATGGTGATCCAGTTGCGGTTGCCGTCCGCCGCATACCCGAGGGGCGTGAAGACGAGGAGCTGGAAGGCCACCGCCCCGATGAGGGCGGGCCACGCGATGCGCTTCCAGAAGGTCACCGGGAACCGACTCGCGATGAACATCAGCGGCACGCCGATGATGGCGAAGACCGCCTGCTTGGTCGCGGCGTCCCACGGCGCCTGACCCGCGGCGGTCGAGGTCGCCGAGGTCGCAGACAGCACCATCACGAGCCCGAAGATCGTCAGGAGCAGCGCCGTCGAGGCGATGAGGAGGAATTCGCTCGGCACCGGCGCGAAGACGCGACCGAGCGAGACGCGCGCGGCGAGCCCGCGGCGGGAGGACGGCTCAGGCGGAGCGGTTCGGGGACTCCGGGTTTGCGTCGCGCTCACCCTCATCCCCTCTCTCGATCCTCGCCCGTACCGCCGCGGCGAACCGCCGGCCGCGGTCGGCGTAGGAGGCGAACTGATCGAACGACGCCGCGGCGGGGGCGAGGAGGACCACGTCACCGTCGCGGGCGACACGCGCGGCCAGTTCGACCGCCTGCGTCATGACGTCCTCAGTCTCGTCGGGAGTCACCTCGTACACCGGCACGCCGGGCGCGTGTCGCGAGAACGCCGTGAGCACCTCCTGGCGCTCCGCACCGATCACGACGGCCGCGCGGACCGAGGCGGCGGCGCGCGTCACGAGCGGATCGATCTCGACGCCCTTGAGGAGTCCTCCGACGATCCAGACCGCGCCGGGGTAGGCCGACAGCGACGACGCCGCCGCATGCGGATTGGTCGCCTTCGAGTCATCCACCCACGTCACGCCGCCGTGCACCGCCACGACCTCGATGCGGTGCGGGTCGAGGCGGAACCGGCGAAGCGCGTCGCGGATCGCGGCGGGCGGGACATCCAGCGATCGCGCGAGTCCTGCGGCCGCGAGGATGTTCGCCACGACGTGCGGTGCGGCGAGCCCGACCTCCTGCAGATCGGCGACGGTGGTGATCTCCAGCGCGCTCGTCCGCCGGTCGTCGAGGAACGCGCGGTCGACGAGGATCCCGTCGACGACCCCGAGGTCGCTCGGCCCCGGCACACCGAGGTCGAAGCCGATGGCGCGAGCACCCTCGACGACCTCGGCGTCTTCGACCATGGACCGGGTCGCCCCGTCGGCCTTGTTGTAGATGCAGGCGACCCGGGTGTTGTCGTAGACCTGCGCCTTGGCGTCGCGGTAGGCCGCGAACGAGCCGTGCCACTCCAGATGGTCTTCGGCGAGGTTCAGGCACACGCTCGCATGCGGCGACAGACGCGCCTCGGACGTCTGCAACCCGAGATACCAGAGCTGATGGCTCGACAGCTCGACCACGAGCGCGTCGAAGCCGGCGGGGTCGCGGACGGCGTCGAGCACAGGCGTTCCGATGTTGCCCACGGGGGCGGCGCGGAGCCCGCCGGCGACCAGCATCTCCGCTGTCAGGCGGGTGGTCGTGGTCTTGCCGTTGGTCCCGGTGACGAGCAGCCAGTCGGCAGCGGTGCCGTCGGGGCGAAGCACCTTGTCGCGCACCCGCCACGCGAGCTCGACGTCCCCCCAGAGGGGGATCGCCTCCTCGACGCACCAGGCGATGACGGGATGATGCGGGGCGAAGCCCGGCGAGGCGATGACGACCTCGGGAGCGAAGTCGCGGAGTTCACCCGGAACGGCGTCGAGCGGTCCGATGACCGAGCGCACGCCGATGACCGGGAGGAGCCGGGCGTACTCCTCCGCGGCGGCCTCGCTGAAGACGACGACGTCGGCGCCGAGTTCGGCGAGGGTGTCGGCGACCGAGAATCCCGTGACCGAGAGCCCGAGGACCGCCACGCGCAGGCCCGACCAGTCGGCATGCCAGCTCGTCAGGGCGTCGAGCCGGGTCATGTCTGCGACAGCCACTCGACGTAGAAGAAGCCGACACCCGAGACCGCGAGGAGACCGGCGATGATCCACATCCGCACGACGATGGTGATCTCCGACCAGCCTCGCATCTCGAGGTGGTGGTGGAGCGGACTCATCAGGAACAGGCGCCTGCCGCGGGTGAGCTTGAAGTAGACCCGCTGCAGGATCACCGAGCCCGAAGCGATGACGTAGACCCCGGCGACGAGGATCATCAGCAGCTCGGTGCGGGTGAGGATCGCCATCGCGGCGAGGACCCCGCCGATCGCCATGGAGCCGACGTCGCCCATGAAGACCTGCGCCTTCGGCGCATTCCACCACAGGAACCCGACCAGGGCGCCGACGAAGGCCGCCGAGACGATGGCCAGGTCGAAGGGATCGCGCGTCGCATAACACGCCGACAGCCCCCCGGGACTGAGTTCGCCGCCGCCGAAACAGGCCTGATTGAACTGCCAGAAGGCGATGAGGCTGTAAGCACCCACCACGAAGATCCCGGAGCCGGCGGCCAGACCGTCGAGGCCGTCGCTGACGTTGACCGAGTTGGACGAGGCGACGCCGATGAGCGAGACCCAGGCGAGGTAGAGGAGCCACCCGACGATCGGGCCGAGCGCGAAGAACGACAGCACCTGCACGTCGCGGAAGACCGAGACGAAGGGCGATGCGGGGGTCTCGTTGAACTGGTTCGGGAAGTTCAGCGCCACGACGCCGAACGGGACCGCGACGATGATCTGGCCGACGATCTTCCGCCAGCCGCTGAGGCCCAGGCTCCGCTGGCTGCGTACCTTCATGAAATCGTCGATGAAACCGACCGCACCGAAGCCGACCATCATCCAGAGCACGAGAAGGCCCGAGATCGTGGGCGGATTGTTGCCCGTGATCCCGCCGACGAGGTACCCCACGATCGTCCCGACGATGAAGATCGTGCCGCCCATGGTGGGGGTTCCGCGCTTCTCGCCGTGACTCGGATTGTGGACGTTCTCCGGTGTCCGGATCACCTGGCCCCAGCCCCAGCGGCGGAACAGGCGCAGGAAGACCGGGGTGAGGAAGAGCGTGAAGGCTAGCGAGATCGCCGCAGCAGTCAGGAGGGATCTCACGAGAAGGATTCTCCCAGACGGTCGCCGAGGAACCTCAGGCCCGCGGAGTTGGACGACTTCACCAGCACCCGGTCGCCCTCGCGGAGCTCACCGAGGAGATACTCGTACGCCTCGTCGGGGGTGGGGAAGAAGACCGCCTCGCCGTCCCACGATCCCTCTCCCACCGCGGCGAGGAAGAGTCGTCGCGCCTCGGGCCCGACGACCACGATGCGCTGTATCCCGAGCCGCACCGCGAGGAGTCCCACGCGATCGTGCTCCTCTCCCGCGTACTCCCCCAGTTCGCTCATGGCGCCGAGGACGGCGACCATGCGCTCCTCGGGCCGGGTGATCTGCGCGAGGGTGCGAAGCGCCGCGGCCATCGAGTCGGGGCTGGCGTTGTAGGCGTCGTTGATGATGCGGACACGCTCGGACCCCAGCGGCTGCATGCGCCAGCGCTCGGCCAGCTCCACCGTCTCGAGCCGGGCGACGCAGTCCGACAGCGGCACACCGAGCGCCGTCGCGGCAGCGATCGCCGCCAGTGCGTTCATGATGTGGTGCTCGCCGAGCACCCTCAGCCGCAGCCGCGCCGTCTCCCCCGCCACCGAGACGACGCAGGATGTCCCCGACGCGTCGGCCTCGACGTCATCCGCCCGTACCTCTGCGCGGTCGCTGCGGCCGAACCAGCGCACCTCGCCGCCCTGCTCGGCGGCGATCGGCGCCATGGCCGCGACGCGCGGGTCGTCGGCGTTCAGCACGGCCAGTCCCCCCGGACGAAGGGCCTGCACGAGCTCTGCCTTGGCCCGGAAGGTTCCCTCGATCCCGCCGAAACCGCCGGCATGAGCCATCCCGACCATCAGCTCGATCGCGAGGTCGGGATGGACCAGGCCCGCGAGCCGCGCGATCGCGCCCGGGCCGCTCGCGCCGAACTCCGATACCAGGAAGCGGGTGTCGTCGGTCACTCGGAGCATGGTGAGGGGCGCCCCCACCTCGTTGTTGTACGACGCCCGGGGCGCGACGGTCTCGCCCTCATCCCGGAGGATCCGAGCGAGCAGGTTCTTCGTGGTCGTCTTGCCGTTGGAGCCGGTGATCCCGATGATGCGCAACCCGCCGCGCGCGCGGACGCGCGCCACCACCTCGCGAGCGAGGTCGGCGAGGGCGACGACGACGTCGGGCACCACGATCTGCGTCACCGCGACATCGACGGGTCGCTCGACGATCGCGAGGACCGCGCCGGCTTCGACGGCCGACGCGACGAAGAGGTGCCCGTCGGTGGTCTCCCCCGGCTTCGCCACGAAGACGCCCCCCGGCACCATGACCCGGGAGTCGGTGTCGACCACTCCCGACACGACGGTGTCAGCGGTGTCGGACCCGGCGAGATGGAGGTCTCCGCCGACGGTCTGGGCGAGATGAGAGAGGGTGAGGGAGATCATGTGGGGGAAGGATGTCGTCAGCCGAACTTCGGCAGGACGGTCGGCTCCGTCGTGGACGGCATCACGCGGTAGGTCTTCATCACCTGCGTCATGGCCTGCTGGAATGCCGTCGCGTTGGCCGCAGACGACTTTACCTTGGACGGCTCGTCGAGGGTGACCGCGACGACGTACTGCGGGTCGTCGGCGGGCGCGAAGCCGATCATCGTCGTGAAATAGGCACCGGCCTTGTAGCCGCCGGTGACCGGGTCGGACTTCTCGCCGGTTCCGGTCTTCACGGCGATCCGGTAGCCGGGAACGGCGACCTGCTCGGCGTAGTTGGCCTGGAGCGCGACGTTCTCGAGGATCTGCTGCACCTGGGTCGCGGTGGACTCGCTGATCACACGAGTGGGCGCGGGAAGGTCGGGACTCGTCACGGTGCCGTCCGCGGCGGTGCAGCCCTCGACGAGCGTGAGCGGCATGCGTTCGCCGTCGTTCGCGATCGCGCCGTAGGCGCCGACGAGCTCGGGAAGGGTAGTGGTCAGACCCTGACCGTACGTGGTGTTGTAGACGGTCTGGTTGTCCCACTCCGCCACCGGACGGAGGAGGCCCGACTGCTCGCCGAGGAAGTCGACGTCGCTTCCCTGCCCCACGCCGAACCGCGCGAGATAGTCGTGCCGGGTCTGCGGGTCGACGGCTTCGCTGAAGCGCGAGATGCCGGCGTTGGAGGAGTCGATGAGCACCCCGGTGAGGGTGTAGGTGAAGGCGGGGTGCACGAAGGAGTCGCGGACGCGGGCGCCGTTGGCGAAGGTCTCGGTGCTGGAGGCGACCACGGTGGACTGGGTCGACTGGCCGCCGGCGTCGATGACGGTGGCGGCGGTGAGGGCCTTGAAGGTCGAGCCCGGTTCGAACCAGTTCGTGAAGATGCGGCTCGCGCGGTCCTCGTCCTTCGAGGTGGTGACGTTGTTGGGGTCGACCGAGGGGAACTCCGCGGCGGCGCGGATCTTTCCGGTCGACACCTCGGTCACCATGATCGAACCGCTGAGGGCCCCCATATCCTGCACCTGCTCGGCGATGAGCTGCATGAGGTACCACTGCAGATCGCGGTCGATGGTGAGCTGCAGCGTGCCGCCGTCCTCGGCCGGCTCCTCGGTCTCGGTTCCCGGGATGATCACCCCGTCTTTGCCGCGTTGGAAGTGCAGCTCGCCGTTGGTCGCGGCGAGACATCCGTCCTCGCTCTTCTCCAGTCCCGCGAGCGGCGCCTCGTCGGTCCCCATGAAGCCGACGAGATTCCCGGCGACGGCGCCGTCGGGATAGGTACGGGCCGGGTGCTGCTCGAAGGTGAGGTACGGCAGCCTCAGGTCGGCGAGGGCACGGTACTGCTCGGTGGTGACACCGCGCTGGACGTATTCGTACTGATCGTCGGGATCGGCGGTGAGCGCGTCGGCGACGATCCTCTGGATGTCGTCGGCGGCCTGGCCGGTCACCGTGCCGATGAGGCCCGAGGCCTCGGGCCAGGTGAGGGTCGTCGTCGCGTCATCCTCGTCGGTGCGTGTGATGTCGCCGGTGTTCTTCGGGTCGATCACCACGTCGTAGCGGAGCATGCTGCCGGCGAGGGTGTTTCCGGCAGCGTCGACGATCGCCCCGCGCGTGCCGTGAAGGGGGCGGGATCCGCTGAAGGCCCACTCGAGAGAGTCCTCGATGTGCTCGTCGGCGTTGACCACCTGGATGTCGACCAGTCGCACGACGAATCCCACGAGGACGGCGAGGACCACCGCGAGAGCGACCATCGTGCGACGGCGGGGGCTGCGGGTGGCTCGGGTCGTCATCGTGTTCAGTGTGTGGCCGGGGTCGGCAGGGTGTCGGCCCGGGGCGGCGGCGTGTCGGAGACCGGGTCGCCGGCCATCACGGGCGCACCCTGGATGGTGGCGTCGGGTTCGGTCACGAGCGGGGTCTCGGCGATGAGGTTGTTGGCGACGGCGCCGCGGCCGAGCGCATCGATCGAGGCGCCGCCCTCGGCGGCGATCCCGGCGCCGAGGACGGCGCCGTCGCTGAGGCGGAGGTAGTTCGGGGACTCTTCGATGACCATGCCGAGCGCGGCGGCATTGGCCGCGAGGTACTGCGGGGAACTGAGACCGGCGACGTCGTCGGAGAGCATCTGCCGTTCCCACTGCAACTCGCTCTGCTGGCGGGTGAGGGAGGAGATCTCGTAAGAGCCCTGCGTCGTCAGGATCGACAGGGTCATCTGGGCCCCGGCGATGGCGAGCGCGGCGACGACCGCCACGATCCCGTAGATGAGCCGGGGTCGGCGGCGAACAGCAGGCGCCTCCACCGCGCGGAGGCGACGTCCGGTGCCTGACCGGTCTCCAGGCCGCGCGATCGGTGCGGTGGCGATCAGGGGTGCGCTCATGCCGCGGCCTCTCTCACTCGTTCGATGGCCCGGAGGCGGACCGGCGTCGCGCGGGGGTTGCGCTCCTTCTCCTCGGCGCTCGCCTGCTCGGCGCCGCGGACGAGCAGGCGGAACCGGGGGGCGTGCTCGGGAAGCTCGACGGGGAGCCCGGCGGGCGCGGTCGACGCGGTCGCCTCGGCGAAGACGCGCTTGACGAGGCGATCTTCGAGCGACTGATACGACAGCACCACCATGCGGCCGCCGAGGGCGAGGGCGTCCAGCGCCGCCGGGATGGCGGCCTCGACGGCGGCGAGCTCGCCGTTGACCTCGATCCGCAGCGCCTGGAAGACCCGCTTGGCGGGGTGGCCGCTCCGCTGGGCGGCGTAGGGCGTGGCGGTGGTGAGGATGTCCACGAGCTGGCCCGACCGCTCGATCGGCCGCTCGGTGCGGGCGGCGATGATCGCGCGCGCATATCGTCCGGCGAGCTTCTCCTCGCCGTACCGCTCGAAGATGCGCCGGAGTTGACCCTCGCTGAAGGTGGCGAGGACGTCTGCGGCGGTGACGCCGCGGGACTGATCCATCCTCATGTCCAGCGGAGCGTCACGGGAGTAGGCGAAGCCGCGGTCGACCTCGTCCAGCTGCAGCGACGAGACACCGAGGTCGAACAGGACGGCATCGGCGTGCGCGGCCCCCGCCGAGGCGAGCGCCGCCCGGATGCCGTCGTAGACGGTGTGCACGAAGGTCACCCGGTCGGCGTAGGGCGCCAGGCGCTCGCCGGCGATGCGCAGCGCGTCTCGGTCACGGTCGAGCGCGACGAGGCGGATGTCGGCGAAGAGCTCGAGGAAGGCCTCGCTGTGGCCGCCCATCCCGAGCGTGGCGTCCACGAGGACGGCGCCGGGTTCGGCGAGGGCCGGGGCAAGCAGCTCGACGCACCGGTCGAGCAGGACGGGGGTGTGGATGTCACGGAGGTTCATGAGCTTCGGGCCGGTCCCCCGGCTCTGATCCCCATCCGCTTCGACCTGGCGCCGGGGAAGTGCGTCAGGGCGTGAGCGGCTGGGAGTCACAGCCGGGGGCTCAGAACAGGCCGGGGATCACCTCCTGCTCCATCTCGGAGTAGCTCTCCTCGTTCGCCTCGGCGTAGGCCGTCCACGCCTCGGCGTCCCAGATCTCGGCGTGCGCACCGACGCCCGTGACGACGAGGTCGCGTCCCAGGCCCGCGTAGGCGCGCAGCGGTGGCGGGATCGTGATCCGGTTCTGGCCGTCGGGCTTCTCCGCGCTCGCCCCGGAGAGGAACATGCGGAGGAAATCGCGCGCCTGCTTGTTGCTCAGCGGCGCCTCGCGGATCCGCTCGTGCACCCGCTCGAATTCCTTCTCGCTGAAGACGTAGAGGCATCGCTCCTGACCGCGCGTGATGACGATGCCGGCACCGAGGTCGTCGCGGAACTTCGCCGGCAGGATGACCCGGCCCTTGTCGTCGAGCTTGGGGGTGTGCGTGCCCAGCAGCATCGGCACCCCACCCCCCTCTTCGTCCGGCCTGCGAAGATATGCGCCACTTTACTCCACTTTCCTCCACTTGCCCACCCCTGCGTGCATGAAACCCGCGAAAAGTCGCGGCAGACGCCGCATTCGGGATGAGATCCGGCCGAGGGCGGTCGCGCCGGCGACATCCGTCCTCCCCCAGCCGGATCTCATCCCGGACGCGCGGTTCGGCGGCGGGGTGGCGGCCGGTTCCTGGCAGGGGGGAGGGAAGTGGAGCGGACGTCACGCCGAGACGCGACCGCACCCCGCCGCGGATCTCCTCGCGTCGCGCGGACCCGAGGTCGCCGAGGCCGCGCATGGGATGAGATCCGCGCCCCGGCGGACGCCGCGGGGGGCAGCCGTCCTCCCGCGGCCGGATCTCATGCCGGGGGCGCGCGGCGTCAGCGCGGGGAGTCGGCGGCGGGAGGAGGAGGGAAAGGAGGGGAGGAACGAAAAAGAGCACCGACCCGGAGGTCGGTGCTCTTCAGAAGTGGATGCCGGCGGTCAGCCGGAGATCATCGGTCGCCCTGTCGGCGGTCCCAGCGGTCGTTCATGCGATCCATGAAGGATCCGCCGCTGCGGGAGCGACCCGCCGTGGACGCGGGCGAGGGGGCGGGAGCCGTCCGGGGCACCCCGCGCGCCGGGGTCACTGCGAGGATCACGCCGCCGAGCATCACGACGAAGCCGATGACTCCGAGCACGATGAGCTTGAGCGCGACACCGACCACGAGACCGGCGAGCCCCAGCAGCACGAGGACCGTGCCGTAGACGATGTTGCGGTAACTGAGGGCGCGCCCTTCACGCGCGCTGACCACATCGGCGTCGTTGCGCATGAGATGCCGTTCCATCTCATCGAGCAGACGCTGCTCCTGTTCGGAGAGTGGCATGGGTCCCCCTCTGGATCCGGTTGGACGATTCTACGCGTCCCGCTGATTACTAGGCTAGGGCCGTGTCATCTTCCGCGGGCGCCGTCGAGGCCATTTCTCAGCGTCTGGACAACTTCCTCCAGGCGCAGCGCGCCGAGACCCGTGGCCTCGGTGTCGAGGCGGCCATCCTCGTCGATGCCGCAGCCGACGCCCTCCAGGGCGGAAAGCGTCTGCGCGGTCGTTTTCTCATCGCCGGTTGGCGCGCAGTGCACGAGGCTCGGATGCCGGAGGCCCCCCCGCCCGACGCGGTGATCGGCGCCGCGGCGGCGCTCGAGGTGTTCCACGCCGCGGCGCTCGTCCACGACGACGTCATCGACAACTCCGACACCCGGCGCGGCCGGCCGGCCGCGCACCGCGCGCTCGAAGCGCGCCATCGTGACGCCGCATGGGTGGGAGACGCCGCGGGGTTCGGTCGATCGGGAGCGATCCTCCTCGGCGACCTCCTGGTCGCCTGGAGCGACGACCTGTTCGAGGAATCCCTCGCGAGCCTCGACGACATCCGAGACGCGTCGGCGCGCGCGGTCGCCCGCACGGCGCGGGCCGAGTACGCGCGGATGCGCAGCGAGGTCACGATCGGGCAGTTCCTCGACATCGCCGAGGAGTCCGCGTTCCGCGCCGCGCCCGATCACGAGCACGCCGAGCGGGCTCTGCGCGTGGCGTCGCTGAAGTCGGCGCGCTACAGCATCCAGCAGCCGCTCGTCATCGGCGCCGCTCTCGCCGGCGGCGGAGCCGACCAGCTCGCCGCCCTCGCCGCCTTCGGCCACCCCCTGGGCATGGCCTTCCAGTTGCGCGACGACGTTCTGGGGGTGTTCGGCGACTCGGCGGAGACGGGGAAGCCCGCGGGCGACGACCTCCGCGAGGGAAAGCGCACCGTCCTCATCGCCTACGCGCGGGAGGCTCTCGGCCCTTCCGCGCGCCGGATCATCGACGAGCTCCTCGGCGACCCCGACCTCGATGCCGAGCAGATCGCCTCCCTCCAGCAGACCATCGTCGACAGCGGCGCCCTCGGCCGCGTCGAGAGCCTGATCGAGGAGTACTCCCTGGCGGCCACCCGCGCGCTCGCCGGAGCGAACCTGGGGCACGGAGCCGTCAACGATCTCCGCGAGCTCGCCCGCGCCGCGACGGTCCGCGTCGCCTGAGCTCTCACCGCGCCAGGCCGTCACCCGAGGGTCTGGGCGACCCGTCGCACCTCGCTCTTGCGTCCCGCGCGAAGCGCCTCGATCGGCGCGACCCCGATGGATTCCTCCGGGCTCAGCAGCCAGTCGATGGCCTCGTCGTCGGTGAAGCCACCGTCGTGGAGCACGATGACGGTCCCCCGCAGCGAAGCCAGCGGCTTGCCGTCGACGATGAAGACCGCCGGCACACGGAGTGCCCCCTCGCGGCGCGACCCGATGAGGGCATGGTCGTCCAAGAGTCGCCGGACCCGCCCGAGCGGCAGTTCGAGCACCTCGACGAGGTCGGGAAGGGTCAGCCAGTCGGTGGACACAGGTCCGTCGTTCTCCGCCACTCCCCCATTGTCGACCACTTCGACAGCGTGAGGGAATCCTCATCATTCACACTTGTCACTTCCATTGACAGGTGTACACACCCGTGACAGCGTGGCAGGCGACGACACCGACCGGAAGGATCGTCATGAACAGCGCGCGTTCCCTCACCTTCCGCCGGGCTCACACCGGCATCTCCGCCACCGGCGCCCTCCCCCTCACGGTGATCGGCGCTCTGGCGGTGACCCTCTTCCCCGCTCCCGCACACGCGGCGGGAGCCGACGTCGCCCCGGCCGGGCAGCCGGTTCGCGCGGATGAGGACCGGATGTCGCTGAGCGCGAAGACTCCCGCCGCATCCATCGTCCCGACCCACGCCACCCCGGACGACTACGTCGTCCAGCCGGGCGACACCGTCTCGGCGATCGCCGCTCGGCACGGCCTCCGCACCGTCGACGTCCTCGCTCTGAACGATCTCGGCTGGAGCACGGTCATCTACCCCGGCCACGTGCTGCGGCTCACCGGCGCCGCGCCCGCGCCGACGCCGGAGACCTCGCCCGCCCCGGCGCCGGCGCCCGCGACCGCGGCGACCTACACCGTGACCGCCGGCGACACCATCTTCGCCATCGCGCGAGCGCACGGCGTGTCGACCGATGCCGTCCTGGCGGCGAACGGGCTGCAGTCCTCGTCGATCATCTATCCCGGTCAGTCCCTCGCCATCCCGGGCCCGGCTGCTCCGGCTGCGCCGCCGGCGGCACCGGCGACGCCCGCACCGGTCCTCGCGGTCGAGACGGTGTCGCTCGACGGCGAGCAGATCGGGAATGTGCAGCTCATCATCGCCGTAGGGCGGGAGATGGGAGTCTCCGACCGGGGAATCGCGATCGCCCTCGGCACCGCGATGCAGGAGTCGTGGTTGCGGAACCTCGACTGGGGAGACCGCGACTCCCTCGGGCTGTTCCAACAGCGACCGAGCACGGGGTGGGGAACCCCCGACGAAGTCCGCGATCCGGTGCGCGCCACGCGTGTCTTCTTCGGCGGAGCCGGCGACCCGAATGGTTCCCGCACCCGGGGTCTCCTCGACATCCCGGGGTGGGAGGGGATGTCGTACGCCGACGCCGCGCAGGCCGTGCAGATCTCGGCGTATCCCGACCGGTACGCACGCTGGGAGGCGCCCGCCTACGCCTGGCTCGCCGCCTTCGGGTGAGCGTCGGCGGGGGTGAGCCGCTCCCGGGGCACACCGCTGCCCGTCCGTAGACTCTGATCGTGAGCACGAGTCAGCAGGCCGACCCGCTGATCGGACGTCTCGTCGACGGCCGATACCGGGTGCGCGCGCGCATCGCGCGCGGGGGCATGGCGACCGTGTATGTCGCGACCGACCTGCGTCTGGAGCGGCGTATCGCGCTGAAGGTCATGCACGGCCACCTCAGCGACGACTCCGTGTTCCAGAGCCGGTTCATCCAAGAAGCGCGCGCAGCCGCGCGCCTGGCCGACCCGCACGTGGTCAACGTCTTCGATCAGGGCCAGGACGGCGACATGGCGTACCTCGTCATGGAGTACCTGCCGGGGATCACCCTGCGTGAGCTCATGCGCGAGCAGCGGAGACTGACGGTTCCGCAGACCATCAGCATCATGGACGCGGTGCTTTCGGGCCTCGCCGCGGCGCATCGCGCGGGAATCATCCATCGCGACGTCAAGCCCGAGAACGTCCTCCTCGCCGAGGACGGCCGCATCAAGATCGGCGATTTCGGCCTCGCGCGAGCGGCGACGGCCAACACCGCCAGCGGCGCGCAGCTGCTCGGCACCATCGCCTACCTCGCGCCGGAGCTCGTCACCCGCGGCGTCGCCGACGCCCGCTCGGACATCTACGCCCTCGGCATCATGCTGTACGAGATGCTCGTGGGCGAGCAGCCCTACAAAGGCGAGCAGCCGATGCAGATCGCCTTCCAGCACGCCACCGATTCGGTCCCCCGGCCCAGCGCCAAGAACCCCGGTGTGCCCGAGCAGCTCGACGAACTCGTCCTCTGGGCGACGGAGAAGAATCCCGACGATCGTCCGACCGACGCACGCGAGATGCTCGACCGGCTCCGTGAGATCGAGCGGCAGCTTGGCGTGACCCCCCAGGTCACGCGGTCCGCCGGTCGCGGGATCCTGGTCGACGACGGCTTGCCCTCGGGCGAGCTCACCCAGGTACTCCCCGCCGCGGTCACCGGTGCTGCGGCGACCGTGACCGACACCGACAACGCGACGCGGCTCCGACGGGTGACGCGCCGCCGGACGGTGCGGGGCGGATGGCTCCTCGCCCTCGTCCTCCTGCTCACCGCGCTCGCCACGGGTGCGGGCTGGTGGTTCGGCTCGGGGCCCGGGTCGCTCGTCGCGGTGCCGGAGGTGTCGGGGCTGTCCTACGCCGAGGCCGAAGCGCGGCTCGCCGCGGAGTCCCTCCGTGCCGAGCAGCGCGGCGAGAACAGCGTCGACATCGAGACGGGCCGCGTCATCGGCACCGACCCGCCCGCAGGCAGCAGAGTCGATACAGAGCAGGCGATCACGGTCGTGGTCTCCCTCGGCCCCGCCGAGGTCACGATCGGTCGGGTGATCGACCTTCCCGAGGATCAGGCACGGGGCATCCTCGAAACGAGCGCCATCGGGCTCCGCGACACCGCCGGATTCTTCACCGATGCCCCGCCGGGAACCGTCGTGGGCCTCGTCATCCATCCCCGTGCGGGAGGGGACGACGTCGACTGCGGCGAGGGATGCGCTGCTCGTCAGGCCGACGAGGCGACGCTGTGGGTCTCACGCGGACCGGTGCCGGATGTCGCGGGCACCTCCGTCGACGGCGCGCGCAGCACCCTCGGCGCGGTCGAACTGTCGGTCTCGGAAGAAGTCATCGAGCAGAGCAGCGACGACTTCGCCGCGGGCGAGGTGATCGGCATCGCCGACCGGCAGGAAGGCGGTTGGTGGCGCCCCGGCGACACCGTCACCCTCATCGTCTCGACCGGTCCGCCGCTGTTCGAGATCCCCGATGTCGTGGGGAACACGCGCGATGAGGCGATCGGCGAACTCGAGGAAGCGGGCTTCCAGGTGGACTACGCCGTCTTCTTCGCGGCGATCCCCGACTCCCTCACCGAAGTGGTCAGCATGGATCCCGGCGCCGGCGAGTTCGTGGTGCGAGGAACGCGCGTCTACATCCAGCTCACCGTCACCGGCTGAGCTCAGCGCTTCTCGAGTTCCTCTGCGACCAAGAAGGCCAACTCCAGGCTCTGCATGTGGTTCAGGCGGGGGTCGCAGAGCGACTCGTAGCGGGTGGCGAGGCTCGCCTCGTCGATCATCTCCGAGCCGCCCAGGCACTCCGTCACGTCATCGCCGGTGAGCTCGACGTGGATGCCGCCGGGGAAGGTGCCCGCCACCCGATGGGCTTCGAAGAATCCGCGCACCTCGTCGACGACGTCGTCGAAGCGACGGGTCTTGTACCCGGTGGGCGTGGTGATCCCGTTGCCGTGCATCGGGTCGGTGACCCACAACGGGGTCGCGTCGGAATCGCGCACGGCCTCGAGCAGGGGCGGAAGGGCGTCGCGGATCTTCCCCGCGCCCATGCGGGTGATGAACGTCAAGCGCCCGGGCTCCCGCTCGGGGTCGAGCTTGTCGATCAGTGCCAGCACGGTGTCGGCGGTGGTGTTCGGTCCGAGCTTGACGCCGATGGGATTGCGGATCTTCGAGAAGTAGTCCACATGCGCCCCGTCGAGATCGCGGGTGCGCTCGCCGATCCACAGGAAATGCGCCGAGGTGTTGTACGGCGTGCCGGTGCGGGAGTCGATGCGGGTCATCGGTCGCTCGTAGTCCATCAGCAGACCCTCGTGGCCGGTGTAGAACTCCACGCGCCGGAGCTCGTCGAAGTTCGCGCCGGCCGCCTCCATGAACTTGATGGCGCGATCGATCTCGCTCGCGAGACGCTCGTACTGCTGGTTGGCCGGGTTCTGCGCGAAGCCCCGGTTCCAGCTGTGCACCTCGCGGAGGTCGGCGAAGCCACCCTGGGTGAAGGCGCGGATGAGGTTGATCGTCGACGCCGCCGTGTGGTACCCCTTCAGCAGCCGCGCCGGATCGGCCTTGCGGGACTCCTCGGTGAAGTCGTACCCGTTGACGATGTCGCCGCGGTACGCCGGCAGAGTGACATCCCCCCGGGTCTCGGTGTCGCTGGAGCGGGGCTTGGCGAACTGTCCCGCCATCCGCCCCATCTTCACCACGGGCATGGAGGCGCCGTAGGTGAGCACCACGGCCATCTGGAGGACCGTCTTGATGCGGTTGCGGATCTGCTCGGCGGTGGCCCCGGCGAAGGTCTCGGCGCAGTCGCCGCCCTGGAGCAGGAACGCCTGACCCGACGCCGCGCGGCCGAGCCGCTCGCGCAGCATGTCCACCTCACCGGCGAAGACCAGGGGCGGAAGCGTGGCGAGCTCCGCGGACGCGGCGGCCACCGCCTCGACGTCATACCACTGCGGCTGCTGCTTGATCGGCAGGGTCCGCCAGTGGTCGAGGGAGTCGAGGGGAACGAGCATCCGCTCAGTCTAGCGACGGCGCGACACGCCGAGGTGTCACGGGGGTGGCCGTCAGGCGCGGCGGCCGGGCACCTTCAGTCGGTCCTTCACAGTGGAGGCGTAGACGTCTTCGTACTCCTGCTCACCCAGTCGCTGCAGCGCCACCATGATCTCGTCTGTGACGGAGCGGAGGATGTAGCGGTCGCTCTCCATCCCGGCGAAGCGCGAGAAGTCAAGCGGCTCCCCGATGATGACTCCGACCCGCACCACTCTCGGCACACGCGTGCCGATAGGCATCATCGTGTCGGTGTCGACCATGACCACCGGCACCACCGGGACGTGGGCCTCGAGCGCCATCCGCGCGATGCCGGTGCGGCCGCGGTAGAGCTTCCCGTCAGGACTCCGCGTCCCCTCGGGATAGATCCCCAGCAGGTCGCCGCGGCCGAGGACCTGCAGGCCGGTGTTCAGCGACGCCTCCGACGCCTTCCCGCCGGATCGGTCGATCGGCAGCTGTCCGGTGGCCTTGAAGAAGACGCGGGTCGCCCACCCTCTCAGACCTCTTCCGGTGAAGTAGTCGCTCTTGGCCAGGAAAGACATCGGGCGATCGATCATCAGCGGCAGGAAGATCGAGTCCATGAACGACAGGTGGTTACTGGCGAGGATCGCCGCTCCCTCGGGCGGGATGTTCCGCCGCCCGACGACCCAGGGGCGGAAGATGGCCTTGAGGATCGGCCCGATGACCACGTACTTCATCAGCCAGTAGAACATCGCCGGTCACCCCTCCCCTCGAGCGAGGTCGGCCACGCCGATGAGCCCCGCGTCGTTGCCCATCCGGGCGATGGCGAACTCTGCGACCGGGCGCTCCCCGTAGCCCGGCAACGACGTCTCATAGCCCAGACGCACGGGCTCGAGAAGGATGTCTCCGAGCTGGGCCACTCCCCCGCCGATGACGAACAGCTCCGGGTCGAGAACGGCCTGGAACGCCCCGCACGCCTCGCCGAGCGCGGTGGCGACACGACGCAGCGCCTCGAGGGCGCCGGCGTCGCCGGAACGGACGAGGTCGGAGATCGCGTGCCCCGTCAGTGCGCCGTCGCGCTCCCGGGCCGCCGCGAGACCCGCGCCGATGCCGCCGGCGTCGGCGATCTCGCCCGCTTCGCGCTGCAGCGCGCGACCCGAGGCGTACTGCTCGAGACATCCGTTCTGTCCGCATCCGCATGGTCGTCCGTCGCGGGTGAAGCGGAGGTGGCCGAGTTCGGCGGCGGCCCCATGACCGCCGTGGAACATCCGTCCGCCGGAGATCACCGCGCCGCCCACCCCGGTTCCCATCGTGAGCATCACCATGTCGTCCACGCCCTGCCCGGCGCCGAAGCGGAACTCCGCCCAGCCGGCGGCGTTGGCGTCGTTCTCGATGGTCACCGGCGACCCGATGCCCTCCTCGAGAACCGCCTTCAACGGCTCGTTCCGCCACGCGATGTTCGGGGCGTGGATGACGGTCGCCTGCGCCTTGTCGATGAAGCCGGCGGCAGCCACTCCGACGGCGCCGGCGCCGTGGGCGTCGATGAGATCGCGCGCCATCTCCACGACCGCTCCGGCGAGCGCGCCGGTGTCGCCGGGGGTGTCGACCCGGCGCCGGTCGACGATCCGACCATCCTCATCGACGACGCCTCCGGCGATCTTCGTCCCGCCGATGTCAATGCCGACCGTGAGCACCCGTGTCCCTTCCCGGCCCCGGCCGCACGCGCGAGGCGGATCCACTCTAGCCGCGGGGCTCGCCGCATCCCGAGGGCGCGGACCACTCGATTAGACTCGGTTCACACCCGACCGAATCGGTACCGAAGGAGCTGCCGTGATTCAGTTCGAAGTTCCGGCCGTGGTCCCCGCCGACCCGCAGGCGACCATCAGTGATCTGCTCGTCGAGCGGGTCAAGGCCACCCCCGACAGGCCCCTCTTCGCCCTTCCCCAGGGGGACGGCTGGCGAGATGTCACCGCGGCGGAGTTCCACTCCCAGGTCGTGGCGCTGGCCAAGGGCCTGATCGCCGCCGGCGTCGAGCCGGGCGACAAGATCGGCTTCATCGCGCGGACCACGTACGACTGGACCCTGGTGGACTTCGCCATCTTCTTCGCCGGCGCGGTGATGGTACCGATCTACGAAACGAGCTCGCCCGCCCAGATCTCGTGGATCCTCTCCGATTCCGGCGCGGTCGCGGTCATCGCCGAGTCGGCAGACCACGCCGCCCGGCTGGACGAAGTCCGGGGCGAGCTCCCCCTCGTCCGCTCGGTATGGCAGATGCACCAGGGCGACCTCGACGCACTCGTGGCGAAGGGCACGGACGTCCCCGACGCCGAGGTCGAGCGCCGCCGGAATCTGGCCGTCGGTGCCGACATCGCCACCCTCATCTACACGTCCGGCTCGACGGGCCGGCCGAAGGGATGCGTCCTCACGCACAGCAACTTCGTCGAACTCAGCCGCAACTCCGCCGTCGCGCTCAGCGAGGTCGTCCAGACCCCCGGCGCCTCGACGCTGCTGTTCATCACGACCGCGCACGTGTTCGCCCGCTTCATCTCGATCCTGAACGTCCACGCCGGTGTGAAGACCGGGCATCAGCCCGACACCAAGCAGCTCCTTCCGGCGCTCGGCTCCTTCCAGCCGACGTTCCTCCTCGCCGTCCCCCGTGTGTTCGAGAAGGTGTACAACTCCGCCGAGCAGAAGGCCGAAGCGGGCGGCAAGGGCAAGATCTTCCGGGCCGCGGCCCACGCCGCCATCGAGCACTCGAAGCTCCAGCAGGAGGGACGGAAGGTCCCGTTCGGGCTCCGGGTTCGCTTCGCGCTGTTCGACCGTCTGGTCTACAGCAAGCTGCGGACGGCCATGGGCGGTCGCGTCGTGTACGCCGTCTCGGGGTCCGCCCCGCTCGGCGAGCGCCTCGGGCACTTCTTCCACAGCCTCGGCGTCGTGATCCTCGAGGGTTACGGCCTCACCGAGACCACGGCCCCGGCGACGGTCAACCTCGCGACGAAGTCGAAGATCGGCACCGTGGGCCCCGCACTGCCCGGAGTCAGCCTGCGTCTGGCCGATGACGGGGAGATCGAGGTGCGCGGCATCAACGTCTTCAAGGAGTACTGGCGGAACCCCCAAGCGACCGCCGCGGCCTTCGACGGCGACTGGTTCAAGACCGGCGACATCGGCACCTTCGACGAGGAGGGGTTCCTGAAGATCACCGGCCGGAAGAAGGAGATCATCGTCACCGCAGGCGGGAAGAACGTGGCCCCCGCGGCGCTGGAAGACCCCATCCGGGCGAATCCGATCGTCGGGCAGGTCGTGGTCATCGGCGACCAGAAGCCGTTCATCTCCGCCCTCGTCACCCTCGACCCCGAGATGCTTCCGACCTGGCTCGCCAACAACGGCCTCCCCGGCGACATGTCGCTGGCCGATGCCGCGAAGAACGATGCGGTCCGGGCCGAGGTGCAGCGGGCGATCGACGACGCCAACAGCTTCGTCTCCCGTGCCGAGTCGATCCGCAAGTTCACGATCCTCCCGAGCGAGTGGACCGAGGCGAGCGGGCACCTGACGCCGAAGATGAGCATCAAGCGGCACGCGATCGTCGCCGACTTCGGCCAGGAGATCGAGGAGATCTACGCCGCGCCGGTGAACACCTCGAACGTGACCCTGCCCTGACCGCGGCGGCGCCCCGGGGCCCTGACCGCGGCGGCGCCCCGGGGCCCTGACCGCGGCGGCGCCCCGGGGCCCGGACAGCGGCGGCGCCCCGGGGCCCTGACAGCGGCGCAGGCGGAGAGGGGCGGAGAAGGCGAGGGGCCGGAGCAGCGGGTGACGCGGGACGTGGATCGGTCAGAACCAGCTGGATTCGCGGATCTCGCGCATCGCGATCTTGCGCTCGTCCGGCGAGAGCCGGGCGAGGTAGAGCGTGCCGTCGAGGTGATCGGTCTCGTGCTGCAGGGCCTGCGCCATGAGACCGTCCCCTTCGAGCACCCGCTCCACCCCGTCCAGGTCGATCCCGCGGACGCGTGCATACGGGTGGCGGAGGGCGTCATGCCAGAGGCCCGGGACCGAGAGACATCCCTCGCCCATCGGCTCCAGTTCGCCGGATACCTCCTCGAGCACGGGATTGAGGATGTAACCGATGTCGCCGTCGACGTTGTAGCTGAAGGCACGGAGCGCCACGCCGATCTGCGGCGCGGCGACACCGGCGCGCCCCGGCAGCTCGACCGTGTCGAGGAGGTCCTGCACGAGGGCGCGGACGCCGTCATCGATCCTGTCGATGGGGGCGCTGGGGGCCCGCAGCACGGGATCGCCGAACACACGGATGGCGCGAACCGTCATCGCTTCTCCGCTCAGGCGGCCGGCGCCAGCGCGCGCAGGCCCTCGACGACGGCGGCGGCGAGCTCGCGCGCAGCGTGCCGGGTGGCCGGCTGCAGGTCGCGGAAGGTGATGGCGCTTCCCGCGGCGATCTGCGGGTCGTACGGCATCCGCACCACCGACCGGACACGGGTGCGGAAGTGCGCCTCGAGCTCGTCGGGCCGCACCACCGGGGGCCCAGGACGGGAGTTGTTGAGCACCACGACGGCGTTTCGCACGTGCTCGGCGTACCCGTTGATCTCCAGCCACGTCAGGGTCTCCGACGCCAGCCGCGCCTCGTCGACGCTGAGGCCCGCGACGACCACGATCTGGTCGGCCAGGTCGAGGGTGGCGCCCATCACGGAGTGGACGATGCCGGTACCGGTGTCGGTGAGGACGATGGAGTAGTAGTGCGCGGCGAGCGCGGCGACGTCGTGGTAATCGCGATCGCTGAACGCCTCGGAGACCCGCGGGTCGGCGTCGGACGCGAGGACGTCGAGCCGGGTCTCGTCACGGGCGACCACGTTGGAGATGTCGTTGTAGCCGGTGACGTCGGCGCGTGCCCGTGCGAGATCGCGCACCGTCTTGCCGCTCGCGCGCGAGATGCGTTCGGCGAGGGTGCCGCGGTCGGGGTTGGCATCCACCGCGATGACCCGGTCGTCGCGGGCGTCGGCCAGTGCCATGCCGAGGAGGGTCGTGATCGTGGTCTTGCCGACGCCGCCCTTGCGGGAGAGCACCGGGACGAACCTCGCGCCTCCCTGAAGCGGCGCGGCGATCCGCCGATCGAGCGCCTTGCGTGCACGCGCGCGCTTGCTGTCGCCGAGGTTCACCCGCCGGCCGGTCAGCGAATAGACGAGCTGCCGCCAGATGCCCTCCGGCTCCGGACGGACGACGTGCCGCTGATCCAGCAGCCGATCGGCCGTGAGGAGGTCGGCCGTCTCGCGGTCGGGTTCGAACTCGCCGAGGCGCTTGGACGACAGCGAGAGCTCGCCCCGCGCCGTCACCCGCTCATCGGCATGCGCGCGCTGAGGGCGTTCGGGCTGGTCGGGATGCTGCAGCTGCCACCGGGTGGCCGGGACCGAGCCGGTCCGCGGCGCCGCCGGCGCGGCGGCGGGCGTGGGAGCAGCCGTCGCGGCCGCCGTGGCGGTCGCCGAAGCGGCGGGAGTCGGCGCCGGCATCGCGGTGAGGGGCGTCTCGGCCCTGGGCGGGAGCGGGACGGATGTCTCCGGCGCCGCCGTCGCGGGGGACGGCTCCTCGACGATCACGGCGTCTTCGTGGTCGGGGTGCGATTGCTCCTCGCGCGCGGACGACGCGGTTCCCGCGTCCACCGGATCTTCGACGATCTCCGCTTCCGCGGTATCGGTGGAGAAGCTCTCCGTGCCGCCGACCGCGATCGCCGTGTTCGGCTCTGCGGAGTCGCCGGCGTGACCCGGGACGCCCGTGATCGGCAGCTCGTCGTCGACCACGTCGTCGTCGGACAGCCGGTCGTCGGCCCCTGCGGGAAGGATGATCGTCACCTGGGCGGTGTGCCCGTCGATGATTCCGATCCCCGTCGTATCGATGCTCGCGGCGTCCGGGAGGACACCGTTCTCGGCGTCATCCGCGGGCGTTTCGTCGGGGCGATCGGGGGTCACTGCGGGTCTCCAGAAACAGGCACAACAGACGCGCGCTCACGGTGAGGCGCTGTTCCAGGCTAGTGCGCGGGGCGGATGACGACCAAAAGGTCGCCTGCCTCCACCTGCTGAGTGGGGGCGATGACGACGCGTTCCACCACCCCGTCGACGGGCGCGGTGATCGCGGCCTCCATCTTCATCGCCTCGATGGAGGCGACGGGCTGGCCCGCGGTGACCGTGGCATCCACCTCCGTCTTCAGCGTCACCACGCCGGCGAAGGGTGCGGCCACCTGACCGGGTCTGGTGGTGTCGGCCTTCTCCGCCTGACGGGTCTCCACCGCGATGCTCCGATCGCGGACGTACACCGGACGCAGCTGACCGTTGAGGGTCGTCATGACGGTGCGCATGCCCTTGGCATCCGCCTCGCCGATCGCCTCGAGGCCGACGTAGAGCTGCACGCCGGGGTCGATCTCGGCGACGTGCTCTTCGCCCGGTGCGAGCCCGTAGAGGTAATCGGGTGTGCCGAGGGTGGAGAGGTCGCCATAGGCCTCGCGTGCCTTCTCGAAGTCACGCGCAGGCCCCGGGAAGAGCAGGCGATTCAGCGTGCGTCGGCGGGTAGCTGCATCTGCGTCGAGCCCCTCCTTCTCCTGAGCGGTGAGAGGCGGGATCTCGATCGACACCTGCTTGCCGGCGAGCACCTTGGAGCGGAAGGGCTCCGGCCAGCCGCCCGGGAGGTCGCCGAGCTCCCCGGCCATGAATCCCACGACGGAGTCGGGGATGTCGTAGTTCTGCGGGTTCTCGGCGAAGTCGGCCGGATCGGCCTTCGCCGCGACGAGCGCCAGCGCGAGGTCTCCGACGACCTTCGACGAGGGGGTGACCTTCGGGATCCGTCCGAGGATCCGGTCGGCCGCGGCGTACATGTTCTCGATGAGCTCGAAGTCGTCCGCGAGCCCCAGGGCGATCGCCTGCTGGCGCAGATTCGACAGCTGCCCGCCCGGGATCTCATGGTGGTAGACGCGACCGGTGGGCCCGGCGAGCCCGGACTCGAAGGGGCGGTAGAGCTGACGCACACCCTCCCAATACGGCTCGAGGTCAGCCACGGCCTCGAGCGAGATGCCGGTGTCGCGCTCGGTGTGCGCGAGTGCGGCGACCAGCGCCGAGAGCGACGGCTGGCTCGTGGTTCCCGACATCGGGGCGGCGGCGGCGTCGACCGCATCCACCCCTGCTGCACTCGCGGCGAGGAGGGTGGCCAGCTGGCCGCCCGCGGTGTCGTGGGTGTGAAGGTGGACCGGAAGGTCGAATCGCTCCCGGAGGGCGGTGACGAGCTTCGCCGCCGCCGCGGGACGCAGCAGCCCCGCCATGTCCTTGATGGCGAGGATGTGCGCACCGGCGGCGACGATCTCGTCCGCGAGCCGCAGGTAGTAGTCGAGCGTGTAGAGCTCCTCGCGCGGATCGAGCAGGTCGGCGGTGTAGCAGACCGCCACCTCGGCGATCGCAGTGCCGGTCTCCCGCACCGACGCGATCGCCGGCTTCATCTGGTCGACGTCGTTGAGCGCGTCGAAGATCCGGAAGATGTAGACCCCGGTGCTGGCCGCCTCGCGCACGAAGGCGTCGGTGACTTCGACGGGCCGGGGCGTGTACCCGACGGTGTTGCGGCCGCGCAGCAGCATCTGGATCGGGATGTTGGGCACGGCGTCACGGATCGCGGCGAGCCGTTCCCACGGGTCCTCGGCGAGGAAGCGGAGGGCGACGTCGTACGTCGCTCCGCCCCAGGCCTCGATCGAGAGCAGCTCCGGAGTCATCCGTGCCACGTGCGGGCCGCAGCGAACGAGGTCGCGGGTGCGCACTCGGGTCGCCAGCAGCGACTGATGGGCGTCGCGATACGTGGTCTCGGTCACCGCGAGAGCGGTCTGGTCTCGGAGCGCCCGCGCGAAGCCCTCGGGGCCCAGCTCCCGGAGCCGCTGCAGGGCGCCCGGGGGCGGCGGGGCGAGGAGATCGATGTCGGGGAGTTTGCTGCCCGGCGACACCGCGACCGGCTTCTCACCGTAGGGACGGTTGACCGTCACGTCTGCCAGCCAGTTCAGGAGCTTCGTCGCGCGGTCGCGGGAAGGGTGGCTGGTCAGCAGACGCGGCCGCTCCTCGATGAACGCGGTGCTGAGGTCGCCCGCGACGAACTCCGGCTCGTCGAGCACGGCGCGAAGGAACGGGATGTTGGTGGCGACGCCGCGGATGCGGAATTCGGCCAGGGCGCGCTTGGCCCGCGCCACCGCGGCCGGGAAGTCGCGCCCCCGGCAGGTGAGCTTGGCGAGCATGGAATCGAAGTGGGGGCTGATCTGCGATCCCGCCGCTGTGGTACCGCCGTCGAGACGGATGCCTGCACCGCCCGGCGACCGGTACGTCGTGATCCGGCCCGTATCGGGCCGGAAACCCTGTGAGGGGTCCTCGGTCGTGATGCGGCACTGCAGCGCGGCCCCCCGGAGGACGATGCGGTCCTGCGAGAGCCCGAGATCGGCGAGCGTCTCCCCCGCCGCGATCCGCATCTGCGACTGCACGAGATCGACGTCGGTCACCTCTTCGGTGACGGTGTGCTCGACCTGGATGCGCGGGTTCATCTCGATGAAGACGTGCTCTCCGGCGCGGTCGCCGGCGGTATCGACGAGGAACTCCACCGTGCCGGCGTTGACGTAGCCGATCGACTCGGCGAACGCGACGGCGTCGCGGTGGATCCGCTGGCGCAGCGTGTCGTCGAGATTCGGCGCCGGCGCGATCTCGATCACCTTCTGATGACGGCGCTGCACCGAGCAGTCGCGCTCGAAGAGGTGGACGGTGTGGCCGGTGGCGTCGGCGAGGATCTGCACCTCGATATGGCGGGGTCGGACCACCGCCTGCTCGAGGAAGACGCGCGGGTCGCCGAAGGCCGCCCCCGCTTCGCGCATCGCCTCGGCGATCGCCGGTGGCAGCTCACCCGGGCTCTCGACCCGCCGCATCCCGCGTCCGCCGCCACCGGCGACGGCCTTGACGAAGATCGGGAACCCGATCGACTGCGCCTGGGCCACGAGCTCGTCGACGTCGTCGGATGCCGGGGTGGAGCGCAGCACCGGGACGCCGGCCGCGACGGCGTGCTCTTTGGCGGTGACCTTGTTCCCCGCCATGGCGAGGGCGCGCGCGGGCGGCCCGATGAAGGTGATGCCGTGCTCGGCCGCCCGGGCGGCGAGCTCGGGGTTCTCCGAGAGGAAGCCGTAGCCGGGGTAGATCGCATCGGCTCCCGAGGCGAGGGCGACGCGGATGATCTCGTCCACATCGAGATAGGCACGAACCGGATGACCCGGCTCGCCGATCACGTACGACTCGTCGGCCTTCTGGCGATGAAGCGACCCGCGATCTTCGAACGGGAAGACCGCGACGGTTCGCGCCCCCAGCTCGAACGCCGCGCGGAAGGCGCGGATCGCGATTTCGCCGCGGTTGGCGACCAGGATCTTCTCGAACATGCACACCTCGCGGAATCGCCGTGGGGTCTGGGCTGAGTGTGCTCTCAGCCTAGGGGACGGTAACGTAGTGCCTCGTGCACGTACTCTCCGTCAGCTCGCTCAAAGGCGGGGTCGGCAAGACGACCGTGACGCTCGGACTCGCGTCAGCCGCCTTCGCGCGGGGGGTTCGGACGCTCGTGGTCGACCTCGACCCGCAGTCCGACGTGTCGACGGGGATGGACATCCAGGTCGCCGGGCGGTTGAACGTCGCCGATGTGCTGGCCAATCCCAAGGAGAAGGTCGTCCGCCAGGCGATCACGTCGTCCGGGTGGGCGAAGGTGCATCCCGGCACCATCGACGTCATGATCGGCAGCCCCTCGGCGATCAACTTCGACGGACCGCATCCGAGCGTCCGCGATGTCTGGAAGCTCGAAGAGGCGCTCGCGACCATCGAGGCCGACTACGACCTCGTCCTGGTCGACTGCGCTCCGTCGCTCAACGCGCTGACGCGCACCGCATGGGCGGCCAGCGACCGGGTGATCGTCGTCACCGAACCGGGCCTGTTCTCCGTCGCGGCAGCCGACCGGGCGCTCCGGGCGATCGAAGAGATCCGCCGGGGACTGTCCCCACGCCTCCAACCCCTGGGACTCGTCGTCAACCGGGTTCGGCCGCAGTCGATCGAGCACCAGTTCCGCATCAAAGAGCTGCGCGACATGTTCGGCCCGCTCGTGCTCACGCCGCAGCTGCCCGAGCGCACGTCCCTCCAGCAGGCGCAGGGCGCGGCCAAACCGCTGCACATCTGGCCAGGAGACTCCGCTCAGGAGTTGGCGGCCGACTTCGACGCGCTGCTCGACCGTGTCATGCGGACCGGCCGGATCCCGACGCCGGGTGAGACGCGGGTCTGACGCCGCCCTGCGAGCCCGCGAAGCCGGTCAGACGGCGGCGAGAACTACCGGTCAGAAAAAGCGCACAGCCGGTCAGGCGGTGCGCACCGCACGGCGGGCGGCGAGCTCGTCCACCGGGTCGGGCGCCTGCGGGTCGAACTCGACCAGGGTCGACTCGACCTCGCGGAGCACCTTCCCCACGGCGATCCCGAAGACTCCCTGTCCGCGGCTGACGAGGTCGATGACCTCGTCGTTGGAGGTGCACAGGTACACCGAAGCGCCGTCGCTCATGAGCGTCGTGCCGGCGAGGTCGCGGATCCCGGCTGCGCGCAACTGCTCGACGGCGGTGCGGATCTGCTGCAGGGAGATGCCGGTGTCGAGGAGGCGCTTGACGAGCTTGAGCACGAGGATGTCGCGGAACCCGTAGAGGCGCTGAGAGCCCGACCCGCTGGCACCGCGGACGGTGGGCTCGACGAGTTGCGTCCGGGCCCAGTAATCCAGCTGCCGATAGGTGATCCCGGCCGCACGGGCGGCGACGGCGCCGCGGTAGCCGACCTCGTCGTCCATCTGCGGAAGTCCGTCGGTGAAGAGGAGGTCGGCGACGAAGCCGGGCTCGTCGGCCGCTTCGCGAGCGGTCATGCGATCCTCCTTCGGGAACGGGGTGCGAGTCCCACGCTAGATGAGGCCCGCCCCTCCGGCAACGACATCCGCTCCCCCGGTTCGGCGTGTCGCGAGACGGGATCGGCTCGGCGGGTCATCCGAGCAGGCGGTCCAACGCCGTCCGCAGCAGGATCGCCCGCACCTCTTCCAGGCGACGGGCGAGTTCGGGAGCGACTTCTCCCGCTCGACCGCGGGAGGCGGCGTCGGTGCGGCGAAGGAAGGGCGCGAGGGATGACTCGATGAGTGCCGCATCGCGCTCGGCGCTCTGCTTGACGCTGCGCACATGACGCGGCTCGATGCCGTGGCGGTCGAGAGCAACGAGGGCGCGCAGGAGCGCGACCGTCTGATCGGAGTACGACTCGGCGGCGGCGATGATCCCGGTGCTGATCGCGTCGTTGAGGAGTTGGGGGGCAGCACCGGCGGCCGCGAGCAGCTCTTCGCGCCGGAAGCGCCGCGGCGCGGGGACGATCGAGGGCGGGGGCACGGAGGTGGGCGGCGCCGGGTCGCGGCCGGCATCGACGTCGCCGAGGTAATCGCGGATCACGCTGAGCGGCAGATAGTGGTCCCGTTGCAGGGTGAGCGCCAGCCGCAGCCGTTCGAGGTCGGCGGGCGAGAACTTCCGGTATCCGGACTCGGTACGCACCGGGGTCACGATCCCCTGCACCTCGAGGAAACGCAGCTTGCTCGAGGTGAGGCTCGGGAACTCCGGGGAGAGCCGCGCGAGCACCTGACCGATGCTGAGCAGACCCGCGGACGAGGACCGTTCGCGGGCGGAGGGGGCCGGGGGCATCAGCCCGCCTGCGGCAAGTCTGCGGGCGAGACGAAGAAGTTGAGGCGGAACTTGCCGATGCGAAGCTCCGAGCCGTTCGTGAGCGCCGCGCGATCCACGCGCTCGCCGTTGACATAGGTGCCGTTGAGCGACCGCTGGTCGACGAGCTCGAAGGCCGCGCCCTGGCGGGTGATCTCGGCATGGCGCCGGGAGACGGTGACGTCATCGAAGAAGATGTCGGCTTCGGGGTGCCGGCCGACGGTGGTGACGTCGGTGTCGAGCAGGTAGCGGGCGCCCGCGGTCGGACCCGACCGGACCAGGAGCAGAGCGGCTCCTGAGGGGAGGGCGTCGATCGCCTCCAGCTCTGCGGTGTTCAGCGCGCTGCCGAAGGGCACGAAGGACAGATCGGCATCGTGACCGAAGGTCTGCGTGGTGTCGGAGCCGCGGTCGATGCCGTCATCGCCGGGCACGCGCCGGATCTCGCCGGAATCGGGTCGCCGATTGTCGTCCACGTGGTCCCCTCCTTCGATGAGCAAGCCTATCCGACCCGTCCTGCCGCTGACGACGATCCGCGGGCGGCGAACCCACGGCCGGGCGTCGGTTTGTGACGTCCTGTGTCGGTCGACGTGCCTCCGCGGCTTCAGCGACCTACCGTGGCCGACATCCGAAACTACCGACAGGAGTCCGACGTGTCGAGTCCGCGCCGCCCGTTCCCACCCGCCGATGTGCAGGGTCGCGCGGCGTGCATGTGCGCACAGGACCAGCCGTGCTCCTCCTACGCCCCCGGGCACGCGCTGCACCTCATCCAGTCGAGGCTCGTCGCCGCCACGCCGGCGGAGTGGCGGGATGCCATCGTCACGGCGGTCGACACCGTCGAACGGGTCGTCGACCTGCAACCGCTGGACGGAGGCGCAGCAGTGAGGGTGTGGACCGCGGCCGGCGCGACCCTTCCCACCCCCGGTGACCCGGTGGCCGTGCACCTCCGCTACCACGCTCTGGCTGCTGGGCCCGAGCGCGTCAACGTCGCCGTCCTCTGACGTCGAGTCAGGCCTGGGCGACGAGGGATTCTCGCAGCGCCATGCAGGCGTCCATGCACGCTTGACACGACTGGGCGCACATCCGGCAGATCTCGCTCATGTCGGCGTGTCGCATGCACTCGTCCATGCACAACTGGCACATGGCGATGCAGGCGTCGAGCATCGCGACCATCACCGGTGGAGTCATCCCCGATGTCCGCAGCATGGCCCGCAGCATGGTGTGGCACATGTCGGCGCAGTTCATGCACGCCGGTGCGCAGTCCATCATCTGGACGGCGCACACCGTACAGGCCTGCTCGCAGGCGGCGCAGGCGTCCATGCAGGCCTGCACGAGGGACATGTCCATCGCCGCCATTCCCGGCATCGACATCGTGCCCATCGCGTCCATCATCGTGCGGTCCATCCCGTACCTCGCTCTCGTGTGCGCGACGGGCAGGTGCACCCGCCTGAGGGCATGGTAGGCGCCCAGGCTCCGTTGATGAAGCCCCCTCTAGCGTAGGAAGGGTGAATTCGTCGTCTTCCCGTCGCCCCACCCGCATCCGATCGGTCAGCGCTGTCGCGTCGCTCCTCCTCGCCGCGATCCTCGGCGTCCTCGGCGCCGTGACCGTCCCCGTCGCGGCGGCCGCGCACGACGAGTTCGTCGGATCAGACCCGGCTGCCGGAAGCACCGTCGCCCAGGCCCCTGCTGCTCTCACCCTGACCTTCAGCGGCCTCATCTCTCCCGAGGAGGGTGCCACCGTGATCGAGGTGACCGACGCTTCGGGTGCCGATCTCGTCGAGGAAGCAGCCGCGATCCAGGAGAACACCGTCACCCAGCCGCTGCTTCCCGCGACCGGACCGGTGACGGTGCTCTGGAAGGTCGTCTCCAGTGACGGGCACCCCATCTCGGGGGAGTTCGGCTTCACCGTCGCCGGCGCTTCCTCGCCGGCCCCGAGCCCGACCGAGACGGCCGCCCCCGCGACATCCGATCCCGCGCCGGCGGGGAGCGACTCCCCCGCGACCGCCGAGCCGTCTCCGTCCGCGACTCCGGCGCCCGCTGCGGACGCCACGTCGGTGATCCCGTGGGTCATCGTCGGCATCGTCCTCGCGGCCGCCGGGGGCGTCCTGGTGTACCTCCTCCTCGCCCGCGCCCAGGGCCGGCGCCCCGGCACCGGCCCGGGTGCCGAACGATAGGCTGGAGGCATGCCTCACTACGACGTCGTCATCCTCGGCGCCGGCCCCGGCGGGTACGTCGCGGCCGTCCGAAGCGCTCAGCTCGGTCTGTCCGTCGCCATCATCGAAGAGAAGTACTGGGGCGGCGTGTGCCTCAACGTGGGGTGCATCCCCTCGAAGGCACTGCTGAAGAACGCCGACCTCGCACACCAGGTGCTCCACAAGGCCGACCTGTTCGGCATCTCGGGCGATGTGCACTTCGACTTCGGGGTGGCGTGGGACCGCAGCCGCAAGGTCGCCGAGACCCACGTCAAGGGCATCCACTACCTGATGAAGAAGAACAAGGTCACCGAGTACGAGGGCCGCGGCACCTTCACCGACGCGAAGTCGATCGAGGTGACCAAGTCCGACGGGTCGACCGAGTCGCTCACCTTCGACAACGTCATCATCGCCACGGGTGCGAAAGTGCGCGAGCTCCCGGGCGTGAGCATCGGCGGCAACATCATCACGTACGAGGAGCAGATCCTCTCGCGGGAGCTGCCGTCGTCGATCGTCATCGTCGGCGCGGGCGCCATCGGCATGGAGTTCGCCTTCGTGATGTCGAACTACGGCGTGAAGGTCACGATCGTCGAGTTCCTGGATCGCGCGCTCCCCAACGAGGACGCGGATGTCTCCAAGGAGATCGCGCGCCAGTACAAGAACTACGGCATCGACATCCTCACCTCCACCAAGGTCGAGACGGTGACCGACAACGGCGACAGCGTGACGGTCACCTACACCGGCAAGGACGGCAACCAGGGCTCCATCGACGCCGACAAGGTGATGGTCTCCATCGGGTGGATCCCGAACGTCGAGGGCTACGGCCTCGACAAGACCGGCGTGGAGCTCACCGACCGGGGCGCGATCGCCATCGACGAATACATGCGCACGAGCGTCCCTCACATCTACGCCATCGGTGATGTGACCGCCAAGCTGCAGCTCGCCCACGTCGCCGAGGCGCAGGGCGTCGTTGCGGCCGAGAGGATCGGCAAAGCCGAGACGATGCCCCTCGGCGACTACCGGATGATGCCGCGCGCGACCTTCTGCACCCCGCAGATCGCCTCGTTCGGGCTCACCGAGCAGCAGGCGCGCGACGCCGGTTACGACGTCAAAGTCGCGAAGTTCCCGTTCAGCGCCAACGGCAAGGCCAATGGCCTCGGCGAGCCGGTCGGTTTCGTCAAGCTCATCGCCGACGGCGAGCATCTCGAGCTCCTCGGCGGGCACCTCATCGGACCGGACGTGTCGGAGCTCCTCCCCGAGCTCACCCTCGCGCAGAAGTGGGACCTCACCGCCCTTGAGGCGGCCCGGAACGTGCACACGCACCCGACCCTGTCGGAGGCCCTGCAGGAGGGCTTCCACGGCCTGGTCGGCCACATGATCAACCTGTAGGGCTAGCGACCGAGCGCGCGCCCGATCTTCGATTCCGAGGAGGCCGGGCGCGCGCCGGCGTTACGGGCGACGGCCTCGACGGCGGCGAGGAAGCCGGCGGCGTCGGCTGGGGCCGCGGGGCCGAGCTCGACCTCCCACTCGCGCCAGCGCCGCGTCGTCGCGGTGGCCTCATCGAGGGTCTCCACGTGGTCGTCGAGGAATTCCGCGACCACCTCTCCCGACGCGTCCAGCAGGTCGGTCGCCACGCGCCGGTTGCGGATGCGCGCGATCGGCCGGATCGGGGCATCCGTCACCCGCCTCACCTCGGCCTCCAGGCCCGCGGGCATCGCCTCGTCGCTGCCGAGGGGCCACCCGAGCTCCACACGGCCGGCACCCGGACCCGCGCCCTGGCGGGGACCCTTGAGGTGCCACCCCTCATCCGGCCCGCCGGTGCGGCGGCGAAGGGCGTAACCGGCGGCCGCCAGCGCGAAGCCGGCGGTGTCGAAGTAGCGGGCGTCGAGCTCGCGGACCTCGGGTTCGCCGAGGCTCGCGATCTCGGGCAACTCCCGCCAGTCCGGCGTCGGGGTGTCGTCGGAGACGTCGAGCTTCAGTTCGACTTCGAGGGACCGCTCGGGCCCCCCGGGTTCAGGTGTCGTTGGTGGGTCCGATCTCATCCGTCGCCTCCACGAACCAGAAGGCCGCCTCGGTGGGGCCGTCATGCTCGCCGGTGTGCTCGGGCTCGCCCTGGCGGCGGTACACGACCTGGCCCTCGCCGTAGGGGACGATGAGCGAGTCGGAGTCGGGCGGGTCCAGGGGCAGAACCTGCCCGTCCAGCGGACCGCCATGCAGTCGTGCGATAGCCATGGCTCGAGCATATCGAGGGGCGCCGACCACGGTCGGGGACTTGCGCGTCACGATGCTCGCCTACACTTCACAGCGTGAAGGCCATCCGCACGTTCGCCGTCCGTCCCGTCCTCGCCGCGCAGCTCGCGCCGCTCGACCACCTCGCCACGAACTGGCGCTGGGCCTGGTCCGCCGACACCAAGGCGCTGTTCGCCTCGATGGACCCCGTCCTGTGGGAGGAGGTCGGCGGCAACCCCGAACAGCTGCTGGGTGCCCTCGGCCAGGACCGTCTCGACGAGCTGGCCGGAGACGACGACTTCGTCGCGCGCGTCGAGGCGGCAGCGCGACAGCTGGAGACCTACCTCACCGAGGACCGCTGGTATCAGCACCTCGACGGCGAGAAGCCCTCGCACATCGCCTACTTCTCCCCGGAGTTCGGTGTGGACGGCACGCTGCCTCAGTACTCGGGCGGCCTCGGCATCCTCGCCGGAGATCACCTGAAAAGCGCGTCCGATCTCGGGGTCCCGCTCACCGGCGTGGGCCTGTTCTACCGCTCGGGGTACTTCCGCCAGTCCATCGGCGACGACGGCTGGCAGCGCGAAAGCTACCCGCTGCTCGACCCCTACGGCCTGGGCCTGACCCTGCTCCGCGATGCCGATGGTGCTCCGGTCGAGATCTCGCTCGACCTCCCCGCCGATCGGCGACTGGCCGCCCGCATCTGGATCGCGCAGATCGGACGCGTGCCGCTCCTCCTCCTCGACGCCGACACGCCGACCAACCCCGACGAGCTGCGTCAGGTCACCGACCGGCTCTACGGCGGCGGAGGCGAGCATCGACTGCTGCAGGAGCTCCTCCTCGGTGTCGGTGGGGTGCGGGCGGTTCGTGCGTGGTCGGCCCTGACCGGCCGCCCGGCACCCGACGTCTACCACACCAACGAGGGGCACGCCGGCTTCCAAGGGCTCGAGCGGATGTCGGAGCTCATCGTCGACGCCGGGCTCGCCTTCGACGAGGCGCTCGCCCAGGTGCGCGCCTCCACCGTCTTCACCACGCACACCCCCGTTCCCGCCGGCATCGATCGGTTCCCCCGCGACCTGGTGTCCTCCTACCTCCGCAGCACGCTCTTCACCTCGCTCCCCGCCGATCCCGCGCTCGCCCTGGGGTTGGAGTCCTACGACGGCGGCGACCCCAACGTCTTCAACATGGCGGTACTGGGCCTCCACCTCGGCCAGCACGCCAACGGCGTGTCGCTCCTTCACGGCGAGGTGAGCAGGCGCATGTTCGGCGCCCTGTGGCCGGGGGTCGACACCGAGGAGGTGCCGATCACCTCGATCACCAACGGCGTCCACGCTCCGACCTGGGTGCATCCGGCGCTGACGTCCCTCAGTGAGCGGGTGTTCGGTGATCGCCACACCGACCGTCACGACTGGCGGCCCCGCGAGGTCGTGAGCGACCAGGAGCTCTGGGGCGTGCGCACGGCGATGAAGCAGGAGCTCGTCGCGGAGGCCCGGCGCCGACTCGCCGCCGCGGCGCGGGCGGCGGGGAACTCGGCGGTTCCGCCGTGGATCGAAGACGTCCTCGACCCCGAGGTGCTCACCATCGGCTTCGCCCGCCGGGTGCCGACGTACAAGCGGTTGACCCTCATGCTCCGCGACCCCGAGCGACTCACCCGACTGCTCACCGACCCCGACCGTCCGGTCCAGCTGGTGATCGGCGGCAAGTCGCATCCGGCGGATGACTCCGGCAAGCTCCTCATCCAGCAGCTCGTGCGCTTCAGCCGCGACCCCCGGGTCCGCGGCCGGATCGTGTTCCTGCCCGACTACGACATCACGCTGGCCAAGACGCTGTACCCCGGGTGCGACGTCTGGCTGAACAATCCGCTCCGACCGCTCGAGGCCTGTGGCACGTCGGGGATGAAAGCCGCACTCAACGGCGTGCTGAACCTGTCGATCCTCGACGGGTGGTGGGACGAGTGGTACGACGGACGCAACGGCTGGGCGATCCCGACGGCCGACACCGCGGCGAGCGACGAAGAGCGCGACGACGCCGAAGCCTCGGCGCTGTACGACCTCATCGAGCACCAGCTCGTGCCGCGGTTCTACGAGCGCAGCGGCGGCGTGCCCGTCGGCTGGCTCGACATGGTGCGGCACACCATGACCGACCTCGGGCAGAAGGCCACGAGCGACCGCATGGTGCGTGAGTACGTCACCCGGCTCTACGTGCCGTCGGCCGTCAACGACGCCGCCCTCCGCGCCGACGATTACGCGCAGGCACGCTCGCTCGCCGCGTTCGTCTCGCGTGTCCGCGGCTCCTGGCGAACGGTGGCGATCGATCATGTCGAAGGGTCGGATGACCCGGCGCAGGCGACCGCCGGCGAAACCCTCGACGTCCGGGCAGCGGTGCGGCTCGACGGACTCTCCGCCGATGATGTGGCCGTCGAACTCGTCTACGGCCGCACCGATGAGAACGACGTCATCGGCGTCGATCACGCCGTCGTCCCGCTTGCGCCGCGCGGACCGGCCGAGAACGGCGTCACCCCCTATGGGGGGTCGCTGCCGCTGGCGGTGACGGGGACGTTCGGGTACACGGTGCGGGTCGTGCCGCGGCATCCGTACCTCGTGTCGCCCGTGGAACTGGGCCTGGTGACCTACGCCGGATGACGGAACGGAAGCCCTTCGTCCTGCTCGCGACCCGCGCGGAGGACGTCCCGGCTGACGAGGAGTACGCGCTCTTCCTCCGCTACACCGGTCTCGACGAGCGCGAGCTCATCCGCGTCCGACTGGAGGCGGGTCCCCTGCCACCTCTGGATCTGGACCGACTCTCGGGGATCTTCGTCGGGGGCGGGCCGTTCAACGCCTCCGACCCGCCGGAGGGGAAGTCCGCGGTGCAGCGCCGCGTCGAGGCGGAGTTCTCCGCACTCCTCGACGACGTGGTCGCCCGCGACTTCCCGTTCCTCGGCGCCTGCTACGGCGTGGGGACGGTCGGGGCCCACCAGGGTGCGGTGATCGACCGCACCCACGCCGAGCCGATCAGCGTCGTTCCGGTGACCCTGACCGACGCCGGCGCGGTCGATCCCCTCCTGCGCGACGTCCCTCGCACCTTCAACGCCTTCGTCGGGCACAAAGAGGCGATCTCACGGCTGCCCTCCTCCGCCGTCTTGCTCGCGTCGTCGCCGAGTTGCCCGGTGCAGATGTTCCGGGTGGGGCAGAACGTCTACGCCACCCAGTTCCACCCCGAACTGGACCTCGACGGCATGGTCACACGCATCCGCGCGTACGCGGGCTACGGCTACTTCCTCGCCGATGAGATCGACCTGACGCTCGCGGCGGTGCGCCGGGCGCCGGTGTCTCACCCCAGTCGCCTGCTCCGGGCGTTCGTCGACCGCTATGCCCGCTGACCGCCGACCGCGGTGATGACCTCCGCGACGCGGACTTCACCGGCCGGGGTCCGGGCGGCGAGACCGGGGCCGAGGCCGATGTCGACGAGGACGAGGCGCCCCGCCATCTGAGGCCCCCGCCCTCGGGCGAGTCCGGCCTTGACGGCGCCGAAGGTCAGCGTCTCGGTGGCCGCGAGCACGGCGTCATCCGCCCGCCCGTCGTCGGGGTCGAGTCCGCTCGGCAGGTCGACGGCGATGACGAGGCTGTCGACGAGAGCGGGGGCGAGCGCCACGGCGGCGTCCCGCGCGCCGCCGCGGAGGGCACCGCGGCCCCCGAGCCCCACCATGCCGTCGAGGACGACCCCGTATCGGGTGCGGACGGCAGGACCGAGGTCGACGTCTTTAGCGCCGGCGTTCCGCGCGGCGACGAGGCCCGCGCCGTGAGCGTCGCCGGCGGTGAGAAGGAGGTCCACCGCGGTGCCCGCCCTTGCGAGCTCGGCACCCGCGAACAACGCGTCACCGCCGTTGTCGCCACGACCGGCGAGGACCAGGACGCGGGGAACGGATGCCTCGGCCAGACGCTCCCCCGCGCGGGAGGCCAGGGCGTGGGACGCTCGCGCCATGAGAGGCACGCCCGCCGTCAGGAGAGGCGCCTCGGCGGCTCGGATGTCGCCGGCGAGGTACGTGGCGACCGCTCTCGGTGAATCCGGGACCGCCATCACGCGCCCCCGGTCGCGGCGTCCGCGCGCGCCTTCCGCTCCTCGGCTTCGGCCTCGCGGGCGTTGCGAAGCTCCTCCGCCGCGTTCTGCACGGTGAGTTCGGCGCGCTTGACCCGACGCTGCGCGAAGGTGACCGCGCCGTGGCGGGCGCGGACCCGGTCGCGCTCCTCCTCGACGCCGGTGATGATGTAGGCGCTGGCGATCAAGATGACCTGCGCCGAGAGGTTGAGCCACAGAAGCAACGCGATCAGCGAAGCGAACGAGGCCAGAAGCGGATTGTTCGACGCTCCGCCGACGAAGAGCCCGGAGAGCTGCTGGAGGACCGTGAGCCCGACCGCGCCGATGAGCGCACCACTGACGAGCGAATGGCGCGAGGGCTTGATCCCCGACAGGACGCGGAACGCCACGGCGATCACTGCGGCGTCGAGGAGGAAGACCACGACGATGGTGGTGGCCCGCGCCGCGATCTGCAGCAGCAGGTCGTCTTCCCGAAGCCCCAACCAGCTGCCCACGAGGGAGATCCCCGCCGTGCCGAGCACCGTGGCGACCGCGGAGGCGCCGAGGGCGAGGCCCAGTCCGATGGCGAGGAGCAGGTTCCGCAGCAGCACCCAGACCCAGAATGCGTCGTCGTGGATGTCGTCGGCGAGGCGGCGGATCGCCGTTCGAAGCGAGCCGATGGCACCGATGGCCGCCGCGACCAGACCGATGGTGGCAACCGCACCGGCGAACGAGAGCCCGGCGGGCGCGTCGACGGCGTCGAGGTCGATCAGGCCGTCGGGGCCGACGAGTCCCGGCACCGCAGCATCGACCGCGTCCACCAGGGCCTGCCACGCCTGGGGGTTGCCGGCGAGCCAGAGTGCCGCGAGCGAGAACCCGAGGAGCACGGCGGCGAAGAGACTGAACAGTGTCCGGTAGGTGACGCTGTCGGCGAGCATCGGACCCTGCCGCTCGGTGTACAGCAGCAACGCCCGCACGGGCTTGCGTGGCAGGGCCCAGGCGATGGTCTTGTCGATGACGTTCGGCATGAACGAAGAGCTCCCGTCGCAGATGGTCCTGTCAGGCTAGCCCGATCGAGCGCGGCACCCCGGCGAGGAGGCCGGTGGCGATGCCGAGCCAGGCGCCGCCGAGCATCGCAGGGCCGAACGGCAACGGGGTCGTGCGATCGGCCCGGCGCGCCAGGATCAGCACGACCCCGGCTGCGCCGCCGAGGACGAATCCCGCGAGAGCGCCGAGGGCCAGGGCGTCCCACCCCACCCAGCCGAGGTAGAGGCCGAGGACGCCGGCGAGCTTGACGTCGCCGCCGCCCAGGCCGCGGCGGGAGACGGCGCGCAGGAGCAGGTAGAAGGCGAAGAGACCGGCCATCCCGGCGGCGCCGCGGACGAGCGATGTCGCCGGGGCACCGAAGAGCACCGCCGACCCGAGGAGGCCGATGCCCACGAGATAACTGGGCAGGACGATGCGGTTCGGCAGGCGATGCTCACGGAGGTCGATCGCCGCGAGGATGACGCTGACGACGGCGAGGTACGCGAACGCCGCGATCTGGAGGGCCGTCGACACCCGAGCGAAGCTAGCAGAGGCGCGCCATCACGACGGGAGGGCTGTGGACAACGTCCGCAGGGACGGTCCCGAGGGCGTCCCCCCGACGGCGCCGCGCTCACCAGAGCGGATGGATCGCCTCCCGCAGGTGGCGGTCGTACACCTCGTGGACGGCGGCATCGAAGCCGGAGAGGTCGGTGCCGTCGTCGAGGAGGGCTGCCGCGTCGGCGTTCGCCGTCGCCTGACCCACATTGCGCGCACCGGGGATCACCGTCGTCACTCCCGGTCGCGAGGCGATCCAGGCGAGTGTCGCGGCGGGGAGCGAAGCCCCGGCGGGAAGGGCGGCGGCGAGTTCGGAGGCCGCCGCGAGTCCGACCTCGTAGTCGACGCCCGAGAACGTCTCGCCGCGATCGAAGGCCTCACCGTGGCGGTTGTAGGTGCGGTGGTCGTTCTCGGCGAACGTGGTGCCGGCGGTGTAGCGACCGGAGAGCAGGCCCGACGCGAGCGGCACCCGGGCGAAGATCGCTACCTCGGCTTCCGAGGCGGCGGGAAGAACCTCGTCGAGGGGCTTCAGCCGGAACGGGTTGAAGATGATCTGCACGTTCGTGACGTGCGGGCGGGAGATGGCTGCGAGAGCCTGATCCACCGTCTCGACCGAGACGCCGTAGGCGGCGATGCGACCCTCGTCGACGAGGGCGTCGAGTTCGTCGTAGACGGCGTCGGCCTCGATGACGACGGTGGGCGGGCAGTGCAGCTGCACGAGGTCGAGGGTGTCGACGCCGAGGTTCTTCCGGGAACGGTCCGTCCACGCACGGAAGGCGTCGGGGGTGTAGTTCTCGGGCTCCTGCGGCACGCGCCGGCCCATCTTGGTCGCCACGGTGATGTCGTGCCCGGGACGGGCGGCGAGGTAGCGCCCGATGAGCGATTCGCTCCGGCCGTCACCGTAGACATCGGCGGTATCGAACAGCGTGACGCCCCGCTCCGCCGATGCGTCGAGCACCGCGAGGGCGTCGTCCTCGGAGACGTCGCCCCAATCGGCGCCGAGCTGCCACGTACCGAGGCCGATGGCGGAGACCTGACGGCCGGTGCGACCCAGGGGGCGTTGCTGCATGACGGACGACCTTTCTGCAGAAGGGGGGCAGGGGCCAGCGTACCGGCCGGAGAACTCGGGACCGCTCAGGGCAGGATCATGACCGGCGTCCCGAGCGGTAGCTGCGCGAGCGCTTCGATGGCGGCCGGGTCGAGCCGGATGCACCCGTTGGAGATCGCCCCGGAGCGGGCATCGTGGTAGTGGAAGGCGGTGATGGCGACATCCGCGCCGGCGAACCCGTCGAGGGTGGGCGATTGCACGGAGAGGTACACCAGAGGGTATCCCCGGGTGTAGCCGAAGGACGGCTCCACCCGGGTGGTCATGATGAACGAGCGCCCCGTCGGGGTCGGAGTCGCTTCGACGCCGGATCCGAAGTCGGTGGCGATGCGTTGAGCGCCGTCCGGGCGGACGATGTCGATCGTGCGTGCCGAGAGCGAGACCTCCACTCGCGCGTCGATGGTCGCGAAGGAGACATCCTGGGTCCGCACCCATCCGGTGAGCTGGCCGGGATCGCCCGTCGACGGCGTGGCCTGGCGCCCGGTGAGCAGCACCCGCGCCCAGTGCTCCTGCCGCTCGACGACCGGAACGGTGGTGCCGCCGTAGACGTACTCCGCCGGGAGGACGGCGACCGGCTGCGCATCGGGGCCGGCGCTCGGATCGGCGAACACGGGGGCGCCTGCGCCGAGCGCCGTCACCACCTCGCCGGTGGGCGTGACGAGAGGGTCGGGATCGACGGGGAGGCCGGGAAGGACGGCGAAGACGTCGACCTGCGGGAGGGCCGACAGGTCGAAGGAGGCGGTGCTGGCAGCGAACCCGGTGGGCGCGGGCGGGACGGATGTCACGGGCGTCGGTGTCGCCGACGGCGTGATGATCGTGGGGGCGGGAGCGGCGGCCGTGCCGGGGTCGGCGGGGCGGAGCAGCCAGGCGCCGGTGAATCCGGCGGTCACGACGACGACACCGACGGCGAGCGCCGCCCATGCGCGGCGTTTGCGCGCCGGATCGCTCGGTTCACCCACTCCCCCATGGTGCGTTGCGAGCCCCCGGTGTGCAACCGGTGGTCACGGGTCAGGGGACGAGTCCGGCTGCGCGCGCCGGTTCGGCGTAGGCACGGGCCAGGGAGGCGACGGTGTCGTGAGCGTTCAAGCCGCTGGGATTCGGGACGACCCACAGGCGGGCCTCGGCGATGCCTTCCGGCTGCTCACCCGCCGTGGCACGCGGTCGGAGGAAGCCCTGCCGGTAGGCCGTGAGACCGACGATCGCGACGACGGCGGGACGCAGGGCTGCCATCCGCTCCGTCAGCGCGCCCGCGCCCTCGCGCATCTCCTCGCGGGTGAGCTCGTCCGCACGCGCGGTCGCCCGCCGGACGAGATTCGTGATGCCGATGCCGCGATGGAGAAACATGGCTCGGTCGGCGTCGGGCATCCCCTCATCGGTGATCTCGGGAAGTCGCGGGATGATGCCCGCGCCCACGAGCGCAGGATAGAAGCGATTGCCGGGCCGGGCGAAGTGCGCGCCGGTGGCGGCCGTCCAAAGTCCGGGGTTGATGCCCACGAGAATCAGGCGCGGAGCGGTCGGCATGAGGTCGGGAACCGTCCGGTCCCGGAAGCTCTCGAGCTGAGTGCGCGTGAACCCCACCGGTCAGCTCGCTCGGAGGTCGCCGTCGACGTAGAACCAGCGTCCGCCCTCGCGCAGGAATCGCGATCGCTCGTGAAGGACGCCGATCCCGTCTGCCGCGCGGTAGGTCGCCCGGAACTCCACGATCCCCTCGCGGTCGTCGGGGCCGCCGCCGACGGTGTCGACGATCTGCAGTCCACGCCATACCGGCGAATCGGACAGGTCGAGGGCCTGTGGCCGTGTCGAGGGGTGCCAGGTGCGAAGAAGCCACGCCACGTCCGCATCGCGGAACGCCCGGAAGCGCGAACGCATGAGCTCCTCCGCTGTCGTGGGTTCGGACGGCATGGGTCGATCCCGCCACGGACGACGGTCCCCTGTCAAGCCCACGTCCCAGGAGGAAGCATGCGACTAGACCAGGAGGACGCGGAGCCGGGACGCGGCGCGCATGAAAGCAAAGGATGACGGCATGTCGACCCTTCCCCCTCAGGAACGCTCCAAGCGGCCCCGCACCATTCTCGCCGGCCCCTACGGACATCCCTTTCACCCGATCCTCGTCACGATCCCGATCGGCGCGTGGACCGCGAGTCTGGTGTTCGATCTCATCGGCTTGTTCGTCGACGACCCGACACCGTACGTGGTGGGCGCCCAGATCCTCATCATCATCGGCCTCGTCGGCGCGGTGCTTGCGGCGATCTGGGGCTTCTTCGACTACGCACAGCTCGAAAGAGGGACGAAGGCTCAGAAGACGGGGTTCGTGCACATGATCCTGAACCTCGGCGCGATCGGCCTGTTCATCGTGAACGCGATCGTCCGCGCGGTCAGCGATGACGACGACGTGAGCATCGCCGGCCTCATCCTGACGCTGATCGCGCTGGCCGGGCTCTCGCTGTCGGGCTGGCTCGGCGGCAAGCTCGCGTACACCTACGGGGTTCGCGTCGCCGACGAAGGCACCCAGCGGGAAGCGTTCCGTTGAGATGAGCGAGCGAGAAGGAGTCCGTCAGCCCCAGGATCATCTGCCGCCGGCCGAGGAGCGCGACACGGACACGACGACCGACAGCCCGGACCATCCCGGAACCCCCGAACCCGATGGCGCGGGACCGGTGTCGCCCGAGACCGCTGCCGATCCACGGATCGGCGAGGCTGACCGACACCCCGTGGACACGCCGCCGGCGATGTCCTGACATCGCTTCCCCGAGGGGCACGAGCATCTGACTCCTCTTCCCCGCGCACTCCTCGGCGGCCCGTCGGAAGGGTGGTGGTTCGTCGGAGGGTCTGAAGTGCACTTTCACCGTGGGGACGGGTGGATGGTCCGTGTAGACGTGCCCGAGGGGGCTGGTCCACTCGAGGATCCCGCCGGGGAGTTGTGTGACGTCCCATTCGGAGTGGTGTTTGAGGGTGTGGTGTCGTCGGCAGAGGTGGGCGCAGTTGCCGGGGCTGGTGTGGCCGCCGTGTGCGTGGGCTGTGGTGTGGTCGACGTCGCAGCGGATGGCGGGCATGGTGCATCCGAAGAACCGGCAGGTCCGATCCCGCGCCCGCAGGAACCGGTCCAGCGCCGTATTCCGCTGATACGTATCCACCGTCAGCACCGCCCCGGTGACGGGGTGGGCGATCACGCGCTCGAACCCGCAGCTGATCTGCCCGGCGAGGTCGCGGGCGGTGTCGGGGTCGACCGGGGCGTGTCCGACGAGGTCGGCGGCG